>Ga0209042_1000006_pt1 | contig 411361 bp, 547 predicted proteins | sample SaaInlV_200m_DNA_6_FD_184649 | JGI IMG/M metagenome (GOLD analysis project Ga0209042, IMG submission 184649) | Marine microbial communities from expanding oxygen minimum zones in the Saanich Inlet - SI037_S2LV_200m_DNA (SPAdes) (version 2) | ecosystem: Environmental > Aquatic > Marine >... | reverse complement strand
ATAGAGATGATATTGATACAGGTCTTGGAGGAGATGGTTTAGAAACTGTAGCTTTAATTGCTTCTGGAACAACTGGTTTGGTTTATAATGGTTCAAGTGGAAATGTAGGAATTGGAACAAGTAGTCCTGCAACTATTTTAGATCTGTATAGTACAAATGATAATGTTTATGTAAGAACTCAAACAACAGATAGCACTAAGCTTTCAGGTTATAAGTTTAGAACAAATAATGCAGATGCAAATATTGTTCTTGATTATGTTTCAAGTAATAGGGGCTCATTAAGATTTAATCTTGATACAGATTTAGGTTCTCCCTCAGAAGTTTTAACTTTAGATTCTTCTGGAAATGTGGGAATTGGAACAACGAGTCCAAGTGATGAATTACAAATTGGAAGTGTGACGGATTCAAAAGATAATTATCTTAGATTACAAACAATTAATGGTGGTGCTGGTTATACTCCAGGAATAAAATTCGGTTGGGCAGATGTTGATCAAGCAAGAATAGAATTAAATTATACAAATAGAGCAACTACAGGTTTATCAATTGGAACGTATAATTCTTATCCGATTACGTTTACAACTGGATTAACTCCAACACAAAAAATGATAATTGCTGATTCTGGAAATGTAGGAATAAATACGATAAGTCCTTCAGTTAAATTGGGCATAGGAGTTGTTAATTCTGTTAATGTAAATGACGGTTTGATTATATCACGTAGTTCAGATAATGGAAATGAAATGGGTGTAAAACTAAAATCTGATTCTGGTGGATTATATTTTGGTTCGATTACATATAAAGGTTCATCTGGAACAGAAACAGAAATGATAAATTTTGGTGACAACAACAATGAAGATAAAGTTGTATTTCCTAATGTAAATGTAGGAATTGGAACAGCAACACCTGTTAATTTACTTAATGTTTTAGGAGATGGAAATTTTACAGGAGATATTATGGCTGATAATATTAATACTTCTGCGTCTCTTGCATTGTTTGGTACAGGAGCAGGAGATGGTGCTATAGATCCTTATTTGACTGCTGTTGGGGCAGGAGCAGGTGTGACCAATTTAGGAAACTATGGAACTTTAATTGGTTTACAGGCAGGTTATGAAAATACTATGGATGGGTTAACAGCTGTTGGTTTACAAACAGGATATCAAAATACTGCTCCTAATTCTGCATTTTTTGGAGTTTCTGCAGGATATCAAAATGATGGAAATGATTCTACTGCAATAGGAAGATTAGCAGGATATACTAATACAGGTAATTTTTTAACAGCTGTAGGTCATCAATCTGGAAATGCAAATTCTGGAAATTATTCTTCTGGATTTGGATATCAAGCTTTAAGTGGAAATAGTGGAAATAATGTTCTTGCTATAGGATATCAAGCTGGAAAAGATAATACTGTTGATGATCAATTTATTGTTGAGGATGCAAGTTTAAATGCAGTTCCTTTAATACAAGGTGATTTTAATACAGGATATTTAGGAGTTGGAACAGCTACACCTCAGAACACCTTAAATGTAGATGGTGATGCAAATGTTACAGGAACATTGTATGTAGCTGGACAAAATATTAGTGGTGCATATGTTCCATATACAGGTGCAACTTCTAATTTAGATTTGGGTGGAAATAATTTTTCTGTTGATACAAGTGTATTTTTTGTAAATAGGGATGGTGGATTTGTTGGAGTGGGAACAAGTACTCCTGAGAATAAACTTGAGGTGGTTTCAATAACAGAATATCCTATAAAGGCAATTTATTCAGAGACTGAAACATCTATAGTAAAATCATCTGTTGTTGCAGAACATAGAACTAGTTCAAATATGGTTGATGGATTTGGTTCTGCCTTTTCATTTATGATAAGAGACGATGATGGAGTAAGTAATGGTATAGCTCATTTGTCTGCTGTTAGAGATGGGGCTGATAATTCTGGAAGAATGATTTTCGAAATTATGAATGGAGGTGTTCTTACACAAGTAATGACTCTAAACAGAAGTGGATTTGTGGGAATTGGTTCAATGAGCCCACAGAAATTATTACATCTTGGAGATGATACTGCTAATATAAATGGGGAAATTTTGTTTGAAGCAAGTGATGGGGATTTAATAGATATGGGAATTACAACTGCTGATGAATTTTATATTGGTTCTGGAGGAGGATATGTAGGTAATGTTGGGATTGGAACAAGTGATCCTACAACAAAATTAGATGTTGATGGAACTATGCTTGCAACGAATATTATTTCTTCAGGTTCTATATATGCTTCAGGAGGACCTGTTTATGCTAGCACCATAACTACTTTTACAGGCGGAGATCTAACTCCAAGTGTTGCTGCAGGAAATATATTTAAAACAAATAATGCACTTGAAACAAATATAACTACTTTTGATAATGGAAAAACAGGACAACAAATAACAATTATCTTTGGAGATTCTAATACAAATATTGCCAATATAGATAATATAGTTCCTTATAGAGGTTTAAATAGAACAAATGTAAATACAAATGATGTTATTAGTTTTGTATATGAGGGAAGTAATTGGTATGAAACAAGTTGGAGTGATAATTCTTAAATTTTTTAGAATAATTAACTTTATTAAAAAGAATAATCTCTGTTTAATATGAAATCATGGAGATTATTAATTATTTTTATTTTGCTTTTAAATATAGGATTTGTAAATGCAGATGTTATTTCTTTAAATTCAGGTGGAACAGGTAATATTATTTTAAATCCAGACACATTTATTGAGGGTTTTTTTTCATGTGTGCCTAATACATGTTCTGATTTAGGTTACTCTTGTGGTTCTGCAATAGATAGTTGTGGAGGTACTTTAGATTGTGGTTCTTGTGCTGCAGGATATTCTTGTACTTCTGGCTCCTGTGTTGCTGATTCTGGAGGAGATGGAGGCACAGGAGGAGGCGGAGGTGGTGGAGGAAGTAGTGTGCCTACTAATTTTTTATCTGTAACTCCTAGAGATTTTACAGTTAATTTAGCTATTAATACTAATAAGGAAGAAGTTATTACTGTAAGAAATATGGGTGCAAGTACAAGAAATGTAAGTGTTAGTCAAACAGGATTAGATGATAATGTTATTCTTGGAGAAGATTATTTTTCTTTAGGGGCTGGTGAAACTAAGATTTTAGATGTAACTTTTGTAGCAACAAGTCAAACAGGAGTGATAACAGGAACAATTAATATTGATAGTGTAAGAGTTTTAGTTTCTTTAAATGTTAGAACTGTTTTATTGTTATTTGATTCAAATATTATTGTATTAAATGAAAATTATATTGTACCTCAAAAAGAAGATTTGGAAACCCAGGTTACTTTGATTCCGATGGGCGAAAAACAAAGAATGGATGTAACATTAAATTATGAAATTAAAGATTATCTTGGAGAAGTTTATTTAACAAAAAGTGAAACTTTGCTAATAGAAGAACAAATTGAATTTAAGAGAAATTTTGATACCGGAAGCCTTCCTATTGGAGATTATGTGATTGGATTAGAATTAATATATCCTAATGGAATAGCTCCTTCTAGTGCACATTTTAAGGTTGCTGAGCCATTACCTACAAATGTTTTTGCAGTGATAGTAATTATTCTTGTGATTTTAATATTGATAATACTAATTATAATTATAATTTTATTAATTATAAAAAAGATTAAAGAGAATAAAAAGCGACAAGAAATTAGTAATGTTTAGGTAGATTTATAAACTATAGGTCTCTATAGTTAACTATAGGATGAGTTAATATGATTACTACAATACAACTTAATAAAAATACTAAAAAGAAATTAGATAACTTGAAAATTTATAATAGGGAAAGCTATAATGAATTAATATTGAGATTATTAGAAGGTAATTCTTCTGTAAATGCAAGTAGGGAAAGTTTAATTGAAACTATTGAAATTCTTTCAGATCCAAATATGATGAAAGGTATTGCAGATTCTCTTAAAAGAGTTGAGAAGGGAGATTTTGGAACTTCTTTAGAAAAGTTAGAGAAAGAATTGGGAGTATAAGATGTATAAAATAACTTTTGAACCTTTTGCTAAGAAATTTCTTATTAAATTAGATCAAAGCAATAGAAAAGTCATATTTAGTAAGTTAAAAAAATTAAAAAATAATTCTGAATTAGGGAAACCTCTTGTAGGAAGTTTTGCAGGGTTGCGAAGTTTAAGAATTGGGAAATATAGGGCAATATATAAAATTTTAAATGAAGTTTTAATAATTGTTGTTTTAGATATAGGTCATCGTAAAAATGTCTATAAATGATTATCTATAATTTTATAAAATATAAGTTCTAGTTTTTGATATGTTAATTGGATTAGTTGGTAAGCCTTCTGTAGGAAAAAGTACTTTTTTCAAGGCAGCGACCTTGGCAGAAGTTGAAATAGCTTCGTATCCTTTTACAACTATCAAAGCTAATCATGGTGTTGGATATATTAAAATAGATTGTATTGATAAGGAATTTAATACTCAATGTAATCCTAATCATGGATATTGCATTAATCATAATAGGTTTGTTTCTGTTGAGATAATGGATGTGGCTGGTTTGGTGCCAGGTGCTAGTGAAGGGAAAGGGTTGGGTAATCAATTTTTAGATGATTTAAGACAAGCTGACATGTTTGTACATGTGGTTGATGTTTCAGGTAAACTAGATGTTAAGGGAAAACCTACTGAAAATCATAATGTTTCTGAAGATGTGGAATTTTTAGAAGATGAGTTGAATAAATGGTATTATAATATTTTGATGAAGGTTTGGAAGAGTTTTGCAAGAAGAGTTGAAACACAGGATATTAGTTTTTCAGAAGCTGTTGCTAAACAATTTTCAGGTTTGAAGGTTGGAGAAGATCAGGTTAAATCTGTTTTATTAAAATTAAGTTTTTCAGAGAAACCAAGTATGTGGAAAGGTGATCAGTTAATGAAATTTGCAGCTGCATTAAGAAAAGAAAGTAAGCCAATGATAATTGCTGCAAATAAAATAGATACTGAGAAAGGTGAGGAAAATTATAAAAAATTAAAAAAAGATTTTCCAGAATTGATGATTATTCCATGTTCTGCAGATTCTGAATTAGCTCTTAGAGAAGCTTCTAGAGCTGATTTAATAGATTATATTCCTGGTGAAAGAGATTTTAAAATCAAAGGTGAAGTAAATGATAAACAGCGAGGAGCTTTAGATAAAATTAAACAAGGTGTTTTAGATAAGTTTGAAAATGGAACAGGTGTTCAGTCTGTGTTAAATGCAGCTATTTTAGATTTATTAGGATATATTGCTATTTTTCCTGCAAGTGCAAATAAATTAGGAGATAGTAAAGGAAATATTTTACCTGATTGTTTTTTATTGCCTCCTAGAAGCACGGCTTTGGATTTTGCATATTATTTACACACTGATTTTGGAAAGAATTTTATCAAAGCTATAGATGCAAGAACAAAAAGAGCATTGGGAAAAAATTATGAATTAAAAAATAGAGATGCTTTGGAGATTGTTACAAGGTAAAAATGGGAATTACACAAAAGAGTTTAAAAGAATTTTTTAAAAATTTAGAAGATATAAATTATTATGTTTTTGGAGGAATTGCTCTAGATTCTATTAAGGGGTATTTAACAAGAGAACATGATGATGTGGATTTGATTGTAGATTTATCAAATAAGAATTTATTGATTGAGCGTTTAAAACAAAAAGGATTTGTGGTTGAAATAGATGAAGAAGGTTTAATTAAACTTAAAAAAAGAAATTTTAAAGTGGATATACTTGTCTTTTTTAAAAAGAGTAATAAAATTTTCATTGATGGAAGAAGGGCAAAAATTGAAATTCCTTTCGATTTTTTTAAAGAAGAAAATATTGGACAAGTAGGAGATTTAAAATTTAAAATTGTTCCAAAAGAATTTTTAGTTAGAACTATTTTATATTACAACAATGAAAAAGATAGAATGTTTTTAATATCTTTATCAAAAAACCTTGATTTAAATAGAATAAAAAAGATAAAATATCTTTGTAAAAGAGATTCCAAAGATTTAAAATTAAAGAAAATTAGAATTAGAAATCAAAAATTAGAAAAAAATTATGGAATTAATTTTTTAACTTTTGAGAGGTTAGCTTTAAGAAATAACAATAAAAATGAAATATGAATATGCCCCCGATTTACAGGCAATTGCAGAAGATGTATGTAATTTGATTTTCCCGCATATTCAATTACATAATATAAAATGTTTGAGAGGGTATGGAAGTTCTTCAAAATATACTTTGGCTAGATGCCATGCTCTTGGAAAGTTGATGCAAAAAGCACTTCATCGTCCTGCTTTTTATGCAATAGAATTTTTGTCTGAAAATTTTGATAATTTAGGTGAAGAAGAGCAATTAAAAATAATAATTCATGAGTTAATGCATATTCCAAGGTCTTTTGGAGGTGGTTTTAAGCACCATGATTATGTTTGTGAAAAAAATATAAACCAATGTTATAAAGATTATAAAAAATTGAAAGGAGAAAAAAAATGGTTTATAAAAAAATTAGATTGAGTTATAAAAATAAGAAATTTAATTTGAATTTGAAAAAAGTTGGTAGGGGGAGTACAGGCCTTATATTTAGAATAAGAAGTAGAGCTAAGGCTTTATTATTTGAATTTAATAAACCCACTAATATTGAAATGTCTTCATTATTGGTTTTTTTCCCTTTTGTAATTATTTGGCTCGACGATAAAGATAAAATTATTGAATGTCGTTTGATTAAACCTTTTACTCTTACTGTTCGTCAGAAAATAAAATTTACAAAATTGATTGAAATTCCCATAAATCAAAAATATAGAGAAGTAATTTCTCTCCTCGTCGATACCAGAAAGATTTAAATATAAGTGAGTATGTAATAAAGTTATAATATTAAAAAAGGCGATCTTTAAAACGCATTTTTTATAATTAAAAAAATATAAAGGAGGATAAAAATGGGAAAAATTATTGCTAAAAAGGTTATAAAGAGAAAGCCAGGGTATCTTTACTATGTGGACGGTGCTGGAAATGTATGTGAAGCTAAAATGGCTAGGGGCGGTAAAAAGAAGAAGAAGAAAGTTGCAAAGAAGAAAGTAGTTAAGAAGAAAGTTGCAAAGAAGAAAGTAGTTAAGAAGAAAGTTGCAAAGAAAAAAGCTGTTAAAAAGAAACCGGCCAAGAAGAAACCTGCTAAGAAAAAAAAGAAAAGGTAAATTTTGTTAGTTTTTTATTTTATTTTTATTTTATATATTTTTGAGTTGTTCTTTAAGAATTAACTCATCTTCTGGATTTGTTAATCCATACCATTTTTCAGGTGTTGGATATATTTCCATGATAAGTTTGTTTTCTTTGATTAAATTTGTTAATTCAACAGGTAAAAGAGATTCTATTTTTTTATCTCCATTATGTTCTTCTTTAAATTTAGTTAAAATTAAATCTAAATCTTTTAAATTATTTTGAGGAAGTGCAAATATATTCATACTACATAAAGAATCACTTGTTAAATTTTTTTCAGATAGATTTTCTTTTGAAATATTAAAAGTTTCATCTATAGAAATCACTTTATTATTTTGGATTTTGAATATCCCCCTGTTTACAAATCCCTTATCTGGTAAAACGTTTTGTAATTTGTAACCTAGCGTTGCAGAGGTTTGATGTTGTTGTAGATGTTGATATAAAAGTTTGAAAGATTCTTTACCATAGATATCATCCCCATTACAAACTATAAATGGAGAATTAATTATATTTCTTATTTGGCATAAAGCATCTAATGTTCCCCATGGTTTGTCTCTTTTTTCAGGGTCGTATTTTTGAAAGGCATATTCTATTGGAATTCCCTGATATTGGTTTCCAAATAATTCTTTAAAAGGTTTTTCAGTTTTTTCTCCAACAATAAAAATAATTTTATTAAAACCTGCAGAGAGAGCTTGTTTTAAAGAATATTCAATTAAAGTTTCTCCTTGAGGACCCACTTTTGCAAGTTGTTTTGCTTTTCCTTCAAATCTACTTGATATTCCTGCAACCATATAAATTACTGCTAATTCTTTCATTATTGATTAAAATTAATATATTTTATAAATCTATTTTTTGTTTAAATATAATGGTTACCATATTAGGTATTGAATCAACAGCCCATACTTTTGGAGTTGGGATTGTAAAAAATGGAAAGATATTATCTAATGAAAGAGATATGTATACTACAGAGAAAGGGGGAATTATTCCATTGGATTCTGCAAAACACCATAGAGAATGTAAAGATAGAATATATGAAGCTGCTTTGAAAAGTTCTGGAATTAAGGAAGATCAAATAGATGCTATTGCTTTTTCTCAGTCTCCTGGTTTAGCACCTTGTTTAATAGAGGGGATGAAATTTGCAAAAGAACTTTCAGTTAGATTGGGTAAACCTGTTGTAGGTGTTAATCATTGTATTGCTCATTTAGAAATAGGTAAAATAACAGGTGCAAAAGATCCTGTGATGTTGTATGCTTCCGGAGCAAATACGCAGATTATAGCCTATGCTTCTGGAAAATATAGGGTGTTTGGTGAGACATTAGATATTGGTATTGGGAATTTTATTGATAATTTTGCAAGATATGCTGATATTGGTTTTCCAGGTGGACCTCAAATAGAAAAGTTAGCATCTAAGGGAAAGAATTATATTGAACTTCCATATAAAGTAAAAGGAATGGATATTGCTTTGTCAGGAATATTAACTAATTTAAAACAGAAGTTGGATTCTGGTAAGCCTGAATATAATTTGGAAGATTTAGCATATTCTTTACAAGAAACTGTTTTTGCAATGCTTGTTGAAACAGCTGAAAGAGCTCTTGCTCATACAGGTAAAAAAGAATTATTATTGGGTGGAGGTGTTGCATGTAATTCACGGCTTCAGGAAATGTGTAGAATAATGTGTAAGGAAAGAGGTGCAAAGTTTTTCTGTCCTGAGCGTCCATTGTTGGTTGACAATGCTGCTATGATTGCTTTTCTTGGAGAAATTATGTTTAAGTCTGGAATTAAAGAAAGTAATTTAGGTAAGATAGATATTGATGCTCGTCTGAGAACAGATGGAGTTGAAGTTAGTTGGAAGTGAGCTATCAAAACTTTTATAAACCAACATTTGTCTTAATATTTATCCAATGACTATAAGGAGGATTTTCTTCTTAGTTTTGGGTGGTGTATAAACATGGACGCATATAATATAATCGAAACAGCAAAAAAATCTGGAAAGATTGAAAAAGGAACTAACGAAGTTACAAAAGCAATTGAGAGAGGCACTGCTAAGTTTGTTGCTTATGCAGGTGATGTGGAGCCTAAAGAAATTGTTCAACATATCCCTCTTTTATGTAAGGAAAAAAAGATTCCTTGTCAAGAAATTGATAGTAAACAAAAATTAGGAATTGTTGCAGGTTTGCCTGTTTCAGCTTCATCCATAGCTGTAATAGAAGCAGGAGATGCTGCAAGTTTAATCACTTCCTTAAAATAGTTTATTAAAATAAAATGGCAAAAACTCAGAAACCACAGAAAACTCAACAAAAGAAATCTACAGGTAGTAGTAAAATTTTAGGAGAAGTTGTACCTGCTGTTGTTGAAGAAATTGTGGGAAGAACTGGTTCTAGGGGGGAAGTTACACAAGTTAAATGTCTTGTTCAAGAAGGAAGAGATAAGGGAAGATCAATGAGAAGAAATGTTAAAGGATCTATTAAGCCTGGAGATGTGTTAATGTTAAGAGAAACAGAAATTGAAGCAAGAAGAATTAAATCTAAATTTTCTAAGGGAAAATATAATTAAAATGAAGAATATTGGAGATAAAACTTTTTGGAATAATCTTAGAGGAAAGTTAATTAATTCTAAAGAAAAAGATATTATTGAATTACAAGGTGTTAATGAAAATATTTTAGAGGATGTTATGGGATATATTTCTGTAAATCATTATAATAAAGTTTCTTTTTTAAAATGGAGTAAAGAGGGATATTATTTACACATCTTAAATGTGGGGGTTCCGGCAAATGCCTAAATGTGTTTATTGTGGTACTATGTATGATGTTCCAAAAGGAACTACTTTAATTATGAAAGATGGAACTATTAATCATTTATGTTCTGCAAAGTGTAGAAAAAATAAGTTTATGAAAAGAAGAAAAGTTAGATGGGTTACTAAAGCTAAGAAATCTAAAGAAGATATTGCTAAAGAGATTAAAGCTGAGATAAAAGAAGGAAAAAAATAACTAACAAATTTTATCTATTGTTTCTTGATCACGTTCATCTTCCCATGTTGATGGAAATTGAATAGCTGCCCCTGTGATTGGGCTCATTTTTATTAAAGATTCTTTTTTACAAAATATATGATAGTCTTGACAATAGTTATTTTCATCACATATAGCTTTTGTATATGAATTTATGTATGAATTTTGGCTGAAGTTTAAATTATTATTAAGTAGGTTAAATGTTAGAGCTGAAGTTGTGCTAATTAGAATTATTAGAATTACAATTAAGGAGATTATCGAAATTCTTGCTATTTTATTTTCCATATAAATGGCTGATTTTTAGTTATTTTAAATATTGTGGTAGTTTAGCCTATTTTCTAAATTATGTATTTTTATCGACGATAAACATAATTTTGTGGTCGAAAAGTTTATAAAGGATTTTGTATTTTTTAAGGTGTAGAATTGCTAAACTTTAGACAGATTTTCTGTCTTTTTTAATTTAAAAAACTAAAAAGATTTAGCAAAAGCTAACTAAGTCAAAAAATGGTAAAACAAAAATATGGCGCTTCCAATATCAGAGTTTTAGAAGGTTTAGAAGGTGTTAGACTTCGTCCTGCCATGTATATTGGTGGAACAGGTAAAGGGGGTTTACATCATTTAGTATATGAGGTTGTAGATAATTCTGTTGACGAAGCTCTTGCAGGTCATTGCAGTAAAATTAATGTTTCTTTGAATAAAGATGGTTCTGCAACTATTGAAGATGATGGAAGAGGGATTCCTGTAGAGATTCATCCTACCCACAAACTTCCTGCTGTTGAATTAGCTTTAACAAAATTACATGCAGGTGGAAAATTTGATAAAAAATCTTATATGATTTCTGGAGGATTGCATGGTGTTGGTATTTCTGTTGTTAATGCCTTATCTAAGAAACTAATTATTGAAATTAAACGTGGGGGTAAAATTTATCATCAAGAATATTCAAGAGGAATTAGAAAAACAAAATTAAAAGTTATTGGTAAATGTAAAAATGGAGAAAGTGGAACAAAAGTAACTTTTTGGCCTGATGAAGAAATATTTTCAACAGTAAAATGGGATTATAAAGTTCTTGAAACAAGATTTAGAGAAGTTGCCTTTCTTAATGCAGGATTGAAGATTAATCTAAATGATGAAGTAAAAGGAAAAAAAGAAGAATTTTTTGCAGCAGGTGGTTTAATTGAATTTGTTAAATGGATGAATTCTTCTAAAGATGTTTTAAGTAAACCTGTTTATTTTAAAAAAGATGTAGAAAGCACTTCTTTAGAAATTGCTATACAATATAATACAAGTTATAGAGAAAATATTTTTGGATTTGTAAATACTATTAATACTGTTGAAGGCGGAACACATATTTCTGGTTTTAAAACAGCTTTGACAAGAGTTGTTAATGATTATGTTAAGAGAAAAGGAATGTTGAAAAGTGGATCTCTTTCAGGTGATGATGTGAGAGAAGGTGTAACAGCTATTGTAAGTATTAAAATTGCTAATCCTCAATTTGAAGGTCAGACAAAAACAAAATTAGGAAATTCAGAGGTTAAAGGATTTGTAGATTCTGTTGTAACAACTTTTTTATCAGAGTTTTTTGAAGAAAATCCAAGTGTTGCTAAAAAAATAATTTCAAAAGCTTTGGATTCTGCTAAAGCTAGATTAGCTGCTAAAAAAGCTAAAGATCTTGTTAGAAGAAAAAACGCATTTTCTCTTGGAGGTTTACCAGGTAAATTATCAGATTGTTCTAATAAAAAAGCAGAAAACACTGAATTATATATTGTTGAAGGTCAAAGTGCTGGTGGAAGTGCTCGTCAAGCTCGAGACAAGGAATATCAGGCTATATTACCTTTAAGAGGTAAGATATTGAATGTAGAGAAAGCAAGTCCTGTTAAAGCGCTTTCTAGTGAAGAAATTGCAAATTTGATTACAGCTATAGGAACAGGTGTTAATGAACAATTTAATATTGAAAAATTAAGATATAAGAAAATTGTAATTATGACAGATGCAGATGTTGATGGTGAACATATTAAAACTTTGTTAATGACTTTCTTTTTTAGATTTATGCCAGAGTTAATTAAGAATGGAAATATTTATGCTGCTATGCCTCCATTATATAGAATAAGAAAGAGAAAAGATTATTATGTTTACAATGATGTTGAACTTGAGAAGATGAAAGAGAAATTAAACACACATAGTTTTACAAGATTTAAGGGTCTTGGGGAAATGAGTGCTACACAGCTTTGGGAAACTACAATGAATCCTAAAACAAGAAAGATAAAGAAAATATTTATTGAAGACAATGTTGATGCTGATAAAACATTTTCAATGTTAATGGGAGATGATGTACAATCTCGTAAAGAATTTATTCAAGAAAATGCAAAGGAGGCTCAATTAGATATTTAAAATGAAAACACCTGATTGGATATTAGAGGGCTTTGATTCTAAAGCTGACTGGGAAAAGAAAAAAGGAGTAGTTAGCAAGGCAAAAAAGAAAGGTAAAACTTTCAAGGTTCGAAGATGTCCCGAATGTAATAGTGATGATGTTGAAGTTGTTCTTGGAGGTGTTGAGGGTAGAGGTTCTAAGGGATGGAAATGTAATAAATGTAAATGGAATGATGATGAAATTAAAGAAGAAGAATTAACAGAGGAAGAATTTATGAAATATTTAGATAAAAAAGGAGAGGAGGTGGCGTAATGGAAGAAGGAAAAGAAAATTTTGAAAATAATCCTGGAGAAAATATTGAAAGAGAAATTGAAGAAGCAAAAGATGTAGATTTAATGGAATTTTCATTAGACAAAGATGAGATTGAAGAACTGATTTTAAGACTTCAATTATTAAAAGAAGAAAAAGGATCTGTTAGTTTTGAAATTGATGATGAAAATGAACTTTTAATTCACTATGAAAAAGAAGAAGAAGAAGAAGTTGAGGAGGAGGAAGAATGAAGTTTACAGAATTAAAATTAAGTAAAAAAGATTTAGATAAATTTTCAGAATATTTAGATAGTGATGACTTTAGAAATTTTGGATATGGTCATATGAAATTAGATAGTGGGGAAATGTTACTTGTAGAATGTGATGAACTTGTAAAGAATAGAGAAGATTTTAAAAAATATTTAATTGATAAAGGATTAGATCAATCTGAAATAAATAAACAATTTGAATCAAAAGAAGAATAATGGCAAAAAGAGAAGAAAAATTTGTAGAGCAGAATGAAAAAGGATTAGTGAATACTGAAATTTCTGTTGAGATGAAAAAATCTTATTTAGATTATGCTATGTCTGTTATTGTTTCTAGAGCTATTCCTTCTATTGAAGATGGATTAAAACCTGTTCAGCGAAGAATACTTTATGCAATGACTCAAATGGGTCTTAGACCTGGAACACCTACTAAAAAATCTGCAAGAGTTGTGGGTGAGGTTATGGGTAAATATCATCCTCATGGAGATAGTTCTATTTATGAAGCTCTTGTTAGAATGGCTCAAGATTTTTCACTTAGATATCCTTTAGTTTTTGGACAAGGTAATTTTGGAAGTGTTGATGGGGATAGTGCTGCTGCAATGAGATATACTGAAGCAAGATTAAGACCTTTAAGTTTAGAATTATCAAAAGATATTGAAAAAGAAACTGTCGAATTTATTCCTAATTATGATGGTTCTACAAAAGAGCCTGTATTGCTTCCTGGAAAACTTCCTGCTTTAATGTTAAATGGTGCAACAGGAATTGCTGTTGGTATGGCTACAAATATTCCTCCACATAATTTAAGAGAAGTTTGTGATGCTATTGTTGCTTATATTAAAAATCAAGATATTAGTTTTGAAGAGCTTGTTGGAATTGTTCAAGCACCTGATTTTCCTACAGGTGGAACTGTTTCAGGAGATATGTTAGAATTGTATAAAACAGGAAGGGGAAGAATGATGATGAGGGGAAAGATTTCTATTGAAAAAATGAAGAAAAAAGAAGCTATTGTTATAACTGAAATTCCTTATATGTTAAATAAATCTACTTTGATTACTCAAATCGCAGGTCTTATTCAATCTAAGAGAATAAAAAATGTATCTGATTTAAGAGATGAATCTTCAAAAGGAAAAATAAGAATTGTTATTGAATTAAAAAGAGATACTAATTCAAAATTTGTTATCAATTCATTGTATAAATATACTAGATTACAGGATGCATTTAATGTTAATTTTTTAGCTTTAACAGGTGGTCAACCAAAAGTTTTGAATTTAAGAGATGTATTAAAATATTATGTAGAACATAGAAAAAAGATTATTACACTAAGAGTTAAATATGATTTGAAAAAAGCAAAGGAAAGACAGGAAATTGTAGAAGGTCTTTTGATAGCTTTGAAAAATATTGATGCTGTTATTTCTACAATTAAAAAATCTAAATCAACAGCAGATGCTTTAGAAGCTTTGATTAAAAAGTTTAAATTAACTAAAAGACAAGCTCAGGCTGTTTTAGAAACAAAGCTTCAGCAATTAACTTCTTTAGAACAAGATAAATTGAAAAATGAATCTAAAGATTTGAAACAGAAGATTTTAGATTATACAAAAATACTTGCAAATATTAAAGAAGTTTTGAAGATTATTGTTAAAGAAGTAAAAGAATTAAAAGAAAAATATGGGGATGGGCGAAGAACTCAAATATTAAAGAAATTAAAAGATATTTCTGAAAAAGACTTGGTTCAGAAAAAAGAAGTTGTAGTTACAATAACAGATAAAGGATATTGTAAAAGAATGGATGTTCAATCATATAGAGAACAGAAGAGAGGTGGAAAAGGAGTTATTGGAAGTAATTTAGCTACAGGTGATTTTGTAAAACAATTAATCCAATGTTCTACACATGATTATTTAATGTTTTTTACAACACGTGGAAGAGTTCTTTGGTTGAAAGCATATGATATTCCTGCTGCAGAAAGATATAGTAAAGGTAAGGCTTTGATTAATTTACTTAAACTTAGAGATGAACATGTTACAAATGTAATTTCTGTTAAAAATTTTGAAGGTCATTTATTTATGGCTACTAAGAAAGGTGTTGTTAAAAGAATTTCTTTAAAGAATTTTTCAAAACCTAGAATATCTGGTGTAAAGGCTGTGAATTTACCTGCTGATAATTCTGACAATTTAATTTCTGTTCAATTGGTTAGAGAAGGTCAAGAAGTTTTATTAGTAACTAGAAATGGAAAAGCTATTAGATTTAATAGTGGAGATGTGAGAGCTATGGGAAGAGCTAGTTATGGTGTTACTGGAATAAAATTAGATAAGAGTGACGAAGTTGTGAATATGGAGATATTGGTTACAGATGCTATATTAACTATTTCTAAGAATGGTTTTGGTAAAAGATCTGCTGTTAAAGATTATAGAAAAACAGCAAGAGCTGGGAAAGGTGTGATTAATATGAAAGTTACAGAGAAAACAGGAAAAGTTGTAACAGGAATCTCTGTAAATAATGAAGATGGAATAATTATTACAACTGCTAAAGGAATTGTGATTAGAACTTCTTTGAAGAATATAAGAATAATGGGAAGAGCTGCACAAGGAGTAAAGATTGTGAATTTACAGCAAGGAGATAAGGTTACAGATTTAGTTAAGGTTGTTGAAGGCGGGAATTAAAGATTTATTCTAAAGCTAAAATTTCTTTTGAATTGTCAAAATAGTCCCAATTTATCTTGAAGAAAAAAAGTATTAATAAAACAACTAGGAAGATAAAGAAAAAAGCTTCAATAAGTCTTGATTTATAGAGTGATTCTATTGATAATACAAATATGGCTAAAGTAATTATTACTATTAAAATATTTACGATGATTTTTTTTGAGTCCATCTTATTGTTTTAGATTATACCTTCTTTTTTTTCAAGTGGGCGCGGAGGGATTCGAACCCCCATCAACCGGGCACTCCTATTAAAAATAGTTGGAGCCGATCATTCTGCCATTGAACTACGCACCCTATTAATAATTTTATAAGAACGAGTTGGTTTTTAATGTTTTCTCTACCCTAACTTCTTTATCTGACTAATTTCTTCATTAGAAATAGCACAACCTTTGAATTTTAGTGCATATAGTAAAGCATCAAGAATATTTTTGTCTTTGATTTTTATAAGTCCTTTTTTGTAAGCTACATAAATTAATTCTGTTGATCTAATTATTTTATATCCTTTGAAATATTTTTGATTTTGAGAACTCATGTTTACATTGATGTGCATTCTTTTTTGTAAAAGATTTTTAAGGTTTTCAGGTTTTTCAATTAAAAGTCTTGTTGTTCTTTCATCTACCACAATTATGTTTTGAACTTTTTTTTGATTTAAGAGATTGCTGAGAGCAATACATGAAGCTTCACCAGAATCTATTATTTTTATAGGTCCTTTGCTTCCTGAAAATAATTTATTTGCATTTGTTAAAACTTCATCTGTTAATTTGGATAGATTATTTGAATTAATTCCTACTGATTCTGGCATTTCTAAAATCTTTTCATCAAGAAGTTGTCTTAATTTCATAGCTTCAAGTTCAAATCTTTTTATTGTAAGTGGTTTATCAATTATTTCTCTTTTAACATCAGAGGTTATTAGAAATTTTCCTTTGAAAATTTCTTTTAGTTTTCTTATTTGATAAATAAGTCCATTCATGCTAAAACTAATTAATGCTCCTGAATCGAAGATTATTATTTTTTCAGTCATTTTAGTTTTACCTTCCAAACACAGAAAAATGGTGTTTTTGAATATTTAGCATAATCTTTTGGAAATAATTTTTTTGCTTTTTTAAGAGGGAGACAGTCTTTATAATCAACTATCTCAAAATTATTTTTTATAATTGTTTTAATTATGGTTTCATATGTTTGATGATAAGAAAACATTTTTATTGATTTTCCTTTATTATCTTTCCATGGGCCATAAATTTTTCCTTCTTTAAAATAATTATCTAAAACACTTATTTGTTTATTTCCTATTTTAATTTTTTTCTTAGCTTCAGCTACAGGATTTCCTGTAGAAAAAATAAAATAACCTCCTTTTTTTAAAACTTTTGAAACTTCTTTAAACATTTTATTCCAATCTTTAAGGTAATGTACTACAAGAGATGCTACAACAATATCAAACTTTTCTTTAAAGGGGATATTATATCCTGAACCTAATTTTAAATCTAATTTTGGATTTTCTTTTTTTGCAATATCAAGCATTTCTTTAGAAATATCAAACCCTTTGATTTTAGCCCCCTTTTTTGTAAGAAGTTTAGATAAAATTCCAGAACCACATCCAAAATCTAGAATTTTTTTATTTTTTACGTTTCCTAATAATTTTAAGGTGGCAGGCATTTCTAATAATTCATTATAAAACCATCCTTGAGGATATTTTTTAGTTCTCCAGTGATGATATGCTTCTGCAGATAAAGCATATTGTTTAATTGCTTCTTTTTCTTCCTGTTTCATTTTGCAATCCCTCTCAATTCTTCTAACATATGAATGCTAGGTCCTTTTGTATGTTCTTTGTACCATTTTCCTTTATCAGCATCTACTCTTACAGAATTTCCATGAGCAATTGTGCAATTTTTCTTTCCTTTAATTTCAAACCATGCTAGAGAAGAATCATCGTTTTTATTTATGAAAGTTAAATTTACACCTAATTTAGGAATAAATGTTAGAAAGAAAAATCTTTTTGGTGTTGTGATAGCATAATTATTATCTGAAATCTTTTTTATTTTAAATTTTTCTATTTCTTCTATTTTCATTATTTTTCTTGGGGTATTTATTTTATTCCAAAGATAGTCTTGTGATTTATTTGTTTTTATTTTTTCTTCAATTGTTTTATATTTCATTCAAACATCTCCATAGCTGTATTTATTCTTGTTTTAATATCAATGGTTAATGTTTCAGGTATGTCTGCAAGATTCTTTTGTCCTGCATAGCTTGCTAATTCATGCATTGTGATTCCTAGAAGACTTGCTGTTTTTTCAGATGATAAACCATGTTCATGTATTTTAGAAGCTTTGTTGATTTTCGCTTTTCTAAAAACATCCTGAATATATATTTTTAATTTACCTGATAGTTTCTCAATAGATTGTCTTATGAGTTCTAAATTTTGTTTTAATTGTTTTTCTTTATTGTTTTTTAATGCATCTAGAATATTGTTGATTGAATTTAGATAGGTTGTGTAAAAAGGTTTCCACCCTCTAAGCTCTTTATAATTTTGTCTTTCAATTATTTTACTTAAAGAATATACAATAACAGCTACAGCAATATTATCAGGGTCTTGGGTTAATGAAGCTGTGTTCATTGTCTGATTACTTAGAGTATTTATTTTTGCAGAGTCTCCTTTATCTATTGCTTCCTTGGTTTCTTCAAAAATTCTGAGAACATTATCAACCTCTTTCATAAATTATCATAGAAAAAAGATTATTTAAAGCTTGATATTGTAAAGTAGATATGAAAAAAGTATTATTAGATACAAGTTTTATTTTGACTTGTATAAAACAAAAAATTGATTTTTTTGAAGATTTGAAACATATGGGAATAAAAGTTATAATTCCAAAACAAGTTCAAGGTGAACTTAGAGGTGTTGATAAGTCTGGTGTTGCCTTTAAAATTATAGATCAAAACGAATTTATTGAAATTGACTTGAAAAATAAAAATGTTGATCAGGGTATTATAGACTATGGTAAAAAAAATATGGATGTTTTTATAGCTACATTGGATAGGGGAATAAAGAAGAAGATCGAGAATTCTGTGGTGATTATACGAGAAAAGAGTAGATTGGAAATTAGGTGAGATTTTCAACCTCTGGAAACCTTTTTAAAGCAATTTTTACTATAATTTTCAGATTAAAATGTTCTATTTATTAGATGTTGAAGATTATGTAAGAGTAGACCCAACTTTATTTGGTTTACCTACTGTCGAAGCTGTTGAAAAACAACTTAAAAATACTTATTCTGATTACTATGACAAGGAATTAGGCCAAGTTGTCGAGATTATAAAAGTTTTAGATGTTGGTGAAGGAACTATTATTCCTGGTGATGGAGCTTCATATTATAAATCTGTTTTCAAATTATTAGTGTGGAAACCTGAATTACAAGAATTAGTTTACGGTGTTATTGCAGAAATAACTGATTTTGGAGCTTTCATAGATATGGGTGTTATGAAAGGAATGATTCATATAAGTCAAACAATGGATGATTATGTTAGCTTTAGTAAAACAAATTCTTTATTAGGAAAAGCTACAAAAAGAAATTTGAAACAAGGTGATTTATGTTTAGCAAGAGTTGTTGCTCTTAGTTACAAGGGTGGAAAGCCAAAAATAGGATTAACAATGAGACAACCTGGTCTTGGAAAAATAGAATGGATAAAAGAAGATCAAATTAAAAAAGATAAAGATGCTTTGAAGATTGTTAGAGCTCAAGAAAAAGCTGTTAAAGGAGGAAAGAAATAATGGCAAAAAAAGCAAAAGCTTGTAAGATTTGTAAGGCAATTTATGAAAAAGGAGATTTATGTCCTCAATGTAATGCTAAGGAATCTACAGAATCATTTAAAGGAAGAATTGTTGTAGTAAATCCTGAAAAATCTGAAATAGCTCAAAAATTGAATATAAAGCATAAGGGAAATTATGCAATTAAAACACGGTAATCTTAATGGAAAATTTAAAAATAATATCTGAAAATCAAAATGAATTATTCAAGAGAAAAGAAGTTGTAGCTGAAGTAGATGCAGAAGTTACTCCAAGTAAAGTTGAAGTTGAAAAATTAATATCTGAAAAATTTTCAACAACTCCTGAAAATATGTTTATTAAAAATATTAAGGGAAAATTTGGTTCAAAAACATTTAGAATTGTGATGAATATTTATAATTCTAAAGAAGAAAAACAATCAATAGAATTTAGAAAGAAAAAGGAGAAGAAGAAATAATGGCAAAAAAATCAAAAGCTGCAAAGAAAGGAAAGAAACCTAAGAGAAATAAAAAGACTAGTAAGAAATATACTATGTATAAAATTGATGGTGATAAAATTACAAGAGAAAGAAGTTGTATGAGATGTGGTCCAGGTGTTTTTTTAATGCATTCTCAAGGAAGATATTACTGTGGTAAATGTCATTATTCTGAATTTGAGACAAAGCAGAAAGAAGAAGTTAAAGCTGAAGTGAAGAAAGAATAAATTTATTTTTTGTTTAATCTATAATTATTCCAAATAGTTTGGAATTGTGAATTTTTCTTAATATCTTTTAAAGTTCCTTCTGCAACTATTTTTCCATTATTAAATAGATAAATATAATCAAAGTTATTTAATAGATTTAACTTATGGATAGATGATATTATTGTTGTATCTTTGAATTCTTTGAAAATATTTTTATGTATTTTTGTTTCATTTAAACTATCCACACTACTGGTAGGTTCGTCTAATAAAAGAATATCACTATCTCTGGCTGTTAATAATCCTCTGGCTAAAGCTAATCTTTGTTTTTCTCCACCACTTAGAGATACTCCTTTTTCCAATACATTAGTGTCTAGCTTTTTTGGAAGCCTTGAAATAACTTTATTTAATTGAGCCAGTCTAATTGCTTTGTTTAGTTCTTTAATATCTGTTTTAAATCCCATTGTAATATTATATCTTATAGAATTATTGAAGAGTTCAGGATCTTGCGGAATTAAAGTTACATGATGTCTTATTTTTCCCATTCCATTTTCTATTTTTTGCCCATTACAATATATTTCTCCTTTTTTAGGAGTGTAAAGTCCTCTTAAAAGAGCTAGAATAGTACTTTTACCTGAACCACTTTCACCTACTAAGGCTATTTTTTGTCCACGTTTTATACTAAAGTTAATATTTTCTAAATGCATTTTTTTCCCTTTTGAATTATATGAGAAATTTAAATTTTTAATATCTAGAGTTCTCCAATTTAGAAATAATCTTTTCTTTTCCATTTCTCTTATTTTATTATATTCTTTATCAATGGGATAAGCTCCCTCTACTCTTGCATTGTGTTTATTAAATCTAGCATACATTGAAGCAAAATTGAAAAATGTTTGACCTATTGCTCTAAGATAACCATATAACATATATAGAGTTCCAATTAGAATTATTCCTGTTGTTGTAAAATCTGTGTATGCACGATAAATTAAAGCTATTACAGTCATAATAGATATGGAGATACTTGCAAAGGCCCATTTTGCTTCACTAATATAAGCTGTTTGCATTTCTGTTTTATAACTAGCCATTAATTTTCTATCTGTTTCTGCAGAAACTCTTTTTCTTAAACGTAAAGTAACCACTGTCATCATATTACTAAGATAATCAAAGATAGAAGAAGATAATCTATTGCTGAATTTGTTCAGTTTTTTATAATTTTTTATAAGTTTTTTATCTAATCTAAAAAGTATAAATAAAACAATCATAGAATAAATAAAAGCAAATATGGATACTTTCCAATCTATAAATAAAAGAATTATTAGAGAACCGAAGATACTTGTTAAAGAATAAATAATATCTGCAGTGAAATGGCTTGAAATTTGCTTGAGAGAATCCCTTCCTCTTCTTACTTTATCAATAGTATCTCCTGAATGATGGTCTTTATGCCATTTCATTGGAAGAAGAATAATTTTATTTATTTTAGAGTTGGTATAATTTCTATGTACTAAAAATCCTGTTTTTTGTTCTAAGATTCTTCCAATTCCATGGAAAATCCAAAAACCAATTGTGGCGAATAGTAATAAGGAGATCATAAAAAATAATTTTTTTAATTCTGCAGAGGTTGTTATTTGTTCTTGAATAGAATTAAATATTAAACCTATGATTAAGGGATTTAGAAGAGAAATAATTCCTGCAATTACAAATAGGAAAACATAGAAAAGATAGATTCTTTTTCTAGAACCTAGATATTTCCATTCTTCTTTTATTAAATTTAAAACAGGATTTGATTCTTTTTCCATAATATTATTAAAAACGAAAAATTGGTTTATAAAGTTTTAATGAAGAAAAAAGTTGTGGGAAAATTATTTAAATGTTGGAGAATATTAAAGGTTAGGATTGAGTATTCTTATTGATTAATTGTTCTCAAATGGATTTGCTAAAAAATTCCATGCTGTACCCCAACCCAAATTAGCAGTTGTTGGAATAATAGTTTTTATTCCATTTTTTCTTTTTATTACACAAGGGACATGGTTTTTTGCATTCTCCATAGTATCTACTGCACTAATTAAATATCTTTTTTTAAAATCATCATATTGACTAGAAAATGCAAGCAAATCAATTAAGTTAGCACCAATCATTCTCTTTTCATTAAGTTCTATCCAAATATTACCAATTGATTTATTGAATCTAACTAAATAAAGATTTTTCTTTATTGTATCTTCTATAGGTTTATTTAATATTTCATTTGATAAATTCAAACCTACAGCTTGATATTTACCAGCTTCAACTAATTGGTTGATTGTTGTACCTTTTGCAATGATTATTGGATATTTTTTAATAGTAATTCCCATAGTAATTTTATTATTTTTTGATTTATAAATCTTCTTATTTGTCTTAATTGATAAATGGTTACAAGATTGATTAAAAACCCTGGGAGAGTTTTTAGATCGATCAAAAAGAGTAATCTAAAGCCTCTCCTGGGTAAAAAGAGGTGATAGTAAATCTATGATGATGATGTATTTAAATGTTTCGGTAGTGTTACCCTTGAACAATGACATGGGTGACTATTTGAGGAGTAGTACTTGCATGTAACTTGAAATTAAACACTTTTTTTGTTGTTAGGTACTACAGTTTATTGGTTATTAGGCACTACAATATGTTTATAAAATATGGAGTGATAGTTATTTAATGGAATTAAAAGAGGTGTCTGGTGGTGGTACTGTTGTTAATGCAAAGCAAAGCCAAATTCATGATATTTTGTTTAGTAGAGAGATTAGTTGGCAGGAAATTATCTATGATTTGATCAATACAGAGGAATTAGATCCTTGGGATATTAATATAATGGTTTTAAGTGAGAAATATCTTGAAAAGGTGCAACAATTTGAAAATACTGATTTTTTTATCTCTAGTAAGGTCTTATTCGCAGCTTCATTATTATTAAGGATCAAGACAGAACTATTGTTAAATAAGCATTTAAAGAGCATTGACGAGATTCTTTTTGGAGAAGAGGAGAAAACACAGCGTGTTTTAGAAAGAATTGAACTTGATGAAGAAATACCTGAATTAATTCCTAAAAGTCCTATACCTAGGTTTAAGAAATTGACATTACAAGAGCTAGTTGATTCCTTAAATAAAGCTATAACAACAGAGAATAGAAGAATTAAGAAGGAAATTATTAATAGAAATGCTTTGAGAGAGACAGGTATTTCTCTTCCAAAGAGAAAATTTAGTAATAAGAATCAAACAACTAAAATTTTTAATGGACTTGTAAATCATTTTGAAGAAAATAAAGAACATCAAAAAGTTTCATTTACAAATTTAATTGGAGAAAAAAGAGAAGAAAGAATTTTTTCATTTTTACCTTTATTGCAATTAGAGAACCAGAAAAAAGTTTGGCTTGAACAAGATGTTCATTTTGATGAGATTCATATATGGTTGAGAAAAGTATATTTTGATAATAATCCTGATCCTTATTTAGACTTGAAGAGAGAGATTGAAGAGATTGAATAAACTTATAAATATAATTTTGGTTGAGTTTTTATGAAATTAGGTATTTTATTTTCAGGTGGAAAAGATTCATGTTATGCAGCTTATTTAGCAAAGCAAGAAGGAAATGAATTAACTTGTCTGATAACAATGTTTTCTGAAAATCCTGATAGTTATATGTTTCATACCCCTTCTATTGAAAAGACTAAAAAGCAAGCAGAGGTTATGAATATTCCTTTGGTGATTGGAAATACAAAGGGTAAGAAAGAAGAAGAGCTTGAAGATTTGGAGAAGGTTATAATTGATGTTAAGGAAAAGTATGATGTAGAAGGTATTGTTACAGGTGCATTGCATTCAGATTATCAAGCAACTAGAATTCAGAAGATTTGTGATAAGCTTGATTTAAAATGTATTAATCCTTTGTGGCATAAAGATGAATTTGAATATTTACAAGAGTTGATTGATGCCAAATTTAAAATTATTATTGTAGGTGTAGCTGCTTTTCCTCTTGATGAAAGTTGGTTAGGTCGTGAGATTGATGAGAATTTTATGAAAGATGTTCGAGAGCTTTATGAAAAATATAAAATTCATCCTGCAGGAGAAGGTGGTGAATTTGAAACCTTTGTTATTGGATGTGAATTATTTGATAGGGAGTTAAAAGTTATTGATAAGAAGATTTCTGGAGAAGGTAATGCTTGGAGAATGGAAATTAAAGTTGAATAATTATTTTTTCTTCAAAACAACGTTCTTTTTTGATACTTTTTGAATTGTAATATATTTTTCTTTTCCTGTTTTCATATCTTTTACTTTAAATTTCTTTTTCTGAACTTCTTTAGCACCTACAAAGATTGTTTTCTTTATATTGTAGGAGTTTGCATATTCTAATGCTTTAGAAGGTTTTCCGTAAAAGATTGTTGTGTTCATCCCTTGAGTTCTGAGTTTTTGAGCAAGTTGAATAGCTTCTTTATCTTGGTTTAATGAAACTACTAAAACTCTTTCAATGTCTGAAGCTGTTTTTGCAACTAATTGCAATCTTTCAATACCTAAAGATATTCCTGTAGATTGAATTCCATTAACAATATAGCTTCCACCTGCACAGATTGTTTCTTTTATATTTGATTTTATTTCAAATACATTTCCATTGTAATATGATAATCCTCTTGTTAAAAAAGGTGCAAAAACAATATTTATTTTGTAATATTTACAATATTTTTTTAATTCTTCAATTTCTTTATAAGCGGGATATTTTTTAAAATATGTGGGAGATTGATCAAAAATATTAAGAATTTTATCTGCATTTAATTTTTTTAAATTTTCTTTCACTTCTTTTTTTGGAAGTTTGTCAAGTTTATCTATTTCTCTTAGTACTTGATCTTTATTTTTTATTTTTAAATCTGCTAATATTTCATCTAATAATTTTCTATTGTTTACATATAAAATTGATTTAACTTTTAGATTGTTTAAAATTTCTTTTGTAATAAATAAAATTTCAGCCTCACTTTTTATATTAGATCCTACAATATCAATATCGCATTGAGTAAATTGTCTAAGCCTATTAGCACTTATAGGTTCATCTCTAAATACAGGACCTATTTGAAATCTTTTGTAAGGAAGTTTTTTATTTTTAGCTAATCTTTTTAATTGAAATGTGAATTCATATCTTAATGCAAGTTTTCTTTTTCCCTTATCTGTTAATTTAAAGATGTCTGAGACAGCTTCATCTTGAGTATTATCACCTTTTACAAATTCTTCATATTCTATTATAGGTGTTTCTATTTGTTCGAAATTATATTTTCTAAATGTTTTTGATATAATTTCTCTTATGATATTTCTTTTTTCAGCTTCTTTTCCTGTGAAGTCTCTAAATCCTTTTACTGTTTCTGTTTTCATTTTATCTTTTTCTCCAATTTAATTATTAAATTATCAACATTTTTTATTATGTCTTTTACTAAATTGTCTGGGTCTTTTTGATATTGTGTATCTTTGATTTTAAATATTTTTAAATTCATTCCACCATATTTTATATTTCTGTTAAATATTACTGTGGGTACATCGTCTGCTACAACAATAGTCATTGTTTGCCAAGCTAAAAGTTTACTTGAAATAGCTTTAACACGCCCTTTTATATTAATTCCAAATTTCTTTGCTAAATTAAAGTCTTCCTTACTAACAGGACTTCCTTTGAATAATCCTGCACTTTTAGCTTTGAATTTTTTATTTTTATTAATTTTATTAAAATAAGCTGCAGCTATTCTACTTCTGGTTCTATTAAATCTGCAAACAAATAAAATATTTTCTGTTTTCATTTTAGTTTTTTCTCCATAAATACAAGTTCTTTGTATTCTTTATAGTTTAGCTTTTTATAAAATTTAAATGCTTTAGCATTTCTTTTAGCTACTAATCTCATAATTTTTACTCCTTTCTTTTTGTATTTTTCTTCAATAAATTTAACGAGGTTTTTTCCAATACCTTTTCTTTGATAATTTGGCTGTAACCAAAGTTCTTTGATATAAGCTTTTGCCCTATTATCTGGAGTAATATTAGAAGCAATAAAACCTATTAATTCTTTTTCATTTATTGCAATATAAAGTTCATCCTTCGCGCAGTTATTGATTTCTTTTAAAGCTGTTGTGAGAGTATATTTTTCATTATATGGTTTTTTAGAAGATTCATTTTTTAATATTGTTGCAATTTCTTTTAAGTCTTCTTTTTTAGCTTTTCTAATTTTTAGTTTCATTTTATCCTCTTTGAAAGGGCGGAAGGAGGGAGTCGAACCCTCTTTTCACGGACCACAACCATGCGTCATAACCGTTAGACCACAACCGCCATATATTTAATTTAGACAAATATGGTATAAAAAGATTCTTGTTAGAATTTAGTGAGAAGTTATTAAAAGCATAGCTAGAAAAATTATTTTTTGTTTGAACAATGGGGATAACTCCCAATATTAGCTATCATAAAAATTTATGGAAGAAGTGGTTTTTAAACTTAACGAATAGGGAAATCAGAGATTTCCAATAAGAGATTAAAAAAATAGAAATAAAAAATTAAAAAAAAATTAAAATGCGTAGGAAGTTGAATCTGAGCATGGTTGTGGATTTCCAGAACCGTCATTGAAATAAGGGGTTACTACTACATTATTTGGAGTTTCTCCAAAGGTAGTCACTATATCTGTTGCATTTATTGTACTAATTCCCAATGGTTCAACATTTGTTATAGCTACTAGAACAGCACTTGTGTTAATTGAATCAAGCACAACGTTTTCTATTACTGTTGGACTTGTAAAGGATAACATTATACCATCTATCGCTTCACCACTTGCACTTCGTTCTAAAGTCACTGCACAATCACAATCAGCATCTCCTCCACAAGAGCCTATTGTTTCACATACGACCTTTGTAGCTTGAATAGTAACATCTCTACATTTATTAGCCATATCAATTTCTTCTGTTCCTTCATTTATCACGTTTCTAACAACTGTCCAAATAATACCAATAGCTACTAGAACAAGTAATATGACTATTAATGTACTTACAATCATGGACAACCCTTTTTTATTATTTATCATTTGACCTCCTTTCATATTATGGTTAATATGTTTAATTATAATTTATTAAAATAAATTTACTATAAAAACATTTCTAATTAGAGATTTCCAATAAGAAGTTTAAAAAAATAGAAAATAAAAAGTTAAAAAAAATTTAAATTAAAATGCGTAAGAAGTTGAACCTGAACAAAGTTGATCATTTCCAGAAGCATCTGTAAAGAATACACTTACTTCTACATTGTTAACTGTGGTAAGAGTGGTATCTACTCCGTTTGCTGATGTAACCTGTATTATTTCTAATGGAGCTATTTTTGTAGTATTATATTCCCAGATTATATTTGAAGTTCCTGTAATATCTGTAAATGCTAACATTACACCATCTATTTCTTCACCACCTGCACTTCTTTCTAAAGTTACTGCGCAATCTGTACCATCACAGGTTACAGCTGTAGCTTCAACAGTTACATCTAAACATTTAGTACTTATATCAATTGTTTCTGTTCCTTCGTTTACAACATTTCTTACAACTGTCCAAATAATACCAATAGCTACTAGAACAAGTAATATGATTATTAATGTACTTACAATCATGGACAACCCTTTTTTATTATTTATCATTTGACCTCCTTTCATATTATGTTTAATATGTTTAATTATAATTTATTTAAATAAATTTAGTATAAAAATGTTTTCTTTTTATTTCTCTTTGTTAAATGCGTTTAAAAGTGTGAAATATTCTTTTTTATCTATAACTTTATCAACTTCTGATAAACCTACTTGTTCTGAAAATTTATAAAATGCTTGGGGTTTAAATTTTTGTTTTTTTAATGATGCTATAGTTGGTAAATCTGGATCGTCCCATCCAGCATATCTGCCAGCTTCGATGTCTTGCCTTATTTTTGTTGTTGATAAGTTTATATCTTTAAATTTAATTTTTCCTATAAATCCTACCCAAGGAAATTTTTTACCTAGAGCTTTGTACATCATTTTTTGTCTTAAGGCATTATCTCTGTGATCTTTTCCTCGGATAATATGGGTCATTTTTAATTCAATATCATCTGCTGTAACAGCTAAATTCATTAACGGCCATACCTTGTATTTCTTTCCTTGTATAGGGTGTTTTGTCGTATTAATTCTTGCTAAAGGAAAATCACGCATAGCAGGATTTTTATCTTTCATACCTTTAAGTGATTTAAATCTCAAAACAGCTTCACCTTGGTTGTAACCTTTAGATGTTTTGTCTAACATTTTTTTCCATCTTTCTTTATGGATTTTTAATGCTAAATTTCTACATCCACAATCTTCTTTTTTTAAAACATGTTTTTTAAAAAGATCTGGAGAACATTCACAAATATATGCCTGTTTTTTATTTATTAATTTTACTGCATATTTGTAATAAAGAGGTATTCTTTCTGATTGAATAATAATTTTAGATTTATTTTTAGATAACCATTTAGATTCTTTTTTAATCATGCTGTATGCTGGCTTGTAAATATTTTCAGGGTTGGTATCTTCAATTCTTACATAGAAAGTTCCCCCATATTTTTCAATATATAACATATTTAAACAAAATACAAGTGCATGGCCAATATGTAATGGTCCTGAAGGTGAAGGTGAAATTCTCATAATTACTCCTGATTTTTTTATTTTTGGAAGTTCTTGTAGACCTTCTCGAATTTCTCTTTCACTTGTTGAAGATTCTAATTTTTCAAATTCTTTCTGCTGATTTTCAGAAGATAATCTGTTTACAGCTGCAATTGTTTTAGAAATTTGTTTAATATATTTTTTAACTTCTGTTTTTTTCAGACCTTCGTGAAATAGAGAAGATATAATTGCTCCTTGCTGAGCTTTTCCATCATGTGCTAATGCATTTTTTAAAGCATAAGCTCTCACCGTTTTTTCAAAGTTTTTCATATTATTATAAGTGATAATGTTCTTTTATTTGTTTTGCAACTTCTTTAGCAGAAGTTTTAGTATTATTTATTGTGAATTGATTTTTAAAAGGCAGAATATTGTTTAATCCATATTTATTTATATAATTTATTAACTCTTTTTTTGAAGATATTTTTCCATAAGATTTTCTAGATTTATTTGTAACTCTTTTTAAAATAGTGGATTTATCTGTTTCTAATCTTACAGAATAAAAATCACCTTTATTTTTTATAACAATGTTTTTAATTTTTTTAGCTAGTCTAAAAATATCTTTTTTACCAATATAGACTGTGGTTAAAATAAGTCCTTTTAATTTTGATTTAGATAAAGCGTCTATTATTTTTAATTTTAAATCAGTATTCACTTTCCAATAATAAGATGTTTCCGAATTTAGAAATTCATCTAACATATCATTGATAATATGACTGTGAAACACTTTAAAACCAGTTAGTTTGCTTAATTGATTTGCAACTGTTAGTTTACCAGAGGCTGGGGGTGCATATATTAAGATTAATTTCATGTTTTAAAATAGGAAAGAGGATTAATAAAAGTTATTGTGTGGTATAATTATCTTTTTAAGTTGGAGGAATTAATTAGTGTTATGTGGGAGGAAATAACTAGAGAAACAATGGGGTGGAATTATCCTGTGTTCTTTACTAAATTTTTTGATAAGAGTTCTAAAAAAAAGATTTGTAAATTTTCAAATTCTTTAATTGGAAATTTTTATAATGTTGAAAAAGATAGAAAAATTTCTTTTGTTAGATCTACAGGCCTTATTGGTTGTTTTGATAGAGGTTTTTTACAGGATTCTAAAAAATTTACAGAAGAAAGTGGGATTGTTTTTTTAAGTTCAATAGATAACAATTCTGAAGTAGGATTATTAAAATACCGAATTTTAGCTTTATATTCAGATAATCTAAAACAAAGATCTTTTTTTATGGGATATCATTTACCTAAAAATTCTTCAATAGAACGTTCTGATAAAACTCAAATAAATGAAGGCTCTTTTCTTTTTCCTTCATGGAAAACAATTGATGATTAATATCTGTTTGAATCTGTTTTTCTTTCAAGAACTTCTATTCTTTGTTCAAGATGATAAATTTGATTTGATAAATCTTCTATTTTAGAAGTCATGTCCATTATTCTTTTTGTGAGTTTTCTTCTTTTTTCATCCATATCTCCCGATAAATCATGATATTCTTCTGTAGATGTTTGTGTTGCAGCAGGTCCAAACATGTTAAATGCAGAACCTAAAGGTGTAGATGATGAGGATTCTTGTTCTTTAATTTCTTCTTTCATATGATTTAATTTCTCTTGATTTTGCTCATATCCTTTTGTTAAATCAAGCACCTTATTTTTTCTTGTAAATAAACCCATAATAAATACAATTGATTTATGTTTTTAAATTTAGCTGTGTTAGAAAGATTTTTTAAACTAATAATCCTTTTTATAATAAATTAAAAGGAGAAAGAAAAGTGGTAGCTACAATTCAACAACTAATAGGAAAGATTAATCCAAAACTTTATGCTGTGAATGGAAAAGAATTATTAAAGAAATATGGTTCATCAGAAAACATTCCTGCAGATGAAATTAAACCTAAAGGAGATTCTACATATAATTTAATATACGATTCCCCTTCTGAAACACTTGAACCTCTTTATTTTTTTATATTAGATGTAATGGGAACTACAGGATTATCTACTGAAAAACTTGTTGACAATTTTTCTTCATCACCAGGATCTGGGCATTTTAGTGAAATGGGTCAAAGAGCAAGCATAATGCAACAACAAGGAACAAAAATGTTAGGAGATGTTAATACTGTTCTAAGAAGTGTATTAAATATTATTTATGATTTAAGAGATCTTAAAATGAGATTACAATATTATGATGATTTAAAAGAAAAGGGTAATGAGTCTGGAGCTCTTTTATCTTTAAAGCAACTTTGGATGGATAAGGTTGATATGGCAAAGGGAAATTCTAGTATTAAAGCTATGGCATTAGGTCAAGCAGGTTATCAAACTTTAATAGATGCTTTTTTAGTTGTAAATAGTATGGATGATATTCATAAATTAGATTTAAATGATCGTGTAAAAAGAATGATAATTCCTAGATGGCAAGAATTTAATATTTGGGTAAAAGGTTCTGAAATTGAACTTAGAAAAAGATATGGGTTGGAAAAACATTATTTGAAAAGTCAAGTTAATAGTTTAAAACTTTATTCTAGATGGGCTAAACCTTATTTAAGGGCTGCTCAACAACTTGAGGCAAAAGATATGGGTAGAGAACCTGCGTTAGTAAAGGCATTTAATACTGTTATTTTAGAACTTACCTTATTAGGTAAAAGTCCTATAAATGTTAAGAAATTAGCTATTCAAGGAGAACTTCCTAAAGATTTTGAAAAGTTAAAAACAAGAAGAGATTATTTTGGATGTGTTTTAGTTGATTTTAAATTTAGAGGAATTCCTCAAAAAGTTGGACAACAACAACATTATGCTTTTGGAGGTCTTGTAGAAGTGAATTTTCATTCTTATGGTTTAAATAAACAAGAATTAGATAAATTAAATGAAGAAATAGATAAATCAGATGTTGAAGATGTTTTAAAATTAATAGAGGGTTCAACTTCTGAAAGTCTTAGTCATATGCAAGAAGAAATAGATTATTTTTTAAATGAACTTGAAAATCCTGAAGGTGAAAAAAGAAATAAATCAAACGACCAATCAAATCCTTTTGCAGCGTTATTTGGATTTTACGATAGAAAAGCTAAAACTAAAAAATCTAGTTCATCTGAAAAAATAAATAAATCTGAAGATTCAAAACCTAAAAAAGTTGAAGTTTTATCTGATAATTATATTGAAGCTAATCATATTAGAACTTATGCTCAAGAAAATTCAAAAGCTACTGCATTTTTAATTTACGATTTATATAAAAAAGCACATGGAATGGTTAGTTATACTTAGAAATTGAAATCAAATAATTTTATATATTTCTTATTCTTAGATATTTGATGAAAAATAAGGGTGAAGATTTAGAAAAAGAGTGGAAAAATCTTAGAGGAAAATTATTATTAGATATTGTTAAAGAAAATTCAAAAAAAGAAAATTCAAAAAAAGATAAAGAAGTTGTTAAAGTGAAAGTTAATCCTTGGAAGTTTGATAATTTTGTTGGTAAAATAATTAATGTTGATAAATCCACAGTATTGTTGGAAGAGCAAGGTTTTTCAGATACTTCTAATTTAGAACAAAATATTAATCCTTTTGGTTCTGCTTCACCACAGAGTTTTAATCGCAGTGAAAAAAAAGTTTCAAATGAATCAAAATATATTGAAAGTTCTAGTAGTGATATGTATATTGATAAAAATGTAAGTGTAGAACCTACTTCTTTAAGGCCTGTGATGGAAGATATGCCTAAAGATATAATGAAGGCAAGTTTTGTTGATCCTTTTTCTTCAAGAGCAGGTTTTGGTGAAATGCTTGGAGAATCTACTTTTGTTTTTGGATCTAAAGATACTGACAATAAAAAATATCTGGAAAGAGATAGTAGGTAAATTAATAAATATAAAATAATTAAGTTAAATATAAAAGAGGATGGTAGATACTTCAAGTTTTGTTGTTCCAGAATATCAGGGAGGTTATTCTAGTTTAGAACCTAGTTATGGCGAAGGTTTTACAGGTTATAGGTCAGATATTAACACTTTGGGTCTTTCTACAGATCCTCGTTCTGCAAATATTTTACAAGAAATTAATACTAAGTTAGCTCCTGGACAAAAACATATTGAACTTTCTTTAATTAGTCCTGAACTTATTGATACTGTTCCTAAACAACATTTGAAAGAAGCTAATAGATTAGCTAAATTAACAGGGACAGATGTTACTGTTCATGGTCCTCTTGTTGAACCTTCAGGATTGACAAAAGAAGGATTTACAGAAACAAATAGAGAACTTGTTGAAAGACAAATGCTTAGAGCTATGGAAGCTGCTCATGAAATTAATCCTAAAGGTGGTGTTCCTGTAACATTTCATTCTGCTGGAATGTTACCTGCATCTGAGATACGAAAAGTACCTGAATCTGAATTAAAAAAACTTTCTAAAGAAGAAAGAGAAGAAAGAGGAATAGTTAATAAGGAAGAATCTCACAAAATTTTAATTCTTGATCAGGAAACAGGTCAAATGCATGCTGCAAAAAGAGATACAAAATATTATCCAACACAGCTTACTAGAGAAAGAACAATACAAAAAAGAATTCTTACCCCTGAAAGGCAAGTTCAAATTACAAATGATTCTCAGTGGAGTACTGACCTTTCACAATTGTTAGCTGCTAAACATAGAACAGATACTATATTAGATCAAACTTATGATCTAGCAAAACCTATATATGATGCTCTTGAAGTAGATAAGAATAAAAAATTAACAGATACTGAAAAGGAATTATATTCTAAAATGCAAAATGCTTCGTCTCAATTAGAAGATTTGAGAATGCATCTTGATACATTATATAATAAAGCGTATAAATATGGAACTGAAGAAAATAGAAAAGAATTAGGTAAAATTTCTTTAAAGTTTATTACAGATATTAGTGTAAGGCATCCTACAGAAAATGTAACTGTTGCTTCTAATGATCCAAAAATTCAATCTCATGCAGTGCAAAATTTAATGGAAAATTTGAGATCTATGGAGCATTCCCCAAAAGTTCATATTAAATTAGAAGATTTTGCAATGAAAAAATCTACACAAACTTTTGCAAACACTGCTTTTCAAGCATATGAAAAATATGGTGAGTCTTCCCCAATAATTAGTATTGAAAATCCTCCTGCTGGAATGTTTGGTTTATCTAGAGGTGAAGATTTGAAAAATATGGTTGTAGGTTCTAGAGAAAAATTTGTTGAGAAAATGGTTAAAGAAAAAAATATGGGTGAAGGTGAGGCTAAAGAAATTGCAGAAAAAATGATAGGGGTTACATGGGATGTGGGTCATATTAATCAGTTGAGAAAAGCTGGTTTTACTGAAAAAGATGTTATTAAAGAAACTGAAAAAATTGCTCCTTATTTAAAACATGTTCATCTTTCTGATAATTTTGGTGTTGAAAATGTCGAACTTCCAATGGGAATGGGAAATGTTCCTTTAAAAGAAATGATGGAGAAATTAGGAAAAAAAGGAAAAGAAGCTAGAAAGATTGTTGAAGCTGGAAATTGGTGGACTCAATTTAGAATTAATCCAATGGGTCAGACTTTTGAAAATCTTGGAAGTCCTATGTATGCTGGGGGAATGGAATCTAGTCCTTATTGGAATCAATCTGTAGGTCTTCAGCAAGGATATTTTGGAGGATATGGTCAAATGCTTCCTCAAATAAATTATGAAACTTTTGGTGCTGGTTTTTCTAATTTACCTATGGAATTAGGAGGACAAAGACAGGGTGCTCAAGGAAGTAGAATGAGTGGAAAAGGAATGGAGTAATTTAAGAATATTTAAAAACATAAAAAACATAATTAAAATATAAAAAGAGTTGAAATGGCGAAGAAAAAATTAACTAACCAAGAAATAGTCTTATGGGCAATAGGAATTGTAATTATAATCGTTTTATTATTAAGGGGATTTAGAGTAATTTGAAATGAATTCATTAAGAATTTTATCTTTAATAATGAGCTTTGGGGTGATAGTGTTTATTGGATTGAAAACATTGGATACTGCGTGTTTTAATTCGGTGGATATTAATCTCTCTTTGGTAGCATTAATTTTTGCTACATTGGTTGAAGTATTATCAATAAAAAAATGAAAAAGAAAAAAAATATTAAAAAAAGAGTTGTGAAAAGAAAACCTATGAAAAAAAAGAAACCTATTTTAGTTTCAGCTAAAAAAATTTCAAAGAAAAAAAAGAAGGTTGATTTGAGTAAGGTACCAACATTGAATTTAAGAACTTCAAACGATATTGGAATGGATTTTTCTGTAAAAGTTTATAAGAAATTTGATAAGTTGATTAAATCAGTTGTATTGTTTGGTTCTGCTGTAAAAAAAACACCTGTTGCAGGATCTGATATTGATTTAATATTAATATTAGACGATGTTTCTGTTAAATGGGATCAAGAATTAATAGCTTGGTATAGAACAGAGTTAGGTAAAATTGTTAAGCAAAATCCTTACAAAATTTCAATTCATATTAATACTATTAAGTTAAGTACATGGTGGAGTGATTTACTAAAAGGAGATCCTGTTGTTATTAATATTATAAGAGATGGAAAAGCTTTGATAGATTTTGGTGGGTTTTTTGAACCTTTACAATATTTACTTGTAGAAGGTAAGATTAAACCTAGTCCTGAGGCAATTTATAGTTTATTACAAAGAGCTCCAATGCATATAACAAGAAGTAGGTATGCTGAGCTAAGTTCTATAGAAGGTTTATTTTGGTCAATGGTTGATTCTGCCCAAGCAGCTTTGATAGCTGCAAATGTGATGCCTTCTTCTCCAGAACATCTTCCTGTAGATTTAAAACAAACATTTGTAGATGAAGGAAAATTAAAGATGAAATATGTTCAATGGTATAATGATTTGTTAATGCTTCATAAGAAAATAGTTCATGGACATATTACTGATTTGAAAGGTGTTGAAATTGATGATTGGCAAGAAAAAGCTCAAGAATTTTTAAAAACAATGGCTGATTTGGTTAATTCTATTGTTGGGTGAGAATTATTGGTTTAAAGAAAATTTATGCATTTGGGTTGAGCATAATTTGAAACTTCGAACCAAATGTTTCTAAACTCTTTTCCAATATCTGAATCAAATTCATTATATTTTACTTCGAGAAATTTAACATAATCCTTGTTAGATAGAGCTCTAGAAAGACAAGGCTCTTTTGTAGATTTGATTATTACTTCAAAATCTTCTTTAGTATAAGTTTCATTAACAGGTTTTGAAAAAAATCTTCTTGTAAACCCGTTTTCTTTTAAGAGATGTTTTAATTTACTTTTAGAACCTTTTTTTGGATCTGCTAAGCTTTTTGTTATAAGATGTTGTTTCATTTTATTTGTTATCTTTTTCTTCCGAATAATTTTCCAGAAGGATTATATTTTATTGTTTTAATATTAGAATTTTCCCTTATAGGTCCATTTCCATAACCTAAAGGATATTTATTTATAGATTTAGATTTTATTCTTCCTATATCATCAAATTCTTTTATAATTTTTTTAATGATATATATTTTATTAGAACCGTTAATTTTTTTTATAATATTAAAATTTTCCATTGTAGTTATTTGATCTAAATTATTTAGGTGATATACTTTTATATGTTTAGGTTGATTTTTTGAATTTGTTGTTATTATGGTTTTTTTTTCTTTAGCAAAATCAATTTCTTGAGAAGTTAATTGTCTACCTAAAAACTGTTTTATTGTTTTCATTTTATTGTTTGTTTTTTAATATAATTTTGATAATCTAGATTTTTTAGTAATCCTTCGAATCCTTGTGCATCTTTTTTAATTTTTGTTGCAATTTTTATTAAAGTTGAATCCATTGGTAATGGTCTTCCATTTCTAGATAGAAAACTACCTTTAATATTATGTACTGTTGTATCTACATATTCCACCAAATCATTTTTTGTTCCTGATCTTCCATAAGGGTGTAGATTTATTTGATCCACATATCCATTTTCATCAAAATCTACAAGTGTATAGCGATTTAGAATACCTATTGGTTCTGTTTTATCTCTAGAACTTTGAATTGAAGCAGGTTCTTTTCTTTCTCCACAATTAAAAGAAGCTAAACTCATTAAAGTGATTGTTGCTGCTGTTTTTACTTTATTTTTTATGTTTTTCATTTTATTGATTATGTACTAATTTTAAAATTTCTTTAGTTTTCATATCTTTTTCTAATTTACGTTCTAGTTTTTTATTTGATATTTCTTGATCTTCATTTAATTTTCTTTGTTTTACCCCTTCTTTTCCCCAAATAACATATTCTTGAAATAGAGAATCAGAACCTGTGATTATTTTTTGAAAGTTGCTTTTATTATAAGCTCTATAAGCTCTTTTATGAGGGGATTTTATTAATATTTCTTGTAATTTTTTAGATGAGCTAGAATAAAAAGAGTGATTTTTTAAAATTAATTCTGTTCCATCTTCTTTTGTAACTTCTATCCTATGTGCTGGTATTGAACTTCCAAGAGAACTTTTTTCACTATATTGAACATATTCATTACCTCTTTGACCTTCATAACTTTCACTACATCCATTAAGAGCTAAAGTAGCTAATCCAATTTGTACAAATGTTTTTATGTTTTTCATTTTATTGATCATCTCCGTTAAGTGCAATGCTTGCCATGTTTAAGAAGAAAGTTGAGTCTTTTCTTCCTTTAGCATCTCTGACTGCAATTTCTGCAAAGTTTTTCATTTGATCTTGATATTTTATAAATACTTCGTTAATCTTTTTCATATCTCTTTTCATATAATCTTTTGCAAGAGCTTTCATATACATTTCATTTCCTTCTGAAATTTCATGGGCTCTTTGTTTCCATTCATCTTCAGTAAATATATTCTTAGCAATATATTCTTGAATATTTCCTTTTCCTTCTTTTAATTCGTTAATATTATCAAGTGCTTTTTTAGCTTCTACAAATTCATTATAGGATTTATCTCCTGTTTTATTTAATTGAGAATTTAGTAATAAAGTAGTATATTTACCTGTATCAAATTCGTCTAATACTTTGTTAGAATTATTTATTATATATTTCTCTAAATCTGATTTACTTTTATGATAGAATTCTTCTCCATGGGCTCTCGCATGAGTAGAAGAGTCATTTAGAGTATAATAAAAGTTTTCATTCTCATAACCACGTATTTTTGCTATTGTTTTTAATGCATCTGGGCTATCTGGATCTTTTGTAAGTTTTTCTAGACCTCCACTTATATCTTTAAAAACTTCAGCTTTTTCTTTTAAAATACTCTTATTATATTTGTGTCTTGGCATATCTAATCAACATAATAATACTTTATAAATGTTTCTATTCTGTTACTACTTAATAGTTATAGTAAGAAAAGGGGGGTTATTTAGCCTTTGATTTTGGCTTAATTTTAGTTTTTGTTTTATTATTATTTTGGTATAAAACTTTGATTTTTCCGGGTAATTTTGACTTTACTTGCTTGATGATTTTTCTTGCAAAAGCAAGATTTCTTTCTTCTTGAAGTGAGATAACAAAAATTCTAGCTTTATTTTTTAATATAGCTGATTTTCCTACAGCTTTACCATATGATAATTGCATTCCTGTTTGCATTCTATCTGCTCCTGCACCTGTAAGCATTTTGTTCTCTCGTTGAATGTGGTGAGGGAAAGGTATAACTTGAAATAAATATTGGTCTGAGAATTCTTTTTCTAATTTTTTGTTTATGAACTGTCTACATGCTTCAAAAGCATTGTGTCTTATTTGAATTTTTTCTGTAGAAATTACTGTTAATTCATGTGGAAGTTTTCCTTTATTAAATAATCCAGGATTTCCCATGCTAAACTTTACTATTTTTTGATGAGGTACTGTTTTTATGAAGGATTTTTGCCTTTTCTTACTAACCCTTGTATAAGGTGTAACTTTCTTTTTTGAGTAGGCAGATGCTTTTCTTAATCCAGCCATTTTATTTTATCTCCACAGGTGTTGTAACAGCTTGTCCTGGTAAGCCTTTTTCAAAAATAGCTCTAACAACCCCCTTATTTCCATGAGCAGAGGATATTTTTCCTTTGATTATTTTACCTGCAGGTGATTTCCATTCAACATTTTTTCCAACAAATTTCTCTGCATCTTTTCTTGTTGAAGTTCCTTCTATTTCTATTAAAAAATGTCTTTCATGAATTGTTTTTCTTCCTCTTCTAAATTGTATTACTTTTGCTTTCATTTTATGGTTCCTATGTTTAAATAAGAAGAAAATTAGTTTTTAAAGGTTGTGTCGAGATAGTTATGCAAAGATATCTATTTTTGATCCAAGATCTTTCTTTTGAGAATTTGGAGAAGCTAAGTTTTGTGATTTACCTTGTTTTGTATAAGTAAAATTTTTCTTTTGAGAATTAGATCCTTTTTCTTGAGGATTATCCTGGCTTTTTTCAATAGAAATTATTTTATAATTATTTGTTTGATTATAGTAGTTTATTTGAATATTTACCATAAGGTTCAAGATATAATTTAATTTAAAAAGCTTTTGTTTTGGTAAGGGTTTATTTTTCTAAAACAAAAATCTGACGCCCTGTAACTTGATCTTGTCTAAAATCATTTATTGGAAAACCTTCAACTTGTTTGAGGTTTGTTCTTTGCAGAATAATATCAATATTGCAACCTATTCTTTCTTTTTTATGATCAAAACATTTTATGAAGGGGGATGTAAATACTATTCTTCCTGATACATTATCTTGTAAGTTATTTAATACATTTATCATAAGATCTTCAAATTTTCTCATTCTTTCTATTGCTTTGGAACGGGAGTAGGATTTTCTGACAATTATTTTTCTTTTTTTATCTTCAACTGTTTGAAGTATCTCTCCTAAATCAGGTTCTGCAACAAGCACATTAACTCTTTGTATTTTAACTCTTTGAGAATCTTTTCTCATTAAAGTATATCTTCTTGTTGAAAAGTTTCCCCATTCTAAATTTTGATTTGCACCACGTATAGCATTTTTATCAATATCAATTCCTATTACTTTAAGATCTTGTAATAGAGCTTCTTGTAATAGAGCTCCAATACCACAGAATGGATCTAGAAGTGTTTGATTGTTTTCTATTAAAGATAGATTAATCATTATTTTTGAAATCTTTGGTGAGATTGCAAGTTTTCCTCTTCTTACAGGTTTTTCCATATCTCTTTTTTCAAGTTCTTGATAATCACATGTTTGAATTATTTTTCCAAAAAATTGATTAAATGCAAAAAATTGTTGACTTACTGTTTTTGAAGATATGTTTGGCATGTTTTTTCCATTTTGTAATTTAATAAAGCTACCAAATCTTTTTTCTGTTGATTTTAATTTTTCTTGTTTAAATCTTTTTCTTAAATAATCACTTAATTTTTCTGTTTCTTCTGAAAAATTCCATACAACATAATTAAATTTATTTTTTGTTCCAGAATAAAGTTCTTCCTTATCTAAATCATTAATTTTATCTGTTAGAACTTCTCCAATGGCAAGACTTCCTCCTAGTTGATCTATGGTATTGTCTGGAAGTTTTGTTGAAATGTCGATGAGTATGGAGTTTTTATGAATTTCACTTTTAGAAATTGGGATATGTTTTCTTTTTAGAAAAGCTAAAATTTCTGCAATAGATAATTCAGGATTTCTCCCTAAGATAAATAAGTATTTCATGATTAGAAGATAATCTTAAATTCACCAATCTTTTTTTCTAGAAGTTGGAAAATTTGTGGACTTATTTCACATGATTGATTTTGTTTTTTAGATTCAATAGCTTCTGAAACTTCTTTCATGTCTGATTCTTTAATTGTGTTTGTTATTTTGTAAACTTTATTTTGGTTAAATAGGAATGCAACTTTATTACATGTTAATAATTCAGCTGTTTGAGATTTATCATTTTCTTTAAATTCAACTTTGAATCTTCCTTTTTCTAGATGAGCTAAATCTTTTCTTTGGGAATATTCTATTAGGTCGTTCATTAATGTAACAGATTCTTTTCTAGCATCTTCGATTTTTTTAGTATTTGATTTTCCTTTTTTAAATTCAGCTCTAGCATTAATAATATTTTTAAGTATTCTAAAATGTTGAGGTGTGAATTTACCTTTTTTAACAAACTTTTTATTAAATTCTTCTGTTATTACTTTTTGAGATTTATTTCCTACTATTGCTTTTAATAATGAGAAAGTATCTTGATATATTTGTTCTATTGTTTTTTCCTGTGTTTTCTTTTCAATTTGTTTTCTTAATTCTTTTAATCTTTTTAGATAGTCTTCTGTTTTAGATAATAAATCGTCAATTTCTTTTCCTGAGATTTCTTTTAATTTACCATGTTCATAATCTCTCCATGTTGAAACAACTTTATCAATAAAATCAACATATTTCTTTTCAATCATTTTTGTATTTAGAAATTCTTTTTTAAAATCTCGAACAAGCTCTTTTTTAGCATTTGGTGGAGGATTACCATTTAACATTAATAATGCTTGAGCAGGGGTTGTAATACCCCAGAAAATATCTACGAAAATATTAGATAAAAGTGTTTTTTTAGCTCTATCAACAGTATTATTACCCATGGACATGAACATATCAATAGCTTCTGGAGAAGGTTTTAATTTACCCATTTTTAATAATGATTTCCAGGGCATGAATGTTCCTTTATCATATATTGGAATACCATCTCTAATAAATGTAAACATGACAGGATGAGCATCTTTTACACTTTCCCAAAAATCTGTTAATAAATATATTTGAGGTTCTAATTTGTTTTGAACACCTGCAAGAGCTGAAGCTTCTGCAATATATTGATAGATAATTCCTCTTAATCTTTCTAATAATTCTAATCTTGGCATTCTTTTTACATCTGTATCATTAATAATAACAAAGACATCAATATCAGATGTTTTTTTAACATCTCCTCTTACTAAACTTCCCCCAATAACATAACTTACTACATATTTTTCAAATTTTTGAACAACCAATGATTTGTGGATTTCAGCTACTCTTAATGAACCTAGAAATCCTTTGTCATAAAGTGGGAAAGACATTGCAATGGGACCAAATAATTCAAATTTACTGTCTAAGCATATTTCCCAAATATCTACAGGTGTTTTAACTTGAATCCATATTTTTTGTTTTAAAGTTTCAATATGTTTTACAATTTCACTTTTTATTTTAGGTATTTGTTTGAATTTTTCTTCAGGCACAACAATATATAATTGCATGAATTTTTCTGTTTCTTTGGGTACTTCTTCTTCATCAATAAATGCTTTCATTCCTTGAGGGGGTAAAATACTGATAGATTTAATATAAGGGTATTTTTTAACAATAAAAGTTTTCAATTTATCTAGTTCTTTCTTTGTTTTATCAACATCTTTCTTGTTTTTTGCAGGATTTTCAGGAACAATGGGCTTTTTATTAGAATATTTGTTGTCAAGTTCCATTCCTGGAATCGTGATATTGTCAGAATTGTTATTTTTATTCATAATGACAAAATGTATTTTGTGCTTTTAAAGTTTACTAATAGATTAATAGAAAAGTTTTTAATCAAGGTTATATAGATTATTTCAAGGTCCTATTGTCCAACGGCTAAGACATTTCGTTTACACCGAAAAAACCGAGGTTCGACTCCTCGTAGGACCATTTTATTAAATAAAAAGGAGGTAAAAAATGAACTTTAAGAGATCGATTTTATTTGGTGGTTTGTTGTGGATATTGGTTTTTGTATGGTGGTCTATAATGATTTTCATACCAGGATTAAAAGATATGACAACTCTTCAATACATAATACACTATATTCTTCTTATTATAGCTGCAAGTCTGATAACAAAATATTATTATAAATCTAAAGAAAAGATTAATGGATTTGTATTAGGATTAATATTCCTTGTTGTAGGAATTGTTTTAGATGCAATAATAACAGTGCCATTATTCACAAGTGCTCAGGGAACAGGGCATATGGAATTTTTCTTTGCACCTTTAATGTTATTGGGCTATCTTATTTTAGTGGTTACAGTTGGAATAACTAAGCAAAGGATGTAGAACAAGTAAATTTTTAAATTCTTTTTTTATTATTTTTTTAAGCGTGGGTAGTTTATTGGTAGAATATCTCGTTGCCAACGAGGTGAGCCGGGTTCGACTCCCGGTCCGCGCATTTTTCTATAGACTGATTTAAAGCAATATTTATAAGTAATTGAAGCTATATTAGGATATGAAAAACATACTTGTTGTTGATATAATGACTAGAAAACCTATAACAATTAAGACTTCTACAAATTTGTTAGAATGTGCTAAAAAAATGGTTCGAAAGAGAGTTGGCAGTCTTCTTGTTGTTGATGGTAAGAAATTAGTTGGTCTTGTTTCTAGAAGAGATATTTTGTGGGCGTTAATTAAAAAATCTAAAGCAGACTTATCTGAGATAAAAGCTGTTGATATTTCTCCTAAAAAGATAGCTACTATTAAACCTTCAATTAGTATATCTGATGCTGTTAAAAGAATGAAAAAATTAAAGTTTTCTACATTACCTGTTATTCAAGAAGGAAAATTAGTTGGAATGATTACTCTTAAAGATATTTTAAATTTTAATCCTGAAATCTATCCTGAATTAGATGAATTGGCAGAGATAAGAGAAGAAGCTAGAAAATTAAAAAGAGTAAAAAAAGCACAAAGTAAAAGTTTTATTCCCGAAGGAATATGTGAAGAATGTGGTTCCCAAGATATTTTATATAGAATAAATGGAATGTTAATCTGTGAATCTTGCAAAAATTCCACCTAATTTGAGATTTAGTGATTCAAGAAAACTATTTAAATAAAAAAAGAGTAATAGTTTTATGGCAGAAAAAGAAGAGGTATTTTCAAGCGGAATAAAGTATAAAGGAATTTTTTCATTTAAAGATTATTATAAGTTTTGTTATGAATGGGTTACTGAAGAAATTGGCTTAGATTTAGAAGAAAAAAAATATAAAGAACAAGTAGTTGGAAATTCTAAAAATATTGAAATTCTATGGCAAGGTTCTAAAAAAATAACAGATTATTTTAAATATGTTATTAAAGTAAATTTTTTGATTTTAGATCTCCAAGAAGTTGAAATGCAAAAAGGAAATGCAAAGATAAAGTCTAATAAGGGATCTGTTAAAGTTAAAATAAAAGGAATTTTAGTGAGAGATTATAATGGGGCTTTTGCAAATACTGGTTTTAGAAAATTTATGAGAGAGATTTATGACAAATGGGTTATACCTGCTAGAATAGAACAAATGGAAGATAAATTGATAAGTAAATGTGATGAATTCGGTTCTCAAATAAAGGCTTATTTAGATTTAGAAGGTAAGAAGTAGATAGTTTATTGATATGGATTTAATACCGAAATCCTTAAATACAAAATTTCAATGAAGTTATTATGAAAAAAATATTATGTTTAGTACTTTTAATTTCCTTAGTATTGCCTTTTATGTCTTCTGTTAATATAGATGTTGAACAATTAAGTAATAATGAAGTTTTAGTTGTTGATTTAGATAAACCTGTGATATTTGATTTAAAGATGATTAACCTAGAAACTTCAGATACTTTTGAATTTTATAATTTATTAGGATTTACAATGCACCCAGGTGGAACAACATATCTTGGACAAGGAGAATCTAAAAATATTCAAATAAGTTTATTACCTATTGGAGATTTTTCTATCCGTGGTAATTATAATTTTAATTATTATATTAGAGGGCAGGATGGAACAGAACAACAAAAACAGTTAACATTTAGAGTAATTGATTTTGAAGATGCTTTTGAAATAGGTACTGGAGAAGTTGATCCTAATTCTAACTCTATTGAAGTTTATATCCAAAATATGGTTAATTTTGATTTTGGTGAAGTTAAGGGAGAATTTTCATCTGCTTTTTTTGATTTAGATGAAACTTTTGAACTTGGTCCTAACGAAAAAGTTAATTTTACAGTTCAATTAGATCAAGCTGATTTTAATCAATTAACAGCGGGATTTTATACTTTACAGGGAATGTTTACTTCTGGGGATAAAGAGGCAAATATTGAAGGAATCATTGAATTTGTTGAAAAAGAAAATTTGATTAGTTCTGAAGAAAATTATGGATTTATAATTAATACAAATATTGTAACTAAAACAAATGATGGAAATTCTGTTGAAGAGTTTGAAACAATAATTAAGAAGAATATTTTTTCAAGATTATTTACAAGTTTTAGTCCTGAACCAGATAGTGTGGAAAGAAGAGGGGGACTTGTTTATTATACTTGGGCAAATGAAATTAATCCTGGTGAATCTTTTGAAATTGTTGTTAGAACAAATTGGTTTTTCCCATTTTTAATAATATTTTTTATAATTGCAATAGTTGTTTTTACAAAACAATCTACTAGAACACATTTAGTTTTAAGAAAAAGAGTTCAATTTGTAAAAGCAAAGGGTGGAGAATTTGCCTTAAAAGTTTCTGTTTTTGTAAATGCTAAACAATATGTGGAGAGAGTGACTATCGTGGATAGGCTGCCTCCTCTGGTGAAAATATTCAATAGATTTAGTGGAGATATGCCTCATAAGGTTAATGAGAAAGCTAGAAGAATTGAATGGAAGTTTGAGAAGTTGGAAGCAGGAGAAACAAGAATGTTGAATTATATTATTTATTCTAAGATAGGTGTGTTAGGAAAATTTGTATTACCTTCATCTGTTGCAATGTATGAGAGAGATGGAAAGATGCACGAAGCTCAATCTAATAGGGCTTTTTTTGTGGCTGAGCAAGGTGCGAAGAAAGAAGATTTTTAGAACAATAATTCTTATAAAGGATTAATGGTTTAGGATTTTATGGGAATTAAAGGAAAAATGGTAATAGCAGCTGTAATTTTAGGTATGAGTTATTATTATGGGATTCTTCTTAATGATAGTTTAAAAACTAGTAGGAAAAGTTGGGTAGATAAAGAGTTAGTGAAAGCTCCTAATAATTCTACTTATTTTAAGGAGTTACTTGCTTATGAACAGAAGTTAGAAGATGAAGTAATGTCTGTTTTTCATCCCCTTTATCTTTTTTCTGAAGGTCCTGAAAAACCAAATTTTTATGACCACATAAATTTTAATGTGGCTAATGATGATACTTCTAAGACAAATCAATTAGAAAATTCTGTTGTTGAATAGAATTCTTTTTGAATAGGTTTTAAAACCTTGATTATTCATAAATATATATTAAAATGGTGGAAAGAGTTTTGAATTTTTTACAGAAACATGAATTTAATTCCTCTATTTTGCAATTTATTGTATTTCATGTTTCTCATATTCATATACATATTCCTTTTTCTTTTTTTGGATAAGATATTGTATATTGTGTAACTAAGTAGTAATGACTCATAGTAAACTTTATAAGTAATTTTTACCCAAGTATTCTTATGAATTTAGAGAACGAATTAGCAAAATTTAATCCAAAACAAAAACAACTCTTATTTAGAAATTTAATGGGAGTAGAATTAACAAAAGGGTGTTCTGTGAGGTGTCCTGATTGTGGTTTAGGAGCATTGAAGGGAGTTAATGGGAAAATTCCTTACAGTTTATTTAAAAAAATAATTTCAGAAAATAAAAAAGATATTTTTAAATCAAAACTTAGATTTCTTTATTTTGCTACAGAACCTTTTGATTATTCTTCAGAAGGTAAAACATATATTGATGTCCATAATTTATGTGAAAATATAATAGGTAATCCTCTTTATATTGCTACAAGCTTGCCCAAAGGAAAGGAAAAAGAAATATTAAAATATATTTTTGATGAAGGTAGGGATACAATAGGTCAAATAAGTTTAATGAAGTCAAATTATAAAAGAATTTCTAAAGCTTTTTCAGAAATGCCAGAAATTTTAGAAGGTTCTCAAATTCAACTTGAAGATGGCTTTAAAATTAATGGAAAATTTGTTAATATTAGTGAAGATAAAAGAGAAGAGAAAGATTTTAAGATTCATAATTTTCTTCCTTTGATAAATAAGAATAAAGAAGGGCCTTTATATATTGTAAATACAAATAAATATACTTTTGCTTCTAAAGGAAAACCTGTAGACTTTGAAACATTTGTTTTAACTCTTAAACAAGTGGAGATTGATGCATTATATGGTGTATTTGATTATATTCTTCCTGTTTTACATGTTTCTGATTTTGTATCTATGAATTTACCAAAAGGAAGACAACATTCTTTGAAATTAGGTAAAAAATTTAAAGACGATTTAGCTCCTAGAGGTATTTTAGGTCATCATGGAGTTTTAATGAATCCAGATGGATTTGATAATATTCAAACTGTTAAACCTTCTCCAGAACATCCTTTGGGAGTTATAAGAACAAAGATTTCTTCTGATAATTTTCAAATAACTCCAAAGGCATTATCGTCTGTTGAACCTAATAGAAAAAAATTTCTTAAAAAAGGTTATAAGATAGAAAGAGGTATTAGGATTACAGATGATTTCAAAGGTTGGTTCGATGTTAAAAAAACAAACCTTAAAAACTCATTAATATTCTAAATTTCAGCCCTCCGTAGCTTAGTGGTTAAAGCGCTTGGCTGTAGGTTTTACCTAAGGTGGATATTCCGCATAGGAAATTAAATGAAGCCCCAAAAGCCAGTGATCATGAGGTATGTGTAAAAGCAGTGCCCGAGAGATCCCCAGTTCGAATCTGGGCGGAGGGAATTTTCTTTCATAAAGCTTAAAAGTGAAAGTTTAGTCTGTTTTTTATGGGTTTAAAGTATTTATCAAATATTGGGAAGAATGCAGCAAAAACAGTTGGAAGCTTTGCTCTTGGGTTTCTCCCTGAACAAAAATTATTAGAAAGAAAAATTTCTTGGTATAATGCTGACAAAGGTGTTCTTTTATCTGGATTAACAGAGTTTTCTTTAGGTATAGTTGGATTTTGCTATTTTGGATTTACAGATAATTCTTATGCTTCTTTAGCTTCATATGGATTATTTCTTCAATCTTTTGCAAGGACCCATGATGATTTAGGGAATAATTTTAATAAAAAAAAGATTAAAGGAGAAAATATATCTAGGCCTTCTAATCATGAACCTCTAGGTAATCTTTTTTTGGAAGTACCTTATAGATTTTTAAAAAATAATTTCAGAAGAGATGGTAAGATTGAAGGACTTTTAGGATAAATTTACTTACTGTTTAATTATCAATTTAAATAAAATCCTCTAAATGATTACTTTTAATCTACATCTGGGCGGAGGGATTTGGTTTTTCTCAAAGAAAAAGGTTTAAAAGAAGATAAATTATATTTTTTTATGGAAACAATAGATATAGCTGATCCTAAAAATGGATTTAAGAGTACGTATTATGTTCTTATTAGAGCTGAAGATGGTAAATTGTACTTAGATAGTCCTTTGAGAAAAGATTCTCCCATAAAAATTGGTAGTCTTTCAGATGTTGGATATGCTCAAGAGAATAGGGTTGTTAGTCAAGGAACTTCTCATTATAGTTCTAAGCTTCAAAAATTGATTTTTTGGCAAGATATTTCTAGAGGTCAAATTACTGAAAAAGATTTTGAAGGGGTAGTTAAGGAACTTTTTTTCTAGGATTTCTTCCTGAACAAGATGCTTTAGAAAAAAAAATATCTTGGTATAATGCAGATAAGGGAATTATTTTATCTGGTTTTGCAGAAACTCTTGGTGGAAGTATTGGGATGTTGACGAATACGTCCTTAGATAATCCTTGGATTGCAGTTTCTTTTATGGCTGAAGCTTTACAAGGAATATATAGATTTAATTTTAATTTATCTTGGCATTCTGATAGAGAAAAAAATATAGTATGGCATTCTAATAAAGAAAATAACCAAGATAAAAGAAGAGGTAATCTTTTATTAGAGACTATTTATAATACTGGAAAAAATATTTATCTTAAGAATAAAAAATAAAATTTAATTTTTTCACCACAATAATATTTATATATATAGAAATTGATTTTATTTTAAATGGGTAATACAAGTAATTTAGTCCGTCTTCCAACTTCTAAGGAGCTGGATGCAGAAGACAGGGCTGAAGAAAAAAAGAGAATTGAGCATGAAAAATCTAACACTGAAATTTATAAGTTAAATCCACAAGATATTAATTATTTTAAAATTTCAAATGATCTTAAACATAAAGGATTGGTAAAAAATTATTTTGTTAATTCTTTTTTATCTTTTATAGGGGATAACCCTTTTTTGTTTTATTCAAAATATAGTATGATTGCATCTATTATTGCAGATGATCCTAGAAGTATAAGGGCTTCAAAGCAAGTTTTAAGCGAAGATAATGAGGATATTCATCCATTAGCAGATTCTGAATTTAAAGAGTTAGAACAAGCATATGAACAAATTATTTTGATGGATTATGTAAGGAGTGCTGAATTTTCTTTATCTAGTAAAACTTTTTCGTTCGAAATTCTTATGAAAGTGTATCCTTCATTAGGTATTAAAAATAATAATATTGAAAAGTTGATCATGAGTTCTGGAAGTGTTGAGTCTTTTCCTATGGAAGATCATTTAAAACATTCTATTAGTAATTTTTCAAATAAAAATATTGAAGATAATGTTCTAACCTTGGAAACAGATGGCAGCCCCTTACAATTTTATAATTCTGATCATGAGTTAGTAAAATCTGCTAATAAATATATTTCAGATAATGCTTCGTATTTATTGAAAAAAGAAAATGCTTGGAACAAACCATATTTTGTGTAAATAATAATTTTAACACTCATTTCATAATCAATATATCTCTTTATAGAAATCTTTAAAAACTAATTGATTCTTAAAAGAGCAAATAAAACGAGGCTTAAAAAATGGGTGAAAATTTTTCAAAAAAGCGTGAAGAAGAGGACGAGTTTGATAGCAATATTGATGATTTAGATCTTGATGATTAATCTTTAGTTTTCTATTTCCAATATAATCTGATTGTTTTGCTTATCCAGTTCCTGATAGTTATACTCTAGTAGGTACTTTAATTCATTTATATTTATTTTAGAAATCCATAAGTTGGTGAGTAATATTTTTTTCCCTTCACCATAATCTATTTTTTCTATTTCAAATGTTTTTATTAATTTATCATCTGCATAAACTTTTAAATTAATTTCATCAGCATTAATTATTCCCTGATTTCTTATGCTTACATTTGTGTCTAAATATTTTCCATGCATGTTTGCAGAAACATTTTCAAAAGCTAAATCTGGTAAGCTTTCTATTGCATAAATTTCATTTATTAGATTGTATATGTCTGGGCTAACTGTTTGAGAACATTTACTATAATTATACATTATATTATTTTTATTAGAAGAGTGTCCAAATCCTAGAGAATGTAATAGTTCATGTGTTGCTATGTTTGGTGTTCCACATGTTGATTCTTTTAATAAAAGAATTGTTCCATAAGAGATTATATTAAAATTAGTTGTTTGAGTTATGTTAACAGGTCCGCCCTCACCTGCTATGAAGAATCCATCATTTATTCTTGTGGTGCTATCACAGGAAACACCTATTTCTGGATTGTTATTAACTTGATTAAAATTTAAAATAGTATTTTCAGAAACTAGATTAAAAGCTTCCAACATATTGTCTCTTTTTTGAAGAGGACAATCTATAATCTCATAAGAGATATCTAGATATTGATATCTTAGATTTTTATAAAATTGCATACCTGTTGTATCTTCACTATTTATTGAAAAATTGTAATTTTTATCTTTAATACTAAAATCAATTGAACCATAAGGAACAAACCAATAAAATACAAGCATACCTACTAAAATAAATGTGAATATCACGCTGATTACTTTTTTCCACCCCATATAATTAGTTGTTATAAATTATATATAAAGTTGTTGATAAAAAAGAATTAAAAAAAATTTAAATTAAAAAAATTACTGAGAATTTTCTTCAGGTTTTGGTTCAGCTGGTTTTGCTTCTTCAGCAGGTTTTTCAGCTTGTTCTGGTTGAGTTGATTCTACAGGTGTTTGTTGCACAGGAGGAGTGTCTGCTTGTGCTACAGGTTGTTCTGTTGCAGGTGCAGGGGTTGCTTCTTCCATTGTTTGTTTTTCTGTTTGTGCCTGATCTGTTTCAGCGCTTATACCTTCTTTACTCTCATTAGCATTTGCTGAAATTTCACTTCCCAATTCATCTTCTGAACCACTTTCTGTTTCAGGTTTGTCTGGTAAGCTTGGAACTTCTTCTGCAGGTGCCGGTGTCTCTGGTTGAGCAGGTGTTTCGGCAGGTGCTTGTTCTGTAGCAGCAGGAGCTTCAACAGGTTGTTCTGCTGGTTGAGCTTGTTCCTGGGGCTTAGCTTCTTCAACTTTCCCTGGTTGTTCATTATTTTCTTCCATAAATGTTTGACCTCGATTTAATTAAGTGAATTAAAAAGTGAAAATAATCTTTTAAAGGTTTTGGATTACTGGGGGTGACAACACTAAGAGAATATAGAGACTATTAGTATAATGCTTAAAAATGGAAAAAAGATGATAAAAACATGAAAAATGATAAATATTCAATATTTGATATGAGAAACGGCATTACTTATATAGGAGTAGATGCACATTTAGAAGATATAACTCCTTCTGAGTCTATTCATTTAGAGAATGTAACTGTGTATGAAACTCTCGACTTTATAAAAAAGAGTGTAGTATATGGAACAAAATCAAGATTAGATAAAATTATTAGTATTCATGAGAAGAAGGTTCAAGAAAAAGATTGTCTTCCTGACTTTAATATAGTTAAAAAATATGTTGTTGGCGGAACTGATCTTACAGCTTAAATAAAACTAGCTTTAATAATAACAACATCTTCTAGAGGTTTATCTTGTGCATTTGTTTGAACTTTTGCAATTTCATCTATTACACTAAAGCTTGCTTCTGTAATTTTTCCAAATACTGGATGTCTGCCATCCAAGAAATTATTATCTACTAAGTTTATGAAGAATTGACTTGAACCTGTGTTTGGTCCTGCGTTTGCCATTGAGATTGTTCCCCTATTGTTTTGATCTAAATTTGAATTTGTAAATTCATCTTGTATTTTTGGTATATTCGGATCCCCCATACCTGTTCCTGTTGGGTCTCCGCCTTGAAGCATGAAGCCATCAATTATTCTATGAAAAATTACACCATCATATGTCCCACTTTTAACTAAATTTTTGAAATTATCTGTTGTTTCTGGCATTTCTCTTGAATATAATTCTATAATTATATTTCCATGATTTGTTTCAAATTTTACTGTGTTGCTTGTTGAATCCATTTTAGTTATCGCTATTATTCCAATTATTAAAATTATAGCTATTATAAATATTGTTGTTTGTTTTTTCATCTTAAGTTATTGATTTAATTGTTTTTATAGTTTTATCTTTCCTTCTTGCCAATCTTTGATTATTTTTCTTGCAACTTGATCTCCATTAACTTCTCCACCTTTTTTTAAAATATTTTTATTTCTTCCAACTTGTTCGATTAGATCTTCAGAATCTGTGATTTCTACATTGTAAAACTCTTCAAATTGTTTTTGATATGTTTTTGCTAGTTGAGCTATTATTAATTCAGGATCTTTTACTTTATTAGAATCTCTTGCTCCAACCATTGTGTGATGAATTATTTTTGAAACATCTGTATTAGAATATTCTTCTCGTGGAATTACTCCCGGCGAATCTATTAAAACAATATCTCTTGTTAATTTTAGTTTTTGTAATCCTTTTGTAAATCCTGCTACAGAACCTGTTTTAGCTGATTTTTTACCTATTAATAAATTAATTATTGAGGATTTACCTGTATTAGGATAACCTATAACACCTATGGAAAATCTTTGCTTATCAAGAGGTTTTATGGATTTTGTAAGTTCTTTTATTTTATCTCTTAATTGTTTTCCACCAACTCTATTTGTTGCTGAAACAAAAATATAGGGTTTAATTTCTTTTAATAAATTTTGATTTGTTTTTGCTTTATCTATTAAATCTGATTTGTTTAGAACATAAATTATTTGTTTTTTTTGTTTAATAATTAATTTCTCAATTTCAAGATTTCTTGTTTCTTCCATAAATCTTGCATCTAAAATTTCTAAAACAATGTCAGAACTTTCTATTATATTGTCAAGTAATTCAGGATATTTTCCTTTTTGTTTCTTTATATTTGTCAGTTTCTTAGCAGATCTAAGTTGTTTTTTTGAAGGCATATTTTTTATAAGAAAAAGAGGTTTATAAACAAGATTTTATCTATTTTTTTCTGTTTTAGGATGTTCATGACCTAGTCTTTTTTTACCTTTAAGATATTTAAGATGCTTATTTTTTTCTTTTAGGAACTTTGATAAATTTAATTTGTTTTTATCAATCATATTAGCTGCTTGACTTCCTCCTAAGAAATGAGGAAGAATTACATATGTTGCTCCACTTTTGTATAATTGATGAGTTTCTTCCACACTATGTGAAACTAAAATTATAATTGCTTTTTTATTCAATCTTCTAATTTTTTTAGTTAATAATAAATTAGATTCAAATTCTGGAATTGTTGAAACTACCATTTTTGTTTGTGAAAGATTTAATGAATTTAAGAATTCTTCATCATCTACATCACCATACATACAATCTATTTTTTCTTTTGATAGTTCTATAGTAGTTTCAGGATTATAATCTACTACTAAGAATCTTTTACCTAATTTTCTAAATGATTTTAATAAATCATATCCAATTCTATTGTAACCAAATAAGATTAAATCGTATTTATTTGAAGGGTGTTTATTTTCATTTAAATTTTTTCTTTCAAATATTCCTAAATATTTTTTTAGATAAGGGTATATTTTATCTGAATAAGATATTAGATATGTTGAACCTGAAATTGTTATTAGACCTACAATTGTTACTAAGGATAATATTTCTAGAGGTAAGTGTCCTGCTGTAACTCCTAGAGTTATTAAAATTAAAGAGAATTCACTTATTTGAGCTACTGTTAATCCTGCTTGGAATCCTACCTTCTTTTTATATCCTAAAAGACCCATTAAAACCATTACAATTATTGGATTTCCTATTAGAATGAATAAGGATAATATAATTGCAGGAATAATTAAATTACCTATATTTCCGAAGGCCATTTGTGAACCTAATAGGATGAAAAATAATATGATGAAGAAATCTCTTAGAGGTCTCATCTTAGAACTTATTTCATAATGATAAGGGGACATTGAAAGTGCTATTCCTGCTACTAATGCACCTATTTCCATTGAAAATCCAAAGTAATAGAATAGAGATGCTAAACCTAATCCCCAACCTATTGAAAATAAGAATAGGAATTCCTGGGATTTTGCAAAGAATTTTGATAATCTTGGTAATACATAGATTGTTATTAAAATTAAACCGATGATTAAACCTATTCCACTAAGAATATAGTTTGATGATAAAACTTGTTCATCTAATCTTCCTGAGAAAGAAGAAATAACCATTAATAGAACTATAACAAATATATCTTGAACAAGTAAGAAACCAACAGATATTTTTCCATATAATTTATCTAAATCTTTTTTATCTGATAATAATTTCATAATAATAATTGTACTACTAAATGTTAATGCAATGGCAATATAAGCTGAAGCTATTAAAGTAAATCCTAGTAATCTACTTAGTATAAATCCTATCAATGAAGTAAATAATATCTGGCCTATACCTGTTACTAAAGAAACTTTCCCAACTTCTTTAATTACTCGTGGACTTAAACTTAAACCAACAATAAAAAGTAAAAAAGCAATACCCATTTGTGAAAATACTGCAAGAGTTTCTGCTGATTTTATAACATTTAAAAAATAAGGACTAACAATTATTCCTGCTAAGATATAACCAATTATTAAAGGTTGTTTTAGTAATTTTGTTATTCCCGCAACTAAAACTGTTATACCGATGATGATGCTTAGTTCTATAAATACTTCCATATGTTTCAACTCTTTTATTAAAATAATTAATGAGAATTAACTTTTAAATCTTTTTAAAGGGTTAATGGAAAAGAGTTCTTATGTCACCAAACCTTTGATAGAATTTTCTTGGACGCATGTGATTAGAATGTTCTTTTGATTTTAAATTGGATTTATAATTTACTAAAAGTTTATCTAAGTTTTTACTTAAATTTGTTCCAGAAGTATTTTGTCCCGAAATTTTCATAGGATATTCTCTTCCATTTTCTCCATGAACAGTTATCTCGTAATCTTTTGATTTCAAAAATGTTCCTTCTTTCATTAAATTATAAAATTCTGAATATATTTCCCCCCCTCTTTCTGTTCTACCTATTACATGGGAGGTTAGAGCTTTAGAAACAGGAAGTGGATCGAAAATTGATCGAAGCTTATCTAATTCTTCATAAGTTAGAAATTCATCTTTAAAATAAGTTTTTACTTTTTCTCTGTTTTGATTTACTTCTTTAACTAAGGTAGGAATATTTAAGAATTTTTCCTTTTCATTACGTGTTCCTAGAAAATGTCCAAAGCTAGTCATAATTAAAAACGTTGCTAAAAATCCTAAATTTAAATATTTTAGACTGGGCATATATTTCTTTACAATTTTTAGTATTTAAGAATTATGGTGATAAATTAATTATCTTCTTCTAAACTTTTAGCAACTAATTCTGAACTTGATTGAATTTTTTTTCCTAAACCATCAACCATTTCTATATTATATTCTTTACATATTGGTGTTTCAGGAACTTCTCCAAAATTTCTATCTCCACCTTGTGCAAACATATCTGGTTTAACAGCTTCTAAAGATTTGCAGACTGTTCGATCTTGATCAATACTTAAGAAAACTTCATCAACATCTCTTAAAGCTTCAACAATTTTCTTTCTTTCTTCTTCTTTCATAAAAGCTTTACCTTTTTTTAGAGAAGCTTGATGATCATTATTTAAAATTACTATTAATTTATCTCCTAATTGTTTTGCTAAATGAATTAGTTCAAGATGTCCAACATGAATTGGATCAAAATAACCTGATATGGCAACTCTTTTCATTACTTAAAGAAATTGTTTGGTTTTATAAATTTTAGGGAAGTTATCTTCTTCTTTTTGGTTTTCTAGAATCTTTATTATAAGTTCTTGGTCCTTTAGAATTGTATGAACCTCTACCAGGTTTTTTTGGTCCTTTAGAACTATATGAGTTTGATCCACCCCTTGAACCTCTACTTGGCCCTCTAGAATCTCTACTATGAGTTCTTGGACCTCTACTTGGTCCTCTAGAATCTCTACTATGAGTTCTTGGACCTCTACTTGGTCCTCTAGAATCTCTACTATGAGTTCTTGGACCTCTACTTGGTCCTCTAGAATTATATGATCCCCTACCTCTTGAATCTCGTGAATTAGATCTTTGAGCCATTCTAATCATAATTTTTTTTATTAAAGGAAGTGGCTCATTTTCTATTTTTAGAGATTTATCTTGAGTAACAACTCCAAAATTTTCATAATCTCTACTAGTTAAGATGCTTATTGCTTTTCCTTCATTACCTGCTCTTGCTGTTCTTCCAATTCTATGAATATAATCATTACTTGATTTTGGCAGATCATAGTTGTAAACATGACTAACTCCTTTAATATCTAAACCACGTGCAGCAACATCTGTACAAACTAAAATATTTGCACCTGTTCCATGGAACAATTCTAAAACTTTTGTTCTTTTATTTTGAGCTAATCCTCCGTGAATTGCTTGAGCATGTATTCTTAGATCTTGTAAATGTTCTACAATAAAATCTACATTTCTTCTTGTTGCACAAAAAACCATTACTAATTTTGATTTTTCTTCTTGTAATAAATGTACTAATAATGAAAATTTTAAATTAGAGGGAACATCATAATATATTTGTTTTAATTTTGAATGATCTACATAAGACTTAACAGCTACTTCTACAGCATCTTTTGTATGTTTTTTAGCTAGATAATCTATATCAGATGAAATTGTTGCTGAAAATAACATTGTTTGTCTTTTTTTAGAACAATGTTGAATTATTCTTTCTACATCTGTATGAAAACCCATGTCAAACATTCTATCTACTTCATCTAATACTAGGAATTTTATTTGATCTACTCTTATTGTTCTTCTTTCTAAATGATCTAGCATTCTTCCAGGTGTTGCAACCACAATATCTGATACAGCTATTCTTCTCATTTGAGCATTTATATCAACTCCTCCGTAAACAGCTGTTACATTTAATCTTTTATTTTTAGAGAATTTTGAAATAGCTTGAGCAACTTGTTCTGCAAGTTCTCTTGTGGGTGTTAGAATTAAGGCTTGAATATGTTTGTCTTTTGTTAATTTTTCAATCATAGGTAATCCAAAAGCTAATGTTTTTCCACTTCCTGTTGCAGAGCCACCTATAATATCTTTTCCAGCTAATGCTAACGGAATTGTTTTCTCTTGGATTTCTGTAGGATTTTCAAAACCTGCTTTGTCTAATTCTGCTAACAAAGTTTTGCTTAATCCGAGTTTATCGAATTTCATTTTGTTTTTAATCTAATAATATACTTCAAGAAATATTTTCTTGAACACGAATTCTTTGAGTCATGCTCAAGAATTCTAACTATTAATACTATATTTTTATCATTCTATTGGTTTATAAAATGATTGGTTTGGGGTTTAGAAGGTTTGATATTTATTTCTAAGAACCTTCATGAGGGAATTGTCCTTTTGCAACTAGATTAAGTGAAGGAATATGCGCAGGAGTTGTGAAAACAAGATTTACTGCTTCTCCTACAGATGTTGGCGGAGCAAGAGTCATTTTATTTCTGTAAGTGCCTTTATATTCGTCTGAAATAATTTTAATTGCTTCTTGGATTGATTGAGAATCATACATTCCAGTATCAACTCCTCCAGGTCTTATAGTTGTTACAAAAATATTATCTTTATAATTTCCTAACATTGCACTATTTGCATATCTATCTATTGCTCCTTTAGCTGCACAATGGGTTCCCCCATAAGAATATCCTCTTATTGCACTCATTGAACTAATAATAATAATTCTCGATTCATCTTGTTTTTTAAAAATAGGCAACATTTCCCTCATCATTAAATGTGTTGCCCTTAAAATGATTTGAGATTCTTTTTCTAAAAGCTCTAAAGGAATATCTTCAAGAGGTAAATAAGGGTTATCGTCTTTTAATTTGTAACTTCCTGCACCTAACCCAACACATTGTACCCAATATAAATTTTTATCTCTAGGAAGATCTCTAACAAATTCTTTAACCTGTGTTTCATCTAATAAATCTAAAGCAGAATATTCTATTAAACCTTCACCGGTATCTTTTTCAAGCTCACTCTTAATATTACTTAATTTATTTTCAGAAGTTGAAACAATATGAACTTTAGCCCCATTTTTAGCTAATACTCCTGCTATTGCTGTGCCAATATTCATTTTCATTTCTGCGCCATCAATATACATAGAGTCGTGGCTTGGTTCTCCTGTAGTTATATCTGTAAAAATATAATTAATAGGTTTATAACTACATCCAGTTACAATTACTCTTGTTCCTCTCAAGTTCTCCGACTTTGTAATCTTTTTTAATCTATTCGCCATTTAAAAACAGCACTATATATGTTTATAGAAATTTACCCGATAATTATCGGTATTTAAAAAAGTGTTCTAACACTTTATTCTCAGCTTTTCTTAGATTTTCTTGAAATGTAGAATAAGATTTTTTTATGCTTTTTGCTAGTTGTGGAATGGTTAATTTTCTAGGATAATTATAATAACCATCTCTATAAGCTATTCTTATTGCTTCTAGTTGTTTTTCTGTTAAAGAAGGCATAAACTCTAAGCTTGTAATTCTCTTTAATTTTTCCTCAACAATTGAAAATAATTCTCCAGAGTAATATTTTGTTGCAGACTGAATAAGTTTGTTTAATTCTTTTCTATCTAAACAGGCAACTTCCCAATATTCCCACCCATCACTTGAAACATGAATTGGTCTTATTCTTATATATTGGGGATTGTAAAATATCTTTATTTCTGCTTTTGCTTCTCTTGAAATTGGATGTTGAGCATGAATGAGAATAAAATCATGTTGTTGCTCAATTTTTTTAACTCTTTTATCTTTTTTTATTTCTTGAACAAATAGTTTTTTGTTTTCTTCTGAACCAGAAATAACCCCTCCAACAAGAAGATTAATTTTATTACCTTTAACAAAATTAGTATAAGGAACACCATAAAATTCTATTTTATATTTTTCACATAAAGGAATGTAAATATCATCTTCATCTCTTAGTTTAAATTTAGCTACCCACATACCCGATAATAGTCGGTTTATTATATAAGCTTTTCTCTTTAGAATTTGTTTTGTGTCCTTTTACTTCAAAACAACCCCAATAGGACAATGGTCTGAACCCATTATCTTAGGAAGAATAAAAGCATCTTTTAAAATTTTCTTTAGTTTTTTAGATAGACAAAAATAATCTATTCTCCAACCAATATTTCTATCTCTAGCATGGAACATATAACTCCACCAAGTATAATTATTTGGTTCTTTGTTAAACTCTCTAAAACTATCTATAAATCCTGAATCTATTAAGTTATCAAAACCTTTTCTTTCTTCTTTTGTAAATCCTGCATTGTTTTTGTTTGGTCCTGGGTTTGTTAAATCTATTTCCTTGTGAGCTACATTTAAATCTCCTGCAAAGATTAAAGGTTTTGTTTTTTCTAGTTTTTTTAAATATTTAAGAAATTCTTTATCCCAGCCTTGTCTATATTTGAGACGAGCAAGTCCTCTTTGAGAATTTGGTGTATAAACTGTTACTAAATAAAAATCAGGAAGTTCAAGTGTTATTATTCTTCCTTCATCATCATGTTCTTCTAAACCCATGTCATAGGAAACTGATAAGGGTTTTATTTTACTGAAAATAGCTGTTCCACTATATCCTTTTTTTGAAGCAGAGTTCCAAAAATGATGTGGATATGATTTGAGAACTAGGTCTACTTGATCTGGATGGGCTTTAGTTTCTTGAATACAGAGAATGTCTGGATTCTCTTTTTTAACAAAATCGGAGAATCCTTTTTTAATAACAGCCCGAATTCCGTTAACATTCCAAGATATGATTTTCATTGAAGAGATAAGGGGAAGAGGTATAAAAGATTATTGATATATTAATTTATAAAGATTAAAACATTATAATATCTAATTGAAAATGAAGAAAAGAAAAAATAATTTTATAGAATTTATAAAGCCAACTTGGAAAAAACTAATCATATTTCTCCTAATATCTCTAATATTTATCCCTTTTATTGAATATGATAATAGAACAAGGTGCATTGTTGAACCGTGTAACTCATCAACAACAGGCTCTGTTTTAATGTTCTTATTATTTTCAAATGGTTTGTATGTTTATTTAGGAGGTATTTTATATCTTAATTTATTAATAGGACTTATTATTAGTTACTTTCTTGCTTGTTCCATATATCCAAAACTTTAAAAATAGATTTCTTTTATTTTGAATATGCCTCAATGGTCTAACGGCTATGACTCATCCCTGTCGCGGATGCAACCCGGGTTCGACTCCCGGTTGGGGCGCTTAGAATAAGTTATACGCCCGTAATCGTCCTTTATAAGTTGACGATACAAAAATAAGTAATGGATATACATAATAGAAAAGGGCAATTAAAAAGAATAACTGAAAGAATAGAATATGAACTCCCTTTTTCAAAAGAGAATAGGAAAACTATATTAGATTTTAAAAATGAACTTCTAGCTCAAAATATTGGTGCCGCAAAAGTTTCTAGATATTTACAAGATGTTATTTGGTTAAATAAGCATTTTAATAAAAATTTTAGAGACGCAACTGTAAAAGATATTAAGAAACTTGTAGCAAATATGAATGAATCTTCTTTAGCGGAGGGAACAAAAAAAGGAATTAAGTGTATGCTTAGAAAGTTATACAAATTTATTAGAAATATCCCTGAAAAAGGTAAATATCCTCCAGAAGTTGAATGGTATACTTTAACAATTCCTCAATCTAGAACAAAATTGCCAGAAGAGCTTTTAACAGAGGAAGAAATGAAAAAACTAATTTTTGCAGGAAAAAATGAAAGAGATAGAGCATTAATAGCATCGCTGTGCGACACAGGAGCTCGTATAAGCGAAATTGGAACCATGCAGATAAATTATGTATCTTTTGAAAAAATTGGCTCTAAATTGACCCTATTTGGAAAAACAGGTGCTAGAAAAATTTTAGTTATTGGATGTGCCCCTTATCTTAATACTTGGATAAATCATCACCCATTCAGACAAGATTCATCATCTCCATTGTGGGTTAAAACAGATGGCACTCCTTTAAGTTATGCAAGAATCTCAAATATTCTTAAAAAAGCAGCTAAAAAAGCAGGAATAACAAAAAGAATTTATCCTCATTTATTAAGACACTCAAGAGCAACTATTATGGCTAGCAAAATGACTGATGCACAAATGAAGAATTATTTTGGATGGACTCAAGGAAGTAAAATGGCTTCAGTATATATTCATATGAATGGTAAGGATACTGATGAAGCAATATTAAGAGCTCATGGTATTAAAGTGAAAAAAGATGAAGAAATTTCTAAATTAAATCATGTTATTTGTTTAAGATGTGGAAAAGAAAATGCTTCCATAGATAAGTATTGTAATTGTGGATTTGTTCTTGATAAAAAAGAGGGAGAAAAGATTATTATTGAAGAATCAAATAGAAGTCAAGCAGATGACATAATGAATAAATTAATGCAAGACCCAGAGGTATTAGATTTGATTAAGAGGAAGCTTGCTTCTTAGAGGTGTTCTTTCAATATTTCAAAATCATTTTCGGTGTAACCTATTTCTTTTAGTTTATTTTTCATATAATTACTCTTATCAAAATTTTTATCTCCATGATAGTTAAATCCTTCAGGATAAATTGCATTTTTTAAAATTGCATTCTCTCTTATAGTGGGTTGGTAGAATGGAATTGCTCTTATTTTTTCCCTTATTTTTGCCAAATCATGGCTTTTGGTATTTTCTTCTATTTCTTTAAAAGTTTCTTTAGTTAATTTCTCTCTTTCTTCTTTTTTATCATATTCTTTTTCAAGGCTTCTATTTCTTTTATGTATTTCAGAAGATTTATCTTTTTGTTGTTTTGTTCTGCAGTTTTTACATTGTTTAGCATCTACTCTCTTTGGAAGATTTCCTTTTTGAGGACTCATTAATTTATCACATTTTGGGCAAAAATCTCCGCTTTTCATCAAATTTAAAGGTATCTTCTGTTAAAAAAATTATCGTTATGTCTTTTTGTTGACAAAATCTTACTTTTAAATAATAGTCAATTAAAAAAAGAATATGGTAGTAAAAAATTGGATTGATACAATCATTGAATTAAATAAAGAAAAAAAAGAGGAGAAAAAATCTCCTCAAAACCTACAAGATGAATCAAATAATACTAACTAGTAAACAACGATTAACGAAAGGATTGTACTTCTTATTTCTTAAAAGGATGTATGATGCTTACTTGAAAGTCCCCCCTATGTCTCGTAAAAAATATCTTGGATTTAAAGATTTCACTAAAAAAATATGCCGAAGTTTTTCTATCCCAAAATCAGAAGCTTTTGAAGTATTAAAGATTTTTGAAGAATTTGGGTATATTTCTTTTGTAAAGTTTAAAGGTATAAAATTAAATTACAAGGTGATAGATAATGAATAAAGATTTTATTAAAGAAAGATTATCTATTACAGAATTATTAAAATCTTATGGGAATATTCCTTCCAAGAATATAAAAAATAATTGGGAATGCTCTAAACATGAGAGTTCTGGGAAAGCTTCTCTTTCAGTAGATAGTGAACAGGGGATTTGTAATTGTTTTAATGGATGTTATAGTGGAGATATTTATTCTGTTATTTCTTCTTATGAGAATTTAGATTTAAAAAAAGACTTTAAAGAGATATTAAAAAAAGCTTGTGAAATTGGTAAGTTTAATTATGATGAGATACCTAAAGAAGAATTAAAACAAATTAAAGAGAGAAAAAGGAGAGAAGAAATTATTCAAAAGAGTCATAAAATATTTTTTGAAGAGACAAAAAGGTATTTTTCTGAAATAAATGAGGATGTAAAGAAAAAAAGAAATTTATCTAAAGAAGATTTAACAGAATTAAATTTAGGGTTTTTACCCTCTGAAAAAATAAGAGAGATAAAAGAAAAAATAAAAGAAAAAAATCCTGAAGTTGACGAAATTTATTATTATTCAAAAAAGGAGAAAAAGAACAAATATCTTCTTGATACTTATCATTTATTTCTTAATAGAATAATTCACCCCCATTATTATCAGGGGAGAATAATTTATTTGACAGGGGAATTAATTGATAAAACACAAGAGAATAAAGGAAAGTACGTAAAATTAAATACTAATTTTTCTGTGAATAACTGTGCTGAAGGTTATCTTTTAGATAATTTGGATGGAGCAAAAGAGTATTTAGTTTTTGCAGAAGGATATTGGGATGCATTAAAATTAAATTTATCTAAAATTCCTTCCATTTCTTTTGGAACCTGTAAAGTAAGTAGTAAATTTATTGATACTTACTCTAACAAACTAAAGAAATTTGAAAAGATAATAATTTGTTTTGATAATGAAAATAATATTTCTGGAATTAAAGGAGCAAAATCTTTAGCCTCAAATTTAATAAAAAAAGGAGTTAAAAATTTATTTATTTCAGAATTACCTAAGATTAATGAAAAAAAAGTAGATATAGATTCATTTTTAAATAATTCTATTCAAGAAGAAAGGAAGGAAGAAATTATTGAGGATATACTCAAACCTTCAAAACCTTATTATGAACTTTTGCTTGAAGAATTAAAAAATGAATCTTTAGAATCTAAGAGAGAGAAAATATTAATAGATATTTTTGAACTTGATAAAATTTATAGTGCTGAGGCTTTAATGAGAATTGAGAATGGATGTACAAAAATTCTGAAGATTAGTAAAACTGATTTTAGAAATATAAAAAAAAGCATATTAAAGGGTTTAAAAAATGAAGGTTTGAAAGAAGAGAGTATGCCCTTAATCTTTACTTCAGGCTTAGCAAAAGAAGAGATAATTTTTGAAGAAATTTTAAATGAAAAAGATGAAACTTTGTTTTGTATTTATTACCCCTTATTAGATTTAATTAAATATGAAAAAAATTTAGAATACAAAGGGACTCATTATAGGCCAATTAAAGATGAAGAAATAATTACAAAAAAAATCCTTCTTCCTTCTAAAGCAGAACCTTATGAGAGTATTGATAAATTAGATTTAGAAATAAAAGAATTTATTATGAAATGGTTGGATATTACAGAAGAAATGGTAGACTATTATGTTTTATCAATAAGACAGAGTTGGGTTTATGATGCATTTCATTCTCTAAATTATCCTCGTGCAATTGGAGAACACGCAACAGGCAAAACTAGATTTCTAGATACAATTGGTTTATTACATTATAAACCAATTCCAACTAGTGGGGCTTCTTCTTCCGCAGTTATATTTAGGATTTGCCAAAAATATCATGGAACTCTTATAATTGATGAAGCAGATAGAAAAGAAAGTGATGAAACTGACGAATTAATAAAAATTATAAATCAGGGTTATGAAAAAGGAAAATTTGTTATGAGATGTGGTCAAAATGATTTAAATGACATAGAATTTTTTGACCCCTTTTGCCCAAAAGTTTTAGCTACTAGAAAAGAATTTCAAGATAAGGCTACAGAAAGTAGATGTATGACAACTGTAATGAGAGAAACAACAAGAAAAGATATTCCTAGAAATCTTAATAAAGATTTTTATTCTAAACTTCAAGAATTAAGAAATAAGTTATTGTATTGGAGATTGAAAAATTTTCATAAAATTGAGCCAGATGCTGGTGCAAAGGTTGATTGGGGAGATTTAGAACCGAGATTAGTTCAAGTGAATAGCTCATTTATTTCCCTATTCATTAAAGATAAATTAAAAATTAAAAACTTTTTGAAATATTTACAAAATCAACAAGGATTAATTGTTGACCAGCGTGCAATGTCTGTCCAAGGTCAAATAGTTGAAGCTATAAAAACAATAGTAGAAAATGGAAATCCTTTAACAGCTTCACATATAATTGAAGTAGCTATGTTAAAAGATAACAAAGGATATTCTTGGAAACCAAATAAAATGGGGCAAGAAATGAGAATACTTGGATTCAAAAAACCCAAAATCTCTAGGAATGGAACAAATGTAGCAAAGGTTTATGCTTATGAAGAAGATTTTTTACAAAGTCTTATTAAAAAATTTATTCCAAAAGATGATAACTTAATAGACCCAATGTAACTAATGTAACTAATGTAACCAAATAAGAGAGTCTATTGAAAAATTTTACCTATTCTTACTATTACTGGTTACCTTGGTTACAAATACTTTTCTGGTTACAAAGAAGACCTATAAAATTATAATTTTTGCATAAAAATCCCTAGCTTGAATATCTCCTCAGCTTCTCAAAAAAAGCTTACCAGATTGCTCCAGACACACAATTGGGATAGGTCTATCTCCTCTATAATCGTTAAAAAATGATGGTTTTAATAAGATTTTCACCTTAATAATCAAAATAGCAGAACAAAGAAGGAAGTAAGTTATAAGCTCATGAAAAATAATTTTAAAAATTGGGATAAAGAGAGATTAAAACAAGTCTCTTCTAGAGGTGGGAAGGTGAAATCTAGAGCTAAATCTAGGGCTGCAAAATTAAGATTAAGAGCAAGAATAATAAATCATGTGAAAGGATATAGATATGATGGGATGGTGGATGCAATTATTGATGAATTAAAATTTTATAATAAACCCTTGGTTATTAATTGTTAGATTTACCATTGAACAAAAGCACTAAACTTTGAACTAAACATACTCTTTTTTATTCCTATTTTTCCACCAATATCTGTAGGAACCTGAAAAACTAATTGTCCTGTTTCAGAGATTCCAGGATTTATTTTATCGATTGAAGAAAAATAGTTATCAACATATAAACTATATTCATAATCTGATTCAAATTCCCTGTTCTGAGAATCAATAACATATAACTCATCATTTGCATATTCTGCCTCATTTCCAACATTTTCTAGAGTAAAATCAACTATTAAAAAAACTCCTTGTGCTTCTTCAATTCCAAACACACTAGTTAACTGAGATTGTGTCTCAACAGAATTTATAGTATATCTAAAGGGTTCTATAATAAAAGATTCTCCAACAGAGTATGTTAGAATAGAGTTTTCTTCTGGAAGTCCATTTGTTTCAGACGAAGAATTATCATTTCCACTTAAATTAGTCATAACATTAGAAATTATCCCAAATAAAATAAGACCTAAGAAAATAGATATAAACCAATGTTTTAGAAACCAATTTTTTTTCTTTTCCATTTTTATTAATTATATTAATATTATCTGATTTAAAAATGTTACCCTTGTGTAACGCCCTTATTTTAATATATGTTACGCCTTTGTTATATGAAAAAAGCTGATATTCATAAAGAAATCTTCTTGAAAAAGAGCAAACTAAGACAAGAAGTCTATATTCAATTAGATAAATTAAAAACAGCCACAGATATTGCAAAAGCACTAAAGAAGCACAGAAGTTCTGTTAGTAGAGTTTTATTAGATATGGAAAAGAGAGGATATATTGAATGTGTTAATGCTAAGGATAATAGTTTTAGGCATTATGTGAAGAAAGACTAAAGGAGTTTTATCCATTTTTTACCTTCTTGAGTAAGATAAATTAAACACCCTCTTCTTTTACCTTCTGTTTTGATAAGACCCCACTCCAATGCTGGGTCTAAAATAGACCTATTTAATTTAACATATTGTCCATGTCCTTTAAATTTAGACTTTTTCCCAATTTCTAATATTTTTTTTTCAAATAAAAAATCTCTTAAATCCTTTTTTTTACATTTTTCTTTTTTATTGATAAATTTTAAAGATTCAATTATCTCTTTTTTAGGAATTTTAACTTTAACTTTTGGAAGTTCTAAATAATCCCCTCCCCTTAAAGAATACAACATAATTTCTTTAGGATATTTACTGAAAATCATTGAAGATAAAATGAAAGCACTTAGATTATCACGATTTCCTGAAGAAACTCCCAGATAAATGAAATTGTCTTTTTCATTGATTATTATTTTCTTTAAATTTTTAATAAGACTATATAGGTCCCCCTCATGAAATATCTGCAAAATTTCAATATTCTTCTTCTTTGCAAATTTTTTTATTTCTTTTTCTGCAATAATTGCTTTTTCATTCTCTTTTTCTTTTCTAACTAAATAAACTCTATCTGGCCTAGTTTTTTCAAAAGATTTTATTATCCAAGATGAATTAAATCCCAAATTCAATATATGTATTCTCTTATTTTGTACCATTTGTAACGTTTGTAACATACAGACATTATTATATTTATTGGTATCAAGAAATTTATGACAATTAGAAGAACTGTAAAAAAAGTAATTGATGGAGATACCTTCCAAACACATAGAAAGGTAAATGGAAGCAATTATATTAGAATTGCTAATAAAAATGCTCCTGAAAAACATCAAAGAGGGGGAAGTCAATCAACAGCTAGGTTAAAAAAACAAATTCAGGGAAAAACAGTTACACTCCAACCAGTAGGAAGAAGTTATGGTAGGGTTGTTGCAAAAGTTAGAAGAAATAGGAGATTATTAAAATGATTGAAAGAAAAATAGATGAGTTTAAGGATGACTTAAAAAAATGGAATATCTATTTTGATCTTGGTAAAGAACATTTAAAACAAGATATGAGTCTTGAAGTTAAATTCTTAATAAATAGAAAAGAAGTACGCTACTTGACGGAAAAAGATTTAGAAACTTTAAAACAAGATTTAAAAGATTTAGGAAAATTTAGAATTATCGAACAGGGGAGGAAATTTTTAAAATAAAATGGTTACCTGTGTTTTAACAGTAATAATAGGTTTTGTAGTCCTTATTTTAGGAGGGGGAGGGGGATTAAAAATTGCAGGAATACAAGGATTAACAATTGCAGGAGGGTCTGGAGCTGTTATAATCATGTTAGGCCTTTTGGGAACTGGTTGCTAAATAAATCAAAATTAATAAAAACTCCCAATTCATTTCTTCTTAATGCTATTAACAAAATCAAATTATCTTCTAGGGCTTCAATGTCCTAAATTTCTCTGGATTACAAAAAATGATAAACAAATGATACCTGAACCAGATTTTTGTGCTAAGCATAATTTTGAAGTTGGAACTCTAATTGGCGTTTTAGCAACAAAAGTTTTTGAAGGGGGAATTGATTTGTCTGATTTGGATTTTAAAGAAAATATAGATAAAACAAAAGAATCTTTAGAATTAAGAAAACCAATTTTTGAGGCTGGATTTATGGTTAACAATTTATTTTCTAGAGGGGATATTTTACTTCCAGTTGGAGAAGAAGAATGGGATATAATTGAAGTAAAGAGTGCAACTAAAGTAAAAGATATTAACATTCATGATGTTTCTTTCCAAAAATATGTTTATGAAAAAGCAGGTCTTAAAATTAGAAATTGTATTTTAATGCGCATAAATAATGAATATGTTAAAAGTGGAGAAGTTGAACCTAAAGAATTATTTATACAATCAGATATAACTGAACAAGTTAAAGAATTTTCTCAAACTATTGAAGAAAATATTAAAAAAATGTTTGAAATTATTAAAAATTCTGAACCAGAGTTTAAGGTAGAAGATATTTTAACAATCGAGTATAGTAATATCTGCATTGATGAATTTATGAATAATCTTCCTAAAAACAATGTTTTTGAATTTTATAGAATGTTCAAGAAAAAACGTGTAGAACTTTGTAAGGAAGGATGTGTTAAAATGACTGACATCTCTGAAGATATTAAATTAAATGATAAACAAAAAATTCAAAGAAGATTAGCATTTGATGGGGGAAATCATATTGATAAACAAGAGATTAAAAATTTCTTAGGCAATTTACAATATCCAATTTATTATTTAGATTTTGAAACAATTAATCCTGCTATTCCGAAGTTTGATGGAATGAAACCTTATCAAAGAATTCCTTTTCAATTTAGTTTACATATTCAAAAAGAAAAAGGTGGAGAATGTGAACATATTTCATTTTTAGCTGATGGGACTAGTGACCCTAGACCCAAATTTATGCAAGCATTGAAAGATAATTTAAAAGAATCTGGAAGTATCCTTGTTTATAATCAAGCATTTGAAAAAGGAGTTATGAATGAATCTGCAATTTTATTGCCAGAATTTAGAGAATGGTATGATGAGAATATTCTACCAAGAATTAAAGATTTGTGGGATGTTTTTAAAGACTTTTCTTATTATGATTCTAGACAAAAAGGTTCTACTTCAATTAAATACGTGCTACCAGTTTTAACTGATTTGAAGTATGACAATTTAGATATTGGGAATGGGATGTTGGCTAGTTTAGAATATGAAAGAATTACTTTTGGAAATGTTGAAAAAGGGGAAAGATTAAAAATTAGAAAGGCATTGGAAAAGTATTGTGAGATGGATACTTGGGCAGAGGTTGAGATTGTTAAGAACTTAGGAAAGATTTTAAAGTCATAGTTCATAATATTTAATATGGTGGTGAAGAAAAAGAGGAAGGTTAATTTTATCAATAAGATTATTGAAGGAGATTGTTTAGAAGTTATGAAAAATATTCCTAACAAATCTGTAGACATGATTCTTTGCGACTTGCCTTATGGAACTACACAAAATAAATGGGATTCAGTAATCCCTTTAGATAAATTATGGGAACAATATGAAAGAATTATTAAAGATAAGGGGGCAATTGTTTTAACTTCACAAGGAATTTTTACAGCAAAATTAATCTTAAGTAATGAAAAATTGTTTAAATATAAATTTGCTTGGGTGAAATCTAAAGCTACAAATTTTTTGAATGCTAAAAGACAACCATTAAGGAAACACGAGGACATATGTATATTCTATAAGAAACAACCCACCTATAATCCTCAAATGGTAGAGGGAAAACCCTATGATAAAGGTTATAGAAAAGATCAGAATACTGGAAGTTATGGGGATTTTCAAACTTCTCATGTAAAAAGTAAGAATGGGATGAGATATCCTACCGATACAATCTATTTTAAAACTTCTGAATCTGAAGGGAAAGTCTTACATCCTACACAAAAACCCATAAAATTAGGAAGATATTTGGTGAAAACATTTACTAATGAAGGGGAAGTTGTATTAGATAATACTTGTGGAAGTGGTAGTTTTTTAGTTTCTTCATTATTAGAGAATAGAAAGTTTATTGGAATTGAACAAAATAAAGAAGGATATTTGCATAAAAAGAAAAAAATTGATTATATAAAAATTTGTATATCACGGATAAAAGACGCGTTGAATGAATTAAAGTCAGAGAAAAAATTATTAAGTAAAACAATTAAATCATTTAAAATGCCTCTGGAGAAAAATCATACAATAAGATATAAAAATGGTAAAAAATGAGAGAGTTTTTAGTGGACATGTTGTTTCATGGGTTTTAAAATTAATTTCTGAAAAAAAAACCATTTTTGAAGAAGTTACTAATGATGAAAGTTTAAAAGTAGATAGTGGAAAAACTCTTTATCCAGATATACTTTTGTTTACAGATAAAATATCTGGAACTATTTTTAATGGGTGGGAACTAAAATTACCAGATACAGAGGTAGATGATGAAACAATGCTTCTTAACGCATTAGAGAAAGCCAAAAAGATAGGATCTAAATCCTTTGTAACTTGGAATTGTTCAAAGGCAATAATTTGGGGAATAGATAAAGATTATAACTTAGAAGGTTTAAAAAAAATTAAAGAATATCCCAAAATACCTTCAATATCAAGAAGAGAAGATATTTCTAATTCTTTAAAATATGTAGAAAATCAAAAATTTCTTCAAAAACAATTAATAAATATAATTCAAGATTTGGATTCTCTTTATCAAAAGGGTGAACTTTCAGAAGCTATTAATGTTTCTGAAAATTTTTCTAATGCGATTAATGAAACTAAAATTCAAATAATTCCTCACCTTAAAAAAGAGATAATTTCTGAAAAAGGAGCAAATCAAGAGTTTAGAAAAAAATTTAATGAGTGGGAGATCATTGAATCTCAAACACTTAATTTATTAAAAGGATTTTCCTCGGAAGAGATTCTTGCAAAATTCATCTATTATCGTCTTGTGGGAAAATTAATTTTATACTTGAATCTTTCTCATAACTTAGGCATTTTAGATAAAATTTCTATACCCTCTTCCGGGAAAAAAATCTCTAAAAATAAATTAAATAATTATTTTAATAAAGCTAAGGAAATAGATTATAATGCAGTTTTTAATAAAGATTTTACTGATGAAGTAAAATTCAATGAAGAAGTTGAAAAGAAGATTTTTAATCTTTTAGAAAAATTTGAAAAATTTAGTTTCAATATTTTGCCTGTTTCCGTTATAGGAAATATATTAGAGAATTTAATTTCTTCTGAAGAAAAACAGAAATTTGGGCAATACTTCACTTCAGAAAATTTAGCAGATTTAATTTCTTTTCCTTCCATCAAAGATAAAAAATCTATTATCTTTGATCCAACTTGTGGAACAGGAACATTTCTGGTTTCGTTTTATGAAATCTTAAAATATTTTGGAGAGAAAAATGAAGATAAATTGCTGAATCAAATTTGGGGAAATGAGATCTCTCAATTTCCTTCAACACTTTCAGTTATAAACTTATACAAACAAAATCCAGAGAAAGAAAATAATTTCCCTAGAGTTATTAACGAGGATTTTTTTGAATTAAATTTAGAGCAAGATATTAAGCTTCCAGATCCAAAAAAACAAGGAAGCTTTCAAGATGTAAACCTTCCAATGTTTGATTCAATAATTAGTAATTTTCCATTTATTGAACAAGAAAAATTAGATAAAGAAAAATTAGATAAAAAATTAAAAGAATTTTATGGAAATAATTTTTCAATAAATGAGAGATCTGATTTGTATATTTATTGTTTTTATAATTCTCTGCCTTTCTTAAAAGATAATGGATTTTTATCTGCGATAACTTCTAATAGTTGGCTTGGGAAAGAATATGGTCTCAAATTTAAAAAATTTCTTTTGGATAATTTTCACATAAAATATGTCATCAAAAGTTCTGCAGAACATTGGTTCAAAGATTCAAAAGTTTCGACAATTTATCTTATTTTAGAGAAGAAAAAATCTGATGACCCCACCAAATTTATAACTTTTAACAAAAAGATAGATAGTTTTATTGGAACTAAAGAAGATAAAAATAAGTATTATAAAGAAATAGAAAAACTATATTCTCAAATAGATTTTTGTGAGGATAAGAGAAATAAAAATTGGAGAAGAGATAACCATTTCAAAAACACCTATAAAAAAAATGATGGGAGTGTTAATGTTTCAATTGTATCTAAAACTGCTTTAAATAAAAGTTTAAAAAATAAAGAAAATTGGAACTCTTTCTTTATTTCAGAAAATGTCTTTGATTCTTTTGGAGAAAAGATAATCTCTCCATATAAAAAAGGATTAATAAATGTTTTTAGAGGGGTTAGAACAGGATATGATAAATTACATATCTTAAGAAAAGAAGAAGCAAAAAAGAAAAAATTTAATCAATCTAATATTTATCCTTTGTTTAAAAGTAGTAAGGACTTTAAAAGAATAATGGTAAAAAAATCTTCTGAAGAATATTGTGTTTTTTCTCCACAAGAAGAAATTGAATCTTTAAATGATGAAGAAAAAAAGTGGATAAAGAAACAGGGATCAGAAAAGACAATAATTGGAGGGGTTGAAAAAACAATAAAAAATAAATTTATTGAAAATGAAAATAGAAATCCAAAAAAATGGTTTTCTATCCCTGAAAAAAATTTTAAAATTGCAAAAATATTTGCTCCAATAAATTATGGAGAAAGGATGTTTTTTGGATATTCTGAAAAAGGAGGATGTTCTAATCAAAGATTGATAGGAATAAACTCTAAGAATGAGAAAGATGATGAGTTTCTTGTTGCTCTTTTAAATTCTATAACTTCTCTTTTAAGTGTAGAATTACATGGAATCCCAAGATACGAAGGAAGTCTTGATTTGAATTCCGATTTCTTAAAATCTGAAAAAATAAAAATGTTAGATCCTTCATTAATAAGTAAAAATGAAAAAAAAGAAATTATTAAATTGTTTAAAAAATTAGCAAAAAGAGATTTATGTGAAAATGTTAGAGATGAATTTTTGCAAAAAGATAGAATAAAATTTGATAAGAAAATATTTGAGGCATATAAATTAGAAGGAAAGATTATGAAAAAGATGTATGATTTAATAATCAATTTGGTAGAAAATAGAATTAATCTTAAAAATAAATAAGTTCCTCTTAATATCAATATTTAAAAATTATAAAAGTGCTGTGCTCATCATTTTCTGCAGGGGGATTAAGAAATTCTTACACCCATTATATAAGAGGTATGTTTACTTAATAAAAAGGACCAATTTAAAAAGCTTAACTATCTAATACTTACATAATAAAATAAGGACGTTTAACTTATTCTAAGAACCCGGTTGGGGCGTTTTGATTTTGTTTAACACCTTTAATGCATAATGTAACCATTATGTGATGACATCAATAGAAAGATTTAAAACCTCTTATTTTCTTTAATATTTCATGACAAAGATAAATATAATTTCACCTAAAAGCCTTAGAGCTCAAAATGATTTTACTAGTTTAACTGATAATTTTTATACTGCATTTCAAGCATTAAGTAGCTATAAAGAACTTTCTTTAAAAAATTTAGGAATTGATTGGAATCCTACAACCTTAAAATTTACTTCTAAAGGACAAATGAGATTTAGTTTAGGAGGAGCATCAGGAAATGATTTAGAAGTTGGAGGAAGTATTTATGATCAAGGAAATCTTAGTCCTGTAATAAGTATCTCTAGGGGTGGAGAACATGTTGGTAAAGATGTGATGACTAATGATTATATTGTAACTTCTCTTAGTGAAGCAATTGGTTTAACAAGTAAACTTGAAATCAAAGATGGGACAGAGTTTCTTCCTTCAGGTGAACAAGATAAGATTAGATTGTCTAGAGATAATGGGATTGAAGATAAAGTAATGCCTATGGAATATATTGATGATGCTAAATATAGGGCATTTGCTGCAGAACTTTTACATAAAAGTAAGGGAATTATTCTGGGTAAAAAAAATGATCAATTTGGGAAATATATTGTAGTACATACTCCTTTAGACTGGTTTGTAGCATATAATAAATCATATGGTGAAGCACCTTATGTTGTAGCTAATTTTAATGATCTTCTTATGAATAAACAAGAATTAATAGATTCTGGAAATGCAATTAGATCTAGGAGAGATCCTAGAGGAGATTGGAGAGCTCGTTTACGTGAATTTATTGAGGATAATTCTTCTAATCTTTGCAAATAAGAGCCTTTTTAAACTTCCAAGATTAATTTATTTTATAGGAGGAAAAAATAATGAAAGGAACAGTAAAATTTTTTAATGGCGATAAGGAATTCGGATTCATAGCTGGAGAAGATGGAAAAGAATATTTTGTGCATAAAACAGGCCTTGAAGCAAACGTAACTATTGATAAAGACGATGCAGTTACATTTGATGCAGAGAAAGGAGATAAGGGCATGAAAGCAGTTAATGTTAAAAAGTAAAATTAAATCTTTGAAAAACATAAGATAGGAGTTTAATCCTATTTTTTTATAAAAAGTTAGTTGTACATAGTTGGCGTTTATTTTAAAAAGAAAGCTTCCCATAATAAATTATGAAAGAAAATTTATATGAGCCTGTTTCTAAAGTAAAAAATATCTTATGTTATGGAGATTCTAATACATGGGGGTGGGTTCCTTCAAGTATGGGATTAAAGAGATATAGTTTTGATAATCGTTGGCCAGGAATCTTGCAGAATCTTTTAGGAGATGGTTATAAGGTCTTTGAAGAAGGTTTAGGTGCAAGAACTACTATGTTTGATGATCCTAGAATAGATTTTCCTTTAAGAAATGGAGCTGAAACTTTACCTAATATTTTAGAATCTAATTTACCTCTTAATTTTGTTATTATAATGCTAGGAACTACAGATACTAAAGAAATGTTAAATTTGAATGTAGAAGATATAACTAATGGAATGAAGAAATTAATTAAAATAGTTAAGAATATGAAAATTTTAAAAAATTGCTCTCCAGCTAAAATTCTCATTATTGTTCCCCCCATAGTATTAGAAGAAGCTGATTTTGCATCTAAATTATTTAAAGGTGCAACTGCGAAAACCCAGGAATTAGTTAAATCATATGAAAATCTTGCAAAAGAAGAAAATGTTTATTATTTAAATCCAACAAATGAGATAAAAGTAGATAAAATTGAAGGAGTTCATATGGATAATACAAATCACGAAAAATTAGCTAAATTAATTGCTAATAAGTTATTAGAGATAAAATAAGGAGTTGTTTCCAAATTTAAAAAATGAAATATAAACCAGAAAAGAAATTCATGCTTGCTGCAATTGAGCAGGCAAAAAAGAGTGCTAAAAAAGGAGAATATGCTATTGGAGCGGTGGTTGTTAGAAATGGTAAAATTATAACAAAAAGTCAACAAAGAAGATTTAGAGATAAAACACCAAGTGCACATGCAGAATGTTTAGCAATATCTAAAGCATGTAAGAAAAGAAAATCTATTTTTATTGAAGATTGTATTCTTTATACAACTCATGAGCCTTGTGCTGTTTGTACGGGAACAGCTGCTTGGGCAAGAATGAAAGGAATTGTATATGGGGTTAATATCAAAGATATGATTAAGAATGCTGGGAAGAAGAAAAAATCTTCTAGATCTTTCTATGTTTCTTGTAGTAATATTCTTAAAAACGAAAAACCAAGAAAAATGTTTTTAGTTAAAAATTTCATGAGAGAAGAATGTAAAGAGTTGTTTGAGCTTTATCCAAAGTGATAAGAGAAATATACAATTTCACCACCATAATTCTTAAATATCATCAACTAGTTGGATTTTTATGGGAGCTCCAACAGATAGACTTGTCGCGATTGCAACAATGTATGATAATCCACAAGGACTTACAAAAGAAGAAATTTTATTTAAGTTTAATAAAATAAAACTAAGGTCTCTTAGAACAGGAGAGAAAGTAAAATCTGGGCTTTATGGGTTTTCAGAATTATTTAATTTAAATTTTTCTCACCAATATTTAAAAAATAGAGAAAAATATTGGAATAAAGATTATAAATATTCTTCTAAAAATTTTCGTAAGGGTTTTTTTAACATCCCTATTTTAAGTAATTCTCTTGTAATTGAAAAATCTTATCAAAGTATAGGAAAAACTAAAATGCAATGCGAAACAACAGATTATTCTGAATTTGGAGTAAATCTTTTTGAAGGATATAAAATTGGAGACCATGTTGAAAAGAGTCACTCTGTAAAGATTTGTATCCCAGATAAATATAAGAATCCTAAAAATTCTTTTATTATTAGAAAAGTTTTAAATAGAGAAATTGCAAAATATGATGTTTTTGAAGATTTTCATAATGGTGTAGAAATTAATGAAGACTTAGAAGTAGAAGTTGTTCAATTTTCTTCAAAAGAGTTTGAATTTGATTCTTTTGAAAAATTATGGGTCGCTTACCCTGAATATCATCCAGAAAAAATATATGATTTTAATCAAAAAAAAGGTTTTTTATATCCTTATAAAGAATATGGGGAAGGTTCTAACTCTTCCTCTTTTAAGTGGATTAAGAAAGGAGATAAATATTTTTTAGATATTGATAATTTTTCAAGAATAATAAATGCTAATAGCTTTTTTGGATTAGAGACTAATGATCCTTTTGAAGTAAAAAGCTGGAAACATTTTCAACAAGGAAATAAATCTAAATATTCTTTAACAGATATAGTTTTAACATCTGAAGCAATAAGAAGAAGAGCTTGGAGAAAATTAGGATATAATGCTCTTTTTTTTGATAATAGAAATTTTATTTATAAAAATCAAAGAACTCTTAGAAGATATGAAAAAGCTGTTTTAGAAACAGAACTTATTGTTGAAGCAAAAACAAAAGGTTGGACAAATTCCCAATTTTTGAGAGAATATCATTCACAAATTACCAATAGAACTAAGACCCCTTTTGAAGAAATAAAAAGAATGTTAAAAGAAGAAAATAAACAAAGGGGAATTGAAAGAAGGAAATATACTATTAAAAAAAGGAAAAGAGAAAAAGAAGAAGCAAGGTTGAAAAGTCTTAAACCAGAGATTCCTTTTTAAATAATTATCACCACCATAATTCTCAATAACATTTAAAAGAAAGTAATCCCCATATATGTTCATAAAAAGGAGGTAGAAATATAATAAATATGGTATTTGAAACTTGTGAACAGCTGATGTCTGGAGGATTTACGGGAAACTTTACAGAGTTTATGACCCAATGTCCTTTCTTTAGTTCAATGGCAGGAGGTGCAGTTGGTGGAGCTTTAATTGCAATCGGAATTATGATTGCTGTTTTATTTATGGCTGCGTTTTATGTGTATACATCTTTTGCATGGCAGACTATCGCTAAAAAGTTAAAATATAAAAATTCTTGGCTTGCTTGGATTCCTTTCGCTAGATGGTCCATGATGTTACAAATGGGGAAATTTCATTGGGCATGGGTATTTTTAGTATTCGTACCAATTGTAGGGTGGATTGCTCTAATAGTATTATTAATTATCTCTAAATGGAGAATATTTGAGAAAAGAAAATATCCTGGTTGGTTTAGTTTAGCTATAATTGTACCTAAGATTGGATCATTATTAGGTTGGATAATAATTGGATTTGTAGCTTGGAAAGATCGTAGAAAAAAACTTTTCGGTTAATCTTTTTTTTTAAATTTCTTTTTTTCTTTTTTATTTATTTTTGAGTAATGTTTTTATACTCTATTTAGATTATTTAAACATGAAAAAGAAAAAATCTAGATCAGATGATGCAGGTGGAATGATTTTTGTTGGTGCATTAATGATTGGAATTGGTGTAGGAATCTTTTTTGGAAATCCTGCTGTAGGTACACTTGTGGGTTTAGGTATTGGATTTATCTTCTTTGGTTTGGTTAAAGCATTTATGAAAAAATAACTTTATAAAAATGGATTTAATACTTATCAATAGTTTTTAAAATAAAATCATAAGTTTTGTCTGCTTGCTCCAACATAAATTGATAATATTTTTTATTTCTACCTTCAGTTGCTTTATCAAGTGCGTTAAAATAAGATAGTTTGTTAGTTTTGTAAACAATCAACGGAAAATATCCTTTACTTATAAGTATTTTATTCATAATTAATCTTCCTGTTCTTCCATTTCCATCTAAAAAAGGATGAATCATTTCATATATTTTATGAAACTTAAACGCTAAGATTAATGGATGTTCTTTTTTTCTATTTTTCTTATACCAGTTAAGAAGGTTTTGTAGTTCTTTTTCCACATTTTCAGGATTGGTAGTTGGTTTATTATTAACAACATTTGCAACATCCTTAAATCCTCTTGGATATGGGATATCCCCTTCCATATTTAAATTTTTTGTTAGAATATAATATAATCTCTTAATTGATGCTAGATTAAATTTAAAATTTATTAGTAAGTATTCAAATGCTTTAATTGAGTTTTCAACTTCTTTTATTTCATTTTTATTTCTGTATTTAGATTTTCCAGTTTCAAGAATTTTAATTACTTCGTTTTTTGGGATTTTTGACCCTTCAATATTATTAGAGTTAAAAATAAATTCTTTTGCAAATTCGTTATAAATTAAATCTTTATTATTTTTTATTTCAATTAAATTATCTATTAAAATTGATTTTTTCTCTACTTTTTCTGGAAGAGTTTGGCTGTAAGATAATTTATCTTGTATTTTGTTTAAGAATCTTTTTCTGAATTTTAATTCTTCACTAGTTAACTCATTCATATTTTTTAGCATAAATTGTTCTTTTGTAATTTTTCCAGAATATTTCCCAATATATTTTTTTATTACAAGTTCTTTCTGCATAAATCTAACTTTTTTTATAAAAGATCTGCTTTGTTTGTTTTTAATTAGATAAGCCATGCATAATTAAGAAAGAAAACCTTTATATATTTTACCTTTTGGGTACACTTTTAAAAATTATTGACCCTCTTTAAATTAATGAATATAACGATAATTTAACGTTTTAGGTACTTTAATTAAGGTTAATTTTTACCTTTTGGGTTCTTTTATTTTAATCTAGTTTATAGCGTTTCTCCAAAATAAAAACATTGATAAAGTATTTTAATTAATTATTAATATGGATTTAATAACAATTATTGGACTTTTGGCTGTAGTAACTTCTGGTTTAAGATTATCTCCCCAAATAGTTAAAAGTTTTAAAACAAAAAAAGTAAGAGATGTTTCCTTATTATGGGAAATTATAGGTGTTACAAGTTCTTTCCTATGGTTAATTTATGGTTATCTAAGAGGAGATATGATTCTAATGTCTGGAGGAATAGTTTTAGTTCTTTCTTATGTAATATTAATTTATCAAAAATTTCTCTATAGGTGATTTTATAAATTTATTTTTATATTATATTTTATGTCTTGGAAAACTTTAACACCTTTGTGGAGAAAACAAGTTATTGCTGTTATTTTGTATATTATAGCATATGTATTAACAATTCCTTGGAGAGGTTATGAATTTCTTAATGGTTTTATAGATATATCACAAGGGGTTCCTATGAAGGCTCATTTATTAATCATCTTGGTAGTTGGAATAATTCTATCTATATTTCTTTGGATACTTGATTTTATTAATAAAAATTACAAATAAGAATATCTTCTACTTTATTTAAAATAAGAGTTTTTACATTCCTAGTAATTTGAATACTACAAATGCTGGCCATACTAATGCCTTCAAAACTCCAAGAACTCCCATCCAAAAACCTGATGCTGCTGATATGTAATAAACAACTGCACCGATGAATCCTAGGAAATAAGCACATCCACCACATCCCTTGTAATTTCCATTCTTACAAGAGTCTTGCCATGCCATCTCTTTTTTATTTTTCTTTTTTGCTTTCGCCATGCGCTATTTAATTATTAATGGTTAATAAATGTTTTTAAAAACCAACAAGAAGATAATACCAGAATGTGAAAACCACTAAATGTCTGATTAATCTTAATATTAATACTTCTATGATTATTTTAGGTGATTTAATTTTAAAAACACCTGCAAATGTTGGAAGATAGGGAACAGGTGATACAGCCATGATAAGCATTGCAGCTCTTCCGTATTTTTTAAAAGATTTTGTATATTTGTTTACATCTTCTTTATCAAAATATTTTAGCATTCTTCTTCCATAATTATGTCCTAGATAAAAATAAAAAATATTTCCTATTAATGCTGAAGAGAGAAATAAAACTAAAACTAACCAAGGATTGTGAACTCCCATTGCTAATACAGCTGCTACTCCCATTCCAGGGCCTACAAAAACAGGAGCACCTTCAAGAATAATTATAAATAAAACCATTGCTATTAGACCCCATATTTGAACCAGAGTTCCTACACTTTGATTAAGAAATTGATAATTAACTAAACTCCAGATAAGAAGAAATATAACTAAAAAATTTAAAGTCCAAAGGAACAGTTTCACCTTTTTTTTCTTAATCATGAAAGATATAATGAAAATAGGTTATTAAATTTATTTGAAGATTAAAGATTACAATTTACCTTTCAAAATATTGGGTAATTCAGCTTCTGCTATTTTCTTTTTCTCTGCCTCAGCTTTTTCATTGCAACTTGCCCAAAATTCATTTTTTTCAATATTAGCTTTAAAATGACTTTTCCCTTTTATTCTAAGTTTCCAATAAATTATTTGACCTTTAACAGTATTAGTTCTTCTTTGAATTTTTTTCAAAGCTCTTTTTGCAGCTCCTCTTTTTTGAGGGGATAATTTTGGATTATTAAGATTTGCTTCAGATTCTTTTTTCCACTCTAAAACTTCTTTCATTTCTTCTTGAACATCTTTGAGTCTTTGCTTTATTTCCTCATCTGTTAAAGGAGGATTTTTATTTTTTGAATAATATTGTTGTGCCATTTTAAAATTAGGTTTGGTTAATTTAAATAGTTTTATTTCTATTAATTATAATGAAAAAACAATGGTGTGTTTATATTCTGGAGTGTGGAGATGGTTCATATTATACAGGTATTAGTAATGATGTTGATGCACGAATGAAAGCTCATGCAGAAGGAAAGGGAAGTAAATATGTTTATAGAAAAGGATTTAGAAAACTTCTTTTTTCAAAACCTTGTGAAGATAAATCTGCTGCTTGTAAATTTGAATATGCTATTAAAAAATTACCTAGGCAGGAAAAGTTGGATTGGTTTAAAGATTAATTTATAAATCTAAAAATCTTAAATAATTTATTAAAGGAGGTGAAAAATGATAAATTGGTTAAATAAAAGAGTTAAAAAAATGGATGCTTGGGATGTTGGTTTAGTTAAACTTTCTGTTGCAGCTTTTGTTTTGTTTGTAATAACAATTTGGTCTGCTGCAATGAGTTGGGTTCATTCTGTAAATACTTGGTATTTTTTGATAGCAATGATAGTTTTAGCATTAAGACCTTGGTATAGAGTTTACTTTAAGTAAAGTTAAAAGCTTAAATCACAATATTTAAATAGTAAGAATATCTTACTTTTGTATGGAAATAACAAAGCTTAGTACAAAAGGGCAAATTGTAATTCCCGAATCTATAAGAAGAGGATTAGATGTTGGAAGCGCATTTAGAATTATGAGACATGGAAATCTTATAGTATTAAAAGGAATTGAGAAATTTAGTAAGAGGGAAATTCAAGAGATGAGAGAGCTTGATAAAATTTGGAAAAATATAGATAATGGTAAAAACCAAAGTTATACTCCTGAAGAATTTTTTAAAGAAATGAAATCATGGTAAAAATAATTCCTAGCAAGGAATTTATTAAAAATGTTAAAAGACTTGATTTATTTAATAAAAAAAAGTTAGAAAAACAAATTAAAAAAATTATCTCTAATCCCATGATTGGTAAGCCCTTGAGATATACTCGTGGAGAAAGATCACTTTATATTAAACCATTTAGATTAATTTATGCTGTATTAAATGATAATATTATCTTGTTAAAATTTGAACATAGAAAAAGTGTTTATAGAAGTTGATTACTTCTTCATCTCAATCTTCTTTTTTCCACCCATGTATTTTTGAAGAATTGTCGGAATCTTAATTGAACCGTCTTTCAATTGATTGTTTTCCATTACAGCTATTAAAGCTCTTGGAGAAGCTAGAACAGTATTATTTAAGGTGTGTGGGAAATATCTTTCTTTTCCATTATCTACTTTAATATTTAATCTTCTTGCCTGGGCATCTGTTAGATTACTACATGAACCTGCTTCCCAATACTTATTTTGTCTAGGTGACCATGCTTCAATGTCACATGATTTAGCTTTCAAATCTGCTAAATCTCCTGAACAACATTCTAATTTTCTTATAGGAACATTTAATTTTTTAAAAACTTCAACAGTATAATCTAACATTTTTTCATACCATTTGTAAGAATCTTTTGGTTTACAAATTACAATCATTTCTTGTTTTTCAAATTGATGTAATCTAAAGAATCCTTTTTCTTCTATACCATGTGAGCCTACTTCTTTTCTAAAACAAGGAGAATAACTTGTTAATGTTATTGGTAAATTTTTTAAGGTTAATGTTTTATTCATATATCTTCCAATCATTGAATGTTCAGATGTTCCTATTAAGTATAGATCTTCACCTTCTATTTTATACATCATAGCATCCATTTCTTCAAAACTCATAACACCTTCGACCACATTTTTATGAATCATAAAAGGAGGAATAACATAATCAAAATCTTTACTTAGCATATAATCTCTTGCAAAATTTATCATAGCTGAATGTAATAAAGCTAAATCACCTGTTAAATAATAAAATCCCTTGCCAGCAATTTCTCTGGCAGAATTAAAGTCTGCTCCGTTGATTTTTTCAGCTAATTCTGCATGATTGAAGATTTCATATTTAGATTTTAATGTTTTTCCTATTTTTTTTAATACTTTATTTTTAGATTCATCTTTTCCTATTGGAACAGATTTGTGAATAAAATTAGGAATTTGATACATGATTTCTTTAATTTCCTGTGCTAGTTTTTTAGCTTTAACTTCAACTTTTTCTATTTCAGAAGGAATTGCTTTAGCTTTTTTAATAAGTTCTTTAGCTGTTTTTTTATCCTTAGCTTTCATAACTTGATTAATTTCTTTAGAAATTCTATTTCTATCTGACCTTAGTTTATCAAGTTTATATTTTTGTTTTCTCCAATCTTCATCAAGTTTTTTGACTTTATCAACAAGGGGAAGTTTGTCATGTTGAAACTTTTTTTTAATGTTCTCTTTCACTTCTTTTGAATTTTCTCTGATATGTTTTATATCAATCATGTTAGAAACAAAGAAATATTGTATTTAAATTTATTGAAACATTTAAAAATAATAATAACTAGATTAAATTATGAAAGGGGTATTAATAAAGTGATTTCAGATTTTTTAAGTAGTTATCAATCTGCTCTTAGTTCATTGTCTCCTTGGGCACAGATTTTTATTAATTTATTTTTACTTGCTCTTCTTGTATTTGTATATTCTATTTTTGTGTGGAAATTTTATAGATATATTTCAAAGAAAAATTTACTTGAATTAAATTTAAATAAATACAATAAATCTGAGCATCCTTTTTTCTCTAAAGTAATTGCAGGATTGTTTTATTTTTTAGAATATATAATTATTTTACCGTTTTTGATTTTTTTCTGGTTTAGTCTTTTTACAATATTTTTAGTAGTTTTAACTCAGAATTTGGAAATAGGTTCTATATTAATTATTTCTGCTACAATTATAGCTGCTGTAAGAATGAGTGCTTACTACAAAGAAGAGGTTGCTAGAGAAATTGCTAAAATGTTGCCTTTCATGTTATTAGCTGTTTCTTTCTTAACACCTGGATTTTTTGATTTTGGAAGAATTTTATCTCAATTAAGTTATCTTGGGGACTTTTTTGATAATATTGTTAATTATTTATCCTTCATAATTGTCTTAGAAATAGTTCTAAGATTTTTTGATTTTATATTTTCTCTTTTTGGGTTACATAAGGAAGATGAAGTTCCCAAATAAATCTATAAAAAGGTTTTTAAACTAGTTTTGAAATTCTATATCATGCCTAAAGTAAGAATAAAATTAAACAGTACAAACATTGAAATGTTGAATAATATCTGTGATTCTATTAAAGATTTAGCTAAAAAATCAGGTATTACAATAAGTGGTCCTGTTCCTCTTCCAACTAAAAAGTTAAAAGTTACAACAAGAAAATCTCCTTGTGGAGATGGTACAGCTACTTTTGATAGGTTTGAAATGAGAATCCATAAAAGATTAATTGATCTTCCTGCAAATGAAAAAGTTCTTCATCATATTATGAAACTTAGAGTTCCTAAGAATGTTAATATTAAGATTGAAATGAAGGATTAATTCTGAAGTATAATATTTATAAATTGATTTTTTCTAATTAGTTTAAGCCCGTATCGCATAGTGGTTATTGCACAAGACTGGAACTCTTGGCCTTTCGGGGCTCCCAGGTTCAATTCCTGGTGCGGGCGTTTCTTTCATAATACTTATAAAGTATTATTTTGATGAAGATTTATGAAGTTAGCGAATTTACAATCAAATCCTATGGTAGCCTCAATGGTGGGTCTTGACACTAAAGTATTTTATCAAAAAGAAAAAAATAGAAAAGTTGTTGAGGCAAGAATTTATGAATCTCCTGAATTAAGATTTGGTAATACTCCAACATATAGAATAGAAATTCTTTCTGATTCTGATCATCATAAGAAAGGAGATAGAGTAGTTGCTAATAGATCTCAACTTTATTTGGATGAAGAGTCATCTAAGAGTGCATTAGAAGGTTTTATGGTTCTTGGAGATTAATTTTTAATAAAATAAGTTTTGAATTATTTGCTAAAAAATTTTAATATATTTTAACCTTAACAATCAATAGATTTATAATAAAATTATTCTAGTATTAATAATGGCTGAAGGAAATAGTTTTGATTTTATTATTATAGGTGCTGGTGGTGCTGGGTTGGCTGCTGGAATGTATGGTGCTAGACTTGGTATGAAAACACTTGTTCTTGGTTCAACACATGGTTCAGAGCTTCCTGTTGGGGGTGTTATTACAACTACTAATGTTGTTGAAAATTATCCTGGATATACGAAATTAACAGGTGAAGAACTTGCAAAGAAAATAGAAGATCATGCTAGAAGTTATGATTTGGTTAGTATTAAAACAGAACATGTTCAAAAAGTTGAAAAAAATGGGAAAGATTTTAGTGTTAAAACAGATAAAGCAAATTATAATGGAAAAACAATTTTATTTGCAACAGGAACAAAATGGAAAAAACTTGATGTTCCTGGTTCAAAAGAATTTGAAAATAAAGGTGTGAATTATTGTGCTTTATGTGATGCTCCTCTTTTTAAAAATAAAATTGTAGGGGTTGTAGGGGCAGGTGATTCTGCTATCAAAGATGCTTTAGTTATTGCAGAACATGCTACTAAAGTTTACATTATTGCTAGAGGAGAAAAAATACATCCAGAACCAATAAATATGAAAAAGGTTGAACAAAACTCTAAGATTGAAACAATAACTAATACTAATGTTGTTGAAGTTAAAGGTGATCAGTTAGTTACAGGTGTTGCGTTTGATAAAGAATATAATGGAAGTAAAGAATTCAAATTAGACGGTTTATTTATAGCAATAGGTCATGATATTTTATCTGGTTTAGCAAAGGACTTGGGTGTTAAATTAAGTGAGAAAGGAGAAATAATAATTGATCATAAAAATTCAACAACTAACATGGAAGGTGTTTATGCTGCAGGAGATGTGACTGATAAGCATTTCAAGCAACTTATAACAGGTGTTGCAGATGGATGTACTGCTGCTTATTCTGCTTTTGAATATATTTCTAGTAAAAAAGTGTGAGTTTAACTATCTAAAAATTTATAAGTGGATAAAAATTTTAATTGGTATAAAATGGGAATTAAATTTGGAGATTATATAGTTTGGGGCGGGAGTACAATTTTAATAGGTTGTGCATTAGCTCTTTTAAAGAATGAAATTGATAATTATAATATAAATTCTGTTAGTCCTTCAAATCCTGTTAAAATTTCAAGTTTTATTGATGTTCCTAATTTAAGTAATAGCCCACCTTATATCCAAGAAGCTGATGGAACATATGTTCTTACCCCTAAAGATACTTCAGAAGTTAAAGAATCAAAGGGAACAAGTCTTGAAGGTATTTCTAAAGAATAATCTGTGGATTTCTTTATCTTAAAGTTTATAAATTGGAATTTTTTGTATTTTATATGGAGAATAAAAATCGAAGTGCTCGTAGAGCACTTATTTATGGAGGATTATATATGGTGGCTTTTTTTGGAGCGATGACACATTTTGCTGTAGAATATATTGGATCTAAGATGAATAAATCTCAACCAGAACAGTTAGAGAAATCTCAACCTGTAAAGATGCAAAAAAAACAATATGAAAATGATTCAGAATTTAATCGAGAAAATAGTGGTTTTGCAAGTAATATGAATAAGTTAGAAAATTTTATTCTTTACACAAATAATAAAAGCTAATAAGTAATTATAAAAGAGAAATGGCGAAAATAATTTTAAAGAAAAATAAAAAAGAGGAACATGTTGATGATGGAGATCAAATTATAGATGCTTGTAGAAAGCTTGGAGTTGATATTGGATGTTCAGATGGTTTGTGTGGAAGATGTATGATTAATATTGAAAAGGGTGGAGAAAATTTATCTGAACTTACTCAGGCTGAAGAAGATTTAGGATTAGATAAAGATCTTAGATTAGGTTGTCAATGTAAGATTAAGAAAGGTGAAGTTGTTATTGATTATTAATTAATCTCATGTGCACTTTATATTCTTTCCAATCCCAAATATTTTGATGTCTTTTATCTGCCATATTTATTTGAAATCTATGTCTTCCCCTCTCTTCTTCAATAGAATAATCCATACCATATCTTTGTTTATACATTGATCTAAGTTCTTCTACAGTTATTGAATTGGTTTTAAATTTTTTATATATTTCTAAATTACTTGAATCATAATCATCAGGAATATCAAACCAATCATCTGTTGTTTTTATTAAAACAGAATTTTCTAATCCTTTTTTTGTTGCTTCTTCTAATAAAGATAAAAATACATGTTCTTCATAATCCCCATTATCGTGACCAAATACCTTGTCTGAATTTGGTAATTTAATCGCCTTTTTATTGTCCATAATATTTGATGAGAAAAAATAATATTTAAAGATATATATGGTTGATCATGTATAAATCTTAACAACCCATATCTATTTAAATATAAAAATTCTTAACTTAATATTCTATTCTGATTAGTTGATTAATTTTATTTTATATTAATTAAATTAAACGGAGGTATAAAAATGATAAAAATAAATGAACATGCACCTAGTTTTAAGGCAAATGCTTTTCATAAAGATCATATAGATACTATAGATTCTGATAAATATAGGGGTAAATGGCTTATCTTATTTTTCTATCCTGCTGATTTTACATTTGTATGTCCTACAGAGTTAGGTGATTTAGCTGATCATTATGAGAAATTTCAAGAACTTGGAGCAGAAATTGTAAGTGTAAGCACTGATACTGAATTTGTTCATAAGGCTTGGCATGATAGTTCTGAAACAATCAAGAGGATTAAGTTTGAAATGTTGGCAGACCCTACAGGTAAAATTTGTAGAGAATATGGAACATATATTGAAGATGAAGGTATGAGTTTAAGAGGAACTTTTATTATAGATCCTGATGGAATTCTTAAAGCATATGAGATTAATGATAATTCTATTGGAAGAGGAACACATGAACTTTTAAGAAAACTTCAAGCTGCGCAATTTGTTAGAGAAAACGGTGATGAAGTTTGTCCTGTTAATTGGCAAAAAGGTTCTGAAACTCTAAAACCTGGATTAGATTTAGTTGATAAGATTTAAGGTATATTCTCTAGAAGATATATCTTTATAATTTAATTTTTTATTTGTGTAGTTATGACAATAGGATCTCATTATTCTATAGAAAGAAAGCAAGGCCTTACAAGACTTGAAAAACAAATAGATTTTTCTGGAGGAACAGATCCATTAGAACACGCCTTAGGAATTATGGGTTTCAATATTCAAGAAGAATATTTTCCGAAATCTATAGAAGATGATAAAAAGTCAATTAATATCTATAGTTTAGGTTCAAATTTAAATAAAGAACAATTAGCTATTTTAGAGCAAGCTAATTATAATGTTGTTAAATATTCTTCTAGCAAATATAATCAACTTGTTACCAAGAATTTTGGAAAAGATGACAATCCTGAAATAATACATATTTAAAAATCTCCAAACCAAAACTCTTATAATCCCTTCTTTTAATAATTTTATATGGCATTTAACTTTGAAACAAAGAAACTTGTAAGTGAACTAAAGAAAAGAAAACCTAAAAAGGTTTTAGTTCAACTACCTGAAGGAATTAAACAAAATACAGAAGAAGTTGTGGGAATTATTGAGGATCTTGGAATCAAAGTTGTGGTTTCAGGTGAATCATGTTGGGGTGGATGTGCTATAGGTGTTGATGAAGCAGTAGATGTTAAAGCTGATTTAATTGTTCATTTTGGACATGCAAAATTTGTTGATTCTAAATTCCCTATATTATATATTGAGATTAAAGATGAACTTAATTTAACACCAATATTAAAGAAGTCTTTGAAAGCTTTAAAAAATTTTAAGACAATTGGATTTTCATATTCTATTCAACATAGACATGATTTGGATAAAATTATTGAATTCTATAAGCAAAATGGCAAGAAAGTTATATTATCTGATAAAAAAGGAAATGTAGCTTACAAAGGACATATTGTAGGTTGTCAATATTCTGGTTTAAAATCTATTGAAAAAAAAGTTGATTGCTTTGTTATTCTTGGAAATAATTTTCATTCAATGGGAGCTAGTATTGCTGTTAAAAAACCTGTTATATTAATTGATGTTTATAATCATGAAATAGCTGATATGACAAAAGTTAGAAATACTATTTTAAGACAGAGAGCTATTGCAATATCTAGATTTAAAGATGCTAAAACAGTGGGAATTATTATTGGTACAAAGATTGGGCAGAAATTTGGTTTACCAAAACTTATTGCAAAGAAATTAGAAAAAGCAGGGAAAAAAGTTATTTTAATTACAATGAATGAAATGACTCCTGATAAAATAATGAATTTCTATCATATTGATTCTTTTGTAGAACTTGCATGTCCAAGAATTGCTGTTGATGATTTTGCAAAATATGAAAAACCTATTTTAACATTTAGAGAAGCCTTGGTAGGTATTGGTGCAAAATCTTGGAAAGATTTGTTAGATGAAGGATTTTTATGAATATAAAAATATTTATAAAGTTATTTTTACATAGAAACTAATTGTTCTAATCAATAAAATCAAAAGGAGGTAAAATTAAAAAAATGTCAGAAGGAAAAAGTATTACAATTAAGAAAGATACCTTGTGGAAAGGTCTTGCATTAGTTTTTGCAGCATTGTTCCTTATAACTATCTTTGGAGGGTGGTCTGGATTAGAAATTAATGATGATGATGGAAATGATCTAGGAGGCGCTGTTCAAGAAGTTCAGGTTCAAATAGAAAATAATGATCCTGTTTACGGGGATGCAAATGCAGAAGTTTCTGTTGTTGAATTTTCAGATTTTCAATGTCCATTTTGTGAAAGAGCTGCAACAGGTTTTGTTGCTAGTCTAAAAGCTAGTTCATATGTGGCTAATGGAGATGTTAATTTAATCTTTAAGCACTTTCCATTAAATAGTATTCACCCATATGCTCAAAAAGCTGGTGAAGCTGCGGAATGTGCTAATAGACAAGATAAATTCTGGGAATATCATGATCTGTTATTCTTAAATCAAGCTGCATTAGATATTACAAGTCTTAAGTCATATGCTGTTCAAGTAGGACTTAATACAAATGATTTCAATAGTTGTTTAGATAATGATGAAGCAAAATCAGAAGTTATCAAAGAAACTGCCCAAGCAACTTCTTCAGGAGGAAGAGGAACACCCTATACTGTTATAACTAAAGATGGAGAAGGTGTTGGATTTATTTCAGGAGCATGTCCATATAGTGTATTTGAAACAGCTATAGAAGCTACTTTAGCAGGTGATGGATGGTATCAACAACCTAATACATGTAGTGTGATTGTTGTTTAATTTTGTTTTTAAAAATGAAGGTTAATCAAAGAAGAGTTCAGAGAATTAAAGATGCTACTTTGAGAAAACCTTTTATTTTTTATTTTATTTTTGTTTTTTTTGCTTATATTTTATTTAATATTTATATTAATGAAACCTATGTGACTTTTCCTGTTTTATTTATAGCCTATAGAACTTGGTTTCTTATTCCCTTTTTATTATTTAATTTTTTGATAATTCCTTCACTGGTCGCCTTAACTTTTAATCTTTCAATTGTTAAGTTTAGAGAAGCTAAACTTCTTGCTTCAAATGGTGGAGAAAGTGTGGGTGTTATTGGTATGATTGCAGGAATTCTTGGAAGTGCTTGCCCTGGTTGTTTTGCAGGTTTATTCCCAGCATTTATAGGATTATTTGGAATAAGTGCAACATTGGGCAATTTACCTTTATTAGGATTGGAAATTCAATTAGTATCTGCAGTATTTTTAGTTATAGCTATAAAGATGTTAACTAATGATAATGTTTGTGAAGTTTAATAAAAAAGGTTTATAATCAAAAGATTTAAATACTATAGCCATTTATAATATGCTATAGAGAGTTATAATAAAATGCCAACAACAATACAAATTTCAACATCTGTAAAGAGTAATTTAGATAAGATGAAAATATTTGAAAGAGAAACTTATAATGAAGTTATTGAAAATATGATAGAAGATAATTTAGAATTAAATGAAAAAACAAAAAGAGAAATAGAGGAAAGAAGAAAAAGTGATGATTTAGTTTCTATGAAAGATGTTGAAAAACATTTAGGGTTATGATATATACTATAAAATTTGAAAGAAGAGCTTTACATGAATTAGATAAATTAAATGCATTTGTTTATAGAAGAATTGTTAAAAATATTAAAGATTTAGAACATAATTTTAGTTCCAAGGACATAAAAAGATTAAAAGGAGATGATGTTTATAGATTAAGAGTAGGAGATTATCGAGTTTTATTTGTAATTGAAAAAGAATTAATCAAAATTATAAAGATGGGACACAGAAAAAATATTTACAAAAGATGATTTCTTCTAAAGATTTATAAAAACTCAATTTGTTGAGTTTGTATGGAAAACAAAAAAGTTGGATATATTATTATTGGAATAGCTTTATTATTAATAGTAATTATATTTTTATTTCAATCTGCTTTAAAGGAAGTTGTTGAACTTAGTTGTGGTTTAGAACATGGTCTTAGTTGCCCTATGGAACAGACAGTAAATCAACAAACATATCTAGCATTATCAATTGTAGGATTATTAGTAATAATTGGAATTGTTCTTGTATTTACAAAACCTAAAGAAAAAATAGTTATTAAAAAAGTAGTGCAGCGAAAGAAAAAATTAAAACTTGATAAACTTAATAAAGATGAGAAAAAAGTTATTAATTTATTACAAAAAGAAAATGGGGCTATTTTTCAAAAAACTTTAATGGAAAAGATGAGTATTGGTAAAGTTAAAACAACCAGACTTTTAGATAAACTTGAAGCTAAACAATTTATTGAAAGAAAGAGAAGAGGAATGAATAATATTGTTGTGTTGAGGAATTAATATGAGCAAATTAGAAGTCACAAGTAAAGAACACACCATTATGGGAATTATTATTGTAATAGCTATAATATTTACTTTTTACCTCAGTGTACCTACTGAACCTATAACTAATTTTGAAGAATGTATTGCTGCTGGGAATCCTGCAATGGAAAGTTATCCTAGACAATGCAGAGACCCAATATCTGATAAAACTTTTAGAGAAGTGATTGATGATGAATGGAGAATTGATGGAATTGAATTAAGACAACATGAAACAGAAAATTGGTTTGGATGTTTTGGGTGTAATACTCCTAGTGAAGGTCCTGCCTTATGTATTGATCCTGTAATGGAAATGGTTTTTGTTGAAGAAACAGCTGAAAGATATTGTAATGAGGATTTTGAAATTATTGAATGAGAATTTCAAAAAACATCTAAAATCTTATAAATGAATTAAAGATGTAAAAGATTATGTATAACCTAAAATTTCATCCAGATAGAGAACGTCCTGTTCGTCATTCTGAATGGTCTGCTAAGCATATTTTGGATTATCTTGACACATGCTATCATGGCCCTATTAAGAAAACATTAGATTTGGGAATGGGAAGAGGAGAACTAGTACAACAACTTAAAAAAAGAGGTATAGATGCTTGTGGAGTTGATTTAAGAGATTTGGGTCAAAAAGATTTAATTCAGGCTGATGCACGAAATTTACCTTTTGAAAAAGAAAGTTTTGATTTAGTAACAGAAGTATATTTTTTAGCAGATATGAATGAGTTACAAAGAATGCCTGGAAATGAACTGTGGAAAGTAGTTCAAGAAGCAAAAAGAATACTAAAACCCGGGGGAATATTTTTAAGTACTCCGGCAAGAAGTTATAGGGAAGAGGGTCCATTTGAAAAGATAATTTATGAGAATGAGTTTCTAAAAGTGTTTCAAAAATAATTTATATAAATTTAACTCTTGAAACTAGTTTCACCAAAGCAGTTATATAATATCTTTTTCTAGTTTTTTCATGAAAACAAAAAAAATGGTAAAAAAAGATGTGGAGTTTTATTCTCAACTTGCAATAGTCTTTGTATTGTTTGGAATATTAATGTATTCTCTTGGAAGCGGTGCTACTATTAATATTAGTGGTGGAGCTACACATACTTCTGATATTTTACCAACAGGACTACCAGATGTCTATGGTAATGAACTTAGAATTAGTTATGATGATGTAAGTCCTAGTAACCCACAATTAGCTGATCAAACAATTTCTATTATGTCTAATATAGATAGAAGTGAAACATTAGAAGGAGATGATTTAGTTAGATATATTGATATTTTGTATAACATGCACAATGGAATGTCCTGTGAATATTGTTGTGGTGCTAGATCTATTATATTTGATACAGGTGAACCTGCCTGTGGATGTGCTCATAGTTATGCAATGAGGGGATTAACAAAATATCTTATTCTTAATCATGGTGATGAATTTACAGATGAGGAAATTTTAATAGAAGTAGGAAAATGGAAAGTATTATTCTTTCCTGGAATACATGAAGTAAAAGCTCAAGCATTGGAAGATAATGGAATTGAATTTAATTATATTAATCTCGCATCTAACCTATATAGAGGAATTGAAGAAGGTCAAGGAAGTGGTGGAATGGTTGGAGGTTGTTAATTTAAAATGAAAAAAACAAATTACCCTAAAGGGTATAAACAAAAAGATATGAGAAGTATTGCTCTTTGGGGTGCGATAGGTTTACTGATAGTATTAGTTATCTATGCATTATTTTTTAGAGATGCAAGCGTTGTTAGTAATCTTGCATCAACAGGCCAAGCTGCTCAAAGTGCTGCTAGTGGTGGAATGGTTGGTGGTTGCTAATCTTTTCTTTTAAGAAATAAAAAACAAATCAAAATGAATAACCTAAAGGTCACAAGAAAAAGTAATTTAATCATGATTGTAATAGCTTTGATAGTTGTTGCTGTAATTGTATTCCCTTTTAATATGAATAGTAATGTGGTATCTGGAACTCCTGCTACAATGTATAAATCTGCAAGTTGTGGATGTTGTGTTCAATATGCACCTTATTTTGAAAGCTATGATTTTGATTTAGATGTTAATGCTATTCAAGATATGAGTCAAATAAAAAATCAATATAATATTCCCTCTGATATGGAAAGTTGTCATACAGTGATTATTGGTGATTATTTTGTAGAAGGTCATGTTCCTATAGAAGCTATTAACAAATTATTAAATGAAATGCCTGATATTGATGGGATTTCACTTCCAGGTATGCCTTCTGGAAGTCCTGGAATGCCGGGTATTAAACATGGAGACTGGATAATTTACTCTATTAAAGATGGAGTAGCATCTGAATTTATGAGGATTTAAAATAAAATGAGAATACATAAAAAAACACTTTACGGAACATCTACTTTTTTTATAGTTGTGATATTATTAATTACATTGTTTCCTTTATCAAGTCATATGAATATGAATGAAATGCGAAATGAATTCATATCTATGAAAGAAGAAATTCATCATGATATGCTTATGGATGGAAAATATGCTTGTTGTTTAGAAAAACCATGTATATATTGTATTGAAAAATCACCTGGCCATGGAGAAGGTGCTGAATGTAATTGTTTAGGAGATGTTATGAATGGAGTTCATCCTTGTGGAGAATGTATTGGTGAAATTTTAGAAGGTCATGGTAATAGATTTTTAGCACCTTATTTTGCAACAGCTATAGCTGAAAAAACAGGAGAACTTGAAGCTATTCAATTAATTGTAGAAGATAAGTATGATATTCCTGTTGCAGATCAGATTTAAAATGAAAAATAAAACAATATTTCAATTTATTATTATTGCTGGGCTTATCTTAGTTTTACTATTTATATTAATACATAAAAATGAAACTAGTCTTATTGATTCTAATGAATTTGAAAATCTTATTCAAAATGAAAATGTATTTGTAATTAATACCCATACCCCTTATACAGGTGAAATTACTGGAACAGATTTAATTGCAGAAGATTGGGAAAATATGGTAAATTATATTGATGAATTACCTGAAGATAAATCCGCACCTATAGCTGTTTATTGTAGAAGTGGTAGAATGGCTGGGATATCTGCAGAACAACTTATTGATATGGGTTATACAAATGTTTACAATCTTGAAGGTGGAATGAATGCTTGGAAAAATACTGGCAGAAGTTTAACATTTGATAATTATGATGGGTCTGTAAAAGAATTTGATATAATTGCTAGTAGTTGGGAATTTAATCCTGATTTAATAGAGGTTGATTTAGGAGATAGAGTTATATTACATGTGGAAAGTATTGATACCTTTCATGGAATTGGATTAATAGATTTTGGAATTAATGCACAACTTTCTCCTGGAGAAATAGTAGATATTGAATTTATTGCAGATAAGAAAGGAAGTTTTAGTTTCTTTTGTAGTGTTTCTTGTGGGGGAGGTCATAGTGGAATGACTGGAGTATTGGTAGTTAATTAAGAAATCTTATAAACATTCTTTGTATTTATATTAAATATAAAAAAAGGAGGAGAAAATGACAAGAAAAGCTAAAATAGATATTGAAGGAATGAGCTGTGCTTCATGTGCAACAAATATTCAAAAAAGTTTGAGTAAAGTTAGTGGTGTGCAAAATGCAAATGTGAATATCATGACTAATAAGGGAATTATTGAATTAGAGGATAATGTTTCTGAAGAACAAATAAAAAAAGCTATTTCAAAGGTTGGGAATTATAAAGCAACTAAAATTGAAATAGATGACTTTAAAAAAAAAGTTGAAGCTTTAGATCACAATTACTCTAAGGAAGGGCACGAGCACACTAAAAAGGTTGATGATTCTGAGATAAAATTGTGGAAGAAAAAGTTAATCTGGGTTTGGTTAATTACAATTCCTATTACACTTATTATGTTTTCTGAAAGGTTGTTAGGATTTGGATTAATGGACATGCAAACTATGACAATTGTGCTTCTTATTTTGTCTTTCCCTGTTATATTTATTATTGGATTTAATACTCTCAAAGGAGGATTAAAAGGATTTACAAGTTTTTATTTTAATATGGATTCTTTGATAGCTCTGGGAACTGTTGTAGCTTATTTAACAGGAATCCTAAGTTTATTTATAGATATTTTAGATTACTCTGGTATATCTTCTATGATTATGGCTTTTTTTATAACAGGTAAATATATTGAATCAAAATCTAGAGGACAAGCTAGCCAAGAAATTAAAAAACTTTTAGAACTTGGTGCTAAAAATGCTATTGTTATTAGGAATAATAAAGAATTAGAAATTCCTATTTCAGAAGTAAAACTTGGAGATATTATTCTTGTTAGACCTGGTGAAAAAATCCCCATAGATGGAATTGTTATGAAAGGGAAAAGTGCTGTGGATGAATCTATGGTAACAGGAGAAAGTTTACCCATTGATAAGAAAAAAGGTGATAATGTTATTGGAGCTACTCTTAATCAAGATGGAATATTATATATTAAAACTACAAAAATAGGGAAAGATACATTTTTAGCACATATTATTGATCTTGTTGAAAATGCACAGGGAAGTAAAATTCCTATTCAAAAACTTGCAGATAAAATAACAGGTGTTTTTGTTCCTGTTGTTTTAATCTTAGCTATTCTTACATTTAGTTCTTGGATGTATTTTAGTGGTGACTTAAGTAGATCTGTGGGAGTTGCTGTAGCTGTTTTAGTTATTGCTTGCCCATGTGCTTTAGGTTTAGCAACACCTACTGCTTTAATGGTTGGAAGTGGTATGGGTTCTAAGAGAGGAATTTTAATTAGAAAAGGTGAAGCTATTCAAACAATGAAGGAAATTAAAATCATTGTTTTTGATAAGACAGGAACAATTACAAAAGGAAAACCAGAAGTAAAAGAAATCTTTCCTAAAAAAAGAGAAGGATATTTGCTAAATGTTGCAGGAAGTTTGGAAAAACTAAGTGAACATCCAATTGCAAGAGCTATTGTTGCTAGGGCTAAGTTGACTAGATATATGAGGGTTAGTGGATTTAAAATCTTAAGAGGAAGAGGAATTGAAGGATTTGTTAATAGAAAAAATGTGGTTATTGGTAATAATGCATTAATGAAAGAAAAGAAAATTGAACTAAGTGAATTTAGTTCAAAAATAGATGAATTTGAAAATAATGCTTATACAACAATGTTAGTTGCAGAGCAAGGAAAGGTTATAGGTCTTATAGGTGTGGCAGATGCTATTAAAGAAGATTCTGTCCAAGCTATTGGAGAACTTAATAAATCAGGATATGAAACAATTATGATTACAGGTGATAATGAAAAAACAGCCAAAGCTATTGCAAAACAAGTTGGAATTAAGGAAGTTATTGCAAATGTTTTACCAGGTGATAAATCTAGAATTGTGAGAGAATTGAAAGAAAAGGGAATGGTTGCGTTTGTTGGAGATGGTATTAATGATGCTCCGGCATTAAAAGAAAGTAATGTTGGGATTGCAATGGGGACTGGAACAGATATTGCAATAGAGGCAGGAGATATTGTACTTGTTAAAGGATCACTTACAGGAGTTGTTCAAGCTATAAATCTAAGTAAAGCAACATTTGGTAAAATCAAACAGAATTTATTCTGGGCTTTTGCATATAATATAATTGCTATTCCTGTAGCTGTTGCAGGTTTATTACATCCAGTTATTGCTGAGATTGCAATGGCTTTATCTTCTATAACTGTTGTTGGAAATGCTAATCTATTGAGAAGAAAGAGGATTTAAGAGTAATTCTAGAAGAGTAACATTTTAGAAAGTTTTATAAATATAAATGTAATTAGTTTTTGTATGGGAAAGAAAAATAAAATCAAGGTTCCAAGATTTTTTAAATATGTTATTACAGCTCTTGGGGGTGTGTTGTTAGGATCAGTACTAAATGATACATTAGTAAAAAATAGTTTAATCTCAACAACAGCATATCCTAAACAAATTGAAGGAAATGAGAATAGTTATTTAATTATTAAAGCAAAACATGGTGATTTAACTCCGATGGTCTATGATTCTGATAGGGGATATTATATAAATTTGGATAATGCGCAAGAAAAAACTATGAATAAGTTAGGAAATGCTCTTGAAGATTCTCTTGCTTCTGAAAAAATGAAAATGAGTCGTTTAAGAAAAGAAATTTTAGAATAAAATGAATAATAAAACAAAACTTGCAATATTGTATGGAAAAGGTTTAGCTAATAAAGCATATGACCTGTCTTTTAATTTTGATAAATATCAGACTACAAATGTTTCAGAATAATTTATTAACGCTTCAAATTTAGAAGAAGAAAAATATTTTAAAAAAAGATTACATGTAAAAATAGCGGGACTTGTAAATATTGTACAAAATGAGTATAAGGTTGATGTTAATTTTAACAAAAAAGATAATTCACATGAAAAAACTCCAAATATATCAGAAAAGTACCAGAATCTAATTTTAGAATCTATGGCAGATGGTCTTTTAGAAAAAGGATTGATTGAAGAAGCATTTACTATATATGGTATATCAAATTCTGAAAAAGCAAGATCATTGGATAGAATAAGTCCTTTGGAAAATCTTGACAAATCTTCTACAAAATTTCAAATAAAAAATAGACTACATTAGAATAAAATTAGTAACCTCATTCAAAAATTTTCTTAATACCTTTTAAAAAGTTAATCAAAAGACTTAAATAATAGTGAAATTTTTATATTTTAAGGTAACAGGTATTGCCTTAAGTCTTCGGACATACCGCAAGCGTGTTCCCGGCTATTACTTCTGTAATACCGGATTTTAAAAAAAATGGGAGAAAGAATTTCTATTTATATTGATGGTGCTAATTTTGTTTATGGTTTAAAATCTTTAAATAAAACATATTCAGATTATCACTTTGATTTTGAAGCTTTTATTAAAAAAATTATTGGTAAAAATGATTTGATAGATATATTTTATTACAATGCTTCTTTAAAACAAGAAATTAATCCTAGAAGGTTTAAAGAGCAACAAAAACTTCTTGCAAGATTAAGAAAAATCGTAAAATGTAAGGTTGTTTTATGTAAAAGGCAAAAAAGATTTAATAAAGATAAGGAAGAATATTATACTATTAAAGGGGATGATATTAATTTGGCTTTAGATATGTTAAATGATGCTTGGAAGGATAAATATGACAAGGCGATTTTATTTTCTGGAGACGGAGATTTTGTCCCATTACTAAAATATGTTAAAAATAAGAATAAAAAAGTAGAAGTGGTTTCCTTTGATAAACTTGCTTCACGAGATTTAATACATAAATCAGATAAATTTCTTTTTATTAATAAAAAAACTGCAAATAGGTTTTTTTGGAGAGGACAATAACCTCACTCAAATATTTTCTTAATACCTTTTAAAGTTTCTACAAATTTATCAACATCTTCTTTTGTATTGTAGAAAGAAAAACTTGCTCTTGCAACTCCTGTTGGAAGTTTTAATTTATCCATTAGAGGCATTGCACAATTGTGGCCTGCTCTGATTGCAATATTTTCTTTGTTCATTAAAGTAGATATATCATGAGGGGGAATTCCTTCTATGCTAAAAGAAATAATTGATACTGCATTGTTTGGTCCTGGATTATATACTTTAACTTTTTCGATTTCTTTTATTTTATCAAGAGCATAAATTAATAATTCTTTTTCATATTTTGCTATATTTTCTAATCCAATATTTTGGAGATATTTTATTGCTTCTGCTAATCCAATCGCTTCTGTTATTGGTTGGGTTCCTGCTTCAAATTTTTCAGGAACTTCTGCAAATTCTGTATTTTCAAATGTAACTTTTTTTATCATTCCCCCTCCAAAATTAAAAGGTGGAAGTTTATTGAGAAACTCTTTTTTTCCATATAAGATCCCTATTCCTGTTGGCCCAAGCATTTTATGGGATGAAAAAGCTAAAAAATCACAATCAAGCTTTTTAACATCTAATTTAATATGTGAAACACTTTGCGCAGCGTCGATAATTGAGATAGCTCCTACTTTTTTTGTTAGATTTATTATTTTTTCAATGTCATTAATTGTGCCTAGAATATTTGAAGCATGGACAACTGAAACAATTGCTGTTTTATTTGTTATTTTATTTGCAGCATCTTCATAGTCTAATGTGAAATCATCTTTTACTTTAATGAATTTTAATTTCATATTATTTCTTTTTGCTAATTCTTGCCATGGAACCATATTAGAGTGATGTTCCATTTCTGTTAAAACTATTTCGTCTTTTCCTTCTGATATTAATGAAGAAATTGAATGAGCTAAGAGATTTAATGATTCTGTAGTATTTTTTGTAAAAACAATTTCTTTTTCATCAGAATTTATGAATTCTGCTACTGTTTTTCTTGTTTCTTCATAAAGCTGAGTAGACTTTTCACTTAAAGTATAAAGTCCCCTATGAATATTTGCATTATTAATTTTAGAGAAATCTTTTACAGCATTTATTACTTGGATTGGTCTTTGGGATGTTGCAGCATTGTCTAAGTAGATTAATCCTTTATTATTCTCAAATATGGGAAAATCTTGTTTAAACTGTTTCGCTACTTTATCATTTATTTCCATGAATTTTTTAACTATTGTTAATATAAAAAGATTGTGGATTTGGGTTTAAATTTTGGCTAGATTTAAATACTTAAATATTGTTAACTTTTTATGAAAAAGACAATGCCTCAAGAAATTGAAGTATGGTATTTGATCCCAGCTCTTAGAAGAGAATTATCAAAAATTCTTGTTAAAGAACATAATCTTACTCAGAGAAAGGTTGCCGAAATTCTTGGCGTGACAGAAGCTGCTGTTTCTCAGTATATGAAGTCTAAAAGAGGGAAAGAAGTTAAATTTTCTAAAACAGACTTGGTTCAGATAAAAAAAGCTGCCCAGTGTATTACAAAGAAAAATAAAGACTGTGTAGAATCTATATATGATTTATGCATTTATTTCAGAGGTTCAAAATTATTATGTGATCTACATAGAAAAAGAGACAAAAACATTGCTTCTGGTTGTAATGCTTGTTTTGGGTGATTTAGTATCATTAAATTTATAAATACTTAAAATTTTGATTTTTAATGAAAAATGAATTAGTATCAACATGTTTTACAGATTCTGGAATGGAAGGAGAATTAACAACTTATCACACATTGTTAAATCATGCAGTTATGGGTCTTGAGACTAATTGTTATAAAATAGGTGGCAAAGTGGAAATTTTTAAGTATAAAATAACTGGAATGGGCGAAATTCCTATGCAAATGGATACAGAAGGTGGGTGGGGAGCTGATGAAGATGGAGATTATTCAAATGCTAGAAAATATGATGAAGATATTTCTCCCTGGAGAGGATTGAGTTAAATTTATAAAACCTATAAACAAATTAATAATACAATGGAAAAAGATATTGGAAAAATCCAAAAAGGTGAATACCAAGGAACTGTAACAGATATTGTTATTGGTATTAGAGAATATAATGGAAGAGTTGGCGTAGATATAAGAGAATTTGTTGAAAGTGAGAAATATACAGGGCCAACAAAGAAAGGATTAAGGATTCCTGCAGAAAGCTTTGCAAAGTTTAAGGAAATGATTAATTCAATTGCAGATGAAGATTTGAAAGCTGAGGAAAAGGCTGAAGAACCAAAAGCTCCTGAAGCTGGTCAAGAAACATTGGATAAACCTGCAGAAGATAAAGAAGAACTTCCAGATTATTAACTTTAAAAATATTAAAAAATGGTATTTATAGGAATAGCTCAAAAAGTAGAAGATGAAATGAATTCTAAAGATAAATTAGTAGTATTATCAAATGAAAGTTCAGAACATATTGACCATAATCTTGCTGTGGATTTTAGACAGATTAAAGCAGATTTTATGGGAAAATATATTTCAGATATAGGGCCTAAATATTCTTCTGAATCTAAATAATAAAGTTTACAAGATAATAACTTAGTCCTACACTTATTGCTCCTAATAATATTCCTTTAAAAATTTTGATTTTGTTTTCTTTTAGATATACTAATGAGAAAATTAATAATAAATAAGCTATAATAGCAAAGATAGTAAATCTTAATTGATCATAATATAGGACTGTGAATGTAAGTACAATTAATCCTAAACCTGCGTATAGATTTGGTTTAAATATATAGTATGAAATAATTAGTAAAATGCCTGCGATAATAAATTGACTAAAATAATCTGGTTTGTTTAATAATGAAACTCTCATAAGAACAAGAAGAAAAAAAGGTATACTTCCTAATGCAATAATGTCTCTTGCACCTTCTTTTAACCAGTTTTTATTCATAAATAGATAAAGAAATAAGAGTTTATAGTTTTGGTGTTTAATAAAACATTTTTAAATAAAAATTCCCTATATTATATTAGGTGACATAATTTGGATTGGACAATAATAATAACAGCTTTTACAGGATTAGTTTTATTCCTTTTTGGTATACAACACCTTTCAAAAGAGATTATAAGTGCTGTCGGAAACACCTTTAGAAAACTACTTGAAAGATTTACAAGTAATAGGGTTAAAGGAGCTTTTCTGGGAGCAGGAGTTACAGCTGTTATACAATCTAGTATAGCAACAATTGTTATAGCAACAGGTTTGGTAAATGGTGGTATTATTTCTTTTACACAGAGTTTAGGAATTGTTATTGGTGCTAATGTGGGTACAACTTTGACAGCTCAATTAGTAGCTTTTAATGTAATGTCTTTTGCACCTATCTTTTTAATTTTAGGATTTTTATTAAGTATGTTTGGGAAAGAAAAATACAAATTACTTGGTAAAAGTGTGTTTTATTTTGGATTGGTTTTCTTTAGTTTAAATTTAATGTCAAATGCATTAATTCCTATTCAAGAAAATCCTCAAGTTATGGCTTGGTTAGCTCAATTATCTAATGTATTTATTGCCCTTGCAGTTGGATTTTTAATAACTTCAGTTGTTCAATCTTCTTCTGTGACTACTGGAATTGTTGTTGTCCTTGCAAGTTCTGGTATGATTACCTTGCCCCAGGGAATTCCATTATTACTTGGAGCGAATATAGGTTCTACTTTACCAATAATATTTACTTCATTTAAGCTAAATTTACATGCAAAAAGAGTTGCCATGGCTCATTTAATTTTTAATGTTGTTGGAGCTTTAATCTTAATTCCATTTATATTACCATTTAGTGCTTTAGTAGCTTCTATTGGTGGAGGAACAGGACAACAGATTGCTAATGCTCATACAATTTTTAATATTGGTATGGCCTTGATTTTCTTAGTATTACTAACACCTTATAAATATTTAATAAAAAGAATTGTGCCTGGAAAAGAAAAAGAAATTTTACAAAAAACAAAATATCTTGAAAATAAACTTCCTGAAGATAATAAAAAAGCTATTGAATTAGTTAAAAATGAATTAACTTATTCTTTAAATATTAATTCTAAAATATTGGAAAAGGCAAATCAACTATTAAAATCACCTTCTACAAAACAGTTAGATAGATTGGAAAGATATCGATCTCTTAATAAGCTTCTAGATCAAACCATTGATGAAGCTCTTCTGGAAATTTCTAAAAGAGATCTTGATGAAAAAGATCACGAAGAATTAGCTTATTTGATTAGACTTTCAAATGCTCTTGAACAATTAGGAAGTATTGTGGGTGGACTGGGTCATGTATATATTCAGACAAAAAATGTCGGAGAATTTATTTCTAAAGAATCTAAGAAAGATATTAAAGAGTTGACGCAATCTCTTAAAGATATGATGGTATTGATGGCAGAATCATTTCCACAAAACAAATCAAAAGGAAAAATAAAATCAATAAATAGGGAAATTGAAAAATCAATAAATAGAAAATATAAAAAATATTTCCAAAGACTAAGAAAAAAGAAAGCTGTTAAAGGGAGTGTGTTTATTGAATCTATTTCTATAATTGAAGCTGGTTTTGTTAAAATTCAGGAAATTGGGAATCTTATTAGAGATTATAGAAAGAAATATTGAGATTTATTATTAAATGTCTTTTGATTTCCAATTATAAACTTTGTCATGATGATCAAAATAATATATTTTTATTGTGTCTCTTGAATGATCAATTGTAAAGATAAGGACAAAATGTTTATCTATATGAACTCTATTAAAAGATTGGAGAGGTTTTCTAAGAAATTTATATCTGTGATTTGGATTTTTTCTTATTTTATCTATCTTTTTAGAAATTATTTTTAATTGACTTGGATTTTTTTTAGATAATTTTTTAAATATTTTATCTGCTTCTTCTTTTACTTCCAGATTATACATTTTAGTTTATATGATATCTTTTTGCAAAATCTTCAACAACAACACTTCTTTGCCTCTCTATTTTACCCATCATTTCAATAAATTCAGGTCTTAATTCAGGTTCGTTTTGCATTTCAATAAATTTACTAACTACCACGTTTACAGCTTCACCTTTATCTTTTAAATTATATTTAGCTTTGACTAAATTTAAAATCCTATTAGTGTTTTCATCAAGTTTAATTAATGCATTTACCATGTTATTTATCCTTATTTGGACTAAGTTTAACTTATTTATAAATGTTTTGCATTATTTTTGAGATATTGTTTAATAAAGAAGCTTAAACAGTAACTTCTTTATTCTCTGTTCTTTCCATATATGTTTCTATAGAAATTAGGTTGAAACCTTGATTTGTATAAAAGTCTTTGTTACAATAATTTGCTTCGTTGACACTTAAATGAATGCATGTTTGATCTTTATGCTTATCCCATATATCTGTAGTATTTGTATCTCTATTATTCCAATTAAAGGCAAAATTTTGATCTTTAAGATAATTAACAAATGTTTCACATCCCTCTTTTGTAGGTACTTTAATAACAGCTTCTTCTAATTGGTTTAACATTAAAATAATTAGCTCATTTGCTTTAAAAAGAAATCTGTTCTGAGATATATATTACATAAGATAAAATAAAAAATTTATTAGGTGTTTTAATACTATCTTTTGTACTCTTTAACAAATTCTTTTGGAGATAATATCGGAGAATCAGACCTATCATTAGAAACATACCATATTTTTTTATCTCTAATATAAATTAGTAAACCTTGGCTATTAAATTCTTGATAATCAGGTTTATTAGATTCAGTATAATTCCTAGGAATTATATTTTTATCTATTACAGATTTAAATTTATTCTCTTGTAAAAATCTTATGAAATTAATATGTGCTTCATTATCCAGAATATGTACTATTTGTAATGAAGACTCTAATTTACTCTCTTTTTTCCCCATTAAACTATATAATCTTAACCTTTAAAAAGAAAATTGTTCTGGAAAATATATGAACTCAGATAAAATAAGAAAACCTATTGTGACTGTTGTTGGTCATGTAGATCATGGAAAAACAAGTATATTAGATACTTTTAGACAGAGTTGTGTTCAAGAAGGTGAAGCTGGAGGAATTACTCAAAAAATATCCTTTACATCTTATCCTTTAGAGCAATTAAAAGATGCTTGTCCTTTGATTGAAAAATCTGGTATTGGGTTAAGTATTCCTGGATTTTTATTAATAGATACTCCCGGACATGCTGCATTTACAAATTTGCGTAAACGTGGGGGAAGTTTAGCAGATCTAGCTGTTCTTGTTATAGATATTAATGATGGTATAAAACCTCAAACAGCTGAAGTTATTCAAATTTTGAAACATAATAAAACACCTTTTATTATTGCCCTGAATAAAATAGATAATATCTCTGGTTGGATGAAATCTGATAAACCTTTGAAAGAAGCTATAGAATCTCAAGCAGATAATGTTAAGCAATTATTTGATGAAAAATACATGACTTTGATTGGTTCTCTAAACAGTTATGGATTTGAATCTGATTTATATTATAATATTGATAATTTTGCTCAAAATATTGCATTAGTTCCTTGTTCTGCTAGAACTCGTCAAGGAATACCTGAACTTATAATGGTTTTATGTGGATTATCTCAAAGATATTTAGCAGATAAATTAAAATTAGGAAAAGATGCAAAAGGTGTAATGCTTGAAATTAAAAAAGAAAAATCTACAAATTATATTGAATCTATTTTATATGATGGTGAACTTTCTAAAAAAGATGAAATAGCTGTAGCTAGTTTCGATGGCGAGCCAATTATTAGCAAAATTAGGATACTTGAAGAAATTGAACCTTTATGTTCTAGGTTTAAACCTGTTGAGAAGGCTCAAGCTTCTACAGGATTAAGACTTCAGTTAATTTCTAAAACAGAGATTTTACCTGGTATGCCTTTTGAAATTTATAAAAATAATTTAGAAGAAATAAAAGAAAAGTTCAAAAAAGAAATATCTGACAATGTTAAAACAGCTAAACAAGGAATAATTGCAAAAGCTGATTCTCTTGGAAGTCTGGAAGCATTATTAGTTATGCTTAGTCAAAGTAATATTCCTGTTGTTAAAGCAGGGATTGGAAAGATAAGTAAATCTGATTTGATTTCAGCAAAAGCTAATTTAGATATAAATCCCTTGGATGCTATAATTGTTGGATTTAATGTTGAAGTTGATGAAGAAATAAAAGAACTTAGAAAAAAGATTAAAATAATTACACATGAAGTTGTTTACAAATTAATAGATGATCTGGTTGAGTTTAGAATTGAAAAGAAAAAAGAACTTGAAAAGAAAAGAATTATGGGCTTGACAACCTTATGTAAATTAAAAATATTACCTCAACATGTTTTTAGAAATACCAGTCCTGCGATTTTCGGAGTTAGAATTGAAACAGGAAAATTGATTAAAAATCTCAATTTAATCGACGAGAAAGATGAAAAACAAGGAAGAATTAAAAATATTCAATCTGAAAATAAAGCTGTTGATGATGCAATGGAAGGTTTGGAAGTTGCAATTTCAATTCCTGGAACAAACTTTGAAAGGAAATTAAAAAATAGGAATTTTTTATATTCAAGTCTTTCAGAATCTCAATTTAAGAATTTTAAGAAAAATAAAGATTTGCTATCTTCAAAAGAAATTAGTTTGTTACAAGAAATAGCTGAGATAAAAAGAGAAAAGAAATCTGAATGGGGAATGTGATTGGTAGAGTATATATATCTTTAAAAAACTTCCAACTATTCTAAAACCAATATGGTAAATGAAAATGCATTTTTAATAAAACCAAAAATTAGTAAATTGCGACTTTTTGGAATATATGCTTCTGGCAATTTGAATCTTCTTGATGTTAACCACCAAATTTATGTTCCAGAGTGGTTTGTTTTGGGGCAGTTTAAACAAAGGGGAGATGTTTTTAAATTAAATCAGGATAAAATTTTTTACCGTGATTATTTCGAATCAAATACTACATTAGAATTTCTTAAAAAATATCAAAACTATATTGATGATGGAAGGTTGGAAATTGTGAAAGCTTGGTCCTTATCAAGACCGATTTTAGAGTCAATTGTACAAAAAGGTAAAATGTATAATGATTCAAAGAGAGAAATTGGCGAATCCCTCCCAACTATTAATCAAGATTTAATTTTAAGTATTTAGAATTCTACCTTACGATTTTAATTTTAATTAGTGAATGTGATTAAGTAAAACATATATATTTATAATAATTTGATAATTCTTAACTTATATGCCCCACATTCATGATAAAATTGATTTTACTTCTGAAGTTTATATTATTTATAATAATAAAATTTTATTAAGAAAACATGATAAATATGGATTTTGGTTAAGTGTTGGAGGACATATTGAATTGGATGAAGATCCAAACGAAGCTGCAATTCGTGAAGTTAAAGAGGAGGTGGGATTAGATATTGAATTATATCATGAAAACCAATATAAATTATCTAAGAATGAAAACTACAAGGAATTAATTCCTTCTCAATTTATGAATAGACATAGAATTAATGATTCCCACGAACATGTCACTTTAATTTATTTTGCAACTACTGATACTGATAAACTTATTCTTTCAGAAACAGAGAAAAGTGATGGATGTAGATGGTTTACAAAAAAAGATCTAAATAATCCTAAATATGAAATTAGAGATAATGTTAAAATGTATTCATTAGGTGCTTTGGAAAAGCTTACAAAAAAATGATTATAGGAATAACAGGAACAATTGGAGCTGGAAAAGGAACTATTGTTAATTGCTTAAAGAAAAAAGGATTTCATCATTTTTCTGTTAGAGAATTTTTAAATGAAGTAATAAGAAAAAGAAATCTTGAAATTAATAGAGATAACATGGTTTTAATTGCGAATGAATTAAGAAAAAATCATCATCCTAGTTATATTGTTGAAAAATTATATTCTCTTGCAAAAGAAAAAGAAGGAAATTCAATTATAGAAAGTATAAGAAATGTGGGGGAAGTTGAAAAATTAAAAGAGAAAGAAAATTTTTATCTTATTTCTGTTGATGCAGATATGAATCTTAGATATAAAAGAATAATTCAAAGAGGTAATGAAACAGATAATAGAACTTTTGAAGAATTTGCTGCAGATGAGGAAAGAGAAATAACTACAAAAGAAGTTCACAAAATAAATTTAAAAGAATGTATTAATAGATCTGATTTTAAATTAACTAATAATGAAACTATTGAAGAACTTGAAAATCAGGTTGAAGAAGTTTTGAGAAAGATTAGTGATTAGTTTTATAAAGTTCTTCTTCTTAAATAAAACATGGAAACATTAAATATTGTTTTATGGGTGATAGGTGTTCTTGCTTTGGCTGAAAGTCTTTTTGGATTGATTTTTACAAAACAATCTGTTAAGATTTGTAAAAAGATGGGCTTCAAGAAGATGTGTAAAAATGTAAAGAGTGTGACAAAAATAGCTGCTTGGGAATTTGTTATTGCAGTTATATTGATCATTCTTGCAATTTACTTATAAAAACATTAATGATAAGGTTTAAAAATAGATTTCTCGATTAGTTAGTAACATGGTATTTAAGATAAATATATCTGATAAAAGTGGAAAGACTTACAAGTTGGAATTAGAAAGTGAAGATTTAATTGGGAAATCACTTCATGATAAATTTGATGGAAAGGAAATTCTTCCTGCTTTAGAAGGATATGAATTAGAAATTACAGGTACAAGTGATAAATCAGGTTTTACTTCTCATAAAGATGTTGAAGGTGTTGGTTTAAAGAAAGTTTTATTCACCTCTTATCAAAAAGGGATGAAAAAAAAACCTAGAAAAGAAGGTAAGAAAAAGACTTCTAATACTAATCCAAAAGGCCTTAGATTAAGAAAAACTATGAGAGGAGTAATTATATCTCCTGCAATATCTCAAATCAACTTAACAGTTCTCAAGACTGGTGCGAAAACTTTGTCAGAAGCTTTCCCAGACCAAAATAAACCTAAAGAGGCAGAAGTTAAGCCTGAAGAAGTGAAGAAAGAAGAGGCTGCAAAAGAAGAAATAAAGGCTGAAAAACCTATTGAAGCTAAAGTTGAAGAAACAAAGCTTGAAGAGCCTAAGAAAGAAGAAGCTGTGAAGGAAGAAATTAAAGAAGAACCTAAAAAAGAAGAAAAAAAGGTTGAAAAAGCTGATCCTGAAGAAGAAGCTGATTTTGAAGAAAAGTTAGTTGAAGGTGCTGAAGAAGCTGCTAAAGAAGAAAAAGTTGCTGAAGTTCCTAAAGAAGAAATTTCAGCTGAAAAAGAGCCTGTTGAAGACGCAAAACCTGAAGAGCTTAAGAAGGAATAGTGTTACTACTTCTAAGAGAATACTAATAGAAAGATTTATAAAGTGAAAATTTTTATTCATATTATGAATAATAGATATAAAAATAAAAAAGATATTTTCTTAGTTGCACCTGTTTTAGGCATTTTAGGACAAGGTAAAAAAGAATTAATGTATAGAGATGAACCTAAATTTAAGATGTTGGGAGAAATGGGTCGTAGGGGAAATAGAATTCCTAAAAATAAAATTCAAATTGTTATAGATGCAAATAAGGATTATCATGCTTTATTTTATGGTAATGATATTGAAAAAGCTAGAGATATTGCTAAAAAATATGAAATTCTAATACCTGGTGATGGTTTTAATCAGACAACTTTGAAAAATTTATCAAAGATATTAGGATTTAATTAAAGTGAAGAAAAAATTTCTGAAAAACTTAAATTAAACTGAGAGATAAAATTTCCCAATCTTATCCATATCTTATTGGAGTAATTGAATTTTTTAATAATCAGATAGAATTAGAAAAATCTAAATTTAATACTTCTCAAAAAATAGGTTATGGATATTCTTTTAGGTATTATAGGAAAAACTATTATAAATTATCCTTTTAATAAAGATTTTAGAGTAAGAGATAGGGGTTTAAACTAAACCCAAACCTTAAAAAACTGATTCTATTATCATAATTCATGGTAAATGAAATTCCTGAACTAAATATTGGAGTTGTTGGACATATTGATCATGGTAAAACAACATTGCTTAGCAGACTTACTGGTAAGTTTACAGATACTCATTCAGAAGAATTGAAAAGAGGAATTACTATTAAATTAGGTTATGCAGATGTTATTATTTCCAAAGATGGTGAAACATACAATACTAAAGGTAAAGGAAAGGCTTTGAGATATATTAGTTTTATAGATGCGCCTGGACATGAAATGCTGATGGCTACAATGTTAAGTGGAGCTGCTACAATGGATGCAGCTATTTTATTGGTGGCAGCAAATGAAGGTATTAAACCTCAAACAAGAGAACATTTTATTGCATTACAAGCAAAGAAAATAAAAAATATAATTATTGTACAAAATAAAATAGATCTTGTAGATAAAAAAAGAGCACTTGAAAATTATAAAGAAATAAAAGATTTTGTTAAAGGAACGATTGCTGAAGATGCTCCTATTATTCCTATATCTGCTCAACAAGGTGTAAATATTGAGAAACTATTAGAAGCAATTACAAAATTAACAATTCCTGAAAAAGATATTAAATCTGATCCTGTTTTTTTAGTTGCTAGAAGTTTTGATATTAATAAACCTGGAAAAGAAATTGTTAAATTAAATGGTGGAGTATTAGGTGGAATCTTGAAAAAGGGAAAATTAAAAGTTGGTGATGAAATAGAAATAAAACCAGGTATTGTTAGTAAAAAGGCACACCAAATTAATTATGAATCTTTAACAACAAAAATAATTTCACTTCATAAGGGAAGCGAATCTGTAAAAGAAGTTTTTCCAGGTGCCAGTATTTCTATTGAAACAGAACTTGATCCTTATTTAACTAAAACAGATTCACTTACAGGTTGTTTGGTCTCTACAAAAGGAAATCTTCCTGAAATTAAACATAATTTAAAAATAAAATATGAATTATTTGATGAAATCTTTGGAGAAGATGGTCATAAAAAAGTTGAAAAACTTAAAACAAAAGAAATGTTAATGTTAAGTGTTTGTACAACTATTAGTGTAGGTATTGTTGAAAAAATTGATAAGGATAAAGCTGAGTTGAGTCTGAATATTCCTGTAGTTCCATTGAAACATGATCAAATAGGTTTAGCAAGAAATGTTAATGGTCATTGGAGATTAATTGGTTGGGGCATGATTTGTGATTGAAATCACCAACAATCTTATAAAGAATTGTAAATTTTATACTTTGTTCTAAACTTAATTTAAAGAGGATACTATGACAATATATTCACACTCACGACTAAACACATTTGAAACATGCCCACAGATGTTCAAGTATAGATATCTAGACAAAATTAGAACACCCTTTGAAAAGACTGTTGAAACACATCTTGGAAAAGTTGTGCACGAAACTTTGGAATGGCTTTACACAGAGGTTGGATTTGGAAAGATTCCTGAATTAGATGATGCTTTAATCTATTATAGAAATCAATGGACTTCTAAATGGGAAGATACTATTAAAATTGTTAGAAAGAATTTAACAAAAGAAGATTATTTCAATAAAGGACTACAATTTTTAGTTAGTTATTATATGAAACATAAGCCATTTAATGATAATACAATTGATATTGAAAAGAAAGTTATGATTGATATGGATGAGGAGGGAAAATATAGACTTCAAGGATTCATAGATAGATTAGTTTATAATTTAGAAGAAGAGAGATATGAAGTTCATGATTATAAAACAGCTAATTCCTTACCACTTCCTGGAAAAGTTGAGAAAGATAAACAGTTGGCACTTTATTCAATAGGAATTAAGAATCAATTTGGACAGGATAAAGAAGTGATTCTTGTTTGGCATTATTTAGCATTTAATAGAAGAATAGAATCTAGAAGAACAAATGAACAATTAGAAGATTTGAAAAAAGAAATTATTGGACTTATTGATACAATTGAATCTACAACAGAATTCCCACCTAAAAAATCAGGATTATGTAATTGGTGTGAATTTCAACCTGTTTGTTCTTTATGGAATGCAGATGCTCCAACAGAAAAAGCTGAAATGGAGAAATGTATTAGAGATTATCGAGAAAGTTTAAGGAATTAATTGAGCTTATAAATGTTTTCGTAAATTTCTGAAGGTAAGAATTCTTTTGCTTTATTGTCTAGTTCATTCATACTTTTTTCTAAATATTTTGAATTAGGAAATTCTTTTTTTAATTCTAAAAAATTAGCCCAATATACTAATAATCTTTTTTTATTTATTTTATGTTGACTATTCACTTTCCTTTGATCACCCATTGGATTATCCATTAATATGTATCCAATAACTTCTAGTGAACTATCTTTAAATTTTTTTACTTGTTCTAATTCAAGAACCGCGTCGTCTACATTTTTTACCATAGTAAACTTGAGTAATTTTACTTTAAAAGAATTTAGATACTGAGAACTATTTTCTCTTTTTCTTCTTTCTCTTCATCTTTGAGAAAATGTAAATATATAATATTGGTAAGATACCTAAGGTATTGAAGATAAGCAATGCAATAAACCATATAGGGCTATTTTGTCTGGCTGCTTTCCATAATGCTAGTGCTTTCCATATTAAAGACCATAAGAAAATAATTGCTACAGCCCAGACTGGAATTCCGAGACTTGATGAAATAAGTGAAGTAATATCGCCTGCCATTTTTAATAATTTATTAAGGGGTTTTAAGTTTAAAAATATAGAGTTTTTTCTATTTTTTATGCGTTGTATATTTTAGTAGAGATAAAACTTTAAATAAAGAATTGGTTTTTAAGTTAGACACTTGTACAATTAAGAGGGGTTGAGGATTTTAAATATACAATATGTTGTATATCGAGTGTTATTTAATAAGATGAAATGTCCATATTGCGCGCATGATGTATCTCGCGTTACCAACAAAAGAATTTCTCCTGAAGGGTTTCGAAGAAGGAGGGAGTGTATGAAATGTAAGAAAAGATTTACAACCTATGAGAAGATAGGCCAAAGTATATTTTACATCATCAAAAAGGATAAAAGCAGAGAAAAATTTAATAGAGAGAAGTTAGAGAAAGGTGTTCAAAAAGCATTTGAAAAAAGGCCTATTAAAAAAGAAAAAATAGAAAAAATGATTAATGAAATAGAGGAAACATTGAGAAGAAAGGGGAAAAAAGAAATTAATAGTTCTGTTGTTGGAGAACTAATTATGAGGAAAATTAAAAAGTTAGATCATGTAGCTTATATTAGATTTGCTTCTGTTTATAGAGATTTTCAAGATGTTAAAGAATTTAAAAAGGAGTTGAAAGAATTATAAAATGAGTCAGGAACTTGATTTGGAAAAAATATATTCTAATGAAGATGTTCTTAAAAGTGCTGTAAAATATTTTGATGGTGATGAGTTAGCAGGTAATGTTTGGATGAATAAATATGCTTTAAAAGATGCTAAGGGAAATTTTTACGAATTGAATCCTTCTCATATGCATAGAAGACTTGCATCAGAAATTGCAAGAATTGAATCTAATTATGAAGATCCTCTTAGTGAAGATGAAGTTTATGATTTAATTGATAAGTTCAAATATATTGTTCCTGGAGGAGGTAATTTTTCAGGTGTTGGAAATAATAAACAAATTGTTTCATTATCTAATTGCTTTGTTATAGGAAATGAGGCTGATTCATATGGTGGAATTATTCAAATAGACGAAGAACAAGTACAATTAATGAAAAGAAGAGGGGGTGTTGGACATGATTTAACACATATAAGGCCTAGTAATAGTGAGGTATTGAACAGTGCTCGAACATCTACAGGAATTGTTCCTTTTATGGAAAGATATTCTAATTCTACTAGAGAAGTTGCTCAGGGTGGTAGAAGGGGAGCATTAATGTTAAGTTTAGAAATTAAACATCCTGATGCTGAAAACTTTATAGATGCTAAAATGACTGAAGGTAAAGTCACTGGTGCAAATATTTCTGTAAAAATTGATGATAAATTTATGAAAGCTCTTAAAAATGGAAATAAATATACTCAACAATTTCCTGTTAATTCAAATAATCCTCAAATAAAAAAAGAAATTAATGCAAAAAAATTATGGAATAAAATAATTCATAATGCTTGGAAGTCTGCAGAACCAGGTGTTTTATTTTGGGATACTATTAAGAAAGAATCTATTCCAGATTGTTATGCAGATCTTGGATTTGAAACAACTTCAACAAATCCTTGTGGAGAGATTCCATTATGTCCTTATGATAGTTGTAGATTATTATCTTTAAATTTATACAGTTATGTTAAAAATCCTTTTACAGATGAGGCTGAATTTGATTTTCCTTTATTTAAACAACATGCACATTATGCTCATAAAATAATGGATGATATTGTGGATTTAGAAATTGAAAAAATAAAAAATATTTTAAAAAAAATTGAAAATGATCCTGAAGATGAGAAAATAAAGAAAACAGAAGTACGTCTTTGGAAAAATATTCAAAACAAAACACTTCAGGGAAGAAGAACTGGAATAGGAATAACAGCTGAAGGAGACATGTTAGCTGCCTTGAATTTAAGATATGGAAGTGAGGATTCAATTGACTTTTCAACAAAAATTCATAAAACTCTTGCAATAGAAGTTTATAGGTCTTCTGTAAAACTTGCTAAAGAAAGAGGAAAATTTCCAATTTATGATTTTGAAAGAGAAAAAAATAATCCATTTATGAAAAGAATTTTTAAACATGCTCCTGAACTTGAAGAAGAAATGAAAGAACATGGTAGAAGAAATATTTCTTTGTTAACAGTTGCTCCCACAGGTACAACTAGTTTAATGACTCAATCTACTTCAGGTATTGAACCTGTATTTTTACCTAGTTATAAAAGAAGAAGAAAAGTTAATCCAAATGATAAAGATATTAAAATTGCGTTTGTGGATTCTGTTGGAGATTCTTGGGAAGAATATAATGTTTTTCATCCTAAATTTGAAATTTGGTTAAAAATGCATAATTATAATATAAGTGAAATAAAAAAATTAAATGATGAAGAATTAAGTGAAATTATTAAAAAAACTCCTTATTATAAAGCTACTTCAAATGATGTTGATTGGCTTGCTAAAGTTAAATTGCAAGGATCTATTCAAAAATGGGTTGACCATTCTATTAGTGTTACAATTAATATTCCTAATAGTGCTTCAGAAGAATTGGTTAATAAATTATATATAACTGGTTGGAAAGAAGGTTGTAAGGGAATAACTGTTTATAGAGATGGTTCTAGAGAAGGTGTTTTAATTTCTAATAAAAAAGAAGAAAAAATAGATTTAGCTCTAGCTAAAAGACCTGAAATCCTTGATGCTGAAATTCAAAGATTTAATAATGGTGATGAAAAATGGGTTGCATTTGTTGGATTAAACAATGGGCATCCTTATGAAATATTTACAGGAATGGTTGATGATGAAATGTTTCCAATTCCTATATCTATTAAGAAAGGTAAAATAATTAAGATAAGAGATAAAAAAGGAAATGCAAGATATGATTTTAATTATAGAGATAAATATGGTTATAATAATACAATTGGTGGTTTGTCTCATCAATTTAATAAAGAGTTTTGGAATTATGCTAAATTAATTTCAGGTGTTTTAAGACATGGTATGACTGTTAATAGTGTAATAGATTTAATAGATTCATTAAATTTTGATAGTGAAGATATAACTTCTTGGAAAGCAGGTGTTAAGAGAACATTAAAAAGATATATTGCAGATGGTACGAGAGCTAAAAAAGGACAAACATGTTCAGAATGTGATTCTGATAATTTAATTTATCAAGAAGGATGTCTTTCTTGTACCGAATGTGGTCATTCTAAATGTGATTAATTAAAATGATAACTTGGATATTATTAGTTTTAGATTTGATTTCATTTGCTAGTTTAACCTTACTTCATTTTAATCATAATGTGGCTTTTCAATTAGTTTTAATGTCTGTTGTTTATTTACTTGGAAAAGGTTTTGTTTTCAAAGATGGGATGAGTATTATTGATGGTTTTTGTGGATTTTATTTACTAATTGCTTGGATGTTTAATTTATCATGGTCACTCATATATTGGTTAATCTTGATATGGTTTGGTTATAAATTACTAATGACTATAGTTAGATTTTGAGAAGATTTAAATAATGGAAAAGTTTTAAAGAAAAATGAATATTAAAATAAAGAAGTTAAATCCTGATGCAATTATTCCTTCCTATGCTCATGAAGGTGATGCAGGTATGGATATTTATTCTAGTGAAGATGTAATTATTAATCCTGGAAAAAGAATTGGGGTTGGAACAGGTATTTCTGTTGAACTTCCTTTAGGTTATGTTGCTCTTGTTTGGGATAAATCAGGTCATGCATTTAAATCAGGAATAAAAACAATGGCAGGAGTTATGGATGCAGGTTATCGTGGAGAATATAAAATAATTTTACTAAATACTTCTGAGGAAGCATTTGAAATAAAAAAAGGTCAAAAAATTGCACAAATATTAATCCAAAAAGTTGAACATCCTGAAATTGAGGAAATTCAAGAATTATCTGAAACTTCTAGAGGAGAGGGTGGTTTTGGAAGTACTGGTTTGTAAAAAAGTGTTACTAGCTTAACATTGTAAATGTTTATAAATAATATTAATCATAAATAAAAATGGAAAATAAAATTAAAGAAATATCTTCTGGAGAATTTGACGATTTTGTTAAAAAAGGTTATGTATTGGTTGACTTTTTTGCAGATTGGTGTATGCCTTGTAAAATGATGCATCCTATTTTAGATGAATTAAGTAAGAAATTTGAAGGAAAAGTTACAATTGCAAAAGTTGATATTGATTCTAACCAAGATTTAGCACAAAAATTTAAAGTGGTATCTATACCTAATTTTGTTTTGTTTAAAGATGGAAAACAGGTTCATCAATTTATGGGAGCTACATCTGCTGAAAACTTTGAGAAGAAGTTGAAAGATTTGATTAAATAGAACTAGTAAAAACTTTATAAAGTAAATAATTCTCTTTAACTTAATGGCTCCGTAGCTCAGCCTGGTTAGAGCACTGGACTTTTACCCTATAGGTACTTCTGGGGAAGCAATCCAGGTGTCGAGGGTTCGAATCCCTTCGGGGCCATTTTCTTTATCTATGAGTAGTAACAAAACAAAAGATTTATAAACTAAATAAAAATGATTAAATTACAATGAATGAACTACCAGATAAATTAAGTAAAGCATATGTTTTAGTATTGACAGATAAAATACCAGAAGATATTGTGAGTGCTACTTTTGGATCTAAACATTATTTACTTAATATTCAAAAAGATGAAAATACTGTTTGGTCATACCACTTTAACAAAATAGATAAAGCTTATGAAATATTATCTAAAAATGCCAATAAAGATAAAAATGGTGTTAAAATGTATGATCATGTTTCTGAATCTTCTTCATGTCATCTGTTTAAGATGAATGAATTTAAAGAGTTTTTAAGTGAATAAATTTCACGACTTTTTTCTACCTATTTAAAATTAATATTATAAGCGGAGACTGGGATTCGAACCCAGGAAAAGTCGGGTTGCAGCCGACTGCAGTAACCGCTGTGCCATCTCCGCATGTAAAAACCTCCAGCGGGTTTTCACGAATCCCGCCACCATTAATATTCAGTAGTTTTGATGGTATAAAAAGATTGGTTTTTAGTAAAAACATAGTTTATAAAAAGATTTATTTTAAAAATTTATCAAGTTCTGCAGGAATCTCTATATCATCAGCTTCTCTTGAATCTAATTCTAAATTTTCTATCTCATGATCAAGATCTTCTATAATCATAGAAATAAGAGTTATAAAAGATATATAAATATTTAGACTTCTAAAATTACAATAATCCTAAGGAAGGGGTATTTAAATACCTTTGGGTAGGTGTTATCACCCTATAGTAACATTTAAATACTTTAGGTCATATTTTAAAGTAATACAAAAGTGGATAAAAATAATAAGAAAAATTATGGGAATACTAATTTTTTAAAAGATATTTGGAAATTTCTAGAAGGAAACAAATTAAAATTTAGTTTTTTTGTATTTATCAGGGCTTTATCTGAAATTGGACCTTTTGCAATTGCATTTCTCTTAGGTATGACAATTGATTTCTTTACTACCTATGAAACAGGTCAGGAGTTAATGAGGTTTTATATTTTAGTTATTTTAATTGGAGTTATAGGTGTTTCACAAGTTTTGATTAGAATGTGGTCAAAAATGAATTGTAGTATTATAGGTGCTAAAACCAGGAAAAGAGTAAGAGAGTTGTCCATGTCTAGATTAATGGATTTAGAACTTAAATGGCATGAAAAAGAAGACACAGGTTCTAAAATTCAAAAAATTAATTATGGAGGTCATTATATTTATAGCTTTTTTTCTGATTTTACAAACAACCATTTAATAATTATTACGATGGGAATCTTTGGAAGTTTAGCTATCTTTTTTGTTTTAGGTTTGCAATATGCATTATTTGCTCTTGGTTATATTTTTATATTTTTATTAATAGAAAGATATTATAGTAAAAAATTAAGTTATTGGACAGAGGAGATGCATAAAATTTCTGAAAAAGTTAGTGGTAAAATTCATGAATCTGCTTCAAATATTTTATCTGTGAAATCACTTGGTCTGAAAAATGTATTTAAAAAATCTACTAAGAAATATGAAGAACAATATTACAAAATTTGGTTTAATGCTAAAAAAACAGGTAAAATGAAAATGGTAGTTACTCAATCTTTTGCAGCAATAGGTTCTGCTTTATTTTTATTAATTGTAGGTTATGATTTTGTTTCTCAATCAATTACTCTTGGATCAATTTTAGTTTTTACAACTTATTTTAATAAATTAAGATTATCTCTAAATAGAGTTAGTCATACTGTAAACTTATATATTCAAATTAAAACTAGCACTGGTAGATTAATGACTATTTTAGGTAAGAAGATTTTTGATAGAGAATCTTCTAAATTATTAGAAATTCCTAAAAATTGGGAAAAAATAGAATTTAGAAATGTATCTTTTAAATATAGAAAAAAATTAATTTTAGATAATTTAAACTTAGTCATAAAAAGAGGAGAAAAAATAGGTATTGTTGGAAGATCTGGTTGTGGAAAATCAACAATTACTAAATTGCTTTTAGGATTATATAAAATTCAAAGTGGGGGAATCTATATTGATGGAAGGGATATAAATAAATTTAAACATAGTTCTATTACTCATAATATCACAGCAGTGCTTCAAGATTCTGAAATGTTTGATATAACTTTAGCAGAAAATATTACTATTTCTAGTTTAAAAAAAGATTCTCTATTATTAAATAAGGTGATTAAAATCTCTGCATTAGATAAAGTGATTAAAAAATTACCAAAAGGCATTTTAACATTGCTTGGAGAAAAAGGATATAAAATTAGTGGTGGAGAAAGACAAAGAATAGGAATAGCTAGAGCAATTTACAAAAATTCAGACATATTAATTTTAGATGAAGCAACTTCTCACCTAGATAGTAAAACAGAAAATAATATTCAAAAACAATTAGAAAGAGAATTAACAAAGAAGACAATTTTAATTATTGCGCATAGATTTTCCACATTAAAGAATGTTGATAAGATTCTTGTTATGAATAAAGGTAAAATTATTGAAAAAGGTAATTTTAATGAATTAATTAAGAAAAAGGGTTTATTTTTTGAGCTTTATAAAATTCATTCTAAAAAGTAAAATATAAAAGTATGTTATAGATATAATAACTATGAATAAAAAAGGTGTTATTAGATTTAAGAATACTTTGAGTCATGGGATTGATAAATTTGTTCCTTTGAAAAAAAATCAAGTTGGAATGTATACTTGTGGTCCTACTGTTTATTGGAATCAACATATTGGAAATATGAGGACATATATTTCTTCAGATATTTTGAAAAGAGTTTTAACTTATAATGGATATAATGTTAAACATGTAATTAATATTACAGATGTAGGTCATCTTGTAAGTGATAAAGACACTGGTGAGGATAAAATGGAAATAGCTGCGAAAAGAGAAAGGAAAAAAGCTTCTGAAATAGCTAAACATTATTTTAAATTATTTAAACAAGATGTGAAGAAACTTAATATAATTGAACCAAAAGTTTGGGCTTGGGCTACAAAACATATTAAAGAACAGATTGAACTTGTTAAGATTCTTGAGAAAAAAGGATATACTTACAAAACTTCTGATGGAATATATTTTGATACTTCTAAATTAAAAGAATATGGAAAATTAGGTAGAACAAATATAGATGAACTACAAGCAGGTAAAAGAGTTAATATGGGTGAAAAAATGAATCCTACTGATTTTGCTGTTTGGAAATTTTCTAAAAAAAATGAAAAAAGACAGCAACAATGGAAATCTCCTTGGGGTGTTGGATATCCTGGCTGGCATCTAGAATGTTCTGCAATGGCTACTAAATATCTGGGAAAACAATTTGATATCCATACAGGTGGGCAAGAACATATTCAAATACATCATACAAATGAAATTGCTCAGAGTGAAACATGTTTTGGAAAAAAACCTTGGGTAAAATATTGGATGCATTTTGCTTGGTTATTAGCTCATGGAGAAAAGATTTCTAAGAGCAAAGGAGGGTTTTATACATTATCAGATCTTGAAGAAAAAGGATTTGATTCTCTTGTGTTTAGGTATTTTTGTTTGACAACACTTTATAGAAAACCTTTGAATTTTTCTCTTGAAATTTTAGGAAAATCTAAAGAGGCATATAATAGATTGAAGAAGATTATTAGTGATTTGAAAGATGATGGGAAGATTAATAAAAAATATTTAGAAGAATTTGGAAAAGCTATTAATAATGATTTTAACATGCCAAATGCTTTGCAAGCTTTATGGAAAATGATTAGAGATCCGAAAGCTGATGGGAAGTTTAGAGCTATTAAGAAAATGGATGAGGTTTTTGGATTAGATTTATTAAAGAAAGAAAAAAAGATTATGATTTCCAAAGATATTAAAGAATTATTTAATCAAAGAAATAAGTTGAGAAAAGCTAAGGAATGGAAAAAAGCAGATGTTATTAGAGATAAGTTGAAGAAGAAAGGATATATTATTCTAGATAGTGGTGATGGAAGTAAGCTAGAAAAGGTTTTATAAACTCCTAAATTTCTATTTTACTTATGGTTCAGAAAAAAGTTAACTTATTTGGTTTTATATTTTGGGCACATTTAATAATTACTATAATGATATATCTCTCACCATTTTTGTTTAGTTGGAAATTAATACTTTTGGGTTTTGTTGTTCTTACGATTCAAGATAGGATGTTTAAGCAATGTATTCTAACACGAGCTCAGTTTGGAAAAGACCAATATACTACTTTCCATGCTGTATATTTGGAAAAACTAGGATTTAAATTTAAGAGAAAAAATGTTTATAACACGACAACATATATCATACCCTTTGTTTTATTAGCAATTGCTTTGATATGGCAAATTGTATTGGGTAAGGGGATTCTTTTTTAGGTTTCTTTTGATAATAGTGTGGAATTTCTACACAATATAAATACTTTTAAACAACAAAATATCTTATTTAATATGAAAAAAATATTTGGCATTATACCTTATTTAGGCCCTGCAATTGGTGTTGGAATGATATTGGGTTCTTTTTTTCCTCAACTTCCAACAATATCTAATAATTATAAACAATATTTTGCCTTAAATTCTGGTATTGAACAACTAAATAATGATTTATTAAATTTAGAAAATAATCCTTATTTCAATGTTAGACATAATGTGCAAACTGTTTATACATTAAGAGAGGAGATAAAATCAAGAGAAGATAAAATTGAAAAAATGCCTAAATTTAAAAAATATGGGTCAGAGTTAGAAATTATAGAAGAAAGAGCTTTTGAACGTGCATTTTTTGGTACAGGGTTAATACTTGTTCATCTTCTTGGTCTTGGATTTTCTTCATTTCAAAGAAGATCAAAAAAAGGTGAATGTTTGGAAGAAAGGTGTTAGAATAATCACTTCTTTTTCTTCCTTCCTCTTCTTTCCCTAGAAAACATTGAAATAAGCTTATCATTAGTCTTTATGCTTTGATATCCTTGACTTCTTTTTGACCTCACAGCACTTTTTCTCAGAATATCTTCTATTTGCTCTCTGAGAGTTAATAGATTTGTCTTAGCTTTTTTCTTAAGAATTTTAGTAACATCTTCATCAAGATTTATTGTTATTTTTGGCATTTTATTGTTTTAATTTGATAATTTGTCTTCCATTTATGAAAGTATTTCTTACCCTAATAGATTTCTTTAGATAAAGTGTTAAAATTATTGAAATTATTAACCATATAATAGATCCTATTACCCCTATATCCATAAAAATTAACAAACCCAATACAATATTTGCTGACCAAAGATAAATTATTCCAAATACTTTAAAATTTGTATTTTTAGTTAAAAAGAGATATATCATAACAAGGTGTAAAAGAAATAATATTGGAATGATAAAATTAAATGTATTAATAGAACCAATATTATATAATGAATAACCAAAAATATCCATGACACTTTCAACAGAATTATAGAAATAAGTTAATAATCCTCCCCACAAAATTATATGCCATATGGTTAACCATCCCCCTAGACCTTTAGTTTCTTTTGTCTGTTCCATTTTAATCATTTCTTCCTCACATACACTTTGTCTACTTTGAAGCTTTTGTATAGGCCTTCTAAGATGTCTGTACCTGCATAACCTGCAAGTAGGCTTAGTCGTGGATCAAAATCAAATATGATTCCAACAAAGACACCTATGATTAAGGCAACAAGAACAGTTATAATATAATATGGCCATAGAATTCTTCTTCTCAAGGATAATGCTTTGAGTAAACCAACAACACCACGAGTTAAACCACCAATTCCGCCGAGTGTTCCTGCAAGTAATAATGGTTCCATTTTAATTAACTAATATAAGGAAGAAGGGGAAGATGTTTTTATATGTTTTGGGGAGGGGGATGTGTTGGTTTTTTTGGGCTTTCATAAAACTTATAAAAGGTTTAAACTATTGAAATTTATCAATAATGGATAGAAATAGGGTGATTTCTTTGCTCCATTTTGTTAAAAGAAAGATGTGTAATAAAATATACCTTTTAGTTATTAGAAATTATATTAGTTTAGCTAGCGTTACAGAAAAATATTATGAAAATAATTTGCTTCCTCTTTTATACAAGGATTTTAGTGAATTGTTCTTTATAAGTGTTTTGTCATCTGTAAAAAAACAGGTGAAAGGAGGTAATTTTTGATATGGTAAAAAATGAATTGAGTATTGGAGGAAGTCTTATTTTAATTGTTGCTGGAATACTTTTTTTAAGTACAAGTCCAAGTGATTCTACAGGAGTAATGCTCCCTATTGGACTAGTTTTCCTTTTCGGAGGAATAATTGGTTTTGTGGCACTTATTTTTAAATCTTTTAAGTAAACATTTTGTGAATCACGTATTTTTCTTTATTTTTAGGGGCTTAGTGCCCCAATTTATTTTTTTAAACAGAAACAATTTTATATCCTCACTTTATTAATAAAATATGCCTTACAAATTATCCTTCTCATTAATTTCTATTATAATAGGAAGTATTGGAGCAATTACTGGGATTATTAGTTTTGTTTGGCATATAATTAATTCTCGTTCAAAAATTATTCTTGATAGGGTTAGTTTTACAAGAGATGATAAAAGAGACCGAACAAAAACTGAGGCAATTACCTGTTGGTTTTCAATAAGAAACAAAGGTAATCGTTCAACAACAATAGAAAATATAGTTCTTTTGTTTGGAAATAGGGTCTTTGATACTACAGATTTTGTTAGAAGGAGGCATGTGGAACCTAATTCTTCTTGGAGTTGTGAAATATTTAAAGATTTTAGTGCAAAAGAATTTGAAGATATTCTGAAGGATAAAAAAGTTAAGCTAGGTGTTGAAGTTATTCATACTTTTGGGAGATTAAAGAGAGTGGGTTATACAGATTTTAAAACTGACTGGTTAAACATTTAAATTTTGAAATAAAAAATGAAAGCCCTCTCACTTAAACAGCCCTTTGCAGAATTAATTGTTTCTGGGAAGAAAACTATTGAACTTAGAAATTGGAATACAAAATTTAGAGGGAAGTTTTTAATTCATGCTTCTAAAATTCCAGATTCTGAAGCTATGAAAAGATTTGGTTTTGATAAATTGCCTGTTGGAGTAATTGTTGGTGAAGCTGAGTTAGTGGATGTTAAGAAATATGAAAATGATAAAGAACATAAGAAAGATGAGAAAAATCATTTAGCTAATTCTGTTTGGGGAAAATATGGTTTTGTTTTGAAAAATGTTAAAAGAGTTAAATTGGTTGAGGCGAGGGGTATGTTGGGTTTTTGGGAAAGTAATAAAAGGGGGGAGAGATAAGGATTATTATGAGAATTGAATGGAAAGAATATAACATCAAAGGGGAAAAAATTATGGCTAAAGTTTCTATTGATGAAAAAGGAGATCAAAAACTTATCAAAAAATTATATTCTGACTGGAAAATATTAAATGATAAATTAAAAAAAATTGGTACAAGAGGAATTAATTTGCCTGAAACAATAAGTGAGAACGCTTTTTGTTTATTTTTTCCTGATTGCGTTAGAACGATTGGATTAAAAAAAGGTAAATGTTCTTTTGATGCTATCAATACTAAAACAGGTTCAAGGATACAAATTAAAGCTACAAGTACTGGAAATGATTTAACTTCTTTCGGTCCACGTTCAGAGTGGGATGAGTTATTATTTTTGGATTTTTCTGCAGGAGATGGTTCTTTTAAAATTTTTAATATAAAACCTACATGGATTTATAATCAAATGGTAAATAAAACACAAACACTTAAAGATCAACAAAAACAAAACAAAAGACCAAGGTTTAGTATAATTAAACATATTATTAAAAAAAGAAATTTAAAACCAATAAAAATTTGTAAATTATAAAACTTTTTTCATTTCTTCAGCCATTCTTTTTATCACTGGCATTGTTACACTATTTCCAGCTTGATGATATAATTTGCTATCAGATAATTTTGGAAGCTTAAAACTTTTTGGAAATCCTTGTAGTAAAAAACATTCTTTTGGAGTGAGTTTTCTAATTCCTTTATGATTTTTAATTATAGGAACATTGTGCCCCCCCGTTCCCATGTTAGCTGTTAAAGTTGGACAAACACCTTTTTTATTCGCCCTAACATATTTTCTACGCCATTGATAAATTGTAGATTCTGAATTAATATCATCTTTTATTTTTTTATATAGTGGTTTATCATTATAATAATATTTATTATCCACTTCATCTGCTATAAATTGTTTGTAACTCTTCTTTAAAATTATTTTTTTTGGAAACTTAAATTTCTTTGCCTTTTTTTTATCTAAAAATCCTGCTATAAATATTCTTTCCCTATTCTGAGGTATATTGCCATGAGTCATACTATTAAGAATTTCTGATTTAATATTATAACCAAGTTTTTCTAAAGTTTCTTTTATTATTTTGAAAGTTTTTCCTTTATCATGTCCTTTAAGATTCTTTACATTTTCTAATAAAAATGCTTTAGGCTTTCTTTCTTCTAAAATCTCTACAATTCTAAAAAATAAATTTCCCCTATCTTTCTTATCTTTAAACCCTTTTCTATATCCTGCTATGGAGAAAGCCTGACAAGGAAAACCCCCTAACAAGATATCAAATTTAGGAATATCTTTTATATTAACTTTCCAAATATCTTTAATAGTTAGTTTAGGTTTACTAAAATTTAAATCATAAGTATCTTTGCAAGTTTTATCAAAATCATTTGCAAAAACAGTTTGAAATCCTGCTTTTTCAAAACCTAATCTAATACCTCCAACACCAGCAAATAGGTCAACTGTTCTTAATCTCTTTTTCATGTAATGTTAATTCATAAAAACTATTTAAATCTTTAAGTCCATTTTAAAGAAGTAAAGATTATTTTGTCTTAAACCTCCTTTCAACGCCACCAAACAAAACCTCCCACATGTAGACTACATACATTAATGCAAATGCACCAAGCATTCCTAATGTAAAGAAATCTTTATGATAGCAGAGTGTCATGATATATAATAGGCGCCGACTACTTATAAATGTTTAGGCGCCAATAAATTTAAATAATAATTTTAACTTGATGAGGTATGAAACTTCAAAAGCATTATACTAGAAAAGGTAAGAAATACCCTAAATATGAGGTTGTTATCCCAAAAGAAGCTGTCAAAAAAGCAGGATTGAAAGAGGGTGATGAATTGGTGGTTGAGGCTAGGAAGGGTGAGATAAAATTAAAGAAAGAAATGAAGAAATGAAACTAACACTACGAGAAGCTCAGAATATTGCAGATTTATATGATTTAGGCAAAGTAAAGAAAATAAAATACTTTCCGAGTGGTTGGGTTAATTATAATTATTCTCTTGAGACTACTAAAGGAAAATTTATGGTGCAGATTGTTATAGGTGAGTTTAATAATTGGAAAAAAGAGAAAATGGAAATTAAATTCAAAGTTTTAAATCATTTAAGAAAGAAAAAATTTCCTTTTGAAATTACAATTCCAATTAAAAACAAAAAAGGAAAATATCTTGGAAAAGTAGCAAATAAAAATTTTTGGGTATATTCTTTTATTGAGGGAGAAATTGTAAAAAAAATAACAAAAAACCATATTAACCAAATAAGTAAAATGGTTGCCATTTATCATAATTCTATAAAAAATTTAAAAATAAAAGATAAGGAATTTTTAGACTGGGGATTCACACACACAAAATATAAAAAATTAAGAAAAATTAAACCTACAACAAAAATTAAAAAATTAATTTTAGATAATATTGATCTTTTTGAAGATATCCTTAATGATATTAAAGAGTTAGATTTTAATAAACATATGTTAGTAACACATTCGGATATTAATAGAACCAACTTATTATTTGAAAATGGTAGATTAAAAGCTGTCTTAGATTTTGACAATATTCAAGTTTCTCCAAGAGTTAATGATTTGGCAATGGCTTTAACAAGATTTAGATTTATGGGTGTTGGCTGGAGCAAGAAAAAACAAGATGTTTTATTAAAAGAATATGAGAAGATAAATAAATTAACCAAAGAAGAGAAAAATCTCATAATTCCATTGATTTTGAAAGATAATATTGGAGATTTTTGGTGGCTTTACGACGGATTAAAAAAACATAAACATCTTGCATATCAATCCTTAGTTGATAAAATTGATGAAGCGAAAAAGCTGTATAAACAATGGAAAAAGCAGGATTGGAAGAGGGTGATGAATTAGTGGTTGAGGCTAGGAAGGGTGAGTTGAGGTTGAGGAAGGGGAAGGATTAAAATCACCAACCAGAAAGCTTATAAGATGTTAAGTGTTGATAATATTAATTTAAGTCCCCAGTATCTTCTTAGGAACATGCTGGGCTTTATATTTTATTTAAAGGAGATATTTCATGTCTAAAAGAGCAATTATTTTTGTTGATGCTAATAATTGGTATCATAATGTTAAACATTATTTTAAACCTGGAGATATTGATATTGTAAAATTGAAAGAACTGATTGCTAAGGAAAATAATTTAGAAATTATTGAAATTAGATGGTATGCTTCAATGCCTAATAGAAAAGATAATGAGTTAATTTATAAAAGACAAAGAGCATTTTTAGGAAATCTTCAAAAACAAGGAATTAAAATTATTACAAGAAAACTTCAAAGACTTTCTACAAAAGAATTAAAGAAAAAAAGACAAGATTATATGGAATCTTGGGATTTATGTAATGTTTGTAAACCAATTGTTGAAGAAAGTTTCTTAGATATTGCAGACCACCATACAAAAGAAAAAGGAATAGATGTTTGGATTGCTATTGATATGGTAAAAGAAGCAATAACAGAAAATATTGATTGTGTAGTTTTAATTTCAGGAGATGCTGATTTTGTTCCCGCATTTAACTTAATAAAAGAAGTTGGGAAAGATGTTTTAAGTTGTTCTGTTCCAAGTGGATATTCAAATGAATTAAGACAAAAGTTTCCTTTTTTAATACTTAAAAGGGAAAAACTAAATAAATGTCTACGAGATTATAGAAAATAAAATTTTTGGGCGTTTGATGAAAAGAGGGTGATGAATTGGTGGTTAAAAGAAAAGGAGAAAAAGAGCTAATAGAAACATTTAAATATGCATAATATAATATAATTCTATTATAAATATAATACGGGAGGTATACAAAAAATGGAAAGATCACAACTAATAGAACTTTTGCAAAAGGCAAAAATGAAAAAGATATCTTTTGATGCCAATGAAAAAACTCTTAGTATGATAGATGAGTTAGCAAAAATAGAGAGCCTTTCAAGATCAAAGATTTTGAATGCTATTTTGTTCGTAGGGGTTGTAAGCCACACAAATGCTATTGTAAAAGAATGGGCACATATGAAGAAAGATGGTATGAAAGACTTAGTTCATAAAGAGAATGAAAAAGAAATTGAAGAAGTAATGAAGAAGTTAGAAAAATTTAGAAAAAAGTGGGGGATAGATAAATGCGAACAATAAGTAGAAAAAAAGGAATAATTAAGAAATTTGATCATCAAAAGGATTTTATGTATTTTCAAATAAAACCTGATGTCTCAATAGTTTATATTCTTGATGAAATTACTTCCTCTCTTGATAAATATGATGAAGGCTTATCTTACCCTAATAAAGATATTAACTATAAAAAATTTGTTCCTAAAAGAATATCTTTTAATATTGGAGATGGAACTGTTTATGCTATTGTAATTTATAATATTGATTTAATTGATTTAATTCTGTTTAAAGGAACTTCAAAGTTTGACAAATTTACTAAATTAATGGAAAAACATTTTATTTATGAAGATGGGAAATCTTTCTAATTTTTCTTTAAAAAATATAAGATACAAAAAAGCAGGATTGGAAGAGGGTGATGAATTGGTGGTTGAGGAAGGGGAATTAGAGTATCATAATCCTTAAATATCGCTTAAAAATAATAGGAATATATGGTATTACCAAAAGATGAATATTCAAAAATTATAGAGCATACAAAAAGGTGTCTGAAAGAATCTCCTAATCCTTATGATGTTATTGCTTATTGTTCTGAAAGAATATCTCAAATACCATTTCAACTAGGTTTTCCAAATGATTCTTATGGAAAAAGAGAACAAATTATTTCAAACCTATTATTCTTTAATAGAATTATTCAAAGGGTTGCCTTTCTTAATAAAAAAACTCTAGAATCTTCAGTTAAGAGTCCTCTTGAAAAAGATCCTAAGATAGAACAAGTAGATCTTTTTTTAAATGAAGTTGGATATAAAGAGAACTCTAATGATTCAAAGATATAAATTTAATACTTAACCCATTCTTTTTCTATCATATCTAAACTATGTTGAAGTATTGGAGTTATTCCATATTATCTATTTCATGCTCTTCCAACAAAATTTGCAAAATCTTTTAGAACAAGTGTGCAAAAAGGATTAGATTTAATTAGTCATTTAGAACGTAATTCTGTACATGAAAAACCATTATTGACTATAGCAACCAAAGTGGGAAAAGTTCACTTAACAAATTCTACAGATTTGGAGTATTCTGAAAAAAATAATCAGAGATATGTAACTTTGAAAACACCTTACAAAAAAGATGAGTTTCTGAAAATTACAAATAGAGATAATTTGCCTGAAGGTGCTTTTGAAAGAGAAGGAATCATATATACCTCTTATTTAGATGGACAATAATCCCCTCTCAAAAACAAAAACCTTTATAAACCAAAAATCTGTATCTTTTATTATTAAGAAGTTGTTAAAGTCATATTAAAATAGTCACAATCGGGCTTGGCTTTTGCAATTATCTTGATGTTTATCACCACCTCAAAATGCACATTTTACAACCCAAACATTCTAAAGTAAGTGAAAAAGATATTGCTGAGTTACTTCAAAAGTTTAATATTTCTAAGGCTCAACTTCCAAAGATTCTTTCTTCTGATCCTTCTCTTCCTGAAGATATTGCCGTCGGTGATGTGATAAAAGTGGAGAGAAAGTTGAAGGATAAATTAAATATTTATTATAGGGTGGTTGTATAATCAAATGGAAAATCATCTTGTTGTAAAAAAATATCTTGAAAAACATTCACTTGTAGAATCTAATATAACTTCTTTTAACAACTTCATAGATCAAAGAATGCAAGAAATTGTGACTGAAATTTCTGAAACAATTAACAATGAAGATTTTGAAATAAAGCTTGGAAATATAAAAGTTGGGAAACCTCAAGTTATTGAAGCTGATGGAAGTACTTCACCTATTATGCCTTCTGATGCTAGACTTAGACATTTAACATATTCTGCACCTGTTAGTTTAGAATTAACAGTTAGAAAAGATGATCAAGTAGATTCTGAAATTGTTGAAATTGGAAAAATACCTATTATGATTAAGAGTAAATATTGTAATACACATGGTCTAACTAAAGATGAATTAATCCAAAACCAAGTAGATCATTTAGATCCTGGTGGATATTTTATTATTAAAGGAAATGAAAGAGTTATGGTTATGGCTGAAGATCTAGCTGAAAACCAATCTTTTGTTGAGACAAATAATAAAGGAGAATTATTATTGAAAATGTTCTCATTAAAAGGAACATATAGAATTCCTGTAACAATTACAGAAAATAAAGAAGGAATTATTGAAGTTGGTTTTTCTAGATTTAAAAATCTCCCTGTAGTTGTTGTGCTTAAAGCTTTAGGATTAACAAAAGAAGCTGATATTGCAAAATATATTGGAAAAGAAACAGATAGTGTTATTGTTAATTTATATGAATTTGTGGATTTAGCTACAAAAGAAGATGCTATGATGTATATTGCTGAAAAGACAAATTTACAAGGAACTAAAAAAGAAATTCTAGACAGGGTTAAACAAAGAATAAATTCATATTTATTTCCACATATTGGAGTTAAAAAAGAAGACAGTATAAAGAAAGCTATTACATTATGTAAATTGATTAAACAATTTTTAAATTCAAAGGAAAATCCAAAACTAAGAACAGATAAAGATCATTATGCAAATAAGAGGATTAGACTTTCAGGTGATTTATTAGCAACTTTGTTCAGAGTTAATTTAGGTATCTTAATTAGAGATATTCAGTATTCTTTACAAAAATCTGTGAAAAGAAGAAAATTCTTTTCTATTAAAATAATTGCTAAGTCTACATTATTTTCTCATAGAGTTGAATCTGCTATTGCTACAGGAAGTTGGACAGGTGAAAGAAGTGGAATAACTCAAAACATGGATAAGACAAATTATTTAGCTACAATTTCTCAATTACAGAGAGTTTCAAGTATGTTGTCAAGTGATCAAGAAAATACAAAGGCAAGAACATTACACCCAACACATTATGGGAGATTCTGTCCAATTGAAACACCTGAAGGAACTGAAATTGGTTTAAGAAAAAATTTAGCAATATTAAGCAGGGTTTCAACAAAAGTTAATTTAGATGAACCTAAATTTTTAAAGGATTTAGATGAAATTGGATTAGAAAAAGAAGGAACAGAAGGACAAGAAGTATTTTTTAATGGAATGTTTATTGGTTCTGTTACAAATCCAAATGAGTTTGTAAAGAAAATTAGAGAAAAAAGAAGACTTGGAGAATTACCAAATCAACTAAATGTTAGAAATGATGAAGGTTTCCAAATTGTTTTCATTTCTATCGAAGCTGGAAGAGTTTTAAGACCTTTAATAATTGTAGAAAATAATGTTTCTAAATTAAAAAATGAACATTTAATTCAATTAGAACAAAATGAATTACAATGGAATGATTTGGTTGACAAAGGAATTATAGAATATCTTGATGCATCTGAAGAAGAAAATGCCTTAGTAGCTTTAACAGAAGAAGAAATAACAAATGAACATACTCATTTAGAAATAGATTATATTAGTTTATTTGGAGTTGTTACAAGCTTGGTTCCATATGGAAATCATGATCAGAGTTCAAGATTAAATAGAGGAAGTAAAACTCAGAAACAAGCATTAGGAATATATGCTGGTAATTATTTATCAAGATTAGATACAGATGTAAGTATTTTACAATATCCTCAAAAACCTCTTGTAAGAAGTTTTGTTTATGATACATTAAGAACATATCCTGCAGGGCAAAATTTAGTTGTAGCTATTATGTCTTACAAAGGATATAATATGGAAGATGCCTTAGTATTTAACAAAGGTAGTGTTGATAGGGGTGTTGGAAGAAGTTTCTACTTTAGACCTTACTCTGCTGTTGAAATGAATTATGCAGGTGGATTAAGAGATGAAATCGCTATTCCTGATAAAGATACTTCTGGATATAAAACAGAAGAAAGTTACAAATTATTAGAAAAAGATGGAATTACTTATCCTGAAGCAGAAGTTGGAGAAGGAGAAGTTTTAATTGGAAAAATATCTCCTCCAAAATTCTTATCAGAAGCTAGAGATATTGCTATTAGAACAAATAAAGAATCTAGCATTACAATGAGACAGGAAGAAAAAGGAACTGTTGATATGGTTTTAGTTACAGAAGATAATGAAGGTAATAAATCTGTTCAAGTTAAAACAAGAGATCAAAGAGTTCCTGAATTAGGTGATAAATTCGCAACTTCACATGGTCAGAAAGGTGTTATAGGGGCAATTGTTCCTGAACAAGATATTCCATTTACAGCAAGTGGTGTTAGACCTGATGTTATTTTCAATCCTCACGGACTTCCAAGTCGTATGACAGTAGGATATTTATTAGAATTATTAGCAGGTAAGGTTGGTGCATTAAAAGGAGAAATTATTGATGGTACTTCTTTCTCAAGTGTAAGCAAACAAGATTTAGAAAGTCAAATGAAAGAACTTGGATTTAGATATGATGGAAAAGAAGTTATGTATAATGGTGTTACAGGTGAAAGAATGACTGCAAGGATTTTTGTTGGAAACTTATATTATCTTAAACTTAAATATATGGTTGCAAACAAATTACATGGTAGAGCATCTGGTAAAGTTGCATTATTAACAAGACAACCTATTGAAGGAAGATCTAGAGGAGGAGCATTAAGATTAGGAGAAATGGAACAGCAAGCTTTGGTTGCTCATGGAGCTTCTTTATTATTAAAAGAAAGATATGATTCTGATAAAGTTATATTACCAATTTGTTCACAATGTGGAGCTGTTGCAATTGATGATACTATAAATGATAAAGTTGAATGTCCTTTATGTAGTAGCGAAGATGTTGAGAATGTTGAAGTTTCATATGCTTTCAAATTACTAATCGAAGAAATGCAAGGAATGCACATACACACTACCTTTGATTTACAAAATAAATACCAACAATAGCTAGGACATCTGCGGTTTCCTTAGCTTAACCTTCCCTTTTTAAGAAAGGAGAAGTAAAAGAAACAACCTCCCTTTAAGAAGGGAGAAATAAAAACAAGCAAAAAAACAAAATGAACGATAAACCAATAAGAAAAAAAATTAGAGCAATAAAATTTGCACTTCTTAATCCACAAAAGATTAAGAAATTATCTGTTGCAAAGATAGTTACACCTGAATTATATGATATAGATGGATATCCTGTTGATGGTGGTTTAATGGATTTAAGATTAGGTGCAATTGATCCTGGTGTTAGATGTAGAACATGTGGTGGAAGAATAAAAGAATGTTTAGGTCACTCAGGAAGTATTGATTTAGCTAGATCTGTTGTTCATTTAAAATATGTTCCATTGATAGAATTAGGATTAAGATCTTTCTGTCATTCATGTGGAAAATTAATGTTAGATGATAAACATTTGGAAAAATATTCACCAAGTCAAAGAGCTAAAAAAGCTAAAGATGCAAAGAAATGTCCTCATTGTGAACTTCCTCATGAAAAAGTTAAGCTCGATAAGCCAACTTCATTCTACAAAGGAAGAAAAAGAATTTTCCCAACAGAAGTTAGAGAAATATTAAGTAATATTGAGGATAATGAATTAGAAAAGATTGGGGTTAATCCTGGTAATTGTAGACCTGAATGGGGAATATTAACTTCATTATTAGTTCCACCTGTAACTGTTAGACCAAGTATTATTTTAGAATCTGGTGAAAGAAGTGAAGATGATTTAACACATAAACTTTCAGATATTATAAGAGCTAATCAAAGACTTTGGGAAAATTTAAATGCAGGTGCTCCTGAAGTTATTATAGAAGATTTATGGGATTTATTACAATTCCATATCACAACATTCTTTGACAATACTGTTGCAAGAATACCTCCTGCAAGACATAGAAGTGGTCAACCATTAAAAACAATTGAAGAAAGAATTAAAGGAAAAGAAGGAAGAATTAGAAAGAATTTAGCTGGTAAAAGAGTTAATTATTCTGGTAGAACTGTTATTTCTCCTGATCCATCTATGAAAATTAATGAAGTTGGAATTCCGTATGAAATTGCTAAAACAGTTACATTTTCTGAAACTGTTACAGATTTAAATCTTGAGAAATTACAAAAATTGATAAAAAATGGACAAGAATATCCTGGTGCAAATTATGTTATAAGGCCTGATCAAAAAAGAAAAAAAATAACAGAAGAATTAAAAGAAGAAATAATGAATGAGTTAACACCGGGTTACAAAGTTGAAAGACATTTACAAGATGGGGACATTGTATTATTTAATAGACACCCAAGTTTACATAGGGGAAGCTTAATGGCACACTATGCAAGAATTTTCCCTGGAAGAACATTTAGATTACATCCAGCAGCAGCTGCTCCTTATAATGCTGATTTTGATGGGGATGAAATGAATATACACTCTCCACAAACAGAAGAAGCAAGAGCAGAAGCTCAAATATTATTAGATGTTAAAAATAATTTGATTTCTCCTAAAAATAATACTAATTTAATTGGTTGTGTTGGAGATGCTATTACTGGTAATTATTTATTTGGTTTAGAAGAATTTCCAAAAGCATATGCAAATCAAATTTTATATCAATCTGGAATCTATGATCCTGTTGTGAAAAAAACAATTTCTGGAAAAGAACTTTTCTCAAAATTATTACCTAAAATAGATTTTAAAAATAATTCAATTAATATCAAAAATGGAGAAATTATCGACGGAATAATTGATAAAACATCATTTGGTGAAGAAGATGGAGATTTAATTAAAGAATTAGATTCTGCTGTTGGAAGAGAAAAAACTTTTGAAACAATTAAAAATGCATTTAATATTGGTAAAAATTATTTAACAGATAGAGGAATTACAATTTCACTTGAAGATCTAGATTTAGATCAAAAAGTTCTTAATCAAGGATATGACATTATTAAGAAAGCTGAGAAAAAAACTCAAGAAACTATTGAATTATATAATGCTGGAAAATTGGAAGTTATACCTGGTAAAACAAAAGAAGAATCAAGAGAAATTCAAATACTTCAAACTTTAAATGAAGTTAGAACAAAGATTGGGGAGATTGTTAAAAAAGAATTTCCTGAAACAAATCCTGTTGCACATATGATTAAATCTGGTGGTGGTGGAAATATTTTGAATATTACTCAGATGGCTTCTTGTGTTGGTCAACAGGCTTTTGCAGGTGGAAGAGTTGATATTGGATATACAAATAGAACATTATCATTTTTCAAAAAAGGAGATTTATCTCCAAGATCAAGAGGATTTATTTACAGTCCTCTTATTAAAGGACTTAAACCAGATGAATTCTTTTTTCAGTCTATAACAGGTAGAGATTCACTTATGGACACTGCTTTGAGAACACCTAAATCTGGTTATTTATATAGAAGATTAGCAAATGCCTTACAAGATTTAAGAAAAGAATATGATGGAACAATTAGAGATAGTAATAATACAATTATTCAATTTAAGTATGGGGAAGATGGGGAAGATATTTCAAGATTACATCTTGAAAAAGGAAGAAAATTAGATTCTGGGGAAGCTATTGGAATTATAACTGCTCAATCTTTCGGAGAATCTTCAACACAGATGGTTTTAAACACTTTCCATATGGCAGGTGTTGCTGAAATGCAAGTTACACAGGGTTTACCAAGATTAATTGAAATATTTGATGCTCGTAAAAAACCTTCTTCTCCAAGAATGGAAATTTATTTGAATAAAGAATATAATAATGAAAAAGATTCTAAGATTTTTGCAGAAAAAATTAAAGAAGTTACAATAAAAGATATTTCTTCTGAAATTGATCTTGATTTTAGTACTAAAAAAATTACAATTAAAATAGATAGAGAAGGTTTAAGACAAGTTCATATGACACTTAAAACAATTGTGGATAAAATGAATGATTTAGGATTTAAAGCTAAAGAAATGTCAAATACAATTGTTTTAGATGCTGAAGAATTTACATTTAAAGAAATTTATAAATTAAAAGAAAAATTAAAGAAAACAATAATTTCAGGTATTAAAAATGTTAAACAAATTTTAATTGTTAAAAAAGAAAGAGATTATGTTGTTAATACTTTAGGAACAAATTTAAAGAAAATATTAGAATTAAAAGAAGTTAATCAAGATAAAATAATTTCAAATGATTTATATGAAGTTGCAGCTACCTTTGGAATTGAAGCTGCTAGACAATTAATTATTAATGAAATAAACGATGTTTTAGATAGACAGGGAATAGATATTGATTATAGACATCTTGAACTTATTTCAGATGCAATGACAAATAGTGGAGAAGTTAAAGGTGTTACAAGGATGGGAATCATTGCTCAGAAATCATCTATACTTGCAAGAGCAACATTTGAAACACCAACAAAACAATTTGTAAATGCGACAATCAAGGGAAACAAAGATTATTTATCAAGTGTTATTGAAAATATAATTCTAAATCAACCAGTGCCAATTGGAACAGGATTACCAGGGTTAATGGTTAAGGTTATTGGTCCTTTGGTAAAGAAAGAAAAAGATAAGAAAGTTGTTGAAGTTAAGAAGTGAGAAAAGATCTAGAAGATATCTTTATAAAAGATATATTATTTTTTTTAAAATGGATACTAATAAAGAATTAAAGAAAAGAATAAGATTTTATGGCAACTGGTATGGAAAAAATAATTTTTCTGATGAAGAAGCAGACCATATGGCTTTTGGAAAATTTCGTATGAATGTAAGTTTAGGAAGTGATGGTAATTTTACAGGTTTACTAAATGACGAACATGGTCTTTCAAAAGTAGTAGGAAATCTATCTAAATATGATCTTACATTTATGAAAAAATATATTCTTGGAAAATCTTCTGAAATAGTCAAGAAAACCCCTATAGTATGTGGGGCAAGTCTATTCCGTAGTGGCAATTTTATTGGATTTTGGAATCCTAAAAATATTGGTGATGTTTATAGAGAAGATATGTTTAGTGTTTCAATTAAAAATTAAAGAATTCTTTTCTACACAATAAAAGGTTTTAAAAACCAATTCATATATGATTAATTATTCTCTATTCTTTTAGAGGGATTTTATTACATGGCAAAAACAATAAGTATGCAAGATATTAGACATTTGAATCTATTTGAAAAAATAACAAGAATTCAAACTCGATTTTCTTTTAAATATAATGATACTTTGATATTTGGTGTTCCTAAACCCTTTCTTCTTCAAGCTATTGGAAGAGATAGTGAAAACTTGAGAAAAATTCATGGTATTCTAAAAACAAGAGTTAAAGTTGTTCCATTGCCAAAAGGGATTGAAGACTTGAAAATATTTGTTGAAAGAATTGTTGCACCTGTTAAATTTAAAGAAATTGAAGTTATTGGAGATGATATTGTGTTAACAGCTGGTTCTGAAAGTAAAGCAGCTCTAATTGGTAGAAATAAAAGAAGATTATTAGAGATGCAAAAAATAATCGCAGATTATTTTAGTAAAGGTTTTAGAATTATTTAATCTATATGTATAATTAAAGACATATAACCTTATATAATATTTTTACAATTAAAATATATGGGAGAGAAAGTAATAGGAGAACAAAATTTAGATAAAGGGGTTGCATCTAAAAAAGAAGTTGAAATAATTGATTATAATTATGAAGGGGAACCCTCTAGTTTTAAAGGGGTAATAACTTCCTATATGTTTCCATATTATCTATCTCTAAAAAATGGAAATCGTGGAGAAACGTTGAATTTTTTAGGTGTAAATAGTGGAATTTTTAGTATTCAATCTACATCAACTAATGAATTTTTTTATAAAAATGATTTACTTCCTAAAGATTATCCAAAGGATTTATCTGAATTTGGTCCGAAAGGATTAGATAAGTTAAATGGTTTAAGAAAAAAATGCTTTGGAAAAGGTTTTGATTTTGCTCTTTCAGAAGATCCTATTGGAATGATGTAATTCTTTGTTATAAAAAATAAAAATTACTTAAAGTCATCTAAAATTATTGTGATTTAAAAATAGAAATAATTATTAAAAGAAGAGAAATTAATATAACAGCATAACCTATATATGGAACTATTGCTGATCTAATTAAAAATGGCCCTATAACTCCTATCAATAATCCTATTGTAAAAAGATTTGCAGAAAAATTACTTAATTTATTCATCTGGAATTTTCCACTTCCGAAAAATAAAAATAAAATTCCTAGTATTAAAATAGCTAAAATCACTACAACCATAAACCAATTTTTATTTGCTGAGATTATAAAAAACATTGCTATTGAGATTAATATTGAAACTATCCCTAAACTCTTGTATGTTGCCTTATCCATAAATATTTTTAGCCATTATACTATTTAAACCTATTCACCAACAACTTTAAAAACTAATTTTAGTAACAATAATTATCTATTGGAGTAGATAATCATATTTAACATGGGATTAAAAAGCGCATATAAAAGTCTGAAAAATAGAAAGAAATTTAGATGGAAATCTAGAGCTTATAAAGTTAGAACTTTGGGCCTTTATGCTAAATCAGATCCATTGGAAGGTGCTAATCAAGCTAAAGGAATTGTTCTTCAAAAAGTTCAAAAAGAAGCTAAACAACCAAATTCTGCTATGAGAAAATGTTGCAGAGTTCAGCTTACAAAAAATGCTAAACAAGTTACAGCATTTATTCCTGGGAACTTGGCTCAAAGATTTATTGATGAACATGATGAAGTTATGATTGAAAGAATAGGTGGAAAACAGGGAAGAAGTATGGGAGATATTCCTGGTGTTAGATTTAAAGTAATTAAAGTAAATGATCAACCATTGCCAAGATTGGTTAGTGGAAAGATTGAGAAGGGGAGAAGATGATAGTTAAAGAAGGAAAGCATTATGAAAAAATTGATATTAAGGGAGATCCATATTACAAAATTATATATTCTCTTTTAAAGAATGAATTAGGTTTAGAAGAAATTTCAAATGATCAAGATTCTGCAAGTTTTAGATGCCCAGATTCTGGACTTTTAGTTTCAATACATTCTGATCATGTTAAGATGCCCATTATAAATAAAAACAATAAAAAATATCTTGAAGGTACTCCAATTACTGAAGTAAAATCAAGTTTATTAGGTAAATTAAATTAAAATGGCAACAGAAAATATACAATTACCAAAGTTCAAAATATTTGACTTATATGATATTAGTGAAATTAAAGTTAAAGATCCTGGATTACAGGCTGTTATTAATTTAGATGCTAAACTAATCTTAAAAAGTTTTGGAAGAAATAATCAAAAATATGGACAAGCAAAAGTAAATGTTGTTGAAAGAATGATTAATAGACTTGCTGTTGCAGGCCATAGAGGAAAGAAACATAGAATAATTCTTGGACACTGTACAGGTAAATATTCAAAAAATGCTAAAATTATTTTAAATGCTTTTGAATTAATTGAAAAGAAAACTAAGAAAAATCCTGTTGAAGTTTTAATTCAAGCTATTGAAAATGTTGCTCCAAGAGAAGAAGTTACATTAATCGAATATGGTGGAGCTAAATATCCTCAGGCTGTTGATGTTGCTCCTTTAAGAAGAATTAATTTAGCAATTAGATGGATTATTCAAGGTGCTTCTGATAAAGCTTTTGGAAAAAAGAAAACAATTGCTCAAGGTATTGCTGATGAAATTATAATGGCTTCAGATAGTAATGGAGATAGTTTTTCTTTTAGAAAAAGAAATGAAAGTGAAAAGCAAGCGGATAGTGCTCGTTAATAATATATAGGTTTGAGTTTGATAATTCTTATAAATACATAATATCTTCAAAATTTATGAAAAATCAAATAATGAAAGGTATTGAATGTGCTAAATTTTCATTAGAACTTTTAGCAGCTATTGGATTAGTTTCTCTTAAACCTGTTATAAATAAAGTTAAAGAAAAGTATTTTGTGCTTAGACATCTTCCTTCTTGTTATATTTCTAAATTAGAAAATAGAAAATATAAATATATGGATATTCACGAAAGAACAGATCATGAAATTTTAGAGCAAAGAAATGCTCCTATTTTTTAGATTGGATTTGTTTTAAACATAAGTTTTAAAAACCAATTTTAACATGATTAATTATTCTCTAGACATATTTAGAGTTATAAAAACATGGCAAAAACAGATATTCAATCATTAATGAAAGAACAAGATCATATTAGGAATATTGCTATAGCTGCTCATATTGATCATGGTAAGACGACTTTCTCTGATAACTTACTTGCAGGAGCTGGTATGCTTTCTGAAGAAACAGCTGGTAAACAACGAGCTCTTGATTTTCATGATGATGAATCTTCTCGTGGTATTACTATTGATTCTGCTTCTGTTTCTATGATTCATAATATTGATGGTGAAGATTATTTAATCAATTTAATAGATACTCCTGGACATGTTGATTTTGGAGGAGATGTTACAAGAGCTATGAGAGCTGTTGATGGTTCTATTATATTATCATGTGCTGTTGAAGGTGTGATGCCCCAAACAGAGACAGTTGTTAGACAATCTCTAAAAGAATTAGTTAAGCCTGCCTTATTTATCAATAAAGTTGATAGATTGATTAAGGAAGTTAAATTAACACCTGAAGAAATGGAAAAAAAGTTTATTTCTATTATAGATCATGTTAATGAATTAATTGAAAATATTGCCCCTGAAGGTTACAAAGAAAAATGGAAAGTCGGTGTTGGTGAAGGAACTGTTGCATTTGGATCTGCATTTCATAATTGGGCTTTAAGTTTCCCATATATGAAAAAACATGGAATAACTTTCAAAGATGTTATAGATGCATATGAAAATGATGATCATAAAGCTCTTGCTAAAAAAGCTCCTTTACACACTGTTGTTTTAGAAATGAGTGTGAACCACCATCCTAATCCTGTTGAAGCTCAGAAATATAGAATTCCTAAAATATGGCATGGAGATATGGAATCTGAAGTTGGTAAATCAATTGTTAATTGTGATCCTAAAGGAGAAGTTGCATTTGTTCCTATTAAAATTGTTGTTGATAAACATGCTGGAGAAGTTGCTGCTGGAAGATTATTTTCAGGAACAATTAAACAAGGTGATGAAGTTTATATGGCCCAAGCAAAAAGAACTGTAAGAGTTCAACAAGTTTCTGTCTATAAAGGTGCTCAAAGAGTTATTGTTGATGAAGTTAGTGCTGGGAATATTGTTGGTGTTGTTGGATTAAAAGATGTATTTGCAGGTGAAACTGTTAGTAAGAGTGTTATAGAACCTTTTGAAGCTATAACTCATTTATTTGATCCTGTTGTTACAAAATCTATTGAAGCTACTAAATCTGCAGACTTACCTAAATTAGTAGAAATATTGAAACAAATTGGAAAAGAAGATCCTTCTATTAAAATTTCTATTAATGAACAAACAGGAGAAAGTTTAATGTCTGGTATGGGAGAATTACATTTGGAAATTATTGAAAATAGAATTAAATCTGAAAAAGGTTTACCTGTTAAAACTTCTGCACCTATAATTGTTTATAGAGAAACTGTGAGTGGAAATTCAGATGCTATGGAAGGAAGAAGTCCAAACAAACATAATAGTTTTTATATCAGAGTTGAACCTTTGGAAGAAAATATTTATCAAGCAATTAGAGAAGGTGTTCTTCCTGAAAAAAGAATGAAGAAAAAAGATTTAGAAGTTGCTAAAATATTAACAGAACTTGGATGGGATAGCGACGATGTTAGAAATATTAAAGATATTTATGAAGGAAATGTTTTCATGGATGAAACAAGAGGAGAAGTTCATATTCAAGAAGTTATTGAAATGATTTTAGATGCATTTGAAATGGTTATGAGAGAAGGTCCTTTGGCAAGAGAACCTTGTATGAAATTAAAATTATCTTTAGTAGATATTAAACTTCACGAAGATGCTATTCACAGAGGACCTGCCCAAGTTTATCCTGCTGTTAGGGACGCTGTTAAAGAAGCTATGAAAAAAGCTAGTCCAACTTTATTAGAACCTTTACAAGTTCATGTTATTGAAATGCCTGATAAGTTCCTTGGAGCAATTACAAAATTGATTGGTGGTAAAAGAGGACAAATGATTAATGTTACACAGGAAGGAACAAATGCAGAAGTAAAAGCAAAACTACCTGTGGCTGAAATGATTGGGTGGTCAAATGATTTAAGATCTGCAACAGAGGGAAGAGGAAGTTCATCTTTAGCAGAGCAGCAATTTGAAAAGATTCCTGCAAGTATTCAAGCTGAAATTATTAAGAAGATCAGAGAGAGAAAAGGGTTATCAGAGAATCAATAATTCTACAACACAATAATTCTTTTAAATTAAAAACAGCCTTAAACTTCATGAAAAGGTATGTTAAAGGTTTAATCTTTGATGAAGATATTGAATTTAATGATCTTCAATTAGGTGCTCCATATAGATTTGATATGATTTTTGTTAAGAGAAGAATGTCTCCATTTAAAGGATATTTTGATTTTCCTGGGGGTGCTGTTAAAAAATGGGAATCAAATCCTATGGCTATGAGAAGGGAATTAGAGGAAGAGTTAGGTATTTATGCTAAATGGGAATATCTTGATGCAATTGAGACTATATATAAAAATCAAAAATCACAGATTACTTTTTTTACAGGCAAATTAATACATGGTGCTGGAAAACTTAAACAAGATGAAAAAGAATTAATTGTTCTACCATGGATATTGAAAAGAGTGGCTAATGTTCCAACAAATAGGTTAGCGTTTAAAGCAAATAGAATTATATATAATAGAGTTAAAAAAGATTTTAATGAACAAGTTGAACATTACCTTTCTGAAAATTATGGGGATCAGTAATTTTTATTATGAATTAAAAGAGTCTAAAGCTCTATATTTCTTAATAGCCTGCACAACCCTGTTTCCACTATCTATTGCCATATATGTTGAAGCTAAAGCTAAAGTCCCAAAAATTATTGTTAAATCATATGCTTCATGTCTTCCTGAAACAATTGCACCAGTAGCAGTCATACCTGCTACAACTGAACTCAATCCAAATATTTTAACAGTCTCTGCCGATACTCGTTTAATTTTTTTTCCTAAATCTTTTCCCATATAATTGGGGGTAATTTTTTATTTATAAGTATTTGTATAGTTCAAAATTATTTCTCCAAACAAAAAGTTTATAAACAAACTTTTTTTTAAAAGAACACTTAAATTTAATATTTAAAATAACAAAAAATGGCAAGAGAAAAACCAAACATGAATGTTGTATTTGTTGGACATGTTGATGCTGGAAAATCAACAGTAGTTGGAAGACTAATGTATGATTCTGGTGCTGTGTCTGAACAAGAAATGAAGAAGTTTAAAGAAGAAGCTGAAAAGCATGGTAAAGCTGGTTTTGAATTTGCATATGTTATGGATAGAATTAAAGAAGAAAGAGAAAGAGGAGTTACAATTGATCTAGCTTATAAAAAAGTTATTACACAAAAATTCGAAGTTACAATTATTGATGCACCAGGTCACAGAGACTTTGTTAAAAATATGATTACAGGTGCTTCTCAAGCAGATTCAGCTTTCTTAGTTATTGCTGCTCCTGCAGGTGTACAACCTCAAACAACAGAACATTTATGGTTATTAAGAACAATGGGTGTAAAGAACTTATGTATTGCTGTTAATAAAATGGATTCTGTAGATTATAAAGAAGAAAAATTCAATGAAGTTAAAGAAGATGTGGGTAAATTACTTGCAGGTGTTGGAATAGACGCTGCTACAACTACATTTGTTGCTTGCTCTGGTTTACAAGGAGATAATGTTGCTAAAAAATCTGAAAAAATGGATTGGTATAAAGGTCCTACAGTTTTAGAGCAATTTGATTTATTCCCTGCTCCAGAATTACCAACAAAACTTCCAATGAGAATGCCATGTCAAGATGTTTATGATATTACAGGTATTGGAACTGTTCCTGTAGGAAAAATTGAAACAGGAATTATGACTGTTGGTCAAAAAGTTTTAGTATTACCTGGTAGAACAGGAAAAGGAATTGCTGGAGAAGTTAGAACAATTGAAGCTCATCATGAACAAATGAAAGAAGCTGTTGCAGGAGATAATGTAGGAATCAATATTAGAGGAGTTGGAAAGAAAGATATTGCTAGAGGAGATATTATTTGTGAAGCTGCTAACCCTGTACCTATTGTTGAAGAATTTGTAGCTACAATTACTGTTATTAATCATCCAAGTGTGTTAGCAAAAGGATATACACCTGTATTCCACATACATACTGCTCAAGTTCCTTGTCAATTTACAGAATTAATAGCTCAAATTGATCCAAGAACAGGAGAAACAATAAAGGAAAATCCTGATTTCTTAAAGAACGGAGATACTGCTAAAGTTAGAATAAAGCCTCAAGGAAACTTAGCTTTAGAAACTCAAAAAGATAATCCATTTACATCTAGATTTGCTGTAAGAGATGCTGGTCAAACAGTTGCAGCAGGTATGTGTACTGAAATTACAAAGAAGAAAGAATAATTGTTGGTTTCTAGTTTAATAATGTTTATATAGAGTAATTTTGTGAATAGTTTATGAAAATTTATCCAGAAAGTGGGAATGAAGTTCATTTAATGCTTTCAAGAACTAAAATTAATTCTTCAATAGGTCATGCAAAAAAAGGAGATATTATTGCTGAATGTTCTCTTGAAGAAATATCTAAAAAATATAATGGGCAGATGTTTGTGCTTAATTATACTGATTCTTTAAAAAATGGGGATGGATTTGATTGTTCAGGTAAAATAGAAAATAATGTGTTTAATGCCTATATTACTGAAAAAGGGTTGATTAATTTGATGAGAAATAGGCATATTGGGGGTGATTTTTTAGATTATGACCTAGTTTTTGAAACTCCTGTTGGATCTAGTAACTGAATTCTAGAGCAATAGAAAACCTTAAAAACACTCCAAAACTCGATATATTAGTAGAAAAGTACGAAAGAAAAATTATAGAATATTAAATCACACTCAATTTTATTATTAGCGTTATGCTTTATTCGAAGGTGAAGAGTCTATGAAGACTTGGTATTTTTCTATTGAAATCTTTTAGATTTCAAACAAATTAAACGGAGAAAAAAATTAAATGGCAAGAGAAAATATGAAATTTGCACCCAATTTTACTAGGAGTAAAATATGGCTAGAGTAAATAAGAAATTTACATCCAATTTTACAAGGAGTAAAATATGGCTAGAGTAAATAAGAAATTTACATCCAATTTTACAAGGAGTAAAATATGGCTAAAGTAAGCCCAGTATCAATCAAATACATGATTCATGCAGAATTCCTAGCAGAAGGTGCATTAGAAAAACCTGATGTAATAGGAGCTTTATTTGGACAAACAGAAGGATTACTTGGTTCTGACCTTGAAATGAGAGATCTTCAAAAAGAAGGTAAAATAGGTAGAATTGAAGTTAATTTAGAAAGAAAGGACAAAAGAACTGTTGGAAAAATCTTTATCCCTACAGCTTTAGATCAGTCTGAAACAACTTTAATAGCTGCATCTATTGAAACTATTGAAAGAATAGGCCCTTGTGATGCTCAGATAGAAATAGAGAAGATTGAGGATGTTAGAGGAAGTAAGAGAGACTATATTATTGAGAGAGCTAAAAAGCTTATGCAAGGTATTCAAGGTGCAACAGATTCTAGAGAAATCTCAAATGCAATTAAAGTTGCTGCAAGAACTTCAAGTGTAGAAGCTTATGGAAAAGAAAAACTTCCTGCAGGAGATATTTCTGGTAAAGAATTGATTGTTGTTGAAGGAAGAGCAGATGTTGTTAATTTATTGAAAAATGGAATTAATAATGTTATAGGAATGGATGGAACAAAACTTCCTGAAGCTATAAAAGAATTAAGTCAAGATAAAGATATTACTTTGTTTGTTGATGGAGATAGAGGAGGAAGATTAATAGCTAAAAACGTGTTTGACAATGCAAAAGTTAAATATGTGGCTGTTGCTCCTGAAGGAAAAGAAGTTGAAGAATTAACAGGTAAAGAAATTCTTATGAATCTTAGAAAGAAAGTATCTGCAGAGTATTATTTCAAACAGAAATCAGCAGGTAGAAACAGATTTGAGATAAAAGAAGATAAATCTGCAACTTTTAACTTAGATGATAATGCTAGAAAAAGTCTTAAAGAAATTGCTGATAAAAGCAATGCAAAAGGACAAGCAATTTTACTTGATAGCTCTTTGAAAGAATTCAAACAAGTTTCTGTTAAAGGTTTAGGCTCTGTACTAAGAAGTGCAAGAGAAAGACCTGCAGCAATTATTATTGATGGAACTGCAACTAGAGTAGTTATCAAAGAAGCTGAGAATCTTGGATGTAAAGCAATTGTAGCTAGAAATTTCGCAACCACAGATACAAAAATTGAATTATTAAGTTTCTAAATTTGACCCTTTGAGGGTCTTTTTTTATTTTTTTTATTATTATTTAATAGTGGTTACAGAATAAAAAGGTTTATAAATGATTTTTTTATCTAATAGTTATGGAAACAAAAGATTCAATGTATAAAAAAGCGCATGATAAACTATTAGGTATTAGGAATAATCTAAAATGGGATAAGATAGCTACGATGCCTCATTCTGCTCCACAGATGGTATTTGATCTAACATTTGATTTAGCTATTGCAGCTGAAGAAGGAAAATTAAGTGAAACACAATATAAACATGTCCTTGAAACTTCTAGAGTTGATTTACTTTGTGAATATTTAACAGAAGCAAGAGATATTTGGCAAGAAAATAAAAAAAGATTTAATGTAACAACTAATGGTCCTGGAACTTGGGGTGGAAATGATGATAATATGAATTTAGAGAGAAATGTTCTCCAATTTTCAAGAGATCAAATTAATGACAAATATGGTGTTAAAGAGTGGAAAGTAGGCAATGGGCCTGTATATGTTAATGATGTTTTATATGGAAAATTTTTAAGAGAAAATGGGTTGACAGATCATAAAGGTGCTGAAATAACAAAATCAGATTTACCTAGTTTAGAAGGTATAAGTACATCAAATCAACCAAATGTTATAAAGAGATATCATTTTTTACAAAGGACAAGGTTATAAAGATAATTCTAATATAATATATACTTTATTTTCCCACCATCTAAATTCTTATAAATGATTAATTTCTTGTGTTTTTATGAAAATAGATTCTTCCAATATAAGAAAAGGAGATATCCTTTATGTGCACAGTGTTTTAAGTTATTTGGAAAATAATGATATTAATGTTAATTTTGTTAACGGAAATAGTAAAGATAACATAATCAATTTATCTGCGCAAGGAACTCTTAATGCTGTGACTAATGTTGCGATTGGTATTGAAAGTAAATATGCTGGATTAAATTCCTTACCAAAACAATTTAAGAGAGTTGAATATGGAGTTAGTTCTAGGGAACTTTCATCAGAGGATTTAGAAAATCAAGTTCGTAGCAGATTTTATATTAAAATTGATGATACTAGAATAAATCTAGGTTTGAAAGTTTTGAGATAAATAGAACATTGTATCTAAATCCTTATAAATGATTAATTTCTTATTTTTTTATGAAAAACAATTTATATCAAGGTGTGAGGAATTGGACTCTTAAAGGTCTATTGTCACTTGCTATATTTGCAGGATGTAAGGAAACTCCTATTGATTTATATGCAAATTTGGAATTAGAAAAATGTTATGCTAAAAGAGATACAACTGTTCAAATTGTTAGCAATAAGTTTGTTAGAAGTATTTTAAAACAATACGATGTTGGACAATTTCCAGGATATACTGAAATACAAGATCATGGTAAAGAGGGTTTTGTAGACACTACAATAACAGGATTTTATGCTCTGGGAAAGTTTCGTCCTGCCTCTGTTAAAGATATTTCTGGTCAAGGGAAAAGACTTGAAGATTTTGAGTAATTCTTGTAAAATTTAATATGACAACTATTAAAGAAAAAAAAATTGGAAATAAAAACATATCTATAGTTCCAACAGCTATTAATTCTGAAAAATATGATATTATTATAGAAAATGGTGGAAGATGTTGTTTACTGCGATATGTAACTAATTGTACAAGAGAGCTTTATGAAAATGGAGCTTCGTTGGAAGAAGTTGAAGCTATTTATGATAGATTGGAAAAAGAAGAGGATGTAAATCTTATAAGAGGGGTTGCTCCCTCTAGTATGAATGAAAGGATACTGAAAGTTTACAAGGAAGGAGATGAATCTAAGATAGAAGAATTAAGTAATGAAATTACAGAAATAATTAAACCCTTTAAAGATATTGGTAGTAAATTCTTTTATTCATTTAACAGATTTTGAGTAATTCTTCTTATTTCCCTTATAAAAAATCATATTCTTTAATATTTTCCACAACTAGTGACATAATTCACTAGGTGTTTGGAAGCCTAGTTAATCTTGCTGTCATTATAGAATTACTAAATGATAAACTTTATAAAGAGAAAATTGGTCAGTATATCACAGAAAACAAAGGTTTCCTGTACAATTAAATTGAGTAAAAAAACACAAATGAAAACAAAAAACCTTTTCGGTTTTTTCATGGCAATTGCAATTATTTCACTTTTAGCAATTACAACTGTTAGTGCTACTGAAGATCTTTTAAGTACATATTCTATTGAAATAGATGGAATTGATGCTTATGCAAACGAAATCAGTCTTATAGCAGGAGAAACAATGACTGTTGAAGTTATTTTTACATCTGATGTTGAAGCTTCTGATATTAAATTAAAAGCTGAACTTGAGGGTGAAAAAGTTGATGTGGAAGCTAACCTATTTATAGGGGATGTTGAAGCTGGTAAAACTTATACAAGAACATTTACTTTAAGTGTTCCTTACGAACTTCAAGAAGAAGTTAATGGAAATTTATCTTTTAATATGAAGTTTTGGAATGGAGACTTTAGAACAGATGTTGATGAAGTTACTTTAAGAGTTCAAAGACCTGCATATAATGTTGCATTTATGTCTATCTTTACAAGTCAAACTGTTGAAGCAGGAGATATGTTTCCTGTTGATGTTGTTTTAAAAAACAACGGATACAATGATCTTGACAATCTTTATTTAACTGTTCAAATACCTTCATTAGATGTTGTTAAAACAATCTATGCTGGGGATATCTATGCCCAAGAAGGTGTTGGAGACTATGATGATGAAGAAGACACAATAAGTTTTAGAGTTATACTTCAAATTCCATACGATGCACAATCAGGAATTTATAATTTAGAAGTAGAAGCTACAAACGATGATTTAGTAACTAATGCTGTTAAACAAATTGCAGTTAACAATGATTTTGCTAACTATGTTATTGTAAATGATTATACACAATCATTCGCAACAGGAGAAACAGGTGTTTACAATCTTTTGATTGTTAATCCAACTAATAACTTAAAAGTTTTTAGAATAGTTACAGAATCAATTAGTGGAATCACTACATCTGTTAGTGAATCTATTGTTGCTATACCCGCTGGTTCAAGTCAATCTGTTCAAGTTTTGGCTGATGCAAGTTCACAAGGAGAATATGCTTTTAATGTAAACGTATTTTCAGGTGAAAATCTTGTAGGAACTGTTACACTTTCAGCAGATGTTGAAAGCGGTGTCGCATCAAATGCAGTTGTAATCTTAACATTTACTTTGATAGTAATTTTCTTAGTATTATTAATTATCTTAGTTGTTTTGTTAAGAAAGAAGCCTGAAAAATCTGAAGATTTCGGCGAAAGCTACTACTAAACTTAATTTATTTTTTATTTTTTTTTATTTATTATTCTCTTTTTTTTGAAGACTGGCTTTGCCCCTGTAGAATATAAATCTTTAAAAAGAAATTTTTAGTAAATGATATATGGATATTGGAGAATTTTGTAAGCAATGTGATTTTAATGGTGATGAGGGAAAATGCACTCTTAAAAATCAAGAAGAGTTTGTTGGTAGAGGATATTGTGATGGTGCTTCAGTATCTGGTTATCCTTCTGCTATTTTTACTAATGCAGGTATAGAAATTGATGGAACAACATATGCAAGAACAAATATGGATAAGATAGGGGAAGCTATTGCATGGGAAATGAGTGCTGAACTTTTAAATTCTAAAGAAGTTTATTAAACCTTCAGACTAATTATTTGTAAATCTTTTTTCTAGGGCCAATTTCTAATACTAAAATTATTAACTTTTTATTCTTGATATCTAATATTGCCCTATATTCGCCTATTCTTAAAATAAAATGAGGTGTCCCCTGTTTTCGTTTTACAAAATGAAATGGTCTAATTCTTATTCTTTCAAAAACTGCTCCTATTCTATCTTGTAAGTTTTTTGATAATTTTTTTAATTGTTCTTTTGACTTATCAGAAAGAATTAAATCATACATTTATCTCGAGTTCCTTTTTGACATCTTTCCACTTATGGAACTTACCTTTCTTGTAATCTTTTTCAGCTTGAGCAATATTTTTCTTTGTTTCCTCAGAAAATTCCATTCTATCTTCTATTAAATCCCATATTATGTCTTCATAACTTTCTTTTACATGTATTTTCATTAATTGGAGTTTTGCTGATAATTCCTTGCTTACTTGAATTGTTGTTTCCATAATAAGTTATATAGTTACTATAGTTATATAAATCTTTCTAAACTATCCTAAACCTTCAGACTCAAAATCTTAGAAATACCATCGTGCATGCTCACACCATAAAGTGTTGATGCATTGGTTATTATTTCATCATTATGTGTTATTACAATATATTGTCCTTTTGCCATGTATTTCTTGAGCAATCCTGCTAATCTCTCTGAGTTTCTTTTGTCCAAGGCAGCATCTATTTCGTCTAAAATGTAGAAGCAGTATGGATTAAGCTCTTGTATGGCGAAGATGAGTGAGAGAGCCACTATGGTCTGTTCTCCGCCTGATAGAGAGGTTACATCGAAATACTTACCATGACCTGTCTTTACCACTATACTGACCCCTCCTTCAAAGGGTTCTTTCCTATTTTCAAGGTCTAGATAGACTTGACCCTTATTGTTTAGCTGTGAAAAGTTTCTAGAGAATATTTCATTTAAATCATTCATTGTTTTAAGAAATGTTTTCTTTTTCTTAATATCTATTTGATGAATAATTCTCATAATTCCTTCTTTTTCCTTTGTTATAATTTCTACTTTTTGGCTGATAGAATCATATTCTTGTTTTACAGAATCATATACTTCTAAAGCTCTCATATTAACATTTCCTATTCTAGAAAGAATTTCTTGAGTTTTAGCTAATTTATGAACAAGGTTTTCTTTTTTTGTTTTAATTATTTCAACACCTTTAAATTCAAGCATTTCTGTTTGAAGATTTTCAATACTTGCATCATATCTAGCTTTTTCAATTTTAAAATTATTAATATCTTGTTCAAAATTGTAAATATTATTATCTTTCTTGGAAATTTCTATTTGAACTTCTCTAATGTTTTTCTGTAAATTATCTCTGCTTTCTATTAGCTTCTTGAATTTTTCACTTAATTCTTCTTCTTGTTTTTTCTTTTTTGTGAGAAGATTTTCATTTTTATTTAAATTTATTTCTAATACTTTAAATTCTTCACTTAATTCTTTTTCTTCTCTTGTAAATTGTTTTAAAGCTATTTTTGATCTTTCTAAATCTCTTTCTTTAAAAGAAATTTCAGAACCAAGATTTTTTTGAGTTCTTAATGAAATTTCTTGAACTTCAATTTTTGAGATTTCGTATTTCTTTTCAATATCTAAATTTTCATTTATTTTAGATTCTAGATATTGTTTTTTCTTTTGAGATTCTGAAAGTTGAGATTTAATAGTTTCAATTCTTTGGTAAAGAATTTTTATATCTTTTTCTTTTTCAGCTATATTTTCTAATCTTATTACATCTGCTTCTGTATTTGAAATTTGATCATTTATTTGGAGAAGCTCTTGCTCTAATACTTGTTTTTTATTGTAAATCTCTGTTAATTCTTTATCAGAGTCTTGCACTTGTTTTTGCAGAGAATCTACTTGAGGCATTGTATCTTTGTGTATTTCATCAATATGATTTTCTGTTATTTTGTTTTTACACACAGGACAAATATCCATTTTTGCAATACTTTTAATTAATTTTTTATGATTTTCAATTTCTATTTCATTTGAATAAGAAATTTTTTCTAGTTCTAATTCTCTTTTCTTAATATTATCTAAAATTTGTTTTTTTTCTTCTAAAGAAATTTTTAAAGCACTTACTTTATTTTTTGTAGAAGATTTATCATATAATTCTCTTATTAATGATTTTATGTTTTTTAATGAAAATTCTGATTCTGTTGAGCTTGTTTGAAGCTCTAGTTGTTTTTCAGTTATTCTTTCTTTAATAGATCTTAATTCTGATTTAAGGGTATAGAATTTTTTTCTCTGTTCTTCATAATCATCTAATTTTCTTTGCTTTTTTTCTAAATCTTTTTGATTTGTTTCTTTTTGAGAATTCGCATTTTGCTTTGAATCTGTTACTCTTAAATCTCTAATAACAACATTTTCCTCACTTATAGAGTCTTGAAGTTCTTCTTTTTGTTTTCTAATATGTATTAATTTTGAAGTATAATTTTCTCTGTTAACAGTCATTCCTGCTAAATTTGCTCTAATATTTGTTATTTCTTGGTTTAATTTTTCTTGCTCTAAACCTGTTGATTTTTGAATTGTTGCATTGATTGAAGTTATTTTAACTTCAAAACCTCTTATTTTTCCTTCTAAATTTATTATTATTTTTTTAACTTTATCTATTTCTTTTTGTTTTTTTGAAATGTCTTGTATAATGTTTTCAGCTTGTTTTGTATTAAATGTTAAATCACTGTAAATTATACTTGCTTTGTATTGTACTGCATCTTTTTCTAGTTTTTTAAATCTTAAAGCTTGTTGTCTTTCTTTTTCCAGATTATTTAGATAAGCTGTTCTTTCTCTTAAAATAGCTGAAATTTCTTTTAATTTATCATCTGTTTTACTTAATTCTTTCATAGATCTTTCTTTTCTTATTTCATAGATTGAAATTCCTGAAACTTCTTCTATGATTTTTCTTCTATCATCTGGTCTCATTCTTACAAAGTTTTGAATTTCTCCTTGCAAAATAATATTAAATCCATTTGGATCTATTCCTGCCTGAGCAAGAAGAGCTAAAACCTCTTGCCTTGTTTTTGTGTGGTTGTTTATTTTGTATATACTTTGACCATTTTTTCTAACAATTCTTTTTATTGAAACTTCTGTGCTATCTAATGAAAATGTTTTATCTGAATTTTCAAATACAATTTCAACCATTGCCTCCTTGGCAGGGCCAACTTCTTTTGTTCCTAAAAAGATTAAATTTTTTGCTTTGGCAGCTCGCATTGACTTTATACTTAATCTACCAAGAACAAAGCAAATAGCATCTGAAATATTACTTTTACCAGAACCATTTGGACCCAATACAACATTAATTTGATTTGTTAAAGGAATTTCTGTTTTTCTAACAAAACTTTTGAATCCGTGCATCACCAGTTTTTTTATATGAGCCATTGATAGGAATAACTTTGAGAAGTTTTTAAAGATTCTTGTAGAACTATTATTAAATTTCTTTAATACTTATGTTAGAATTGTCAATAACTTCCATACCTTCTACACTTGCAAGTCTATGAGCAAGATTTAAAGCATTTCTTCTTGAGACATTCTCAGCTCCTTCTTTATAAGAAGTTACTCCAAGATACTTAGTATCGTGTTTTCTAGTATTTTCTTTCATAATAATTTTTTTATTATTTTGAATATTTCTATATCTCAAATCTTCTCTTATCTCTTCCCATGAAATTCCTTTTTCAGTTAGCTTCTGATAAAGATTATATGCTTTTTCTTCTAATCTCTTTAATTCTTTTCTGTCCTCTTTACTATAATACATATTGATTATATCTTTATTTGATATAACATTGGATTTTATTTGATAAACTCCCTTTTCTTTATCTTTAACTGGTCTCACGAGTGCTGCGAGTCCCATACCATTCCCATTCGCTCCAACATAATAAATCTCATATTGCTTTAACTCTTCGTTAAATCTCCAGTTTTCACTAGAATCTGTTTTAAAAACTACTACTTGATCTTTGTTATTTTGTTTCATTTTTTATTTTGTTTATTTACTTATTTAATTAAAATTAATAATAATAATAATAATAGGTATATAGAGCTATATCCTACCAAATGGGAGCATAAAATAGAATATATTATAAACTTAAATTTATTATAATTGTTATGGATACTTCAATATTAGAAGACTTAGGATTAAGTCATTCAGAAATCAAGGTTTATCTTACTCTTCTAGAAATAGGTTCAAGTAGTGCGGGGTTAATATTAGAGAAGTCAAAGATTCAAAATTCAGTATTACATAGAGCTCTTAACTCCTTAATAGAAAAAGGTATAATAAGTCACGTTTTAGAAGGAAAAAGAAAGATATATCAGGCAGTAAATCCAGAGTCCTTTTTTGAATTTATAGAGGATAAAAAGGCTAAATTTGCAGAACTTTTACCTGAATTAAAGAAAAGGCAGGAAAAATCTACATCTAGAGAAACAGCCACAATATACAAGGGCCTTAGAGGTATAAAAGAGGTTTACGAAATTATGAGAACTGTTAAAGCTAAGGAATATTTAACTTATGGCGGTGGACCTCCCACTGAAAAGCTTATGGGACTAACATGGTGGATTAATCATCATCAAAAAAGAATAGCTAACAAACTTCCTTCTAGACAAGTATTTGACAAGGCTGTAAAAAATATTGGTGGAACAGAAATCGGAAAAATGCCTCTTACCAATATTAAATATGTTTCAGCAGAGTTAGCGCAGTTTCAAGAAACAGTAATTGTTGGAGAATATGTTGCAATAGCAGTATTTACAGAAACTCCTTATGCTTTTCTAATTAAAGATAAGGCTGTTGCAGAAGGATATAAAAAATATTTTGAATTATTATGGAAGGTTGCTAAGAAATAATCAAGATAGCTTCATTTGAGAAGATTGAGCTGCTGCAAGTTTCCAGGTTTTCCAGGTTTTTCTAAATATACCTTCTTTGTCATATTTTTGAATATTCTTTTTTAGGAATTTAACTGTTGAAGGATCTGAAGGATAACCTGAACCCATGTCTTGGCCATATTTTTGTTTTAATTTATCCATTTCTTCTTCTCTTCTTAATTTTGCTAATACAGATGCTGCAGATACACTTGCATGTTTAACATCTGCCTTATGTTCACACACAACATCTAAATTTGATAAATTTGTTATTTTTGTTTTTAAATAATCTCTCCACTTAACTATGCTAACAGATGGGCAATCTACTATTACTTGGATTTTCTTTTTTCCATCATTTAATTTATTAATTATTTTAGCAGCTTTGATAGCTTCAAGTTCATTTAATTTAATTCCCTTGCCATTTGATTTTTCAATTTCATCTGGAGAAGTAGTGTTGGTTGAAACAGAAATTGATTTTTCTAAGATTGATTTTTTTAAAAATTCTCTACGTTTTTGAGTTAATTGTTTACTATCTTTAACACCTAAATTTTTTAATTCTCGTTCAACATCTGGAGTCATTAAACAACCTGAAAGAATCATAGGACCTATTACAGGGCCTCTGCCTGCATCATCAATTCCTAATTTTAGAACCTCCATTGTATAAATAATTCTGAGTTGTTTTTAAAGTTTGGGTTGGAAAAATAAAAAAGTAATTACTCAATTTAGATGACGCATCTTTATATAAGATATCTATTTTATAGACTACAATTAAATTTTTGGAGGTATATTTTAAATGGATAAAAAGAAACTTTTGTTACCCTTAGTAATGTTATTATCCCTAAGTTTTGTGCTAGCTTTCACATTAGATTGGCACCCAACATACGGAACAGTGGAATGGCCTGAAGATTATTCTTATGCAGAATATGATGAGTTTGGAACTACTGAAGCTTTGGATTTTTTAGAACTTAATGGATACGATCCAGATGAGATCAAAAGTGTTGATTTAGATTTTGATTATTCTACAGGAGAGTATTTTCATGAGTTACAACACAGGCATGGAGCTGCACAATTTTATGTATGGCATGATCTTGCTATAGGTTCAACAATTGTAACTATGGATATTGTTTTTAATGATGACTCTACTGCTAAAGAAGTAGGTGTATGGGATGAATTGAATATGAGAAAGAGAATAGCAATAAGAGCAAGTAGAAAGAAAAACGAAACTACACAATAAATTTTTTGACTTTTTTTTATTTTTTTTATTTTTTAATGATTTTTTAGAAGAAAAAGACTTAATAACTTTAAAATAGTAACATTTAAATAAAATATTGGTCTATTTCTTTTATGGATAAAATAGAATTTACCATGCCTCTTTATGAAATAAGGATGTCCTTAACAGGCATCTGCAATCATGATTGTGTTTATTGCGGGCCTTTTTCAGATGGGAAAAAGGATAATGGTTATAAAGAATTAAGTTTAAATCAAATAAAACAATTAACCCCACTTCTAAAAAAGAATAAATTACATATTCAACTAACAGGAGGAGAGCCTGGATTAAGAAAAGATTTAATTCCCATAGTGCAAACACTGTATAAATCTGGAATAAAAGATATTGGGATTACTACAAATGGTTCAACTATCAATCCAAACTATGCACAAAAACTCTTAGATGCAGGAATTTCTGATTTTCATATTCATATGCCTTCATTAAATTATAAGGCTTTTAGTAAAACAACTAAAGATAAAAGAATTAAAGTAATAAAAAATATTCAAGACACTGCTATTTTTTTAAAAAATCAAAATCAAAATATTGAGTTCAATACTCCTGTAACTAATATTAATTTGCCAACTTTACAATCTTTAACTGATTTTTGTTTTGAAAATAAAATAAATTTAAAACTTATTGAAGAAATAAATTTATTAAAAAATCAAATTACAGAAAATCAGATTATTCAACATATTGAAGGTTGGTTTAAAAAAAAGCAATTAAATTTAAATGAAACTAAAATAGATAAAAAGTATGGAAGAATCTATAATTTTGGAGATTTTGCTTTTAGAGTTGCTCCAGCAACAAAAGGCCTTGTAGATTTTTTAAATAAGAAACAAGAAACTATTCTTTATGATGGAAGATATTGGATAGGGGGAAACAACAAAAACTTTTTATTTACACCTTCTTATTTCATAAAGCCAAAATTGGGAACTTTTAATGATTTAGAAAAAAATTTAAATGAAACAATCCAAAGATATAACAATGAAAAAAAATAAATTAAGATATAAAAATATTATTGCAGAATCTTACTATTTAGAAAATAATAATGGAAAAATAATAGTTTTTTGTCAAGGAATTCCTGGAAGTTCTAGTTATATGGAAATGGCTAAAAAGTATGTGGAAGCAGGATTTATTTTTATCCATCCAAAATATTTAGGAAGTTGGGAAAGTTATGGTGATTTTAATATCGAAACTTGTAAAAAAACAATTGTAGATTTTGTTAATGGTTTAAAAAGCATGAACATGAAGACTATTTTCAATGAAGATTTTGAGGTTCCATTTAAAGAAATATTTTTATTAGGTCATAGTTTTGGGGGGAGTGTAGCATTATGTTCTGGAGCAGAATTAGATGTTGATGGAATTATTGCACTTGCACCTGTAATTGATTATAAAGTTCAAGGGAAAGAAAAATATGAAGAAGAGGAAATGGTGGGACTATATGATTTTATTCAAGCAGGGTTTGAAAATATTTATAGAAATATTAATAAAAATGAGTGGGATAATTTTTGTATTAATGGGTCTAATTTAAATGCTAACGATTATTTTATTCAGTTAAAATCAAAAAAGATTTTACTGATTCATGGAGTACAAGATACTTCCATAAACTATAATCGCTCAAAAGAATTTTTTTCTAAACTAAAGAACTTAAGAGGGGATATTGATTATCTTGAAACAAATGATAGTCATAGTAGTCTTAAATTAAATTCTTTTGAGAAAATTATCTCTTGGACTAAAGGATGAAATCTTTTAACATAGCAAATCCTCCTTGTGGAATTTATAGAGGTGATTTACCTTTAGGTTATGCTTATTTTCATACTCTGCTAGATATATATTCTAGATTTTTGGGAGATTTTAAAAAACTGAAAATTTCTTGTCCTAAATATAGTTTAAATTCTCTTGGTAAACGTGCAGAAAGTTTGAATTTAGATGGTACAATAGAAGATCTTGACAAATATACTAAAAATTATATTAAACAAGGAAAATTAAGAGATAATATGAATTTATCCTTCTCAGGAAATCTTCTAGATACTTCCTCTGAATCTGTTGAACAAACTTTAAAAGTTTTTAGAAAATTATATGAAAAAGGATATTCTTTTAGAGATGGAAACACTTTTTATTTAGATTCGGAAAAAATTAGAAGAAATTTCGATTTAGAAGAAATTACTCATAGTATAAATTTTTTCTCTAATAGAGGTAAAAAGGAATTTTTAAGAATTATTTCTAATTCAGAAGACCCAATTAGAATAACTAAGGAAAGAAAATATTCTATTAAGAATCCTTTTGGGGGAGAAGGAATTGCTCCTATTTTTGGTGTTGCAAATCTATGGGAAGGAAATTTTAATGGGGGCCTTGATTTAATGGCTTCATCTGAAAAAGAATTAACTAGATATATTTCTTTAAGATTTTTTTCACAAATTCCTATTTCTGATGAACTTCCAACAAAAAATATTTTGATTTACAATCATATTTGTCCTCAAAATGGTTTTAATAGTTGGGATATGGAAGAACTTACAAAAAATGGAACTAATTCAGACTCATTAAGATATGCCTTTGCAAAATCATTTTCTCTATCTAGACAAAAAATGAAATTACAGAACAACTCTTTTGATAGGGGAAAAAGGTTAGTGTATCTTGTTAAAAATTTACAAAAATTATTTTTAAATGAACAGTTAAATTTTAAAGAGTTTGTGAATGTCCATAATCCAGATTATATTAAAAAAATGAAAAATTTTAAGTATTCTTTAGTTTTAGAGGACTTAGAAAGAAAATTTAGAGATATTAGTAATAAAATTAATATTTCTAAACATGAGGGAAATTTTAATATGAAAAAACATGAAATATTTGAGGAATATTTGGGTAAGGTGAAAGAATTAAGCCCATTTTGTCCTTTCACTTCTAAAAAAATAATAAAAAATGAACTTAAAAAATAAAGTAGCACCAGAAAAATGGTATGATTCTTATGCTAGTAAGCCTGAAATTTATGATTTATTTTCTAAATATGAAGATTTTGGGAATAAAGCTTTCAAAAAATTATTAACTAAAGTTTCTTTTAAAAATAAAATAGTATTAGATATAGGGTGTGGTTCTGGAAAATATATCTCACTTATAGCTCCTTTATGTAAAAGATACTATGCTTTGGATCAGTCAGAAAAAATTTTAACTCTTGCTAAAAAGAAAAATAAAAGATTCGAAAATGTCTATTATATTAATTCAAACTCTGAAAATATTCCATTAAAGGATAATTCTATTAATATTGTTTTTTCTTCTTGGGGATTTGGAATGAATGAGATTAGTAAAACAATGGATGAAGTTAAAAGAGTTACCATTTTGGGTGGAGAATGCTGGGCTTTTGGAAATTATCCTTCTGGAGAATTTATGGAATTAAGAGGAAAATCAGAAATTGAAAAAGATAGATTAACAATGAATATTTTGAACAAAAAATATAATTTAAAAGTAATTGAAGTTGTTAAAACAAATTTTGGATTTCCATCTGAAAATATGGCTCGAAAAGTTTTTCAATACCTATTTGGAGAAAAATCTATAAATCATTTTAAAAAGAAAAATTTAAAAAATTTAAAACATGAAATTATAATACAATATAAAAAAATAAATGGAAATTAAAAATATTATAGTTGTTACAGATTGCAAGGATATTGCACTTCAACAAATTAAAGCTAGATTGACTCGCCTTTTACCAGAAAGTAGAATAAACTTTTTTGATTTAATTACTGCTCCTTTTCAAGTAAATAATGGATTATTTTTATCTAAATTGATTTCCGAAGAAATTCCTCATGGAAACAACACTTTATTTTTAGCAATTGTTAATCCTCTAAAATCAAAACCAAAAAGAATATTTGGAAAATTAAAAAATGGAACTTGGTTTGTTGGAGCAGATACAGGAATATATTCCTTACTTTTTGAAGAATTTGGTATTGAAAAAGTATATACTGGTAAAAATCAAATACATTATCCTTTCGGAGGACTTCATATGCACACAATTACTTCTGGAAAATTACTTAGTGGAATTTCTGAAAAAGAACTAGGGGATGAAATGATAAAAAAAGATGTTAAAATTATTACTCCAAAAAAAGGAGAAGTTGTGCATATTGATAATTTTGGCTTGATTAAAATTTGGGCTAAAATAAATGACTTTGATTTTAAGGAAGGAGATAAAGTAAAAATTGAAATTATTAATTCAAAAAAAACTTTAAAAGGAATATTTTCAAATAGAATGATGAATCATGAAGATAATTCTTTAGTTGTTTATCCTGGAAGTTCATTATTAGATAAATCTGAATTTAAAGATATTGAAGAATATAGAAAGTCTGGATTAATGGAAATAGGATTAGTTAGAAATCCTAACTCTGCGAAAGAATTAGGAATAAATATTGGTGATATAATTCATATTAAAAAAATAAAATAGCGGAGACGGGATTTGAACCACGCGATCTCCGGGTTATGGGCCCGGTGAGGACTCCAGACTCCTCCACTCCGCTGGTATTCAATATGGGACTTATCTTTTAAAGGTTTCTGAGAGGGAGGAAAACCCTTAAAAATAACAGAATGTGTGTATTATCATGCCCCGATCTCATACCCTAAAGGGCACGAGAACCTCTAAGGAGGTAGTTTGTTATTGCAATAAAAAATACAAACACAAAAGATTAAAAATTAAAATTCATATTTAAATTCACAGGCCCCGATCGCATAGTGGTATTGCACCGGATTGCTAGGTTTTTTATAAAACGCAAAGATCCGGAACCTTCGGGTTGGGTAGGTTCGATTCCTGCTCGGGGCGTTTATTTTTTTCTTATCTAGCCAACATAATTTATTTAAATAAATTATAAAAACCTTCAATTACTAATAATTAAAGAAAATGGTAATTAAATTAGAAACTAAAAGGTTGATTTTGAGAAAGCCTCGAAAGAGTGATTGGAAAGATTTAGTTAATGGAATGAACAACTTGAATATTTCTAAAAATTTGGAAGTTGTTCCTTTTCCTTACAAAAAGAAAGATGCAAAAGATTTTATAAAAAACAAAATAAAAAAATGGAATAAAAAAGATCAAGATGACTTTTCATTTTTTATAGAATTAAAATCTGAAAAAAAGATGATTGGCGCTATTGGATTACATCAAGTAGAGAAATTTAACGGGCTTGCTACAACTGGTTCTTGGATTAATGAAAAATATTGGAGAAAAGGATATATTAGTGAAGCTAAAATTGCATTTAATGAATATGCATTTAATAAATTAAAATTAAGAAAACTATGTTCTGCAGTTTTTGTAGATAATAAGGGAAGTAATGCTACACAGAAAAGAATGGGATATAAATTAGAAGGATATTTGAAAAAGCATAGCAAATGTAAGGCAACAAATAAAATTCGTGATGTTAAGGTGTATGGTTTGTTTAAAGAAGATTGGAAAAAGAATCTGCCTAAACTTAAAAAACATTTAAAGAAAAAACTTCAAATATTGGAAGAAAGAGTTTAATCAATCATATTTCTCATAAAAAATAGCTTCTTCTTTGATTCCTAATTTCTTTAGTTTTTCTCTAACATCTTCAATCATTTTTGAAAGTCCGCAGAGGTAGAAATGTTCTTCTTTGTTTTTCATTGCTAGTTTTTCAATGAAATCTTGAACATGGCCCTGGTTTAGGTTCTTAGGATCTTTGCTCTTTGGTTGACTTATAATATTATAGAATTCTAAGTTTGGGTACTTAGATTTTAGTTCCTTGAATTCTTTGTCATATAGAATGTGTTCTTCATGTCTAAATCCTTTGAGAAGGATTATTTTCTTTTTGTGTCCTTTCTCTAATGTGTCTTCTATAATGCTTTTCAATGCTGAGATACCTGTTCCTGTTGCAATAAAAATTATATCTACTTCTTTTGAGGTTGGATCTAATGTAAATTTTCCTAATGGGCCTGTGAGAGTTATTTGATCATCTTGTTTTAAATTTTGAATTATTTCAGATCCTTTTCCTTCTGGAACTATCTTTATACAAAATTCAAGATAATCTTTTTTAGAAGGGGTTGAAACTATGGAAAAAGGTCTTTTTATTGAAGCTCCATCTTTCTCTAGAGACATCATAATGAATTGTCCTGCCTTAAAATCAAAATCATTTGGAGCAGAGACTTTGAAATATTTTACATCATGAGTCATATTTTCTACTTCTAATATATTTGATTCAAATTTTTTAACCATTTTATTTTATATTTTTATAACCTTTTTTTTCTATCTCTTTTATTAAACTTAGATTTCCTTGCTTAATTATTTTACCATCTATTATCAAATAAACTTTATCTGGTTTTATTTGCTGAAATATTTTATTATAATGTGTTATTAGAAATAATGATTTATCTTTAGTCATGAATTTTTTGATGTTATTTATTACTATTTTTAGAGAATCTACATCTAAGCCTGAATCTGTTTCATCAATTAATGCTAAGGTTGGATTTAGAAGAATTAATTGAAGTGTTTCTAATTTCTTTTTTTCTCCACCTGAAAAACCTTCATTAAGATATCTTCCAAGAAATGATTTATCTATATTTAATTGCATTGCCTTTTTTTCTACTAATTCTTTAAAATCTGCAACAGAGATTTTCTTGTTAAGTGAGTTGTAAGCTTGTCTTAGAAAATTTAAAATTGATAATCCTGGAATTTCAATTGGATTTTGAAATAAAAGAAATAATCCTTTTTTTGCCCTTTTATGTGGTTTTTCATTTGTTATGTTTTTATTGTTGAAAATTATTTTTCCAGAAGTTATTTTATATTTAGGATCTCCCATAATTACATGTGCTAATGTTGATTTTCCAGAACCATTGGGACCTATTAGAACTGTGATTTTTCCTTTTTCTAAAGTTAGTGAAATATTTTTTAATATTTCTTTATTTTCTCTTTCAACTGTTAAATTTTTTATTTCAAGTAAAGACATTTTATTTTAGAGAATTTTTAATAGAATCTAAAGGAAGAAGTGCGCATTTAACCCTGCCTGGATTGAGTTTTATTTTTAATAATTTTAAAATATCATCTTTATTTAGTTTTTTAATATCTTCAATTTTCATGCCTTTGATTTTTTCTGTTAATAATGAAGCTGAAACCATGCTCATTACACATCCACTGCCATGAAACCTAATATCTTTTACAGCGTCTTTGTTAATTATCAGTTGAACTGTTATTTCATCTCCACAGATAGAATTATGCTCTGTATTTTCATTTGTTGGATTTTTCAAGGTTCCAAAATTTTGAGGATTTTTATATAATTCTAAAATCTGTTCTCTGTATAAATCATCTGAAAAATTTGAATGTGCCATTTTAACAAATACTCCTATCTATTTCAAGATCAATTAACCTATTTAATTCTACTGCATATTCTATTGGAAGTTTTTTTACAAGAGGTTCAATAAATCCTGCTACTATTAATTTTATAGCTTCTTCTTCTGATAATCCTCTTGACATTAAATAAAAAAGCTGTTCTTCCCCTATTTTTCCTACAACCGCTTCATGGGAAACTGTTACATTATTTTCTTTAACATTCATTTCAGGTAATGTATTTGCTTGGCTTTTATTATCTAATATTAATCCATCACATCTTACACTTGATTTTGAATCTATTGCCCCTTTTTTTATGTCTACTAAACCTCTATAGGAACTTATTCCCCCTCCAACACTTATTCCTTTACTAATAATATGGGAGGAAGTGTTTTTAGCTAAATGATATACCTTACAACCTGAATCTTGATATTGGCCTTTTCCTGCATAGGCTATTCCTAAGTAATTTGTTTTAGCATTTTCACCTGAAAGTATGCTGGAAGGATAGAGCATTGTGATTTTACTTCCTAAATTTCCATTTACCCAGTCCATAGTTGCATTTTCATGAACAATTGCTCTTTTTGTATTCAGATTGTAAACATTTTTACTCCAATTTTCAATACTGCTGTATTTTACTTTTGCATTTTTTAAAACATGGATTTCTACACATCCTGCATGTAAACTATTTTTAGAATATAATGGAGCTGAGCAACCTTCTATATAATGGATTTCAGAACCTTCATCAGCTATAATTAAAGTGTGCTCAAATTGGCCTCCATTTTTTGCATTCATTCTAAAATATGCTTGTAGAGGTAATTCGACTTTGACATTTTTTGGAACATAAATAAAAGATCCTCCACTGAAAAAAGCTGCATGTAATGCTGTGAATTTATGTAGATTTACTGGAACACAGGTTGTCATGAAATATTTTTTAACAAGCTCTGGATGTTGTATAATCGCTTCATCAAAATCTAGAAAAATTACACCTTTTTCTGTTAATTTTTTCTTCAAATGATGGTAAATTATTTCGCTTTCATATTGAGCACCTGCACCTGCTAAAGCTTTTTTTTCAGCCTCGGGAATTCCAAGTTTATCAAAAGTATCTCTTATTTCTTCTGGAACATCTTTCCAATTATTTGCATTTTTTTTAGCATCTGGTTTGATATAATAAGATATTTCTTCAAAATTTAGATCTGAAATATCTGGTCCAAAATTAGGTGAAGGAAGTTTTTTGAATAGTTTTAATCCTTGGAGTCTTTTTTCTAAAATCCAATCAGGTTCTTTTTTATCTTTTGAAATTTGTCTTACAAGTGCTTCGCTAATTCCTTTCTTTGATTTAAATTTTAAATTTTCCTTGTTTGGAAGATTGTATAATTCTTTTGTTATTTCTATTTGTTTCATACAAATATTAACTATTGTTAATGTTTTTAAATATTCTTATGTGGGCACATTCTTTAGAATTTTTTATTTGTGCCCATATAGCCTTAATCCTATGTAAAAAAGAGTAATTATTTGAAAATTTCTACTGCATTATTTAGAACTTTATTGATATCACTTATCATAAAATCAATTGTTTCATTGTCAAAACCATGAAGTTTAGCACCTGATTCTATTGTATCTGAGTTTGCAAAAACACAACCAACACAATGTAAACCATAGCCCATTAAAACTAAGATAGACTCAGGATATTTATTAATTATATTTTGAACTAACATATCTTTTTTTATTGTAATTTTTTTAACCATTTTTAACAATCACATATAGTCTTTTTCAGATCTTGGAGGCACGCCTTCATCTAATTTTTTCAAATCTTCTAGAATTTTTTCAAATTCTTTATCAGATTCTTTGTCATCTATAGATCTTTTTTCTTCTATAGGTTCTTTTATTTTCAAATTTGGTTTTACCATTTTATTTTACTAGAATTGTTACTGTTTAGTCTTTAGGATTTCGCGTTTAAAAAATACTCATTCACTTTAGTCCAATTTATTATGCTCATAAATGCTTCTGCATAATCTGGCCTTTTATTTTGGTATTTTAAATAATATGCATGTTCCCAAACATCTATTACTAATAAGGGAATTTTGTTTTCTGTTATTGGAGATTCGTGATCTCTTGTTTTAGTGATTTCTAATTTATTTGAAGTTGGGTTAAATACAAGCCAAGCCCATCCACTTCCAAATTGAGTTATTGCTGCCTGTTTAAATTGTTTTTTAAATTCGTCAAGACTCTGGAAATCTTTTTCAATAGCTTCAAGGATTTCTCCACTAGGTGTAATATCTTTTTTGAGAATAGTCCAGAAAAAACTGTGGTTTAGATGTCCTCCTGCATTATTTTTTACAGCTATTCTTATTTCTTCTGGAACAGCTTCTAAATTTTTTAATAATTCTTCTGCAGATTTTTCTTGTAAATCTTCGTGACTTTCAAGAGCTTTATTTAAATTATCAATATATGCTTGATGATGTTTGCTATGATGAATCTCCATTGTTTGGGAGTCTAAATAGGGTTCAAGAACTTCGTAAGCATACTCTAATTTAGGTAGTGTATATTTCATTGTTTAACTATTGTTAACTTGGTTTATAAAGTTTATTGTGAATATTTAAATATGGGAATTTGTTTGATTTGAGGTATGGAAAAAGGATGTGATAAAAAATGAATGCTGCAATAATAGCTTTAATTGCTATTGTGTTTTTAATTGGGAATTATTTTTTATATGGAAGATTTGTTGAGAAGAAGATAAAACCTTCAAATAAAAAAACACCTGCTCACTTGAATAAAGATAAAACAGATTATTATCCTTCAAATAAATATTTCTTATTTGGTCATCACTTTGCATCTATTGCAGGGGCTGGCCCTATTATAGGTCCTATCTTAGCTCTTTCTTATTTTGGATGGTTATTTACAGCTTTATGGATTGTTATTGGAACTGTCTTTATAGGTGCTGTTCATGATTATTTATCATTAATGATTTCTGTTAAAAACAAGGCAAAAGGTATTGCTCAAATAACTTCAAAAGTTCTTAATAAAAAATCTGGTAAGATTTTTGCTATCATGATTTATTTAACTTTAATGTTATTGATAACTGTTTTTGCTGTTGGTGCTGCAGATTCTATTATTACTCAACCTAGTTTAGTTATACCTATTATTGCTATTTCTTTAATAGCTGTTCTTTTGGGTTTAGCTGTCTATAAATTTAAAGCAAATCCGTTTATTGCCTCTATAATTGCACTTGGATTTTCATTCTTTTTTATGTGGGTTGGATATAAACTTCCTGTTGTTCTTCCTTTTTCAGCAGAAATATCTAGAATAATATGGATTACTTTGTTAATGGCTTACGGAGGAATAGCTTCGCTTGTTCCTGTTTGGGTATTTTTACAACCTAGGGACTATCTTAGTTCTATTCAACTTATTTTATTCTTACTTTTAGGTTTTATTTCTATTTTAATTGTAAAACCTGTGATTAATAGTCCAATGATTATTAATTCTGGAATTCCTGTCTGGCCAATATTATTTATCACTGTTGCATGTGGGGCTATATCTGGTTTCCACTCGTTGGTTGCTTCTGGTACAACTTCTAAACAACTTGCAAAAGAAAAACATGGAAGACTTATTGGATATGGTGGAATGATTGCAGAAGGGATTTTAGCTATACTTGTATTATTATTTGTTGCTAGTTTGCCTTGGGAAGGATCACTTGGCTTTTTAGGTTCATTAAGTGATTCTTGGATTATTGCCTTTGGAAATGGTGTTGGAAATGTTGTTTCTCAATTAAACATACCTTTCTTGACATTTCCTATTGCAGCTTTGATTGGAGCATTTATGATTAATCAATTTATTTTAACTTCCTTAGATACTTCTACAAGATTATCTAGATTAGTTCTTGCAGGAACATTTAAGAACAAAATATTTAAGAGGAAATTTATAGGTGTTTTAGTTACATTAATACCTGCTTATATTTTAGCTATAACAAATCAATATGTAAATTTATGGAGATTGTTTGGAAGTGCTAATCAATTAATAGCTGCTATTGCCTTGATAACAATCTCTGCTTATTTTGTTGAGCATAAGAAGAAAATCAAATTTTTGATTATACCTACAATGTTTATGTTAATCACAACTTTTGCAGCTTTAATCTATAGTTTATTTAGTGCTAGTGGATATATTGCAACAGGAAATTGGATATTAACTATTATCTCTCTAATCTTTATTGTGCTTGCAGGAATTATTTCTTATGAAGGTTTTGGAGTTTTGTGCAAGTATAAGAAAACTTGTTTTTGAATTATTTTTTAATCTCACTTGTTTTTTTATAATTTAGATATAATTTATCTAGGATTTCTATTATTCTTTTTCGTTCATCTGCATTTTTAATTCCTTTCCAATCTAATAGAACAAAATCAACATCTTCTTCTGTATTGTCTACAGCTTGCTTAATCATTTCTTCTGAGAGGGGTGTGGCATATTGAGCTATAACATGTGAGATTGCAAAGTTAGAAGTTAGTTGAATCTTATTGAAGTTTGGGCAGTAATGAGGTCCGCCTATTCCAATTGCTATCTCATTATAAGGGTTTTCGTGAAATTCGTCTATAATATCTCTAATTGTTTTTGCTATGATAAATCCTGCTTTCCTACTTACCCATTCATTTTCAGATGAACCTATTTCTATAAACATGCAAGGTTTGTCTATTAGAGGACCATGATGTGTTGCCTCCATTGTTACTTTGTAATCTTTGAGATTATGGTGTTTTGCATTTTTATTTAAAAGTTCGAAAGCTTGTTTCATAAAAAGAGCTGAAACAGGGCAAACTTTTGTTTCTTCTCCACCATATTGAGCTTGTCTCCAATTTCCAGGAGCATGAATTGTTAGAGCTTTGTCTCCTTTTTCAGATTGATGTCTTGAAGCAAAGATAATAAAATCATATTGATTGATTCTATCCAGATCTAGATTTTTAGTATAAATCATTTCTTCTTCAACAAGATAAAAATCATATTTACCAAACTGACTCAGCTGAGTAGTTATGTTTATTCCTGCTTTATCTTTCTTGCTTGCAACTATTAGGTATTTTTTGTACATTTTATCTTTTAATCTCTTTTCCATCAATTATTAATGTTGAAGGTTGTCCATTTAATTCTCCCACATCAACAACCACATCAACCTTATTTTTTATTTCTTTAGGGATTTCTGCTATGGTTTTTGCAAAAGGTTGACCAGATAAATTAACAGATGTTGTTATAAAAGGTTTTCCAGCTTTTTGCACTTGTTTTGTGAAATCACTGTTTGGAATTCTTATTCCAATATTATCTAAAGAGCAGACATGATTTAGAAATTGGGGGTTTTTCTTATTTAGAATAATTGTATAAGGTCCGGGTAAATATTTCTTAAGATCTATATCTACCTTGCAATTTTCATTTATCCATTCAAATGAAGGTGCTATAATACTTAGGGGGTTATTTCTATCTCTTCCCTTGAGTTGTTTTATCTTATTTACAGCTTGCTCATTTGTAGCATCACAGCCTAAACCGTAAATTGTATCTGTGGGATAGATAAATATCTTCCCTTGCTTTATTTGTTCTTGGTAGTCTTCCATGAATTGATTAAAGATGGAAGGGATTTAAAGGTTTTGAAAAGATTATTCAAATAAACTCAAATATTGACTATAACCTTCTTTTTCCAAATCTTCCTTAGAAATAAATTGAAGTGCTGCAGAATTCATACAATATCTCTGACCTGTTGGAGCAGGACCATCATTAAAAATATGGCCTAGATGGGCATTTCCTTCCCTACTTCTAACTTCTGTTCTTATTGAAAATAAAGTATTGTCTTCTAATTCTAGAATATTTGTTGGGTCTAAGGGTTTTGTGAAACTTGGCCATCCTGTTCCTGAGATAAATTTGTCTGTAGATGAAAATAATGCTTCACCAGAAATTAGATCTACATAAATTCCTTCATTTTTATTATCCCAATATTCATTGTTAAAAGGTCTCTCTGTTCCATTTTCTTGAGTAACTTCATATTGAAGAGGTGTCAGAGAAGCTATTATTTCTTCTCTTGGCTTGATTTGGGGTAGTATGTAGTCTTTATCTTCTCCCCAGAAAGCATCTCTATAATTATCTCTTCCAGAAGCTGACCTATAGTAGTTATATCTTAAGGGATTTTTTGTATGGTAGTCTTGGTGGTACTCTTCTGCATTGTAGAACTTTTCTAATTTTCTTATGGCTGTTAAAATTGGTTGGTTATATTTTCCAGAATTTGTTAGCTTTTGGATTGATTCTTCTGCAAGTCTTTTTTGTTCTTCATTGTGATAGAAAATTGCAGAAGTATATTGATGCCCTCTATCTACAAATGAACCTTCTCCATCTGTTGGATCAATTTGTCTCCAAAAGATTTCTAGTAAATCTGAATAGGAAATCTTAGCTGGATTGTAATATATTTGGACAGCTTCTAAATGGTTTGTTTGTTTTGAAGAAACTTCTTCATAAGTTGGATTCTCTTTCTCTCCCCCAGTATATCCTGAAACTACTTCATAAATACCATCATATTTTTCATATGCAGATTCAACACACCAGAAACATCCGCCTGCAAGTGTTGCAACTTCTGCATTTTCCAAGATAGAACCATCTAATTCAACAACCATATTTCCTGTTAGAGCATTATAACCAAAAACCATGCCTACAAAGATTAGCAACACTATAACTAAAATTATTTTAATTAACATTTGAATATAAAAAAGTTTTGAGAAACTTATCTTTAATTATATAAATATAAAAACCAAGGTTATTAAATATTACTACTTAAGAAACTTCTTCAATTTCTTATTCTTTATTGTATCTTGGTATCCTTTTTTAACAAGCTTTCTTAGATCTTCTTTTTTATTTTGCCAAGGAGGAATTTTTAATCTTCTTTTTGGCCCAATATATAAAATATTTACTTCTTTTGGGATTTTAAATGAAAATTGTTTTTCCATTAATTGTTTTTGAGTTTTAATGAATTTTATTGATCCTGTTGTTATTGTCTTTGAAATCAGCCAAAGATCATTAAATAAATTTCCACAATATCTAGATTTTCTAGAAGAGTTATTTCCAAAAACAAGTATTTTTGTTGCTCCAAGAGAAATTGCTTTTTCAATATGTAATTCTGCTCTGGAAGAAATTCTACTATCTATAAATCTTTTTTTCTTTATTTTAACACTTTTTTCAATAATTCCACTTAAAAAAGGTACTGTAATAGTGGCTCTAAACAAATCCCATAAATTAATTTTATCTCTATTTCCAAAATAAGTTAATTCTCCTGTTTTTGTATTTGTAACACCTACATAAAGATCTACTTTAGAATTTTTTATAGCATTTATATCTAAATGATATTCTTTATTACATATATTGTCAATAAGAAAATCTCTTCCAAATATTTTCCAAAATCTTTTTTCATTTATTATTTCTTTAACAGAAAGTTTATTGCTCCAAATATCTACTAAATCATCTACTTGATTTGCAAGAAAGAAAAAAGTGTCTGCAGCTCCACCAGATCCTGACACAATAATATCAGGCATTTTTGCTTTGAGTTCTTTAACAGCTTTGCACGCTCCTGCAGAATATGTTGTATGTCCTCCACCCCCTGGAAATACCCATGCAATTTTATTCTCCTTCATAAAATTTAGAATATACTTAAAGTATAAAAACTATTCTAACTAAATATTAATATGCAAGAAATATTGTCTTTACTTATTGGAATTGTTATATTAGCTTTAGGTTTTCCTATTGGAACATATTTAGCTAAAGAAACTAAAGAAGAATTGAAAAGTGGGCAAAAATGGTTTAAGTTAATTGTGTGGATTGGTTTGATTGCTGGGTTTGTTGGTTTTATTTTACAAAACGATGTCATAATGTTTAGTTTTTTCTTTATAGCTATTGTTGCTAGTAAGAGTTTGAAGAAGAAGTAATGTTTCTATGACAATAATCTATTTATATTAAAGGGGATTGATAAAGAGTATGTCATTCGGACCACCTCAAATAATGGATTTAGAAGCACATTTTTGGGATAAAGCTGAAAAAGATATTCCTATAGAAATTCAAGGAACTATTGTAGAAACAGTAGATGAGTTAGAGGAAATGCTTTTAGAAAATGGGTTTTCTGGAAAGCTTAGAGGACTGGATAAATCTAGAGCTTTTGGATTAAAAGAACATTATATTATATTTCATATTGATAAAGATTATGTTGGATATTATGATGCTATATGTAATGAAATAATTGTGGGTGCTCCAAAAACAAAAGCTTATAATTTCAATCGGGGAGGAAATATGGCTAGAGGTCATAAGGTTAAGTGTGGAAATTGTGATTCTGAAATTGATGATCTTTGTTACGAGCGTTCCTAATTACCTTCTCTTTCCGAACAATCTTAATAAAAATAAGAATAGGTTAATGAAGTCTAGATAAAGTCTTAATGCTCCAAGAATAGAATATCTTGGTAATTGTTTTGGATCTTTTATTTCAATTGAAAGTTGTTTTAATCTTTGATTGTCATAGGCTGTTAAGGCTGAGAAAACAACAACTCCTATAACAGATATTACATACATTAATGCAGAACTCTTCAAAAAGAAATTAACTATCATAGCAATAATTATTCCTATTAAAGCCATAAATAGTATTGGTCCTAGTTTTGAAATATCTGTGTCTGTGAAAAATGCCCAGATAGCTAATATTCCAAACATACTTGCTGCTATGAAAAATGTAACAGCTATTGATGTTGCTGTGTAAAATAAAAGAATTATTGAGATTGTTACTCCATTAAGGAAAGAATAAAATAAAAATAATGTTCTTGACATATTTAATGGAAGCTTATGAATCATTCCTGTAATTGAAACTACTAAGATTAATTCAAGAACAATTAAACCAATAAATATGAGCATGTTTGAGAAAATAAGATTTGTTAATGCTGGTGAAGATACAACTATTAGGGCTGTAACAGCTGATAAAATTAATCCTAAAAACATCCAAAAATAAACTTGTTGAAAAAATTTAGATGTTCTGTTTAAAGTTTTCATAATTTTTTAAGGAAGAATTGATTTATAAATTTTAGTCAAAACCAACCAACTTATAAACTAAAATTTTCTTGAAATAATATGTTATATCTAATAGGACTAGGCCTTAATGTTGATGGAATATCTCAATATGGCCTTGAAACAGTAAAGAAATGTAAAAAAATCTATTTGGAAAACTATACTGTTGATTTTCCATATAATGAAGGTGCTTTAGAAGCTGTGCTTGGAAAGAAGATAATTCCAGCTGACAGAGAATTTGTTGAAAGTCTTGAGATTATTGATGAAGCTCAGACTAAAAACGTTGCATTACTTATCTATGGAAGTCCTTTAACAGCTACAACTCATATTACCTTGCTTGAAGAAGCTAAAAAAAGTGGTATTAGAACCAAAGTTATTTACAATGCCTCTGTTATTGATGCTGTTGCTGAAACAGGATTGCAATTATATAAATTTGGAAAAATTGCTTCAATGCCAAAATGGAATAAAGGAAAGAAATTTACCCCTGATAGTTTTATGAAAGTTGTGCATGAAAATATGTCAATGAAAGCACATAGTTTAATTTTAATTGATATTGGTATGGAATTTCAAGAAGCTTTAGATCAACTTGAAATTGCTGCAAGAAATAACCATATTCCTTTAAATAAAATGGTTGTCTGTCAAACATTGGGAACAAGGGGAAGAAGAATATCTTATAGAACTTTTGAAGAATTTAGAGAGTTTTCAAATGTGAAAAAACCTTATTGTATTGTATTACCAAGTAAGTTGCACTTTGTTGAAAAAGATTCTTTAGAGGAATTTAGTTAATCCTTTCCGTGATGAAAAAATATTTTATATTTAACTTTATTATTTTTGCATTCTTTAATTATTTCTTTTTCAATTTTATCCCAATAGATTCTATTTTTAGGTAGACTTTTATATAAATCTTCTAAATTGGGTTTTGTCTTTTTTATAAAATTTAATACTCTTTCTCTATTATTTGCTCTTATATTTAAATTTTCGAAGAAAATTTCATTAACATAATTTTTTGCTACACTAATAATTTTAAACTGATTTGAAATTTCCGGAAATATAGGGGAAACAAAAAGATATGTAGATATTCCTTCCTTATGTAATTTTTTTAAAACTTCTAATCTTTTTTTAGGGGATACAACACAAGATTCTAATTCCTTGGCATATTTTTCATTAAATATTCCAATTGAAATACCTATCTTTAAATTTTTAAATTGTTTTAATAAATCAATATCTCTTAAGATTAAAGGTGATTTTGTTAAAATTTCTAAATTAGGTTGAAGAGGTAATAATCTTTTAAGACATTTTCTTGTTATTTCATATTTTGCTTCTATTGGTTGATAAGGATCTGTTACAGAACTCATTAAAATTTTTGCATTTTTAGGAATTTTCAGAGGTATTTTTTCATAAGCATTTATTTTAATATCTACAAATTCTCCCCATTTTTCATTTGCATGTCCTGTAAATCTTTTCATAAAATCTGCATAACAATATACACAACTATGTTTACATCCAATATATGGATTAATTACAAAATCTATCCCTGGGAGATTACTTTTTGTTAATATTGATTTAACTTGCTTTTCCTTTATCTTCATTTTATATTAAATAAGCAATCTTTGATAAATATTTCTCTTTAGTTAATCTTAAAAATAAGAGGATATTAAATTTAAATAACTACAATAAAATTAATATAAATCTTTATATATCTTAATGAATATTATATTGTATGGACATAATATATATCCCTGCGTCCATTACTATGGAAAATAGTATATCCACTCAAAGATATAAATGGAAATCAGATAGTTCTAAAGAAAGTATATACAAAAGAAAATCAAGAAGAGCAGTTGTTAGATTTACTTCAAAAAAATTAGCAGATAAAATGAGTAAGATTAAAAGATCTAATAGACAAATACTAATTGAATTTTCTGATAAAAATAATTTAAAAATAAAAAGAATAAATAAAAAAGGTATTAGTTTACAAGCTTATTCTGGAAATCATCCTTATATTCAAATAATCATTAATAAAGCCCTTCCAAAAGAATTATGGGAAAAATTTGAAAATTCAAACAAAAAAACAATTACTTTTCCTGTTCATATTGAATTAAATTTAAAAGATTGGTCAGATATTAAACTAGCGCCATGGGATTTTCTAATAGAAGTAGAAAAAGATGCTAAACTCTTAATGGAAAAAGCTTTGAATAAAAATTTTAAAGTGATTAAAGCTTCAAAAGGAAGAGAATACGATCTTGCATTAATTCACCCAAAAGGAAGAGAATTAATTATAGCTATATCTTCTCACACTGCAAAAACAAAAAGTAGAAGTAAAGAAAAAACTATTCAAAAAATACTAATGGATATTAGCAAGATGCTTCCCCATATAAATGATAATACAACTCCTATAGTAATAACAAAACCTATTAAATTTGAAAACTCGTGGTCTTTTACTACAAATAAATATTTAGACTATTATGAGAGAAAATTTGGGTTTAAATTTCTAACCACAGAATTTAAAAAAGATTGGACAGATAATATAATAGAGGAACTCTTAAAAATATAAAAATGTATGAAACACAAAAAATAGAAAAAGAAATATTAGACTTTTGGAGTAATCAAAAGATATTTGATAAGCTTAGAAAACAAAATAAGGGGAATAAAACATGGAGTTTTATAGATGGACCCATAACAGCTAATAATCCAATGGGAGTTCATCATGCTTGGGGTAGAACCTATAAAGATCTCTTTCACAGATTTAAAGCTATGCAAGGGTATGAGATGAGATATCAAAATGGATTTGATTGTCAGGGATTATGGGTTGAGCGAGAAGAAGAAAAAGAACTAGGACTAAAAAATAAGGAAGATATTGAAAAATTTGGAATTTTAAAATTTGTGCAAGCTTGTAAAAAAAGAGTTGAAAAATTCTCAAAAATACAAACAGATCAATCTATTAGATTAGGTTATTGGATGGATTGGGAAAATTCTTACTATACTATGAGGGATACAAATAATCTTCATAATTGGCATCTTCTTAAAACTTACTTTGATAAAGGTTGGTTATTCAAAGGAAAAGATGCTGTTCCTTGGTGTTGGAGGTGTGGAACCGCTAGTTCCAAACATGATATTGCTACAGAAGGGTATAAGGATGTAACTCATAAAGCTATTTTTATGCAATTTCCATTAAAAGATAAACCTAAGGAATATTTTTTAATTTTTACTACAACCCCTTGGACAGTGCCAGCAAATGTTGCTATTGCTGTTAATAAAAAAATAGATTATATATATGCTAAACAAAAAAATAGTAAAAAAATATTTATTGTGGCTGAAGCTTTAGCAGAAAAAGTTCTTGGAGGAAAAGAATTCAAGATTTTAAAAAAAGTTAAGGGAAAAGAATTGGAAGGGATAGAATATGACATGCCTTACAAAGATTTTGAACCTCAAAAAAATTCTCCTCATAAGGTTGTTTTATGGGAGTTAGCATCTGAAGAAGAAGGGACTGGAATTGTTCATATTGCTCCTGGATGTGGAACAGAAGATTTTGAATTAGGTAAAAAAGAAAAGCTTCCAGCAATTTCTCCATTAGATGACGCAGGGGTCTATAAAGAAGGATTTGGGGAATACAGTTTAAAAAAATATTCTGAAGTAAATAGATCTATTATTCAAAATCTTGAGGATAAAAACTTTTTATATAAAAAAGAAAATATTCATCATAGATACCCCCACTGTTGGAGATGTGGAGAAGAATTAGTTTTTAGATTGGTTGATGAATGGTATATTAAGGGTGAAGATATAAGAAATCTTCTTATTAAAGAAAATAAAAAAATAACTTGGTATCCGGAGTATGGAAAAATAAGACAAGAAGATTGGTTTAAAAATATGGGAGACTGGCTTATTTCTAGAAAAAGATATTGGGGTTTACCATTACCAATTTGGGAATGTGAATGTGGTAATATTGAAGTTATAGGAAATTTGAAAGAATTGAAGGAAAAAGCTGTTGACAAAAAAAAAGTGGCAAAGCTTCCAGAAATACACAGGCCTTGGATAGATAAAATAAAATTAAAATGTAAATGTGGAAAAGAAATAGAAAGAATTAAAGATGTGGGTGATGCTTGGCTTGATGCAGGAATTGTTCCTTTTTCAACTATAGGTCCTTATTTAGAAAATAAAAAAGAATGGGAAAAATGGTTTCCTGCAGATCTTATTAGCGAAAATATGCCTGGCCAATTTAGAGGTTGGTTTAATTCATTATTTTGGGCAAGTACAACTTTAACAGGAAAGGCTCCTTTTAAGACTCTTTTTGGCTATGAAACTTTAAAAGATGAAAAGGGTGAGGAAATGCATAAAAGTAAAGGTAATGCTATCTGGTTTGATGACGCGGTAGAAAAGGTAGGTGCAGATTCTATAAGATTTCTTTATGGGCTACAACATCCTGCCCAAGAATTAAGATTTGGATTTAATAATCTTAGAGAACCAAAAAATAATTTGAATATTTTGTATAATATAAGTAAATTAATTGGATTGTCTGAAAAAACAAAAATATCTAAGGTAGAGGATAAATGGATATTAAGCAAATTTAATACTTTAATAAACACTGTGACAGAAGAATTAAATAATTTACATCCACACCTAGCAATTAGAGCATTAAAGGATTTTTGGTTAAATGATTTAAGTAGAGGTTATATAAAAATTGTTAGAGATAGAATTTTCAAACAAGATAATGAAGCAAAATATGTTTTAAGTGAAATTTATATTAATTTGATTAAACTATGTGCTCCAATAGTTCCATTTTTAACAGAAAAAGTTTGGCAAGATTTAAGAGATAAAAACATTGTGAAATTAAAATCTGTTCATCTAGCTTCCTGGCCAAAAGCAAATAAAAAGTTGATTGATAAAAAACTTGAAAATGAATTTGAGACTCTCTTTGGGATAATTGAAAAAGGACTTGCTGAAAGAGATAGAGAACAAATGGGATTAAAATGGCCACTTGCAAAAGCAGATATTACATCTAGTGAAAAATTAAGTAAAACATTACATCCTATTATTTTAAATCAATTAAATGTAAAAAAAGTTAATATTAAACAAAAACCTGCCAAACTTTTAAATACAAAATCTAAGAAAAAACAAGTTACTATGAATCTAATGAGAAAGGAAGTTGAAGTCAAACTGGATACTAAATTAACGCCTGAGTTAGAAGCAGAGGGCTATGCTCGTCAAATATCAAGACAAGTTCAATCTTTCAGAAAGAAGCTTGGATTACAGACCAAAGATAAGGTAAATTTGTGGGTTATCGTTGATGAAAGCTTTAAAAATATATTAGAAAATCAAGAAGAATTTATCAAAGAAAGGACAAATTCGAAAAAAATAAATATTGTTACAACTGCTAAGGAAACATTTAAAAACAAAATTGACTTTAAAATTAAAGATAAAAAAGGTGTGATAGCTATTATCTAATAGGGGTTTTTCAAAAAACACTACCTATTGGTGAGCCAATAAATTCACTCTCTTTTATTACAACAAACTTTAAAAACAAAAGGAAACATAAAGAAATATAAAATGATAGTAAAAGAAGAATTTTTGAGCAGACTAAGAAAAATATTTGATCTTAATTTATATGAAGTAAAAGTTTGGACAGCATTATTGTCCAGAGGGACTTCAACAGCTGGTGAGCTAAGTAGCATCTCAGATGTTCCTAGATCTAGGACATATGATATTTTGGAAAGCCTTGAGAAGAAAGGATTTATTGTAATGAGGCTTGGAAAACCTATTAAATTCATTGCATTAAAACCAGAAGAAGTTGTTGAAAGAGTTAAGAAAAATTTAATGAAAGAAGCTCAAAATAAAACAAAAAGATTGGAAAAATTAAAAGGTGATGAAGTTCTTGGAGAATTAAAAGTTCTATTTACAAAGGGAATTAAATTTGTTGAACCTTCTGACCTTTCAGGAAGCTTGAAAGGAAGACAAAATATGTACAATCATTTAGATATGATGATAAGAGAAGCTGAGAAATCAATTACAATTGTTACAACAGGTGAAGGATTAAATAGAAAATTTGAAGCTTTGATGCCTAGCTTGGAAAAATGTAAAAGAAGGGGTGTTAAAATAAAAATAGCTGCTCCTATTGATAAAAATAATTTAAAGATTGCTAGAGAATTAAAAAAAGTAGCTGATGTTAAAAAATTAGATAAAATGAAGGCTAGATTTGTGATAATAGATTCAAATCAATTAATGTTTATGCTTCTTGATGATGAAAAATTCCATCCAAACTATGATGTAGGTGTTTGGATAAATACAGAATTTTTCGCAGCAACACTTGAACAACTTTTCAACTTATCTTGGAAAGATATGAAAGCTGTTAGGTAAATTTAAAATGGGTATTAAAAATTTCTAAAATATTTTCTTTAAAATACTTGTAATGACTAACCAGAAGGTTTAAATAATTGTAATGAATAACTTTATTATGGTATTTATAAGAAAAATAAAGAGTAAAAATAAAGAATATTGGACATTTGTCCATTCTATTAGAAAAGGGAAAAAGATGACTCAAAAAACTAAATATATAGGGAAAACTCTGCCTCGAAAAATAAGATTGGAACAATTAAAAAAAGAATTTTTATCTGAATTAACAAAAAATAAATTTAAATTTCTTTCAGAAGAAGATACTCAGAAGATTGAAATTAAAAAGACATCATATAAAGATGAAATAAAAAAATTGAGTTCTCTGGAAAAAGAAAAAAAACTAAAAGAATTTATTATAAGATATACTTATGATAGTAGTAAACTTTCTGGAGTTGATGTTACCCTTAGACAGACCTTTCTTATTTTAAAAGAGGGTATTATTCCAAAAAATTTTAAAAATATAAGAACTGCAAAAGAACTAGAAAACCATGAAAAAGGAATAATTGCTATTACAAAATATAAGGGTGTTATGAATATAATCTTTCTTCAAAAGCTCCATAAAATCCTATTTGCAGGTGTTGATGATTCTATAGCTGGAAAATTAAGAAGTGAATTAAAAAAGAATGTTAAAATTGCTGGAACACCTTATATACCCCCTAAATGGAATGAGGTAAATAAAGAATTAAAAGAATTTTTTAAATGGTATAAATCAGAAAATAGAAAATTACATCCTTTAGAATTAGCCTCTTTAATACATTTAAAATTGATTTCATTGCAACCTTTTGCAGATGGAAACTCAAGATTATCTAGACTTTTAATGAATTGGATATTATGGAAAAAAAATTATCCTCTTATTGATATTCCTGTTGAAGATTTAGAAAATTATTACAATGTTTTAGACACTTATCAAATAGAAAAAAAAGAAAAACCTTTTGTAGACTATATCAAGAAAAGATATTTTAAAGAAAAATAATTCTCCTAAAACCAAACCCAGTTCTCAAAATCATAAATAAAAAAAATAAAAAAAATTAAATAAAAGTTAGTACTTTAGAAGTGCTAGTATTAAACTTAGTAATGTTGTTACTACAACAATCCATCCTGCGAATACATTAACAATTCCAAGATAAGGTACGCTTAATGTTCCACCGATTAATGCAAATCCTACTGCAAGTGAAACAATTACTCCTGTTAACCAAGCAACAAACCCTAGGAATTTTCTTTCTCCTTTTTTTGCCATTTCATTTCCTCCTTTTTTTATTTAATTATACGGACTATAATAAAAATAATAATAAAAATTAATTTAAATAAGTTTTGTTAAAAGATTATTTCTTCTTTCTTGTAACTTTTTTCTTTTTTACAGTCTTCTTAGTTATTTTTCTTTTAACTTTTTTTCTCTTAACAACTTTTTTCTTAACTGCTTTCTTTTTTCCACCATCTATTCCTGAAAGTTTTGCAGTATACTTAATAGGCGCTTGTATAGAAACTAACTTTGAAATTCTATTAGACAATGTTTTTGATTTAGCTATGTTTAATTTTATAGCTTTGTCTAATCTTACAAGTTCTATATTAGTTTTTTTTACAGAAGATGCTAAAGCTTTCTCAGAAATTCTTCCAAAAAAGAATCTCTTAGATTCTGCATCAAATTGGTTTAATAAAGCTTGTTTTTCTTCTTGCCTTGCTCTTACTAACTCACCTGCAACTGTTAAACTCTTTAAAAGTTTTACAAAAAAAGACTCATTCATTTTTCTTGTTTGAACCATTTAGATTACCTCTTTTAATTAGTATTAAGACAGGAATTATACTTATATATCTTTCTTACATTTTTTCTAAAACATCTATCCCTAAAAGTCGGAGTGAACTTTTGCAAACTTGTCTAAATGATTCTATTAAAGCTAGTCTAAATGATTCTTTATCAGAACCAATAACTTTAGAAGAATGATAAAATTCATTAAATGTTTGGGATAATTGATAAACATAGTTTGCTATTAGAGAAGGATTATTAGAACTATAAGCATCTTGAGCAACTTTTGAAAAATTTGAAAGTTTTTTTACAAGTTTTAATTCGTCGTCGGATAAATCTGGAACTTCGAATTTATCTTTGTTTTTAGATTTTTTTAAAATAGATGTTGCTCTTGCATAACTATATTGGATATAAGGACCTGTGTTTCCTTCGAAAGATACAAATTTTTTAAGATCAAAAATAGAATCATGAGCCCTATTGTTTTTTAAATCCCCATAAAAAATAGCTGCTATTGCTATTTTATTTGCCCTTCTTTCTAATTCTGGTTTGGAAATTTTCTTTGTTCTTTTTTTAATTCCTTTTTTAGCTAATTTAATTGTTTCCTCTAAGATATCATTCATAAAAACTGTTTTACCTTTTCTTGTTGAAAACTTTTTTCCATCTTTATCTAAATATAATCCATGATAAACATGTTCACAATTTTTAGCCCATTTATTTCCCATCAATTCTAAAACTTTTAAAAATTGTTGAAAATATAATTTTTGTTCTTGGCCAACTTCATAAATCATTTTATCAAATTTATATTTTTTATATCTTGAGATAGCAGAAGTAATATCTCTTGTAGCATAAAGTGTTGAACCATCTGTTTTTTGAATAAGACAGGCTCCTAGTTTATGCTTATCTAAATCTACAATCATTGCACCTTGGCTTTTTATCAGAAGATTTTTTTCTTTAAGATCTTTAATAACATCTTTCATTTTTCTATTGTAATTTGATTCTGCATCATAAACATCAAATTCTATTCCTAATCTTTTATAGATATTTTCAAATTCTTCTAAACTATATTCTTTAAAAAGTTTCCAAAGCATTAATGATTTTTTATCTCGACTTTCTAGTTTTTGGAAAGCTTCTCTAGCTTGCCCATCATATTTTTTACTTTTTCCCATTTTCACATATATCTCATATAGATGCTTTAATGGATTTTTTTGTAATTTTTTTTCATTTCCAAATTTTTCATATCCATATAATAGCTTTCCAAATTGAGTTCCCCAATCACCTAAATAATTCATTCTAATGACTTTAAACCCTTGAAACTCGTAAATATTTGCTAAGGAGTTTCCAATTATTGTTGATCTTAAATGCCCTATTCCAAAGGGTTTAGCAATATTTGGTGATGAGAACTCTACAATTGCCTTTTTCTTTTTTCCAATAATACCTCTTCCATATTTTTCTTTTTGAGTTATAGCTTCCCATACAACTTTTCTAGCCATATTTTTTCTATCTGAAAAGAAATTCACATATGGACCTACTACTTGAATATCATCAAAATCTACAGCTGTTGGAGTACCTATTTTTTCTCTTATTTCTAAAGCTATTTGATGCGGTTCTTTTTTCAGCTTTCCTGCTAAGAAAAAACAAGGAAAAGAAAAATCTCCCATATCTTGGGATGGTGGAATTTCAATTAATTTCATAATCTCTTCTTTTTTTAGAATTACTTTTTTCTCTTTTAATGCCTTCTGAAGTACCTTTGCAATTTCCTCTTTCATTTTAATAAAACATTAAGAATATTAATAAATGTTCTTGATTTGGTTTTTTTGACTTGCAGGCCTCTGTAGCTCAATTGGTAGAGCACCATCCTCGTAAGATGGGGGTACTGGGTTCGATACCCAGCAGAGGCTTATTTTCTATTTAGATAATCTTTTAAACTTATGATAATTTGGAAAATCATAGGGTACTAACTTTCTAACTGAAAGTTAGATGCGAGGGTGCTGGAGTGGTCAAACAGGCAAGACTTAAGATCTTGTAGCTTAGTGCTTACGCAGGTTCGAATCCTGTCCCTCGCATGAATCCAAAAGTTAAGTGCGTATAATCGTGGTTTATAAGCTACGAGAAACAAGCACTTAGATGATAGACATATATAATTACTAAAAAAGATTGAAGAGTATATAAGATATTGAAAAAAGAATTAAAAAATTAATCAAATAAATAAAATGAAAAAACCAAGATTAGTTATTTTAAGAGGAAAACCTGCAGCTGGAAAATCTACTGCTTATGCTAATTTAAGAAAAAATAAAAAAATGAAGGATTTTGTCTTCGTTGATCATTGTGCTATGAAAACTGAATTGGGTAAAGAAGGTGGAAAAAAAGAGTTGTTTAAAGAATTAAAAAAAGTTATGCCTTCTGGAAAAGAAATAATTATTGAAGAAATGTCTAAAAAAAGTGTTATGAAAAATATTCATAAAGAAATCAAAAAATATAATTATGAATTTGTTGTTTTTCAATTTGAAATTTCATTAAAAACATCAAAAAGAAGAGATATTCATAGAGTTGTTGATAAAGAACATGATAGGAAATTTATTCTAGATAATATAGAGGACTTACATAAAATGCATGAGGCCAGATTTGATAATGAGGGAATCTTAGTTGATGTAAATAAATTAAATAAAAAACAAGTTGTTAGTTTAATCTTAGATTCTTTGAAATTAAACCCCTAGTAGGAAATTGAACGTTCTGTTCCCCCTTTTCCTCAGTGTGGGGGGTTAATTATTTAAATATTTACACTTCTTTCAGTCGAAATTTAATATTAACAGGTGAGAAAAAAACTATTTAATTAACTGTTTTAGATGGCCATATGCCTTTTTTGTTTTAGAATTATCAGAACCATACTTGTTAAATCTATGAACAAAAGATTTTATTAAATAAAACAAATGTAAGGCAGATTCATAATCTTTGGTAAAGTAATCATTTGGATGGTTTTTTTTATAACCCTTCCAAAATAATTTTTTCTGAGGTATATCAAAATTTTTCAAATATCCTATAAAACCTCTTCCTTTGATATTATGATTTAACGCTTCTTCATCTACAATCGTGAGTTTGCCATTTGTATTTTCCATAATATTTGCAGGATTTGCGTCATTCATCTCAAGTATAATATCTTGATTTAAGTGTACAATTAAGTCTTTGAATTTCTTAATCGCTTTTTCTGCGATTTCTAAATCAATTAATCCAGGATTATTTTTGCAAACTTCTTCAAATTTTTGTAAAACTTTCTCAGCTTTTCTTTTTGAAGATGAACTTCCAATGGTATCTTTAAGTTTGTGAATTTCGCCATATAATAAACCCAATTTGTATACTTGATTCTCAGAGAACATATGTGTCAAAATACTTCCTTCAATCCAATCAAACAAAACTATTGATTTATGCATTCCGTGGTATTTTGGCAACAAATGAGGACATTTTCTTACATTATTGTCCACCCTTATTGCAGTTTTTTTATCATCATAAAAAGAATATTTGAATTTCCTACCTTTTTCATTCACTGCAAAAAAAGCATTACCTGTAGTTGCAGTCTCGTGTTTAACTACTTCAACTTGAACTAGTTTCCCAGTAATTTTTTCAAAAGGGTTATTTTCTTTAATCCAATTGGCTTTTTCTTTATAGTTCATTTTAATCAGTGTTTTATACAAATCATAGGGTAACCCTTTATTTGCATCTTACTTATAAATAAATAAATTTTATTATAAACCTTGCTTTTTTCTAGTTATTTTATACTAAATAATAATCACATCTAACTTCTGGTTCTCTGCGTGTCCCTCGCATATGAATTTTTCATTAATTCTAAAGTAAAAACACCAATCCAAAAGCCTTAAATACTCCAAAATAGTCTATATTTAGTAGGGAGAGGAACATTAACTTCGGTTGATGTTTTTGGATGCTTCGGTATCCTTTCTTCTTACACTTTATATTCTCAAAATTTTAGAATAATTTATGGGTAAAAGATATACGCAAGAAATTTTACTATTAATCGTGACCCTAATTATTCTGATTTTGTTTAATTATTCTTTCTTAGATGAATCTCTGGAAAATTTTTTAATTGATTATGAAGAAGGTGTTGTTGACAGAGTTATAGATGGAGATACTATAGTTATTAATGACACTACAATCAGAATGCTTGGAATTAATACTCCTGAAAGAGGTGAGAGATATTATGAGGAAGCTACAGAGTTTCTTGAGAATTTAATTTTAAATCAAAGTGTTCAAATTATTCATGGTAAGGAACCGATTGATAGATATGGAAGAACTCTAGCCTATATTTCTAAAGATAATGAAAATATTAATTTGGAATTAGTTGAGCAAGGTTATGCTAATTTTTATTTTCCTTCTGGTAAAGATATTTATTATGAAGAATTTAAGTCTGCTTGGGAAATCTGTATAAATAATAATATTTATTTATGTGAAAAATCTGTTGATGTTTGTGCTTCTTGTATTGAGTTAAAAGAATTCGGAGATTCTGACAAGGAAGTTGTGCTGTATAATAAATGTGGTTTTGAATGTGATTTAACAGCTTGGACTATTAAAGATGAGGGAAGGAAGAAATTTGAAATTCCTAATTTTCAACTTGAACCATATAAAGAAATTAAAATAAAAGTTGGACAAGGTATTGATAATGAAAATGTTTTATTATGGAATAGAACTAGTTATGTGTGGACTTCTTCAGGAGATACTTTATTTTTAAGAGATAATTATGAAGGATTGGTTTTGTGGGAGAGTTATTGAATAGTTCCTTTTAACTGAGGGATTTGTAATTCTATGAATTCGATGATTTCTTTTTTAAATTTTGTATTTAAAGAGATTCCTGTATAATTTGGTTTTTTCTTTACAATTAACCAACCAAGATTTTCCAATTCTTTTACTATTTGTTTTAGATTTGTAAATCTTTTAAAGTGTTCAAGTCTATCATACTTTGCACCCCAATTTTTTTTAGAGTAAGCAAGTTTAAACATAATTTGGGCTTTTTCTTTCTTCATTATAAAACCTAAGAAAAAAGAATATTTAAATGTTGCTAATACTGATAGTTTAAACATCTAAAATAGAAGGTTTTATAAATATTAATTAATATCTACTTTTGAATATTAATTAATATCTGAAAAAAAAATGGAAAATAAAGAAAACAAATCAGCATTTTTGGAATATTTTGGAGATACTCCAAAATTAAGATTTTTGGATTTCTTAATTGGTAATCACTTTTTTGATTTTAATATGACTGATATGGCGAAAGAATCAAACATAAGTTACAATTCTTTAAAGGATTTTTTTGATATGTTTTTAGAAAAAGAAATAATTATTAAAACAAGGAGGGTTGGTAAATCTAACATGTATAAATTAAATCTGGATAATACTATTTCTAAAAATTTCCTTAAATTTGCTTGGTTTTTGACTAAACAAGATTTAGGAATTGAAATTTCTAAAGAAAGTGTTTCAGTAATGCGAGAACCTATTTCTTCAAAAGTATAATATCAAAATAGATAGCCTTAAAAACCTTCCAATTCTTGATTTTATGTAGACTAGGTAGGCAGGTTAGCCCTCTGCCGATTGCAAATGGGCTTTATGGCAAACTGCAAGGAGGGGAGTGATCATTGCGTTGAAAAGTCTTTATTTGGACGTTGACGTTTTGTCCATTTTGATCTTGCATCTGCGAATTGGGTCAGACCTTGATCGGAGCAGCCCTAAACAAATGTTAAGGTGCTTAGTGGGTTACAGAACTGAGGAAGAATAAAGGTTGCTTTTTGATTATTTGTGAGCAAACCTCTGAGTCTACTTTTAATTTTAAATCACTAATTTAATAAAGTAATTTTGATTAAGGATAATATGTCTACTTTAAAAGATTCTCTTCTTGAAAACAAATCCGCAAAGATTCTTGCAGGATTAAAAACATGTGAAATATTTTCTAAAGAAGAAACTTTAAAAATTGTTAAAGAAATTAATTATAATTTGAGGAATGCAAAAAGAGAAATAAATAGAAAGCAATACCTAAGTTATGTTGAATCTACTAAACTTATTTTAAATTTTTAAAATGAAAAATAAATTTAGATTTACACCTCCAGACTATATTTTAGTTTTTATTATTTTAGAAATTCTTTTGAATTATATTTTTCCTTTAAAACAGATTATTTTTGCACCTTATATTTATCTTGGAATTTTATTAATTATAATTGGTGCTTATCTTAATTTTATTTGGGTTTATTTCACTTTTAAAAAAGAAAAAACTACCTTTAACCCATATGTTTCTCCAACCAAATTAATTACTTATGGAGCTTTTAAAATTTCAAGAAATCCAACTTATCTTGGAATGAGTCTGATATTATTTGGAACTGCGATTTTTTTGGGAAGTCTTAGTCCTTTTATTTTTCCAATTTTATTTATCATTTTAACTAACAGATTTATAATTCCTATTGAAGAATCAAATCTTCAGAAAAAATTTGGAAAAAAATATTCTTCTTACAAAACAAGCACAAGACGTTGGATTTAATTTTAAAACACTAATTTAATAAAGTAATTTTGATTATTTTTAATATGAACAAAAGAGGACAATTTTATTTGATTACAGCTATTATCTTTGTGGTAATCATGATGGCATTTGTGGTGACTTCAAATAAGATTAAAAAAGATACCTCAGATAATCTTGAAGACATTGGAAAAGAATTAGAAATTGAAAGTGAAGCTATGATGGATTATATTGCTAATCAAAGATTGAGTAATGAAAATAGAAATAATGCTCTAAGAGAATTTACAGCAAACTTTTCAAATTATTCAAGTGCTGAAAACCTATATTTTATATTTGGAAATCAAAATGATGGTGTTGTTGTCGCAGGATATAGAAAACTAACACCTGAAAGAATTGGTATTGAAGGAGATTTGGTTTCAAGTTATTTAGACTTAAATGTTGAAGTATATGCATCTTCAGAATATTCTATCACCGGAGAAAATATAAACTTAATTATCAAAGATACTACATATGAGTTTGAATTAAGTTCAGCAGAAAACTTTTATTTTATAATTTCAGATGAAACAAATAATCAAGAATATGTCATATCAAATAAATAAACTAAGAAAAGAGGGGTGGGATAAAAAAGGAGTAAGTGTGTTAATTGGATATGTTTTATTGATAAGTTTTGTAATTGTTATTAGTGTTATTGTCTATCAACTTCTTCAAACTTATGCACCTTCTGAAATTCAATCATGTCCAAGTGGAACTTCAATTATTTTGAAAGACTATGAATGTGATAATAAGTGGTTAAATTTAACTGTAAAAAATAATGGATTATTTAATGTTGGGGGAGTTTTTGTGTATGCTTCTATAGATGAAGAAATTGAAATTCCTACTTTTGATTTAGTCGGAGAAACAAGTGGTACTCCTACAAACCCTTCAATTCATGGGGGGGTGCCTGCTGGAAATTCTCTTTTATTTAATTTAAATAGTGAAAATTCTTTAGTTGTTGATGATGAACAATTAATAGTATTTAATTTATGGACTTATGCCCGTTTTCCAGTAGATGGAGCGAGTAAAATTTATTATGTTGGATTAACTCCTATTAGATTTCAAGAAGAAGATGGAAAAACTAAACTTATAAGTTGTGGAAATTCAAATATAATTCAAAAACTTGAATGTCCTGTTACAACTTACATTTAAATAAAACAAACAAAATGAAAAATAAAAAAGCTGTTTCACCTGTAATTGCAACTGTATTATTAATTGTCATGGTGGTTGCTATAAGTTCTGTTGTATTTTTATGGTTTAATAATTTAAATGAGGAAGCTGTTACAAAGTTTGGAGGCAAGAATATAAAACTTGTATGTGAAGAAGTGCAATTTCAAGCAAACTTACAACTTTCCAAATTAAGTATATTAAATTCTGGAAATGTTCCTATTTATAATATATATATAAAAATTGAAAGTGATGGAAGTCATGAAACAATTAATTTTAAAGATGATTCTACAGGTTGGCTTTCAACAGGATTAAAGCAAGGAGTATCATATACTTCTGGAAGTCTTTCTCCTTTTGATATTCAAAATGCAAATAAAGTAATCTTAATCCCTGAATTACTAGGTTCTTCAAGTGGTGGAGATCAAACTCATTTATGTGATGAAAGGTATGGTTTAGAGATTACTCCTTAAAATGGTTGGAAAAAATAAAAAAGCACTATCAATGGTTGTTTCTACTTTGATATTAACACTTTTAGTTGTCTCTGCTGGAGCTATTATTTGGGGTGTTGTTAGTAATATGGTTGATGATAAAATAGAAGGTTCTTCATCTTGTTTTAATATTTTTGGTAAAGTTAATATAAATGTAGAATATACTTGTTATAATCCTGAGACAGATAGTATTCAATTTTCTTTAGATATAGGAGATATTGATGTTGATGCTGTAAAAGTTTCTATTCAAAGTGATTCTCTTTCTAGAATTTTTGAAATAACAAATACTGCAACTTTAATACCTAATTTAGCAAATTATGGTTCAGATGGATTTGGAACAGATTTAATTTCTCTTCCTTCTAAAAATGGGGGAAATAGTTATGTTTATGACGAGGAGGGAATATTTATAACAATTCCAAATTCTATAAAAATAATTCCAGTGATTGGAAATAATAATTGTGATATAGCAGATACTTTAGAACCTCTTGAAAATTGTTAATAAAAAATATTATAAACTAAATCTGGTTAACCTAATTAAGAGAGATGGAAAAAAGAGGACAAATTTGGGTTGAGACAGTTATATACACCTTGATAGCCTTTATTATGATTGGGCTAGTATTAACTTTTGCAATTCCTAAAATTCAAGAAATTAGAGATGAAATTCTTATTGAACAATCTATAGAAATACTAGATGATATAAACGAAGTTGTACGGGAGGTAGAAGTTCCTGGAAATATTAGAATAGTTGAATTAAATCTAAAAAAAGGAACATTGAATATTGATGGAGAAAATGATTTAATTTATTTTGAAATTGAGAGTGCTAAACAATATAGTGAATATGGGGCAAATATAAGTCAAGGAAATATTATAATCAATACTGAAAGTTTTAATTCAATATCTTTAGTTACATTAACTTCAAATTATACAGGTTCCTATGATATAACATTTGATGGAGCTGATGAGTTAAAAACTATAAGTGAAGCTTCAACAATTTATAATTTAAAAATTTCAAACAAAGGAGGAGATCTAATTAATTTAGATTTTACATTAAATTAAAATGGTAGTGTCACCTATTCAAAATTATCCAAAGGTAGAAATAGATTTTAGTCCTCAAGTTCCCCCTTTAAAAAAAGTTAGAGATAAAACTAAAATAGATATTAGATATAGTCTTGTTTCTCCTTTTGCTTATGTTCATATTTATTGGGATCAAAAAGAATTTGAATTAAAATATGAAATTGAAGAACCTATTTTAACAGAACAAGAACAATTATACAGAAATCAAATAATTTTAGCTATGAGAAATATGATTAATTTTGAATCTATGAAGGGAGAGGGTGAAGAAGCTTTATTAGATTATTTGGATAAAAGATTTAAAATATTAGCTGTTGAGCTTGGAATGAATTTATCTTATGAAAGTTATAGAAAAATATATTATTATCTTGTTAGAGATTTTGTGGGATTTAACGAAGCAGATCCTTTGTTAAGAGATTTCTTTGTTGAAGATCTTGAGTGTAATGGGTTGGATACACCTGTTTATATTGTTCATAGAATCTATAGAAATCTTAAAACAAATCTTGTCTATAAAGATTTGGAGAGGCTGTCTGGCTTTGTAGAAAAAATTGCTCAGAGATGTGGAAAATATATTTCATATGCAAGTCCTATTTTAGATGGAAGTTTGCCAGATGGAAGTAGGATTAATGCGACATATACTCAGGATATAACTAGTAAAGGACCAACATTTACAATAAGAAAGTTCACTAAAACTCCTTGGACACCTATCCAGCTTTTATTATTTAAAACATTAAGTGCTGAAATGCTTGCATATCTATGGCTTTTACTTCAATATAAAATGAATTTATTATTAATAGGTGGAACTTCTTCAGGTAAGACCACTTTGTTAAATGCTATTGCTTTTTTTATTCCTCCTGAAGCAAGAATTGTTAGTATAGAGGATACTCGTGAATTAAATTTAGCTAAAGATAATTGGTTACCAAGTGTTGTTAGAACAGCTACAGGTGCAGGCACTACTGGTGAAATAGACTTGTTTGCCTTATTGAAAGCTTCTTTTAGACAGAATCCAGATTATGTAATTGTAGGTGAGGTTAGGGGTAAAGAAGCTTATGTTTTATTTCAGGGTATGGCTTCTGGTCATTCTTCCATAAGTACTATTCACGCAGATTCTGTAGATACTGTTATTAAAAGATTGGAAACACCTCCTATTGAATTGTCTCCTAGTTTATTGAATGTTTTGGATTGTGTTTGTATTATGACTCATGCAATTGTTAATAAAACTGAAACAAGAAAATTAAAAGAAATTGTTGAAATAATAAATGTGACTCCAGAAGGTGTTGCAATTACAAATACTCCTTTTATGTGGAATCCTAGTGATGATCAGTTTTACTTTAAGAAAAATTCTAAAATATTTGAAAAGATTGCAAAAAGATATGGATTAAAAATGGAAGAAATTAATACAGAATTTATTAGAAGAACAAAATTAATGCAGAGATTGAAAGACAGAAAAATATTTCAATTTGAATCTGTTCAAGATATAGTTACTCAATATTATAAACAACCTAAGGAAGTTCTTAGAAGATATGGGATTGAGTAATTTTTTCTCAATCAATATGTTTAATAATATAAATTCCCTTTTTTAGAAATGGTGAAAAGAGAGGATATGGCTCTTCTTGATCAATTACTTGATTCATTGGAAGAAGCTTCAAAAGAATTTGAAAACTATTATGTAATTAAGGATTTTGATAATTTTAATAAGTCGAAGAAATTTATATTAAATATTCAGAAAAAGATTTCGGAGATAATACAATGACAGAAGAAAATATTAGAAACTTAAAAGATAATATTGGTAAAGGTAAAGGAAGTGTCCAAGAATTAAGATTATTAATGGATCAATATAAAAAAGCTGAAACAGCTGGTGAAAGGAAAATGATTTCTTCTCAAATAAATCTACTAAAATCCTCATTAAAAAAAAGTAATGAGCATGTTACTAAAAATGTGGTTCAAACATCTATTGCAAAACCATTACCTTCTTCCACAATTCAAAAACCTGTTAAGGAAATTATAAATTCAGATATAGATATAAGAAGTGGTGAAAAAGATATTAAACCTCAAAGTAAAAAGGATTTGAGATTATTAAAAATTCTTGAAAGAGCAACTATCAAAAGATTAAAGAAAAAAAAGAAAAAAAAGGTTAAGAAAAAAGAAGCTGCTCCAAGCAGTTATGTGAGTTTTGCCAATAAGATTTTTGCCTCTACTACTAACGAACTTGCTAAGAAAAAGAATTTTAAAAGTTTGGAAAGAAGTATTGTTAGGGCTAAACTACCCTTTATTCCTGCAAGTTATCTTTCTGTTATATTTTTTACAACGGTGATTTCATTTATTGTGGGAATATTTTTATTTGCCTTTTTCTTGTTTTTTAATTTTGGAGTTGCTTTACCAATCATAACAAGAGCTACAGGAGATTTTTTTCCAAGATTTATTAAAGTTCTTTTAATACCTATTTTATTGCCAGTGGTTACATTTTTATTAATATATTTTTATCCTTCAATGGAAGAAAAATCTGCTGAAAATAAAATTAATTCAGAACTTCCTTTTGCAACAATTCATATGTCTTCTATTGCAGGTTCTATGATAGATCCAAGTAATATTTTTAAGATTATAATCTCTACAAAAGAATATCCTTTTTTAGAAAAAGAATTTACAAAATTAATGAATGAAATAAATGTTTATGGTTATGATCTTGTAACAGCTTTGAAAAATATTGCATATAATAGTCCTAGTAGAAATTTATCAGAATTATTTACAGGGTTAGCTACAACTATTAACTCTGGTGGAAATTTGCAAGACTTCTTTGATAAAAGAGCTGAAACCTTGTTATTTGATTATAAAATTCAAAGAGAAAAATATGCTAAATCTGCAGAAACAATGATGGATGTATATATTAGTGTAGTTATAGCTGCGCCAATGATTTTTATGCTTTTAATGATGATGATGAGTATAAGTGGGCTAGGTCTTGCTGTAGGAACTTCCACCATAACTATCATGACTATCTTAGGAGTTGTAGTAATAAATATAGTGTTCTTGACCTTTTTACACTTAAAACAACCTTCATAAAATGGAATTTAACAAAGCACATATGATTGGAATGATAATCTCAGTTGTTATTCTATTATCTTCTTTTTTCTTTAGGGGAACTAAATTTTCAATTTTTATTGTTGGAATAGGAGTTTTGATTGGATCTGGTCCTATTGTATATTCCATAATTACTCAGGCTAGAATCCAAGCTGAAAAAGAAAGTATGTTTTTGGAATTTGCAAGAAACTTGGTTGAAAGTGTTAAAGCTGGGACACCTATTAGTAAAAGTATTTTAAATGTGAGAAATAAATATTATGGTCCTTTGGGAGTTCATATTAAAAAACTTGCAAATCAAATTGCTTTGGGTATTCCTTTGAATACAGCTCTTCAAACATTTTCAAAAGATATTAATAATAAATCTATTTCAAGAGCTCTTGTTTTGATTGGACAAGCTGAAAGAGCTGGTGGAAATATTGGAGAAATTTTAGAAGCGGTGGCTGAAGCAGTTACTATGTCGGATAAATTGAAAAAAGAACAGAAAGCAAGTATTCATACATTAGTTGTTCAGGGATATATTATCTTTTTCGTATTTATTATAATTGTTTTAGTAATGCAGTTTAAAATAATCCCTATGATTTCAGGTATTTCAGATATTGGTGATACCGGTGCAAGTGGAATAGGTTTTTCTCTTGGTGGTGGCGGAGGTGGAGGCCCTATAACTCCTCAGGAAGTTGCAAATTCATTTTTATATTTGCTATTGATTCAAGGTTTTTTTAATGGCTTAACAATTGGAAAATTATCCGAAGGAAGTGCAAAAGCAGGTGTGAAACATTCTTTTGCTTTAATGTTATCTTCATTTTTAATTGCAACAGGAGCAAATATTATATTTGGTTAACCAAGACACCTACGGTTTCCTTGGTGTGACCTTCCCTTAAAAAAATGATAAACATAAAAAATAAAAAAGGATCTCAGGTAGCAATTGTTTTATCAATTGTTATTTTTATAGGATTTTTTATTTTTTTATATCTTTTGCTGATACCCAAAGTATCTGTAGAAAATAATAAAAATATTGTTGCAGATTTATTGAATTATAAATTAACAGATGAATTTTCTTCCCCATTAACAACAGTTACCTTAGTTTTAAAAGAAGATTATGATTCTGAAGGTAAAGATTGTATTGGAATAGATCATATCTCTGGGGTTAATGGATTAAATTCTTCGGCAAGAGATGGTACTGGAAGTTTGGATTCTTTTTCTGATTCTGAAAAAATAATGATTGACTTTGAGGGAAGTAATGAATTTTTCAAAATTTATTATACAGAAGCATCATTTACATCTACTCCTAGTCCTGAAGATTGTAATGGTCTTGAAGAAGGGGAAGAATATGAATTAGGATTAATAAAAACAACCCAAGAAGTTTTTGAATCTAAAATATTAGATTATATTGGTTATTATGATGAAGATTACGGGGATCTTAAGGAAGAATTAGATTTATCTTCTGGAAAAGAATTTTATTTTAATTTTACATATGATGATGGAACATCTGTTTCTCCTACTGAAAAAGATACTTATGGGAGTTTATATGTACAAAGAAGAAATATAGAATATATTGATTTGGAAGCAAATAAAAAAATAGGGGTATTAGAGGTTTGGATATGGTAGCGAGGACACCAAGGTTTCTTTGGTATGATCTTCCCTTTTAAGAAAGAAGAAAAAAAGAATAACCTAAAGGTCACAAGTAAAAAATGAGAAATATAAAAAATAAACGTGGATGGATAAAAATGGTTGAAGCTTTTATAGCGATTATACTAATTACAATTGTGCTTTTATTAGTTTTAAATCAAACAAAATTTCAAGAGAAAACATTGACAGAAAGAATTTATGAAGAAGAAATTGAAATTTTGCGAATAATTCAGTTAGATGAAACTCTTAGAGAAGATATTATGGGTGTAAGTTTTAATGATCTTCCAATATTGTGGACAGATTTTGATTCAAATGACCTAACAGATGCGAAATCAAAAATAGAAGATAAAACCCCTCCTGGTTTAGTATGTGTAGCTAATTTATGTTCTTTAGAAGATGCTTGCTTGCTTGGTGAAGAAGTTAGTGAACAAGTATATGTTCAACAAGCTTTAATATCATCTGATCTTAATGATTTTAGTATGAGAAAAATTAAATTATTTTGTTGGGGAGAATAATAATGAATTCAAAAAAAATTTACAATTATGGTTTAGATATAGATAAAAAAACCTTGCAACAATTTAAAAATTGTTATAAAGAGAAATTTGTAGTTTCTGCAGCGCTTATGCCTGATGCTCATCTTGGTTATGCAGCCCCTATTGGTTCTGTATTAAAAACCAAAGGATTTGTTGTTCCTGCCTGGGTTGGATTTGATATTGGGTGTGGGATGATAGCTATTAAGATCAAAGAGAAAAATTTTGTTAGTAAAATTTTAGATAAGAGAAAACAAATTTATAAACAAATTATGAAAAAGGTTCCCATGGGTGTTGGAGATTATAATAAACCTAAAAATATCACAGATACAACAAAAAAAGAATTTGAAAAATTAATGAAGAAATTTAAAAAAGATGTTCATGATAAAAATATTTTAAATTATTTGAAAACAGCGTCGTTAAAACATCTTGGAACACTTGGTGGGGGAAACCATTTTATTGAATTAAGTAGTGATGAAAAAGGAAAAGAAGTTTGGTTTATAATTCATTCAGGGAGTAGAGGAATTGGCCATACTGTTGCTAAAAAATATATGATAAAAGCTTCTAAAAGTAAAAAAGATTATGAAAAAACCTTTCCATTGAATGTTAAGTCACAACTTGGAAAAGAATATTTGAATGTGCTTGACTTTGGATTAGAATATTCTTTACTGAATCGGTTGGAAATGGCTTACAAAATCATGGATGTATTAAATAAAATTTTTAAGAAAAAATTAAAATATGAAATGTGGGTAAATAAAAATCATAATCATGCTATTTACGAGAGAGGTTATTTTATTCATAGAAAGGGAGCTACTCCTGCAAAGAAAAAAGAAAGAGGAGTAATTCCAGGAAATATGCGAGACGGTTCATTTTTAGTCGAAGGAAAAGGAAATCCTAAATTTTTGCATAGCTCAACACATGGAGCTGGAAGAAAGATAAGTAGAACAGATGCTAAAAAGAAATATGATTTAAAAGATTTTAAAAAAATAATGCAAGGAATAACAAGTAATGTATCACAAAAAACACTTGCAGAAATTCCTCCAGCATATAAAGATATTTTCAAAGTCATGGATGCTCAGAAAAAATCTGTAAAAATAATCAAATATCTCAAGCCAATTATAAATTGGAAAGGATGAGAATATTTATAAAACATATTTAGTTATAATAACTATGGTGAATTCAAAAAGAGTGATGATTGTTGGAATACTTATTCTACTATTAATATTTACAGTACAATTTTCTTTTGCAGCTAAAGGTGGTGACAAGGGTGGAGGAGATAATGGAGTTCTTGGAGGTCCTAATGATATTATTTGTACAATTGATACTGTTGAACAATGTAGAGCCCTAGAATATAAATATATTTTAGGATTATCAGATTATTCAAATGCTCATGGAGATTTAATCACAGAGGAAAATTATGAAAATTATGGAGATAATGAAGGAGATTATGATTATGCTTTATGCTGTAGTTATTCTGGACCAAATCTTCCAGTTCAATCTTGTAATGATGGTCGTAAGATAATGGGACTTTCTTCAGAATCAAATGCCCATGCAGAAGTTCCTCAAACTATTCCAGATTTTTATGGACCTTTAATCTATGAGGAATATGATGTTTGTTATGATGAAAGTAGTTTAAATTGTGATGCTTCTTCTGGAGGAGTTACTTGTGGTCAGGAAGTAGGTAGATCTGAAATAATAAGTTTAAGTTCTGATGGAAATGCCCACATAGGTATACCTGGAATATATGATACTCAAATTTGTTGTGATGTTGAATTTATTATGGGTCCTTTTTGTGGGGATGGCCTTTTAGATGAAGATAATGAACAATGTGATATGGGGACCTCAGGTGTAGGGAACTGTTTAATTGAACCTCTACACCAATGCGAATGTTTTTATGGGTATGTAGAAAATCCTATAAATAATGGATGTTATTTTGAAGCTGCAGGAGCTGTTCATTGGTCTGGTGATGAAGATGGAAGTTTACAATTATTAACAAAAGATGTGATTATAGGTTCTACAACAGTATATTTGGTAGTATTGGATAATTTTGGAAATGAGGGGACTTCTGTTGATTTTGAAATCTTTGAAAATGATATTTTTAATGATGATTATGTAACAACTGTAAGTGCTGATTTTACTTCTGGTAAAGCTATTTCAAATTGGACAGTTTCTTTAGAAGATATTGAAAATGCTCAACAAGGGGGGGGTGAAAATGTTTTTGAATTTTATTTTAAAGCTATTTATGAGGATTATGAAACTTCTGACTCTACATATTTAGATGCAACAATAACAGCTTCACCTTTATGTGAAACAAAATCAAGGTGTATGGATTATATTAATCAAGCTTCATGTGAAAGTGATTCGTATACTTGCCAACTTGCAGAAAATAGTCTTGAAAATATAGATTGTTCAAATATAGATTGTTATTGCGAATGGGATGTTGAAGGGAATGTGTGTGCTCCTGGATGGTCTTCAGAGACTGATTTCTGTAGTTATGAAGAAGATACCACAGATACTTGTGAGGATATGCTTTTGACATATTCTTGGGAAGCTACATGGAGTGTTGAAGGAGAATCAAATGATTTATGTGTTGATGGTGAAAGTACTGTTCCATGCCCTGCTCAAATTCAATTAGGATTTTTCAGCTTTTATAATTTAATAATTATAATTGTATTAATTATTCTAATTTATACTTGGATGAATGCTAAAAAGCAAGTAAAGAGAAGAAAAAAATAGATTTTTAAGAAAAAAATTAATAATTAAGATTTTATATACAAGTGATAATTATTATTTTATTTGAAATTATCTCTATCTATAATGTTTCTAATTCACTTGGACGAATTATTATTAAATCTTGATTTAAATAAATCTGGGTATAAATTCCATTTTCATCTATGCTTCCACCTAATATTGCTATAACGTTAGGTAAATCTGGAGAACTTGGAGAATCAAATTCTTCTGCACCTGCAATAAAAAAATCATTTCCAGCTAAATTATTTAAAATATAATCTTCAATTCTTCCAAAACCATCATCTTGAGGTTCTATTAATGCCCAATCATATATATTTAAAGGATCATCTCCAACTAAAATAGCATTCATACCATGACCCATTCCTGTATAAGGATCATAATAAGAAAATTTGTATACCGGCAAATTAAATCTTCCTAGATATTCTTGACTGTATTTTGAATGTATATCCTCCCCATCATATCCCCAAAAATTTAAATGAGTTTGTGTTGCATAATTTCCAGAAATCCATCTTTCTTCAACACCACCATTTTCATAAGGAATCTCGTCTGTTAAATCTATTGCTAACATATTTTCCATCCAACCCATTCTTTCTTCAGCTGTTTCTAAGCTATTCCAATGTCCTGGTAAATAAGGTATACTTGAAGGTTGATGAGAAGGATTAAAACTATCAATAGGTTGATGTGAAACTCTTTTTAAACGATTAATTATTGGTTTTCTTATTAAATTTAAATTTCTATGAGATCTTGTCAAAGGATTTAAAAATGCTCTTAATAAGTTTATATCTTCAATAGAAGAACGTGAAGTATCTCCATTTATATCTGAAAAATCATTCTGAGGAGCAGAAATAATCATTTCTCTGTAATCTTCGTGATTTACGAATCCATCTTCATTTGCATCCCCACTCCCATAGGAGTTTGCTAAATTTTCGTTAGGTTGTGCAAAAGGGTTTAAGATGTCTGATTCTTCGATATTTTCTCTACTATCATAATTGAACATTTCTTCAATAGATTCTAAATCTACTTGTAAGTCATCATAAGCAATATTTCCAAGAGTATTTTCAAAATTATTTGAATTTGTAAGACTAGCATAAGACATAGAAGAAAATACTATAGTTAATAACAGAGCACAAATCATAAATTTTGTTGGTTTATTCAAGTTCATTTGTATTTTATTTAAGTTTATTTAGTTTAATATAGTATGCTACTACTAGAGAGTTAATCTTTATAAAGGTTTTGGTTGGGGGTTTATAGGGATTCCCCAACAAATATTTATAAACATATTTTTGTTTGGTTGTTTAATAAAAATAAGAGGTTAAAGTGGAAAAAAAAGTTATTTTAATTGGATCGGTTTTGATGTTTCTTGGATTGGTCTCTGCAATTATTGGGTTTGATCTAGGTGATGATTCCCATAGTATTGATGAAAATTATGGTAAATTTGATGTGATTAGAGGTTGGATAAATCTTAGTTTTGATGAACAAGATTCAAATTCTTTATTTAGTACAAATAAAGGAGATTCTATTGAATTACTTGAATTACTTGAGCTTAATGAAGGTCTTGAAGGAGATTACTCTTGTATACCTTCAAATTGTGAGTGGACATATAATGCTTCTGATAGTCAAACTGTTAAAAATATTGAATTAAGTGGTGTTGGAGATTATGGAATTATAGGATTAAGATTTTCAGGAGGTATTGTAGAAAGTATTGATTCATTTTCATTAGAAATAGCTGGAACATCTATTGTTTCACCAATACCTCAGTTAGAAATAAATATTTTAAATAATAATGAAGTTGAATGGAAATCACATGCTTCTTCAGGAAATTTTGGTTCTGCAAATTATGGTTGTTTTGAATCTGATGAAGCAACAGAAGACACAGGAATAACAAATACTCAGTATTGTAATAAAATTAATATTAGTTCAACTCCAAATGTAAAACTAGGTGCAAATATTATTACAAACATTGTTCCTGCTCAGGAAGTTGAATATGACTTATCTATAGAAGGTGAAGGTATTTATGGAGATTGCATTGCAAGTGCTACAGAAACAGGAGAAATTACTTGTTCTCCTGATGATTTCATGATTGATGAAGAGGAAGAGTTAATATTATGTATAAGAGCAAATGACAACGCAGATGCTGATAAATATAAAATAGGATATGAACAAAACCAAGCTTGTGGTTTTGCAGGAGGTTATGATTATGATTTTGATTTATTTGTCAAAAAAGAAATGTATGGATCTTTCTCTGATTTTATATTAAATAATACAGAACTTGAAAATAGTGGAAATAATATTAATATTGAGGATTATATCTTAACATATCTTGGAGATACCTATGATTATGATTGTTCTGATGAGTGTCTTGTGCCTATAAAGTTTACTTCTAAAATAGATGAAATGAGTCTGACACTTTCAAATTTAGATTATTCTTACACAGCTGGAGGATTGTCAAAACCTAATAACAATGAAATCTATGACCTAATTTCAAGTCCTGCTAAAGTAAGTTCTGATTTTATGCAAATAAATTTAGATGATGCAAAATTTACTCCTGTTCAAAATCCTTCAGATAGTTCATTTGGACAAACTAATTTTATTCTTAGTTTTGATGGAGATAGTATTTTTAGTAAAACAATTAATATTCAAACATCTCCTGAAATTCAAACTATTACTCCAAGAACTACTGCTTCTGCAATTCCAACTGAGTTTGAAACTTTGATAAATTCTTATGGTAAACAAATAACAGAGTATAAATGGGATTTTGGAGATGAAACTTCTATTCAAGAAACTTCTACAAATAAAGCAACCCACACATATGCCTCTAGTGGAAATTATAATATAACTTTAACTGTTAAAGATACAGACTTATTTATTTCTTCAAAAACTTTTAATATAACTGTTTCAATTCCTTCTGAAGCTGTGGCAGACCTTATTGAGAAAAAATCTAGTGATTTAGATGTTATCAAAAATCAAATTAATGGTCTTCAAGGATTTTATAAAACTTCTTTACAAAATTTACTTAATTTAACTAATCAAGAAGCAAATTTATATGTTATAGAACAAGAATATGAATTAGTTTCTAATGATACTACAGAAGAAGAATATATTGATTTAATTGAGGGGCTTTTAGAAATAAATATTCCTGAAAACATTGAAGTGATTCAAATGGCAGACAATGTTAATTTTCCTTTAAATAAAGATAAAATAGATCTAATTATAGTGCAAGAAATAGCTGGAGGAAGTATTGGTAATTCTGAAAATTCTCTTGATTCTATTTTAATGTGGAACCAAAGAAATCTGGAAACTAGATTAAGTTTTAATTTAATTTCTGGACAATATAATGGTGTTGAAACTCCGTTAATAAAAATTTTCACATTAGATATTTCAGAAAAAAATATTTTACAAGATAATTACTATCTTGTTTTACAAGGTTTAAGTGATTTAAGTTTTGAGGGTTCTTATTCAGAAGTTTCTATTAATAATTATGATTATATTAATTTGTATAATTCAAAGAAAAAGATAATTTTCTCTACAACAGAAGATGTGGGATTTATTGACTTGCCAATATTTATTTCTCCTGGCTTAAATCAATTAAGTATTATTGATTCTGGAAATTCAAAAAGTAATGCTGGGATTTCATCTGGATTAATTATATTCTTTATTTTGATTTTAGGAGTTGTGATATATATTATGTTTAGAAGATGGTATAAAAATAAATATGAAAATCATTTGTTTAAAGATAAAAATCACTTATTTAACATGGCTCATTTTATTAATAATTCTAAAACAAAAGGTATGGATAAAGAAGAAATTTCTAGGAAATTAAAACAGTCTAAATGGAGTAATGCACAAGTAGACTATGCTATGAAGAAATATTCTGGAAAAGGACCTGGGATGTTTGAAATCCCTGTAAACAAGATCTTAAGGATGTTTAGATTGAAAAAATAGATTTATTATACAAAATCACACAAAACTTAATAAACTACTCTAACAAAAATATAATATGGCGATAAAGATTTTTAAAGATTTTTTTCAAAGGATTTTAACAGGAATATTTGGTACTAAAGAAGATGTTAAATTAGGGTTTTATGGACCTCCTAATTCTGGTAAAACTAGTTTAGCTAATAGAATTTGTAAAGATTTTACAGGAGAAGAAATGGGAAGTGTGAGTAAGATACCTCATGAAACTAGAAGTGTTCAATTTAAGGAAAAAGTCGAAATCAAATATAAGAATAAAACAATGTTCTTTAAGATGATTGATACGCCTGGTATATCTACTAAGATAGATTATGAAGAATTTTTAAAATTCAAGGTTGGTAAAAAAAGTGCTAAAGCAAGAGCAAAAGAAGCTACTCAAGGTGTTATTGAAAGTATAAAGTGGTTGGATGATATGGATGTTGTTGTTATTGTTCTTGACTCTACAAAGAATCCTTACAATCAAGTTAATATTACAATTATTGGAAATTTAGTTGCTAGGAAAATTCCTGTTTTGATAGCTGCAAATAAAATTGATTTAAAAAAATCTCAGATTAAAAAAATAGAAGGAGCTTTTCCAGATTATGATGTTGTTGGAATAAGTGCTAAAAAAGGGAAAAATATGGAAGAGTTTTACGAATCTATATTCAGACTTGGTAAAAAGAAAAGATAAAAACTAATAAAAAGCTAAAAATCGTTATATTAAAATGGTGAGAAAAACAAAAAGAGGTTCTAAGAGTAAGAAGGTTGGAAAAATCCAAATAGTGGTGGGGATTATCTTATTAATTGTTTGTATAATTGGACTTCTTATAACTTATATGAATTATAAACAGTCTTCTAAAATTTCTATTATTAGTTTTATAGATGGGCTTAAAGGTTTTGAAAATTCTGAAGATTTTCAAGATTATTCAAACGAGTCACTATTAATATCAAAGCTTAGTCTTGCTGAGAAATATGCACATGATTCTTTTTTAAATAAAATTATATCTCTTAATCTTGTCATTGCACTAGTTCTTGGTTTATTAATATCTATTTTATTTATAACACAAGGGTTAGTAAATATGGGTGAGGGTAGAAGATAAAAATGGTGAGAAAAACAAAAAGAGGTTCTAGTAAAAAGATTGGGAAAATTAAAGGATTTTCTATTCAGTTTCTTCCTTTCTCTGAAATTAGAAACTTAGACAGTAATAAAAGAATTAGAAAAATCTTAAACATTGTTCTTGGAAATTATATTTTAATTTTGCAGGGGAGGTTATTACCTACAGAAGAATCCAGATTAATAGGAGATACTATGGCTATGATTGGTCATGTTAATGGTTTTAGTGGAATAGAACTAGCTGTGATCTCAAATACAGATAAAAATAAATTAGGATTTATAGGTAAAATGAAATCTAATATTGCTAACAAACTTTCTGGAGGAGATTTTGGAGCTGTTACAATAATAGGTCCTGCAACTGTGATAAAAGAGATTAAAAGAAATCCGAAGAAGATTGAATTGTTATTGAATAGGTAAACCAAGACAAAATTAATTATACTCTTCCCTCTTTATTATATTATGATTTTAAAAAAGTGTGTATTTTGTGATAAAGGAATAGATGGAAAATATGGTAGAATATTTTGTAATAGAAATTGCAGAGAAAAATACTATGGAAATATCTCTGAAAAAGTAAAAAGGAGGAAAAAATATCAGAAGGAATACAGGGACAATCCAGAAAATAAAAAAAGGTTAAAAGAGTGGAGAAAAGATTATTTACAAAAACCAGAAGTTAAAGAAAAAAATAGAATTCTTGCAGTTACAAAATATAGGAAAAGAAGAAAAATTTATTGGAAAGATTACGGGAGAAGAGAAAAAGTTAGATCTAGAATAAATAAAAAAGATAGAATGAGAAGAAAGATTGATAAAAATTACGCTATTAAAGATAGATTGAGAAGATCGTTAAATCATGCACTCACAAAATATTCAAAAACAGGGAAAATAATGGGTTCAAAAAAATACGGGATCAATTGGGACTCTATAATAGAAAGTCTAAAGCCATTACCAAAAGACCTAAAGAAATTTGAAATAGATCATATTTTACCCCTAAGATCTTTTGACCTTACAAAAACTGAAGAAATTAAAAAAGCTTTTGATCCCTCTAATTTACAATGGTTAACAATAGAAGAAAACAGAAAAAAATCTGGAAAAATACTTCATAGATAATTTTATAAGGATTACACTGTTCTTTATTTTATTACGAGGTATTTTTAAAAATTGGCTCATCAATGTGTTAAATGTTCTAGAATTATTCCTGGAGGTAGTCGTGAATTGTTAGAAGGATGCTTGGACTGTAAAAGTCATTTCTTTTTTTATATAAGAGATGAACAACTTGAAGAAATTAAGAAAAATCCAATAAATATTCCTGAAGAAGAAAAAGCTAAAGTTGAAAAAGATATCAGAGAATTGGCAGGAATTGTAAAAGAAGATGCTCCTGTAATCTTAGATATTGAATCTGTAAGATCTATAGGTGATGGAAAATTTGAAATTGATCTTGTTAATTTATTTAAAAAAGATCGTCCTTTGGTTTACAAACTTGAAGAAGGAAAATATATTATTGATCTATCAACTTTAAATCAAGGAAAGAAATCAGAAGAAAATGAAATCAAAAAAAATTAGTTCTTATAAATATTTTTTCTGTGCCCTATTTCTAAAATATTGATTGTTTGAGTTTTTTGATTAAAATTAAATAAAATTCGATAATTTCCTGCTCTTAATCTAAAAACATTTTCATTTGTTAATTTCTTAAATTGTTTTGTCCGTGGATCTTTAGAAAAAGATTTAACTAATTTAATTATTCTCTTTGCAATAAATGGATCTAGTTTATGTAAAAAATTTATCGCTTTATTATCCCAAACTACATCATAACTCATTTTAAACCAAACATTTTTTCTACTTCGTCTTGAGTATGAAATTCTCCTCTAGAAATTCTTTTTTTAGCTTCTTCTATAGATTTTTTAGTTTTGGGGTTAAGTTCTAAATTATCTTCTATCATAAGTTCAATCACATCATTAAAAGTTTCTCTATGGTGCATTCTCATTTTTCCTAAAGTTTCTTTTACTTGCTGAGATACTTTTATAGTGGTTTCCATATACTAAGGTATACTAAGGTATACTATTTAAATATTTCTATTTTGATATTAGTAATAAAGAATATAAAGCATTTTTTGGTTATTAATATATGAAAAAGAAAGCAAATAATGTTTTAGATCAAGTTTTAGAACAAGTTAATCCTGATGAAAAAACAGTGAAAGAAATTAATAGTTCTTTGAAGGCATTTTTATTAAAGTTTAATAAGAGAAAAAAATCTCTTAAAATAGATGCTGAGATTTTTGTTGGAGGAAGTTTTGCTAAAAAAACTTTAATTAAAAAAGATAATTATGATATAGATATTTTTGTGAGATTTAATAAAAAATATGCAAATGATAAAATATCTGGATTAACTAAAAAAATGTTAGTTGGTATTAAGAAAGTTTCAACAATTCATGGTTCAAGAGATTATTTTAGAGTTCAAATAAATTCCAATGTTTATTTTGAATTAGTTCCTGTGATGAAAGTTAATAATCCTAAACAATCTAAAAATATAACAGATTTATCTTATTCTCATGTTAAATATGCTGAGAAGAAAATTAAATCTAAAGCTATATTAAATGATATTAAACTTGCTAAGGCTTTTTGTTATGCAAACCAATGTTATGGTGCTGAATCATACATAAAAGGATTTTCAGGCTATTCTCTTGAGCTATTAGTATATCATTATGGGGGCTTTATCAAATTTATTAGAGCTATGAGTAAGATAACTACTAAAGACAAAAAAGTTATTGATATTGAAAAACTTCATCGAAATAGATCAAGTATACTTATGGATATAAATGATTCAAAATTGCAATCCCCTGTAATTTTAATTGATCCAACTTTTAAACATAGAAATGTATTAGCAGCTCTTTCGAATGAAACTTTCAGAAAATTTCAAAAATCCTGTAAAAAGTTTTTGAAAATACAATCTATAAAATCATTTGAAATTGTTAAAACAGATATTGGAAAAATCAGAACAAATGCACTGAAAAAGAAATTTCAATTTATATTGCTTGAAGCTAAGACAGGTAAACAGAAAGGAGATATTGCTGGAAGTAAATTATTAAAATTCTATAATCACTTGAATGAGGATATTTCTAGGTTTTTTAAAATAAGTAATAAGGGTTTTAATTATAATGATAAACAAGCTGCAAGATTTTTCTTTGTGGTAAGTCCGAAGAAAGAAATCCTTCTGAAAGGACCTGAGTTAAAAGATAAGTCACATTTGAAAGCTTTCAAAAAAGCACACAAAAAAACATTTAACAAAGGTAAACGGATTTATGCTCGCGAGAAAATTAGTTTTAGTTTGAAGACATTTATTGGAAATTGGAATAAGAAGAATAAGAAAAAAATTCGTGAGATGTATATTAAAGGGTTTAAATCTTTACACTAAGATCTATTCTACATTGTCTTAAATTTCTAGTATGTTTACGAGTCCTATTCTTAAGGTGTTTTCTATCTTTTTGATATGATGTTGCAAGTTTTAATCTGTTAATTCCTTTAAAAAATCTTGTAGATCTTTTTATTCCAGTTACACTCTGGCGTGAATAAAATTTTTTATTAGCATTATCATCTTCAAATTGATTTATTTTACTTTTATAATTATCATTAACACCAATCCAATTCACACCTAATGATAAAAGATAGTTTTTCATTTTATTATTTAAATTTTTTTGTTTATAAGTTTTATTGTGATTTTAGAGCTATTACTGATTAGCAAGAGAAGATTTTCACTAACTCTTCTATAGGTGCTGTATAAAGTTCATTTATATCTTTTCTATTTCCTTTAAACTTGTCACGAAGAATTCTTTCTCCTTTATTATAAACAGAATCTTCTTCCTTATCAAAAATAGATTTTAATTTATCAAAATACTTCCCGCAAATTGGGAAATATCTTTTTGACAAACTATTTGCAATTAATGTAGCATCTCCTTCAATAAGGCAATCTAAACTCATATTTTCTCTTTTAAGGATTTGATTACTTGGATTGTTTTTTAGCGCTTCTTTTAAATTATATCGAAGATTAATGAAGGGAGGAAATGCCTCTAATTGCGCATTGTGCATTACTTCATGAGATACCAACACTTTGAAAGTTTTTGTAATGCAATTAAAATTCTTTGAAAAGATAAAACGTCTATCAAATATGTGGGGGTTTTGAAAATCTATCTTATATGATCCTGTAAAAGTTTCTGCTAAAGATATGGATATATTTCTTGCAGAGGCAATTTCTTCTGGAGTTTTTAAAATTACTCTATATTGTTCTAGATTTGTTGTTAATTTGCTTTCTTCTTCAACCAAAGGAGCAACTTCTTGAATAGTTTTTCTAACAAGATCTTTGGTTATTTTCATTTGCTTTTCCTCACTTCAAAGATTTTTCAAATAGAATTGCGAATGATTCTGCAAAGAATTCAGAAGTTAACCAAATAGCTGTATCTTCCTTAGCAGATGTTGGTGAAAGGTAGAATAAAACTTCTTTCCTATCTACAATAAAGAATTTAGCATCAATTTCAAGATGTTTTATTTTTACATCTAAAGATTTTTCTAATTCTTTTATTAATTCTGCATCTCCTGAAACACCTAATTTAATTTTAATTTTATTATCTTTAAGCTTATCAAAAGTTTCTTTGAATAATTTGTTTTTTAATTTTAATTCGTTTGCATTTGTACAAATCATAACTTCTTTTCTTGCATCATCAATAATTTCAGATAAATGGCTTGAAATATTTGATCTTCCTTTTAACGAGGTTGAAATTTCAGATCTTTTAACAGGATCTATTCCACCTTTGTATAATTCTTCTAATTTTGTGAATTCATCTGTTCCTTTTATATTTGAAAGTGTGATTATTCTTTCTTCTGCATCTTGTTTTACATTATTTTTTAATTTTTCAAGAATCATTTTAGGTTTAACTCCAAGATATTTTACAGGTTTTCCTAATTTAACAATTGCAAAACCTTTTTTCTCAAGAGATTCTAAAACATCATATGTTCTTGATCTTGGTACTCCTGACATTTCAGCTATTTGACCTGCAGAGGCAACACCTTTGCTAATCAAAGCTAACCAAACCTTTGTTTCATACATGTTTAAATCAAAGTAATCTTTGATTTTGTTTATTAATTCTTGTTTAACTAACATTTTAATTTGATTCTCCTTTAATTTTTTTAACCCCAAAAGAGTGCCTATCAGCAGAAGATCTTGAATATAAATTATGGCCAAACTGATTAAAACCAACTGCCCTCACCCTACGCATATTAAGAGATTGTAAAGACCCAAGAAAATTATGGAATTTAAAATAGTCTGTGGATTTTGCAAGTTTTTCTGCATTTTCTTGCCCATTTACTAAAGCAATAATTCCAGAATTTTTTGCTAAATCATCAGAACCTTGATATCCAAATTTAGACCCATTAGGAGTAAATCTAATTGTTCTATCATCACTAAAAACAACACCGTTTTCTTCAATTGAACCAAGTTGTTTTTCAAGATTATCTTCACACATAAAAATTTTACCATTTTCTATAATCGGATTATCTTGAACATAAATTCCCTGATCTGGAGCATATAAAACACTTGTATTTCCAGAGATCCCAAAAGAGTGTTTAATTCTTTTAATAACCTCTTGCGCTGTTTTATAGTTTGGATTTTCTAAAGAAGCATAAACTAAATTAGTTAATTCTGGTATTGTTGCCATTTTAAACCCTTTTTCATAAGAATATTCTTCTCTTAAAGCAGAAAATTTATCAGGTCCGACTATTTTAGCATTGAAACTAAGTCCGACATCTTTTAAATTGATAATATTTCCAACTTCTTCAAAACTTGGTTTGATTATTTTATTTTTCATTTTAATTTTTTAACCCCTTAAATTGAGTTTTTAATATTGATTCATTTTCTTCTAGATCTGATTCAGAAAATTCTCTTTCTAAATCCCCTATTCTAAAAGAATGATTGTTACATAATTCTTCTGCCCTTGTTTGATTTTCTGGACTTAAATTTTTAACTGCAAGAATATTATCTATATTACTAAAGCTTGTATCTGTACTGTAGTTCATTCCTATTTCAAAATTTCCTGATTTCATTAAAAATATCTTCTGATTTGGATTGTATGCTGTGTGATCTTCTTCTGAAGCATATTTATTTAGAGTATTCATTGTAAGAAATTATAGAAGTTTTGCTTTATAAATGTTGTGATTATGTTACTCTTTCTTAATGAGAACATAACAATATTAAATAATAAATAGGTAACTAACTAGCATTCCTAAGAACATTCCTGCTGTAATAAAGGGCATTGCAGGGTAAGACTTTCTTTTTTCTGCTAAGAAGAATAAATAAGATAATCCTAACACAGCTCCGAAAATTGTTGCAATAGCTGACCAGAATCCAAAGGTTATGAGCATAATTCCAGAGGTTACTATTGGAAAAATCACATCCCCTCCACCTAATAATGCTACATTTACCTTGATTTTTTTATCTTTTATTCCCTTCTTTTTCATTTGTTTTATTTTTAATCTTACTTTCTTCGAAGCATAGGGAACAAAAAAACCTGAAAAAATCTTTAACTTATCTATTTGAAATTTGACCATTTTCTGCATTATTCGTGAATGCCACACAGCCCAGGCATCGTAAATTGAAATAAGTATGAGAAGTGCTATAACAGTGTAAATATTGAAAAAAGCAACAAAAATAGCTGCTATTCCTGGATAAATCATTAACTCTGTTATATTATGAACTAGTAAATTTCTTTCAACTAATTTTGAAAGTGTTAAAGGAAGTGCTATGATTAAAGCAAAGAGAGAAGCATATTTCATATCTGGTATAAGTGTATTAATGAAAAGGCCAAGTGCTATTAAAATAACTGTGAAAAACCAGACGCGCATGATGACAGCTAGTTTAAATTTGGTTATTAAAAATAAAAGAATTACCGCGATTGTAAATGCAATAACAATTGAATAAAAATAAGAATTATATTCTGCTTGTTCTTGTACCTCAGGTGTATCTAAACCATATGGGAGAGCATGGTCTGCATCTTGATAATAATTTACAGCATATAGTCCTAAAAATTGAGCTGTGATAAACATTGCAAGAATGACAAAAGTTACTTTAAGATTATGCTTCATAAAAATAAGAGGGAGGAGTGCTTTTTAAATTTTTAATTCAGTCTCAAGGTTTCTAAAAGTCGTGGAACATTTGTTTCAACCCTGTGTAATTTGTAAAGTGAAGATGCTAGATCTAATGATTTTGAAATTTCTCCATGATTTACAATTATTCTTTTTGGTTTTGGTCTTAGATTATTGAAGAAGTTGATTATTTCATTTCTTCCTGCATGTGGTGACATTCCTGTAAATAGAACAGCTTTTGCTTTTAGTTCTATTCTTTCTCCATTGTCAGGCATGGTAATTACTTTATCACCTTCTTGGATTTGTCTTCCTGGTGAACCAGGCCCTTGATAACAACTAAGTAAAATTAGGTTTTTTGGATTGTCTGCAAAATGTCTTAAATACTCTACAGAAGCTCCACCCATTAACATTCCAGATGTAGCTATTACAATACATGGTCCTCCTTGAATTACATCTCTTCTTTCATGTGGAGAACCTACTCTTGAAAAAACATCTGATAAAAAAGGATTGTTTTCTTGGAAAATTTGATTTCTTACATTAGCACTTAAAAAATCTGGGTAAGCTGTGTGAATTGCATTAATATCCCAAATCATTCCATCAACATAAATTGGAACTTTTTTTATTTCTCCTTCTTTCATTGCTTGATTCATTCTAAGCATTGTTTCTTGAGCATGACCTAATCCTAATTCTGGTAATAATACTTTTCCATCATTTTCAATTGTTTCTTTTATCATACCTATGAATTCTTTTTCAGATTCTTCTCTTGGAGGTAAAATATCTTTTTTAGCACCATATGTGGATTCTGTAATAATAGATTCAACTCTTGGAAATTTTGTTACAGCTGGATCTAAAAGTCTTGTTTTTCCATATTTAAAATCAGCTGTGTAAAGTAAATTGTGAGCACCATTTCCGATGTTTAAATGAACCATGGCACTTCCTAGAACATGGCCTGCATTGTAAAATGTTAATCTTATGTCAGGAGTAATATCTGTAACTTCATTGAAATTTAAAGCAATGCTGTGCTTTACCATATCTTTTACATTTACAGAACTAAACAATGGTTTCACAGCTTGTTTATATGCAACACCTATGAAATCTAAAGCTAATAAAGCTGAAATATCTCTTGTAGGTTCTGTTAAATATAAGGGTCCCTTGTATCCCATTTTGTATAAATAGGGAACTAATCCTGAATGATCTAAATGAGCATGACTTAAAATCACAGCATCTATTTGACCAATATCAAATTCAGGAATATTAAATAATGGAAATTTATTTTCATCTCTAGAAGAAACATCTACCCCACAATCCATTAAAACTTTTGAATTAGGTGTTTGAATTAACATACAACTTCTTCCCACTTGTCTAGCTGCTCCTAAAAATGTTAATCTTAACCATTCTTTAACTTTATCAGGATTCCATTCTTTGTATATTTTTTCTCCGATTGAATTAAGAAATTTTCGCCTATAATTATTATTAGCATATAAAACACTTCTAATATTCTCTGTTATTTTGCTTTTAAGCGCTGGTGAACGTTGAACTTGAGGGGTCCATAATGTTTTTCTTCTTATTTCATTTAATGTTGAACCTTGCTTACCTATAACCATTCCAGGTCTTTTAGCGGCAATAACTACCACACTTCTATGAGCATCAAATAAAATATCTCCTAACTCTGCTTCATCTGAAACAATGCTTCTTATTTCTTTTTCAGCTTCTTCTGGTTTTGTTAAAATTTTAGGATCTATTCTTAATTCTATTCTCTTTTTTACTTCATTTACAATTGCCTTTATCTGAGATGCTCCTTCTTGGAAAAATTTCTGGTTATCTGTATATAGAACAATGTTTGCACCTTCAAAGCTTGCTTCAGTTATATAACCTTTAAGCTTATCTGTGATAGTTTTCAGTATATTCATTTTAAAAATTAATTATAATTTTTCTGCAACTTCTTTCTTAATTCCCTCTTTTGTAATAGAAAATATGTCAATCCCATATCCAGAACCCATATCTCTTTGAGTTGAAGATTTTAGAGCTTCTTTAGCAAGTTCTATACCTTCTTTTATAGTCATATCTTTTTTAAATTGTCTTTCCAATAATCCTAATACAAAAGGCATACCTGAGCCAAAATTTGCATCATAATCTTTTACTTTTGAAATATGTCCTACAGGGTCCATGGAATAAAGTTCTACAGAACCGTCTTCATTAAATCCTGAAATTAAAAATCCTGCTTGTTGTCTTGAAGCGATTAAATTTGATAATAAATTTGCAGCTTGTTTAACTGTTGGTCTTGATCTTGATCTTAGTTCTTTTAATCTTAATTCTGCACTAAGATATTTTGGGATTCTTTGTATTTCTGCAGCCATACCGCAACCAGATACTAAAAGATAATCTTTAACAGGATAAATCTTTTGTTCATATTTGCTCATAACCATTGATCCAGCACTTGCTTGTTTATCTGAAGCCATTATAACTCCATTTTTACAAACAATTCCTATAATTGTTGTCCCAGTTTGGACAATTGAATTTTTTAAATCTTGATCCATTTTAATATTTATAGAATTAAGTATCTATGAAAATTGAGAGTGTTTTTGTTTTATAAAGTTTTCGGATTTGGAGAGATTATTCTTCTTTCTTGGAAATACCTTCAACTTTATTGAATCTGATCATATTTTCTACAAAAGATTCTATCTTTTGCTCATGACTTACAATGATTAATTGCTGAACATTGAGTTGTTGTAAAACATCTCTCATTTTGTCTAATTGTTGATCTGAAAAACCATCTGTAGGTTCATCTAAGATTACTAAATCTTTGGTTTTTATCTTGCTTAAAAGAGAGTTGATAACTTGGTTTAATGCTAATCTATATGCTAAAGCTATTGCAGTTCTTTCCCCCCCAGATAAATAGGCATAATCTATTTCATAATCATTATATTCTATAATAGGTGTGAAATCATCATTTAATCTAACATTGAAAGCATCTGGGACAAGCATTGCAAACCACTCTGTAAATACTTTTGAAAATTCGGATTGTAATTTTAACATAACATTTTTTTCTATAAAAGAAATCACAGGTGCAAATTTTTTAGAAAGCCAATTTTCTAATTCTGAAATATAATGTAATTCTTTTTTGATGTTTTCTGTTCTAAGGATTTTTTTCCTTAATTCATCTATTTGATATGAAAATACTTCTATTTCTTTTTTTAATTCAGCTACTTTAATCTCTGCTTGTTTTTCTTGTCTAAATGCTTCTTCTAATTTAGTTTTTATTTCTTCGAAAACATTATCAAACTTTTTCAATTCTGCTAAAGAATCTTTTAAACTTTCAGAATGTGTTTTTAGTAAATCTATATCTTTTTCAAATGCGAAATTAGATCTTTCTAATTCTGTTATTTTTTCTTTTTTCTCAGCTACATTTTCAAATTTTATTTTTAATAATCTTAAATCTTGGATTTCTTTTTCTTTAGAAGAAATATCTAGATTAATTTTTGTTATTTTATTTGTAATAGATAATTTTTCAATTTCTAAAGATTTTATTCTTTCTATATTTAGGGAGATATCTGAATCTAATTTATTTATAGCATTTGTTTGATAAATAGGGTCCACATCCTGCAAACAGGTTGGACACATGTCAATATGTTTTAATCTTTCTTTTGTCGTTGCTGTTTCAGAGTTCTTCATTCTTAGAGAAGCTAATTCTGAGGTTGTTTTTAAATTCTGCTCATTTAATTCCTCTTTCCCTATTTTTTTGGAATTTAATTCTTGTTCTGCCTGAGATATTTTTGCTGTGTCAAATTTTAAAGTTTCTAATTCTGAAATTTCTCCTTTAAAGATATTTATTCGTTTTAAGTTTTCTAAAATAGAGTCATTTTTTGAAGAAATCATTAGTTTGGTTTTACTTAGTTCATTTTCTACACTTTGCTGTTGGTTTATTTTTTCTGAAATTTTGAATTTTTCTTCTTTGATTTTTTTCATTTCCTCTGTTTTTAAAAATAATTCTTTTTCAATGGAAGTTAAGTTATATCTTTTTGCTTCTAAGTTTTCTTCTTTAGAAATTATTTCTTCTTTATCCCTTTCAAAATCTACTGTTAGCCCTTGTTTTATCCTTTTTTCTTCTCTTAATTTTGAAGTTAGTGTTGAAGTATTTTCTAGTATTTTTTTGTATTTGTCTATTCCAAAAACATGTCTTAAAGTGTTTAATCTGGTGTTAGAATCTTGAATAATTATTTGCTTCATTTCTTCCTGAGGTGTATAGACTGTGAATTTGTATAATAAATTTTGTTTTTTTGAAAATTCTTTTGGATAATTTAAAATATCTAAAACTTTATTTTTTAACTCCATAACAGAAATTTCTTTTGTTTCTCCATCCATGGTTATGGAACAATAATCTTGGGAAATGGATTTTCCTCTTTTCAAAGATCTTTTAATAAGAATGTTTTTGTCATCAACTTCAAATTCAATAGATACTTCTGCTTTATCTTCTCCATTTCTTAAAAGTGAAGTTCCTTTTTGACCTGGTTGTAATCCAAAAAGTGCAAATTCTATACTTAATAGAACAGAGGTTTTTCCAGAACCAACATCACCTGCTAATAATGTAGAACCCTCAACAAAATCTATTTCTTCATGTTTATAGCTTCTAATATTATCAATAATTAATTTTTTTAACCTCATTTTAATCAAAACTTGAATTAGTATTTAAAGATAGTTGTGGTGAGGAGGGATTTCTAAAATTTCAGTGTTTTTTTTGAACTTTCTATTAACCTAGTTGAGAAATTATCAGAAGTTTCACCTTCTTGTTTTTCTATTGAAAGAATATTTATTAGTGATGGAATTAAATCATTAAAATCTGAAGGATTTTTTTCAGAGTAAATTTTTATAGCTTCTTCTTCAATATTTTCTGTTTCTATAATTTCATCATCAAATTTAACTTCTTTTGTTTTTAAATCGTGTGTGTTTTTAAGCATGAAATATCCTTTTTTTCTTTTGATATAATCTTCAATTTCTGGAAATTTTATATCTGACATTTTTCCATCTTCTAATTCCCCCCTAACTCTTAGCAGAATTATTTTATCTTCAATTTCTTTTTTTTCTATTTCTCTGATTATATTAGAAGTAGCATCTAAGGCACTATTTAGTTGAATTTCAAAATAAGCTATTTCTTTTATTTTTAATTCTACTTTTTTTAATGGGTTTGAATCTTCTGTATCTACAATATAAAAACTTCCATGATTTAAATCTTGTAATTCTGAAAAACTATTTGGAAAAACAGGGCCTGGATAAACAAAGTTTTCATATTGAAAATCTATATGTAAATGGCCTAGAGCATAATAATCTGCAGAAGGTAAATTATTTGTTTCAATTGAATCTATAGGTAATGTTCCTACAGCTTTATCTAAAGTTGTATGTAGCATGAAAATTTTGAACATTCCTGGGGCATCGTTTAATTTTATTTTTCTTAAATCTTTTACTTCTAATCCTGATTTTCTTCCAGGATATCCATAAATGGCAATTCCCTCATGAAGTGTTGGATTTAATATTAGTTGATCTTCTCGTTCTTCATAATCTTCAACATTTTTACAAAAACCTGCTTTTTCTAAAACATCTAAAAATGTTTTTCCTGAAACAGAATAATCATGAGAACCTGCAATTATAAAACAAGGAATTTTAGCTTTTTTTAAATTTTTAAATATTGCAAATGTTTCTTTTAAAATATCTATTGAGGGGTATGGATTATCAAAAATATCTCCTGCAATAAGTACAAACTCTACTTTTTCCTTAATACACCTATTAATAGCCATTCTAAATGATTCTAGGTTAATATCTCGTAGCTCTTGCTGTTTCCATCCTCCTAAATGTATGTCAGCTATATGTGCAAATCTTGGCATGGTAAGACACCTACGGTTTCTTGACCGTCAACTTCCCTTTATTTAATTTGGTAAACATCTTTATTACTCCTGTAAATTTTAATTTAAAATGGTATATAAAATTGATTGTGATAGAAAGAGATTATTCCAATTTCCAACAAAATAATTTTTCTTGAAATAAAGATTTTTCATCTAACAATATTTTTTTAAAATCTCTAAAATCTATATCTTTTGTTAATGAACTTGTTATAATATATATTTTTCCTTGCTTTTTTAAGTAATTACTTGCTTGATCTAAAAACTTGTTCAAAATTTCGCTTCCATTTTTTCCACCTGTTGTTGCAAGTTGTGAATTTAGTGGTTCATCTTTGTTTTCTGGTAAATATGGGGGATTAAAGATAATTATATCAAAATTATTTTGTTTGATATTTTGAAATAGGTTTGAGTGGATACTGTTGAAACCTAATTCCTTGCAATGTTCAACAGCCTTAGGATTTATATCTCCTGCAAAAATATTTTGTTTTTTTATTCCAGCTTTTAATGCTGTTTGTAAATTTATTCCACTTCCACAACCAATTTCTAGAAATGTTAAATTTGGATTTTGTTTTAATAATTTTGGAATTTCTTTTTTAAGAACATTTGATAGAAGATAAGAATCTTCTGCAGGTTGATAAATACGTTTCATTAACTTACTTAGAATATCTTATTAAAAAAGTTTATCAATTGACTTCTAAATACAAACATCAGAGTAAGTAGTATTAAAAGAAAAATCAAAGAAGATATTAGAAATACAGTCATTCCTGAAACTTTTGATTTTTTCCCATATTGAGAAACATTTTGTTGATTCATTGGTTGAACAGGTTGTTGAACTTGAGGTATTGGTTGGGTAGTTTGAGGAATTTGTTGAACAGGTTGAGCTACTGGTTGTTGTTGGATTGGTTGAGCAGGAGGTTGACCTACTATTGGTTGTGTTTGGATATTTTGTGGAACTTGTGCAGGCACAACAGTGCTAGGATTTCCAGCTTTTTGAGATTGGAGCTCTTTTGCAGCTGCTTCTATTTCTTGTTTTTTGTAACCTGAATTATAAAAAGACATCATTGAACTTTTCAAAGTATTTCCACTTTCTGTAGCTCTTCTTAAACCTTCAAGAATTTCTATATTAATCATTTTAATTTATCCGAATTTTAATAAATTTCCGTCTTTTGTTAAAAATACTGTTTTACCTTCTTTATAACCTAATTTTTTTGCTATTTCCACCATTGGTTGTTCTTGTTTAGGAAATCCATGAGTAGGAATAATATATTCTGGTTTTATCATTCTAGTCATCATTTCTACATCTTCTTCTCTTCCATGTCCTGGTGAATGAACATTATCATGAATAATTACACCTTGTTTTTTAATAATAGCATCCATTTTTTTACGAGCAGCTATATTGTCTTTAACAGGAATTACTCTTGATGCAAAAATCAAATCATCACCTGGTTTAAACATAAATGGTGTAGCTCCTTTAGTTATTCTATCTAAAATAGAATTTTGCTCTGCTTGATGACCTGTACAAACAATCAAATATCTTTCTCTATTTTTTTGTACCTTTCTTAATAAAGCATTTACTTGATTTCTATATCTTATAACTTTTATTTGATTTCTAAATGGACACATTCCGGATTTTAATGCACTATCTGTATATTTCTCCATGCTCCAGCCTAAGAAAATTATTTGTCTACCTGTTTTTTTCCCCATATCTACAATTGATTTTAATCTAGAAATCTGTGATGAAAAAGTTGATATAAATAAAGCTGCTTTATCATTTTTCAAAGAAGAAATTGTTTTATCTAATAGATCTCTTGCATAAGCTTCACTTAAGGATCTTCCTTCTTCTCCAGAACTTAGAGAATTAATAATTAAAACTTTAACACCTTTCTTTCCAATTTCTTTTAATTTTTTATAATTTGGTGGAGGGCCCATTACAGGTGTATCATCAAATTTAAAATCAACAGCATAACATACTGTTCCATCTTTTGTATGAAGGGCTAATGTTGAACATTGAATTGTTGAATGGGTTATATGGATAAAATCTATTGTGGATGTTCCACTTTTTCCAACAATTTTATGAGAAGAGTCAGGTTCAACTATTTTTAATTCGTTTGCAATATATGTTTTTTTATCTTTGTAAAGTGTTTCTAAAAAATGTATTGTAAATGCTGTTCCCATTATAACAGCGTTAGGATATCTATGGATTATTGAAACAATTGCTCCAACATGATCTAAGTGAGCATGTCCGATAAAAATAGCTCTTACTTTATCTGTCCAACCTAATTTATCTAAAACTAAATCATTTGGAATAGCTTTTGAATTTCTTAATTGAGCTTCAGAATGAATTTGAAAAGGTTCTTTTCCTTGTAATTCTATTAAAGCTGGAAGGCTCACACCTGCATCAAAAATAAAAACATCTTCACCTGATTTTATAGCAACCATGTTATTTCCAACATATTCAAAACCTCCAATTGCACATATTTCTAGTCCCATTTTTTTACCTCTTTAATTAATAGTATCTACTTAGAAAAATAAGTTTAAAAAGTTTTAATAAGTCAATTTTCTTTTTTATAATATGAAATCACTGAAGCCGTCTATGAGAGAAAAGAAAAGATATTTGAAAATTAGTGGGAAAAATCTTAAGTCAAATGTAGATAAAGCTATTCTGGAATTTATTGGAGCTTTGGGAATGTCAAAAGCTTGTCCTAATTGGATTAAATTGAATAAGAATTCTGGGATTCTTGCGGTGAATAGAAAATCTTTAGACCATGTTAAAGCTAGTTTTGTAGTGTTTTCAGACAAGATTTCTGTTGAGAATGTTAGTGGGACTTTGAAGGGATTAGGAAAATAAACCCCACCAAAAGCTTTTTAAATAGTTCAAACTAATAAATTCTGTAAGAGAAAAAGAAAAAACATTATAATATTATAAATTTCTCTAAAAATAAGATAAATAAAATCAACTTAGACTGATGGATATACAAAATCAAACAATGGGTTATGATAGAACTGCAACTATGTTCTCACCTGAAGGTCACTTATTACAGGTAGAATATGCTGAAAAAACAGTTAGACTTGGAAGTTCTAGTATTGGAATGGTTTGTTCTGATGGTGTATTTATTTTAGCTGATAAAAGATCTGAAGATAATTTAGTTGTTCAGAAATCTGCTAACAAAATCTATGAAATTGATTCTCATATTATTACAAGTGTTGCTGGAATTATTGCAGATGCAAGAGTTTTAGTTGAAAAAGCTCAATTAATTGCTCAACAACATAGAATAACTTATGATTCTCCGATTGAACCTGAATTAATTATTAAAGAAATTTCAAATATAAAACAGCAATTTACACAATATGGTGGAGCTAGACCATTTGGAGCAGCTTTAATGGTTGCTGGAATAAACAATAAAGTGCCTGAATTATATACAAGTGACATTACTGGTAATTATTTATCTTATTATTCAAATGTAATTGGAGAAAACGACGAAAAAATAAGAGATTTATTAAGAGAAAAATATAAACAAGATTTATCAATTAAAAAAGGTATTAAATTAGCTCTTGAAATTTTCAAAGAAGTAAAGGGAAAGCAATTTGATGAAAATAAATTTGAATTAATTTATATTGAAAATAAAGATATTAAACTAAACAAAATAGAAGGGAAAAAATTAAAAGATTTTATCTGATTTTATAAAAAATATGGGACAAACATTAGCTAGAATAAACCAAGCAGGGAAACATTTTGAAATAATTGTAGATTTAGATGATGCTATTAAATTTAAGAAAGGAGAAAGTTCTTTTATCGAGGCTGAAGGGGACAAAATATTCACAGATTCTAAAAAAGGAATGGTTGCTTCTACAAGTGATTTAGAAAGTTCATTTAAAACAACAGATGTTAAAGAAATTGTTGAAAAGATAATCAAGAATGGAGAAGTTCAACTTACTCAAGAACATAGAAGTGAAGAAAGAGAACAAAAAGTAAAACAAGTTGTTAATTTTTTAACTACAAATGCTATGGATCCTCAATCTGGAAATCCTCATACTTCTGAGAGAATTAAAAGTGCATTAGATCAAGCTCATGTAAATATCAAAAATGGACCTATTGAAAATCAAATAAAAGATATTATTGCTGAGTTGAGTAAGGTTTTACCTATCAAACTTGAAACCAAAAGAGTTAAAATAACCATTCCCGCAATACATACAGGAAAAGCTTATGGAGTCATAACTCAATATAAGGAAAAAGAAGCATGGCTCGACGACGGAAGCTTAGAAGTTATGGTTGAAGTCCCTGCTGGAATCATTATGGACTTTTACGATAAATTAAACTCAATAACACATGGCTCTGCATTAACAGAGGAAATAAAACAAACTTAAAATGGCAGAAATAGATAAAATAATCAAAAACTTGAATACAGATTTTTTAGAATATTTGGGTAAAGTTTCTAACCTTAGTGGAGATAATAATATTGAAAAAATTAAGAAAGGTTATGATCATATGAAAGATGTTTATGAAACTCTTCAATTACTTGGCCCAAATCCTTTAACATTTCAAAGAGAAAGATTAAATGAGTTAGAATCCACTCTTGGATTGGCACAAACACAATAAAATGACAAGAAAAATAATAATACCTGGAGAAGTAATAGAAAAAGGAGATCAGTACTTACCTGGTGAAGGCACTGAAAAAAAAGGCGATGAAATAATTGCTCTTAAATTTGGCTTGGCTGAGGAAAAAAACAGACTTGTGAAAGTTATTCCTTTAACAGGTGCATATGTTCCAAGAGGAGGAAATGTAGTTATTGGTCGAGTTACAAATTTAACATTTAATGGCTGGGTAATTGATATAGGTGCTGCTGAAAATGCTTTCCTATCTTTAACAGAAGTTCCAAGATATGTGAATAAGAACGGTTTGGAAGAAGTTATGGGTATGGGGGATATGGTGACCGCAAAAATATGGGGAATAAATAAGAGAGGAGTAGATTTAAGCATTAAATCAAGAGGTCTTGGAAAGATTGAAGATGGATTAATTTTTAAAATAAATCCTCACAAAGTTCCAAGAATAATTGGTAAAGAAGGAAGTATGATTAAATTAATAAAGGATAATACAAATTGTAATATCACTGTTGGTCAGAATGGATTTATTTGGGTACAAGGACATAATATTGAAGATGAATTATATGCTAAAGGAGCAATATTATTTGTGACTGAAAATTCATTTGAAAGTGGACTAACAGATGAAACAACTAAATGGTTTAAGGATAATAAAAAATAAAATGGAAGAAGCACAAGCTAAAAAAATAATAAAAGAAAATTTATTTCAAGAAGTATCAAAATTAGTTTTAGGAAATCTTGAAAAAAAATTAAAAATACTAGAATCTAAAGAAAGTAAAATAGATATACATGAAAAAGATTATACAAATCTTATTATGGCTAGTAAGTTATATGTGGAACATTCAAATGAAATTAAAAGAAATTATGGATTTGAATTTCCTGGAATGGAATCTGAATATGAAAAAATACATGATAGAATTAATCAATTAAATTATGAGGATAATAAAAAATAAAATGGCAGATATAAAAAGACTAAGCGGAAGAAAAGCTGACGAAATAAGACCTATAAGTGCAAAAGTGGGTGTTGTTCCAAATGCAGATGGTAGTGCAATGTATACTTCTGGTAAAACAGTGGCAATTGCAGCTGTTTATGGTCCTAAGAAAATGCATCCTCAACATAAACAAAATCCTGAAAAAGGAACTTTGAGATGTACATATAGTATGATGAGTTTTTCTGTTACAGATAGAATAAGACCTGGTCCAAATAGAAGATCAACAGAAATAAGTAAAATAACAGAATGGGCTTTGGCTCCTGTTGTTATGTTAGATGATTTTCCAAACCAAGTTGTAGATGTTCATATTAATATGACCCAAGCAGATGCTGGAACAAGATGTGCTGGTATTAATGCTGCTGCAATGGCTTTAGCTCATGCAGGTATTCCAATGAAAAACATTGTTTCAAGTATTGCTTCTGGTAAACTTGATAAAACAGTTGTATTAGATTTAGATAAATTTGAAGATTCTGATTTTGATGAAGGTGAAGGGTCAACAGATATTCCTTTTACTTTTACAGGAGATGGAAAAATAACACATATTCAAGTTGATGGACATATCAACAAAGAAGAATTAAAAAAATCAATGGAAATGGCTTTGAAGGCTTCTAAAGAAATTTATGAAGTTCAAAAACAAGCTTTAAAAGATTCTATTAAATTTAAAAAATGAAAACTTCAAAAATAACAGGCAAAAGAATTATTGAATATTTAGGTAAAGGTAAAAGGTTTGATGGTAGAAAACTTGATGAGTATAGAAATTTAAGTATTGAGACAGGTGTTTCAAAAAATGCTGAAGGTTCTGCTAGAGTAAAACTTGGAGAAACAGAAGTTCTTGTTGGTATAAAAATGGGAATGGGAACACCTTATCCTGATTCACCTGACAAAGGAAATATGATGGTAACAGTGGAATTACTTCCATTAAGTTCTCCAAAATATGAATTAGGCCCTCCTCAATTTAATTCAATTGAAATGGCAAGAGTATTAGATAGAGTTGTAAGAGAAAGCAAATATATTCAATTAGATAAATTATGTGTTGAAAAAGGTGAAAAAGTTTGGACTGTTTTTATTGATGTTTATGCTATAAATGATGCTGGAAATTTATTTGATGCTGCTGGTTTTGGTATTATGGCTGCTTTAAAAAATGCTAAAATTCCTAAATATGATACTAAAGCTGAAAAAGTTTTATTTGGAGAATTAAGTGATAAAAGTCTTCCTGTTGCAAAAAATAATCCTCTATCTTTAACATACAGTAAAATAGGAGAACATATTATTGTTGATCCAACTACTGAAGAAGAAGATTTAATTGATACTAGAGTTACTATTGGAAGTTCTAATGGAATTATTTCATCTATGCAAAAAGGAAAAGAAGTAAGTTTAGAAATTGAAGAATTTAACAAAATATTAGATTTAAATGAAGTTATTTGGAAAGAGATGTTTAAAAAATTTGAAAAAGAATTAAAATAAATACCCTAAAGAGCACGAGATGGTAAAAACAATATAAAATGACACAGTTACAATTAACAAAATATGAAAGAGCAAGAATTCTTGGTGCAAGAGCATTACAAATTTCAATGAATGCTCCGTTACTGATAAAAATTAATAAAGATGGTTTAGAAAAGATTAATTTTGATTCTTTGAAAATCGCTGAACTTGAATTAGATTCTGGAATTTTACCAATTTCTATTCACAAACCTTTACCTCAGAAAAAGGAAACAGAACTTAAAAGAGATAAAGTTGCAAAAGTAAGTGATGCAAAGATTGCAGAAATTGAAGCTCAGGAAGAAGAAGATATTGCTAAAGGTGGAGAGATAATGGAACTTGCAAATCCTGAGGATGAATCTGAAGAAGATGGTGGGAAGTAGTTTTTAAGAGTAGGGTTTAATTAAGATATATTTTCTTAACAATGTTTCTTCTTAGTTTAAAAGTATTTGCCCATTTTGCATAAGCATTCCATCCTTGAAAAATCTCTAACATTTTTTCTTTGTTTATTCTATTGCCCTTAAAACTTTTTATTTTATTTTCTATACTTTTAATGTTTCTTTTTCTTAATAATTTATAATAATAAAAATTTCTAAATCCTACAAAATCAATTCCTCTTGATAATGAAACTATTTTGGATTTGTCTGGATGAAGCTCAAGTTTTAAATTTTCTTTCAAAAATAATTTTATTTGTTTTTTCCAAATTTTTAATTGTGATTTGGACTTATGTAAAATTATAAAATCATCAACATATCTAATATAATATTTTGTCTTTAATTTATGCTTCACAAAATAATCTAATTCATTTAGGTAAACATTTGCAAAAAATTGTGAAGTTAAATTTCCTAAGGGCATGCCCTGATATTCACTCGTGTCCGTCTCTCTCTCTCTCTCTCTCTCTCTAAGAGGGTTTGAGTAATTATGCAAAATTCTTTCTATCAGCCAAATAACATTTTTATCATGTATTTTTCTTTTAATTATTTTAACTAAAATATTACAATCTACCTCTCTAAAATAATGTTTAATATCTGCTTTAAAACAAAAAGCTTCAAATTTTTTATTAGTTGTAACTTTATTTTTAAATTTATTCAATCTTTTTATAGCAAATAGACTCCCTTTTTCTTTTCTATTTGCGCAAGAATCATAAATAAATGTTGTGTCAAAAAGAGGTTCAAGAATATTACATAATGCGTGATGAACTATCCTATCTCTAAAATGGGATTTAGATATTTTCCTAGTTTTTGGGTCTCTTAAAATAAATGATTTCAAGGGTTTTGGAGCATACTCTTTATTTTTTAATTCTAAATGTAATTTTTTAATATTAAAGTGAAAATTTTCTTCAAATTTTTTTACATAATTCTTTTTTGTTTTGCCTTTTCTTGCTTTTTTATAAGCAAGTACAAGATTATTTGCAGAATAAATTTCTTGATATAAATTTTTGTAGATTTTCATTTTTAAAAATCCTAACTCTAGGTCATTCTGCCATTGTCATTAGAGTTCTCAAGATCGGAATTGTTAGCATTCAAATTAGAATTCCTGTTCAGATAAACCCTGCACAATAAAAGTAGCCAATTTATCAATTATTACCACCACCACTTCAAGTTTCACACACCCCTTTTAAGCAAATCATCGCTACTAATTGTTGTGGTTGAATTTTATGACTTAAAATAAACCTTAATAATGTGCTAATAAACTGACTTGTGACCTAGTAACTTGTATTAAACAAGTATAGCTAGGAATATTAAAAATCAAATCCAATTAATAAAACTTTACAAAATCAAAAACAAAGCTCAGCTGCTATGCAGCTTCGCTAAAACCACCCTGCCATTGTCATTAGAGACCTCAAGACCGGAATTGCCAGCAAACAAATTAGAACACCTGTCCAGATAAACCCTGCACAACGCAGAATTACTTGTCCAAATTTGTCTATTAGAATTTTTATCTATTTCTTTTGGTAATCCAAATTTATTTATTTTTGAATATCTTTCTTGAGAATTCCAATTTAAACATTCAGCTGTTGTATAAGAAGAATTCTCTGTTAAATTAAAATTAAGATTTTCATCTAATTTTAAATCTCTTAATTCAATAAAAAGTGGAAAATCTTTTTCTGAAATTCCTCTTGAACTTAATTGATTGAAAAGATATTGGGCTTTTTCAGAGTTAGAGTTTTCTAAATTTCTTAGAGCTAATCCAGAATCATTCCATGTTCCTCTTGTTAAATCTAAATTTTTTTCTGAATCAATTTGTCTTGCTAATCTATATTGAGGATAATTTTCTTTGAGGAACATATCAACTGCAACAGCTAAATATGGATTAGAACCTCTCATAACTCTATTTTGAAAAGTTAATTGATTTTCTAAGTTTCTATGATCTGATTTAATATAATTTCTAATTTCTTTGTACAAATCTTTATCTTCTACAAAAGATAAATCAGAATTCGGTAAAGTTGGCTCTAAAGATTTGTCTTCAATTCCAATAATTCTTCCTTGTTTTAATTTTATTTTCATTTTTATTTTTTTAAACAAAGCTCAGCTGCTATGCAGCTTCGCTAAAACCACCCTGCCATTGTCACTAGAGCCCTCAAGAACGGAATAGTCAGCAACCAAATCAGAATCCCCGTCCCGATAAACCCTGCACAACGCAGAATTACTTGTCCAAATTTGTCTATTAGAATTTTTATCTATTTCTTTTGGTAATCCAAATTTATTTATTTTTGAATATCTTTCTTGAGAATTCCAATTTAAACATTCAGCTGTTGTATAAGAAGAATTCTCTGTTAAATTAAAATTAAGATTTTCATCTAATTTTAAATCTCTTAATTCAATAAAAAGTGGAAAATCTTTTTCTGAAATTCCTCTTGAACTTAATTGATTGAAAAGATATTGGGCTTTTTCAGAGTTAGAGTTTTCTAAATTTCTTAGAGCTAATCCAGAATCATTCCATGTTCCTCTTGTTAAATCTAAATTTTTTTCTGAATCAATTTGTCTTGCTAATCTATATTGAGGATAATTTTCTTTGAGGAACATATCAACTGCAACAGCTAAATATGGATTAGAACCTCTCATAACTCTATTTTGAAAAGTTAATTGATTTTCTAAGTTTCTATGATCTGATTTAATATAATTTCTAATTTCTTTGTACAAATCTTTATCTTCTACAAAAGATAAATCAGAATTCGGTAAAGTTGGCTCTAAAGATTTGTCTTCAATTCCAATAATTCTTCCTTGTTTTAATTTTATTTTCATTTTTATTTTTTTAATTCTAATTTATTTTCCCTTAAAGCTCTCTCTAAATCTTCTTGAATTAAAAATTGATCTGTTTTCAATAAATCTTTGACTGTTTTTTCTTTAAAATTAATTAAAAATTGATCTGCTATAAGTTCTTGGTTAGGATCTATCCAATTAATTCTATCATTATCAACATATACATCTTCACCAACATAAACATTATTTCTTTCAATCCAATAATTTATAATAAAATCTTCTGCTAATTTTAAATTATCAGGAATATCCCCTCCATTTTTAGAATTTATAGTTATACCTAATTTTTTCCCAATAACGCCAGTTAAACCATCAGCAATTTTATTTAAATTATTTGAATACACAGCATCAGGATTATTAACAGTATGATTATAACGGCTTTTAATTGAAACATTATTAAATTGTTTATTAATTTGAATATTTAATAAACTTGTACTATAATCATCTTCTCTTTGAGGATTATCTCCCCTTTTTACTTCATCTAAATTCTTTCTTGATATAATAATCATATGATAATTCTTTAATCTTTCTGCTGGATTGTTATATGTACACAAACGTTCTCCAGAAAGATAATATTTCTCATAACTCTTTAATTCATTTACACTAGAAATTACCTTATATTCATATCCTGCTTTTTCCAAAAGTTCTCCCAGTTCTTCTTGATTTTCCACTTCTTCCCTATTTTTGCCTTCTTCCAAATATGAATTTTTAACATATAATAGATTTTCAAGATTGCCTAATACCTTTCGAATATTTTTCTTAGTTTTGCATTTTTTAGAGATATAGCCTAAAAATCCTAAATCATCTAACCCTTCTGGATAATTATCTCTAATCAATTTAGTAGAATTTTCTCCACATACTCTTTTATATGCTTCATAATTTTGATCAGCCATTATCAGTCCTTAAAAATTTAATTAAAGCATATTCTAAAATATGAGACTTGCTTCTAAACAAACCTTCTTTTAGAATTTCTTCTATAGCATGTACTTTTTCTTCATCAATTGTAACTGATAATTTTTGTTTCATTTTTCACAATTATACTACTTTTAGGTAAAAACACTATAAATTCTCCATTTATAAAACTTTCTATAGTGTTGTCTTTTGTTAATAGTTACACTTATTAATTAGTGCTTCATCCAAATTTATATAAACTAAATTTCCTATTTCTTCATATGGTGATGATTAAAAGTGTTTTTGGCAAAACTATTTTAGATTCTAGAAAAGATAAGACTATTGAGGTTCATATTAAAACAAATGCTGGGAGTTTTTATGCAAGTGCTCCTAATGGAAAGTCTAAAGGTAAAAAAGAGGCGCGTTCTTATAAAAAAGATATTGAAGGTGATATTTCAACTTTGAAAAAGTTTAGTGATTATTTCTCTGCTGAAAATATTGATAAATTTGATGATTTAAAGAGGATAGAAGATATTTTAGATGGTAATGTTGGAGCAGATACTTTTGTTGCTTTTGAATATGCAATTTTGAAAGCATTGGCTAAAGAAAAGAAAAAAGAAATTTGGCAATTAATAAATCCTAAAGCTCGAAAACTTCCACGTTTGCTTGGAAATTGTGTTGGAGGGGGAAAACATTCTCATTCAGATAGAAAACCTGATTTTCAAGAATTCTTACTTGTTCCAAAAACAAAATCTGTTAAGAAAGCATTTGAATTAAATAAAAAATTGCGAGAAAAAATCAAACTTGAATTAAAAATAAAAGATAATAAATTTAAAGGAGAAATTAGTGATGAAAATGCTTGGCAAACTCAATTAAATGAAAAACAGGTTTTAGATATTATAAGTGATTTTGGTGTTTCAACTGGTTTAGATATTGCTGCTTCAGGTTTTTATAAAAGAAAAAAATATAATTATAAAAATCCACTTTTGAAAAGAACTCCTGAAGAACAATTTGTTTATGTTTCTAATCTAATAAAAAATACAAATATTTTTTATATTGAAGATGCTTTTGAAGAAGAAGATTTTGAAAGTTTTGCTAAATTGTTGAAAAAATTTCCAGATAGATTAATTGTTGGCGATGATTTGACTGTGACAAATGTTAAAAGATTTGAAAAAGCATTGAAGAAAAAATCCATCAATGCAATCATTGTTAAACCAAATCAAATAGGTCCACTTACAGAAGTAAAAAGAGTTTGTGAGTTGGCAAAGAAAAACAAAATCAAAATTTGTTTTTCTCACAGAAGTGGGGAAACTATTGAAAACACTCTTGCGGATTTAGCTTTTGGATTTGGTGCTGATTTTTTTAAATGTGGAATTGTTGGTGCTGAGCGTGAGAGTAAATTGAAGAGATTGATTGAGATTGAGAGGAAATTATGATTTCTATTCCTATCAATCAATCACAATAAAACTTAAAATAGAATTTTAATTTGTTAATATATGAACTTAAATTCATATTTAGAATATTTAAAAAATTGTCCGGATGATAAATTGAAATATAAATTTGGAATTTCTAGTAGATGGCCAATTTTATTGAATACAAATTTTATAGATTTTGTTCAAAATCTGAAAAAATCTGAAGACTATACTTATAAAAAAACAGAAGGTAATGGTCTTATTCTAAAACATTTATTTAATTATAATCCTGGAACTGTAACAACAGGTATTTTTGAATGGATATCTAGAGATTTTATTAGAGGATATGATGAAGATAAAATTAAGCAAAAAGAAAATTATAACATTACCCTTTTATTGGAATCTAATCAGAGAAATAAAATTGAAGGGGTTTCTGAACAAAGAGCATTAGTGATGGCTATTAGTAGTTTTGGGAAAATAATTCAACAAGAAGATCTAACTATGTGTATGCCTTTTTCAGTTCCATTAGATGGTTCAAGAGATTATTCAAAATTAGTAACTTATAAATCTCAAAATTTATCTTAAAACTTCAATAGAAAACCTTTAGGAAATAATATGTCTTAAAGAGAATTATTTTTAGGTTAAAACTTCAATAGAAAACCTTTAAAAACATAATTCTCTCTGAATTCTAATGGTAGATGTTATTAAAGAGATTAAAGAAGAACTTCAAGAAGGAGTTGAAGCTGCTGAAGAAATTGTTGAAGAAGTAGAAGAAGCTGCTGAAGAAATTGTAGAAGATGTAGAGAATGTGGCTGAAAAGGTTAAAAAGAAAATTTCTAAGAAAAAAGACGAAGAAAAACCTGAAGAGAAAGTGGATGAAAAAGATGCTGAAAAAGAATCTACAGATGAAAAAGTTGTTGTTGATATTGAAGCTAAGAAAAAAGCTATTCTTGCCAAGGCTGCTAAATTAAAAGCAAAACTTGGTGGAGCAAGTCCTTCTTCTGAAGAACTTAAAGAACAGGTTAAAGCTAAGAAAAAAATAGATATGCTTGTTCCTCTTGAAGAATATGTTAAATCTGGAATATATTTAGGAACCCGTGTTGTTACACCTAATATGAAACCTTTTGTTTATAGAAGAAGAGCAGATGGTTTAGCTATTTTTAATACTGATTTAATTGATGAAAAACTAAAGGAAGGTATTGCTTATTTATGTAAATTTGAAGCTAAAGATATTATTCTTGTTTGTAAAAGACAATCTGGTTGGAAATTTGCGGAGAAGTTTTCAGAGATAACTGGAATTAGACTTTTTGCAAAAAAATATCCTGCTGGAATTTTAACAAATACAACTCTTCCTGACTTTTTTGAAAATGAATTAACAGTTGTAACAGATTCATGGATAGATAAGAATGCCTTACAGGATACTTTAAGAGTTCATAAAAAAGTTTTAATGATTTGTGATACTAATAATTTTTCAAAAGGTGCTGATCAAATTATTCTTGGAAATAATAAAAGTGCAAGAAGTCTTGGTTTAATTTTCTATTTATTGACTAGGGGATATTGCAAAGCTAAAGGTATTGACGCTGATATTCCTGATATGGAATGGTGGACTGGCGAGTAAGAATTAGTTGTCACTTAATCATTAATACAATAGAAAAGCTTATAAATCTTAAGGGTGTGGAAGAATTATGGGAAAAGAATTAAATAAAAAAAATAGTAAAGGATTAATAGATTTATTATTAGTACCTACTTCAATGATTAGATTAGCAGTAAATTCTAAAAGAAATGGAAAAATAAATAAATTAAATGGAAAACAAAAATTAATTTTTTATGGATTAGTTGCTGGAATGGAATATTCTAGATTTATGGCTTATTATAATGTATATAATATAATGTCCTAAACATATTAAGTAACTTTAATTTCGCAAATAATATTAAATAATCTCCCCGACGCTAGCTTTCAACTTTTTCTACGATACATTTATAAGTAAACTTTTTCTAAAGATTTTGTAATTTAGATGGATAAAATTTAATTTTTATCTATTTTAGATTCATTCAAAACTAAGATGAGTGCCTTAAAAATGTGCATAAACCGAAGAACTTGTTTCTTCAGTATTGTCTCCTTTCGAGGGGATGCGCTAAGGTATGATGTATGTAGAAGCAGTCATAGACATGAAGCTCATCTTAATAATGATATATGATTCTATAATCTTATTTTATTTATTTTTTTGAGTTTTCGTTTAGTCACCAAAAAAGTGTAATTTCAAAGCCAATAGTTAGGATAGAGTAATTTTTATAATTACGAGACGTGTGAAGTATTCTTGATATCTTTCATCAAGAACGCGCAATGGAGATTCTATTAATAATTTTTTTAATTAAATTCATGATATTGTTTTAATTCCAGTTGATCCTGCTGGCGGCTGCGGCTCTTTGGTTTGCATTTAGACATGCAAGTTTTTTTTGTTTCTTCGGAAGTGGAAAGGCAAACTGCTCAGTAACACGTAGCTAATCTACCCTTTGGTCAAGGATACCCTCGGTAAACTGAGGCTAATACTTGATAGGAGATATACCCTGGAAAGATTTATCTCTGAAACTCGTGCCAAAGGATGAGGCTGCGGTGGATTAGGTTGTTGGCGGGGTAATGGCCCACCAAGCCGATGATCCATAAGGGCTCTTAGCGGAGAGGCCCTGAGAGGGAATCTGAGACACTATTCCCAGCCCCACGGGGTGCAGCAGTTAGGAATATTCTACAATGCGCGCAAGCGTGATAGATTGAGCCAAAGTGTTTTTCAAATGAAAAGCTTTTATCGAGTGTAAAAAGCTCGACGAATAAGGACTGGGTAAGACTAGTGCCAGCCGCCGCGGTAATACTAGCGGTCCAAGTCGCAGCCATTTTTATTGGGTCTAAAACATCCGTAGCTTGTTTAATAAGTTTCTTGTGAAATTTTGTATCTTAAATGCAGAGCGTGCAAGAAATACTGTTAAACTAGAGACTGGAAGACGTAAGAAGTACATTCGGAGTAGCGGTTAAATGTGTTAATCCCGGATGGACTCACAATTAGCGAAGGCATCTTACGAGTACAGTTCTGACAGTAAGGGATGAAGGCTAGGGGCGCAAATGGGATTAGATACCCCAGTAGTCCTAGCAGTAAACACTGCACACTAAACATTAGTACCTCCTCGAGAGGTATTAGTGCTGTAGGGAAGCCGAAGAGTGTGCTACCTGGGAAGTATAGTCGCAAGGCCGAAACTTAAAGGAATTGGCGGGGAGATACTACAACGGGTGACGCGTGCGGTTCAATTAGATTATACACCGTGAACCTCACCAGGAGCGACAGCAGGATGAAGGTCAGTCTGAAGGGCTTACCTGACACGCTGAGCGGATGTGCATGGCCGACGTCAGCCTGTGCCGTGAGGTGACCTGTTAAATCAGGTAACAGGCAAGACCCACATCTCTATTTACCATGTGTACAATAGGGAGATTGCCTTGGTAACGAGGATGAAAGTGTGGGCTACGTTAGGTGAGTACACACTAAATCCCCTGGGCTACACGCGCGCGTCAATGGCAGATACAACGAGATGCGACTCTGAAAAGAGAAGCCAATCCCTTAAAGTCTGTCTCAGTTCAGATCGAGGTTTGTAACTCAGCCTCGTGACGCTGGAATCCGTAGTAATCGTTTGTTATCAACGAACGGTGAATAAGTCACTGTCTCTTGCACACACTGCCCGTCAAACCAACCAAGTTAAGTTATGGTGAAACTTTTCGAGGGAAAACCTTAGCTTGACAAGGTAGGTTAAGTCGTCACAAGGTAACTGTAGGGGAACCTGCAGTTGGATCACCTCCTAAATTTTAATTATGATTATTACACCGGTGGACTCTTCTACATACTTCTTAGTATTGAATTCAAAGGGCCCGTAGTCCAGTGGTACAACACTTCCCTTGCACGGAAGAAACCCGTGTTCGATTCACGGCGGGTCCATTTCACAAATCAAACTCAAAATGAAAACACTAGGAGAAATACAAGACAGAATAGAAGGAATGACAAGAAGAGCAGAAGACTTATCCTATTTGCGAGAAAAGGATGTAAGTTATGTTATAGAAAATGCTCAAGAACAAGAAAGAAACTATGTTAATAAAGTACAGGCCTTGTTATCTGTATTATCACAAATCAAACTCAACAAATGAGAAGAAGGTTCAGAAGATTTTTCTGAATCAGATTGAGGACACAAAAAAATACCTTCGGGTGTTTTATTATGTTCAATGAAATAAGTAGTAATCCCACTTTTATGTTCAGAAAGGCAAAAAAAGTAAAATACTATTATTATATATGCTATTAGACGGATAGCTTGGTTTTGGTTATGATGAAAGACGTGGCAAGCTGCGATAAGCCTTGGGGAGCTGCATGCAAGCTTTGATCCAAGGATCTCTGAATGCGCCGAGAGGCGGAAATACGCCGGGAATTGAAACATCTTAGTACCGGCAGGAAAAGAAAACAATTGTGATACCCTTACTAGCAGCGAGCGAAAAGGGCACAGGGCAAGCTGAATCTGCTTTTGAAAAGAAGTTAGAGATGTGGTGAAGATAAATGGCTAAGTTAACGAGTCAAACTCTGCTGGAAAGCAGGACCTTAGAGGGTGATAGTCCCGTAGATTAAGTTAATATGCTGTTCTTTAAACGAGTAGGGCTTCCTGGATTGGAGGTCTGAATATGGCAGGATTAACTGCCAACCCTAAATACAACCAAAGTCCGATAGTGAACTAGTACCGCGAGGGAAAGCTGAAAAGTACTCTTAACAGAGTTTGAAAAGACTTGAAATCTAATAGCTACAGTTTGTTACTGCTCTTAATCTATTTATAGAAAAGGGTTGTAACGTACGTTTCGAAGAACGGGCCAGGGAGTTTGTTTATGTGGCGAGACTAATCTTCTATGAAGAGTAATCAGAGCGAAAGCAAGTCTGAAAAGGCAATTAGTCACGTAGATAAGACCTGAAGCCAGATGATCTATTCATGGACAAGGTGAAGTCTTCCGAAAGGAGGATGGAGGCCTGAACCGTTGTTGTGGACATGCACTCGAATGATCTGTGAATAGGGGTGAAAAGCTTATCTAATCTGGCGATGGCTGGTTCCTGCCGAAATATGCCTTCGTATAGTCTTACTTAGTTCGTTAACGGTGTAAAGCTACGGATAAATCTTGCAGGAGCTAATGCTTACGGAGATTTTTCCAACTCAGAAGCTGTTAACTACGTAGAGTAAGAAACAGGGTGCGTATGTAAGATACGTTTCCAAGACCCGAACAAGGGAGACCAAAGTTAAGGTCCCAAAATTTATGCTAAGTGTATCGAAAGGTGTCTTGAACCTGAGACACTGGGGATGTAAGCTTAGAAGCAGCTATCATTTAAAGAAAGCGTAACAGCTCACCTATTGAGGTTCAGGGCCCTGAAAATGGACGGGGCTCAAGCATAATACCGATACTTTGGAGGCACTCTTTATGAGTGTTCTGGTAGGCAGGCGTGGTTTCTGTGTAGAAGGTTTTGCGAGAGCAAGGCTGGAACGGTAACCAATGAGAATCCTGGTAATAGTAGGATGTGACTCTCCTGAGAATGGAGAGTGTCGCAAGGGCAAGGTTTCCTTGGCAATATATGTTAGCCAAGGGTTAGTCAGCACCTAAGTCGTATCTTAACCGAATACGACGATGGATATCAGGTTAATATTCCTGAACTGATTAAATTTTATATATCATGGTCCGCTTTTGGATAGGTGAGCACCCGAAAGGGTGTTTTTGTAAAGAAGTTTGTCGAGGGTAATCCTTAGACGCGAGTGAATTTATGAAACAAAATTACTGATTCCGAGAGCCAGTGAAAAAACTATGTTCTTAATTTAATTAGCTGTACCCACAACCGACACTGGTGCCCTAGCTTAGTAGGCTAAGACATGAAAGGACAAATCAATTAAGGGAATTCGGCAATTTAGCCCTGTAGCTTCGGCTGAAGGGGTGTCTATCTTTGTGTTTTTAGTAATATTGATGCATTGATAGATCTCAGTAACAAGGACGGCCCGACTGTTTATCAAAAACGTAGCCAAGTGCTAATCCGAAAGGACGTGTATACTTGGTGAGGCCTGCCCAGTGGTGGTGTCTAAAACTCCTTTTCAAGGGAGCTAAGGTCCATCAAACGGCGGGGGTAACTATGACCCTCTTAAGGTAGCGTAATGCCTTGTCGTATGAATTGCGACGTGCATGAATGGTTTAACGAGGTTGTCGCTGTCCCTAATTGAAGCCTTCTGAAAATATCTTCCGGTGAAAAGACCGGAGACTTCTAGTGGGAAGCGAAGACCTTGTGGAACTTTACTGCAACTTGTTGTTGTAATTTTATGTGAAACGCATAGCATAGGTAGGAGCGTCGATGTCGTCATTTCGGTGGCGACGGAGCGAACTTGTAATACTACCCATTTTTTATAGGATTGCTTACTGTTTACAGGACAGCAGCAGGCGGGCAGTTTGACTGGGGCGGTGCCCTGTCGAAAAGATATCGATAGGACCCAAAGACAAGCTCATCCAGCTTGGAAATCTGGAGTTGAGTGCGAAGGCAAAAGCTTGTCTGACTGTATTTTGAAAAGTAAGAAATGCAGGAGCGAAAGCTGGGCTTAGTGAACCCACGTGCTTTTTTAATAGAAGCCGTGTCTGATAGAAAAGTTACCCCAAGGATAACAGGCTTGTCGCCCCCGATAGTCCGTATTGACGGGGCGGTTTGGTACATCGCTGTCGGCTCTTCCTATCCTGCGCGTGCAGAAGCGTGCAAGGGTGTCGGAGTTCACGCATTAAAAGGGATCGTTAGCTGGGTTAAGAACGTCGCGAGACAGTTTGTATGATATCTACTAGAAGTGTTGTTGTCTGAGTGGAACAAGTTTATAGTACGAGAGGAACTAGACTTGGATGCCTCTGGTGAGCAGTTGTCATATGGCAGGCTGCATAGCTACGCATTGTGTGGATAAGAGCTGAATGCATCTAAGCTCGAAGCCATCCGCAAAACGAGACAACTAAAGCCGTCAAAGAAGATGACGTTGATAGAGTTACTGTGTAAGACTCAAGGTTCGCCGAGAGTTTCAGCAGATAACCACTAAAAGCTTTATTTATAGTATTTTTTTCGCTTCATGAACATTGGGATTACTACTTATTTTTTTGTTGAGGATTATTTTAATCACAATAATTCTTTTATACTTATATTTGATTGATTTAACATGCTAAAACTTTCAAAAAAAACTATAGAAAATATATTTAAATCTACAAATGTTAAAAATGTGCAAGAACTTTTAGATAGAAATTATATTAATTTGCCTAATTTTCCTAAAGAAACATATAAACAAATTTTTAGTAGAGTAATAGATGAGAAAATTCTAGGAAAATATCATAAAATTAGTTTCTATTTAAAAAATTGTTAACTTATTTTTTGTTGAGTTTTTTGCATAAATTTAAATAATAAATTTTCTATATCTTTCTAAGAGATGATTAAAATGGTTAATGTAAAAATTTATTCAACACCAACTTGCCCTTATTGTAAGTTGGCTAAGGAATTTTTTAAGGAAAAAAATATATCTTTTACAAATATTGATGTAGCTTCTAGCGAAGCTAATGCAGAAGAAATGAAAAAAGTTTCAGGGCAAACTTCTGTTCCGGTGATTGTTATTGATGAAAAAGTTATTGTGGGATTTGATAAAAATGAAATTGAGAAACTTATAAAATAAAATGGAAAAAAAGAAAATAAGTTTAGTTACAGGTGCTTCATCAGGTTTAGGTAAATTTTTAGCAGAATTACTTTGTGGAGAAGGGCATAGAGTTTATGTAACAGCTAGAAGAACAAAATTATTACAAAGTCTAAAAGTAAAATGCTCTAAACTTGGAGGGGAAGTTATAATTATTCCTGGTGATTTACTAGATTCTAAATTTAGAACTAAATTAATTTTAAAAATTATTAAAAAAGAAAAAAGAATTGATTATTTATTTAACAACGCTGGTTTTGGAAGAGCTGTTATTTTTGAAAATCAAAAAAATGAAGATATAGAAAATATGATTACTTTGAATGTGATTGCTTCTCAACATTTAACAAATTTAGTTTTACCTCATATGAAAAAGAAAAATTCTGGAAGATTTATTCACACTGGTTCTGTTGTTGCTTTTACACCTCTTCCTTATTTTGCTACATATAATTCTACTAAGGCTGCACTTTATTCATTTAATCGTTCACTTAGATATGAATTAAAAAATACTGGGATTAGTTCTACAGTTGTTCTACCAGCAAGAATGAATACAGGTTTTGCGCAAGAAGCTTTTAATTGTGACCATGAAAAAGGGAAAGATTTCTGTGTTGAAAAATTTAATAAAAAAGCTGGAAGTCCTTATCAAGTTGCAAGAACAATTGTTAATCAAATGAATAGTGGAAAAGAAGTTATTACACCTACATTTAAATCTAAAATGTGGTATTTTATGAGATATTTTGGATGGGTTGTTGATTTAAGTATGAAAAATATAATTGGCCCAAAACAACTTAAAGATTTAAAGAAAATTAAATAATTTTATTCTGAACAAGATAGAAAACAATAATTCCCATCAATACTAATACTAATCCTGCAACCATTAACCAAATTAATGTTTTCATTTCTTTTTTATTATAATCTTTCCATGTTCTTCTATTTTTTTTCCAATCTTTTTTATGGGTTAATCCTGCAATCATAAATACTACTCCAAGCATCCATAATGCTGAATTGTCAAAAGGCAAACCAATGATAAACCATATTACACCCATTATAAATAAATTATAATAATCTATAGGTCTTTTTTTTCCGTGTCTTAGTTGAAATACTGCTACTATTGCTAATACTACTATTAAAACAGCTACAATTATTATGATCCAAGGTATTGATGACATATTATTTATTGTGACTCATTGTTTTTAAATTCTTTGCAAGGATTGCTCTTCTTTCTAATCTTCTTGAGACTTTGATTATTTTCTTTCCTGTTTTTGTGGGATTATTAATAATATCTCCTGCATGTGCCTTGATAATTGCATTGATAAGAGTCATTGGAATTTTTGTTCCTTTTGGTATATCTAAAGATTTATGTAATGAGCCTGGTCTTGCTAATGCTTTTTGGATCCAATTTGGTTTCATTTGTTTGTATATGGGATAGAAATTGTTTTAGAAGTTTCTCCATTTGCTAAATTTTCTTCTGAACTAATCTCGACACTTCCTGTTCTATAATCAACTTTTATCCTTATGTCTGATTTTATAAAACCAGGATCCCCTATCTTGGGATAAATATTTACGTCTTCTACCCTATTATGACATTTGTTTTCAAAATCACTTGGACCTAAAAACTTTAATAGATTCTTTGAACTAAACATACACATATATGTTTTAGGTGTTTTTAATTATTTCCTTATCACAACATTATTAAAGGATGATTTTTACAATTGTATATGGTAATAAAGAAAGGAGATAAAGTCTCACTTGATTATGAAGGAAAATTTGAAGATGGAACTGTCTTTGATTCTTCAACACATGGAGATCATTCACACCCTTTAGAATTTGAAGTTGGAGCAGGTCATGTTATTCCTGGTTTTAATGATTCTGTTATTGGTATGAAAAAAGGAGAAGAAAAAGAATTTTCAATAGAATCTAAAGATGCTTATGGAGATTATAATCCTGAGTTAAAAAAAGATGTTCCAAGAGAAATTCTTCCAAAAGATCAAGAACCTAAAGTTGGTATGGGTCTTATGATGAAAGCTCAAACAGGTCAACAAATTCCTGCAAAAATAATTTCTATTAATGATAAAACAATTACATTGGACTTAAATCATCCTTTAGCTGGAAAGAAATTAATCTTCAATGTAAAAGTTATTGATATCAAATAAAAAGATGAAAAAAAAGAGGCAAACTTTTGTTAAAGCTTTGACTAGTTGGATTTTATTAGCTATCATTATAATTTCTGTTAGTGCTTATTTTGTATTTAATGAATCTTGGATAGGACCTATTTTTATTTTAATGGGATTTGTTAGTTTATTATTTTTGAAATTTTTTAAAATACCTATAGTTTCTGTTTATCCTGATATGGTTTTTGGAGCTATTGATAATGGTATTTTAATTTTTGCAGCTGTTATTGGAGGTGTTTATGCAGGTGTTGCAGGTGCAATTATTGGAGGTGCTGCTGGAAACACATTAACAGATGGTCTTGGTGGATTATTTGAAGGCCATGTTGCACAGAACCAACGAAAATATAAAATTGATAATTTAAGAACACCTTTATCAACAATGCTTGGAAAAGTTTCAGGTTGTTTGTTTGGGGCAGGTGTTGGTTTGATTTTAGTTTGGGCAATTAGATTAGTGATTTAGAAAAAGTTTTTTAAACTTAAATCAATATATTTTTATATCTAATTTTACTAATTGATTTATGGTTTTAAATAAAAATCAAAATAAAATATGGATAGCTGTTTTAGTCATTAGTATTCTTTTAGTTCCAATACTTGCAAGCCAATATTCTTTATACAAAATAAAAACAATGAATAGTGATGAAGTCTGGATTCAAAAATGTGTAGATGAAGGTTTCGTTACAAGAGAAAAGTGTGAAGAAATACCTGTAAAGGTAAGAGAAAATTTTCTTGAAAATTATAAACAAGTATCTTTTATCAACAAATATTTACAAGGATTTGAAGCTTCATTTAATTCTTGGGCTTTTTGGTTAATTCCGATAATTTTATTTTTAAGATACTTAAAAACTAACAAAAAAGATTAATCAACTTTAACCATTTATTAGATTAGTGATTTAGAAACCCTTAAAAACTGTTAATTCTCCTTAATTTTGTAAGTTGGGTAGTTAATTGCGGGATTCGGTTCTTAAGTGAACAAAAGGTCAAAATGATGATTTTTGAATTCTGAGGAAGGTCTGCCCACCATATTATAAGTTACTCTCTGAAAAGATTGTTGCTGTGAAGCAAGGCTCTGTTACAGAAACGCCACAGCCACTTTTGAGCTATGAAGTTTGCATGGAGCTACGAAAAAGTGGATTTGATGAAACGAACATCCTAACTGGTGCAAGGTTTAAAACCGCATAGTGAAATATTAACACGTTCCGTCTGATTACAGGGAACGACAGAAGGTGGCCTATTCCCAACTTACACCCATACTCTCAAGTTCGCATAAAGGTGGCCTATTCCCAACTTACATTTTTTTGTTTTCAATTAACAAGCTTTAAAAAACAAAATACCTTATGAATTTTATAGGGGATATAGCTCAGCGGGAGAGCACATGACTGAAGCTCATGGTGTCCTGGGTTCGACTCCCAGTATCCCCACTTAATCAAAAACTTTTATAAATGAGTTTTGATTGATTAAATTATTAAAAGATGGTTGACAAAAAACAAGATTTAAGTTTGGCAAGTTATACTCTAGGTATTTTAAGTATAGTCTTTGCTTTCTTTACACCTATAGCTGGATTGATTTTAGGTATTATTGGTTTTAGAGTAAGTGGAAAGAAAAAATTACCTTTAAGTAAAAAGGCTAAAAAATTAAATGTAATAGGTATTGTCTTAAGCATAATATTTGTTATTGCTTCTATCCTAGCTATTACATTATTTAGTGACCTATTAAGCCAAATTTAATTATAAAATGAAAAACAAAAGAGCTGCAATGGAAATGAGTGTAGGTACAATTGTAACTATTGTTCTCTTAATGACTGTTTTAATATTAGGATTAGTTTTAGTTAGAACTATTTTCAAAAGCTCTACAGACAATATTGATGAAATTGATGAAGCTGTTAAAAATGAAATTAAAAAACTATTTTCAGAAGATAATAGTAAAAAAGTTGTAATTTATCCTTCTAGTAGAGAAATTTCTATGGAAAAGGGTGAAAGTGGAGGATTTGGATTTTCAATAAGAAATAATGGTATGACTGAAGAAACATTTACATATACTGTAAGTTCTAACGAAATTATTTCAACTTGTCAAATGGATTTAGCATCTGCAGATTTATTACTTAGTCTTGGAAAAACAGGAACTGTTACACTTCCTTCAGGAGATAGTTTAGAACAACCCATACTTGTTAAATTTGTAATTCCAGAATCTGCTCCATTATGTTTAGTAAGATATAATCTAGAAATTCTTGATAGTAGCGGAGGACTTTATCTTCCAACTGTAACTGTTGACTTGGAAATTAAATAAAAAATGATAAAAGCTTATGAGGGTTTTATTAATCTAAAATATAAACCTAAAAAAACAGATGTAATTGTTCAGTATAGAGTTGTGCCTTCAAAAGGATTTACATTTAAACAGGCTGCTGAAATGACTGCTGGTGAAAGCTCTATTGGAACGTGGACAGAAGTTTCAACTATGAAGCCAAAAATTCAGAAACTAGCACCTACTGTTTTTTACACTGATAAAAAAAATCATAGAATTAGAATAGCTTATCCTATTAAACTTTTTGAGCTTGGAAATCTTCCTGAGATTCTTTCTTCTATTGGCGGAAATATTTATGGAATGAAATCTGTAAAAGCATTATATTGGGAAGATATTAATATACCTAAAAAAATGTTGAAATCTTTTAAGGGTCCTCAATTTGGAATTAAAGGTTTAAGAAAATATTTGAAAGTTTATGATAGGCCCCTTGTTGGAACTATTGTTAAACCAAAAGTTGGACTTAATGAACATGAACATGCTATGGTTGCTTATGATTCTTGGTTAGGTGGATGTGATGTTGTTAAAGATGATGAGAATTTAACAAGTCAAGATTTTAATAAATTCAGGAAAAGATTTTTATTGACAATTAAAAAATTAAAAGAAGCTGAGAAAAAAACAGGAGAGAAAAAAGTTTATTTGGTTAATTGTACTGCTGAAACAAATGAGATGATTAAGAGAATTAAGTTTGTTGAAGCTCATGGTGGAAATTATATTATGCTTGATATTTTAACACTTGGTTGGGCAGCCTTACAAACAGCTAGAAATGTTACAAAGCTTCCAATTCATGCTCATAGAGCTGGTCATGCTATGTTTGATAGAGAGAAATCTTTTGGAATGAGTATGGAAGTTATTGCTCAGTTTGCGAGAATGGTTGGAGTAGATACATTACATATTGGTACAGCTTACGGAAAAATGAGTGGAGGGAAGAAAGAAATTTTACATATTGAAAAAGAAATTGAATCTCAATATACTAAAAAGACACGAGAATATTTAAGTCAAAAATGGTGGGGAATGAAACCTGTTTTTGCTGTTGCTTCTGGAGGGGTTTATCCTCAATTACTTCCAAAGATAATTAAGTTTATGGGAAATGATGTTGTTATCCAAGCGGGAGGAGGAATTCATTGGCACCCACAAGGAAGCCAATATGGGGCAAGGGCTATGCGTCAAGCTGTTGATGCAAGTTTAAAAAATATTTCTCTTAAAAAATATTCTAAAACCCATCAAGAGTTAAAAGATGCTCTTGATAAATTTGGAATTTGAGATCGTATAATAATATTCATTTCCAATTTTCTCTCTTTTAACTTTTCTTTCTTTCATTAATTTATACATATATCTTCTAACAGTTCTAGGAGGAATTAGATGTTTAGAGGCAAGATAATTTATCGAACAGTTTCCTTTTTTTAATTCTTGTAAAATTAATTTTATTCTTTTACTTGCAAAATCTTTTGTATGGTAAACTTTTTGTTTCTTAATTTCCAATGCTATTTTTAATCTTTTTTCTTTATAATTTAAAGAAATTAAAGGATACTTTTTTGAAAAAGATTTAATTATTTTATAAAAATTTTTTCTAGATTTTATATGAAAATAGTGAAAATCTGAGTTTTTCTTGTTTCTTAAATTATTTGTGACTAACCCTATTTGGTTGCATAAGATTTTAACTCCTTCACATAGATCCTTATTTGTAACTCCAAACATGATTGTTCCATCATAAGCAATAGAACCTTCATCTAATATTGCAGTTAATACAAATGCTATTTTATGGTCTTTACTTAATGAGAATATTTTCTTAGAAATTTTGGAATCAAAGCACCCAAATGAATCTACTTCATAAATTTTTTTACATATTTCTCCAACAACCCTAGGAAGTCTACACTTTAATACATCTCTATGATCTTTTCTTAGGACATAATGAACATCCCCAAAAACAAATTTTACTCTTTCTATAAAACCTTGCATAATTTCTTTTCTTTTTTGATTATAATATGTTCCTTTTCCGTCCTTGGGCAAACTTCCATCAAAATATAAATTAGAAATAATTGATGTAAAATAAGGAGTAATTGTTAAAGGTAACTTTGGATTTTTTACAGAATTCTTCATAGGCACAAACATCTGTTTATAGAGAATTATATTTTCCTCTAATTCTAATGAAGAAATTCTAATTAACTTTATTAGATTCATTAACACCCTTAAAGGTATTGGGGATTTTTGATAGATAAAATATTCATATAATCTTACGGGAAGAATTTTTAAACTATTTGCTATTTGGGGGATCTGCCCAAGTATTAATTCTCTTAATTTATTTTTAAATTCTGGTCTTAAATCTACTGAAATCTTTTTTATATTGTATGCCTTCCACAGGTGAACTTTCATAATAGAAGATATTCAAGCTAGTATATATAACTTACGGCTAACTTTGTAGTGAAAATAAAGATTTATATACAAAAAACCCATAATCAAAATATGAAATCAAAATATCGTAAAGGTGTTTTCATTGTTGTCTATGCAAGAAATAAAAAAAATAATTTTGAATATTTAATTTTAAAACGTCATCTTCATTGGAGTGGTTGGGAATTTCCTAAAGGGGGTGTTAAAAAAGAAAAGTTAATAGATAGTGTGAAAAGAGAATTAAGAGAAGAAACACATGTGTCTCCTTTAAGTATTAAAAATTTTCATGTTTCTGGTAAATATAAATATGGAGGACCAGTGGATGGCCGAGACGGAGAAATTGGCCAAACATATGAAGGTCTTTATGCTGTTGAAGCAAAAAAATGTAAAATTAAATTTGATACTCTAGAACATAATGGATATAGGTGGCTTAATTTTAATGAAGCTGTCAAAATCTTAACTTGGAAAAATCAAAAAGATTCTATTAAACTTGTTAATGAGTGGTTAAAGTTTAGAAAATTTAGAACAAATATTACTACTTCTGGAACCTTTATTTTTAGTGGAAAAAATAAAAAACAAAATGAAGAACTTGTTAGTTTATTTAAGGGCAAAGAAAACATAATTATGCACACTGTGGCTAGTGGAAGTCCATTTTGTGTAATAGATAAAATAGATGTTTCTAAAAAAGATATAAAAGAATGTGCTGTGATTTGTGCAAAAAATAGCCAAGACTGGAGAAATAATAAATCAGATGTTGATGTTAATATATTTAATGGGAAAAAGATTTATAAGATGAAGATTATGCCTATAGGTACGTTTGGTGTCAAATCTCCAAAAAAGATTATTATTAAAGCTAAGGAAATAAAAAGTCTCAAGAAATAACTTATAAACATGTTATCTAGAACATACTATTTTTTAAAATGATTTTTGTTTTGTTATATATGGAAAAGGTGAAAATTGCTATTATTGGTACACATGGTGTTGGGAAAACAACAGAATGTCTTAAACTATGCTATCTTTTAAAAATAGCTGGAAAAGATGCCAAATTTATTGGAGAAATTTCTAGGATATGTCCCTTACCTATTAATGAAAATACAACTAAAGATGCTCAAAAATGGATTTTATATACTCAAATTGCAAAAGAATTATCAGAACTACCTAAATATGATTTTGTAATTAGTGATAGAGGGGCTATAGATAATTATTGTTACTATCTTAATAAATTTGGTAAGGAAGAATATCTAGATTTGTTAGTTAATGAACATTCTAAAACATATGATTTTATCTTTAAAATTCCAATAGGATTTGTGCCTGAAGGACTTATAGAAGATGGTATAAGAGCATTAGATCCCGTTTTTCAAAAAGATATTGATAAATTAATCAGTTCTGAATTAAAGGAAAGAAATATCCCTTTTTATGAATATGAGGGTGCTGAAAAAGCACTTCAAATAATTCTAGGAAAATAACAATTCTTAATGTTTTTAAACACCTTATGTCTTAAATTCTCATGCAAGCAATAGGACAAATTCAAATAGGAAAACAAGGACTGACTGATAACTTCTTGGAAACTCTCGAAAGTCATTTTCAGAAGTTCAAGAATATGAAAATAAAGGTTTTGAAAGGTGCTAGCCCTGATAAGAAACTTGTGAAAACATATGCAGATAAAATTATTGAAAAGCTTGGACCACATTATACTGCTAAAGTTATTGGATTTACTATTTTTGTTAAGAAGTGGCGAAAAGAGAAGAGATAATTTTATAAACAAAATTATTTATTTTATTCTATGAGAAATATTGAAGATAAAACCAAATATCAATTAAAATTAAGTGAAAAACCTACTACTCCTATTTTAATAGGTCTTGCTTATGTATATAGTTTAGGGTTGAAAGAAAATGGTGGTCCTTGGGGATATCATCTTCATATAATTGAAACAAAAAAGAGAAAAAGAACAGGGTATATCCTTACAATGGATGATAAAGACAATATTTATTTAGAACCCCATGGTAATAGAGGATTCAGAAGCACTTCAATTAAAAAAATGTCTGCATATGCTACTAATAATTTCTTACAAGAAGTTAAAGAAAAATTAAAAGGGATTTCAAGAAGTGATCTTAAAACACCAGGGAACAAGGCAGTAAAAATTGGAAAAGCTGCTTAGTAATCTTTATAAACTCATTTTATCCTATAAAAGTAAGTTAAATAGCTAAAAAGCTATTCTAATTCCGCAAGGAGTGACTAAACAAAAATGAATGCTGTATATGAAATTGATGCTCATGAATATAATTTAAAGTTAGCAGAAGCTTTGAAAAAAGTTCCTGAATTTGAACGACCTGAATGGTCAATGTTTGTTAAATCAGGTCCGGCTAAAGCTAGACCTATTGAAGATCCTGATTTCTGGTATAAAAGATCTGCAAGCATATTAAAACAAATTTACAAAAAGAAAATTCTTGGTGTTAGCAGATTAAAGACAAAATATGGAAGTAAGAAAAATAGGGGATATGCTCCTGAAGAATTTAGAAAATCTGGTGGAAAAATAATTAGAGTTATATTACAACAATGCGATGCAGCTGGTTTTACAGAAATTGCTAAAGCTATTAAAGGTGTTAGAGAGAGAAAACCTGGTAGACAACTTACTGTAAAAGGTAAAGAATTTATGGAGGGTATTAAATAAAATGGGAATTAAAAATCAACAAAAAAAAGCTAAACTAGCTAAGAAAGGAAGACAAACTAAGTGGGCTCCTATTTGGGCTGTTTTGAAAAAATATGGTCCTGGAAAAAGAGTTCATCCTTCAACCATGACTAAGCACAGAAGATCATGGAGAAGAACTAAATTACATATTAAACCTAGAAGGCAGAAGAAATATCACTTCGGTTAAATTTAAAATAAAATGGCTAAAAAAATACCCACTCCAACAGGAGAAAAGATTGAAAGAGAATATACTGTTGCTCTTAGAAGATATTTTGTAAGAGTTCCTAGATATAAAAGAGTTAATAGAGCTATCAAAGGATTAAAGGAATTTTTAGCACAACATATGAAGATTAGAGATAGAGATTTGAAAAAGATAAAATTAGATGTTTATCTTAATGAATTTATGTGGGCAAGAGGAATCAAAAAACCACCTGTAAGAGTTACTGTTAAAGTTGTAAAGCAAGGAGATATTGTAAATGTTAGTCTTGCTGATATGCCTGCTAAACTTAAATTCAAGAAAGCTCGTGAAGAAAAAAGAGAAACCAAAGCAATGGAAATGGCTCAACAGAAAAAGAGTTTTATGGATAAAGCTAAAGAAGCTACTAAAAAACCAACTGAAGGGGATGCTGTTGTCCAGCCTGATACCCTAAAGGGCACGAGCGAAGACGAAAAAAAAGAAAAGCAAGCTGATAACCTAAAGGTCACAGGTGAACAAGAAAAAAAATCAGCTGTTGTTGAAGCTGGAGACAAAATGAATAAAGCTGCAGCAAAACAAGCAAAGCATCAATCTGGTGGAAAAACAAAAGCTCCAAAACATTTGCAAAGGAAAGCTTTGGCTAAGTGATTCTAAAATTAAAATAAATTAATTTAATAAAATGCCTAATAAAAAATATAATCCTAAAAAAGAAAAAGAATACTTGGAAATTTATTCAGATGGATTTGAAGATTTTAAAAATACTGGAAATAAGGTTGTAGAAAAGATTAGATTCAATGCTTGGAATGCTATTGCCAAAGCTCAAGAAGAAGGGCATTATTATTTATTAGATGAATTTATTCCTAAATATATTGAGGCAGGATTATTACCTCCTGCAAAATTAATTTTTGATCAAGTACAATTTAAATCACAAGAAGAATTTGAAAAAAGACAAAATAATTTTTATTTTTATTTTTTAGAAGGTAGACATTTTGGAGAGATTGCAAGAAAAAAACCTCATTTTGAAAGATTTGGAATAGCTTATCCTAATTTAGAAAAAGAAACAACTGAAAAAACTTTAGAAGCGCGAGCAAATAAAACAACACTTCCATTTAAATTATTATTTAAAACATATCCTTTAATGTCTCAATTTGTCTTTAAAAATGATGAATTAGTAAAGAAAGGTGGAGCCTTTCACAACTATCTGTTAGGATGAATCAATATAGGGAGTTTTTTAAACTATTTTTAATGTAATAATAAATGATTAAATTAATTATTTTTGATTTTGATGGAGTTATAATAGATAACTATGAACTACATTATGAACTTATGGAAAAGAAAATTAGCAATCTAACAAGAGAAGAACATAGAAAAATGTTTGAAGGAAATATTCATGTGGAGATGAAAAAATTAAAACATAGAGAAACTGAATTTGATTTCAAAACCCCTTTTTGTGAAACTAAAATAAAGACTAAAATAAAAAAAGAAATTAAAGAAGTGTTAGAAAAATTGTCCAAAGAATATAAGTTAGGAATAATAAGTTCTGCTAGAGAATATAGTATAGAAGGTTGTTTAGATACAAGTAAGATGAGTGGATTATTTTCTTTTATCTATGGTCGTGAAACACATAAAATTAAAGTTGATAAATTTGAAAAAGTTCTTAGAGAAAAGAATCTGAAAGCAGAAGAATGTCTTTTTGTAACAGACACCTTAGGAGATATACTAGAAGCTAATAAGGTGGGAATTAAAACTATTGCTGTTGACTTTGGTTACCATGAAAAAGAAAGATTGCAGAAAGGAAATCCTATGAAAATAATTTCTAATTTTAATGAGTTAATCTCTGTTGTGGAGAAAGGTTGAATTTTGTTTTCTTATAGGAGGAGTCCAAAATTGTTGCTTTCCATATATTTTAGAAAATAAATCTGAAGGTTGATGTCCATATATTACACTCTCATTTGTCACATCGTTATTGAACCAAAAAGTAATTCCTGGATTATGAGTTTCAGTCCACCAATGTATTTCTTCATATCCTAATCCTAATAAATCTACTAATGTGCTTCTAAGAGTACTTCCACCATACGCATAATTATCTATTAAGGTCACTTTTCTTTTTGGGTCTGCTTTTTCTGAAAGTCTTATTTCAGGGCTATAAATGAACTCTAAAGAATCTAAATTTTTAAATTTATTATAATGTTTTTCGTCAAAAACTGTTTTGTCAAATTCGGAAAGAGTTGTTATTGAGATATACTTCTCAATATCTTTGTGAACTCCTTTCTTAAAAAAAGATAATTTCCTATTAAGTCTATTAAGATCTTCTTCATACATCTCCTCAATTAGAGTAGAAGGGTCAACATGACAAAAACCCTTCTCAGCAAGAATTGAAGCAGGATAAAATGTTAAAAATCTCACGTTCTCTCCCCTTTCTTTACAAGCTTTATAATGATGGTATGCTAATTTAATACCCCTCATTGCAATTCCTATAATATCATATCCTTCTTGTTCAGTTGTTGGTTTTGTTTCTGAATTCATTTTTCTTCTAAAAACATGTAAAAAAAATAATTTATAAACTTTCTTTTTTGAAAAAACATATATTTATAAACTATAGCCACTATAGTAGCTATAGAATGACAAGTACAATCCAAATAAGTAAAGAAACAAAGGCACTTATAAGTTCTTTTGGAAGCAAGGAAGAAACATATGAAGATATTATTAAAAGAATTTATGCTCTTGCTGTTAAAGATCAATTAAGAGAATTTCTTATGTCTTCTCACAATACAATCTCTCTAGACGAGGCTAGAAAAGCGTTAGATAAAAAATGGCCAAGATCGAAATAGTTGAGTCTTTATTTAATGAAATTGAGAAAAAATTTAAAGGGGAAGCTCATAAAATAATTGATCTGTTAGAAACTTTAGAAAATAATCCAAAAAAAGGAAAACTTTTAGGTTCTGTTGCAGGGATTGCTATTAAAGAATTAAGATATAAAAAGTTTAGATTTTATTTTATTGTTGAAAGCTATAAATTAAAGATTCTTTCTGAAGAAGAGTTAACAGATTTACTTTTAAGGTTTATTAGGATGTCTGATAAAAAATCTCAGCAAAAAACAATAGATGAAATAAGAGGGATTTTAATTAAGATTGGGGCTGGTGGGTTTTGAGATAATTTTGCTAAATTAAAAGAACATTTTTGCGTTTATGCTTGAAAGAATTATATCTCTACTATCTAGATATTGTCGTTGTTCATTCTTTACTAATTCTTTAAGTCTTATTTTCTCTTTGAAATGTCTCAATTATTTTGAATCCATTTGTACCACAGCCTCTAATAATGTTCTTATTTCTGGTTTTCTTTCAACTAAACCTTTTAACCCATATCTACTAATTGCTTTTTTTGCTTCGTTGATAGATCTTTCTCCATTCTTACTTGAAAGAACTTCTCTTACTAATCCTTCTCCAACAAGAGGATATTTGTCTCCCAAAAATCTTGGATTTGGCATAACTTGTAAAATTGAATCTAAACGCCCAAACTGGTAAGGAGCAGATTCTCCACCTTTAATCATATTTGCTAATCTAGTTTGATGAAGCACCATTTCCCCCATTCCTTGCCTATAATTTTCTGGAGTCACTTGTTTAAATTCTGCAATTGCTGAATAAAGTTTACGATTGGGATATGAGTCTGTAAAGTCACACTCTTTATTTAACATATTCAAACCAAATTCAAAATTAGAGAGCTTGTCATAATCATAGGTAACTAAAGATCTCTCGTCTTCTGAATAGTCGCTTTTTTCCAAAATTATTAATCTTTCTTGAATTTCTTTATATAGTTTTGCGAATTCTTCAGCATACAACTGAGCTGAAGAAGTTATTAATGTTTGTCCTTTTTTAACTAACTCCACCCCTCCAGAAAAACTATTTATTCCCTTATTTTTTGAATTATTTTGAGCATATTGATGAATAAAATAATTTCCCTTTAATCTTGTGTCATAAGGTTTAATTACTTCTTGCATGAAAGTTTCGTGTGTTTTTTCAAATTTTTCTTGTTTTTTCATTTTTGTTTTATCTCCATAGTGTTTATTATATTATATTAGTTACAAAAACAACTTATATTAGTTATCTCCCCCTAAGTGAGGTGTAATAGAAACTCTTATATAGAGTGGGTAAATAATTCTATTATGAATGAACAATTATTAGAAGAAATTGGATTGACTAAAGGAGAAATTAAGGTCTATTTGACTTTATTAAAATTAGGTGAAACTACCACTGGGAAGATAATAGAAGATGCTCAAATTTCAAGTGGGAAGATTTATGAAATCTTGGATAAACTGATAAAAAAAGGGCTTGCAAGCTATATAATTAAAGAGAGAACAAAATATTTTATTGGGGCTTCTCCAAATAGAATCTTGGATTATTTGCATGAAAAAGAAAAAAGTATAAAAGAAAAAGAGCAAGAACTTCTAAAAGAAATTCCTACACTATTAGCTATTGAACAAACAGGCAAAAAAGAATATGAGACTAATCTTTTTAAAGGGTTTAAAGGCATACAAACAGCAATTTTTGAAGCATTGGAAAATTCAACTAAAAAAGATGAGGTTCTTGTGATGGGGATAACCTCACACAAAAAAGAACAATATAATTTATTATGGCAAAGATGGCATCATGAAAGAATAAATAAAAAAATAATTTGTAGGGCCATATTTTCAGATAAGAATACAGATTATTATAAGGATTTCAAAAAAATGAAATTTGTAAATGTTAAAGTTCTGAATGGAATTACTCCCTCTGCAATAGATATTATAGGAAAAAGAGTTTTAATTTTTACTTATGGGGAAGAAGCATCCTGCCTATCTATCAAAAATCCGGAGATAGCGCAATCTTTTAAAGCATTTTTTGAAACTATGTGGAAAATTGCCAAAGGTTAATCTTAATCTGAAGGGATTTCATAAAATTAGGACTATACAGCCACTCAACACGATCTATGGCGAGAGGTTTTTAGAAAAAAAGAAAATGGTAAATTCCTTTTTACCTTCTTTTTCTAAAAGAAGATTATCTAACCAGTTGATTAAGAATGTCTAAATTAACTTTGATTCTTTTTTCTAGTGTCCATTCTCCAGGTGTTTCTGTACAAAAATTAGGAATATTTTTTCTTATTAGATAATCTTCAAAAGAAGCGTGTCCTTTTGCATCCAAGATAATTCCTTCTTTCACTTTGTAGCCATGAATATCTTTATTTTTAAAATAAGATATGCCTAGCTTACTAATCAATTCCTTTGCTTTAATTTCATATGTTTTTCCCTCTACCCAAATATAAAAATCTGTTTCGTCAGGATCCTCATGTAAATTTATTGCAAATTCTGGTTTGTACTTTCTTACAATTTCTTTTAGAACATTTGTTTCTTTTGATATTGAAGTTTCTTTAAAATCTCTATTTATATTTATTCCTTCTCTTGTATTTTCAGAATTTAATATAAATCCTGTTGGATTAACATAAGGAACTAAAACAATTCTTTTGTTTTTTGGAAAATATTTATTTTCTAAGAATTCTTTCGTTGCATAAATTGGAGCAGGTTCATTTCCATGACAGCCAGCAGTAATTAAGATAGTTTCTTCTAATTCTGGATTTATTTCTATTGCTGAAATTTTAAATTGTTCATCTAAAATAAAATCAATTTTAGACATATCTGTTGTGAGTTCGTCAATTTCTTTTAGAACTTTTATTCTTTCTTTCATCATGTTATTTTTTGTCAACTTTTTTAAAAACAAATATAATAAATAAAAATATAATCAAAATAATCTTATTCTAATGGGTTGTAATTGTCAATCCAACTTTTAGCAGTCTCATAAGGAACTACTTTTCCATTTTTGTACATTGGCCAGTCTTTAACAAATACTGCATCCTTTCCTTCTAAAAGATTGCTTTTGAAAGATTCTTCTTCAAGTTTTGATACTACATTATTTTTATTTGTGTCTGCATGAATTGCCAATGCTGATTCATAAAGATTTTCTCTGTGAATAGTTGAGTTGTATATGATTGCTCCTGCTATCCCGAGTATACAATACTTTATTACTTTGGAAATAGGTCTTATAACTGTAATGTGATTTTCTATTTCTTTTGAGGAAGACCTTATCTCTCTAATTTTATTTTTTATGTCTATATCCATTTTGTTTTTCCTCCTTTCTTATTTTTATTATTGAAAGGTGGTATTATATAAAAAGAAGGTTTTATATATTCTTTTTATATAATTTATATAAATAATATAATTACAAAAATGGAAAGAAAATTGATTTTGCAGGGAAAACAGGCATATACTATAGCCTTGCCCATCTCTTGGATTAGAAAACATGATTTAAAACCTAAAGACTCTGTACAAGTACAAGAAGAGAGAGAAAATTTAATTGTTTCTTCTACTTTGAAATCTAAATCTCAATCTATTGAAATTGATGTTACTGGAAATACTAGGCTTGAAGCAATGCTTAAAATTGAATCTAAATATATTCAAGGATATGATGAAATTAAAATCAAACATGATAATCTCCCCTTAATTCGTGAAATTGCTCAAAGCCTTATGGGGATGGTTATTGAGGATTATAAAAAAGATTTTTGTGTTTTGAAATCTATTGTAAATTCGGCAGATGATAATATTAGAAATATCATTCTAAAAACTATTTTTATTTTAGAGGAACAGGCAAAGACTTTAGTTCAATTAGCTAAAGGCAAAATTAAATTAGAAACTTCTTTGGCTGAAGAATCTTTAATGGACTACAATAATCTTTATGCGATTAGATTTTTGAATAAGTATAAACAAGATGCTGAGGGTCATGGATTATTTTTAATTTGTTCTTCGTTTGACACTGTTAGTGATTTGATGGGAGAGATTGCAAAAAAAATTAAAAAAAATGTTAAATTGGCTGAAGCTCTGGATTATTATATTTCTAATTATGCTAAATTTTTACAAAAAAATGATTTTGAAGAATTGAATAAATTACTTTTAGATGAGTCAAAACACGAACAGAAAACTTTTTTAGATGGAATTTTATATTCTATTACTGAAATTTTATATAATTATTTGGCTTATGTTGTTGAGGTTTTTAATAAGAAAGACTAATTATCTGCGTAAGCCGAACCATCTATCCGAAGGATTAGGAACTCTCCTCTAACTCACTAAAGATATATTTATATAAACTTATTTTGATTTTTTTACATCATGAAACTAGATATAGATAAACTAAAACAAAAGAAATCTGTGAAAGAATTGCTTGAATTTGGTATAATTAATATTGATAAATCAAGTGGTCCAACTAGTTTTAATGTTTCTGATTTTGTTAGTAAAACACTTGGTTTAAGGAAAACTTCCCACTTTGGCACTCTTGATCCAAAGGTTACAGGTGTTCTTCCTGTTGCACTTAATCGAGGGTGTAAATTGACTGGTTTCTTTATTGGTGAAGATAAGGTATATGTGGGTATTATGAGAATCCATGAGGATGTTGAACTTAAAGTTATTAAAAAAATGATTAAAGATAAATTCACAGGAAAAATAATTCAACTTCCCCCTGTTAGATCTCGTGTTAAAAGACAGCATAGGGAGAGAGAAGTTAAGAAATTTAAAATACTTGAAAAAGATGGTCAAGATATTTTATTTGAAGTTGAATGTCAGGGAGGAACATATATTAGAAAACTTGTGTCTGATCTTGGTGATGAATTAGGTATTGGTGCACATATGTTAGAGTTGCGAAGAATGAGGGCAGGAATATTTGAAGAAGATGATTCTAAATATCCTAGTATTAATTTATATAATTTTGTTAAAGCTGTTGAAGATTATGAAAAAGGTGATGAAAAAGATTTAAGAAAAATTATTATTCCAGGAGAAATTGTAAGTGTTCTACATCCTGTTGTACAAGTAAAGGAAGAATATGTAGATAAATTATTTCATGGTTCTCCGATTGTTAAAGAATATCTAAGCAAAGCTGTTAAAATTGCTAAGGATAAAACAATCTGTGTTTTTTCAGGCGACAGGTTTATAGGGCTTTATACTGTAATAAATAAAGGAGAAATAGTTGCAAAGTCTGATTTTGTTTTGCAACCTATAAAATGAGACAATTTATTTATTATTCATCTAAAGCTAGAACAACTGGAAACTTTGACAAAAGTAATTTAATGAAAGCTGGGCGAATGGATATTGCATGTCAGATAGTTATTATGACTTTTTTTGTTTCTCATCATACTAGAGAGAATGTAAAACTGCATCTTGTTTTTAATGGTCCTCCAGATGCTCCAAAACATCTTGAACTTTTTCCAGGAGATAATTTTCTAGGTGATGATGAAAAAAGAATTGATATAAGTAAAAAAGATGTTGCTGGTTTGATTAAAAGAATGTTGTATAAATATAAGAAAGGAGAGAAAAGAGAAGTTTCACCTGGTTATTTTATTGAGAAAAAAAGCTTGGTAAAGATTGTTGAAGAATTTTTAGAAGAAGGAAAAAAAGTTTATATTTTAGATAGAAGGGGTGATGATATAAGAAAGATTGAAGATAAAGATTTGAAAGATGCTGTGTTTGTTGTTGGTGATCAAGAAGGCATTCCAAAACCTGAATTGAAAAAGTTAAAGAAACTTGGGATAGATAAGATTAATATTGGAAAACAAATGTATTTTGCAAGTCAAACAGTTACAATTGTTAATAATGAATTAGATAGAAGGGAATTATAATTTTAAGGGTTGAGGATAGGCCTTGGTTTATTTGGTTACTCTAAACTGGCCTATACCTCTGGGTTGTTTTGGAAAAAGTGAATATTAAGTTTTGGGTTTATTTATATACCAATGTGAAATAAGATATTCTCCTGGAAGCTTTTTTAAAATATATATTTCATTTCCTAAACTATATTTTACTAAATTATGGTTTCCTTTTTGTTCCAATACTAAACCAGAATTCTTTAATTGTTCTGGTGTTAGAACCTTATCAATAATACTACGTTTTGTCATAAATTTGCCCCTTTTTTATTACCCTATTTTGAATCATCGCGAGATGAATGAAATAAACTTTAGATGTTTATGAAATATAGAGTATTTTCCCTTATAAAGGACTTATGAACACTTTGTAAAGAAGCCTTATCTAGAAGATTGTACCATAAGCTTTTTAAATGAAAACTCGTTTTTTTGGGCATGAGGTTTGTATTTACTCCTACTTGGTTCATTGGAAAAGATGTTTTAATTGAAGCATTCAGTTTTATTGTATTATTTATATTTTCTATATTAGCTATTAGAAGTTACAAATTAAATAAAAATAGAAAATTTTTATATCTTGGAACAGGTTTTGCTTTAATTGGATTAGCTCAATTTGCAAATGTTCTTACAAAACTTGTACTGTATTATGATGTTGGGCCTAGTCAACAAATAGGTGCTGCTATTGTGGCTGCGCATGTTCTTAGTTCTGTGGATATATTTTACTATGTAGGATTTTTTCTTCATAAGTTTTTAACATTATCTGGTTTGTATATTATTTGTAGACTTCCAAGAGAACATAGATCTATTTGGGATAGTATTTTAATTATTTATTTCATAGTTATTTCTGCTTTAGGAAGTCAAGAAATATTTTATTTGTTCCACATTACAGCTCTAGTCATACTCTTATTTATAGGGTATAATTATTACAAATTATATATGAGAAATCAGTTCAAAAATACTTTAATATTATTATTTGCATTTTTATTTTTAGGATTAAGTCAATTAATCTATATCTTATCTCCTGTAGAGACAATGTATGTTTTAGCAAACATATTGGAGTTAATCACTTACATAGTTTTATTAATATTAGTGGTGATAATTTTATATTATGGAAAGAAAACGAAGCCGAATGGACATCATATCCGACATGTTAGCGATAATTCAAGAAAGAAAAAAAGGAATTAAGCCTACACATTTGATGTATAAAGCAAATCTATCACACAATCAAATGAAGATTTATCTAGAGGATTTAATAAAAAGAAATCTTGTTAAAAAAGAATCTGTAAAGAACAAGAAAATTATTATAATAACTAAAAAAGGCCAGGAATTCTCTCTAAAATATTCTCAGATGAAAGCTTTTGAAGATACATTTGGATTGTAATGTTTATTTTTTAGAAAATACAAAAATTGTACCAATAAATCCATTATCCTCTAAATCTTTTTTTTCTATTAACTCAAAACCATTTTTCTTGAATAAATCAGGGTAGAATCTTTCTTCTCTATTATAATCTATAATAGTGCCAATTTCAGGAATATTTGAATAATGAAGAACTTCTTCATATTCTTTTCCATCAAATTTGATTTTGTTTTTTTCGATGAAAAGATCTCCTTTTGCCTTTAATCTTTTTTTAACATCTTCTTCATTAGCTACTACTAAAATAAATTGGCCATCTTTATTCAACATAGTGTGGATTTTTTTAATAACTTTATTCAATTCGTCATGTTCAATATGTGGGAAGACATATATTGAAGTTATAAAATCAAATTTTGTGTCTGTCTTCGTCTCAAGAAATGTTTTATTATAGGTCTGTAATTGACCCCGTTCTAAATTAGGTGTTTTTGACTTAAAATATTTATAGTTTTTTAGTGAAGGCTCACAACCTTCCAAAACTATATCAGTCATCTGTTTGGGTAATAATTTTGCTAGCATCTCAAAGAAAAAACCTATTCCAAAACCCATATCAAAAATTTTAATATTGTTTATATCTTTTTTTGAGATAATTTTTTTAATTATAAAACTATTCATCAGAGAATTTATTTTTGTTTTATCTTGATTTTGCCAATTTATCTTATTGTATTGCTGATAGAAAAATTCTTTATTCTTCATATATGAAATAAATATTGAGTATTTATTAAGCTTGCTTTTTAAGATTATACTCTTTAAATAGAATAAAGTTAATAAACCAATTCTCATTAATATTTTTATGAAAAAATCTGTTAGATTATATATAAATGGAACTGTTCAAGGAGTTTTCTTTCGTATCTTTGTAAAAGAGAATGCTGAGAGATATAATGTTAAGGGATTTACTCGAAATTTGGAAGATGGTAGAATAGAAGTATTTTTAGAAGGGGATACAGATAATGTTATGAAAATGATTGAATTGTGCAAGAAAGGACCTAAGCATTCTATAATAAAAAAGGTGGAAATTAAAAAAGAATATTTTCAAGATTTAAAAACATTCAAATTATTACATATTTAAAAATGGAACTTTTAAAACAAATATTGAAAAACTCTAAAAAAGTTGATGAAAAATTTATTGGGTTGGATGAAAAAAATTTAGAAAGAATTAGATTAATTTTTAATGTTCCAAGCTTTCATCCAAGATTTAAAAAAATAAAAAAATATCCTTTGTTCTTTTCTAAAATAGAAAAGTTAAATGAAATTCCAATATATAAAAAATCTAAAAATAAAATATTTTTAATTGATAAATCTGTTAGTAATTTAAAATTTATTAGAGAATTCATAAAAAATAATAAAATTAAACCTATAGTTATTAAATCAATAGAAAATAAAACTAAAACAAAAGATTTTGTAGATAAGTTAGTTCAGAGGAAGGAATTCAAAAAAGAAGATTCTTTAATTGTAGTTCTTGGAGGAGGCCTTCTTATTAATATTGGAGCATATCTTGCTGAGTCAATTTCATCAAAATTGATTCTTTTGCCAAGTACAGTATTGTCTATGGCAGATGGTAGTGGGGGGAAGGTTAGAATTAATATCATAGATAAAAAAAAGGCATATAAACATTATTTTAAATCTTATTATGAACCTAATATGATTCTGTTAGATAAAAGATTTTTAGATTCTCTTCCAAAGACCCAAGTTAAAATTGGTTTAGTTGAAATTATTAAGCATGGATTATTTCAATCTTCTTCTCTTTACAATTATATTTTAAAAAACAAGAATAGTTTGTTTTCAGATAAAAGAAAATTGATGAAAATTATTTTATGGGCTCAAGATCTTAAAAGAATTTGTATGGAAGTAGATGTAGAAGAAAATGAAAATGGTTCAAAAAGAATTCTTAGAGGAGGTCATGATTTTTCAGATAGATTAGAAGAAGGTCAAAATTTAACAATTCCTCATGGATTTGCAGTATCTATAGGAATCATAATGCAGTTAAAAAAAGATAAAAAATCAGAATTTCTAAAAAAGGCTAATAAAATATTTAATGCTTTCAAAATTCCAAAAACATTAAAGGAGTTCAAAAATTTAAAATGATCTACACTAATTCTGATGGAGGTGCTTTGGGCAATCCCGGGCCAGGTGCTATAGGAGTTCTTGTTAGAAATGATGGGAAAATTCTTACACAATATAGTTCTAAGATTGGGGATTTTGTTACAAATAATATTGCAGAATATGAAGGTTTGATTAAAGCTCTTGAATTAGCTAGAGAGCATACAGATGATGAGTTAACTTGTGTTCTTGATTCTCAACTTGTTGTTAAACAACTTCTAGGAGAATATGCTGTGAAAGATAGAAAGTTGTTAGAACTATTTTTAAAAGTTCAAAAGTTACAAGATAATTTTAAAAAAATAACATATGTTCATGTAAGTAGATGGGATAGATTTCAACAACTTGCAGATGGTTTATTGAAAGAAGAGTTGAAGAGAAAATAAAAGAAGAATATTTAAAGTTATTTTAATTTTGATAATTATGGGTCGAGAAAAACAAATTGTTAATGAAAGGATAAGAAAAGTGAAAGAACTTAGAGAAAATGGGGTTAATCCTTATCCTGCTAAATTTAATAAAAAATATGATGTTGGATTTTGTTTGAAATCTAAACTTGGAACAAAAGTTAAAACAGCTGGAAGATTAATGATGAAAAGAGATTTAGGAAAAATCAGCTTTGGAACTTTAATGGATTTTTCAGGTCAAATACAAATAGTTTTGCAAGATAAAAAGACCCCTCAAAAGATTTTTGATTTATTTAAAAAATATGTTGATAGTGGAGATTTTGTTGGATTAGAAGGAGAAATCATAAAAACAAAAACAGGGCAACTTTCAATTTTAGTTAAAAAATTTGAATTATTAACAAAATCTATTTTACCTTTACCTTCTAAATGGCATGGTTTAAAAGATGAAGAAGAAAGATATAGAAAAAGATATGTTGATATGATTATGAATCCTGAACTTAAACAAGTGTTTGTAAAAAAAGCTTTGTTTTGGAATTCTATGAGAACTTTTTTATTAGAAAGAAATTTTGTAGAGGTTGAAACACCTGTTCTTGAAACAACTGCTGGAGGTGCTGCTGCAGAACCTTTTGCAACACATCATAATGCTTTAGATATGGATGTTTATTTAAGAATCTCTATGGGTGAATTATGGCAGAAAAAATTAATGGTTGCAGGATTTGATAAAACATTTGAAATTGGTAGGCAATTTAGAAATGAAGGAATGGATGCAGAACATCTTCAAGATTATACTCAAATGGAATTTTATTGGGGTTATGCAAATTATGAAGATGGGATGAAATTAGTTAAAGAAATGTACACAAAAATTGCAAAACAAGTTTTTGGAAAAACTAAATTTACAAGAAATGGATTAAGTTTTGATTTATCTAAAAAATGGAAAATAATTGATTATGCTACGGAAATTAAAAAACATACTAAATTAGATATTTTTAAATCTTCTAAAAAAGATCTTGAAAAGAAATTAGATCAATTGAAAATAAAATATAATCCAAAAATTGACAAATGGAGATTAGTAGATTTAATATGGAAGTTTTACAGGAAGAAAATTGCAGGGCCTGCTTTTTTAACAGGTCAACCGGTGGAAATTTCTCCATTAGCTAAAAAAGATATGAAGAATAATAAAACTGTTCAACAGTTTCAAGTTCTGTTAGCTGGGAGTGAGGTTGGTAATGGTTACTCTGAGTTAAATGATCCTTTTGACCAAGAAGAAAGATTTGAAAGGCAAATGGAATTAAAAGAACAAGGTGATGTAGAAGCGCAGGATCATGATAAGGATTTTGTTGAAGCTTTGAAATATGGTATGCCTCCTACATGTGGTTTTGGAGTATCTGAAAGATTATTCTCATTTTTAGAAGGAACTTCAATAAGAGAAACTGTTTTATTTCCTTTGATGAAACCTGATAAAAAATAAAATGGTATTAATTGTAAAATCAAATATTAAGAAAGTTGTAAAAGAACTTGATAAAGATAATTCTGTATCTAGTGTTGCTGAAAATGTTGGCTTAGCTCTTGAGCGTAAGGTGGAAGAGGTTTTGAGAGATGCTATAGATAGGGCTAAAAAGAATGGTAGAAGAACTTTACAAGCTCGTGATTTGTAATTAAGCTATATAGCCTTCAGTTTGGTTTTCTTCTGATTTATTTTTATTACTTGTAGAATAAACAATTCCATAAATTGCTGCATATAATATGAGGGCTGCTTGTTCTCCTGTTTTTATCAGATTATTTATATCATATCTTTCTGTTTCCAATCCAAAATAACTTCTTATAGAAGGCCCTCCATTTACAAGAGGACAAATAATAGCATCTGTTAATAAGGCAGCAGCAGCAGCTCCAAAAAGAATCTTTGTTAATTTAGGCATTTTCTCTAAATTAGATAAGTGTTTATTATATTTAAGTATTTAGTTTATGTAGTGTATAATTTTATAAATAAATTCTGCTTTGAGAAGTTATGGTTGTGGGAAAAAAGAAGAAAGAAAAAATTATGGAGAATATTAAGAAAGCTGGTAGTGAAGAATATGAAACTTCTTGGGGAGATGATGGTGTTCCGGTTTCTAAGAAAAAATCAAAAGTTAAACAAGGGAAACATTCTAGAGCTGCTGGAGGAAGGTTTGAATTAAAAGTTCGTAAAGATTTAGAAGCTAAAGGAAGAATTGTTGATAAATGGACTAACAATGTTGATTTGGAGGAATGTAAGGTTATTATGGCTAAGCGTAAATATAATCCTTTCAAAAAAATGTTGGTTGTTGGTACTGGTTTCCCTGACTTCATTTCTCTAAAATATATTCAAAAAGATTCTTACAGCGTGATTGGTGTTGAAGTTAAAATGAATGGGATTTTATCTAAAATTGAAAAGGAAAAATGTGTGTGGTATTTGAAGAATAAAATCTTTTCAGATATATGGATTGCTAAGAAAGGTGAGAAAAGAGGGAGTATTGAATATATGGATTTTCGTGAGAGATTTCCTAAGCTTTTTAGGGAATAGGTTAAGATGAGATTGATCGGATAAGATTCTAACGCGCAAGGTTTTTCATTAAAGGGTTTTGAGATTATAAATAAATTCCTTAGATTTTAGCTTTAGCACAACAAAACTTATAACAAAAGATTTCTTAATCTTGTATATGGTCAATAAGAAAATATTCTTATTGTTTTTTGGATTGATTTTCTTAATATCTATTGTCTCTTTTATTTCTCCGTGTGGAGAAGGACAGGTTGATATTAATACAGCTTCTTTAGAGGACCTGGACTTACTTTATGGTATTGGGCCTGCAAAAGCTCAAGCAATAATAGATGCTCGCCCATTTAATTCCTTGGATGAATTGATAAATGTTAATGGAATTGGGGAAATAATACTTCAATCAATAATTGGTCAAGGACTTGCCTGTTTTGAGGAAGAGTATAATAATGATGGTTCTGATGAAGATGATGATGAAGAGAATAATACTCAAGAAACTTCAAATACCCCCTATTATCTTGTTACAGATAGTAATTATACTCAAGAACAGGTAAATATTACTCTTACTACAATTAGTTTGAATTCTCAGCAGGCGGAAGATATAAAAGTAGAAAATGATAGTGAAAATAAAGGGAAAGACAAGTTTCAATGGCTTTTATTAGCTGTATTTTGCATCTTGCTTTTTTTCTTGTATATAGTAAATAAAAAACATATTAAAGATAAAAATGAGTTCACATAATTCAGATAAAAAAATAACAACAGTATTAATTTTAGAAATAGTTGGAAAGCCAGAAGAACATTTAATATCAACTTTAAAACAACTTATAGAAAAAATTGGTGAAGAAAAAGGAGTGGAAATAGTGAGAAATAAAATTCATGATCCAAAACCTATGAAAGATAAAGAAGGTTTTTTCACAACTTTTGCAGAAATAGAAGTTAAAGTTGACCAAATTTTATCTGTAGCAATGTTGATGTTTAAGTATATGCCTTCTCATGTTGAAGTTATTGAACCTGAATCTTTTGTTTTACAAAATAATGAATGGAATGAAATCTTAAATGAATTAACAAGAAGACTTCATGGATATGATGAGGTTGCAAGAATGATTCAAATGGAAAATCAACTTATGAAAAAACAAGTACAAGATATGATAGATAACCAAAAAGGTGAAAAGAAGAAGAAAGTTAAGAAGTAGAAGATAATATTAAGTTAAAATAGTCTAGAGTGTGAGTTTTAGATTATTAAAAAATTCTAGAAATTAAAAAGTGATTATCTTTTTCCTCTAGCTATTTTTAATAAATTAATTTTGTTTCTAGATTTAAAATATTTTGCTTTAATAAACCAGATAACAAATCCTGCTAGGAAAATGATTATGAACCATCCAATTAATTTTCCTTTAGAACTTGTTTGCTTTTGATTACACTCTGCTAAGCAACAACTTCCTGTTTTTGTGGATGTTGTTTCTTCATTACATTCTTCATACTCCTTACAAATAATTCCTTCAAGTTCTTCACATGTTTCTAGAAGAGGTGCATTGTTATTTTCTTCCTCTTCTTCAGAGGGGATATATCCATCTAAAATATTAATAGTTATTGGCACATTAATTATATCTCCTTCATAAACTTGGGCTTCAATATATCCTTGAACTAATTTATCTTCATCTAGAGAGGTTATATTTAATGTTAATTTAAATGTAGAATTATCTTCTAACTCATCGATGTTTTCTTTAGATAAATTCATATAATCTTTTAGAGAATCTGAAAGTGTTAAAGTAATGTTTTCTAAAATTCCGTTACCATAGTTTTCTAGATAAATAATTCTTTGAGATTCTGTCTCTGTTGAAATTGAAAAATTTAAAGAATTTGGCTGAAATCTAAATCTTTGTTCTTCATCATCGTCAACTAAATCTTCTGCTACAAAAACATATACTTTATAACTTGTATCTTGAGAATCTAAATTTATTATTCTAGAAGAAAAATCTGAAAAGTCGTTAAGGTCAAAGTCAAGAGTCTCTGTTGCTCCTGGGGAAATTGTTAAATTATCTTCACCTGTTTGTTCTTCTATATTATTATTTCCTCCTCCAAAAAGAGTTTCAAATAAACCTCCACTTTCTTCACTTTCTTGTTCTTCCAAACCTTCAGATTGATTGATAAATATTTTGAATTCATAATCTTGTAAATTAAGAACATCTAATGAAAAATCTTCCTCTATTAAAATAAATCCTTCTGAAACTGAAAATTCTGAGAAATTGTTTGATATTGTAAAATTAGATCTTAGATCACCTTCTACTTCTTGACCAAATTGAATATATTTTGCATCTTCTATTCTTATTGAATAATTTCCAGGAATTTTGCCTAAAAGTTGAGCATATAAATAATAATTGCCGTCTAGCTTAGCAAATTCAAAATCAAAAGGAATTCGTACATGATCTCGATAAAATAAAATATCTTCCTTGAAAACAGGTTCTACAAATGTTCCTGATATTTTTGAAATTAATGTTTCACCTTGGGAATATGTATCTTTTATTTCAAAATCAATAGCTAAGATGTTTGGCAATAGAATTAATAATAAGATTAAAGGAAGGATTATTTTTTTATTCATATTTTATAAAAAGAAAAAGAGTTAATAAAGTTTATTGGGAAGAGAATATTCATTAAATAAATGCTATGTCTATTAAAATTGCTTCTAAAATTGCTTCTCGACTTCTATTTGATTTTCTTTTACAAAAGTATAAGATTTTTTAATAAAGTCTTCAAAATCTTTTTTATTATCATAAAAATCTTGTAAGATATCTAAAATTAATTTATCTTTAATCTTCAATTTCTTAATATTATCATAAACAGACAATTCCTTATTTTGAAAAATATCTTGAATCTTTTTATCTTGTAAAATTATTCCAGGCATCATTTCACTCATCTTCCAAATAAGATGGGGTTCTTCAAATTCTTTGGGATTAATTTTTGGATAGACTTCCTTTAATTTCTCAAAAAAGATAAAATGAGATATTTCATGTAGAAATGTATCTATAATATTTTTTTCATCAAATTTATAAAAAATGTCAAAAGCATTATATTGTAAAAATCTTGGACAAACTGGATTCAGAGTAATTCTAACATTAAAAATTTCATGCTTTTTAGTCCATTTAATCTCATGAATTTCTTCAAATGCTTTCATAAGCTTATTATTTAAAGGAAGCCATAAGTTTTTTGTCTTCTGAACCATTTCAATAAGTTTCTTTTTATTTTCTTTTTCAAAATTTTCAAAAAATATTTTCAAATCTTTCTTCTTATTTTTTGAGTTTTCCAAAATTTCTTTTAATCCTGGGTAGTGTGATAAAATATCTTCTCTAAACATATTTTCAGATAAAATAAAATATTTAAGAATACCAAAATAATCCTCTACCTTTCCGAAGACAATATTAACTTTTGGAATCATGTAACTGATTAATTTTTATATTTTATTAAGCTATCTAAAGTTTATTGGAGTTGAATTTATCTTCCCATATCTTTTAATTTTTTAAGAACATGGTCTATTTCACCTTGAGGTCTTCTTCTTGCAGGAGCATGAGATCTTCGTGGTTGAAATTGTCTCATTGAAGGTGCTTCAGGGGGCATTCCTCTTGGAGGTCTTGGGCCTCCTCTTTGTGGACCTCCTCTTCCAGGACCTTTCTTTCCTTTGAATCTTAACATCATTACTCTTAATTTGTCTTTGTAAAATATTGCTACAACTGTTAATATAATTAATATAAATAAAATCCAAAGCCAAGTGTAACTTTTTTCTTTAGTTGTTTCTGGAACACAACATTCTTCTTGTAAATTACTACAAGAGGAAAAAATTATATCTTCTGTTGATCCACATCCACTAGTTCTACATGTTCCTCCTTGGGATTCACAAGCTGTTTGCTCTTGAATAGGTAAACAAGAACCTCCTGTACAACAGACCTCTCCTGATTTAGTATCAGATGCACTAGAATCTCCGTAACCAGAACATTGTTCATTTGAAGAACAAATATCTCCACCTTGTTCTTCACATGTTTCTTGAATTTGATCAACACTGCAACACTTAGTAATTCCTGGACAACTATATGAATCTAAAACATCTCCTCCTGAATCTGAACAATCTCCTCCAGACATACAGTAAAAGTTTGCACCTTCGCAAGAAGTTGAACCTCCTGAAGATTCTTCAGGCCATAGAGAATATAATAAAAAACCTGTATTCTTTATATTTTTATTATCCCAACATCCATCTTCTCCTTGAACTTCTTCACTTAGTAACCAATTGAGAGAATTTGTTTTTTCTGTTAATGTTTCTGATTGAAAAGGATATAATGCTAAAGCTGTGTCATAAAACTTATCTTGAGATTCTCTCCAATATTGTTTTAAGATTTGTTTCCCTAAAACTTTAGACCTATAATTTGTTTCACCTGTTAAATAATATAAAAAAGAGTGTGGTAAATATTTTTCATTTACAGTTTCATCTGCTAATGAAATTAAATAAGGCATGTATGGTTTTATTTCTTCATCTAAAACATCAAGAACAAGTGTTGCCCATAAACTTGCTTCATAATCACAAGAATTAGGTGTTAAAGAAAAACAAGAAGATTCTACTGTTTCAGCTGTTGATCCACCTGCAGAAGCTGAAGAAGCACTATCTAAAACATGAATTGTTGCAGATCCTGAACTTTGAAAAAGTAAAGAAGTTAAAAAATCTTGACCACAAGAAATTTGGAATTCTGTTTTATAACATGATTCAGAAACACTTAACCAATAATCTCCTTCATTGGTTGATGAAAAACAACTTCCTCCAGATATAGAAGTTATTGTTTTATCTTCGGCAAACATCACATTTGTTGTTCTAGCATTTGAATTAATTTCATAACTTATTGTACAAGAGGTTGCTTCACTACTTTCTATTTGTAAATACCAATTAAGATCTCTAGGAGGAACAGTACTTTCTAAAAGCCAATCTTTTGCTTCATCTCCAACAGAACCTCTTTCTTCTAATGCAAGGATTGCTTGGGCAGTGGATTTAATATTACAACTTCCACTTGGCCAACACTCATCGTTGCTTGAAGCTTCTAAAAGGTCTGGTTTACATTTTCCTGTAGCTAATACTGAAAAGATTTGTTCTTCTAATCCTAAATTTTCACAACCTTTTTCAGTGATCTCTTCATTTAAACAAATATAAGCCTTATTTATATCTCCTTGATTAAAAGTTTCGTTTAATGCAAAAAGAGAAGGCATACTAAATATTAAGAATAAAAACATTAGAATAAATAGATAATTGTTTTTCATATTGGATAAAGTTAACTCTTGTTTTTAAAATTATCTTTCTTCTTTTGTTTTGGTTTGAATTTCTTTTTATTAGGATTCGGTGTAAGTGTTTTCTTAACAATGTAATTTGAAGGATTTTTATATCTAAGTTCTTCGGCTGTTGGATTTATTCCTATGCCTTTGTAATAATCTTTATCAAAGTTGGGAGGAGGAACAACTTTATTTCTATAGCTCCACATTAATTGTGATTTAATATATCCTTGTTTAAGTGGAACTTTGTTTTTGCCATTCCAATCTTCTATTCTTTTTTCTAATTCAACTTTTTCCATTCCAATTGATCTGAAAAGGTTGATGAGAACGAACAATGCTCTCTTTCTTCCGTCGTCAATACCTTGTAAAATTTGTTTTATTGAGGGTGGGAAGTTTTTATCTTGAATATTTGTTAATTTAATTGCTTTATATTTCATATCTCCGTAGTCTTTTTTTTCAGGTTCTTTATTTTTAGCTTCCTTGCTCCAATCTAAAGCTTGCATTAAAAGTTCTTTAGCTTCACCTTCTTTACAGTCTGGCATAAAGTTTTTTATTTTTATTTTTAGAGGATTAGCATCTTTTAAATCAAAATCAGAGATTTTGTCTAAATCTAAAACAGCACTTGCCAAAGCTGTTTTTTCATGTAATGAATATGGTGCTCTGAATAAATGTCTTGGAGAAGCTAACATTAAATCAGGAATAACTTCTTTAGAAGCTTGAAAATCTTTAATATATTTATTAGGTCTTGTTAATTTAGAAATTTCTTCTACAAGTCGTGGTTCTACCTTTTTCATAATATATTTCATCATTATTTTAGGATATTCTGGAAACATGTCAGAAGTCTTTATATTGTTAATTTCTTTTGGAAAAGCTTTCCAAGGTACAATCATATGAAAACCTTTTGAACCGCTGAACTTTACACCTACATTTTTAATTCCATGAAATTTTAAAAGCTCTAAAATTAGTACAACCATTATTTTAGAATAATCAATATATTTGCTATCTATATCTAAAAGTAAATCCCAGCCAGTTCTTAACTCATTTGACTGTTGTTCATTCATTCCCGTTACAATATCTAATGGATTTTTCCAAATTTCTTCTGAACAATGAAAAGATGTTGCACCTTTTTTTGAAAGTTCGTATACATCTCCTGGATATTCTAAAGAATCAGGTCTTTTTCCAAAAGCTTGCATCATAAAACTTGGCACTGTTTCTCTTTTTTTAGAAAACTGGAAAATAGCTTCTTGAATTTCTGGACGAGAGTAATAAAGATTTATTATGTCTTTTATTCTTTTTTCCTTTATGCTCAAGGGTTTAACAGGTTTTTTAGCTATTTCCTCTTTTTGGGGTTTTTTATAATACATATGGGGGAATATACTCTAATATTTATATAAACTATCTTATATTATATCATAACAATACTTAAAAATCAAAAGAATTTACTTATAAAATGCTAGTTAAACTTGAAAACCCTGCCTTACTTGTGAAACCTATTGAACTGATTTCAGACTTGGTTATGGAGGTTAGGATTAAAATAAATGAGGTTGGATTAAGTATTGTGGCTGTAGATCCTGCAAATGTGGCAATGGTTGGATTTGTTCTTCCTAGAAATGCTTTTTCTCAATTTGAAGCTGGTGAAGAGGTTTTGGGAATTAATTTAGATAATCTTAAAAGAATCTTAAAAAGATGTGGTAATGGAAGTTCCTTGATTTTAGAAAAAAAAGATAATTTATTGGAAATTCAAATACAAGGAAAAATAAAGAGGATATTTACCTTGAACTTAATTGAGATTGAAAGTAGTGATAAAGAAATGCCTCAACTGGAATATAGCTCTAGAATTGAAATAAATTCAATTGATTTTATATCTTCTATAGAAGATTGTTCAATTGTTTCAGATGCATGTTCTTTTGTTATTGATGATGGGAAATTTATTATTCAATCTAAAGGATTAAATTCAGCTGTTTCAGAGTTTACAAGTGATGAAGTTAAAATAGAAGCTGAAGATTGTAAATCAAAATATAGTTTAGAATATTTGCAAAAATTTATCAAAGGATCAAAATTATCTGAAAAAACTATTTTAAAATTTTCAGAAGATCACCCTCTAAAAATAGAGATAAGAACAGAGGGAATGGAATTAAGTTTTATCCTTGCTCCAAGAGTTGAAAAAGATGATTAATAATTTCTTTAATTAATTTTATAAACTAAATTATCTTAAAAGTTCTATGGGTGATATTAAAAGAAATCTGAATAAAAAAGGACAAGTTACAATTTTTATTATAGTTGCTGTATTGATAATTGCTGTTGCGGTATTAGTATATATTTTATCTCCTGGTTTGAGATCTTCTATAGGCCAAGACTCAAATAATCCTTATGAATATTTAAGAACATGTCTTGAAGAAGATGCAAAAAATAATATTGAAATAATTTCTTCTCAAGGTGGAAGTCTAAATCCGGAACATTATTATTTATATGAGGATTCTAATATTGAATACTTGTGTTATACTAATCAAGATTATGACACTTGTATAATTCAACAACCTTTACTTGCTCAACATATTCAATCTGAAATAAAAAATTCAATAGAAGGCCTTGTTAGTCAATGTTTCTCTGCTATGAGTGAAAGTTTTGAAAATAAAGGTTATGATGTGGGATTAAATCAAGGAGATATTAATGTGAAATTAATGCCAAATCAAATTGATATTCTATTTGAAAATTATGAGTTTACAACAACTAAGGGAGAAGTTGAAAGATATGATAGTTTTAAGGTTGATATTAAAGACAATAATCTTTATGAATTAGTTTCTATTGCTAGAAGTATATTAGATTGGGAAGCTACTTACGGAGATGCAGAAACAACAGCTTATATGAATTATTATCATGATCTTAAAGCTGAAAAAAAGAAGCAAGAAGATGGAACAACAATTTACATATTAACAAATAGGGATACTGAAAATAAATTCCAATTTGCGTCAAGAAGTGGGGTATGGCCTTCAGGATATTAAAATGAAAAACAAAATATTATTGATTTTTTTAGGAATTGTCTTAGCAGTAGTTATGCTTAATGGTCTCGAGGCTGTATGTTGTGAAAAAGTTTCTGGTGGTGCTTATTGTATGGATGTTGTTGATGAATCTTTATGTGATCAAAGTGGTGATTTGAGAACCTCTCCAACATCTTGTGAAGCTACTTCATATTGTAGTGTGGGCACATGTGTAAATAATGAGGAAGGTTCTTGTATTGACACAACTCAAACAATTTGTAATGTTAATGGTGGAAGTGGTTTAAGTTTTTGGGATGAAAGAGATAAAGAAGATGTTCCTCAATGTCAAGTAGGATGTTGTTTAATTGGAGATCAAGCAGCTTTTATAACTCAAGCAAATTGTAATTCACTTTCTACAACTTATGGTGCTAGTAATAATTTTCTACCAAATATTCAAAACGAAGCTCAATGTATTGCAATGGCTAATCCAGATGCTAAAGGTGCTTGTGTTGTTGAAATAGAATCTGGGAGAACATGTTCAATGGAAACCCAAGAAACATGTGTTGTAGATATGGGGGCAGAATTTCATGAAGGGTTTTTATGTTCTGCTACAGAATTAAATACAAATTGTGCACCTGACCCTGATTCAACAACTTGTGTTGAAGGGAGAGATGAAGTATTTTTCAAAGATAGTTGTGGAAATATTGCAAATATCTATGACTCTGATAAAGCTCAAGATAGTAATTATTGGACAGAAATAAAAGAATGGGATGAAAGTTGTGGATTTGAAGGAAGTAATGCAGGTTCTGCTACATGTGGAAATTGTGATTATTATGAAGGTAGTACTTGTGGGGAATACGAAAGAGGGGAAGATGAAAATAGCCCTGATAAAGGAAATTATTTATGTAAAGATTTATCTTGTGATTATGAAGGTGAGCGATTAGAGCATGGTGAAAAAATGTGTGCAAGTTCTGACGGTTTTGAAAATAATTTACCAGGAAGTATTTCAGGAGTTGTAGTATGTTATAATGGAGAATTAACAGTAGAACCTTGTGCAGCATATAGAGAAGAAATTTGTATTGAATCAAGTATTGAAACTATTAGAAATGGGGAAACTATTGACTATAGCACTGATTCTTGCCAAGTAAATAGATGGGAAACTTGTTATGAACAAGAAGAAGAGGAAGATTGTACAGATAATATTGAAAGAGATTGTTCTTGGATAGAACTTGAAACAGAAGCTGAAACAGTTATTCAGAAAATACTTAACTTAAGAAAAAAGGTTTTGGTAAATAAAGGACTACCTACAATTGATGATAAAGATATAGAGGGTGTTTGCTTTCCAAAATATGCTCCAGGATTTAATTTTTGGGATAATTCAGAAGATACTTCTCTTAGATGTGCTTTAGTAAGTGATCAATGTGAAATTAAATATGAAAAGAAATTAGGCGGAAAATGGAAAGCTGTAAAAAATGAAGAATGTGTTGCAGGTCATTCATGGGAATCTAATTTACAAAATTTATGTTCAGCTGTTGGAGACTGTGGTGTGAAAACAAATTATATAGGAGAAAAAGGTTCAAACTTGTGGAGTGAGTTATTCACAGGAAAAGGTTATGATGATGAACACTTTGATGAGGATTAAATAAAATGATGACATTGGGTAAAAAAATAAGAAAAGGAATGGGAAATGCTAGAAGAAATATTGGTAAAATTGGAATTTATGGTTTAATAGGATTTGGTAGTATGGTTATGTATAATTGTGGTCCTGGGGTTCCCCCTTCTCCTGAAACAGAAACTCCTGTGGTGGAAATGACTGAGGAAGAAAGATTGGCAGAGCAAGAAGCGACAGCTCAACAAAATTTAGCTTTAGGAACTATTGGTTTGGCTGTTGCAAAGACTCCCGAAGAATTAGCTGTTGCAAGTTTATTATATATTATGGGCAAATCTGATCACGAATTAGCTGTTGCAAGAACTGGGAGAGATATAATTGATGTTAATATTGATAATAGTGGGAGAGATAATTACGTCGAAGACCAACAACCTAATCTATTAAGAAAGAAACCTCAGAATTATGTTGATGAATTTTATTATTATTTAGAAAAGAATGGGTTAATCTCTCCTCCAGCAAGTTTTGTTTGTACAGAGATTGAAGATAGAAACGGGGATGGAGATATAGGAGATAGCGAAATTGATAAAGGATATTATTTTAAATCTCCGCAAGATACTCTTCAGCTTATATTAGGAGCTTCTTGGTATAATATCCAAGATAAATCTATTGTAATGAAAGTTAAAAATGGTGATGGAAAATTACAATGGGGATTGGATTTTGGAAAGATGGGAAGAAGCTCTGCAATAACTTATATTCCTGCAGTATTTCTGGGAGGAGCAAATACTAATTTTGGAGAATATATTTTAGAATGGGATGTTGATGGAGTTAACTATCCTTCAAGAACTGTAAGATTCACAGTAGAACATAATAATAAAAAATGATAAATAATAAAAAATCAAAACTAGCATTTGTACAGATTTTTATTTTGATAATTGGAATTGTTTCTTTTGGATATAGTTTTGGTGTGCAAATTGGGAATGTTAGTGCTATTGATTGTGTGGATTTGACAACAGGAGCTATAGTAACTTTTAGTGGAACAGGTTGTCCTAGTGGATTTGAACCAGCAAAAACTGCTGCAAACGTGCCAACCCCTGTACCTTATGCGCAAGCAGCCTTGATATCTACAGGTACCCAACAAGGGCCTTCAAAAATACTTTCTCCTATACATGGGGGTAAATCTTATGCTCAAAGAATGGGAACTCAGGCTTCTGCAACATTTACTGGTGTTCCTTCACCTACAAATCCTAATGCCTATTCACCTTTTCTTCCTAAAAATTTCCAATTAAATCCTGCTGCAACAGGTAGCAAACAAGCTATTTGGGAAACAACTAAAAAAGCTACAGGAGAAATTTTTCAAGCTGCATTTATAGCTTCAACAATTAGTTGGGGTGTTAGAAGTGCTCTTTCATGGTCCGGTACTGAAGAGGAAACAGCTGCATCATGGGGAAGAGGTGTAGGTGCAACATATTTTACTCAAAAAACACTTACAACATTGTTTGTTAAAAAAGGTGGATTTTTTGCAGGTAGTGGTGTTGGAAATAAGTTAGCTAGTACTCTTGGTAGTTCTTGGGGACCTTTATCTTCTTTTACTTATTTGAATGTAGTTGCTCTTGGAGCTGGTATTTTATATGGTTTAGCAACTTATAAAAAAGAAAAAGTAGAAGTTGTATCTTTTGAATGTTTACCTTGGCAACCTGAAAGTGAAGGTAAGAATTGTGAGGTTTGTAATGAAGTTGGTATTTTAGGAAAATGTACAGAATATCAATGTAAGAGTTTAGGTCTTGGATGTGACTTAGTAAACAAAGGAACAACAGAACAAAGATGTGTTTGGATAAATGAAAGAGATAAAGATTTTCCAACAATTGAACCTTGGGAAGAAACATTGTCACAAGGATATCAGTATAATCCTGATAATACTATTGGACCATTAGATAGAGGGGTTAAAATACAAAATATTCAATCTGATAATAATGATGGATGTATACCTTCATTTACACCTATAAGATTTGGAGTTGCTTTAAATGAGCCTGGAAGATGTAAATTAGATTTAGTGAGAAAAGATACTTTTGCAGAAATGGAAATGGGTTGGATGGGTGGAAGTAATTTATTAGTTGAAGAGCATAGTCACTTTATAACAATGCCTGGTGCCGAAGCATTTGAAGAAGAAGGTATTGAATTAAACAATGGTGGAGAATTTGAAATATTTGTAAGATGTGAGGATGCTAATGAAAATTCAAATTCTGGAAATTTTGTATTTAAATTCTGTATAGAAGAAGGACCTGATGCAACACCACCATTAATAATTGGAACAAACTGGTTAAATAATATTCCTGTTCCAAATGGACAAGAAGAAGTTGGTGTTGAATTATATACTAATGAAGCTGCAGATTGTAAATGGAGTCATACTGATAAAGATTATGTTGATATGGAAAATAGTATGAATTGTCAACAAAACCTGGTTAATATGAATGCTCAAATGGTTTTCACTTGTGACTCTACATTAAGTGGTTTAAATGATAATCAGGATAATGAATTTTATTTTAGATGTAATGACAAACCTCATTTAGAAGGAACTGCAAACGAAGGATTAAGAATGGAGAATTTAGAATCATATGTTTTAAATTTAATAGGTACTCAGCCTCTTGTAATAAGTTCTATTGAACCTGAAAATGAAACACTTGTAAAAGGTTCAAGTTCTGTAGTAGAAGTAGAACTTGATGTTGTGACTTCTGCAGGATATGATCTTGGAGAAGCTATGTGTTATGCAAGTCCTACAGGAAATATTAATGACTACATTGTATTTGAAAATACTCAATCTCATTCACATTCAACAAGTTTATGGTTAGAATCTGGAAGCTATAATTACCATATTAGATGTAATGATTTGGGTGGAAACTTTGATACTGAAATTATTAGCTTTGATGTTGAAACAGATACTCAAGCACCTATGATTGTTAGAGCTTATCATAAATCTTCTCATTTAAAGCTAATAACAAATGAAGAAGCTACATGTGTATATGATGAAGTAAGTTGTGATTATTCTTTTGATGATGGACTTAGTATGAATAGAATTGGGGATAATGAACATTATACTTCTTGGAATACTAATGTAAATTACTATGTTAAATGTAAAGATGAATTTGGAAACTTACCTGCCCCTGATCAATGTAGTATGACTGTTAGTCCTTTAGAACTTTGATTTTTCTAAAACTTACATTGCTGATTTATATCTAACTCTAGGTGTACGGTTTATAATACCATTTCCTAATTTAGGTCTTTGTAATGTTCTAGGATCTATTTTAATGTCATCAAGTTTCTTTAGTTGTTCTTCAGACAATGGGCCATAAGGTGTCTGATCCCATTGACTACAAGTGCTTGTCATATAATTATTTTGAACTTCAGCCTATTCTGATAGATCAAATAGTTCTAATTGTTTCATTTTTTTTAAATTACTTCCTTATATTTTCTTGATCTTTTTTTAATAGGTTTATATTGTAAATTTTGATTTAAATTTCTAATAGAAACTTCAGAATTTTCAAGAATTTTTTTATCTTTATCTGTTACCACATAATTCATAACATTTTGATTCCAAGTATCTGATGTAGAATTAAACATACCTGTTTTAAACCCATTATTTTCAAAAAGTTCTAGTTGTTTCATATTATTATATCTTCTTTTAATTTATAAAGATTAGTGTGATTTGGTGAGAGTTTTCTAAATATTTATAAATCTTAATTCTCTTTTTTAATAATGGTGTTTAACCTAAAGGTCACAAGTAATAAAAGAGGACAGATGAAAATGTCATTTGGAATGATTTTTTCAATATTTTTAATAATCTTTTTTCTTATCTTTGCTTTTTATGGTATTAAGAAATTTATGACTATAAGTGATGTTGCTCAATTAAATAAATTTAAAGATCAAGTAACTGAAGATGTTGATAAACTATGGAAAGGTTCGCAAGGTTCTCAAACTGTTCAATATTCTGTTCCTTCAGGAATTCAAAAAATATGTTTTATAGATTATGGTTCTGGGCAACATGGTAGGAATTCGCTACTATATACAGAGCTTAGAAATAGTTATTTAGAACTTGAAAATATCTTTTTTTACCCTCGTGGTGCTTCAGAAGGTTTAGATTCTTTTGAATTAAAACATTTAAATTTGGAAGAAAGTGTGGCAGAAGAAAATCCCCTATGCTTTGACAATGAAGACGGTAAGGTAAGTTGGAGAATTGAAAAAGATTTTGGAGAATCTGTTGTGAGAATCACTAAACCTTAAGAAAATGGCAAAGAAAAAAACACATATTCAAAGAAGTGGAAGTTGGACAATATGTATCTTATTGTTAATAATCTTTTTCCCACTAGGGATATTATATTGGTTATTTAAAATAAAAAAAACAAAAGTATACAAATATGATAATTAAAGATATTAAATGCGGAGTTATTAATTAACAAACTCTCTTGAAAAAATAAAATGATTTATTATAATATAAATAAAAAAGGAGCTTTGGAAATGTCTTTTTCTTGGCTCTTTGCAATTATTGTTGGTATGATTATTTTAGTTTTAGTTATCTATGGGGTAAATAAAGGTTTTCAGGGAGGGCAAGTTGAACAGTCTGCTCTTATTGGTAAAGAGATAAGTGTTTTATTGAATCCTCTTGAAACAAGTTTTGAAGCTGGTAAAACATCTTCATTATCACTTTCTTCAGATACTAGATTATATAATAAATGTGATAATTTTGGTGGGTTTGGAACACAGTATTTAGAAGTTTCACAAAAAAGTTTTGGAGAGTGGGTTAAAACAGATTTTGATATAACTTTTTCAAATAAATATATTTTCTCTGATAATTATGTTGAAGGAAAAAAGTTTTACTTTTTTTCTAAACCTTTTGAATTTCCTTTTAAGGTGGCTGATGTAATTTACATGACTTCTGCCTCTGATTTTTATTGTTTTGAAGAGTTTCCTGAGGATATGGGTGATGTTGAAGAAGAATTAACTACCTTAAATCAAGAAAATATTCAAGTTGGAGAATGTGGTGAAGAAAATTTTATAACAATATGTTTCGAATATGGTTCTAATTGTGATATCAATGTAAATTATAATTCAAAATCTGTTGAAAAACAAGGAGAAGAAGTTTATTTTGAAACAGATGCTTTGATGTATGCAGCTATTTTCTCTGAAAAACAAGGATATGAATGTCAAACTAGAAGATTATTACAAAGACTTGAAAATCTTGCTCAGATTTATAATGAAAAAGAATCCTTTACATCCTCTAATGGGGGTTGTTCTTTTGAAATTGGTGCTGATTTAAATGTATTAAAAAGCTCTGCAGCAAGTGTTCAAAATTCTGGAGAACTTATTCAACTTAGAAATATTGTAGAAGATATTAAAATAAAAAATGAGAGAGCTTATTGTGCTCTATGGTAAATAAACAAAAATGAAAAAGATAAATAATAACAGAGGGCAAATGAAAATACAACAAATGGCATTTATGTTAATAACTGTGTTTATATTTTTCACACTTATTGGATTATTTATAGTTGGTTTTAAAATGACAGGTTTAAGAGAACAGGCAACAAATTTGCAAGAAGAAAATGCAATGCTTTTGTTGACAAAACTTGCAGAATCTCCTGAATTTTCATGTGGAGAAGCTTTTGAAAATACTAAAACCAATTGTGTTGATTTAGATAAGGTGATGGCTTTAAAAAATAATATTAATACATATCAAGGTTTTTGGAGTGTAAACAATATAGAAATCAGAAGAACTTATCCTGAAGTAGATGTTGAAATTTTATGTGATGCTCAAAATTATCCTGATTGTAATGTTTTTGAAGTTTATTCAAAAGAAGGTGTTGAAGAAGGGATTGGGTTATCTAATTTTGTGTCTTTATGTAGAAAAAGTGAGGAAAATGGAAGAAGTTATGATAAATGTGAATTAGGAAGAATAATAGTGGGGTATGAGATAAAATGAAAATAATTAGAGGTAACAAATTGAAAGAGAAAGATTATGGAGATACTAAAGTAACAAACATATTAGATATTAATAAAAAACTTAGTATTGCTAAAATAAGAAAAACTGGTAATGATATAAAATTAGGTTATGATACTGAAAGTGATGTAGCTTATTATGTTTTAGAGGGTAAAGGTGGTTGTGTTGTAAATGGGAAGAAATATGCTTTAAAAAAAGGAGATTGTGTTTTTTATCCTAAAGGAACTAAATATAAACATCTTAAGGGGCTTAAATTACTAGCAATTGCTATTCCCCCTTTTGATAGAAAAAAGAGGAAATATGTAGAATGAGAATGAAAAATACAAAGGGACAACAAGAAATGGTGGGTTTTGCTATAATTATGATTATGGTTGCTGTGATTTTGCTTGTTTTTTTAGGGTTTTCTCTAAACAATTCTGATAAAGATATTGTTGAAAATTATGAAGTGAGCAGTTTTATTCAATCACTTTTACAATATAATACTCAATGTCATTCAGATAGGCAATATTTAGAAGTTAAAGATTTGATTTTTTCTTGTTCAAATCAACAAAATTGTGAAAATGGGGAGAATTCTTGTGAATTACTAAATAATACTATGTCTGAAATTATAGATTCAAGTTGGAATGTTAATGAAGATAGCCCTATTCAAGGTTATGAATTTTTTATCTATTCTAATGGAGAAGCTTTGATTAACTTAGAAAAAGGAAATACTACCCAGAATTATAAGGGAAGTGTTCAAGATTATACTACAGGTGGAAATACAATAGAAATTATGTTTAAAGCATTTTTTTAATTAAATAGAGGAACCTAAAAAAAATTTAGAATTTGTCTTTTAACTTCTTAACTGTTTTATCAAAGTTTTCATAATCTGGATTAACTCTCCAATTCCATTCTTTAACTCCTATTTTTAAAGCAATAACTTGCCTTAAATATTGAGATGGAAGAGGGGATTTTATTTCTATGACATATCTTTTACTATCTTGAGTTTCTACAAACATATATGAAGATTTTTGTGATTTAGAAATCTTTTTCAATATTCTTAAATCTTTTATTTTCTTTGGTTTAAACTTTCTATTTAAAACATCCATTATATTGATAGAAAGCGGAAGAACATGTAAATGGCCATGATCTAGACAACCCTCTTTTTTTGGGCAACCTAATTGTGGCCCGTGTTCAAACACAAGCACTTCTGAATTATAAGTATCTGAAATAATTTTTTTTACTCTATCTAAAACTGTTTCAAGTTCAGAAATTTGTTCTTCTGGAATATTTCCCATTCCAAAATAATGCTCTTTGGAGCATAATAATACATATCCTTTAATTCCCATTTGCCCAATAGAGGGAACTACAAAGAAATTAGTTGATTCATACAAAATATTTTTCTTTAGTTGATATTCATCTCCCAATCTACAACAAAAACCCATATACTTCTATAATCAATCTATATTAAAAATCTTGTCTTTTATTTCTTTTTTTAATGAAAATACTATATCTTTAAATTAATAATCATCTTGTCTACAATTATTCTAGGTACATGCCTTATCCTATTTTTAGTCTTTTCTTCTCTTAGTTCAATAAATCTGAATCTTTCTAGGAGTTTTAGGTCATCATTAACAGATTTGAATCCTCTTCCAAGTTTTTTAGCTAAATTGTAGATAGAGGTTGGTTTTTGGGTTTTAATTGCATGAAGTATTCTTGCTTTTTCATTGCTTAACAATTGTCTTAAAACTAGAAGTCCTGAGAAATCATAATCTTTCTTAGATGTTCCTTGTTTTTTCAATATTGAAAAAGTTCCTTTGGATTGTGTAATTGTTATTTCTCTTGTTTTTGATATTAGTTTCTTTTTTGCCATTGATTAATTTTTAGTGTTTAAATATAGTGATTTACTTATCTATTTAAATTGAATATATATTATAATAATATACTATATGTTAATAAATGTTCTTATTTGTTCTAAATTTATCCTAAGGGAGTGCTTGTATTCATATGTTAGTGACATAGGAAACCTTATAAACAAAACCATAGAATACAATGTATTTGTTCTAAAATACATGAAAAAGGACCGAAGTCTTTTTAAATGAAAACGCATAATCAAGGTTAGTAAGTAATGATTTAATAGGGGATTATGCTCATAAAGGCAAAATAACTTACCCTATGTTATTTTGTTCGCGAGATGTTGTCATCGACAATACTTTCACAGAAGTGAAAGGAGGTTAAAAAATAAAAAAATGATAAAATTAAACTTTAGAAAAGTTTCAGCGATTGGAGCTAGTCTATTGTTAACAGGAATGACTATGGGAGTTGCTGCTGCAGCAAATTATCCAAACCCTTTTGTGGTGGGAGGTAATGCTGACGTAGCTATTGTTTATGGTTCTGGTGAAGGTGTTTCTGCTCTAGATGTTGTTGAAGCTGGTAATATCCAGTCTAACTTACAATCATTTATGGGTAGTGGATCTTCAGGAGATTCTTTAACAACAAGTGGTGAAACAATTTCTTTAGATACAAGCTCTACAAGAATTTGGTTAAATACATCATTAAACACTGCTAAATCTCAATTAACAAAATCAGATTTGCCAAATGTTCTTGCAGATTATACTTTTTCAGGAAATGTTGATTCAAAATTAACACATACTATTAAATTAGTTGCAGGTGCCGATACAGGTGCTGCTAATTCAGGAAAAATTATTTTCGCAAAACAACCAACAAGTAGTGAAGATCCAGTTATTGGATTAAGTATGGGTAAAAGTCAAACTTCAACTCCTTTGTATAATGCATCTGCTACAATGAGTGCAATTAACTTCACTCATGCAGATTCAGAAGGACAAGAGGTTGAATTATTTGGTCAAAAATTTACTGTTGCAGCTGCTACAGATACAACTAATCTTGTATTGTTAAAAGAAGCTAAAAGAATAGATTTAGATACAGATGCAAATCCTTCACAAGAAGTAATGATTGGAGAAGAAACTTACACTGTTGAACTTGTTTCAGCATCAGATAGTGCTGCAACAATAAAAGTTATAAATAGTGCAGGTGTTAGTGAATCTAGGGAAATAAACGAAGCTGCTTCAAAGAAAGTTAATGGAGTTACAATTGCAGTTCAAACTGCAGATGAAACAAATCTTAAACTTTCTGCGAGTGTTATTGTAGGTGCTGAAAAGATTACAATAACCAATGGTGCAACTATTACTACTGGTGAAAGTGCAGACCCAGTTCTTGGAACTTATGCATATATTGTTGGAGGTACTACTGCAACAACAGAAATAGCTGTTGCTGTTTTTAGACCAGATTCAAATGAAGATGCTATCTTAGGGGGAGAATCTTTTACAGATCCTTTATTTGGTAGTTTTAAAATTGACTTTACAGGAATTAGTTCTCCGTTAGATGATTCTCAAAGAGAATCTATTGTTATAGAAAATTCAGGTGTTAAAGACATGCAAATGACTATGACTGATTCTGGAGGAGATTCAAAAACATTTAACTTTGTACATAATGAAAGTAGTCAATGGTTATTAGCAGATAGTAGTAACTATACTATAGGCACTATAGAAATGGCTAATTTATCCTATGGAACTGGTAAGACAAAATATATTGTTTTAGGTAATGAAGACACAGGTCACTTACTAGAATTATATGATGTTTATAATACCACTACTGGAACAAATAGTGTTTCTAATGATAGAGTTAAATTTAGAGATGTTATTTCAGGAGAAACATATGCTTCTTCTTTTGTGACTACAGAAAATCAAGGAACTCTTGATGTGGATGGTAAAAGATATACTGTTAACTTTACTGGTACTGGGGAGGATGCAAATGTTCTAGTGAAATATCCTTCAACAGATTCTGCTAATGCAAATACTTTTGTAACTTATCCTACGATTGAGACAAGTAATGGAGTATTAGTTGCTCTTTACGAACCTTTAACTTTGAACTTGACTGATATGGATGGAGGAATAGCGGCACATGCTGCTACTACAACATTAAACTTACCAGATGGTGACGGATATACTTCTATAGTCTTCACTTATTGGACAGATGGAAGCTCTGCAAATAATGATTTGTGGAATATTACTGGTCAAACTGTTGCTATGAATACTTCAGCAACAAATAATACAGAGGCAAATGCTTATAAGACTTTTACAGTAGGAAAATTGACATATAATGCTACCACTCTTGGGGGTGCAAATGGGGTTGCAAATGCAACAAAAATATATGTTACAGATCCAGAAGGAAATGCAAACATAGATAACCCTGGTCTGATAATCTTTGAAGGTAAAGGAGATACAAGCTCTAATGATTATCAAGCTATTGTAGTTGATATGGAAACAGCTCCAGCAGGTACAAGTACAGATGGTTCAGGAATTAATGATATTTTGTTTTCTTCGCCTACTCATTGGGAAGCTACACAAAATACAGATTCAGATATAACAGAACATCTTGACTTTTATGGAATTCATGCCCTTGTAGATGCAAATACTGCAAGTCAGATTAAAGTATCTTTTAGTATCCCTAAATCTCAAGTATATTCAAACATATATTTGGGTGAAGCTGATTCCGCAGTTACATCTAGTGGAACAACAACAGGTGCTACATCTTTAGGAAATGTTCTTGTTAAGGATAGTGAAATTAGCTCTGTGGCTGCAAAGAACTTAATAGTTGTTGGTGGAAGTTGTATAAACTCAGCTGCTGCTACATTATTAGGAGGTGCTTATTGTGGTGCGGATTTTACTGCTAATGCTGGTGCAGGTGCAGGAGAATTTGTTCTTAAAGGATATGCTACTTCTGGTTTAACAAGTAAACTTGCTTTACTTGTTGCTGGTTACGATGTTGCTGACACTGTTAACGCTGCTACTTACTTACGAACACAAACAGTAGATACAGGTTCAAATTATAAAGGAACCTCTGCTACAAGTGCTGAATTAGTTGTTGTTGCTTAGATCCAAAAATTAAATTTTTTATTTTTTCTTTTTCTTTCTTTTTTTAAGACCTAGCGGAGCTAATAATCTCAAGATTTTTATAGTCTAATTTTGTGTTTAATATATGAAAAAAATTATGTCAAAGTATAAAAGAAAAAAATCAGAAAGACAAAAACAAATTATAGTTAGTGTTATTTTAATAGGAATTTTGCTTGTAAGTACTGTAGGATTTGCATTTCAAGGAACAGATAATAGTGAAGAAAATAATCAAAATACAATTAAATATAATGGTTATGATTTTATTGAACAAAGTGGGTATTGGTTAACAGAAATTCAAGATGTTTCTTTTATATTTCAATATAATCCTGAACAAATTCAAAATACTAATTCTTTTATTAATTTACTAGATAATTATTATGATAAACCTCTTTACATACATTCTCAAAATAGTTTAGCAGAATCTGAAATCTATTCTAATTTAGGCCAACTTGTAGTAAGAGTTCAAAGAGCATGTTTAGAAGATACTGAGTGTGATTATGAGGATGTTCCAATAAAAACATGTGAAGATAATTTTATAATCATAGAAGAAGCTGAAGAAAATAATATTATTCAAGATGGAAACTGTGTTTATATTCAAGGCTCTGAGCAAGAATTAATAAAATTAGCAGATGAATTTTTATTTAAAATATTAGGAATAAATTAGACTTATTTTTTATTTTTAAAATAAAATATTATTCCTACAATTACAACTAGTATTATTAATACCCATAACCAAGTTAAACTTCTACTTTCTGGTATTTGTTCTTCTTCCTGACCTGTTATTTGGCCTGTTGTATCTACTCCTGTATCTTGATTTGTTTCTGGTACAGCTTCGTTTATTTTTAATATTGTTATATTTGCTTGATTATTTCCTACAGAATTTAGTAGTGCATAAATATCATAAAAATTGTCACCTGTGACATCTATTTTTGCATCTTCTCCAATTTCTAATAAAATTTCTACAGGATCACTTGCAATTTCTATTGTTGCTTGGGTTGCTGTTAAAGATTTAACACCTATATGATGATTTTCTCCTTCAATACTAACTCTTAGTCTTGTGTTAACACTTAAAGCTTTTGAATATCCTGATTCAAATAATGATGCTGTTACTGTATAAGTATTTGTCCATCCTGAAGTTGTTGTGCTTCCTCCAGAATTTCCACCTGGGCTTTGTTCAACAATATAGGTGGCTGTTGAAGTTGCAACATTTCCTGCCACGTCTGTAATACTACATCCATAATCAAAACTTCCTGTTAAACTTGTACTTGGTGTTGACTCTGCTGTTGTTAATGCTGCGTTCACTCCTGATCCTGTATCTGCTCCTGTACATGCACATGTAACCACATCTCCTGTACTAACAGTTGTTGGTGAACATGCTGCTGATGAAGAAGGATTTGTAGAATCCATGAAAACTACAAAAGAATTATTTAAAACTAAATTACCCACAGTATCATTTACATATACACTTACTGTTTGGTTTCCGTTTGCTAAACCTGTTAAGTTTCCATTTGTAGTATTACACCATCCACTAGATGCAAACACTGTTTGGTTTGTTACATTTATATCAAATATACATGCACTTCCTGTTAAACCTGATAATGCATCTGCTACAGAGATATTTAATGTTAATGTGGAGGTGTTTGCATTTTTAGCTGTTGCATTTGTATATTCAGGTAATGTTGCTGTTGGAGCTGTTCTATCTACATAAACTGAAATGTTTCTTGTTGAATTGACAACACCTCCTGCACCTCCAAGGCCTGTCCAATTTACAGGAGAAGCATTAAGAGCAACTATCATAATTGTATAATTTGCTTCTGTATGATTATTAAAATTATAACCAGCTATATGTGTATTAGCTGTTGCATATGAAAAATTTCCACTATCATTTGAAGCTGCAAAAAAACCATCTGTAACAAAAACATTTTCAGCATCTACTCCACTTCTATTTGTCCAGATAATAATAGAATAATTATTTGGTATATCTTCTCCAGCTGTTGCATTTATATAAGTCCAATTAACAGAAAAATTACCTTCATCATAGAAACTTGAAACATTATTTGTTATTGTAAGTGCTCCAGGTGTTGCAGCAAAATAAGCTGAAACAAATAAGATAGAAAAAACGCTAATTACCACTAATAGTAGTACTAAAGAAAATTTAAAATTATTTTTCAATTTAACACCTTTTTTATAAAATCCTTAAGAAATTGTTGTTTATAAATGTATTTCTTCAAACATCGAAAACCTTAAAAAGATTAAAGAAGAAATTAAGTGATGGTTAAACAAAAAAAACATGTTAAAAAAAGAACTGTAAAAAAAACTTCAAAAAAAAATAATCAACTAGAACAACATAATAGGATATTAAAAGGAATTTTTGGAATTTTTATTGTTTTTGCAATTCTTATTGGAGGATATTATACACTTTCTTCCTATATATCTAACTTTACATATGAGGGGGTGGATTTTGAAATTGTTAAAGAAGGTGAATTAATATTTTATAAGACTTCCTTACCTGTTATATATCAAGATGAATCAAGAGAATATGATTTTTATCTTAGAAATGATCCTCGAAAGTTAGTCAATATTCAATTTTATGGCCAACTACATTTAATTGAAAATATGGTTTTAAATGCTACAGCTAGTTTTAATTGTGAAGGTGATGGGCCTATTGCTATTGCTAACTTAGTTAACTTATACAATATCATGGGTGCTAAGATTATAAGAGATGAAAATGCTACATGTTATTCTGGAATGGAATATTCTTTAGTTAATATTCAACCTGGGAATACTACTTATATTGATAAAACAGATGATGCTTGTTATCAAATGTATATTAATGATTGTGAAATTTTAGAAGCAACAGAAAGATTTATGGTACAAACTTTGGTAGAACTTCAAACAATTCTTTAGAATTGTTTATGGAGAGATTGATCATTATAAAACTTAATTAAGTTAAACTCCTTATTAATAGAGTGTTCATTATCAGATATTTTTTATATATCTATAGAATTACTATTTCTTGTTTCTTCTTATAATATAACCTATAATTATTATCAAAGCTATGATTAAAGTTATTATTGTTAAATTACTAGATACTAATGAGGGATTATTTCCTAAAATATAACCTACATACATTAATATTGCAACCCAAATTCCTGCTCCTAGTGAAGTGAATAAACAGAATTTGAAAAGATTCATTTTAGAAAAGCCTGCAGGAATAGAGATTAATTGCCTTACCCATGGAATTAGTCTTCCTACAAAGGTTGTTATTTCTCCATGTTCTTTAAAATATTTGTCAGAGCTTTTTAGTTTTTCTTTGGATAAAAATATGCAATTTCCATATTTAGAAACAAGTAAATCTACTGCTTTTCTTCCGAGAGTTAATGCAATAAAAAAGTTAATTAAAGCTCCTGCTAAACTTCCTAGTGTTCCTGCTAAGAAAACAGTGAGTGTGGACATTTTACCTTGTGCTATTAAAGCTCCTGCTGGAACCATTATTAATTCGCTTGGAAATGGAAAAAAAGAAGATTCAATAGTCATACCTATAAATATTCCAAAATATCCTAATTGATTTATGAGAGTTAATAAAGAGTTTATTATAGAATAAAAAAGTTCAAACATTTTATCTTTTAATACTGGAATTTTTATATATAAATTTTAAATCAGAGTAAAAAGGAATATTTTTTATTTTGAAATATTTAACTTCTAAAAACCAGATAACAAGAACAAATATTATACTTCCAACATACCAGAAAACCTTATGAGCTACATCAAACCAAGAAGCACCTGTTACAAAGACAGCTGAAAGAAATACTATTCTTAATATGTTTACAATTAATAGGGATACAAAAGAAATTATTATTAATTTTAATCTTTTTTTGAATTTTATTGAAGGTGTGGATAAATTTAATATTAATAGTAAATAGTAGGCAGAACCTGCTACACATGCTCTTATTATTTCTATGGAAATGTTATTTGGAAAGTTAATTAAAATTCCTTTTAAAGAAACATCAAAAAATAAATTTAATAAAAAATAAGTAGGATATATTGTTAAAGGAGTAAGAATTTTATAGAATAACCATAGGTTGGGAATTGCAACTATAATTAAAATTAAATATCTAAGGAAAAGTGTTAAAAATGATTTAGATTTTTTCTTCATCTTTTCCAAAGTGGAAATGTATTTAAATAATTTAGTGTTGACAAATATATAAAATGAAGATGAAAAAGAGTTATTGGTATGTGTTTTTTTTATTATTAATAGTTGTTGCTTTTTATTTTGATAAATTGATTATTCAGGGATTTTCACTTATAAGGAATTCTACTCTAAGCCAAATATTGCTTGCACTTACATGGATTACAAATGAAATTATAGTATTTGTCTTCTTAACATTAATGTTATTTTATGGTGCTAAGAAAAAATGGATAATACCTTTATGGGCAACTTTTGCAGTAGCTTTTGTAGTTGGAATTTTTCTAAAGATAGTTACACAAAGATTAAGGCCCTTTCAACAAGGATTGCTTGCTACCTTACCTGAGTTAGCAAAGATGAGTCACTTTGCTTGGAATTTGAGTTTTCCATCTTTTACTACAATGATTATGTTTTGTACTCTTCCTGTTATTGCTAAACAATATCCTAAGCTAAAGAAAACATGGCTTGTATTAGCTGTTATAGTGGCTCTAACAAGAGTTTATTTTGGCCTGCACTTTATGAGTGATGTTATTGCAGGAGGTCTTATTGGTTATTTAATAGGAATATGGATTATTAAGTTAGAAACAAATAAGAAGTATTTTGATAAGTTTACAAAGAAAGTTAAGAAGTTATTTAGAAAGTTTACTTAGAATCTTTTTATGCATTTGTCCTGCATTGTTTATCTACTTCTACTAATTTATCATGAGTATAGGTTAATAAATTTTTAAGAGAAGTTTGTTCAGTAGGTGATTTGATTACATTTGCTATATTTCTTTTTATAGCATCTACAGCTTGATTTAAACGCAATCTGTAATTACGAGGATCTCCTTCAAATACTAAGCTATCTAAATTTAATATTGCTAAAGAATGTTCTTCTTCTATTTTGAGATGTTGATTAAATTTTATATCCCAATAATCACTTGAAAGAATATTTGAATAAGAAGTTGGAATTTTATTTATCATAGAAATTTCTCTTAGATTTTATCTTCTAGAAACTCTAACAGCTAGAATTATAATAATCACAATAAGTACTAAGTTAAGTAATCCAATTCCCCAAAGGTATGAACTTCCACCAATAGCACTTCCTGTTAATCCTGCGAATAAACCTTCACTTGAAGTATTTTCTATTAATACTGAAACAGCTTGATTTAATGCAAGTTGACCTTCTGATAAAACTTCTATGTTGAAATAATTTGTTCCTTCTGCATCTTCATTAACTGCAAATGTGAATATTACTTCTTTTGATTGACCTGCTGCTAATGTGAAAACAGATTCACTTAAACTTGAGGTTGAAGCCCAAGTTGTATAACCTGCTGCATTTATAATGAAATCTTGAGCAGTGTTTCCGTTGTTTGTTACAATTGCTTTAACAACTAAATCTTCACCAGCTAATCCACCTGATTCTAAAGTTGCTTCAACTGAAACAGGAATTATTGTAGCTGCACAGTTTCCTTCAACTCTAAGATAAGCATTAAATGTTTCATCTGAAGATCTATCATAATTGTCATCATCTTCGTCATAGTCATAGTAAATTTGCATTGATAAAGGATATTGTTTTTCTTCTGCGTTTTTTGGAACTTGGAATGCGAATGATATTTGAGAATTATCTCCTGCATCCATATCTCCTAAAACAACTTCTTCTACATTTAATCCTAATTCAGTATTATATAAAACTACTTTTGTTTTATCTTCGAAATCTGTATCTCCAATATTATAGATATCTGCTGAAAAGATAACATTTTGTCCACATGAAGCTGGAATTGGTGAAGATATTGATTCTTCATCAATAACTACCATTTTATCTTTATCATTTTCTTGATTAACTTGTATTTCAGCGTAAAATTCAGAATCTCCAAATTGACTTTCTGCTAAATCATCTGAATAATCTATACATGTAACATCTTCATCATTATCTGGGTATGCTTTAACATATAATTTGTATGTTCCGTCTTCTACTTCTTGAGGATCTACTCTAAATTCAAATGTAAATGTTTCTTCTTCTTCTGCGTCAATATCTCCTACATCTACTAATTCATCATCAGAACTTATCCACATCATTTCATCCATAATATTACTTGATGAACCTTCTTTGAAAAGACCTAATTCAAATATAACATTGTCAAGGTCCATGTTTTCTTCTTTATCATTTTGAAGTTCTACTTCTACTTCAATAGTATCTAAAGGTAACCATTCATCATCATCACCTTCTCCATTATTTTGAATATCTACATTTAATGTTAAATCTGAATAATCTACTGCACCATCTTCACAAAACATAAATGTACTTGGTTCAGGTGTAGGTTCTGTAACTTCGATTGTTAATTCTAATTGAGCTTCTGCAGCTGTTTCACTTTGTAAATCAATTATAGCATTAATTGTTTCTGTAGCATCACTAGGTACTTCTAATATAGCAGTAAGTTCAACTGAATCTCCCATAATAATAGATGTTAAGTTAGGAAGAGCTGACCACTCACCAATATTTGTAGAACTTCCAGACCAGTTTAATTCAGTATAATCAATAGTTGCGTCTGGAGATGATAAATTAAATGTTATTGTAACGGATGAACCTGCAAGAACAGCTTCTGGTGCATCAACTAATGTTAATTCTAAAGCTGCAGCACTGATTAATGTCATTAGAAATACAATTGATAAAATGCTTAAACCAACCAATGTCATATTTTTAGCTTTCATTTTGTAGTCATTTGGGAGTTAATATGGTTTATAAAGTTTTCGATTCTTCATTATATAGATTAAATTAGGTAGTGTTTTGTGCTAACTAATTGATATAGTATAGAGCTAAACATTTATATATTTTATTATACTGGTTTATCAACGGTAAAAAGACATAAAATGGCAATAAAATCTCAGGAAAATTATGCAGGTGCATGGGCGTTTTTAATAGGTGTTGTGCTGGCTGTTTTGATTGGTTTATCTACAACATTAATTCCAATTCCGGCTTTAGCAGAATATAGTGCAGAGATATATGGAATACTAGTGGTGCTTGGAATTGTGGTTGGATTCTTAAATGTTACAGGTAAAGACTCACAAACATTCTTACTTGCAGGAGCTGTATTGGTTATTGTTAGTAAGTTTGGAATGGAAAGTGTGACAGGATCATTGATAGGAATAGGTATAGGTGATGCTGTTTCTTCTACATTTGCAGCATTATTAGCCTTATTTGTACCTGCAACTATAATAGTAGCTCTAAAAACAGTGTTTTCTATGACAAATGTATAAGATTACTATATACTATTAATAAGGAGAAAGTAGTTTATTGAACTAAAGGTGTATATATTTCAAATTTTGTCCCTTCCCTTTTAGGAAGTCCTTCTATAACCTTATTTGTTTTTGTATTATAGGAAATTGTTAATTCTCCTTCTGTTTTTGTTTCAACTGTTAAATATCCTCCCCTCAAATGAACTAATTCTTTGGCAACTTGTAATCCTAAACCACCTTTTTTACGAGTACTAAAATTTCCAAAAATTTCAGGTAATCTTTCTGGAGGAAGAAAGTTTCCATCCTTATCTCTAAATCCGGGTCCAGAATCTTCTACTTGAATAAAAGTAAGATCTTCTTTTACACCATAACAAACAGTAGGTAGTGTTGGAGCATTTTTTACTATTTGTAATAAAGCAATATATTCTGGTGTTAATATTGAATTGGAATCATTTTTTCCAGTTTTAAAATCCATTTTATAATTTGATGATGTTTTTAAAAAATGTTTAATTTGTTTAACAGGTATTGAAGAAGTAAATTTCATATTTCCATTTGAAGCAAGATAGGTCATTGATAAGCAAAAAGACCTATAAGGCATTATATCGTCTAAAATTTCTTCAACTAATGTACCTTCTTTAAAATTCCTAGTTGCATATTCAGACTTCCCTACTCTATTTATCAAAAAATCAACATTTATATTAAGCCCATATAAAAAATTTTTTAGATCATGGTTTGGAATTTTTGCAGCTAAAGATGTGCTATAATTATTAATATGCTCTTTGTTCTTTCTTTGTATCTGAATAAATAATTTATTAATCTCTGAAAATTTTTGTAAAGAAATCCCTGATCTAACTTGATCTTTTAGGGAACTTTTCAAAGGAAGGCTCCACCCGTTAGAAAATATATCTGGTAATCCTTTGAGGGTCTTGTTTCCTAATTTGGTTATTAAATCTGTAAGCTCATCCATTTTAATACTTCAAAATTATAGTCAATCTTATTTAAAGTTTATCGTAAGAACTTCTTACATACTATTAATAAACAAAAATCAGAATTTAATCAAATCTACTAGCTTTTTTGTCTTTAGATTTATTGTCTTCTTTGTGAATTGTTGCGAATGAAGGTGTTACAATTATGATGTTTTCTCCGAAACCTGCAATACTTCCTTCTAGAGCATCTGTTGTTTTCTTTATCTTTGAAACAGCTCTTTTTAATTCAATAGAATCTCTTTGTCTTAATGTCTTAATATCAATCATTGCAATAGTAAATCCTTGTCTTAATGTATTTAGAATCTCATTTACTTCATCATAGTGCTTTAAACTGTAAAGTTTAACTAGAATTTTATTTTCTTTTGTTTTCTGACCCACATCAATTTCAATGTATTCATTGTCTACAATATCTTCATCAAGTGCGTCTGAAAAGACTCTTTTTATTTTATCGAAAACCATGATAGATTTAAAAGTGTAATCTTTATAAAGATTTCGCAACTTTTTTGTATACTTTATTTAGAAACAGTCTTCATTAATTCTTGTCTTAAATCGTCGAGCTTTTTCATTAATGGAACTTCTTGAGTTTGTAATGTATCTGTTCTTTTTTCTAATAATTTTTCCTTTGTAATTAGCTCTTCTTTCATTTTTTTCTTATCTGTTTTAAGCATTAACTGACCAACTAATTTGAAAACATCGTCTCCAGAATTATCAAGTTCTTTTAAAGCAGCTTTTGTCTCTGATAATTCCATTTGAAAAGCTTGTTTCTGCATCATTAGACTCTGAAGGTTCTGTTCTAAAAATTGCATTTCTTGGAGTTTTTCTTGAGAAACCATTTGAAAATTAATTTGTGTTTAATTTCTTTACTTTTGTTCTAGGCTTAAAGAAAATTTTACTTCCACAATGAGGGCAAACAAATCTCTTGTCCAAACTAGTGTGGGTTATTTTCTTCTCACATTTGAAACATTTGTATGTTACCATTGTAAAAAAGATGTTAAACTTTGTTTTTAAATTATTCGGAAACAATTAAATTGAGATCTAAACTAAAATAAATAAATTTTTAAATCTTTTAAAGGGACATTCTTATTCGACAAGCTTATATCCAAAAGAGGATGTCAAATACGAAAGAGATCTTTCTAAATCTAAATTAAATCCATCGAAATTAGCACCAAACCCAACAACTCTTTTTTCTACTTGTTTTGGTTTTGAATTTAATCTAAAAATACTTGTATCGGATTGATTGATCCCATTTATAACTCTTTTTACTTCGTCTGGATTTTTTTCACCAATCATTGTTTCTAAAATAGAACTATCTTTTATATTTATTCTACTATTTGGACCAACAATCCTGCCAGGACATTCATATTCTGTATTCATATAAATATCATGAATAAATTTATCATGTCCTTTTCCGTCATGATTATAAACTACTAAGGAAAGTGTTGATGGTAAAGTTCGACCTAATTTATCTCTAAAAAATTTAATTATTTCATCTCTTTGTGGGTTATTTGAGTCAACAATAAATTTGAATGCCGCAAAATTAAAAGGGGCACTACGAGGGCTAAATTCATTATTAGCTCTTGCCAGCACAGTATACCTAGCCATACTTTCAAAATTAAGTGGAGGAGACATTTCTTTACTTAACTCATATACATTTTCTTTTCCACGATAAGGAATTTTAATGAGCCATTTCTCTTGTTGAGAATTTGATGAAGCCATAATTTTTTATCAAAATTAAAGTATTTAAATATAATTATGGTGAACTTTTATTATATAATAAAATTAGAATAGATTTTAATCTAAATAATATGTATTTGAAGCGAATTTTTTATTACACTTTGAGCAGTTCCAGATTCCTTTTGAAAGTCTTTTTACTCCAAGTTTTTCACAGTAAGGGCATTTTTGCTTTTTTCTTTGTTTTTCTTCTACTTTAACAAGTTTGGTTCTTACTTTCTTTCCATATCTTGCTCCGAACCTTCCTGCTGATTTTGTTTTCTTTGATTTTGTTGCCATGTGAAGTTTATTATATTATCATCAATCTTAAATGGTTTTTTAAAGGTTGTGTTAATATGGGGCTACGCGGATTCGAACCGCGGTTGCCAGGTCCCAAACCTGGAGTCTTAACCAAGCTGGACTATAGCCCCGTAGCTTTTAAAGGTTGTATATCCTTAATAAATTTTACTACTTCTACTTTTCTATATAAACAAGCATTTCTCTTGTTAGCTTTTGCAAATGAGTAACCTAAATTTTTAGTTACTTCTTTAAAATCTTCTAATAATTTTTTATTATAATTTGTAAATTTTACATATCTTTGTTTTTCTCTCTTACAAATATAAATGCATCCATCTGTATCTATTAATCCCCTTATGCATTTTTTTGAATAATTTTTATTTTCTTTTATCCAGTTAGGTATTCCTAATTGATTTTTTATTTTATGACCTCTTTTAAGACCTAATTTTAGTAATTCTTCTACAACATATAAATTATTACAATGGAGGTAAGCTTGATTTGTTTTTTCATAGATAGTCTTTTTTAATCTAATTCCGAAGATTTTGTAAAACAATTTTTCTACATACTTTAAATATTTTTTATTTCTTTTATCAAATGCGATTTTAGAAGTATTTTTATGGATATTTCCATCACCTAACATAATTCCTATTAATTCTGCTAAATCGGGAGTTATTTTTACTTTTTTAATTGAAATTGTGATATAACCTTCACCTAAATTGTTTCCATAATCAAAATATACTTTCTTTAAATCTAAGTTTAAATTAAGAAACGATTTTAATTTTATCCAATGATTTTCACTTATACTAATATTCTTATTTAATATGCATTTAAGATCAAATCCAAGGAGATTAGTTAATTCTCTAATAGTGTGCTTATCTTTTTTAATTGCCTCTTTTAATTCTTTAGTTATAATATATCTCCTCATTTTTTATCTTTTAGCCATTTTCTTTTTAAAACTAATAATTGTTTATGCTGTTTTGAGGTTTTTTTGTGAATTATTAAATTTTGGTTAGCATGATGTTCTGAAAACCCGATTATTTTTAGTCCGCATTCACACTCTACAACAAATTTTTTCTTTTGTTTTACCATACCCTTTATAGGGTAAAGGTGTATTTAAACTTTTCTAGAATGAATTTATAAAGCTATTTCTTTCGAGATGGTTCTTCTGGTTTTAATGTAGCAGCTTGTTCAGCCCTTTTAGCATCTTTAGCATCTTTTTCAGCTTTTTGTGCTTCTTCTTTCTTAAGCATTTGTTGCTGCTGATCTTCTATTTCTTTGAAATGTTCTTGTAATTGTTTTTTCTTTTCTTCAGGTGTTTCTGTGATTTCTTCATTTATTTCTTTATCATATTTTCCTTCATCTATTTCTTGTTCAACTTCAACAGGTGATTTAGATTCAACTAAAATACCTAAACTTACACAACTTCCCACAACTGTTTTAACAGCTGATTTTAAATCTCTACATAATAAATTTGGTAATTTTGTTTTTGCTACAGAAATTATTTGTTCTATTGAAGCATTTGCAACTTTTATTTTATCTTGTTCTCCTGAACCTTTTTCAATTCCTAGTTCTTTTTTAACAAGTTCTGAAACAGGTGGTGAAAAAACATTAACTGTGATTGCTTTTGTTTTTGCATCTATATCTAGTTCCACAGGAACCTTCATTCCTTTGAAATTTGATGTTGCTTCGTTTACTTTTTTAATAACTTCGCTAATATTAATACCTGCAGGTCCAAGTGTTTGACTAAGAGCTGGTCCTGGCTTCATGCTTCCACCTTCTGCTAATAATTTAATCTGCATCTTTTCCCCCTAAAGAATAAAATCTTTGAATTAAATTAGATAAATTTAATTCTTCTTGATTTATTGCTTCTATTGAATAAACTCCTTTCATGTTTCCTACACCATTCTTTAATTCTTTAATACTTGCTTCCATACTTGGTAAAGTTATATATTCCCTATAATCTTTCACATATTTTACCATAGCATCTCCTTTAGTCTGCATCTTCTTCATCTCTCCTTATAACTTTAACATTGTCTAATTTAATTGTAACAGGTAATGGAACAACAGCTCCAAGTAAACTTACTACAACTTCTTCTTTTTGTTTATCTATTCTTACAACTTTTGCTTTTTCCTTTTTGAAAGGTTCTGCAAGAATTTCTACAATATCTCCATCTTTAATTGTTACAGATGTTGCAGAAGGTTCGATCATATTTTTTATTTCCTCATATCCTATTGTTTTACCAATAATTCCTTTTACATAAGGTAGATTGAAAACACCTTCTTCTGCAGAATCTCTATCTTCTGCTTCTAATAAAATATATCCTCTTAAACCATGGGGTAAAGAGATTGAAAATACATCTATATCTTTTTTATCGACTCTGTCTGAAATCATTTCTAGAGCTCTTTCTTCTTTGTTTGTTGTTACTTTTATAATAAAAATCATTTTATTTTGCTCCAACTAAGACTTAACATCTTAGAAAGATATAATTATGTGAGAATTTAGGTTTATAAAATTATCTAAGCCATGGTAATCCATTTTTTGGAATTAAGTTTCTTACATATGCTTCCTCTAAAGAACTTAATTTTTGGAGGTAAGGATCAAATAAAATTAATTTGTCTTCTTTAAAAGAAAATTCATCAAATCCATAAGCTACAATAATAGGATCTCTTATTCCCTTCATTGCAATAATATGTGGTTTTGTAGATTTAGTATTTTTTTGATATCCTAAATAAAGTCCTTTTCTAATCTTTTCATTCCACTTAACATCATAAACTGTGTTAAATATTAATAGGTCTTCCATAAAATTATATTATTATATTATTAATAAATACTATCGTGTTAGAATTAGAATTTATTTAAACATTCTCATAGCCATGGCAATTATAAATCCTATTAGTCCCATTAAACCAATTCCCACTGCAGAAACTTTAGCAGTACTTTCAAATTCTTGTTTACTTGGTTTTTTCAAAGCATGCCATACTCTTTTTGACTTTGATGCAAATGCTTTTGTTTTACCCCATAGCTTTTTCATGATTTTGTTAAGAAGTCTTGGTTTTTAAAATTATTCAAAAAATTCAATACCTAATTCATCTTCAATTTCTTGGTGTCTGAGGCTTTCAATACTTTCTCCTTGGCCAAGAATTTGCGAACTTTGTACACCTGTTACTATTAATAATACTCTTAATGATTTTTCCATTTCAGCTGAGATTTGAGCTCCCCAGATTAATTTGGCTTCTGGATTTAATCTTTCTCCTATAGCTTCTATAATTGTTTTACATTCGTCTAAATGCATGTCAGGTCCTCCGACAATATTTACTAAGGCGCCTGAAGCATTGGAAATATCAACATCTAATAAAGGATTTTGTACAGCTTTTTCTACAGCTTCTACAGCTCTTTGAGCTGAATCTGATTCACCCATACCTATTAATGAAACACCTCCATCAACCATAATTGCTTTTACATCTGCAAAATCTAAATTTACTAAACCTGCAGAAGTTACAAGCTCTGTTGTTCCTTTAACAGCATTTGTTAATATTTCGTCTGATATCTTGAATGCTGTATGTAATGGAAGTTCTGGAGCAAGTTCTAATAATTTATCATTAGGTATTACAATTAAAGTATCTACAACAGCTTCCATTCTTTCTAATCCATTCATTGCATTTTCTATTCTTTTTCTTCCTTCTATAGTGAATGGTAATGTAACAACTCCGATTGTTAGGGCTCCTTGTTTTTTAGCTAGAGAAGCTACTACAGGAGCTGCACCTGTTCCGGTTCCACCTCCAAGACCGCATGTTATAAAAACCATATCACAAGATCCTAGTTTCTTTTTTATTTCAGAAGCTGATTCTTTTGCAGCTTCTTCACCAACCTTAGGATTACTTCCTGCACCTAAACCTTGAGTTAATTCTTTTCCAATTAGAATTTTTTGATCTGCATTTGCATATAATAAATCTTGAGCATCTGTATTAATAGCTATTAATTCACCACCTTTAATACCAATTTCTCTCATCCTACTTAATGAATTTCCACCTCCACCTCCAATACCTATAACTTTTATTTTAGCTGATTGTTTTTTTAAAAGTTCTGCTAATTCTTCATCTATTTCTCTTATTTCAGGAGATAAATTAGAAAGCTCAGAATCATTACTTCTTGTATTATAAATATCTTCCATAATTAGAATAACTAATAACTGTTTATAAGGATTATTGTGATTTTCTAGGGTCTTTTTCTTTGTTCTCGTCGGAATGAAAATGTTTTTATAATCTCATTGAATTTTAATAAGATGAAAAAGAAGTGGTTAGATTATCTTGCTATTCCTAATTCTTCTGGAGAATGGAAAAAACAAAGATACCAAAGAGCTGTTAAAGAATTAGAAAAAAGACATGTTGAAAAAGTGATTATATTAAAGGGGAGAGATAGTGAAGAAGATATTTTATATCTTGGAAATCTTTTGCAAAAAGGAGATAAATTAGGAATAGATACTTTTCCTTTGCATTTTAAAGAATATCAAGTTTTAATTAAAAAAGCTAAAAGAGATGGAAAATTTCCAAAAGGAATTAGAATTGAAAACATAAGAACAAATCAAACAATTCAGGAAACAATTTATGGAGTGCTTGGGTTAGCTGAAGAGGAAATCAAAAATAGGAAATTAGGATATATAAAAGATAGAAATGAAAAAATACTTTCTAAAATTAAGAAATTTATTCATAGATTTATTTAGATTTCTTTATTTTCCTTTCTAGTTCTTCAAATTTCTTTTTATTATTTAAATCAAAAACCCATTCTAAAAAAAGAATTGCTGGAAATACTATAAATATTGTTAAAATAAAACCTTCTAAAGTTAATCTCTTGATTTGTGCAAAATCTAAATCCATAAACACCCCATGAATAATTGATGCAATAGCAATTAGAATTGAAAAGATGAATAATATTAGAACTTGTTTTTTTACAAAAGGTATTGATTTCATAAATTCTCTAGGAAAAAAGAGTTTTTATTTATTTTCTTTTGGCTTTTCTTTTTCTTCAGGCTTTGCTTTCTTAGCTTCTTTAACTTCTAAATCTAAATTGAAAATTTCTTTAAACTTATCTTTAAACATATCAACAAATTGCATCATTTGTTTTTCAATTTCAATAATTAATTTCTTTTCTTTTACTTCAAATTTTAATTCTTGTTTAAATAAAAAATCAATAAATGATTTTATTTTTTCTTCTTGTTTTTCAATTTTTCTTAGAACATTTAAATTGTAAGTTACGTCTTTACCAGCCACAGGATTGTTAAAATCCACAATCACTCTTCCGCCTGAAACAGCTAAGATTTTTCCAACCTTTCCATCAAAATTAAACATAAATCCTTGAATAGGGTTTAAATTTTGTTCTTTAAAGACTTTCATGGGAACTCTTTGAATGAATTTTGGATCTCTTTTTCCAAATGCATCTTCTGCTGTTAAATCAAGTTTGTGCTTTCCTACTTCTTTTCCAATTAAAAACTCATCAACACCTTTTAGAAACATGCCTTGGCCTAGGGAGAATATAAATGGTTTTGCTTTATTGCCTAAATCTGTATTTTTCAAATCTTCTTTTATATTTGAATCAAAGATATCTCCATCTTTTACTCTTCCTGTAAATTCAATTTCTACAAAATCGTTTTTTTTCAAAGCCATTATATATCTTTTTTATTAAAAACGTTTATAAATGTATTTTTTTTGGATAAGATATGGTGTTAAAAATAATCGGTGCTACAGAAGCTAGAGTTGGAACAAATATTATTATTGAAAGTAAGCCTTTTACAATTAAAAAGATTGACATAAGTAAGACAGGTAAACATGGTCATGCTAAAGCTAGAATAGAAGCTAACGGAATACTTTCACCTGGGAAAAAAGTTTTTGTTATGCCTGGACATGATAAGCTTGAAGTTCCAATGATTAAAAAAAGCAAAGGACAAGTTTTATCAATTTTAGATAATAAAGTGAGTGTTATGGATCTGGAAAGTTTTGAAACAATTGAGGTTCCTTGTGCTGAAGAAATCAAATCAACATTAGAAGAAAATTCAAATGTAGAATATTGGGATATTGAAGGGGATTTGATTGTTAAAAGAAAAATATAATTCTTAAGTATCTAAATGTTTAAATAGAGAATTGAGATTAATTTATTATGGGTAAAGGAACTATCTTAAGTTATAATGATTCTCTTAATTTTCCTCAAGATTTTGGGGACAATGACACAAAGAAAACAGAAAAGATGGTAGATGATTTGGCTAATAAGCATAGAGACTCTTTAAGTAATATAGGTAAACCGCGATTTATTGCAAGAGATTTTACTCTTGAAAATCGCCCAGAGATTATACTTAATAACTATATTCAATTTTCAGAATTAAAAGAAGGGGATTATAGATCTATATGGTTTGGTGATGGAATGCCTTTCTTTGCATATTTGGAAAAAAGAACAGAATGGAAAACTCAACAAAGAGTTTTATTACAACATAAACATCGTATTGATTCTGGACCAGTATTAACTAATAAATCTAGAGTATCTGAATATCTTCTTCCTTTAACAGGTAAGCTCAAAAAATCTGATTTTCTTGAAGGAATGGTAGCTCACTACGATGTGAGGGAGAAATAATTCTTAAGTATCATAATATTTAAATAGAGAATTAAAGATTTATTTTTATGGGAAAGAAAACAATTGAAAGAAAATTTAAAAAAAGATTTTTTGGAGAGTTTCAAACTATTACAAATCATGAAGATTTTTCAAAACAGAAAGTTGGAGATTTTTTATCTATTCAATTAAAAGGGGAAGAAGGTTCTATTGGTGCTTATTTTGAAGGGGTTGAAGAAATAACTTTAGACCGTCAAAGAGTTTTCCTTCAATTTGATTCAGATAATAAAGATAAAACAATAAACTATAAATCAGAAGTGGTAAAGTATTTATTTCCAACAGATGGAGAAATTTCAAGAGAAGATTTTGATAATATGCAGGTAAAATCTTACCCACTTACTGCATAATAATTCTAAAGTATCTAAATGCTTAAATATTATTTAGAAAACTAATTTATATGGAAATGGATGATCCTCAGAGTGCATGGTATTTTAGAAATATAGAAAAAAGACGTGGAAATTCTGGATTTAATGTTACTAACTATATGCAATTCAGAATATTTTATCCTGAATCTTACTTAAAAATAGATACTGGAAAAAGAAATATTCAGACCAAGGAAAAAGAATATTTTGAAGCTATTTTTAAAAAATCAACTAAAATTAATAATAAAGAACAAAAAGTTATTTTAGAAATTCCTATTAAAAATCCTTTAGGATCAACTACAAATTCAAAAAACAAATCATCTGAATATATTCTTCCTTTAGAAGGTAGTTTGGATTACAATGATTTTGTTTCACATGAGAAGGGATAATAATTTTTAAGTATCATAATGTTTAAATAGGGAATTTAGAATTAATTATTATGCCAATAGGAATTGTGGGGTGGGATCAATCTTTAAATAGTGGTCATAGGAAGAAATTTAAAAAAATAGTTAATATTAGAGACTATAAAAAATTATTTTCTGGTTTAGAAAAGGCAACCCCTATAAATCTTATTTTTGATAATCCTGAGCAAAATTTTCCTTCTATATTTTATAGTTTTGTTAAGATAAGTAGAAAACGTAGAGAAGTTAATCTAGAAACTCATACAGGGCTTCCTCTTCCTCGTTATGGACCTTTAGATTATAATGATTTTTTTCCAGAGGTTAAGAAATAATTTTCTTCTTTAAAAACCTTTAAAAAGCTAATACCTCTAAAATTAATATGGCTAAAATACCTGAAGCAACAAATAGATTATTCAAGAATGTTTTTGTTTGTAAAAAATGTCAAACAAAGATTAGAGCAGATTCTCAAAAAATTCTAAAAGGCAAGGTGAAGTGTAGAAAGTGTAATAAAAAAGCTTTTAGACCTTTAAAGAGAAAATAGGTGATAAAATGAATTTTATTATAATTGATTTGATATTGTTAGTTTTATTTATAGTAGCTAGCTCTCTATTTTTATATTTTAATAAAAAAAACTTGATGAAGGAAGGTTCTCTTTATTTATATAAAACAAAATGGGGAATTAAGTTAATTAAAAAAATTGGTAGTAAATATCAAAAGACCTTGAAGGTTCTTAGTTATGTTTCTATTATTATAGGTTATATTTTGATGATTTTGATTGTCTATTTAATATTACAAAGTGTTTATATTTATTTTACAACAGCTATCTTAGATGTTGTTAAAGCTCCGCCACTTGCACCTTTAATTCCTTATTTTCCTCAGTTATTTGGCTTGGAAAGTTTTTTCCCTCCTTTTTATTTTATCTACTTTATACTTGCTATTTTAATTGTTGCAACTGTTCATGAATTTTCTCATGGGATTTTTGCAAAGAGATATAATATTAAAATAAAATCTACTGGTTTTGCTTTCTGGAAATATTTCCCAGCTATATTTGGTGCTTTTGTTGAACAAGATGATGGGCAAATGCGAAAAACTTCGAAATTTAAACAAATGAGTATCTTATCTGCAGGTGTTTTTGCAAATGTTTTAATGGCTATTTTATTTTACTTTTTATTATTTGTTTTCTTTGCTTCTACATTTACAGCTTCAGGTGTAGTGTTTGATTCATATGCTTATTCTTTAGTTGATTTAGATGAAGTTCAAACTGTTAATGGGGTTGGGTTATTAGATTATAGTTTTGAAGAATTTTCAAGTCTTTTGGATGAAAATTCTAAATTTAATAATATTACAACTGTTAATGAAAACTATGTGGGTATGAAATCTTATGGAACAGATGGAGATAGGTATATTTTAGCATTATATGCTGATGCGCCTGCAATTGTTTCTGAGCTGGGGGGAGTAATTACACATATTGAAGGAATTAAAATAGATAGTAAAGAAAAACTGACAGCAGAGTTAATGAAATATTCTGCAGGAGAAACAATTAGTATTACAAACCTGAATGATAACGGAAGTGTGGATACAAGTCTTGTTCTTGGACAGCACCCTACTTATGAAAATAGATCTTGGATTGGAATAAGTTTTTATGGGAAAAATAAAAAAACATTTACAGAAAGATTAATAGATATTGCGCCTAAATATCAACAACCTAATATTTATTATGAACCTGATAATGAGTTTAGTGTATTTGTTAAAGACTTTTTATGGTGGACATTTTTAATTAATTTATTAGTAGCATTGTTTAACATGTTGCCATTAGGAATACTTGATGGTGGAAGATTCTTTTATCTAACAATTTTGGGAATCACTAAATCTAGAAAAGTGGCAAAAAGAACTTTTTCATTAATAACTTATTTCATTATATTCTTATTTGTATTATTAATGCTTAAATGGGCTATTAGTTTTTTTCTTTAGAATTATGATTTAAAGAGCTGCTTCTAGGTTTTTAACACCAAAGGTATAACTATTTCCAAAATCAGGAGAATTATTAGCAACAATAGATAATTGGTTATTAAAAATAAATTTTAAATTAGGTACAAATCCTACAATTTCATTTGGATTTGTATTCTCAGGATAAAATTCTTGTCTTATCCAAAGATAATGGTTTTCTTTTTTTAAAATATCTGGAATGCTTTCAAGTTGACTAGCATTTTTTTCTCCCTTTGCTAAAGCAATAGTTACAGGATTTTTTATAAGATCTTGTAGTGACTGTACTCCTAGTGTATATCCCTTTTGAACAAATCGAATTTTTTTATCTCTACTAAAAATTACTCCCCCTTCTTCATGATCTCCTAATTGACATTTAAGATAATTTAAATCCATCTGATCTTTAAGGGGGTTATCTACAATATATATTCCTGTTTTTATAGGGATAATTATATTATTGCCTGATAAACCATATTCACTCATTGGTTCAAAAATTCTTTCATCTTTATTTTTTATTAAATGAATTAACTCAGGCATTGTTGCCATTCTAAATCCTTCACCATAACTTCCATTCCTTAAATCATTAAAATTTGCAGGACCTGCCTTCCTAGCATTAAAAATTAATTTAGCATCTTCTAAATTTATTCTTGGAATTTTTGTTTCTTCTCCCCTAAAAATTCCTTCATAACCCACTGTTATTTCATTTCTCATAAAAAATTAACAAATTTAAGCTTTTTAAGAATTATGAGACTACAAATCAATAATACCTTCTTTGGTTAAGGCTGCAAATCTAATTCCTACTGGGAGATTAATTAGTGCTGAGATTAAAGCCATATGTTCTTTACCATCTCCAGAAGCAAGACTTAGAGCAACTTCTGTTCCATTGCATTTTCCCTTCAGTTTTTTTCCGAATTCTTCTTTAAGTTCTTTGAGTTTCTTATCTAAATCTATTTGAATAAATTCAAATTCTTTTTCATGAGTAAATGTTTTTGCAAACTCTCCACCTAGAAGAATAATTTTATCCCATTCACCATATTTAAGCAAACCTGAGATTTGTGCCCATGTTCCTTTTCCTGTTGATAATAATGCTACTAATTCCATATGAGAAATAAACTTGTTGGTTTTATAAGGATTTATATGGTGAGGGTAAAAGATATCTTTATAAAGTTAAATTTTCTATAAAATTTACCGTAAACTACATCGTTGACCTTTATGTTCTAAAGTGTTGGCGCATAGGTAGTAGGAAATAATAAGATGGAATATGAAAAACAACTACAAAAAGCTCTAATAGAATTGAGAAAAGATAAGGAAAGAAAATTTGATCAAACAGTAGACCTTATAATCAATCTAAAGAAATTTGATGTAAAGAAAAATCAAATAAATCTATTGTTAAATGTGCCCCATAAAATTAAAGAAAAGAAAATAGCTGGTTTTTTTGAATCTGAAAATAAAAATGTTCCAACAATTACTTTTGCTAAATTTAAAAAATATAGAGATAAAAAAGAGTTGAAGAAATTAGTAAATCAATTTGACTTTTTTATTGCTGAGGCAAAATTAATGCCAAAAGTTGCAACTACCTTCGGAAGAGTTTTAGGACCTACAGGAAAAATGCCTTCACCTCAAATGGGAATTCTTATGGATGTTAATGATAAGAATATTGAAGAATTAAAAAAGAGAATTAATAATACCCTTAAAATTAAAATTAAAGAAGCTAGTATTAAAGTTCCTGTTGGAAAGCAAAGTATGGAAGATAAAGATATTATTGAGAATATTGGATCTATATATGAAGCTATAGAACAAGCTCTTCCTAAGAAAAAAGATAATGTGAAAAATATTTCTCTGAAATTCACAATGACTAAACCTCAAAGGATAAATGTGAAATAAAATGGCTGAAAAAAGAACAACTCACATTCCAGAAATGAAGCTGAAAACAGTGCAAGAACTTTCAGATTTAATGAAGAATAAAAAAACATTATTAGTTGCATCTATAAAAAATATTCCTGCTTCTCAATTTCAAGAAATTGGGAAAAAATTAAGAGGAAAAGCTGTTGTTAAGGTTCCTAAGAAAAATTTAACATTTAAAGCTATTGAAGTATCTGGAAATAAAGAATTAGAAAAAATTAAAGAACATATTGGAGAAAGTATTGCACTTTTGTTTTCCGATTTAGAATCATATGATTTAGCTGCAGAACTTTTAGAAAGTAAGACTCCTTCAAAAGCAAAACCTGGTCAAGAAGCTCCAGAAGATATTGAAATACCTGAAGGCCCTACAGAATTAGTTCCAGGACCTGCAATAAGTGAGTTAGGTGCATTAGGAATTAAAATTAAAATTGATAATGGAAAAATAAATATTCAATCTGCAAAAGTGATTGCAAAAGAAGGTGAAAAAATCTCACAAGGTGCTGCAGACTTAATGAGCAAATTAGATATTAAACCTTTTTCAATAGGGTTTGAACCTGTTTTAGCATATGATACAAAAGAAAACAAATTATACTTAGATATTAATATTGACAAGGAAGGAACATTAGAAGAATTACAAACAGGTTATGGAAAATCTTTAGCTTTAGCTGTTCAAATAGGATATTTGTGTGAAGATACTGTAAAATTATTAATTGGAAAAGCAGGTGGTCATGGTAAAGCTATGGAAAACTTGGTTGGAAAAGAAGAACCTAAAGAAGAAGAGACCAAAGAAGATAGTGATAATGAAAAAGCCTCTAACGAAGGTAAAGGTGATGATGATAAAGCTAAATTAGAAAACCCTAAAAATGACGAACCGCAAGGTGAGCAAACTAATACTCAATCAGATGAAAAATCTGAGAAAGAAAACACGGAGAACAAATAAATGGAAATCGTATACGCAGCACTTTTGTTGCACAAGCTCGGAAAAGAAGTTAATGAAGAGAATGTGAAAAAAGTTGTTGTAGCTACTGGCGCAGAAGTTGATGAATCCCAAATCAAATCTTTAATAGCCAGTCTTAAGGGTGTAGACATTGACAAAGAACTTGAAAATGCAAGTTTAGTTAGTTCAGCCCCTGCTTCAAGTGGTGAAGCTTCTAAGGAAGAGAAAAAAGAAGAAAAACCAAAAGAAGAAAAGAAAGAAGCTGCAGCAGCAGGTCTTAGTGCGCTCTTTGGATAAATATTTTATTATTTTTTTAATTTAAAGAGCCACTTTTCACTTATTGGTAAATTTATTTCTTGCATCAAGAAAGAATTTTAATTTCTTAAAATTAGCATTTTCTTTAAAGACATTTATATCATAAAGGTTTTTTGCTTGAGTAGGATTAACATAAGATCTTATATATCTCCATTTAGTGTTAATTTTAGGAGCAAAACTAAATTTTTCCATAATTAATTTATAGTCTTCTAAATATCTTAAATTTCCATCTGAAATTGTTAATCTTGCTTGTGGAACATTTCTATTTTTTGTTATTATTTCTAAGGATCCATCTCCATCTAAAATTTTTGCAAAAAATCCTTCGGCAAATAACTTCAAATTTGAGTCCCAAATTTTATTAGCAAGTAATATTCTTAATCTGTCCATTGAACCCAAAATAAATTCTGTTAAAAGAGTATTTCTAACTATGATTTTAAATCCAAAACCCCCTCTACTTTTAGAAGTGGGTACTACATAATTAAGCTTATATTTCAAAAATTTTTCAAATTTCTTTATTTCTTGATTAATATTTTTAATATCCTCATGATAATCTAACTTGGTAATAATTTTATTTTTAGCAATTCCTAAATGATTTAAAAAAGAAAGATATTCTTCATGTTCTTTTAGAGACTTATTACAAAACTCTAATCTGTCTAAAAATCCTTTAGTCCCTTCTGCTTGAAGTTGACCTAAAAATCTTCCAAATAAATTTATATCTATATATCTTCTTATCTCAGTTTGAGCTCCTGAACCTCTCTTATGAAAAGAGCATATTCTCAAATAAGGTTCTGTATTTTTATAAATCTCTTCCATAAAAACCTCACTTCCCTTTCTAGTTATATCTGGCATTAAAAAAAGTAAATCTATTTTTCCTTTATTAAATAATTTCTTAGGCTTTTTCAGAGGAATTATCTTTATAATTGTTATTTGAATTATATTTCCTTCGATTAAATTTAAACTAGAAATTATCTCTTTCTTCAAAGATATAATATAATGAAATTTTGAAATTGAAATAGCTTTTTTATTACCTTTAGAAACTTCTAGTTTAACAAGATCTCCAAAATTAAATTTACATTCTTCTCTAAAATTTTTTGGTAAATATATAATCAATTTTCTTTGCCCGATTTTTTTGACCCCCACACCTATCTTTTTCTTCATCATATAATAAGGCACTACTACTTAATAAACTTTATGCCTTATTTGGATAATTATATAATTTTTCATTAAATCACCCTAATATTTATAACTCCATATTAATTTTATGTATCCTATGAAATGGAATCTTTATAGAGATGATGAATTTCTTGAGCCTTTGATGTTTTCAAATGGAAAATCTCAGTTAGATGTGGTGAAAGAGGTTCTTGAATCTATTAAAAAAGGGAATAAAGTGATTTTTATTAAAGGGGTTTGTGGTACTGGGAAAAGTGCTATTGCCTTGAATATTGCTAAACATCTTGGGAAAACTTCTATTGTTGTTCCTGGTAAAAATCTTCAGACACAATATAAGAAAGATTATGAAACAGATAAATATTTGATAAAAGACAATAAAGAGAGATTAAAGATAAGTGTTATAACAGGTAGAAATAATCATGTTTGTAAATTTATGCAGGAAAAAGGGAAAATTATTCCTGCTGAAAAAAGAGAAGTAGATGCTAAATTAAATGATATTTTTGATTTTGGGAAAAAAGGTAAACCTGAAAAAGAAGGAAAAATTGTTTCAGCAGATAGTAGAGAGCTTCCATGTAAGATTGAGATAAAAGAAAGAAATTTTAGAAAAATTAAAGAATATTTAAGGCAAAATCCAAATGTTCGTGCAGGACTTATGCAAGAAATTAATAATGTTAGAAGAGCACCTATTGCAGGGGTTTGTCCTTATTGGTCTCCGGTGTTATTAGAGAAATATAGTCTTGGTAAAGGTTTTGAAGATTATAAAAAAAGAAAATATCAAGGCTTAGATGGAAATAATTTTGTAGTTTATCAAGGTAAACCTGGTTGTGGTTTTTATGAGCAATTTAACTCTTATTTTGATTCTGATGTGATTGTGTTTAATTCTCTCAAATATATCCTTGAGTCTGCTTTAAACAGGAAACCTAGTACTGAAGTGGAAATAATAGATGAGGGTGATGAGTTTTTAGATAGATTTTCTAGTCAAAGAAGTATTAATCTAGATTGGTTGCAAAATTCACTTATTAAGATAGGAAATTTCGATGATAAAATTCTTAAAATATTTAAAGATCTTCATGAGATGATTAAAGAACTTAAACAAGATGAGCAAGTTAAAGAATCAATTTCTTCTAATTTAATTATTCCTGTAAAAGAAACAGGAATTTATCCTATTCTTAGAGTTTTTTTAGATTCACCTGAATTTTTAGAAAATATTGATGAGGAAAGTTATTCTCTAGATGTTGAAGAAACAGCTAAAATGTTTGAGGATTTTTTTGATGAAAGTTATGTGACTTTTTCTAAACAAGAAAATGGTTTGATTGCAAATATTGTTACAACAAATTTAGCTAAAAGATTTAAAGAAATGATTGATAAAAATAAAATTATTGTGTTAATGTCTGGGACTTTGCATTCTGAAAGTGTTTTGAGAAATATTTTTGGATTAGATAAATTTGAAATTATTGATGCAGAGACAGAACAATTAGGAAAAGTTCATGTTCAAAGAACAGGTTTTGAAATGGATTGTAAATATGAAAACTTTGCAAAGAAAATATTTACACGAGAAAAATATTTGAAAGCTTTTGATAGGTGTGTTGAGATTGCGAAGAAACCTGCCTTGATTCATATTAACAGTTTTATGGATTTACCTTCATATGATGAAATAGATAAATATGGTTTGCAGTTTTTAGAATGTAGAACAGAAATCATAGAGTCACAGAAAGAAGATAAGACAGGGCAACTTATTGAAGATTTTAAACAAGGAAAGAAAGAAAGCTTGTTTACAACACGTTGCGGAAGAGGAATTGACTTTCCAGGAGAACAATGTAACAGCATCATATTTACAAAATATCCCTACCCCAATTTTAAAGACCCTTTTTGGGAAATATTCAAGAGAACTCATTCACAATATTATTGGGATTTTTATAAGGATAAAGCAAGAAGAGAAATGCATCAAAAGATTTATCGTGGTTTAAGATTTAAAGGAGATAGAGTTTTTCTTCTTTCTCCTGATGAGAGGATTTTGAGAGAGTTTGATTAGTTAAATGAACCAATTACTAAATCTTTTAACAAATTTATCATAATCATTCGTGAATTCGGATTTTGATTGTTTTTTATAATAATTAAATAAAATTAAAGCGAAGATAGTTATAAGTGAATAAATTAAAAAGGAGTTAAAATATATATTCGCAAAGATAATTAACATTGAATAAATAGAGATAAAAATTAGTATTAAAGAATTTTCTATAATTTTTCCTGTTTCTTTTTGATATGAATGTGTCCAGTTTTCTACAGCCTTTAATGTTGCAAATAAATTTCTATTGAATTCCATATTTTCTATATCTTCTAGTGTAGATTTGTCTTCAAACCAATGTACAACTGTGTTAATAAAAAAAGTTTTAAACAATATAACAAGTGCTATTAGTTGTAAAATCCATGGAAATAAAAATAAAATATTATCAAATTTAAAAAATAATGAAATTGATGTTACTAGTATAAAAGATAGAACTATTAACAAAAAATTTCTTGAATCGTTAACACTATTTACTCTAACATCATACATATGTTGATAAGAATTCCAAATTAAGGGAAGTACTCTAGATATTTCTTCTTGTTTTTCTTTTTTATTCATTTTCTCCATCTTCTATAATAATTCCTTTCTTAGCTAATCTTTTAATTATAGATATATAGCTTCTTCCCATCATTTTTGTAATATTTGTAATACTCATTCCAGAATTATAAAGAATTAAAAGTTCCTCATCTTGAGATTCGTTCCAACTTTTCCAAGCATTAGGGTGTTCTTCTCTTTCTTCTTCTACCATTTTATCCCATCTCTCTTTTCGTTTCTTTTTTTCTTCATCAGATAAAATTGTTTTTTTCTTTTTAGAATTAGTTTTCATATCTTCTACTACCTCTTTCTCTAATAGATCTATTTTCTTCCAAAGAAGTTCTAGAGCACTATGATTTAATTTTACATATTCTAAAATAGTATTAAACTTCTCATCTAGGTTTTGGTTATCCATACCCTCCCCAAGAACCCCTATTATTTAATAATTTCTATACTAAAAACCTCATCTCACCAAATAAACCACCTTATTTCCCCACCACTTTAGATTTATTGCGTGAAGATCAATAGTTTTAATTCGTTTTAATTTCAAATCTAATTTCTTGGCTTTTTTCATAATTATATAACTCCATGGTTGAAATTTAGATTGTTTGGTTTTAATATTCTTGAACTTCTTAATATAGGTCTTGAAATTTATTATTTTATTATCTTTTCGTATTTCGAAAAGATTCCTATATTCTACTGCATATGTTTCTTTTTTTACTTCTTGCATTTCAATTCTTGCAATTCCTTTTTCTGTCAACATCCTATTAGTTTCTTCTAAGAGCTTTGCTTTATCTAATACATATTGCACAGATGCCCAACTATAAATATAATCAAAAGATTTGTCTTTAAAGGGCATCTTTTTACCTGCATCTAAAATATGGATTTTTGGGAGGTTTTCTTCTATATCTTTACTTGTAAATATTTTTTCTGAGATTCCAAACTTTTTAGATAATTTTGTATCCCATCTTTTCTCTAAGTTAATTCCATGAATTTCCACCTTATCTCCAAAAAGTTTTCTTAATTCTAATAAGGCTTTACCATATCCACAACCAATTTCAAGAATTTTAATTTTCTTCTTAATTTTAAGAAGTTTTTTTATGTCTGTAAGAATTCCACCAATTCTTTCTTGTGAATCTTTTAATCCTCTACATCTACCCCTATTCCAAACTATTTTTTTATTTTTTATATTATATAGAACCATCTTATGCTAATAATGAAATATATTATATAAATTAAACGCAATTACCCAGTCATTCCATATCTCTTAACTATCTCTTGATAAGGTTTTAGATAAGACAAATCATCACCTTTAGAAGCATTTTCTATTTCACCTTTAATCAAAACTTCGTACATATCAATATGTCCTGGATCTAATCTTAAATCTAAAGGGGGTGCAAATTCATGTGTCTTTGCATTTGTCATGAATTGTTGTAAAGAAGCACGTTTCCTGCTAGCCATTCCTATATCAAATAAAAGATTTCCCCTATCTATTAGATCTTGTTTACTAAGAATACTTTTTTTCATTTTATTGATTTGTTTGATTTTGTTTATTATAGTTACTATGTTGTTCTTCTAAAAATACTTTCCATTTCCCTATAACTTCTTCAAATTCTGGAGTTAATATCCTGTCTGAGGGGTTTGGGAAAAATGAATCTTCTCTTGAATCTGTTATATAATCAATAGGTGGTGAACGGTATCTCCTAGAATTTTCTAATTTAGACCATTCCTCTCCCATTTTAGCTTCAGCTATAGATTCTGGAGTAACCATGGAAAGTTTATCTAAAATATTTTGATCAATTGTTGTTGGCATTTTGTTCTAGATTAATTAAAAAATCTCTCTATTTAACAATTTCTATACTTTGGGTTCACTTCCCCAACCTACAAAAATAACCAATAACTTCTTTCTTTATCTCAAGAACTTTCAACCCAGCTTCTTTAAAAATATTTTCTAGTTCTGATTTAGAAAATTGCTCTGAGAATTCAATATCAACAAAATCTTCAAAAATAACTCTTCCACCTCTAATCTCTTTAACTTTGGCGTTTACTTTTTTATATAATTTTAATCTTTCTTCCATTGCATCTTCATTAAATACACTTAACAAGATTTGCCCTTCTTCTTTTACAACTCTTTTCATTTCAGCATAAAATTTTTGTTTTTCATCTCCAAAATTTGCAGGGGTAGTCATACATATTACAAAATCAAAAGAATTATCTTCAAAAGGTAAATTTTTTCCGTCTGCTAACTGGATATCAATATCTTTTAAATTAGCTTTTGCATCCTTTACAGCTTTTGGATCATTATCAATTCCAACAATATTTTTTGTTATGTCTAAGATATAATTCAAACTTCTACCTTCTCCACACCCAATTTCTAAAACTTTTGCGTCTTTAGTAATATGTTGTTTTAGAAATTTTTCTTCTTCTTTAAACCAATTTGCATAAGAATCAGGAATATTTTCTAATAATTTCTCCCACCATTCAATATTACTTTCTTTTTCCATTTTTAAAATAAAAAACGCCCCCACCCCGAATCGAACGGGGAGGCCCAAAGGGCCCGGTTCTCAAGACCGGTGCAATACCATTATGCGATGGAGGCTTTATTGATATTAATTAAACTAAAGAATTGGTTAAAAGGCTTTCTATTCTTGTTCTAGAAATCAAAAATCCTTTGCCACCAAGATCTTTCAATTACAATTGGATTATTATGTTCGTCAATGATTTCGTGCTTAATTACTGGTTTTTCTTTTAATGTTGGTGCTTGTTCTGCTAATTCTTTTCTTGCTTCTTCTAATGCAGATTCTACAATTACTCTTGAATATCCCTGGTCCACTAAAGCCCACTTAAGGGTTTCAGAATCATATGATTTCTTTAGATTCTTCTTAAAATAGTCTATTAGGTTTCTTTTGTAAACTGTCATGAAAGAAAAAAAGGTTTTTAGTTTAAAAATATAATTGTGGTGGTTTATACTAGAGAAGATGGAAAATAATTTATTTTATACTCTTCAAAAATCATAATAGATTCGTATAGCTTGATAACATCTGAGAATTTTTCTTTTAATTCTAGTAGAATTTCTTTGAATTCTTTAACAGTTTTAATATGTATATCTAACATTAGATTATAGGTCCCGATAGTATTTGTAACATAATATATTTTCTTATGTTGTTTACAGAATTTGATGAACTCTTCTTTTCTTTTCTCACTTACTCTTTGCAATTGTAATAGTATTAAATGCCACTGGTAACCTAATTTATTTACATCAATTTTAGGTTTAAATCCATCTATAATCTTTTGTTTAATCATTGATTTAAGATGATAATTCACTACATGTAAAGGAATTTTAGATTTCTCTGAAATATCTACTATTGATAGCCTTGCATCTTGAGATATTACTTTCAAAATCTTTTTATCTATTTTATCTAATTTTAGAATTAGTTTCTTTTCTGTTTGCTTTAATCTAAGTGATTCTTTATCTCCTAAAAATTTATAATTAATATGCTCTGCAGTAATTAATGTTGTAAAATTGTATTCATGTACATGTGATCCACAAATATTGATTATTTTACTTAATAATTTATCAAAAGTTGAGATAGTATCTGAATATATAAGAACAACTGCATCCCATCTTCCTAATCCACTAACTAGCCATCCTACATAATCTAAGGTGTTAATTTTTTTTAGCAATTTATCCTCCTGCTCTTTATTTATTTTCTCAAATTGTAAAAAAACATAATATGAATTAAAACCCAAATTTCCAGCATTAACAACAGTATAAAAATTTGATATTATTTTCTTTTTCTTTAAATTTTGAATTCTGTAATTTGTAACTTGTTTACTTAATCTAACTTTTTTTGCTATTTCAGAATCTGTTTGTCTTGAGTTTTTATCTAATTCTAATAAAATCTTTCTATCTTTTTCATCAAGACATTTTATTTTTACCATTAGTTGTAGATATAATAAGTTCTATATAAAGTTTATCATTTTGTCAAAAAACAAGGTATTATTCTTTTAAATACTAAATATAACTAAAAATACTAATTAAATTTGAAGGATAATAAAATGAATAAAACACAAAAATACAGAAAAGTAAAACAAGGTCTTAAAAATGTATTAATAGCTTATGCTATTTTAGGAAATATCTATGGAACTAGTGAATATTGGTCTGGTATGAGTAATGGGCATGTTAGTTCAGATCTCTATCTAGGTTATTCAAACCCTACTAAGTTGGAGCAACTTGCTATAAATTATTTTGGCAAGAATGATTCTAATGAAAAATAGTCATCCTAACTTAATAGGTCTAGATTTTTCATATAGTTTTATTGAAGAATTTAATCTTGGTTTTGATTCTGAATAAATTGTTAGTAGTTTATCTCCTTTCTTTACTTTGTCTCCAAGTTTTACATTAAGATATAATCCTGCGAACTTATCTGCAGGGCATCCTGTTGCAATTGCTAGGAGATTTATTTTCTTGTTGTGGATTTCTTTTATCTTTCCACTTCGTTTTGCGAAAATATGTTTTTTGAATTTTCCTGGTTTTAAATCTGTGACTTTTCCTTTTTGAGCTTTAATAATTTGCTTGAACTTTTCAAAAGCTTTTCCAGAAGAAAGCATTTCTTTTGCTAACTCTATAGCTTTACTTTGATCTTTGCTTTTTTTTGCTTTTCCTGTCATTTCTAAAAGATGAGCTGATAATAAAATAGCTTTGTCTTCGAGATCTTTTGGACCTTGTTTTGAAGGATCTAAAATATTTATTACATCTATAAGTTCGAGAGCGGGCCCTACTCCGTTTCCAATAGGTTGCTTACCATCTGTTAAAACAACCTTTATTCTTTTTCTAAAAAATCCCCCTAATTTTTCAAATTTCTTTTTTAATTTTAGTCCTTTTTGTCTACTTACTTTTGCATTTTTTCCATAAGGAATATCAATTAGTATGTATTTGCTTCCTGAAGCTAATTTTTTTGCAATAATAGATGCAAGTAGTTGAGCTTCTGGATCTATTTTTAATGCTTTTTCTATTCTAATTATTTTTGAATCTGCTGGAACCATTCCTAAGGATCCTCCCCAAACCATAAAAGAACCTACTGTTGACATAATATGTTTTAACTCTCTTGGGGAAAATTCTATTTTAGCTATTGTTTCCATAACATCTGCTGTTCCTGCAGCACTTGTAATTGATCTTGAAGATGTTTTAGGCATTGATAATCCTGCAGCAGCACAAATAGGAATCACAAGAGGGGTTGTTCTATTACCTGGAATTCCTCCTATAGAATGTTTATCTGCTAATAATTTATTTTTCCACTTAAACTTGGTTCCTGTTTTTAAAATAGCTTTAATTAAATATGTGGTTTCTTTAAAATTCATTCCATTTTTGTACATTGCTGAAATAAATAAAGAAACTTCTGGATCTGATAAATTATTTTTTACAACATCTTCAATAATTTCTTCTATCTGTTTTCTATTTAATTTTTTATTATCTAATTTTTTCTTAATAAAAAGTAAGCTCCTCGGAAGATTTGCAATATTAATATTTATTGATTGCCCATTTCTCAAATTTAATCTTTTTTTAATTTCAGCTGAAACAACTATTTCATTTTCTTTAACAACTTTATCAATTGTACTAACAGCCATTGCTAATCTTCTGGGATGTTTTGTTAAAGTCTCTACATAGATTCTTCCATAATCTGTTATGCCTATGGCTTCTGCTGTTTTTTTATTTAGCATAGCTGCAGGAATTCCTGAAGACCATTTTAGAAATTTTACTTTTAACCTCATTTTATTCTTAAAAATATGCAATCACAGAAGTTTTTATAGTTATCTAGAATATAATTTTTAATTTTGATTAAAAATTTTTGGAGCTTTTTTATTTCTATACAAATCTAAGAGAATCATTAGATAAGCTAGAATTAATGGTCCAAGAATTAAACCAAGAATCCCAAATAAAAATAATCCTCCAATCATACCTACTAAAACTAATGAAGAATTAAGATTTGTTCTTTTAGATACAAAGGCTGGTCTTAAAAAATTATCAATCAAAGATGCAACAACTCCAAATAAAATTACACCCATTGCTGCAAAATTATTACCTGCTAAAAATAGATAAATTACTACTGGAACCCATATTACTGTTGTACCTATAATAGGAAAGATTCCAGCAATTATTGCTAACAAAGACAATACTAATGCGTTTGGAACAGAGAAAAGTAAAAATCCTGCACCTGTTATTAATCCTTGAATTATTCCTATTACAAATTGTCCATATAACATTGAAGTTGTGATATTTTTAGAAGATTCGAATAGTTTTTTTTCGACATCTTTTGAAAAAGGTGAAAAACTTTCTACATAAGATATGAATAAATCTTTATCTCTAAGTGCGAAGAAAAAAGTAAATAATACTACTATAGATTGTAAGAATATAATTGGAAAATCTAAAATTATTTGAGACAATTGGTTTACAAAATAATTAGCTAATTTAGTTACAAAAGAATGAATTGTTGCACCTACTTCTGCTGAAAATTCTGCAGAGGCGAATAAAGAAGGGAATACACTTTGAAGAGGTGTTACAAAATCCATTTGTTGAGCAGATAAATATATTTTGAAAGATTGATCAATAAAGATTGGTGTTAAAAACCATACAGGTAAGAGGATTAACACAACTAGAATTATACAAATTAAAGATGCTGAAAGATTTCTACTTTTTGTCTTTTTATATAATTTATTATAAACAGGGAAAAATATTAGGGCTAAAATTATTCCAAAAATAATTGATAGTAAAATTGGTTTCAATAACAGGAAAGATAAAACTAGTAAAACTAATAAGATTATTGCTGTTAGTATTTTTTTAAAGTAAATATTATCCATTTTAGTCACTGTAAGTTAATAAAAATAAGGTGTTTAAACTTATAAAGGTTTTGAAATAATTTTCTAGAAAACAAAAAAATTTATAAAGAAAATTGTAGAACATAGACTATGAATTTTATAAAAAAAATTGTTGATGGGAAAGTAGATGCTATGACTCATGCTCAATTTCAAAAATTTAGTAAAGGAGAATTTATTTATCGGGCATTGATTTATGCTAAACAAACTAAGGGAAAATATACTATTTATACTTCTGCAGAATTTGCTAATGAAATGGTTTACTATGTAGCTAAAAAACTTGGTGAAGAAAAAACACAAGTTACAGGAGCTGTGGTTTCTACAAGTGATTTAACAGGTGAATTAGATTTTAAAGATAAAAAACAATTTCAAGGTGTTAAAAGATATTTAATAGATAGTGAAATGTCTGGAACAGAAATTATTAAATTATTAGAAAAATTTCCAAAGGCTTTTTTTGCACTTAGCTTTAAAATAGAAAACTATCTTTTGAAGATTAAGCCTAAAGCTCCTAAATCTGGGAAGCCTAAGACAAAAGGTGGAAAAAAGGAAAAACCTAATTTTTGTAAACTTGTGACTACAGATAAAGAAGCTGGGCAAAGTTTTGTTATAGAAAGTGAGGATTGGAAAAAAGCTGATATAACTCATACATTTATGATTAAAGAGATAATTATGCCTAAAGGGGAAACAGATTATTCTAAGATTAGGGCACTTGCAAAAAGAAAAGGAACTATTATTAGAGAAGCTATAATCGATGAAAAAGAGATGAAGAGAGATATTAGTTTTGAAGCTTGAGGAAATCTGCTACCTCTGGTGTAATGTTATAGCATCTGAAGGCATTAACATTTTCTATTAATTCTTTGCAATTCCAAATATAATGATTAGACTTTATTATTCCATGTTCATGGCTCAGAAATCCTCCTCCTTCAACATCACACTCATCTAAATTTAGGATCCAATTTTTATTTTCTAATCTTGCTTCATTTATAGTATATTTTGTTTCACCAAAACTAGAAGCTTGCTTAGTTCCATAATCACTAAACTTTTTACCAACAAGTTTAGAAGGATCTTCTATAAAAATGGGATCTAGAACCAATTCTCCTAAAGTTCTGATTTTTTGTTTTGAATCGGTCATCTTATTTTTAACAATGATTGCTTTAAAAGAATTATTGTGGTTGAATATGTTCTAATTTCCTCTATAAGAACCTTTAAAAAGCTTTAATTTCTAACTAAACTACATTAATTCCAGGGTAAAATAAACAATGTTTCCGCACAAAACAATAAGAAATGCCTACAAGAAAATCACCAAGAAAAGGAAGTTTGCAATTTTGGCCCCGAAAAAGGGCTGCTAAATTTTTGCCTAGTGTAAACTGGGATGCTATTCATTCTGGCAAAACTCTCAAAGGATTTATCTGTTATAAAGCTGGAATGGTTTCAGCTTATGTTAAGGATAATACTCCTGACTCAATGACCAAGGGTCAAAAGATTGTCATTCCCGCTACAATTCTCGAGTGTCCATCACTCAAAATATTCTCTGTTAGATTCTATAAAAATACTAAAGTTACCAACGAAATTCTTTCTCCTTCCTTAGATAAGGAATTATCTAAAAAATTAAAATTACCTAAAAACTACTCAAAAAAACTTGATGATGTCAAACCTGAAGATTATGAAGATGTGAGGGTTATTGCTTATTCTGTTGTTAAACAAACTAATCTTAAGAAAAAACCAGATATGATTGAAATTGGTCTTAGTGGAAGTAAAGAAGAAAAATTAAAATATATTAAAGAAAATTTAGAGAAAGAAATTTCTGTATTAGATATTTTTGAGGATAAACAACTTGTGGATTTGAGAGGATTGACAAAAGGGAAAGGATTATCAGGGCCTGTTAAAAGATTTGGAATTACACTTAAATCTCATAAATCTGAAAAAGGGAGAAGAAGACCTGGAAGTTTAGGTCCTTGGCATCCTGCAAGAGTTACCTTTAGAGCTCCTCAAGCAGGTCAATTAGGTATGTTTACAAGAGTTATTTATAATAATAAGATAGTTGCTATTGGAAAATCTGAAGATAAAAAAGAATTAAAAAACATTAAGAATTTTGGTGATGTTAAAACAGATTATATCATAGTTAATGGATCTATTCAAGGTTCTGCAAAAAGACAATTATTAATTACAGCTCCTTTAAGAGAAACTAAAAAACAATCTAAAAAAGATTTAGAATTGGTGGATTTAAGATGAATAATGAAAATAATTACAAACATGGTGCTCAGAAAGTAATAAATGCTAATTTTGGAGAGCAAATTGCATTTCCATATTTTTGGAAAATAAATGGCAAAACTTTTGGACCTGAATTAAGAAATGGAATGTTTGCAGGGCAATTTGAACATAAGGGAACATCACAAGTTATAATTGCCTCTTTTTTAGACAATTCTCATGATTTATCAATAATAAACTATGTTGTTGATGGAGAAAACTTAATTGAAGGGAAAATGAAACATAAAAGATCTGTTGAAAATAAAAATCTTGGAAATTATCTACTAGAAAAATCTGAAATAGTTAAACAAATGGTACTGGCAAAATGAAAGCAATATTATTAGATATAAATGGAAAAGAAAAAAGTAAAATAGATTTGCCTAAAGAATTTTCTACTGCAATTAGAGAAGACATCGTATTCAAGGTTTTAGAAGCTAAGAAAAGTCAGCAACCCTATGCACCTTCACTTGTTGCAGGAAAACAACATGCTGCTAGTGGAAAAATAGTTCATAGAAGACATGTTTGGAGAAGTGGTTATGGAAAAGGAATTTCAAGAATTCCTAGAAAAATCATGTCTAGAAGAGGAACTCAATTTAATTGGGTTGGAGCTGAAGTTGCAAGTACTGTTGGTGGAAGAAGAGCTCATCCCCCTAAAGTTATCTCTATGAAAAATACTAAAAGAATTAACAAAAAAGAAATGGTTATAGCCTTCATGTCTGCATTAAGTGCTACTGCTGATGAAAAATCTGTTATTTCTAAGTATGCAACTTTAAAAGATATTAAAATTAATAATCTTCCACTTATTGTAGAATCAAAAATATCAACATTAAAAACAAAAGATTTAATTTTAAGTATTGAAAAATTACTGGGTAAAGAGTTATTCGGTGTAGCAATCAAAAAGAAAAGTGTAAGAAGTGGAAAAGGAAAATTAAGAGGAAGAAAATATAAATCGAATGCAGGATTATTATTAGTTATGGGAAAAGATGAAAAAATTAAAACAAATGCTTTTGAAGTAGTAAATATGAATGAAGTGGGTGTAACAGATCTTGCTAAAGGTGGATTAGGTAGATTAACAATTTATACAGAGAAAGCTGTAGAAGAAATAAAAAATAAATTTGGAGCAAAGAAAAAATGATTGTATTAGATATTGAAGCTAGTGGTGTGAATAATGGTATTTGTGGTTTATGGCAAATTGGGGCTATTGAATTAGAAAACCCTGAAAATCAATTTATTGAAGAATGTAGAATTGATGACCATGATGCTGTGGAAGAAGGGGCTATAAAAATAACAGGAAGATCTGAAGAACAAATGAGAGACCCAACAAAACAATCTCAAAAACAATTAATCTTAAATTTCTTTAAATGGGTAAAAACATGTAAAGATAGAATAATTATTGGACAAAACATTGGTTGGGATTTAACATTTCTTCAAAACAAATCTAGAGAATATGATATAACAATGGAATTTAGAAAAACAATAGGCTACAAGGGTCTTGATACTTATACAATTGCACAATTAAAATACTTAGAAAAGAATGGTAAATTTGCAATGAAAGAAGATGGTAGGGGAGATATGGGATTACACAAAGTTTTAGAACTATGTGGGATAGAAGATAATAGAATGGCTTTAGATGGACTTAAAATTAAAAATGAAGGTAAACCTCATAATGCTCTTGAAGATGCAAAATTAACAGCAGAGTGTTTTTCAAGATTAATGTATGGAAAAAAATTAATATCAGAATTTGAAGAATTTGAAATCCCGGAGGAATTTAAAAAATGATGAAAGTAAATATAAAATTTCCATGTATTCAAATTAAAGGAAGGAGACAATTCAAATGAAACCAGTAGTTACTGAAAAAGCTGTAATGCTTATTGAAGCTCAAAATAGTTTGACTTTTAAAACAGATAAAAAAGAAGGTAAAGAAGATATTAAAAAACAAGTTGAAGATTTATTTGATGTTAAAGTTGAAAATGTTAGAACACTGATTAGAGGGAATAAAAAATATGCTTATGTTAAATTAAAAAAGGATTTTCTTGCAATTGATGTTGCAACTAAATTAGGAATTATATAAAATGGGAAAAAGAATAATTTCGCAAGCTAGAGGGCATGGAAGTCATACTTATAGAGTTAGAAAGAAAGCATTTAGATATAGGTTAGCATATCCAAAAATGTTCCTAGGAGATGCTGAAGTTATAAAATTATTCAACTCTTCGGCACATAGTGCTCCGTTAGCTAAAATAAAATATGCTAAAGGTACTTTTTATGTTCCTGCGTTTAAAGGAATGATTGAAGGACAAAAGATTAATGCGGGAGAAACAATTGAAAATGGAAACATTGTAAAACTAAAAGATATTCCATTAAAAACACCAATATATAATATTGAATCAAAACCAGGAGATGGTGGAAAATTCATAAAAACAGGTGGAAATTCAGCTAGAATAAATAAAATTATTGGAGAAGATGTATTTGTTATATTTCCTTCAAAAAAAGAAAAAAAATTCAATCCAAACTGTAGAGCAATAATTGGAGTTATTGCAGGTGCAGGAAGACTTGACAAGCCTGTTGTAAAAGCAGGGAAAAAGTTTTATATTAAGAAATCAAAAAGTAAATTATGGCCTAGAACATCTGCTGTGAAGATGAATGCAATAGATCATCCATTTGGATCTGGTAGAGCTAAGAATCCAAAGAGTAAGATTGCTAAGAGAAACGCACCTCCTGGAAGAAAGGTTGGATTGTTAAGGCCAAGAAGAACAGGTAAAAAGAAATAAACAATGAGAATTAAAAAAGCATTTTTTGCTATACAAAAAACACAATGGAACTAAGAAAAAAAGTATTTACATATCGAGGAAAGGATCTTGAAGAGTTAAAAACTTTAGATATTCGAGAATTTGCAAAATATTTAACTTCAAGACAAAGAAGAACTGTGCTGAGACAATTTCATGAAATTCAACAATTCATTAATAGAGCAAAAAAGAAAGATGCTAAAGGAAAGAAAATCAAAACACATAGAAGAGATTTGATTATGGTTCCAGAACTAGTAGGATTAAAAATTCAAATCTATAATGGAATGACCTTTGTTCCTGTTGAAATTATTCCAGAAATGTTAGGTCATAAATTTGGAGAATTTGCTCCAAGTAGAGGAAGAGTTAAACATGGAAGCTCAGGTGTTGGTGCAACTAAAGGTTCAAGAGCTAAATCTAAAAAATAAAAATGGTAAATACTGAAAAACCCACAGGAAAACAAGAACAGAAAAAACAAGGAATAGTTAAAACTCCAACAAAAATAAAAAACATGCCTGTTGTAAAAGAAAAGAAGAAAGTTGAAGTTAAAGATGATAAAAGTGTTAGTGAAGTAAAAGAAGAAGTAAAAGCAGATATTAAGAAAGTAGTGGAAACTAAAAAAGAAATAAAAACACCTCAACCCAAAGTTAAGAAGTCAGAAGTTAGTGTTAAAGGTGCAAATCTTCCTCTTTCAACAAAACAAACAGTAGCTATATGTAAATTTATTAAAAATAAAAAAATTCCTCAAGCTATAGAAGATTTAGAACAAGTTGCTAATTTGAGAAAAGCTGTGCCTATGAAGGGAGAAATTGCACATAAGAAAGGAAAAGGAATGATGTCTGGGAAATTCCCTGTAAAAGCTGCTAAAAGTTTTATAATGCTTTTGAAAAGTCTGGCTTCAAATGCTATTGCTCATGAAATTGAAGATCCTAGAATTTTTGAGGCAATGTCTAATATTGGAAAAAGACCTTATGCAAGATTTGGAAAATACCAAAGGAAAAGATCTCATATTATAATTAGAGCTAAACAAATAAAAAAATCTGAGAAAAAAATTAAACAAACACCTAAAAATAAATAAAAATGGAAGAAAAAAACACTGTTAAATTTAAGAAAGAAGAATTTAATATTCGAGAAAGTATTAAAACACATCTTGGAAAGGGAAAAGTAAGCAGAGTTAGAATAGAATATACTCCTGTTGGGGAAAAAATAATTGTTTCAACACATAAACCTGGTTTAGTTATTGGAAGAAAAGGAGAAAAAATAAATGAATTAACAGAAATGTTAAAATCAAAATTTAAACTTGAAAATCCACATATTGAAATTGAGCAAATAGAAAGACCTGAATTTGATGCTCAAATTATGGCTGATGAGATTGCACTTTCCTTAGAAAGATTTGGTCCTTTGAAATTTAAAGTTGTAGCCTATAGAACACTTCAAAAAATAATTAGTGCAGGTGCATTAGGAGTTGAAATTAGATTAAGTGGTAAATTGCCAGGATCAAGAGCAAAATCTTGGAGATTCTCACAAGGATATCTTAAAAAAACAGGAGATAGTGCAAAAGTTGTTGATAGAGCCCAAGCAACAGCTCAAACAAAACCTGGAACTGTTGGAATTAAAGTAGGTGTTCTTTCACCAGATGCAATTTTAAAAGATAAGATAGATACAGATGATAAAATGATTAGAAAACTTAAAGAAAATTCAGGAGAAAAATTTGAAGAAGAAATAAAAGAAGATGTTAAAGTTGAAGTTAAAGATATTAAAGAAAAGGAGAAATCAGAATGAAATTTAAAGAAATACAAAAATTAAGCCAAGAAGAAAGAACAAAGAAATTGAAAGAACTAAAATTAGAATTAATTAAATCAAGAGTAAGTGCTTCCAAAACAGGAAACACAAAGGCAAAGGAAATCAAAAAAATCATTGCCAGAATACTCACAATAAAAAAATAAAATGGAAATATGTCCTAAATGTGGTTTGCCTGAACCTGCTTGTGTATGTGAGCAAATTGTGAAAAGCTCGCAAAGGATTCAAATCTCAACAGATAAGAAAAGATATGGAAAGATAGTTACAATTGTTAGTGGATTTGAAAACAATGTGGATGTTAAAAAAATAGCAAAAGCTTTGAAAAACGGGCTTGCATGTGGGGGAACTGCAAAGGATGGAATAATTGAACTTCAAGGAGATCATACTAAAAAAATAAAAGAACACTTGATCAAACTAGGGTTTGAACCAGAATCTATAAATTAAAAATGAACAACCTAAAGGTTGCAAGTTAAAGAAAAATGAAAAAAACAGAAACACCAAAACAGAAGAAAGTTGTAGTTGAAACTTCTTGTTCGGATAAAGATTGTCCTCACCATGGTCATCTTAAATTAAGAGGAAGAACCTTTGAAGGAAGAATTATAAAGAAATTTAACAAGAGAATTACAATTCAATTTGAAAGAATGATCTATATTAGAAAATATGAAAGATATGCAAGATCTAAAACAAAGATTCATGCAAGACTTCCAATATGTATGGAAAAAGAAGTTAAAGTTGGAGATTTAATTAAAATTCAAGAATGTAGACCTTTAAGTAAAATAATCCACTTTGTGGTTAAAGAGAAAATTAAAAATGCAGAGGATATCAAATAATGAAAGTAAATATGAAATTTTCATGCATTCAAATTAAAAATGGAGAACAATTCAAATGAAAGCAGTAGGTGCTAGAGCAACAGCAGGCTTAAACCTGGGAGCTAATATGATTGCAGCTGATAATAGTGGAGCAAAGATAGTTAGATTAGTTTCTGTTAAAAAAGGTAAAGGAAGGAAAGGAAAACAAATGTGTGCTAAAATGGCTGACTGGGTAAAAGTAAGTATTAGAAAAGGTGTTCCTGATATGAAAGGGAAGGTATTTGATGCTGTAATTATAAGACAAAAAAAATCATATAGAAGATTAAATGGAGAAAGAATTGCTTTTGAAGATAATGCTGTAGCAATCTTAAAAGATGATAAAGGAAATCCAAAAGGAACTCAAATTAAAGGACCTATTTCAAGGGAGGTATTGGAAAGATGGCCATCTGTAGCAAAGATAGCCTCTATTATATATTAAAATGAAAAACGATTTTGCAAAAAGCTGGAATGCTAGTAAACAACCAAGAAAACAAAGAAAATATGTAGCAAATGCTCCAATACATCTTAAAAGAAAATTATTAGGTGTAAACTTATCAAAAGAACTAAGAGCCATGTATGGAAAAAGAACCATTGTTGTTAAAAAAGGAGATACTGTGAAAGTCTTAAAAGGTAAATTTAAAAATAAAACAGGAAAAGTTAATCAAATTAATATTAAAATGGTAAAAGTATATGTGGATGGAATTCAAACTAAAAAGCAAGATGGATCTAAGGTAAATGTTAAGTTACATCCTTCAAACTTACAAATTACTCAAGCAAATACAGATGATGGGAAAAGAGGATTAAAATCACAAGAAAAGAAAAAAGTTGTTAAAGCAGAAACAAGTGAAAAAACTAAATCAGATTCAAAACCTAAAACAGGAGAAAAGAAATAATGCACTTAAAGAGACAAAAAGTTCCAAAAAGTTGGCCAATAACAAGAAAAGGTACAAAATACTTAGTTAGACCTAATTCAGATATTCATAGTGGAATTCCTATATTAATTATATTAAGAGATATGTTAAAAATAGCTCAAAATAGAAGAGAAGTTAAAAGAGCTATTCATGAAAAAAATATTCTTTTGAATAATAAAAAAGTTACAGATGAGAAAAATGTAGCAAAATTATTTGATATTGTTTCCATTGTTCCTTCAAAAAAGAATTATAAAATGATATTTTCTCAGAAAGGTAAATTTGAATTAGAAGAAATTAAAAATACAGAGTTAAATAAGAAAATTGTGAAAATTGTGAATAAAAAAACTGTGAAAAAGAAAAAAGTTCAAATAAATCTTAGTGATGGAAGAAATTTCATATCTGATATTAAATGTAATGTTGGAGATTCTGCTGTAATAAATTTTACCTCAAATAAAATAGATAAAATAATTGAATTTAAAGAAAAAAATAAGGTAGTTGTTATTGCTGGAAATCATATTGGTGAACAAGGAATAATAACAAAAATAAACAAAGAAATGAAAATGGCTGAAATAAGTATAAATAAAAATTCTGCAAATATTTTAATTAAACAAATCATGGTGGTAGAATAAAATGACTAATGTAATGAGAGAAATAAAAATAGAGAAGGTTGTTCTAAGCATAGGTGCAACAGGAGAAGATTTAGAAAAAGGGTTCAAACTTCTTAAAATAATAACAAATAGAAAACCTGCAAAAATGAGATCTAAAAGAAGAATTCCTTCATTGGGTGTTAGACCTGGTTTAGAAGTTGGGGCTGTGGTTACAATAAGAAAAGATATGGGCTTAATGTTGAAAAAAATGCTGGTTGCCATAGATAATATTCTAAAGAAAAAACAAATGAGTGAAAATAACTTTTCATTTGGTATTAAAGAATACTTAGAAATTCCAGGTATGGAATATCAAAGAGATATTGGAATAATTGGATTGGATGTTACAGTGGTCTTTAAAAGATCTGGTAGAAGAATAAAATTAAGAAAGATGAAAAAAGGTAAAGTTTCAAAGAGACAAATAATTTCAAAGGAAGAAATAATTAAATTCATGGAGGATAAATTTCAGACGAAATTTATTTAAAAAATGACAGCAAGTGATTGGAGAAAAATATTAAAACAACTTGAAAGCAAGCCTGTAATAAAGGCTAAGTTTCTAAAACATTGTAAACCAAAAGATAGAAAAATAGGGATTGCTGCCAAAAAATGTGAGAGATGTGGAAGATTTGGTGCCCACATAAAATCATACGGAATAAATTTATGTCGTCATTGCTTCAGAGAAGTTGCTGAAGAAATAGGCTTCAACAAATATAGTTAAAATGTCACAAGATATCGTCGCAGACGCACTTAACATGATAAGAAATGCCAAGAAGGCACGAAAAGAAGTTGTAGTTGTGCAAAGATTTTCAAACCTACTTATAGAGATATTAAAAATCATGAAACAAAAAGAACTTATTAAAAAATATAAGATAAATACAAAGAATAAATCTATTGAAATTACTCTTGGAAATATTTCAGAGTGTAAATCTGTAAAACCAAGATATACTGTTACTAAAGATCAAATAGAAAAATATCGAAGAAGATTTTTACCTGCAAGAGATATAGGTACTTTGATCATATCTACAAGTAAAGGTCTTTTAACTCATGAAGAAGCTTTCAAAGAAAATGTTGGAGGATGCTTAATAGCATATTTCTATTAAAATGACTAATCTAAAACTAGAAGCAATCAATGAAAGAAGAAGAAGAAACAGTGTAGGTGTTACTGCCTATAGAACTACAGAAGACGGAGAAATAACAGAGGTCACCGCCTTTCCAGACTATGATGCTCAAGGATTACTAGATGGAGTTAAAAATTTTATTAAAAGTTATCAAACACTATGGAAAAAAAAGGTTTCTTTGGCAAAAGAACAAATTGAGGCCTCTAGAAAGGACTACAATAGGTCAAGAGATTGTTTAGTGTCTTTAGGAGTTGATGTTAGTGGTTTGCCTAAAAGATTGAGAATACTGGAGGATAATGCATAAAATGAAAAAAGATCTATATCAAACAATTGATATTCCTGAAGGAATTGAAGCTAATATAGAAGATAATGAGTTAACTGTTAAAGGTCCTGAAGGTGAGAATAAGAGAGAATTCAAGGTTGGAAAATTTGAATTTAGAAAAGAAGGGAATAAAATTATTATGGGGGGGAAAAATTTGACAAAAGGAGATAAAAGATTGTTAAATACAAATGCCTCGCATATAAAAAATATGGTTGGAGGACTAGGTAAAAAATTCAAATATGAATTAAAAGTTTGTTTTAGTCACTTTCCTATAACTGTGGATCTTCAGGGAGATATAGCTATTATTAAAAATTTTCAAGGCGAAAAGATTAATAGAAGTTCAAAAATTTTAGATGGTGTTGATGTTAAACTACATGGTCAAATACTTACTGTTGAATCTATAAATAAAGAACTTGCAGGTCAAACAGCTGCTAATTTTGAAATAGCTACAAAAATTAGAAATAAAGATAGAAGAGTTTTCCAGGATGGAATTTTTATGACTAGTAAAAACGGGGTGGCAATCTAATGCCCACCTTTTTAAGAAGAACCTCTAATAGGTATTCAAAATTAGGAAAGGGTAGAAAGAAAAAACAAATTTGGAGAAAACCTACTGGAAGAGATAATAAAATGAGAGAGAAGAGAAAAGGATATCCTGCTGTTGTTAGTCTTGGTTATAGAAGAGAAAAAAGACTTAGAGATAATTTAAAGGAAAAAGCACCTGTTAAAGTGTTTAATGTGGAGGATTTGAAAAAAGTTGGAAAAAATCAAATAGCTGTTATCAGTGGAGTTGGAAAGAAAAAGAAATTGGAAATAGCAATGGAAGCTAAAGAACAAAAAATTGAAATATATAATATGAATGCTAAAAACTTTTTGAAAGACAATAAAAAGAAGGAGAAGAAAAAATGAATTTAAGTAAAAAGAAAGCACTTGCAATAAGAACATTAAAAGTTGGAAAATCAAGAATTGTATTTGTAAATTCAAGATTAGATGAAATAAAAGAAGCTATCACAAAACAAGATATTAGAGATTTAAAACAAGAAGGAGCAATAATTGTTAAAGAAATAAAGGGAAGGAAGAAAGTTACTAAAAGAACTAGAAAGAGAGGACCTGGAAAGATTAAGAAAAAAGTTAATACAAGAAAAAGAGATTATGTAATCATGACAAGAAAATTAAGAAAATATGTTGGAGGATTATTAAATCACGGAAGTATTTCAAAAGAAAACTCTACTGAAATTAGAAAAAAAATCAGAAACAAAGCATTTAGAAGCAAGGCACATTTGAAGGAACATATCGGAGGATTAAATAAATAAAATGAAAGTAAATATAAAATTTTCATTCATCCAAATTAAAGAAGGAAAACAATTTAAATGAAAACAATAAAACGAAGAAGAAGAGAATTTAAAACAGATTATGGAAAAAGAATAAAATTACTTAAGAGTAATGTTCCAAGAATTGTTTTTAGAAAAACGAATAGATACTTGATAGCGCAATATATTGTTAGTAAAGAAGCTAGAGATAGTGTTAAATTAGGATTAACTTCAAAAAATCTAATAGCTCATGGTTGGAGTGATGAATTTAAAGGCAGTCTTAAATCAATACCTGCTTCATATTTATTAGGATTATTAATGGGAAAGAAAATTCAAGATAATAAATTAGAAAAACCAATAGTGGATTTTGGAATGATTAATGTAGAACATAAATCAAAAGTTTACGGTTTTTTGAAAGGATTAAAAGATGCTGGTTTGGAAATTTCATGTAAAGAAGAATTATTCCCAGAAGAAGCAAGAATTCAAGGAAAAAATCTGAAAAAAGATTTTTCAGCTGAGTTTGAAAAAATTAAATCAAATATTCAAAAGAAATAAAATGGCAGAAGAAGAAAAAGTAGAAAAAACTCCAAAGGAAGAAGCAAAGGTAGAAAAAACTAGCGAAGCTGAAAAAAAAGAAGAAGTTAAAAAACCAGAAAGACCTGACCCTGTAACAGGGAAAAGAAGGGGAAAGTTTGGTGGAAAAAGAAAACCATTTCAAAGAATAACAAGAGAAGAAATTGTGGCTGCTTGGGAACCTATAACAGAATTAGGGAAAAAAGTTAAAGCAGGTCAAATCAAAGATATTGCTGAAATTCTAGATAATAATCTTAAAATTCTTGAGGATGGAATTGTTGAATCATTACTTGTACTTGAATCTGATTTAATTTCAATTGGTCAATCTAAAGGTAAATTTGGTGGAGGAAAAAGAAGAGCTTGGAGACAAACCCAAAGAAAAACCAAAGAAGGAAATGTTCCAACTTTCTCAGCACTTGCAGTTGTGGGAGATAAAAATGGTCATGTGGGAATAGGTTATGGAAAATCTAAAGAAACTTTACCTTCAAGAGATAAAGCTGTAAGAAAAGCTAAACTGAATATATTCCGTATAACTAGAGGAGATGGAAGTTTTGATAGTGTTGGTGGAGGAGATTCAAGTATTCCATTTAAAGTTGAAGGAAAAGCTGGAAGTGTTAGAGTAGTATTCATGCCTGCACCTCCCGGAACAGGATTAGTTGTAGCAGATGAATTAAAAAAGGTATTAAAACTAGCTGGAATAAAGGATGTTTATAGTAAAACTTTTGGAAAGAAAAGAACAACATTTAATTTAATTAAAGCTGCAATCGATGCATTAAAGAAAACAAATTTAGAGGTAAATAGAAAATGATATGTGCAATAAGAATACACGGACAAATTGGATTGAGAAAAGCTGTAGTTGAAACGCTATATAGGCTTAGACTTAGACAAAAGTATGCTTGTATTGTTCTTGAAAAACCTACAAAGGAACAACTAGGGATGATTAAAATTCTTAGAGATGTAATTGCTTTTGGAGAAATTGATGAAGCTATGTATAAAAAATTAGTAGCTGCTAGAGGACAAAAAAATACAGAAGGAAAATTAAAACCTTTTTTCAGATTACATCCACCTAGAAAAGGAATCAAAAGTAAAGTGCATTATCCTAAAGGTGTTCTTGGAGATCATGGTAAAAAACTAAATGAACTTTTGGAGAGGATGTTATAATGTTATCAAAAGTAAAGAAAAGACCAAAAGCTTCTAGAAGACATGGAAGAAAAATGGGAACCTCTGGATGGGGAGCTAGAAAAAAGCATAAAAAATCTGGACATCGAGGAGGAATTGGTATGGCTGGAAGTGGTAAGAGAGCGGACCATAAGAAAACATTGGTTCAAGCAAAATATGGAAATGACTATTTTGGTAAACAAGGTATAACAAGTAAAGGAACTAAGAGAGATATCAGAAAAAGACTTAATGTTGGTGAAATTCAAATAAACTTAGCAAAATATGGAAAGAAAAATGGAAGTGCTTGGGAAATTAATCTAGAAAAATATAAAATCTTGGGAACAGGAGATGTAAAAGATAAATTAATAATTAATGCTTTAGAAGCTTCAAAAACAGCTATTGCAAAAGTAAAAAAAGCTGGTGGAGAAATTAAAGTAAGGGAAAAGAAAATTATTAAGACTCCTTTGGTTACTTATAATAAGAAAGAGAAAAAGGAATAAATAATTTTTAGAAATTTTACTTAGTCATTACGAAAATCTTTTTAATTATATTGAACTGAATATCTTTCTCTTTATCTTCAAATCTTAGAGGTTTTTTTAATTCTTCGGGAAATCTTTCTCTAATAAATTTATTTAAGGAATCTAATTTTGTGAGATCATTATGAAATTCGGATTCTAATCTTTTTTCTGAAGAAAATCTATAATTAATGGTATGGAATTCTTTAATTTTGGAAAATTTTGCTTTTTTCATCGTTTCTAAAAATTCTTCTTCTCTAAAAAAGTACCTTTCTCTTGTGAGTGTCTCAAAACCTGAAAGTTTATCTTTTTTTCTTATCACATCTTGAAATAAAGATTGTGTTTGAGAATTAAGCATAATATCCCAAATAATAAATTTACCTTTGGGTTTTAAAATTCTCTTTGCTTCTTTGACAACATTAAGTTGTTCTTTTTTAGGCACTTCGTGTAAACCCATTTTAATAACAACTTTATCAAAAAAATTCTCTTTAAACTTGGATTTGGGAAAAGAATCTATAGAAAAATTACTTTTTGAAATTTTGGGCAAGTTTTTCATTGCTCTCTCTATTTGAACTTCACTTTCGTCTGAAAGAAAAAGATACACGCTTTTTTCCTTCTCTAAAATCCCTTTTCCTACAGCGCCATACCCACACATTCCATCAAGGATTATTTCATTTGGTTGGGGGTTTATAGCTTTAAGTAACTTGTTCCAATCTGTAGGAGCTATACTATGTATATTTTCATAAGAAACAATTCTTGTATCAAACCCTGCTTTCATAATGAAATTAAATTTTTTAAGTTTATAATATATTTGGTGTTAATTCTATTTACAGACTCCTTTGGTTACCTATAATAAGAAAGAGAAAAAGGAATAGTTATTTTCTATAAATAAATTCTGTTGAATCGATTAAACCATCTTGACTTTTGTCTAATTCATAAAATTGATTTCTGTAAGTATTTTGTTGTTTAATTTGCTGTTGGGTTTGGTTCTGCATTCTTTGTTTATCTCCTATTTCTGACCATCTTGCAGGATTGAATGAACCTGTTGAGATTGTATTAACTAAATAAACTAATGCACCAAAAGAAACCATCAGAGACAAAACAAAATTTGAGGCTACTAATGGTCCTTTGTTTGTATAGAGATTATATTTTTTTGGACGGGCATAACTAAAAGGAATTAATGCAGCTTTCAGAGTATATTCTTTTAATTTTGATTCTAATTTATTTCCTTTAGTTGTCATTTTTGCATTTTCTCAGAAACAGTCTGAGACTGGTCACCTCTTCTTATTTTTTAAATTTCTTTCTTATTAAGATGTTCAGTCAATTCTTTCATATCTTCGGGTTGTCCTTCTAATTCAGAATAATATTTATCATCCATAAAATGGAAATAATCCATGATGTTTCCTATCACTTCTTTATAATCCTCAACATTATTCTTTCTCATATGAATATAAAATCCTTGAGCATATTTTACAATTCCCTCTGTTAAAAGTCTTTTAGAGCTATTATCAATTCTTGAAAGCTCTGGAATTAATCTAGTCATGTCTGAAATTTCTCTCTTAATTCCTTGCTCAATTGTTTCTCCATTTTCTTTGCAACGATAAACTAGTCCATGTTCAACAAGACCTTCGGTTAAAGCTTTTAGACCTTGCAACATTTTTTCATTAAATCCGCAGAGGGGCATTTTAGTTTTTCTCCTAAAAATTGGAAGACTAAAATTAATTTAAAATGTCTTTACTAAAACCTTTACTATAAAGAAAAAAATAGAAAAATATTTGCAGAAGTGTAAAATTAGATTTCGAATTCTTCTAAATATCCTTGAATCTGTGTGATTTCTTTTTGAATTGCTTTACCTTCTGTGACAGGTCTTCCTTGTTTATCTTTACCTTCTTTAAGTTCTTTAAGTAAATCTTTATAACACTCTTGCACAAAAATTAACAATCCATTTACTGCTTTTTGGCTAAATCCACTTGGGGGCATTTTTTGTTGTTTCCATTTTTAATTAATCTTATAGCAATTTTATATAATATAAAATAGATTATCTTATTTTACACAATAACGCAAAGTTTAAATAGAAATAATGGTTATTTTGTGTAAATGAACATTAAAAATGAAAAAATACTTGGAGAGCTTGTTTTGAACTCTAGAGTTCCACTAAATAGGCTAGCAAAGAAGGTTGGGCTGAGTAGAGAAGTTGTGACATATAGAATAAATCAATTAAAATCAAAAGGGATAATTACTAATTTTCATGCGGTGATTGATGAAGAAAAACTAGGTTATCTGCGAAATACTTGCTTTATTCAATTGAAAGGTATTTCCCCAAGTAAAGAACAACATTTTTTTGATTTTTTAAGGAAACATGAAGCTGTTACATATGCTGGTGCTGTAATTGGGAAATGGAATGTGGTTTTTGATATAATCTCAAAAAATAGAAAAGATATGGATAAGATTGTGAAAGAAATTCAAACAAAAATTAAAAACAATTTAGAAATCTTTGCAATTGCTGGAAACACTATTTCTGGGGGTTATTATCCTGAAAAAATATTTGCAACCTCTAGAAAAAAATCAGAAGAGCAAGCAAAACCTACCAAAGTCGATAAAACAGATCTTAAAATTTTAAAAATTCTATCTGAAAATGCGAGAGCAGAATATAGTGAATTATCTAAGAAATTAGGTTTAACAGCTAATGCAATAAAATATAGAATAAAAAATCTTGAAAAATCTAAAATTATTTCATATTATACAATTTCTGTTGATGCAAGTAAATTAGGATATATTTGGTATGATATGCAAATTAAATTAATTGCTGGAGAAAAAGAGGTTGAAAAATTTCTTAAACAAAATGAAAAAACTATTTATCACTATCATTATATTGGTAATGAAAACTGGGATATTGATATTGGAATAATTGTTAAAAATCCTGAAGAGTTAAGAGAATTTATTATAAAGTTTAGAGAAAATTTTCCAGAATTTGTAAAGATACATGATGTTTATATTGTCTTAGATGTAATTAAAGAAAATATTGCTCCAGCGAGAGTTTTCAAAGACTTTAAAAACTAAAACACATAACAAATAAACATGGACCTACGAAACATATTCAATTTTATTCCAGAGGTTAAACAGCCTGATGAGAAGAAACTTGATTTTAAGGTGAAGTTAAAATGGACCCTTATAGTCTTGGCTGCTTTCTTTATTCTTGCAAACATAACTCTTTTTGGATTGTCTGCAAATGCTTTATCTAGATTTGAATATCTTGCAATGATTCTTGGAACAGAGTTTGGAAGTATTATTTCTCTTGGAATCGGTCCTATTGTAATGGGTTCTATTATATTACAGCTATTGTCTGGTGCAGGAATATTAAATATTGATCAATCTACACCTGAAGGAAGAAAATTCTATATGGGAATTCAAAAACTTCTTGTTTTATTCTTTATTGTATTTGAAGCTGTGATATATGTTCTGATGCAGGGTTTACAGGCAATGCCTGGTTTTGCTGGAATTGTAATTTTCCAATTGATATTAGGTGGAATTGCTATATTTTACATGGATGATTTAACGCAAAAATGGGGTTTTGGATCTGGTGTTAGTTTATTTATTGGTGCAGGTGTTAGCTGGAGACTTATTACAAGTGCATTTCAATTTGTAAATCAACAGGGAAGAAATTGTCTTTTAGATTTTAAAGATACACCATGTGCAGGAAAAGTTTTAGTTATGATTCAATCTTTAATTAACAGATATCCTCTTGAATTTTTATCTGCTGCAGCTGCTATTGCAGCTACCATTCTTATATTCTTATTAGTTGTGTGGGCACAATCATTGAAAGTAGAAGTTCCATTATCTTTTGGAAGACTTAGAGGATATTCAATAAAACAACCTTTATCATTTTTCTATGCCTCTGTTATTCCTGTTATCTTTACAGCTGCTTTAATTGCAACAACCCAATTGTTTGGGGGAATTTTGGAAAACTGGTTAGGACATGCAACTTTTTTAGGACATTTTATAGAAGGACAAGCTGTTTCTGGTTTAGCTTTCTGGATGGGTTCTACTAATTTACTAGAATTAATAATTAGAGGAGGATTCTTACCAATCTATTTATTACAAGGTTTGACTCACATGTTCTTCTTTATGTTGTTGTCAACAGTATTTGCAGTATTTTGGGTAAATACTTCTAATATGGATTCTAAATCACTTGCAAAAAAATTCTCTTCTTCAGGTTTACATATAGCTGGATTTAGACAAGATGTTAGAATCTTGGAAAGTATATTAGATAGATATGTAATGCCTTTAACAGTAATGGGTGGACTTGCTATTGGTTTCTTAGCAGCTATTACAGACTTATTGGGAGCACTTGTATCTGGAACAGCAATATTATTAGTTATTATGATTATGTTTGATCTCTATAAGAAAGTTGCAGAACAACATGTGGGGGATATGAATCCTGCATTTGCAAAGTTTATGGGAGGATAATTTAAAAAGAAGTTTTGACTTTAGAGAATATTAAAAATGGATAATAAAGGAAAAGAGGGAAGTTATACCTCTATGATTTTGATTATGGTTGCTTCATTAGTTATAGCTGGATTATGGGAAAGTTTAGATTTTATTAAGAACTCTATTCATGCTATATTAGATCCCAGTGTTGGGGCTGTCTTAAATTGGGAAGTTACATGGGGATTATTACTTGTTATTTTTATTTTAACAATTATTATGACTCTTGTTCAAAAATACACCACTGATCAAGATACTTTGAAAGAAATGCGAAAAGAACAAAAAGTATTGCAAGAAGAAATGAAGCAATATCGAGATGATCCTAAGAAAATGATGGAGCTTCAGAAGAAAAGTTTTGAATTTATTCCTAAAACTATGAAGTTAAGCATGCGAGCAATTGTATATACAAGTATCCCTTTGATATTATTATTTAGATGGTTTATGGATTATTTTTCAGCTATTCCTGACTTTAGATTTTTAGGTTTCTTTACTTGGTTCTGGTTCTATCTATTATCATATATGATCTTTAGTGGAATTATTAGAAAGGTTTTAAAAGTAGTTTAAAGGTATTTTTATTATGGAAATAGATAAAAATTCTGAAGAATTGATGATGAAGGCAAGTATGATTCAACAAAAAGCAGAACAAATTCAACAACAATTACAATCTGTTGAACAAAGTATGCAAGATATTGCTATTATAAGTAAAGGGCTTGATGATTTATTGGGTTCTGAAGGTAAAGAAATTAAAGCTTCTATTGGGAAAGGAATTTTTATAGATGCAAAATTAATGTCTGAAGAATTAACAGTGGACATAGGAAATAGAAATTTTGTTAAGAAAAGTATTCCTGAAACTAAAAAATTAATTGAAAATCAAATGAAAAAACTTGAAAATGTTCGTGACGATTTAAATAAAGAGTTGGATAAAATTAATTCTGAGTTAATAGCTATGATTACAGAAGTGGAAGAAGGGAAGAAAGTTTAATATTAAGGAGTAGAAGAGATTGATAAAGCCATATTAATTTAGCTTGGGTTAGTTTAAGTTAAGAGAATTTTGATGAGTTTTTATTATTTTTTAGAAACTTTCTTTAAAAAATCTTTATAACTTAAAACACCTAATTCTGATATAATTGCAGTGATATATTTTCTTGGGACAAATTCAAATGCAGGGTTTTCAATCTTAATTCTTCCTTTAGATTTTCCTTGCCAGATTTCTTTGAAACTTCTTTTTTCCATTTTTAGCTGTGTTGGTGAAAACTTCCAAGAATTAGCTAACACATATACAGGTATTTTATTATCATGAGCTATCTTTGAAAACATTCCACTCCCAACCTTATTAATAACCCCTTTTCTTAATATTGCATCTGCTCCTATGAAAACCTTGTTAACTTTTTTTGTTCCTTGTTTTTTTGTTAAGGCAATCATTGCGGCAGAATCTACAAATTGAGTTGTTTTTATTTTTGATTTTTTTAATTCAAGTGTTGTTTTTCTTCCCTGAAATAAAGGTCTTGTTTCTGTATTATAAACTTCAAATTTTTTCTTTTTCTTCTTTGCATTAATTAAAGCTTCTACAACTGTGGAAGAATGGCAATGTGTAAAAATAGTATCTTTATTTTTTACTTTATTAAAAGTATTTTTATTTATTTTTTCTTGGGTAGTTTTAAAATGCTCTAAAATTTTGGCAGGAGAACTTGTTTCTGTTTTTTTTAATACATTCATAAGAAGGGGTTCTGTAGGTCTTAGAGATAAAAGTTTTCTTTTTGATCTTTTTGTTGGGATTAAAGTGTAGGCATATAATGCTTTTTTTGCTATATTTTTTGCACCTTGAATTTTAATTTCTTTAATTCCTTTAAGAATTTTTTTAAATTGTTTTTTTTTACCTCTTTCCATTAACTATTCTATTCACGAAAGTTTAAAAATTCTCTTTTTTTATAGATATAATGCTTGAATCGATTATAAATCCAAAAGTGACTGAAAAAGGTCCTTGGAAACTTTTTTTTATTGGGTTAGTATATGCCTCCTTATCTATTATTTTATGCCAATTATTTTTTTCAAGTGATCCTGTGCTTTCTCAATATCTAGGAATTTTAGTTGTTACATTTTGTGTTATGTTTTCCATCCCATTTATGTATTTTGTTATTAAAAATGAAGAAATACAAGATGAAAATACAGAAGGATTGTGGAGTGTGTGGAAAATTCATGGAGATGCAATATTTGCATTTATGTTTTTATTTTTAGGATTTATTGTTGCTTTTTCTTTTTGGAATGTTGTTCTAGGAAATCCTGATTTATTTAATGCTCAAATAGAGACATATTGTGCTATTAATAATCAAGCTGATATTGAAAATTGTATTGCTAAATATGGTTACTCTGCAGAAAGTGCGGGAATTACAGGAGAAGTAACTCAAACAGGAAGATTACTATCAATTATTCAAAATAATATTTATGTGATGATCTTTACGTTGTTCTTCTCGATCATCTTTGGGGCAGGGGCTATATTTGTTTTAGCTTGGAATGCGAGTGTGATTTCGGCGGCCATAGGGATTTTTGCAAGATATCAAGTAGAAAATATTCCTTTAGGAATTCTGAGATATATGATCCATGGATTCCCTGAAATAGCTGCGTATTTTATTACAGCCTTAGCAGGAGGAATTTTTGGAATAGGTATTATTAGAAATGGGTTTAGGGATAAAAAATTCTTAAGAGTTTTAGAAAATGTGGTTATATTGTTATTTATAGCAATAATTGTGCTATTATTTGCAGCACTGGTGGAAGTCTACTTCACACCTCTCTTATTTTAACTGAAGATAAATTTCATTAAATTTAAAAATAAAATTTGATAAGATAATCTATGGAACCTTTAATATTATTTGCAATTGTTGTTGGTTTTTTTGCAACATATCTGACCATGCCCTTTTGGATAAAAAAAGCTAAGCAAATTGGATTGGTTTGGCAAGATATGAATAAAGTTAATCATCCTAAAAATGTTGCAGGTTCTGGAGGACTGATTGTGTTATTTGGTGCTGTGCTTAGTATTTTAGTATATGTCGCAATAAATGTATTTATTTTTAAAACAGGAGAAGAAATTTTAATTAAAATATTTGTACTTTTAACAGTATTATTTCTTAGTGCACTTGTTGGACTTATTGATGATTTGTTTGGATGGCAAAAAGGTGGTCTTTCTGCAAGATCTAGAATGATATTAATATTAATTGCAGCAATTCCCTTAATGGTTATTAATGCTGGAAGCTCTAATGTGATTCTTCCTTTCTTCGGATTCTTAGAATTAGGAATATGGTATCCTTTACTCTTTATTCCCATTGGGATTATTGGGGCAACCACAACCTATAATTTTTTAGCAGGATATAATGGGTTGGAGGCTGGGCAGGGAATGATTCTTTTGATAGCTTTAGCCATTGTTACATATTTAACAGGTAATGCTTGGCTGAGTATTATTGCCTTGTGTATGGTTGCTTCTTTATTTGGATTTTATATTTTTAATAGATCTCCTGCTAGAGTATTTCCAGGAGATGTTTTAACATATACAGTGGGAGCTTTAATTGCAAGTATTGCAATTTTAGGAAATATTGAAAAAATCGCAATTTTATTTTTTATTCCATATATTATTGAAACTATTTTAAAATCTCGAGGAAAATTAGTAAAGCATAGTTTTGCAAAAGTTAACCCAGATGGTAGTCTTGAAATGCCTTATAGGAAAATTTATGGATTAGAACATCTTGCAATAAAAATATTAAAAAAGATTAAACATGACGGAAAAGCATATGAAAATGAGGTTGTTTATTTAATACATGGGTTCCAGATAGTTATTATATTAATTACTTTCTTAACAATGATAATTTAAGAATAATAAAGATTTTTAAAACAAATTTACCTTGGAAAAATAGAAAATGGTGAAAGAAATTACAATAAATACTGGAAAGATGAAAAAGAATATTTCTAGTGGAATTAATTTTTTAAAGCAAAAAAAGATAATAAATATTATTTTCATAACTTTGTTTATTCTTCTTTTAATAAGTAGTACATCCATAAGACTTCAAAATCTTCCACTTCTCCAAGACCAAACAACAGAGGAATATATTCCTCTTGCATTGGACCCATTTTATTTTTTAAGAATTGCTGAGACTATTGAATCAAATAATGGTGTCTTACCTAGTTTTGATAATATGAGATATCCTTCTGCACAAGTTGGTTTTAGTAATGAAATTCTTCCTCAGGCTGTTGTTTTAATTCATACTTTATGGAAGGTTGTAGATAGTAATGTTTCTCTTCAATTTGTAAATGTGGTTTCTCCTGTGATCTTTTTTATATTGGGATTGATTGCATTTTTCTTTCTAATTCTATATTTAACTAATTCTAAAATTACTGCTTTCTTGGCTAGTTTATTTTTAGCTGTTCTGCCTACTTATTTATATCGTACAATGGCTGGGTTCTCTGATCATGATTCTATTGGAATGCTTGCGTTTTTTTTAGTCTTATTAGGATATAGTTTAACTTTGAAATATTTAGATAAGAAAAAAGATAAGAAAAACATAATCAAACCTATTTTATTTGGGCTAGGAGTTGGATTTTTATCTGCCTTTGCTGTTGCAAGCTGGGGAGGGGTTGCAAATTTTGTTTTCATGATTATTCCCATTAGTTTTCTTATTTTTTGGTTAGTCAAAGTTCAAAATGAAGAAAAAATTAAGGAGAAACCTCTTCTTTCATATCTATCTTTTTATTTTTTCTGGTTTATATCTAGCATATTATTTGGTCTTAATTATGGTTTTAGCTCCTCTTTCATGATGGGAAAAGTTTTCCTAAATTCTAGTAGTTTAATTAATGGAATTGTTTTGTTATTTATACTATCTGATTTTATTATGATTAAATATAAATCTAAAATTAATTTTATCAGTCAAGAGAAACTAAAAAAGTTTAGGATTTTGTTTAGTGTTATAGTTGCTATTATTTTGGGAACAATAATTATGACTTTGTTGGGGAAAAATATTATTTCTTTTATTTCTGAAATTTTTGGTAGATTATTAAATCCTTTTGGTGGTGGAAGAACAAGTTTAACTGTTGCAGAAAATAAACAGCCTTATTTAAATGACTGGATAGGACAGACTGGTAAAACTTTTTTCTGGTTATTTTTTGGAGGATTAGTTGCTTTAGGATTAAATGTTTCTAATGCATTAAGAAAAAATAAAGAAAAAATTACATTGTTTTTATTATGGATCTTTTTGATTTCTGGGATTTTATTTAGTAGAATTTCACCTTCACACCTCTTTAATGGGGAGAACTTTGTTAGTGGTTTATTTTATTTTGTTAGTTTGGTTGCATTTTTTGGATATCTTATTTATGTTTATTTTAAAGAAAAAATCAAAATAAAACCTGAATTAATAATCTTATTTTCTTGGATGATTTTTATTTTAATTTCTGCTAAAGGTGCTGTTAGATTATTCTTTGCAATAACACCTTTTATGTGTTTTGCGGTAGCATATTTTTTAATTAATATTTTTAATTATTTTAAAAAAAGTAAAGATGATTTTCTTAAAATGGCTTTAGGAATATTTTTAATTATAATTATAATTCTTACAATAATCAATATAAATGGTTTTGTTCAAGCTTCTTCTAGTCAAGCAAAATATACAGGGCCTTCTGCAAGTATTCAATGGCAAAATGCTATGGAATGGGTAAGAGAAAATACCCCTGAAGGAAGTATTTTTGTTCATTGGTGGGATTATGGCTATTGGGTGGAATATTTAGGGGAAAGGCCTAGCTTAACAGATGGGGGGCATGCAATAGGTTTCTGGGATCATCTAATAGGAAGATATGTTTTAACTACCCCTGATCCAAATACTGCTTTAAGCTTTATGAAAACCCATAATGTTTCATATTTATTAGTAGATCCTACAGAATTAGGTAAATATCCTGCATACAGTAAAATTGGTAGTAATGATCTAGGAGAAGATAGATTTGGTCAAATACCTGTTATAACCTTAAATCAACAACAAACCTATGAAAATGAAGATGGAATAGTAAAAGTTTATGATGGGGGTTTTGCAAATGATGAAGATTTAATTTATAATTATCAAGGGAATGAAATTTTACTTCCTGCTAATCAAGCTTTTATCGCAGCAATTACATTTCAAGAAACAACAGATTCTTCTGGAGAAAACCAAATAGATCAACCAAATGTTGTTTTCATATATAATAATCAACAAATAAGTGTTCCTCTTAGATATGCTTATTTTGAAAATAGTTTAATTGATTTTGGAGGAGGTATTGAAGCAGGGATTAGAATTATTCCTAAAGTAGATCAAATTAGTGAAGGAATTAATGTAGATCAGGAAGGAGCTCTAATTTACTTATCTCCAAAAACCTTTAAAGGATTAATAGGACAATTATATATTTTTAATAATGCTTTAGAAAATTATGATTCTCTAACACTTGTAAAATCTGAACAAGATCCTATTGTTGCGAATTTGAATTCAGTTGGAGGTAATTTAGGCGATTTTATTTACTTTGGTGGATTTAGAGGTTCTATTAATATATGGGAAGTAAGTTATCCTTTAAATATAGTTGAAAGAGAAGAATTTTTAAGAACATCTGGAGAATATGCTGAATTTGATAATTTAATTTTTACTTCTCAATAAAATATTTGTAGTATCCGAAAAATAGTTGACAAGAAGAAACATCAACTATTTATGAAATTAAATAGAACAAAGATAAACTATATAATTAGAAAAATGGATCAAGGAAAGAGTGGATACCAAGTTGCAGAAGAGATGAATATAAGTTATGAAAGAGTTTATCAGATTTACAGAGAATATCTAAAAACAGGGAAGATACCAGAATTAAAACAATAAGGAAGACCAAGAAAGCAACTCACAAAAACAGAAATTAATTTAATTCTAAATTCTTTTTCTAAATATAATTTAAGTGCTTCATTATTAACGAAGGTTATTAGCAAAAATAATGGTGTAAAAATTAATCATAATAAAATTCATGAAATTTTATTGGAAAACAATATGGCAAAGAAAGAATTAAAAAAATCTAGAAGAAGAAAATCATGGGTAAGATATGAAAGAAATCATAGTTTGTCAGCTGTTCATATGGATTGGTTGTATGATGAACAGCGAGGGAAAAATGTAATTGCGGTGATAGACGATGCTTCAAGGATGATTTTAGCCTATGGAGAATTTGATCATGCAACTGTTGAGAATTCCATTTTAGTATTGAAGAAAGCCTTGAAATATGGAAAAATAAGAGAGGTGATAACAGATAGGGGTTCTCAATTTACTGCAAATAAAATAGATAAAAAAGGAGAACATAAATCGAAATTTGCAGAATTTTGCAAATCTCAAGAAATTAAACAAATTTTATGTAGAGTTAAACATCCTCAATCAAATGGAAAAATTGAAAGATGGTTTGGATTATACAGGCAAAAAAGAAATATGTATGATTCTTTACAAGATTTTGTTTATTGGTATAATCAAATTAAACCTCACTTAAGTTTAAATTTTGATGAATTGGAAACTCCAATTCAGGCTTTTAGGAGAAAGTTTAAAAGTTAATATGAGTAAAATTACAAAAGGGAATTGTGTGTCAAATAATAAACGGATACTACATCTCAATAAAATATTAAAAATATAAAATAACTTCATAAACTTTAAGAATGCAATTAATTAATAAGATTATGATAAATTCTAGAATTGCGATTATAATAGGTACTAAGGCTGAACTGATAAAATGTATGCCTATAATGGTAGAATTGCAAAAACAAAAAAAAGATTATTGGTTTATCCACACAGGTCAACATCCTTTAGGGGAAGCTTGTGAGGAGTTTGGGATTAAAAAACCTGATTTTATTCTTAGTAAAGAACCTAAACTAAGTACTAAGTTTTGGTCAAAAATAAATGGTTCTTCTGTTGTATGGTGTTTTAAAATGATTCCAAAAGTAAGAAAAATAATAAGAAAAATCCAACCAAAATATGTTATTTATCATGGAGATACTATGAGTGCTTCTATTGCAGCAATTGGTTCTAGTAAATTTATGCATAATAAAAAAAATTGGAAAAATGTACATCTTGAAGCTGGATTAAGAAGTGGATCTTTGTTTGAACCTTTTCCAGAAGAAATATCTAGGCAAATTTGTGATAAATTTTCAGATATTTTGCTAGCTGTTTCAAATAGAACAAAAAATAATCTTAGAAAATTTGAAAAGAAGAAAAATGTTGTTTTGGCAGGAAATACTATTGTAGACTCATCTTGGATAAGTTATCAAAAGTCTAAATCAAAAAAAATTAAGGTTCCAAAAGAATTTGTATTGATTAATATTCATAGGCATGAAAATATAAGAGATGCTAAAAGACTTAAGAAAGTTGTAGACATAATAAAAGGAATAAAAATAAAAGCTATATGGCCTTTACACGATAATACTGAACTTTATTTAAATGAATATGGTTTAATGGCTGGTTTAAAAGCTATGAAAAATATTAAAATTATGCCTTTAACAGATTATTTTACTTTTATTTATTTTATGTCTCAATGTAAATATTTGGTTACAGATGGAGGAAGTATACAAGAGGAAAGTCTTGTTTTCAAAAAGCCTTGTATATTATTAAGAGAGAAAACAGAAAGACAGGAGGGTTTGAGTACTGGCCTAAATTTTCTAACAAAATTAAATGTTAAAAAAACAAGGGAATTAATAAGAAAATTAGAAAATAATGAAATCAAATTTGAAAAATTTGAAAATCCTTATGGAAAAAAAGGATTAAGTAAAAAAATTGTTAATATGTTAAAATGAAAGAAATAAAAGTATATATACAATATCCTTGGAGAATTTCAGACTCCCAATATTATAAAAATATGCTAGATTATCCTCCCGAAGGAATAAAATATTCTCAAAAATTAAAAAAGGTTGGAATGATTACAAATAAAAAATCATTGAATTTTGAAAATAAACTTAAAAGCTTTTTAAGAAGAATTCCGAAAAAATTTAATCTTAATATTCCAAACGTTAAAAAAACTATGTCAAATAAAAATTACGATCTTATTCATTGTGCACATTGTTTAAGCTTGAATAATTCTCCTTGGGTAGCTGATTTTGAATCTCTTTGGCAAATATGGGTTTCTGGGAAGCCAAAAAAGAAAGGGAAGAAAATCATTTTAAAACTTTTACAAAAAGAATCTTGTAAAAAAATAATTGCCTGGACAGAATACACTAAAAGAGAAATTGTGCAAGCATTTCCAGAAATTAAACACAAAGTAACAGTTATTCCTTTTGCTCTTCCCCCTAAAAAAAAGAAAAAGAAAATTGATAAAAAAATCAAATTATTTTTTGTAGGAAGATATTTCAGAAAAAAAGGGGGTTTGCATACTCTAAGAGTTTTTGATATATTGACAAAAAAATATCCTCATGTTGAAGGGATATTTGTTTCGCAAGTTCCTCCAAAAATAAAAAAACAATATTCAAAAAATAAACAATTGAAAATATATGATTTAATCCCATATAAAAAAATAATGGAAGATCTTTTTCCCTCTTCGGACATTTATATTTATCCAGGTTATAGTGATACTTTTGGATTTACATTTATAGAAGCTTTATCCTTTGGCTTGCCCATTATTACTGTTGAGGGACACGCAAGAAAAGATATCATTACTCCTGGAAAAACAGGGTTTATTGTTAATAGGCCCATAAATCTTAATGCGGATAAGCTTGGTAAAAGTGAAGAACAAGTTATTCAACAAATAGTTAAATACGCCTCAGAATTAATTGAAAATAAACAATTACTTCAAAAAATGTCTCAAAATTGTTATAATGAAGTGGAAAATGGAAAATTTTCTTTAAATGAGAAAAATAAAAAATTGCTAAAAATTTATAAAGAGGCTTTAAATTAATATAAAATGATTGAAGAATACGAAATAACAAAATGCCGGTCTTGTAATTCTGAGCATTTAACTCCAATATTATCATTGGGAAATCAATATGTAACTAATTTTATTAAATCTGAAGAAGAACAAAAAAATGTTCCCCAGGTTCCTCTTGATTTAATTTTATGTGAAGACTGTAAGTTATTACAACTTAAACATAATGCTCCTCCTGAATCTATGTGGAGTGATCAATATTGGTATAAATCAGGAATAAGTCTAACTATAAAAGAAGATTTAAAAGATATTGTTGAAAAATCACAAAAAATCAAAGAATTGCAAGAAAATGATATTGTGATTGATATTGGATGTAATGATGGTACTATGCTTGAATTTTATGAGAAAGATAAAAACTTAAAATTAGTTGGTTTTGAACCTTCAGGAAATGTGGCTAAAGAAGCTGGAGAAAAAGGATTACATGTAATTAATAATTTTTTTAATGCTGAAAATTTTAAAAAAGATTTTGGAGATGAAAAAGCAAAACTAATAACAGCAATATCTATGTTTTATGATTTAGAAGATCCTAATACTTTCTTAGAAGATATTGTTAGTTGTTTAGATACAAATGGTTTATTTGTGATTCAGCAAAATTATCTTGTGGGTATGTTAGAAAATAATGCTTTTGATAATATTTGTCATGAACACAGAGAATATTATTCTTTAATCTCTATGAAAAAATTACTTGATAAACATAATTTAGAAATATTTGATGTTGATTTTAATCTTATTAATGGTGGAAGTATAAGAACGTATATTAAACTTAAAGAAAATCATGAATTGAAAGGATTTGGAGGTTCTGAAGAGAGATTAAAAAAAGCTTTTGAAAATGAAATAGCTTTAGGTCTTGATACTTTGAAACCTTATCAAGAGTTTGCTTCAAGAATTGATGATATAAAGAAAGAACTTTTAGAATTTTTAATAGCTAAAAAAGCAGAAGGGAAAAAAATATGTATATATGGGGCAGGTACAAGAGGAAATGTGATTTTGCAATATTTTGATTTAAGTCCTAAACTTATTGAAATGATTGCAGATAAAAATCCTGATAAATGGGGCACAAAAACAATTGGCTCACTAATAGATATTGATTCTCCTGAAAAAATGAGAGAAATGCAACCAGATTATTTATTGGTAAATACTTGGCATTTTTTTGACGAAATTCAAAAACAAGAAGCTGAATATTTTAATAAAGGTGGAAAATTCATGGTTGCTATTCCTAAATTTAAAGTATTAGAATAATTATTTTTGTAATAAAACACTATACATTTTAACATATTTCTTTGAAATATTATCCCAACTATTTTCTTTGAAATATCGTGTGCATTCTTTTTTCATTTTTGCATAATTCTTTGGCTTCATTGCCTCTTTAATTACTTTAGCATAATCTTCATTTTTTTTAACTATTTTAACACATCCAAAATTTTTAGAAATTTCTTCAAAAAACTTAATATTACTAGCTACTACAGGAATGTTCGCAGAGATTGCATGTGAAAAAATTCCACTTCCAATTCCACCCATATACGGCTGAAGTACTAAATCTGATGCAAAAAAGTATTTCCACCAAATTGGATCTTTATCACTTAATTGTTTAATATCAAATCTAACATGTTTAGTAAATTTATGATTTTTAACATATTCTTTATTAAATTTTAAATAATCTTGAAGTCTTTTATCTTTTCTATCGTTGACAGCCTGGGGATTTGCTACTATTAAAATAGTTTTACCTATTTTATTAGCTTGTTTAATAACAAGATGTGCGCCGTGATCTGGGACCAAATTTCCAATTATTAGATAAACAGGACCTGATAATTTTAACTCTTTTTTTACTTTTTGTTTATTTAATTTTTTTATATTTGTGATTATCCCTTGTGGAAGAACTGTGATTTTTTTTCTTGGAATTCCATATTCTTTATTTAAAATTGGGACAAAAAAGTTTGAATGAAGTATTATTGAATCAGAGGCCCAATTAATTAACTTATTTTGGAAAAAATAAAGTCCTTTTCTAAGGAAATTTTTTAGAGCATTTCCTTTAAATTTTTCTGTTTTAGATAATACTGTGTGCATGGTTACAACTAGTTTCCCTTTTTTTAATAAACCGAGAATTAAAAATAAAATAAAATAAGGCATACCATACCATCCAAGTAAATTATATTCATGTTGAATATGAATAATGTCATAATTTTTTATTTTAGGTAATTGTTTAAATAAAGATGTTGGAGCTCCGGCAGTATAATTTATTTCATCTATTTTACATTTATTTTTTTTAAAAGCACTTATTAAATTTACAGAATATCCTGATATAGCTTTTTCTGATTCTCTACTTGGAGAAACCATAGCAATCTTCATTTTAATCAGAATTTAAAATTTCTTTTATTTTATATAATTGTTGGGAAGAAATATTATTTATTTCCTTTTTTGCTAATCTCTTTTTCCAATATTCTAAAGTCATTTTTAAGCCTTCTTCAGGAGAAACTGTTTGATGCCACCCAAGAATTCCTTGTGCTTTTGTAGAGTCAAGAACAAGATAGGGCTGATCAGATTTAATTGGTCTATTAGGATATCCTGGAGGATATTCTCCAAAATGTATTTTATCTAAGGGAAAATTTAATTGATCTGCTATTTTTAACACCCACTCTTTGTTAGTATAACCTTTTCCACCAGCTATATTAAATTCCTGACCTTTTGCTTCAGGAGTTTTCATTGCTAAAATATATGAATTTACATGGTCGTTAACATACATATAATCTCTTATAGAATCTGGTGCTCCGATATAAATATCTTTATTCTTTAACATTTCTGTTAAAATATATTCTGTGAAAAAACTTGGATCATATTTTCTTCCAAAAGTATTTGAGTTTCTTAAAAGAACTGCGTTAAAATCATATACTTTAAAGAGCATTCTTATATACATGTCCATGGCAGCTTTAGCAACAGCATATGGGCTTGAAGGTTCTAATCTTAAATCTTCTGTTGATGGTTTGTGGTCTTGAAATCCATATACTTCTGCTGTAGAAGCTAAAATTAATCTTACTTTTTGGGAACCATATAACTCTCTTAATGCTTCTGCTATATTTACAGCACCCATATAAGTTACAGCTTGAAAGTCAAAGGGTTGATCAAAACTTAATCTCACAGGGGACAATGCTGCTAAATGAAAAAGAACATCTGGATTAACTTTAGCTATTGCGTTTTTAACAGAATAATAATCTCGAATATCACATGGAATAAGATTTATTTTATCTTTTATATCTGCTAAAGATTCAAAAGTTCTTCCCACAACATGTTGAACAAAACCATAGATTTCATGACCTTCTTCTAAAAGTTTGTGAGCTAATTCCCCTCCTATAAAACCTGTTATTCCTGTAATAATTATCTTCATATTATCAAATAAAATTATTTGTTTTATAAAGGTGTTGTGAATATTAAATATATATTCTACTTCCATATAGCTTTTAAAAGGAGAAACGTAAAGATATTTATGGATGATTTAAAAACCAGAGCTTTTTCTGAAGATGTTATTCAAATATATCCTGCAGGAACAAAATTAGTTCACGATTATTCTGAATTGGGGGAAAATTTTTCTGGGAAACAAACAAATTTTGAAAAAATTAATGAATATTTAAAAATAAATAAACACCATATGGAGATGGGGTATATAAATAAAGTAGGAAAAGAAATGGATACTTACAATCTTGGAGATGGGGTGGAAGAAGTGAGAGAAAACTTTAGAGGTTCAGTTTTATTTAAAAAAGCTTGCTTTGAATTGGGATTAAAAAAAGAACATTTTGATAAAATATCTCTCCCTTGGTGGATAGAAATTAATGCTGGAGAATTTAAATATGAACTAACAGATAATATTGCTAAAGTATCTCTAAAACCTATGCATAGTTTTCAAACACAATTATCAAGACAGGGTATAGGGAATCCAATTAAAAGTATTGGTATTGATGGTTTGGTTTTTGCTGCACCCGATTCAGAAAGTGAAAACGGATATATTACTTTGGGTGTTCGTGGAGGAGCTTCTTATCCTAATACCTATCATGTTGTTGCTGCAGGTACTCTAAGTATTACAGATAAAATAAAAACAGGAGAACAAAGTATACAAAATCTTTGGGAAGAAAGCGAACTTAGACCAGAATTGGGAAATTTATTAGAAAAAAGAATTCTTAGTGTAAGACCTTCTGCAAGAATAATTGATCATCTTCTTAATAATGGAAATAGTACATATGTATTTTCTGCACAAACAGATTTAACAAGAGATGAAATAACTCAATTATGGGTTGAAAATAAATCTCCTGATCAAAAAGAACATAATTCTCTCTTTTTTATTCCTGCAACACCTGAAGATGTGAATAAATTTATATTAGCAAATTATTATGGAAAGGTAGAAAATAGAAATTGGAGAAAAGATGCAGATAGGGTTCTTTTACCAAATGCTGCACTTGATCTTGCTTCTTTTTCTGGAATGAATCCAAAAGAACTTGAAACATTATACAAACCTGGTCTCTGGTAACTATAAGATATATAATTTACATTCATATTCTTTTTAAACTAACTTTTATTTTAACTAAAATGGTATTAAAAACAGCTGTGATTATTGCTGGAGGGAAGGGTACTCGATTAGGTGAACAAACTGAAAATATTCCAAAACCACTTACTTTATTACGAGGTAAGCCGATTCTCGAAAGAATTATTCTTTGGTTAAAAAATAATGGGGTTCAAAACATTGTTATTGGTGTTGCTTATAAAAAAGAAAAAATCATGGATTTTTTTGGAGATGGTAGTAGATTTGGAGTTAATATAATCTATACTGTTCATGATCAACATGGAGGGACAGGAGATGCTTTTAGAACAGCTATTGAAGAGTCTGGAATTGAGGATGAAAATTTTTACGCTATGAACGGAGATCAAATAACTGATTTACAGTTAGAAGGATTTACAAACTATCATCTTAAATCAGATGCAATTGTTACAATAATGACTGTTAAACTTAGATCTAGTTTTGGAATTGTAAAATTAGACGAGCACAGCAAAATAACTAAATTTCATGAAAAATGGACAGTGTCTAATGTGTTTATCAATTCAGGGATTTATATATTTAATAAAAAGATTAAAGACTATTTAGGGGAAAGGAGTATTGAAGAACATACTTTTAGGAAATTGTGTGAAGAAGGAAAAATTTATTCTTTTTATTATGATGGTGAATGGTTAACTGTTAATGATAAAAGAGAGTTAAAAAGAGCTGAAGAGTATCTTGAAAAATTCGATTCTCTTGAAAATTCAAAAAGTCATGTTAATGAACAAGAAATTAATAAAGAGAGATTATCCTCCCAAAAACTAGAAAAAATTAAAGATATTTTGAGGAAGGGTTAAACTATTTTAATTTAGATATGCATATTTTTAAAAATTAAAAAGCTATTATAAAATTAAGGTAAAAAATTTAAAATGAAAATAATAATTTTTGGAGATTCTGGGTTTCTTGGATCAAAATTAAAAGAATCTTTTGCAAAAAACAATGAAGTTATAGGAGTCTCTTCAAAAGATTTAGATGCAGTTGATAAACAAAAGGTTGAAGAATTTATGCTTTTGCATAAACCAGATGTTGTTATAAATACTGTGGCACTATCAAGTTCTGTTCAGTGTGAACTAGATCATTCTTTAGCAAATAAATTAAATTACCAAACAGCTGAAAATATAGCTGAAGCTTGTAAAAAAACAAATTCACAAATGGTATTTATCTCTTCCTCCTATGTTTTTGATGGGCAAAGAGGGAATTATTCTGAACAAGATTCACCTTCTCCTTCTAATGAATATGCTAAGACAAAATTAAAAGCTGAAGCAAAAGTAGCAGAATTGAACAAGTTTCTAATTATTAGGGTTGATTTGATGTATGGAGTATACTTGGGAAAAATAAGAGCAGGAACTTCTTCTATTAATGGTCTAAAAGAATTTGGTTGCCCTTCTCAAATAAAATCTCCTATTTTTGTGGAAGATGTGCCTGTTATCATTGAAGCTTTATTAAAAAAAGATCAAAAAGGTATTTTTAATTTAGCTGGTGAAGAATTATTTAAAATCATAGATTTTATGAAAGAATTAAAATCACTTATACCTGAAGAAACTTTAATTAAAATAACAGATCCTACTCAATTAATTGTTAAACCTCCAAAAAACTCTTATTTAAACATCTCAAAAATCAAATCTTTAGGAATTCAGCCTACTATGTTTAAACAAGCAAAAGAAATAATAAGAGGTCAATTAAACATTATCTCTCAAAATGGCTGAAAAACAGCCTAAGGTTTCGATAGTTTTTGTGAATTTTAATGGTGAAAAAGATTCTGCTCAATTAATTGATTCTATTAAAAAAATTAAATATAAAAATTACAATATAATTGTAGTAGATAATAAATCTAGTAAAAAATTATCTAGTAAATTTAAGCAAAAATACAAAAAAGATATTGTTCTGATAGAAAATTCAAGAAACACTGGATTAGCTGAAGGTACTAATATAGGGATTAGAGAAGCTTTGAAAAAAAATAGTAAATATGTCCTTGTTATGAATAATGATATGATTGTGAAAAAAGATTTCTTAAATCCTCTTGTAGAAGTTATGGAAAGTAATTCAAACATAGCTGTATCTAGTTCTAAAATGTATTATATGAAACCAAAAAATATGATTTGGTCTGCAGGTTGTGACTATCATACTTATGGTTATAAGTCAAGACAACAAGGGGAAATAGATAAAACACAAGATGAAAAAAATAAAGAGGTGGATGCTTTAGACTGTGTTCTACTTATGCGTTCAAGTGTACTAAAAAAAATTGGTTTACTAGATTCTAAATTCTTTATTATATGTGAATTTACAGAATGGTGTCTTAGAGCTAAGAATAAAGGATATAAAATTCTGTATGTTCCTGCTTCTATTATATGGCATAAAATTTCGTCAAGCCTTAATAAAATTCAAACAAGTAATAAGACAGAAGTTTATTACAATTCTAGAAATTGGTTATTGACTATTAAAAAAAATAAAAGTTCTTTGTATTTTCTATGGGTTTTTTTCTTACATTCAACAATTTTTGCATTAATTAGATTAATGAAATATAGTAAACAAAGAAAAGCTAAACTAATTTTAAATTATTATATCGGAACTTGGCATGCTTTAACTGATAAAACTCCTTTAAAACTTTATCCTTATAAAAGTTAATTTAAATTGGTAAAATAGTTTCTTCTACTTCCTCTTATAATAAATAGCTCCTAGTAAAAAGAAATATCTACTTAAAATTGTGGACAAAGCTACTCCAAGGGTTATTGCAATTTCCCCATAAATTTTTAATAAAGATATTGAGCCTAAATTCAAAAGAATATTCATCAAGGTGGAACAAATTAGTAATCTCATTATTTCCTTTGATTTTCCTAAAGAGATTAAATAAGAAATATAAACCTGGGTTAAAGGCAAGCTAAATAAAAGAATTGAAAATAATCTTAAAAAAGGAATCATCCCTAAATATTCTTTTCCAAAGATTATTTTTACTATTAAAGGGGTAAAAATAAATATTAAAAAAGATAACATCACAGATAATGGCAAAATTATATTTATAGTTTTTTTAAATCCTTTTTCTAATCTTTTTCCTTTTAATCTGCTAAAAATAGGAAATAAAACTGTTGAAAAAGATAACAATGGGGCAATAGAAAAAATTAAAATAAATGAGGCCTTATAATATCCTATTAGTTCAGCAGAAATAAATCTTCCTAACATAATTATATCAATATTTCCAAAAAAAGCTTCTGTGAAGATAGTTGCAGATAAAGGTAATATAAAGAGAATTAATTTTATTTTTTCTTTTTTAGAAATTAATTGATTTTTAGTTTTAAGGAATTTTATTTTATTTTTTGTTAAAATCCATAAGAAAATTAATGCGAAAAAATAAGTTAAAGCAATAATAGCTACTATCCAAAAAAGGTTTATCTCTTGAGACAAAGATTTTTTTAATATAAATAATATAAATAAAGGTGCTAAAACAAACCTAATTATTTGAGAGAAGATTTCCTTATAAAAAATTTCTTTAAATTTATTTAGAGAATGTAAAATAGATTGAATAAAAGTTATTAATGAGAAAAAAATCAAATATAATGTTCCTGCTAAAAGCGCTAAAAAAATTGGTTTTTGATAATAGTTTTGTGCTAAAAATTTGGAAGATAATGCTAAAAATATAATTAAAATTCCTAATAATAAAATTCTTAATTTAAATAAATAGGTTAAATATGCTTTAGCTTTTTGATCTTTATTCTGAGAAATATACTTTGAAACAAATACAACTATTGCAGAACTTATTCCTAAATCTGTGAGACTAATAAAAATAAAAATTGTTGAAAGAGCTAAACTATATAGACCGAACAATTCAGGCATTAAAATTCTTGCTAAAATAATTGTAAAAATTAGCCCCCCTACTTTTCCTACTAAAGAAGTTAAAAATTGGTATATGCTGTTTTTAATAGCTAATCCAGTATATCCTATAAATTTTCTTTTTTTTAGAGAATTGATAACTTCTAAATAACCTCTTTTTTCAAGCCATTTTTTCATATAATATTGATATTTTTTCCATATAAAAAGTGTGTGTATGTACAATCTAGAAAGTTCTTCTGTTCCATAATATTTTTAAATTTAAATTGGATTTTTTGATGATGATTAATAAGAAGAAATTAATTTTATTAGAAAACAAACATCAAACTGAAGAATATATCAAAAATATTCAGAAGTTTAGAGATTATCTTCCAATCTCATTTGATTTTAATTCTACAGAACTCTTAAAGAAAAATAAAATAAAATTTAAAGAAAGTGAAGAATTTGAAAAAGATTCTGTATATAAGGGAATTTCTACTTCTTCATTTAAATTAACTGAAAGGATCTATGAATATCTTAATCTTGAATATAAGGATATTGAATTACATTCTCTTTTTTACTATCAAATTTATACTTTAATTGCATATTCAAAAAAATGCTCTAAAATCTTAAAGAAAATACTGAAAAAAGAAAGGCCTGAAAAAATTATTGTCTTTAAAAATGTTAAAAAAAGTTTTTATGGAGAAGAAAGTATCTCTTATATAATTAGCAAATTATTTAAGGGAAAAATATATTTTGCACAATATTCTCTTCCAAATAAAGCAAACATTAGAGAGAATCTATTTATTAAAATAGGAGGTAAAGTTCAAAATTTGCATGCAAAAATAAATTTAAAATTAACTAAAAAATCAGACAATAAGATTTTTATTTCTGGGGGGAAGCCTTATTTTAAGTCTATTACAGATAAGTTAGTTAAAAATAAAAAAAATAAAATATTTAACTTTGATTCTGCTTTGAGAAAAAGTTATTTCTCAGGGGGTAAATTTCTTCCTTTTTATGAAATATCTGGACAGAATTCTCCTAGTAAATTTAATTTTGAGAAAGAAATTAGAGATATGCTTGAAAAATTAAATGGCACTAATTTATCTAAACTTGGCCTTGAGAAAGAAATTGAAACTAATTTGAAATTATTTTTACACAATCTTATAAAATTAAATTTTTTTAAGATATTTTTACAAATTAATGAGGTATACTCTTTATTTGAAAAAAGGAAACTTAATCTTATTTTATTAACAGAGGAAGACTCACCTATATCTAAAATTATGATAAGAGTTGCAAATAAATTTAATATTCCCTCTTTAGTTTTTTTGCATGGAATTCCTGCAGGAGAGATTTTATTTGGATCTCCAGAATCAACTTATTTTCTAGTATTTGGGGAAAAAATAAAGATGTGGTCTTTAAAGAATTTTGCTAGGTATAAGAAAACTAAAACTAAAATCAAAACTCTTGGTTGCCCTAGATATGATTCTTTAAAAAGATCTAATAAGAAACCTTTAAAACAAATACTTTATGCAATGGAGGTTGCTCCAAAAATAGAAAGAATTTCAGACACCCATCTAACAGAGAAAAATCAAAAAAATGCTCTAAAAATAATTATTCAAACAGTTAAAAAGAATTTTCCAAAGCATAAATTAATCTTTAAAATAAGGCCTGGATGGGATTTGGCAAAATTACCTGCAATTGTATCTAAAGAAGAAGAATTTGAAAATTATGAAATTATTGAAAGAGCGGATAATGTTAAACTAATGGATGAGTCTGAAATTATTATAATTAATCATACTACAATGGGTCTTGAAGCTCTTTTATTAAAAAAACCTGTTATCTCTGTTTCATTTAAAGAATTAGACCATGTAAATCCTTATAAAAAAACAGGTTTAATAGATATTACTTATAATAGCAATCAATTGAAAGTCGCAATTGAAAAAATATTAAATAAAGAAAATAAAGAAAATAAAATTTTAAGTAATTATATATGTACAGATAGGAAATCTACTGAGAGGGCTATTAATTTTATTAATAATCTTCTAATCTGAAATTATATTTCATAAGGTATTAAAAACCCTAAATCTGAATCTATCTATTACTATGGTTATAATTTATCCCATATAAGCTTAAAAACAAAGAGCTTAATCTAATTCACATGGACAAACTAAAAAAAATATTCAAAAATAAAACTATTCTTATTACAGGTGGTACTGGCTTTCTAGGGCAATCATTAGTAAAAGAACTTTTAAAATATAATGTGAAAAGTATTAGAGTCTTTAGTAGAGATGAGTTTAAACATCATAAGGTTAATCAGAAATTTGGATTAAAATTTTCTGGAGGAATAATTAGACATTTGATTGGAGATGTTAGAGATTATGAAAGATTGAAAAGAGCTATGCAAAATTGTGATATTGTTATCCATGCAGCTGCATTAAAAAGAGTTGATATGATTGAATATAATGTTGCAGAAGCTATAAAAACTAATATAATGGGGACTTTAAATGTTATAAATGCTTCATTAGCAAATAATGTTAAAAAAGTTATTTTTGTTTCTACTGATAAGGCTTGTTCTCCAATAAATAGTTATGGAGCTTGTAAATTTGTTGGAGAAAGGATAATAATTGAAAGTAATTTTAATAAGGGTCTTTCTAAAACTATTTTTTCTTGTGTAAGATATGGAAATGTTATAAGCAGTACAGGATCTGTTATTCCCTTTTTTATAGATAAATTAAAGGCAGGAGAAGTTATTCCCATTACTGATATCACTATGACTCGTTTTTTAATTACTCCTAAACAAGCTGTTAATTTAATTTTTGGAGCTATACAATATGGTACTGGTGGAGAAGTATTTGTGCCTAAATTACCTTCTGTGAATATGGGGGATTTAGCTCACTCATTAAAAAAAGTTTATGGGTTGTCAAATAAAATAAAAATTGTGGGTATACGTCCTGGTGAAAAAATTCATGAACTAATGGTTAATGAAGAGGAAGCTAAAAGAACTTTTGAATTTAAAAATAATTTAATTATAACATCTCAAATTGAAAAATATCAAGAAGAAAAATATGAATATTTAGAAAATAGTAAAAAAGTTGATTTTAAGGAGTATAGTTCTAAAAATTCAATTATAGAAGGGGAAGAATTAAATAATTATATTGAAAAAATTAAGCCTATCTTTGATAAAGAAAAATGAATTTTGGTATAGTCTTAGTAGAAGAAATTTTAAATGGAGAACTTAGTACAAATTCTAAAAATAGATTAAATATGGGAATTAAAATCTTGAAAAAAGGTGTTGTGGATAAATTAATTTTATCTGGGGGGGTTAGAAAAAGGCCTGGATATCAAAAATTTATTGGATCTTCGGAAAGTGCTGCTGAGATAATGAAAATCTATGTTTTGGAAAGGGGGGTTAGAAAAAATCAAATAATTTTGGAAGATTTGTGTGAAGATACTGCAGGTCAATTAATTTTTCTTAAACAAGGAATTCTAGACCCTCGAAAAATTAGAAAAGCAGTTATTATTACAAATGATTATCATGCTCCTAAAGTTAAAAAAGAGATTGACCATATTTTTGGGTCCAAGTATTCCTTTTCACATTTATCTGTTAAATCTAAACTTAGTCTTAGAATAAAAAAGAAATTTGCTGAAAAGAATAGCTTGAAGGAGTTTTATAGAACTTTTAATGGAATTAATTTTTTATCGGATGGTTCTGTTTTGAAAGCTTTGTTAGATAATCATCCTTTTTATAATCATAATAAAAAATTTTATAAAAAAGAATTAGATAAAATGATTCTTAAAAATTTAATAAAAATTCCTTACTCTAAACAAACAATTGATAAAAGAGATTTAATAGAAGTTATGGAAACTCTAAAAAATAATTTTATAACTACAGGCCCAAAAATAAAAGAATTTGAAGAGGGATTTTCTAAATATGTTGGTGCTAAATATTCTGTTGCAGTTTCTAGTGGAACTGCTGCTCTTCATTTAGCTTGTCTTGCTGTCGGGCTTAAAAAAGGAGAAGAATTAATTACTTCTCCGATGACTTTTGCAGCCTCAGCAAATTGTGCATTATACTGTGATGCTAAACCTGTTTTTGCAGATATAAATGACCAGGGTTTAATTAATGAAAAAGAAATCGAAAAAAAGATTACTAAAAAAACAAAAATAATTATTCCTGTCCATTACACAGGACTTCCATGTAATATGGAAAAAATTAATAAAATTGCAAGAAAACGCAACTTAGTTGTTATTGAAGATGCTTGTCATGCTTTAGGTTCTAGATATAAAAATTCTAAAATAGGGGATTGTAAATATTCTGATATGAGTGTTTTTAGTTTTCATCCTGTAAAACACATTACAACAGGAGAAGGGGGAATGATAACTACTAATTCAAAAAAATTATATGAAAAGTTAATAGCCTTAAGAACTCATGGAATCACAAACACTGGAAAAGATAAAGGTGCATGGTATTATGAAATGCATGATTTAGGATTTAATTATAGATTGACAGATATTCAATGTGCATTGGGAATTAATCAACTTAGAAAAATTAAAAAATTTGTTGAAAAAAGAAGAGCTATTGTGGGGAGATATAATAGCTTGTTTAAAAATCATAAAAATATTGAAATTATTAGAGAAAATGGGGATCAATTTAATTCTCATCATTTATATGTGATTAAATTAAAAAATGTAAAAATAAGAAAAGAACTATATGAATATTTAAAAAAGAAAAATATTTTTTGTCAAATTCATTATATCCCTATTTATTGGCATCCTTATTATCAAAAATTAGGATATAAAAAAGGGATTTGCCCAGAATCTGAAAAATTTTATAATAAGATTTTGAGTATTCCTGCTTATCCTAAACTAAGTGAAGAAGAACAAAATTATGTTATTGAAAAAATTAATAGTTTTTTTAGAAAAGAGTAATTATCTTAATTTGATTATTTCCAGTATCTACAACATATAATTTATTTTCTTTTATCTTTGCATCATAACCTTGATTAAATCCTGTTGCAAGAATTTCTATAAATATGCCTTCCTCTGAGAATCTTTGAACTCTATTTCCATTAAATTCCAAAATAATAAGATCTCCATTTTCAGCTATATCTAAAGATACTGGTGTGTTAAATGCGCCTGGTAATGAAGAAGATACTGCTATTCCTTCTTTTTCCCAACCATATGTGAGAGATCCATCTTCTTTTGCGCCAATCCATCCTATAAATCTTCCATTGCTTGAGAATTTTTGGATCCTATTGTTCCACGTATCTGCAACATATATAGAACCATCTGAACCAATATTAGCCATATGTAATCTATCAAAACCTCCTGGAAGATTAGATACGCTTGTGGGTATTAATTCTGATTCCCATTCATTTGTTAAAGTGCCATCTTCTTTTGCACCAATCCATCCTATAAATCTCCCTTGTTTTGAAAACTTCATTAAAGCATTTGAGCCATAATCTGAAACATATAAATTTTTATCTTTATCAAAATACGAGGTAGCAGGACCTTTTAGATAATCTTCTCCTACAAATGTTGAAATAAAATTTCCTTGTTTTGAAAATTTTTGTACTTTTTTATTTCCAAAATCTGTTATATACATCTTATCTTCAGAATCAAAATCTACAGAATGAGGATTTTTCAAGATAGCTTCATTTTGAGGGTTTACATTTTTTACAAGATTTAAATTTTTATCATATATTAACATACTATGGCCTCCAAAATCTGTTATATACATCTTATCTTCAGAATCTAAAGTTAATCCAAATGGCCTAGTAAAACCAGAAATTATTTTCATATTTCCTTCTTCTATTATTTGAAAATCTATATTTTGAATTTCTTCTTGATTTTCATCTAATTTCATATTATTAATACTAAAAAAGATCAGAATTATAAATACAAGTATTGCTAAATTTATAATAGGTGGATATTTATTTTTCTTCATTTCTAATATTCTAATATTAATGATTAATATTTATTAAATATGTGTTTTACTCTTCATCTTCATCCCAAAGATTATCTTTAACCCATTCTCCTTTTTCATTTTTCCACCAAACATTAGGATCTCTAAAAGTATCTGCAATTTTATCAAATTCTTCTTCTGTTATACCCACATATTTTATCCATCTTTGAATATCTTTTGATTTTACATGATCATATTGTTTTACTTTTTCTATTCCCTCTTCTCTAGTCATGTGTCCTGCACGAATATCTTTGCATGAATGGTCTGTTCCTCTTCCATATCCAAATTTAATATATTTCATATAATCATGTGCACCGTTTTCATGCATATCATCTAAATTAGAAAACTGCCTATATGTTCTTTCAAAAGGTTCATCAGAAGTTTCCCAACCATATTCTTTCATCATTTTTTTAGCATGAACATTTGCATCCCAGGGCACAAACATTCCTAAATAAATCCCTCGAACATCTAGTTCTTCTAATTCTTCGTCTGTAGGATATTTTGCCCATAAAACATCTTGCTTTGTAATGCCTAATTCTTCGTCAACCATATCAAACCAATCATAGCCTCTACAAGCATGTTCTGTCCTATATTTTCTAGTCATTTCAATCATATCATTCATAGAATACATGCCCCCCAAATCTGTATATCCATGTTCTCCCCAAATTATTAAAGGAATTTTCATTTTAACTGCAATCTGAACAGGGTATGTAAAAATACCACAATGATTGTGCCAATTCATATCTCCCATTAATTTAAAACATTTTAAATTTAATTTTTTAAGAATTTCTTCACTTGGTTTAAAAATAATATGGTCCACATTGAAAACTTTCCTCATTCTTGCTAAATTTCTTTCTGCAACATCAATATAATTATTTCCATGGTATGTTACAAGAAGTGGTCTTAAACCTAAAACTTTTGTTACAAAATATGTTTGAAAATAACTATCTTTCCCCCCACTAACAGGAATCAGACAATCATAATTACTTCCATCCTTAGATCTATATTTTTCTGCTATTTTTTTTAATAGTTCTAATCTTTTATCCCAATCAATATCTCTTTTTTGCTCACTTGCTTTACATCCACTACATTTTCCATTTTCGTCAAAAGCTAAAGGAACTGCTGATGAACTAGGATATACACATTTTTTGCAATACTTCATTTTGGGTGGTCTTTTTTCCATAATATTAAAGGGATTAATTTTGTACTTTTATAATTTTCCTAATTGGAATTCCTGCCTTTTCTAATGTTTTTTTAGCTCTTATCACAGAATTTTCAGTATAATTGAATATATTGCCAGCAGCTACAGCACTTGCTTTTCCTTCTTTAATTCCCTCTACAAAATGCTCAAATACTCCAACACCTCCACAAGCAATTACAGGAATTTTAACAGCTTCTGACACAGATTTTACCAATTCTAAATCATAACCTTCTGAGGTTCCATCTCTATCTATAGAATTAAGAAAAATTTCTCCTGCACCTAATTTTTCAACTTCTTGTGCCCAAATAAGTGGGTCTTTTCCTGTTTGTTTTTTTCCATGTTCACTATAAACCTCATATTCTTTTTTATTATTTAATTTAACATCTATTCCTACTACAATGCATTGGCTTCCAAATTTTTTTGCACTTTCTGTTATGAAAGATGGCTTATCAATTGCAATTGTATTTACTAAAACTTTGTCAGCTCCTTTATTTAATATTTCTTTTATTTGTTCTATTGTTTTTATATTGCCTCCAAAAGTTAAAGGAATAAAACATGTTTTAGCTACCTCTGTAATAATTTCATAAATATTGGACATTCTTTTAAATTTCATATCATCTCTTCTTAAATCATGACTAGAATCTTCACTTATATCAATATAAATTAATTCATCTGCAGACCAAGAATTTATTCTTTCTACTTGGTGTATGGGGTTTCCTAATAATTGGTGATATGAAAACTTTTCACTTCTTACTAGAATTCCATTTTTTAAAAACAAACAAGGAATTAATCTTTTTTTTAACATTTTTATTAATTTATTTGGCTAAACTTTTTTAAAATTTCTAAACCTTCTGTCTGACTTTTTTCTGGATGAAATTGTGTTGCAAATATGTTTTCTTTTTGGATTGATGCACAAAAATCAATTCCATAATTACAAGTTCCATTTATGATCTCTTTATTTATGGGTTTTAAATAAAAGCTATGAACAAAATAAAAAGTCTGAACTTTATCTCCTCCTTGGAATAATTCTGAGTTTAAATCACATTTTACATCATTCCAACCTATATGGGGAATTCTTAAATTTTCTTTATCAAATTTGAATTTAACAACTTCTGCATCTATCCATCCTAAACCTTGATGTTCTCCGTTTTCATAGCTTTTTTTACATATTAATTGCATTCCTAAACAAATTCCTAATAAAGGTTTTTTCTTAACTAATACTTCTTCATTTAACACTCCTATCAGACCAAATTTGTCTAAATTTTTCATTCCTTCTTCAAATGCCCCTACTCCTGGAAGAATTAACTTGTCTGCTTTTTTTATTTCTTCTATATTATTTGAAATTTTTGCTTTAATTTTAAGTAATTTAAGAGCATTAAGAATAGAGGTTAAATTTCCTAAGCCATAATCAATAATTAATATGGTCATCTGAATTTTAGTACAATAAACCTTATAAAGTTTAAGAAACAGTCTTTCAAATACAATATGTCTAACAAAATTGGGATTATAATTCAAGCAAGAGTTGGCTCTACAAGGCTTCCGAATAAAGTTTTAATGGATATTTCTGGCCAACCTCTTTTAAAACATGTTGTTGAAAGATGTAAACTAGCTAATGTTGACGATGTGATTGTTGCAACCTCTACAAATCTGGAAAATGATGCTATTGAAGAATTTTGTAAAGAAAATGGATATTCTTATTTTCGAGGTTCTGAAAATAATGTTTTAGATAGATTTTATCAAACAGCTAAAAAATTTAATTTGGATGCAATTATCAGAGTCACTGGTGATTGTCCTTTAATTTCTCCAGGAGTTATTGATTTATTAATTGAAAAATTTAAAGAGGGAAATTTTGATTATGCTAGTAATGCAGCTAAAAGAAGTTTTCCGAGAGGGTTGGATTGTGAAATTTTTAGTTTTAATGCTTTAGAAAAAACACATTATCTTGCAAAGGAACAAAAAGATTGTGAGCATGTTACTCCTTTTATTTATGGAAATCCAGAGATTTTTAAGGTAGGACATTTAATTGCGGATCAAGATTTATATCATCCTGAGATTAGATTATGTGTTGACACTGAAAAAGATTTTGAATTAATTAAAAAAATTTATGATAAATTTAGTGGAGAAGAAATATTGCAAATAAAAAAAGTTTTACAGTTTCTTTTAGAAAATCCTAAATTAATTAAACTTAATCAGGAAGAAGAAATATTGCAACAAAAACAAAATTTAGAAGAAGGTACTAAACAAGAAATAAAAACTAGTGAAAAACTTTTATTAAAAAAAGTGGATACTTCTGATGTTGATTTTTTATTTGATCTTAGAAATAAAGATTATGTTTACAAATATTCTCTAAATCCAAATCCTATTGAATATCAAGAACATCTTACCTGGATAACTCCTGTTTTAAGAGGGGAAGGTAGTAAAAAATTATTATATGTTATAAAATATGAAGATGAACGTGCTGGTCAGGTAAGATTTGATATCTTGGAGGATCATGTTGTTGAAGTTAATATTTCTGTTTTGAAAGAATTTCATGGTAAAGGTATTTCAAATTTTGCATTAGAAGAAGGAATTAGATCTATGAAAGAAAAAGGTTTTGAAAAAGTTCTTGCAGAAGTTTTTGAAGAAAACACTGCTTCTGTTAAATTTTTTGAAAAACAAGGTTTTGAAAAATTGAAAAATGTTAGAGATGGTCTTGGGTTATATGAATATAAAATCTGTGAAGAGGTTATGTTTAAAATAAAGGATAGAGAAATTGGAGGAAGAAAACCTGTATTTATTATTGCAGAACTTTCTGGAAATCATTTACAAGATTTTGATAAGGCAAAAAAATTGATTAGAAAAGCTTATGAAGCGGGTGCAGATGCTATAAAAATTCAGACCTATACTGCAGATACTATTTCTATAAATAAAGAGGGTGTTAAAAAAGAAATTCTAGAAAAACATCACAAGGTAAAAATTGATAATCCTGATTGGAAAGGGAGGAGTTATCATGAATTGTATCAAAAAGTTTATACTCCTTGGGATTGGCATAGAAAACTTGAAAAAATTGCTAATGAATTTGGATTGCCTTTATTTTCTACACCTTTTGATTTTACATCTGTTGATTTTTTAGAAGAACAAAATGTTCCTTTTTACAAGGTTGCTTCATATGACCTTGTTAATATACCTTTAATTAAAAAAATAGCTCAAACAGGAAAACCTGTGATTATGTCTGTTGGAATGGCTACAGAAGAAGAAATTAATGATGCTGTTAATACTTTAAAAGAGAATGGTTGCTCAGATTATTCTTTACTGCATTGTATAAGTTCATATCCTGTTGAAACAAAAGATTTGAATTTAGCAAAAATTCAAGATCTAAAGAAAAAATATGGTTGTGTTGTTGGATTTTCAGATCATTCATTAGATGTAAATGCTCCTGCAATGGCTGTTTCTCTTGGAGCTAAAATAATTGAAAGACATATCACTCTTGGCAGAAATCTTGGGGGACCTGATTCTTCATTTTCTTCAGAGCCTCATGAATTTAAAGATTTTGTTGATAAAGTTAGACAAATTGAAAATTTTGGTAATTTAGATCTTGCTTATGGAAAGGTTAAATACGGTCCTACAAATGATTTTGAGAAGGGGGGAATTTCTGCAAGACCTTCTATTTGGGCTGGAAGGAATATTGCAGAAGGGAAAATTATTAGTGCAGAAGATTTGAAAATTGTTAGGCCTTCTGATGGTTTAAAACCAAAACATTATGAATCTTTAATCGGCAAAAAAGCTAGAGTTAATATTGATAAAGGGATTCCTTTTTCTTTAGATTTAATAGAAAATTAATCTTTCTCAATTCTTTTGATCATTTCTGTGAAAGCAGGTCTTGTGATTAATACTCCTGCTGTTATTCCAATAATTGTTGTTACTGCAAATCCTTTAAGCAAACCTGCTCCTGCCCATAATAGTGGAAGTAATGCAACTAAGGCGGTGAAATAAGCTCCAAGAATAATTGAAAATGCTCTTTTTAATCTTTGTTTAATACTTAACATAAGATCATGTTTTGCTTCGTCTATTACAATTATTTGTTGATCAATTCCAGTTCCAATTGTAGCTAAAATTCCTGCTATACTTGGTAAATCTAAATTCCATTCAATAAGTGAAGCTATTCCTAAAATTATTATTATTTCTGATAAACTTGTGATTAGTAATGCTATTGAAGATTTGAATTTTTTATATCTTATAAAAATTATTATTGCTACAGCTAAAAGTGCTACAAGACCTGCAATTAAAATTGAACTAATAAATTCTTTTCCTAAACTTGGAGAAATTGTATCTAACTTAACTATTTCTAATTGATAAGGTAAACTTCCTGTAATTAAAATTGTCTGTAATTCTTTCATAGAATATTCAGCATTTTCATATGCTTCGTCCTGTGTTAAACCTTGACCTGAACCTGAAATAGAGATTTGAGTTGTTACTCTTCCTTTCAACCCTTCACTAATAAATAAACTATCTACAAGAGCATCGTCTAAAAATAAATCTAAGGGTTTATCTAAATAATTTCCTTGAGCTGTTGTGTTTATTCCTAAATCATCTGTGATATCTGCATGTCTTTGGGCAGCGTGTTCACTTAAAAAAATTGAAAATCTGAAATTGCAAAAATAACTTCCATCATTTGAAGGGTTACAACTTTCTATATATGCGCATGTAGCATCATTTCTACAAACAGATGCAATATCTCTTTCACCACCTATGAAAACAGTTTCATTTCCTATTTTAGCTTCAAACTTTCCTTGTTTTTCTATTAAGTCTTGTAAATCTTTAGGAGTTGCTCCTGCAACTTCCACAAGCATAAAATTATTTCCTTCTAAATCTGAAACAGGAACTATCTTCACATCTGAAATTCCATATACATTTATTCTATTACTTGTGATTGCTACTAAATCATTTATTTCAGAATTAGATAGTTCTTTATCTTTTGCTTGAATTAAGGCTCTAGCTCCTCCTGCTAAATCTAATCCTAATTTAACATTGGTGTTAGGTATTTCGGAAACAGTTATATCTGGAGGTGAATTTGAAAATAAAATTACTTCTATTTCATCTGTTACTATTGTTGTTTTTTCACTTTGATTTGTTAAATGTTTAGTAATATATACTTGAGAAAAATCTTCTAAATCTTCTATAATAATTCCATCTATTTCTGTGATTATTTGACCTTGCCTTAATCCTTGATCAAATGCTGTTGAGTTTTTTTCTACACTTGTTATTAACACTCCGTCTTGCATAAAAGTTGGTGGAAGTCCAAATAAAGATATTAATGAGAATAATACTACAATTATTAGTAACCAAATTTTCCAATTTAATTTTGTTTTCATTTTTTACTTTTAATATACCATTTAAGTATTGACACATTGGTTATCCAAGTGTTTAAAATATCAAATCCTAATCCTATTGCAAGTATTGTGAAAATTTGAGTTAACACAATTGAGAAAGACCTTACAACAAATAATGCTAAAAGAACTGCTAATAGAGAAGTTAGGGTCATTGTTATTCCTGTTTTAAATGCACCATAAATCTTAGAATTTACAGAGGCTCCATGTCTTTTTAATAATCTTGTTGTCAATAAAATATCTGTATCAACAGAATAACCTATTAACATTAGGAAAGCTACAATGCCTGCTGTTGACATTTTCATGCCAATCAAATCAACAAATACTAAAGTCATTAAAATATCTGCAAAAGCTGAAATAATAACAGCTGTACTTGGAATAAGTGTTCTAAAGAGTATAAACACAACAATAGCCATAAAAATAAATGCAAATAAAATTGCTATAAGTAACTGGCTGTAAAAACTTTCACTTAAAGAAGAACCTGTGAAAACAAAATCTGAATTTGTTCCAGGTATAAGCTCGTAACCTAAAAAATCTTCTAAAACTTGTTTTGTATAATCTTTATCAGATCTTGTTTCAATTTCCAAAGAAATTTGTTCTCGCGTGATTAAATCATATGCTTGTCTTATACTTACATCTTCTAATTGAGATGAAATTGCTAATTCTAATTCTTCTGCATTTACAGAATCATAAATAGTAACAGAGGTTCCCCCTGTTAAGGAAACATCTTTGTACATGAAATCTCCGTTATTTGAATAAAATACTCCAAGATAAATAAATGAAAATACCAAAAGAATTGCTGGAATTAATAATAGCAATTTGTAGTTCTTATCATGAAAGTTTGATATTTTTGTTTTCATTTGAGTGATATGCGCGGGCCGGGATTCGAACCCGGGTCATTTGGTCTCTTCAGTTCAAAAACCCTGGAAGCCAAAGATACTGCCACTATACTACCCACGCTTAAGAGTTCTTTATATTAACCCTTCTTTAAAATAGTAGCCCAAAATTGTTTAATAAAGTTTACTCTTTTGGTGAAACGCCCCCGATAGGATTCGAACCTACGACTTCTTCCTTAGGAGGGAAGCACTCTATCCAGCTGAGCTACAGGGGCAACCAAGACACCTACGGTTTCTTTGGTGTGATCTTCCCTTTAAAAAAGGAGAAAATAAACCAGTGAAAACTCAAAAGTGTCAAGACAAGTGCAGGAGAAAGGATTCGAACCTTCGTAGGCACTAAGCCAACAGATTTTGAGTCTGCCCCGTTTGACCACTCCGGCACTCCTGCATAAAAATACAAGAATTACTTATTTTAAAAAGATATCTTTAATGAAAATACTGAAAAAATATCAAAAGTGAATTATAATAAAAAACTCTTAACTAAAACTGCGCCTAGAGTAAATTGTGCTATATTATCAAACCTTCTTAGTTTAAAAAAACTATTTCAAATTTTTAGAAAAAATAGCTAAATCCTTTTTCAAAGATTCTATTGATTTATTAAAAATATCTTCTACACTTAATTGGCCAAAAGATTCGATTGTAACTACTAGTTCATTTGTAGGAAGAATCTTTATCAAATCTTTTCCATGTTTTGCAGATTCTTGAATACATTCTTCAACAACATTAGATTTATCTAAATTATCTACATACATTTTATTATTTTCAGATTGCATAACTTGAGATTTGCATTTTTCTGTGATTTCTTTTGGACAACTTTTATCTATTTTGATTTCATTAAGATTTCTATAGAAAATAATTCCTGGAGAAAACTTAGCATGATCTTTTCCTCTTCCTAATTTTGCTGTAGCTGCTAATTTTAATTCTTGGCCTTTATTTAATAAAGTTATTAGAATTTTATCATATACAACTCCTTTTCCACCTTGTAATTCGCCTGCATATACCATTCCTTCTTTTTTAGAAGCTAATTTGAAACTTACTTTTGATTTTTCTTTCATCGCCTTATCAAATTTTAAAGGAATTAGCCCTATTCTGTGGGCAATTGTTTCATCATATAATGGAGAGTCATTTTTTTCAATTTCCACTTCATCAATAGCTGGAATTAAAATATTTCCCATTGATCTTCTTATAGAATTTGCTAAATTTTCAGAGATTTCTGTTGTAAAAGAGATTGTATTTTCTTTTTTTTCGATTAGTTTCATTTTAAAATATCAAAAAAGAGGTATTTAAACCCTTCTTCCACGTCTTCCTCCTTTTTTCTTTGGTCCTCCCCTAGGGATTCGTGTGTTATCTAAAATATTTAAAATTTTAAAACCATCTCTGGTTAAACTCTTGATAATTGCTTGTGAACCTGGTCCAGGTGCAGGATTTCTTGTTTTAGCTCTTACTCTAACATATAGTGATCTTATGCCTAAATCTTTTATTTCTTCGGCAACTCTTTTTGCAATAAACATTCCAATTGTAGGGTTTGCTTTAAGTCTTGAATGCTTTGTTACCATTCCCCCTGTAACTTTTGAGATTGTTCTTCCTGACATGTCTGTAACGTGAACAATAGTATTATTGAAAGAAGTATAAATATGTAAAATTGCTTCATATTCTTTTTTCTTTTTTACTTCTTTAGGTTTTGATTCTTCTTTTGATTTTTTTTCTACAACAGGTTCTTCTTTAACTTCTTCTGTTGTTTCTTTTTTTATTTTTTCTTCTTTAATTTCTTTTGCCATTATTTATTTTCCTCTGGTTTATTTTCTTCAGGTTTACTTTGAGCATCTGGTTCTTCAGATTTTGTTTCTTCTACTTTAGGTTCTTCTGTTTTTTCTATAACAGGTTCTTCTTTAACTTTCTTTTTTGCAACTTTCTTTTTTAATTGAATTTTATCTTCAAGATCTATTGGAACAACATACGAAGGTGCATTTACAACTCCTTTATTTACAAGAACTTTTTTATGAGTTATTAGTTGTCTTGCTTCTTTTGTTGTTTTTGCTAATTTCTTTTTAACTAAAATTGTTTGAAGTCTTCTATCTAAATAACTTTTTTTATCTAAAGATAATACATCTGCTATTGAATCTACTTTTAATCCTATTTTATTTAATCTTATAAAAAATTCTTTTTGGTCAGCTTCTGACGCAGGGATCAATTTCTTTGCTTTTTCTCTTATAGAATTAATCTTTGCATCTGCTTTCCAAAGTTCTTTTTTATTTTTTAAACCATATTCTGTTTTAATTAAAGCTTCTTCGTCAATTCTTGCCTTGTCAAAAGGTCTTTTTGGTTTTGAATATGTTTTATGTTTTCTTTTCATTTTTATTTATTAGTTTTCTTTTTAATTCCTGCTCCTTTAGCTCTATTCTTTCTAAAATTACTTCTTGTTCTTTGACCTCTTAAAGGAAGATTGCTCATGTGTCTATATCCCTTATAGCTTTTTATTTTCTTTAATCTTTTAATATCAAATTCTTTTTGAAGGTCTAAATCACTTCCAACTAAATGTTTATCTTCTCCTGTATCTAAATCAGCTCTTCTGTTTAGAATATATGTTGGTAATTTTGGATTTTTAATAAAATCAGTTATTTTCTTTAATTCTTCATCTGTTAATGAACCTATTTTTCTGGTTTTATCTAATTTTAAAATTAGGCAAATTGCATTGGACAATGTCCAGGAAATCCCTTTTATCCTTGTTAATCCAGGATAAATTTTTGTCTTTCCTTCTATATCTTCAGATAAGATTCTAATCATTCTCTCATCTTGTTGTTTTTGTTCTTGGTCCATCTTAATGTGTAAATAAATTATATCTTTCCAACTCTGTTAATTCTTTAAATATCCTTCTATTAACAGCGATTTCTGGATCTGGAAGATTTTGAATTCTTTTTTTCATATCTGCAAAAGATTTGAATTCTTCATCTTTTCTTTTAGTTATTATTTCATTCATGTGTTTTTTTCCTAAACCTGGAAGTAATTCTATTTGATGAATTCTTTTATTTATTGCTTGGGCTTTATTAAAAAACTCTACAAATTGTACTTCTCTTTCTTTTACAACTTTATCAATAAATTCTTGTAATTGTATTTTGGAGGCTTCTGTTAATTTTTCTTTTAAAAGTCTGCCAGAAATGTAATAAATTTTATCTCGTTTTCCTTCTCCAATATAAACTTTTTCTCCTGCTAACAAATCAATGCCTCTTCTAGGCACAAGCTCTAAAAGAACTAAATTGGTCTCTCCAATTGCTTGAACAATGGGCATCATTTTTCTCTCCAAAGGATATCCATTTGGTAAATATTCTAGAACTATTGCATTTTCTTCTTTTTCCATTTTTTCTATTTGAACTTTTTAATTGTTTCAATAATTTTTTTTGTTTCATCTTCCTCTAAATTAACATCTGAAAATATTTTATTTAAAGCTTCAGTATTTTCTGGAAGTAAATCAATTACTTTACTAATATGCTTTGCATTTATTTTCATTGAACTTATATTTTCTAATTCTTTTCTAAATTCTTTTGCCTTGTCAGGTTTTATTTTTGTAAAATTTTTTATAAATTTTGGTATGTCTGTTTCTTCTGCTTTTTTAACATATTCTGAACATTCTGCCATACTTACAGGTTTACTATCTTTTATCATTTTTATTAATCTCCTTTATTTTTTTTAAATGTATTGGATTTATTAAAAATTTCTTTTCTTTGTTATGATCATTTAATTTAAGAACATAAGATCTTCCTCTTTTACCTTCTATAACTCCTGTTCTACCTTGTAATCTTTCTGGAAAACTTGATTGAAGAGATCTTTCTCTTACAACAGAAGCCTTGTCTCCTTCTTTAAATTCTTGGAAATATTTGCTAAGCTGTAGTTTTCCTCTTGTTCTTATTTTTTTTCTTTTAACCATGAATTACTCAGAAATAATCTATTTAAAAAACTATCTTTTACCTGAAAATTAGAAGTTAATAGAACCTATTTTCAAAAGTATCACTAGGAGTTTCTTGGGGTTCTGTTTGTTTTGAAATAGGCTCTGTATGGCACAAATCTCCTTTCTCACGTGCGTTTTCCATATTTGTTACAATTGCATTAAACATCTTTTCTCCCCATACTCCTTTACCACATCTTTCACAGAAATCAATTACACTATCTTCATTTACTTCTGTAGAACAGTATATACATTTTTTCACCATTTTAAAATATAAAATATCCTCTTTTTTATTGGATTACTAAATTAGATTAGACTGGTTTTTAAATTTTTGTGTGATTTTTTGGGAATTTGGAAAATTATTCATACCTCAAAGCATCTGCAGGTTTTAATTTCGCTGCTTGCATTGCAGGAAGTATTCCTGATAAAGAACCTATTAAGAATGAGAATGCTAAAGCTCCTCCAATTAAGTATAATGGGAATGATGCTCTTAACAAAGGTGTTCCAAGAGCTATTGTGGCAATATATTCTGTTCCTTTTCCTAAACCAACTCCTATTAAAATTCCTATTGCACCTCCTACTAATCCTAGTAATCCTGATTCAAATAAGAAAATATATCTTATATCTCTATTTCTCGCTCCAACAGCTTTCATTGTTCCTATTTCTTTTGTTCTTTCGATCACAGCTGTATACATTGTATTCATAATACCTATTCCCCCTACAAGTAAAGATATGGCAGCTATACCTACTAAAACTGCTTGTACAACTCCGAAAATTCCTTGGAAGGTTTCTAACATTTGATCTGAGGTTTGAACTGAAAATGTTTCTTGATCTTCTTTTTCATTTCTTGATTGTCTTAATTTTCTTTCAATTGTGTCTGCAACAGTTTTAGGGTCAAAACCAGGTGCTGTTTTTGCCATAATTTGGCTTTCCTCATCTTCGACATTTAAAATTTCTCTTAAAATATCTTTTGTCATGTAAAGAGAACTATCATCTATTGGATTTCCAATTTTTTCTAAAATACCTACAACTTTGAAATCATAACCTTCTATTTCTATTGTGCTTCCAACTTGCATATCTTTATTCCAAATATCTCCATAAACATGGTTATTTCCTACAACAACTTTGAATTTATCTCCTTCTTTAATATTTCTTCCTTCTAAAATATTATATGATTGAATTTCATCTAATAATTCTGTATCTTCTGGATTTGTTCCTATTGCAAAACCAATTCCAGCTTCTCCTTTATATCTTGCTTGGCCTTGCTTGACTAAGAATCCTATTGCCCATTTCACCCCCCTGACATTTTCAATTGTATGTAAGTCATCTCCTGTTAAAATTAAACTAGGACCTGCTGTTCCAGGCGGGCCCATTCCTTTTGGTTGAATAATTATTTTATCACTTCCTAATTTTTCAAATTCTTCTCCAATATAATCTTGTAAACCTTGTCCAAGAGAAATCAAAGCTACAACAGCTGCTATACCTATAAAAATACCAATCATTGTTAACCAACTTCTAAGTTTTCTTCTTTTAAGGTTATTAAAAGCTAATAGAAAATAATCTTTCATTTTAGAATTATGCCTCCATTAAATTTTTTACTAGGAAATTCATTTTCCTTGTCTCCTTGCCTTCCTTCTTTTTCTTTTCTTTAAGTATTTTCTAATAAAATACCATAGAACTAAAATAACAACTACAATATAAATTGTATAATTAGGTTTTTTTGCTAATCCTAATTCTTGAGCACTTTCTAAAGAATAAATATTTAGACTAACTGTTTTTGATAAAATAAATTCTTTGTTTGTTGAATCTCTGAATTTGATTGTAACAGGTAATGTGATTAGGTTTGAACTTGATTCACTAATATAAGCTTTAAAACTTACACTATCAAAATCATCACTATCTACATCTCCTATATATTGTTCTTTTTCAGATAAAAAATTAACACCTGGTGCATCGTTTACACTAAGATATAAAAATTTTACATCTGATAATCCTGAATTAATTATTTTTATTGAAAATTCATTTTCTTGTCCTTTAATTAATGTTGATTCTAATTCTAAAGAAACTTTTAATTCTGGTTGAGCATTTATTGTAACACTTATTAATTCTGATTTAGAAAAAAGTTGACCTTCATTATCTTCATAGGTTATTTGGATTGGAAGCTTGTAAATTCCTGAGCCTGCTGAAGGAATTGCAATTAATTTAAAGGAGAATCTTTCATCATCCCCATCTTTTAGTTTATCTAAGAATCTTTCAGAACTTGATTGAAAGGGTGCGAAGGGAACATCAAAACTGGATAGATCTAATTTAATATTTAAATTATAAATATCATATTCAAAAATATTTTCAATTTCCATATTAATATCTACAATTTCTCCAGGTGCAACTTCTGAAGGGGTGCTTATAACATTTACCACACTTACTGCAGATATTGAAGAAATTATTGCTAATAAGAAAACTATACTTAATGTGATTAAATTATATTGTTTATTCATTTTAAATTGTGGGGTGTAAGAATTTTGCTAAATTTTCTTTTATTCGAATGTTCTTTTTTTTCCGTTCTATTTTTTTTATTTCTCTGTTTAAATCTCCCATTCCAGGAACACCTTCCAAATGATTGTTACATGAAATAGAGCTTCTAACAGTTTTAGTTGGATTTTTTAATCTTTGAATTTTAATTCCCATTTTTTCTGCAATAAAAAAAGCCATGGCACTATATTGTTTATCTTCTTGATATTTTCTTATAAATAATTTTCCTAATTCCCTATCTTCTGTATTATGAAAAGACATGTTTGCTTTTAATGGATAGTCATCTACTAATTTCTTTTTATTAAAAATATTCCAATTTGAATCATAAATCTGATTTCTTACATTTATTCTATTCATTTTATTGTAAATATCTGTCTAATTTAAAGTTTATAAATCTTTGGATTGTGTCACTACTAAATAATTAATTATTTGTATTTCTTTTTTGTCACATTATAATCTACTATTTTTCCATCCTGAATCTTTAGAATCTTGTTGGCATACTTTGTTAAAGCTAAATTATGGGTTACTAGAATAATTGTTTTTCCTTTTTTATTTAAATCTACAAAGAGATTCATAATTTCTTGACCTGTTTTAGTATCTAAATTTCCTGTTGGTTCATCTGCTAAGATCACATCTGGATCATTGGCTAAAGATCTGCCAATTGCAACTCTTTGCCTTTCTCCCCCAGAAAGTTCATTGGGAAGATGTTTTCTTCTATGAGTTAATTTCACCGATTCTACAATCTTCTCAGCTCTTTCTAATCTTTCTTCGCGATCTATTTTTTGGAACATCATTGGAAGAGAAATATTTTCTAAAGTTGTTAATGTGGGAATTAAATTAAATGTTTGAAAAACGAATCCAATTTTTTTTCCTCTTATTTGGGCTAAATCAGATTCTTCTAAATGAGCTATGTCTTCACCTTCAAGATATATTTCTCCTTCTGAAGGTAAATCTAAAGCACCCACCATATTCATCATTGTAGACTTTCCAGAACCGCTTGGACCTATGATTACTACAAAATCTCCTTGATTTATTTTTACATCTACCCCATCTAGAGCCTTGACTATGCTGCTTCCCATGATGTAATGTTTTTTTACATTATCTAACTCAATTATTGTGTTTTCTTTGGCCATTTTAGCTATTTGCCTTAATTTGGTTGATTCTGGAAGATATTTAAATCTTTACATATAGTAAGTTTTAAAAACTAAAATAAAGAAGTATTAACATGATTATACCAATACGTTGCTTTGCATGTGGAAAACCTATAGCTCATTTGTGGGAAGAATTTAAGAAAAGAACAGAAGTTGATGGTGAAGCTAAGAAGAAAGTATTAGATGAATTAGAGTTAACAAGATTTTGCTGTAGATCTATGTTTTTAGGTCAAACAGATTTGATTAACTTAACTGGTAAATTCAAAAAATCTTAATTATTTTATTTTCCAACCAGAGATATGTGCACACTTATCACAGGTTATAGACATTTTATCATTATTTATTCTTACACTTGGCATTTGGTAAGGATGGTAACATTTTTTACAAAAGAGTTTTCTTTTTTCTTTTAAAGGGATTTTATAAGACATTGCTAATTTTTTAATTTTTTTAACATCCTTATAATTTTTTTCTTTCAAATTATTAAAGAAAAATTCTACTCTAGTTTTTGCCTCTGATTTTGATAATTTCTTTTTCATGTTATCAAAAAGATTTGAGGTTTTATAAAAATATAGTTGAAGACAACTTGATGAGTTTGCATCTTTTCGGACACTACCATCACCAACATAGGAGGCTTGACTTCTGGGTTCGGAATGAGACCAGGTATTTCCAACCTATTATGGTTGTCTTCAATTTTGAATAAGATTTCTCATTTATAAAGCTTTTTATACGGTTAATTTATTATTACTTTATGCGGAAGTGCCGGAGTGGTCAAACGGGCTGGATTAAGGCTTCAGTAGCTTAGTGCTTGCGAGGGTTCGAATCCTTTCTTCCGCATTTTCTTTTAAAATACTAACTTTTATAAACCAATAAATACTCAAATTTTTACCTGCGAGTAAATCGCGATAGCGGGAGTTAATACTTCTGTTAAAATCAAAAATGGTTAAAACAAAAACAAAAATTCAAAAACAATTACAGAGAAAAAGAAATCCTGAGTTAGTAAAAACTATTTTAGCTGCAAAGAAACAAGATAAATGGGTGGAAATTGCTAGTATTCTTACAGGTTCAAAAAGAAAAAAAGTTAATAAAAATATTAATGAAATTGAAAAAGAGTTTAAAGCTTCTGAAACAATTGTTATTCCAGGCAAGGTTCTTTCAATGGGTGAACCTACAAAGAAGATGAAGATTGTTGCTTTGAATTTTTCTGAAAAGGCTAAAGAAAAATTATTAAATTCTAAATGCCAAGTTTCAAGTATATTAGAAGAAATTAAATCAAATCCTAGTGCTAAAGGAATTAAAATTTTAAAATGAAAATAATTGATGGAAAAGGTGCAATCATGGGAAGATTAGCTAGTTATGCTGCTAAAGAACTTTTAAAGGGTGAAGATATTGTTATATTAAATTGTGAGGAGGTTATTATAACTGGTAGTAGAAAAAGTATTGAAAACGATTTCCATGAACAAAGAAGTAGAGTTGGAAGTAGCCAGAAAGGACCTAAACATTCAAAATTAGGATTTAGAATTGTTAAAAGAGTTGTTAGAGGAATGTTGCCAGACCATAGATCTGGAAGAGGAAAAATTGCTTATAAAAAGTTAAAATGTTATAATACTGTTCCAAAAGAATTTGAAGGAAAAGGAAAAATTACAAGTGCTAAACAAAGTAAAAGTAAATTTATTAGAATAAAGGATATTTCAAAATGAAAAAAATAATTACTTCAGGTAAAAGAAAAAGAGCTATTGCAAGAGCTGTGATTGTAACTGGTAGTGGAAATGTTCTGATTAATAATAAACCTCATACTAATTTGCAATTATTTGATAATCTTAAGATTGAAGAACCTTTAAGAATTGCTCAGGAAATTTTAGGAAAGTTGAATTTTGATGTTAGTATAACTGTTAAAGGTGGTGGAGAAAAAGGACAGTTAGAAGCTTCTAGACTTGCTTTGGCAAGAGCTATTGTTGAGTTTTCAAAATCAAAGAAATTGGTTGAAGCATTTACAAGTTATGATAGAGCACTTTTGGTTGCAGATGTAAGAAGAAAGGAAGCTTACAAACCAGGAGATAGTAAAGCTAGAAAACAGAGACAAAGCTCTAAGAGGTAATTAAATAAAAATGAGAAAAAAATGAGTGAAAGAACAGAAGTTTGGATGAGAATCTTTGTTGCTATTATTTCAGGTATTGTTTTAAGTGTTTGGAGATGGTTCATAATAGTACTTATTGTAATAAACTGGATATATACTTTATTTGCTGGCAAAAGATTAAAGGAACTTGCAGAAATGAGTGAAGTTTGGAATACTCAGATGTATGCATATTTAAGATATGTAACATTTGTGACAAATGCAAGACCATTCCCATTCCAAAAATTGACAAAGAATATTAGTAAGTTTACAAAATAAATTTATTTTAAAAGATATCTTCTGTGAGTATTTTTAGAAGATTTTTCTGGACTTGATTTTCTAAATAAATAATTAGCCATAGCATCTGCTAAATTTACTATTTTATAAGTTTTATCAAAGAATGGTCCTGAATTAATACTTATATTTTCTTTTTTAAAATCGGTGTATTTGGGAATTAACTCTCTTGCTGTTTGTTTTTGTGTTAGGGTTATACTTCCATCAATTAAAAGTTTTAATTTGGAATCTTGTGGAAATCTTTTTTTAGCTAATAAACTTGAAATTAATATTCCAACATGTTCATTTTTTGAAATTCTATCAAAATCATTTTCTTCCATAAATAAAAAAGAGTAATCTCTTTGACTAAAATTTCCAAAAAAACCAAGAGAAGGATTTCTTATCTTTTGAAATTTTTGAGTAAGGACATCTTCAAGCCATGACGAAAAAGCTGCAACAAATATTTCTGGATATCTTCCATGATTAGATTCATCAAGCCCCATATAAATGTTGTTTGAAAATTTATCTAAAGATGTTCTTTTTTTCATATTTCCTAAACTCAAAAGTGTTTTAAAAAAATTTATATTTTATATTATCTATTTTATTCCTAATTTTTCAATTTTGTTTTGAACATGATTGAATAATGTTGAAGAAATTATTGGTTGGTGCGTACCTTCATAAATTTGATTATTAAATTTTATTTTTCCAATATATGTAAAGTTAGTGAGAACTTTTTTTAGACCATTTACAGAAAGTCCGTGCTTTGCAGCTAGTTGCCTCAAACTTATATTTGAATTTAGAAATTCTTCATAAATCTCTTGAATTTCTTCGTGGTTTTCTGCAGGAGTGAGTTTTTTATTTTCGATATTATATCCAAAAGCTGCCCGAGACATTAGGTGTCCTTGTATTGCTTTTTTTATCATTCCTTGTTTTTGATATTCTCCCCTGTTTTTTATTTTTTCAAGTTGCTCTCTAAGTTCTTGATTTTCTTTTTTTAATTCTTCTATTTCATTTGTCATTTTTTATGTTTCTTTAAAAGATTTTTTAAATCTCTGTTATTTTTTATTTCAATAAATTTAGAAGAATATTTCTCTGTTAATTCTCTGTGCTTAATATATCCCCTATCAAAATCTTTTTTATAATAATTTTTGGTGGCCTTTAATAATCCTAAATAGTTTTTGAAACCCTGTTTATATCCTAGCTTGCCGAGTTTTTTTTGTTTTTCTCTTTTAAAGGATCGTTTTGTAATTCTCCACAGAAGGGTTTTTTTTGAAATTTTTAATAAGACTACTAAATTTGCTTTTTTAATTCCATAATCTATCCATGTGCTATATACTCCTTCAATAATCCATTCTTTTTTATCACATAAGTGTTTGAACTTCTTTTGTCTATCTTTTTCTTTTCTTTTCTTATTAAATTTTCTTACCCAAAAAATATCATCAAGATCATAATGTTTTATTTTTAACTTTTTAGCTAATTCTTTTGCAAGAGTACTTTTACCACTTCCCACTGTTCCCAAAATATAAATTTTTTTTGGTTTTGTCATTTTAATTTAGCATATCTATTGGAGATTTAATTTTTTTGATTTGTTCTGCAGAAACATGGGTGTATAGTTCTGTTGTTGATAATGAAGCATGGCCTAGTAATTCTTGTATCATTCTTATATCTGTTCCATTTTCAAGAAGATGTGTGGCAAAACTATGTCTAAGAGTATGGCAATGAACATCTTTTTTTAATCCTGCTTTTTGGGCAGAACTTTTAACGATTTTTTGTAAATTTCTTTCTGACATTTTTCCTTTTAATCCTGGAAATAAATATTCTTGGTAATTTTCTTCCTGATGTTGGACTTGCTTTTTTAATTTAGATGCTAAGAATTTTGGGATGTTAAAAATCCTATCTTTTCTTCCCTTTCCTTGCCTCACATGACCTATGTTTTCTTCAAAATCCAATTGATTTGTTTTAAGATTTGTTATTTCAGAAACCCTCATCCCAGAAGCATACATAAATGAAACCATTAGTTTTGATTTTGCTGTTTCTATTGAATTTAAAAGTTGTTTTATTTCTTCTTTTGTTAGAACAACAGGCATTTTTCTTTCTCTTCGTGGACGTTTTATAGATACTGTTAGATCATTTTTTAAAATATTTTGATAGGCATATTTAATCGCTGCTAAAAACAAAATTATTGATGTTGAAGCTTTATCACTTAGGTTTTCTGCAATGTATGATTTAACATCATCTTCTGTTATTTGGTTTGGATCTTTATGAGAAAATTCAAGTAAAGATTTGTTTGCTCTAAGATAATTTCTAATAGTATATTCTGAATTTTTAGAAATTTTTAATTCAATTGTTATTTTGTTAAGAAATTCTTGCTGGTTCATTTTAGTTTGAAATATTTTTTATTAACTAGTTTATTTTTAGTAATATCCCCTATATTACTAACATCTCCCAATAAGATCTGATCTACTTCCAATGTTATCTTTAAGTTCTTTTTTTCTATTTCTTTCTTGAATTCATTAAATTCTTTTTTTGTTTTAAAATTACCCAAACTAACATGGGGGATATATTTTGGCATGTCTGGATTTTTGAATCCTTTTAATGGGCCTGAGTTAAATTTCTTATACAGACTCATTACTTTTCTTTTCCCACTAGAAATTAAAAGATAGAGATAATATTCTTTTGCTGATTTTTGATGCCCTTTTAGAATTATCTTAAATTTTTTCGTTTTATTTATGGTTTCTTTTATGTATTCTAATAGTTTTTTCTTATTTATAGAAAAAGGGTATACTAAGGTTATGTGAGGGCTTGCAACAATTTTTTCTAATTGTTTATTTTTTATGGGAATAATGATGACTTGTTTCATTTTAGTTTTTTTATTAAATATTTACATTCTTCTTTTCTTTGTTTTTTATTTTCTGTCCATTTTTCAATAATAATCCCTTTTTTCCAATCTTGATATCCTCTTTTTTTGTATAAATCTAACAAAAATTTATCCTCTTTCTCGACTGCTAAACCCACTCTAGAATATTTCTTTTTTTTAATTAATTCTTCGCAAAAATTCATTATTTTAGTTGCAACACCCTGCTTTCTATATTTTTCTTTTACATACAGGGTTTCTATGTGGGGGCATTTTCTTAATTTTACATTGCTAGAAGTAGATCCTTTAAATCTTATTTGGACATGTGCTATTGGTTCTTTTCCTCTCCAAGCAATAAGCCAAAGAGAATCTCCTTTTAATTGTTCTTTTAGCTTTTTGCTATGAAGCCCGGGTAAAGAATTATTTTTTAATTGTTCTTCTACTAACTTTTGAATCCAGGGTAAAGAATTATTTTTTAATTGTTCTTCTACTAATTTTAAATCTTTTTTTTCAAGGGGTTTTATTTTCATTCTACACCTAATTTTTTTAAATCTTTGAAAGTTTGTTTATTGTTTTTAAAAAGAACTGTTTTCATTCCAAGTTTTTTTGCAGGTTTGGTATTCCACACTTGGTTATCTATAAACACTGTTTGTTTTGCAGGAAGTTTTAATTTTTTTAATGTTAATTTGTAAATTTTTGGATCTGGTTTTCTTATTCCCACTCTAGAAGAAATAACTACTGCATTAAATTTGTTCATTACTTTATTTGGTGCAAATATTTCTTCTGAAATGTACCATTGGTCTGAAAGTATTGCAATTTTGTATCCTTGTTTTTTTAGTTTAAATGCAAAAGAATATAGTTTTTTATTTTCTTTAAAATTCTTTTTATAGGCTATGGTGTAAAGTTTTTTTAATTTTGATTGGGATGTTTTAAGATTCTTTGCAAAAATCTTTAATACTTTATTTTTAGGTTGTGAGCCTACAATTGATTCTGCATAAATAGTATCTATAGAATCAAAATACTGGTCTATAGAAATTCCTAATTTTTTGGCAACATATTCGTGAACCCCTTTTGCACTTCCATTTCTTCTAATTAAATAACCTGATTTGCTTTCTTGCAGAACACCCCCTATATCAAATATAACTGCTTTTATTTTTGCACCTTTTTTTGCTTTCATTACTACCATATTGTGCGAACTCGTTTAAATAAGTTATGTTTTTATAATGAAGTTTTCTCAAAAATAGATGGAGAAAGTAGTAATACACCATTCTGAGATAGGATTAAAGAAAGGAAACTTTTCATATTTTGAAAGAAAGCTTATGCAAAATATCAGAAGAATCTTAAAGAAAAATGGAATTGAAGTTGTTGAATTAAAAAGGCATGATAAAAGGATCTTTGGAGTATTTGAAGGTGCTAAAGAAACTATTAGGTCTGCACTTATGAATGTTTTTGGAATAAAGTATTTTAGTTTTGTTGAAGAAATTGAAAAAAGTGTTGAATCTATTGAAAAAAAAGTTAGATCTATTCTTGAAAATGTAAAAAAAGAAGGACATCATAAAATTTCTTTTAGTACAAAAAGAGGAGATAAAAAATTTACTGTGAACTCTATTGAATTAAATAAAAAGCTTGGAGAAATTTCTAATTCTCTTGGATTGAAGGTGGATTATAAAAATGCTAATCAAAAGATTTTCATTGAAATTCCTTCTTCTAATACTGTTTATATCTATGGTGAGAAAATTTTAGGTCTTGGTGGTTTGCCTGTTTCAACAGGTGGAAGGGTTTTGTGTTTACTTTCTGGGGGAATTGACTCTCCTGTAGCTACTTGGCTTATGATGAAAAGGGGGTGTAGGGTTGATTTTATTCACTTCCATACTTCGCCTACAAATAAAAAAGGATTTGATTCTAAAATTAAAAAAACAGTTGAAATTTTAAATAAATATCAAATTAAATCAAAATTATATTTAGTCCCTTACTCTTTATACGAAACTTTTATTCAAGGAAATGTTAGTCAAAGATATGATGTAAATTTATTTAAAAATTATATTTTAAAGGTGACTGAGAAACTTGTTGCTGAGAAAAAATATGATGGAATTGTTACAGGAGATAATTTGGCCCAGGTAGCTTCCCAAACAATGTCAAATCTTAAAGCTACAAGTTTAGGAATCTCTGAAATTATTTTTAGACCTTTACTAACATATGATAAACAAGAAATTATTAATCTAGCTCACAAAATTGAAACTTTTGATATCAGCGTTGAGAAGTACAAAGATTGTTGTAGTATAATTGCAAAAAATCCTGCAACAAAAACTAAAACTGAAATATTTGCAAAAATAATTGATGAAACAAAGATTGATGAACTTGTGGAAAAAAGTTTAAAAGAAGTTGAAGAATTTAAAGTTGATTAAAATCTGTGAGAATATTTTTTTAAATCTATTTTTCCTTTTTTTATTTCAACCCCTTCTGCTCTAAGCATTTTAATCTTGTTTCTTGTTCCTGTTGCAAACCCCCCAATACTTCCATCTGACTTAATAACTCTATGACATGCAACTTTGGGAGAATGTGGATTTTTATTCATAGCTGTTCCAACTGCACGATATGCTTTTGATTTGAGTTGCTTTGCAATTGCCTTATAGGTTGTTACTTTTCCGTTTGGAACTTTTCTTAATTGGGTGTAACACTTTTCATTAAATGTTTTTTTCATTTTTTCTTAAGTTCTTTATTATTAATATATAAAATAATAAGTGTAATAATTAGAAAATACCAATCAATTACAATTGCTAAAACTAAACTTACTAAAGCTATTAGAGATAGAATTACAACTTTGATATTTTTAATTGGCATGAAATTAATAAGAAGGGGAGGATTATAAATTATTCTTTGTTAAGAAAAAGAAAACCCTTTTATCAAATAACCTCTTTCTCCATTTAAAGAAAATTTGTATGATTGGTCTATATTTTCTCCAGATAATGTAGTTGAAAAACTTTTTCTTGGAAAGGGTGTTTTAATTCCTAATTTTTCTAACTTTCCCATTGAGACTGATTGTCCAGACAAAATTTTATCTTCGTTGTAATGGTTTTCAACATTATATCTTTCTTGGTGGTTTCCATTTCTTCTTGATAAAATAACAACTTCTATTTGATTGTCTACTTCTCTAGCCATTTTTAGGAAACCATCTTTGCAACAAATTTCTTTATAACCCATTTCATCTAATTGGTCTCCCCTAATTCCTGATTTTATCTTATTGTTCATTTTAAAGTAAAAGAGAAAAACTATTTTTGATTTTTAAAGATTTAGGTTTTAAATTTGCTATTTTCCTAATCTTTAGTAGGTTGTCCTTTTTTTGAAATTAAAATTTTATCTACATAATATTTACTTTTTCCATTGTCAACTAAATGATATTCTTGATTGTATTCTTTTCCATTAAATAAAAGAGTTGCTTTATTCTTACTAATATCTTCAACACTATGAGAAAAATTTATTGGGAATAATTTATTGTGAGGAATTAAATCTCCATTTAAATGTATGGGTAATGTTGTGTCTAAATATTTTATTTCTCTTAATTTATAATTTTCTGGGATTTTTGTCTCAAAAAGGTGAAAATACTCTTTTCCTTTAATAGCTATAATTTCAATTCCAGACTTATTTGAAACATTAAGGGGGTGATATACATCAAGTTCTCCTTGAGAAATCTGACCTTTATTAATCAATTCAAAAAAATTATCTATTGTTACACCCATTTTTATTAAGACAAAACAGCTTTTTTGCTTTTAATATTTGTGCAACTAAAAACTATATTTTCAAAGATTTATTAGTTTGCTACTTCTGAAATCTGGTTGTAATCCAACATAAGTTGGTCGTTGACTTTAGAGAAACCATATGTTTGTATATATTTTCCCTCCACAATTGTGGCTTCTACTTTAGAGTCTCGCTTATAAGTTATAGAAAATCCTTTTTCCATTATTTCTTCTACAGACAAGGTATCTCTACTAGGAAGTTTTTGAAGTGCACATTTAGAATTTTCTATCTTTAATTTGTAAGGGTCTTCAGTTTCTTGTATTTTAAAAATATGGTACCAATCCCCATCATCAAATGCTACTGAATTGATTCTAGAATTGTTAGAAACCTTTAAAGGAGCCCATCTTTGAATATGTTCTATTTTAATTTGGCCTTCTTCATTAAAAAGGCTAGTAAATTTATCTATTGAAATTGGCATTTTTATAATATAAAAACAACTGTTTTGTTTTTAAGATTTATGCCACTAGAAAATATACTAAAAAAATAGAAACTAAAAAATAAAAAAAATAAAAAAAGGAAGATTAACTAAAATAATTCTTTAAGAGTCCAAATTATTAGAATTAACCAGATTAATGTGGGTATCCATGCTTTCTTTAAAATTGAGGATGTTTTCATAATCTTCTTTGCCCAATTGATTGTTTCTGGACCATATGCTGCAAAACTCATTCCTGTTAAAAGAGCTCCTAAAACAATTCCACCCATTATTTGAACGATTGTTAGTGATTGTAATAGATAATAGAATACTATTAATGCTAAAACTAATTCTATGAGCCCTAATACTGCAGGATTTCTATAAAGACTTATTGCAAATTTCATCCATGCTTTCGGATTAAATACTAAAAATAGTAGTTTTATTACAGCTAAAATTGCAAAAACAAGAATGATTATACCTAATGCGTCTAATGTCATTTATTTTTTACCTCCTTTCATATTTATCACTTTTTATTTAAAATAATATAAATTATTGATGCTAACATACCTACTCCAAGTCCTATTAGGGCCCCCGGTCCTGGACTGCCCACAATAAGGCCAATCCCTATACCTATAAATAATCCTGCTCCGGGAAACATTTCTATTGGTGTTTTCTTTTTTTTTCTTGCCACTTTCTTTCCTCTTTTTTAATTGTTATTGGTAGGAAAAAAGCATATATAAGGATTTTGGAGAGATAAATGACTGGAAAAGATATCTTTATAAAGGATTTCTTTCTCAAAATATCAGTACTTGTAGACAAGTTTTGCTTGCTCACGTGCTGAGGAAAAGATAAATGAACGCAGGAGGAAAAATAAATGAGTAAGAAAATATATGTAGGTAATTTGCCCTTTACAGTAGACCTTGCAAAGCTTAAAGAACTTTTTGAATCTTATGGTGAAACAGAAGATGCAGTAGTTATTTCTGATAAGTTTTCAGGTAGATCTAAAGGATTCGGATTTGTTACATTTGTTAACGATGCTGATGCTGATAAAGCAATTGCAGAAATGAATGAGAAAGATGTTGAAGGAAGACCATTGAAAGTTAACGAAGCAAAACCTATGGAAGATAGACCCCCAAGAAGAAACTTCGATAGAAGATAATCTTCACAATTTTTTAATTTTTTTTTAATTTTTATTATTTTTTAGGAATTTATTTAAATTCCTTATTTTTAGTATATTCATGAAAACTTCTGCTTTAATTGCAATCTTTGTATTTTTTATCCTTTTAATAGGTTTTATATTGTATTTTGCATTTTTTATAGAAACTACTGAAAATGTTAGTGATTCTGTTGGATTGAATGAGACTATCTGTATTGTTAATACTTACAACTGTGATGATTTTGAGACACAGGGAGAATCTCAAATGGTTTTAGATGAATGTGGGGCTAATGAAGATATTCATGCTTTAGACAGAGATGGAAATGGTTTAGCTTGTGAGAGTTTGCCTATTTAATTCAAAATCTAATTTATCATCTTTTGGAAGAATAAATCCTTTTTCTTCTAATAAATCTCTCATTTGCTTTCTAAATTTATATTGGTGGACCATCTTATGGTGATTTGGACATAATCCCACCATATTCTCTTCAGAATTATTCTTACTATTTTCATCTAAATGATGCAATTCCACAATATTTGAAAATGCACAAATTATGCATTTTTTTGTAAGTTTTTTGTAATTCTTAAAATCAATGTTATGGCTTTTTTTATAATTTAATTCTTTTGTTCGATCTAAATGAAATACAAAATTATAACACCCCCCACATAAACCCTTAGAATGTAAGAAAATTAATCTCTTGCATCTTTTGCAGATAAACTTTTTTCTTTGCCATGCAATCTTCTTGTAACAGTTATAACAATATCCTTTTCCATGATGCTCTTTTTCTAAATTACAATTTATACAAATTCTTAACATAAACTATTTAATGCTGTTAAACTATATAAAAAGGTGTTGACACTTTTAGAGGGCATTCGCATGGAGAATAAAAGCGTACTTCGGGCATTATACCTTGTGCGAAGTATTTACACATAAAATGATAAAAAGTGGCAAATAAGCGTTTTAGGCGTGTGTTTTTAAAATAGTTGATATAATTGATGATGGGTTGTCATAAATTTTGCTGGGATTTTTTTTTTAATTTTTATTTTGGTGTGGGTGTGTGCACTTAGGTTAGGTTAATTATTTATCTCCAACAATATTTAGCCAGGAATAATTTTTAATTAAAGGGTCAGAATTCTCAAATTTTTTTAAATCTTCTGAATAGATTATTAATTTTATAGGTTGGAATGTGGATATGCCTAAAAATTCTTGATAAGTTAAATCTTCTTTTGAAAAACAATAAAAAAAAGTATTAAATTTTTTTCTTTTATGACTTTCTTTAAGTTCTTGACCTAATAACTTACTTAATGTATTTTTCTCTAATTTAGATAGTTCTTGTTTAAAATTAATTAAATATTCTGGGGGGGTGTTAAGAAGTTCTTTTGTAAATTTTTGTTTTTTTGTCATTTTATTGAGTTGTATTTGGATAAAATGGTTCAACCCATGAAAAAAGGTCACAGATATTTGCATTTTCTTGGAAAGAATTGTATTCTGATGGTGGAATTCTTAATTTGTGGGGTTGAAATTTGGTGATGAGGTTTAATGTTTTTTGATTTACGTTGTGAAGATCTAAATAATATTTATGTTGATTCTTTGATTTCCTATAATTTACTTGTGGATCTTCTAAATCTTTTTCTAATTCCTTAAGAGTCGCTGTTGTTAATTTATGTTTTGTTACTAATATTGCACATATGCCCATTATAATGGGGGGTTGCTTTCTTTTTAAGGATTTATGTGATTATAGTATAAAATGTGGTTTTTTATTATTAATTTTTGTTTGGGGGTGGTGTGTGCACTTAGGTTAGGTTTGTATAAGGCTGTTTGTTGCTGTTTGCACAGCTGTTTGTGGGTGTTTTTTTGCATAAACAGGTGTTTTTGGGGTGTTTAAACAGCTGTTTGTGGGTGTTTTTTTGAGGTGGTTTTTTTAGGTACTTTAGGGTGTTTTTTTGATTTTTAGCGTCGAAAGAGCAAAAGTTTTTAAAGGTGGTTTTGTAAGATATATTTATGTTTGGTTGGATTTTTAAGAAAAAAGAGGTTGCAAGTATAAAAAAAGAGACTAAACAGGGTTTTGAAAGTGTTAAAAAAGACATGAATTCTATTGGTGAGTGGATTAAACACCTTAATTCTGAAAAAGATTCACAAAAAGAAGAGCTTAGAGAGGTTAAAGAGATTTTATCGTCGATAAATGAAGAGATAGAAGGTATCAAAAATATTGTTTCAATCATGGGAGAAATCAAAAAACCAGGGCTGTTTGAAAAAAACAAACAGCTGTTCAAACAGCAAACAGCTGTTTATGCTGTGCAAACAGCTGTTCAAACAGGTGTTCAAACACCAAATTTAGGGCTATTTTCATTAACTGAAAGAGCAATTATTTGGGTGTTATTAAATACAGATATGAAATTGAGCTTTGAGGATATTGGATCTATCTTAGGTAAAGAGAAAGCCACCATAAGAGGCCAAATTAACCACATAAAACAGAAAAGTGAGGTAATAGAGGAAATAATAGAGAAAAATGGTAAAAAAAGGGTGTTTATACCTGAAAATATAAAGAAAATCATGTTAAAAAAGGCGAAAGTGAGAGTTGAGGATAAGGGGAAAGCCAAAAAAACGAAAAAAGCTGTAAAAAAAGCATTAAAAGTTAATTCAAAAGCAAAGAAGTGAGTGTTAAATTGAATATATTCTAAATAAGGAAAGTGAGGTATATAGTTATTCGGTAAGGAGAATGTCTCTTTTTAGAGATCTCTTAGTTGTAGAATTGTTGAAAGACTTGCTATTTCTTTCAAATGTTTAGAAATAGAGAGTTCTATTATTTTGTTCTTTATTTTGTTTTTCTCGATGGGAATGCCTTTTTTTATAAGCCTCCCAATATAATCTCTTATAGAGCTTTCTGTGAGGTTTAATCTCTCTGCTATGATCTTATAATTAGGTTTTCCTTGTTCTTCTTCTATTTGATAGAGGGTTGAGAAAACTAATATTTCTTTTTCTGTTAATCTTTTGAATTTTAATCTTATTTCTTTTTTTATATTGTCTAATTTTTCTAAGACTTGGGTAACATCTTCAAAGGAATTTTTAGGATTTTTTGATTGATTTGTGAAAATAGGGGTATTTGCAGCTATTTTAGAGCTTTTTTGAAGGTATTTGTCTGTCTGTCTGTCTGTCTGTCTGTCTGTTGGAACCCCTTGATTTCCAGTGGAAATAGGCAGATTTTGGGGTTTTAGGGCCTTAAAATCACTATTATGTGTCGTATTGTGTGTTGGATCTACATTATTTTTAGGTTTATGTGTTGGAGTCTTATTAGCTAGTTTTTGGTCTAATTTCCTCATTATTTCACATATTTCTATCAAATTTTGGTTTATATCTTGTATTTTTTGTTTGTTTTCAGCTGATTCTTTTTTTAGAAAATCAATATCTTGTTTAACTTTATTAAAAGCATGTTTAATCTCTTCCATTTGTAATCTAAATTTAAGGAGTATAAAAACATTCAGCTAATAGAATATATCATAATTAGAAATATGATTCTTAAAGCTCATGTTAAGATTAGAATTATAATGAGTTTAGTTGATTATTGCTATAGACTTGGTAAACAGTGTCTGAGAGTTTCCATCTTGTTCTTTTAAGATATTTAATTCCTTGTGGATTTTTGTCTATATCAATTACTAATTTCTTTTTCTTTAACTCTAATAATAATTCTTTTACAAATTCTTGATCTCTTGCTATCTCTGAGCTAATATGAGATATAAAAACTGGTTTAGGGGAAGCATGGTATAATGATGCTAGAATTTGTTCTGCGATTTTTTCTCTTTTTTTTGTTGAGATCTTCATTATGGTTTTAATGAAGTGGTTTTTTTAAAGGTTTTTAGAAATGGTTGTTAATTTATCTAGCTAGGTCTTCCAGGATAAATATATGAATGGTATAAAACATTTCCAAGAAGAATCATGGACCAGGCATCATCTTTTTTGTTTAAACAAGATTGTTTATATTCAACCCATTTTTCTTTTAATTCTTTACTATTATGTGGATTTTTTATTTCTTTGTTAGCATTATTTGCAATATAATTAAATCCATAATGGTTTGTGGTTACTGCTGTTGTGGCTAATGCTGTTATAGTAATAGAAGTTATTAAAAGATTTTTAATTAATTTAGAACCCATTGTTTTGTAAATTAACTAGAATTATTTATCTTGGGGTTTTACACTTGGGAGGGGGATGTGGAAAGGTAAATTCATCTCCTCTTCTAATTGTAGTGCTTTTACACTTGATTTTGCTAAAATTAAATTAAATAATGATCCTTGAAACTCTTCAGGCATTTTTTTTGAGTCCCATTCTTTTAATACTTTCTTAGCTACTTTTGGTTCTAAACTTACCATAATAGCTCCTTGAAGGTCTACTTCTGCGTAATCTGGGCTATAGCTCACCTTATATGCAAACTTTATACCTAGAACATCTTCTTTTGATTTTAACATAGCTACTTTAACAGCTTTTATTTCAGACACATTAATATTTGTGCTTACTTTGGTTTCTGCAGGTTTCTCGCCTAATTTTTCTACACTTATTTTGTTAAAGTTAAATCCCAATAATTTCATTTTATTTTGGTTATATTTATGATATTTTTATTATATTTTAGTTTATAAATATTTGTTTACTAAAATTCTTTTAAATTAAGTCTTCTTCAGATACAATTACAAAGTCGCCTATAGCAATTATTGCGTTATAAGGAATTAATAATTCATTTGTATTTGTTCTTTCTAAATTTAGATTTCTAGTATATGGTGTTACATCTTTTACAACGATGTTTATTAGCTCTCCTGATTTTGTTTCAAAAGTAATATCTTTAACAAATCCTAATCTTTTTCCTTCTCTAGTTACTATCATCTTGCCTAGAAGAGATCGGAATGGTGCTTTTTCTAAAGTCATGCTGTCAAAAGAGGAAAATTCTTTATAAACTTTTCTGTGAATTTAAATAGATTTTCCAGAATATAAATTAAAATAGAAAGGGGTGTTGAAAATCAATTTTGAAGTTTTTCTATGTGGGTTTTAAAATCTCTTTCATATTCTATAGCAGATCTATTATCAGGTATAACTGTTCTTCCAATTACTCCTTTATTTCTTTCAGGAATATAAGATGTTTTTATTTTTGAGTTCCATGCACCCACACCCCAATTATCAAACACCATATACCCTTTAGTAAGTTTTTTAGAAGTTCTGGTAATTGAAACAAAATTGTCTTGTTCACTAGCTAATTTTTCGAGAGGTTCACAATTTACAGAATCAGGAATTATTGCTGAAATAACTACTCTGCTATTTGGTCTAAAATAGTCATGTCCTTTAGCAGCATTTGTAAGTTCTCTTTGAATTGCCACATTATTCATAAAAACCTCATCATACCCATAGATAAGTAATTGTTTTTGTGTTTTCATAATTCTTATTGCAGCATCCATAAAATATACTTCTTCAGGTTCTGAATTATCTGAGGCTCTTTGTTCCTTACGTTTTTGAGATTTTTTAGAAAATTCTTGATATATATCAGAGAAAAGTAAAATAGGATTAATAATGAATTTTAAAGGTATATTTTTGTTTGAGATCATTATCTAATTATCAACTATTATTAATATATAAATTTTTATATTTTTTTATAATATCTTCTAATATTTCTTTTGCTCCCCCACCCCTTGGTTTCGTATAGAAGTATTTAAAAAGAAAAAACTGATTTTTTATTTTTTATTTTTTAGTTATAAATATTTATATTATATAGTATATAGATAGTAGTAGTAGTAGTAGTAGTGTTAGAGAAGAAAGAATAGAAAAAGGTGGGTGTGATAATAGAAAATAAAGAATAAGGAAAGAAAGAATAAAATAGTAAATAAAATAATAAAATAAATAATATAAGAATTAAGAAAATATAATAGATATTAATAATAATAGTTTAATAATTAGAATATTATATAATTGTAGATTATTGTTTTCCATAAGAAATATAGGCGTACTTCTTTTTTAGTAGTCATAAGTCTTTATATAATAAATTAATTTTTTTCCGTTGTAAGAAATAAAATATATAGATTTTCCATAGGAAATCATCGTGTGGGTGTATTATGTATTTTATAGAATATAAAGCCTTAAATAAACAAGACAATTTTAAAATAAAATGGGAATAGGATTACAAAAAATATTTGATTCTTTTGATAAAAGAGGAATTTTCAAGAATAAAGAGATTTTACAAACAAGATATAAACCTGACAATATTCCCCATAGATCTGAACAAATAAGGCAGATGGCTTCTATATTAGCACCTGTTTTGAGGGGGGAGAGAACTAGTAATTTATTTTTATATGGTAAAACAGGAACAGGTAAAACACTTTCTATTCAATTTGTTAGTAATGAAATTCTAAAGAGAGTTAAAAAGGATCAAGATTTCAAATTAAAAATAAAATATCTTAATTGTAAATTAAAAAAAGTATCTGATACAGAATATAGAATTTTATCTGAACTTATAAAAAAATTAGGGGGAGAAGTTCCTTCCACAGGATTACCTACCCAAGCTGTTTATAATAAATTTGTAGATTTAATTGATAATGAAAAACAATTAATTGTTTTGATTTTAGATGAGATAGATCAAACTGTTAAAAAGATTTCAAATGAATTTTTATATAATTTAACAAGACTTAATTCAGAATTGTCTAAAACTCAAGTGTGTGTGGTCGGAATAAGTAATAATTTAACTTTTTTAGATGGTCTGGATCCAAGGGTTAGAAGTTCTTTATCTGAAGAAGAAATTGTGTTTGCACCTTATAATGCATTACAATTGCAAGATATTCTTAATAAAAGATCTAAAGAAGCTTTTAAGGAAGGTGTTTTACAAGAAGGTGTTATTGCTAAATGTGCTGCTTTTGCTGCTAGGGAACATGGTGATGCTAGAAGAGCTTTGGATTTACTTAGAGTTGCAGGTGAGTTGGCTGAAAGAGATGGTGCTAAAAAAGTATTAATAAAATATATTGATGAAGCTAATCATAAAATTGAGAAAGATAAAATTTTAGATATTATTAAATCAGAACCAAAACAATTTCAATATGTTTTACATTCAATTATTAAATTAGCTGAGAAAAATAAAGAAAATCCTGTGTTTACTGGTGAAGTTTATAATTTTTATAATGAATTATGTATTAGAAATAATTCAGAGGTCTTAACTCAAAGAAGAGTTAGTGATATTATTCAAGAATTTGATATGTTAGGAATAATTAATGTTAGGGTTATATCAAAAGGAAGGGGTGGAAGAACAAGGGAAATCAAATTAGCAATAACAAAAAATATTGTACAACAAGCTAAAGAAATAATCAAACAATCACTTGATTATGAATAACTAGGAACTAAATTAAGGTAATAAACCGAAAATGGATCCAAAAGAAATAACTAAATTTTGCATACAGAATGGTCTTTTAATAGATAAAGAAGTTCTTAGTTTATTAAGTGAAAATAGTGATCTTGAATCTGCTAAATTAATTATTACAAAGATTAAATCTCAGACAAAGAAAAAAATAATTACAAAAGAATTGTTTGAAAAAGATAAAAGCAAAATTATTAGAATTTTTTCTAGACTACCTATAGAAAATCAAGTTAAGTTACAAAAATTAAAGGTTAAACTGGGAATTAAAATTGAAATTTCAAAAGAAATCACAGCTGTTGTTGAAGAAAAAAAAGTGGAAGGGGTTGTTGTTAAAAAAGAATTTGAAAATAAGGTGGGTGTGAAGGTTTTATCTTCTCCACCTGAAGAAGGAAAGAAATATGTTGTGAAGGATTTTGTTAATTTTTATAGGGAAAGGTTTTCAAAGATGAGGGAATTACTAAGAAATAGAAGAGAATTAAGAGGTTTGGTTTCTATTAATAAGGTTTCAAATTCAAGCAAGTCGGTTTCAATAATTGGAATTGTTTCTGATAAAAGAATTACTAAAAATAATAATCTTTTATTTGAGATAGAAGATATGACTGGTAAAATTAGAGTATTAGTAAATCAAAATAAAAAAGAACTTTTTGAAGAGGCAAAAGATATTTCCTTAGATTCTATTGTGGGTTTTGTTGGAAATGGAAATAGTGAAATTATTTTTGCGAATAATTTTGTTTATCCTGATGCTTCTCTTCCCGAAAGAAAGAAGTCACCTGTAGAAGAATATGCTTTATTTTTAGGAGATCTTCAAATAGGAAGTAAAATTTCTATGGAAAAAGATTTTGTGAAATTTATAAACTATCTTAATGGTGAAATTTCAGATGATTCTGAAATAAGTAAAATAAAATATATTTTTTTAGTTGGAGATATTGTTGAAGGTGTGGGTGTTTTTCCTAATCAGGAAAACGAATTAGTTATAAAAGATTTAGAAAGTCAGTTTTCTCATTTAGCTGAATTACTTGGAAAAATAAGAAAAGATATAACTATTATTATTTCTCCCGGTAATCACGATGGTGTCAGGTTGGCAGAACCACAACCTTTTTTTGATGAAAAATATGCTTGGCCAATTTATAATTTAAATAATGTGATAATGACTCCAAATCCTGCAATTGTTAATATTGGGGCTAGATCTGGTTTTGAGGGTTTTAATGTATTAACATATCATGGGTTTTCATACCCCTATTATTCTGATAATATTCCTAGTTTTGTTGATCAAGGGGGGGCCATGAATTCACCAAATTTAATTATGAAATATCTTTTAAAATATAGGCATCTGGCACCCACTCATGGTTCTAACCAACATCTTCCTTCTGAAGAGGATTCATTAATTATTAAAGATGTTCCAGATATTTTTGTTTCAGGCCATACCCATAAAATGGATATCAAACATTATAAAAATATTTTATTAATATCTACAGCTACCTGGGAAAAACAAAACAAGTTTCAAGAAAGAATGGGAAATAAACCTGATTTTTGTAAAATACCGATGCTGAATTTGAAAACCAGGGAAATTAAAATTTTAGATTTTTATAATCCTGAACAAGAAGAAGAAATATTTGCTGAAGAGAAGGGGGTGGAAGCATGAAAGTAAATATGAAATTTTCATGCATTCGAATTAAACAAGAAATTAAATTCAAATGAACACACAAGAATATTTTAAAAAATTAGAAGAGGATGTAAAAGAAGTATATGGGATTGCAGAGAAAGCGAGAGTTCAGGGGTTAGATCCTGTTGATAAAGTTGAAATTCCTTTGGCTAGAAGTTTAGCTGAGAAAGTTGTTGGTTTGATTTCAACTGTTTACCCTCAATTAACAGGCGCTGGTATTGAAGAAGAAATTATCAAAGCTGAAAAAGAATGGGGAAAGTTAAACACTGCTGTTGCATTTAAAATAGCTGAACAAATTGCACGGCAAAAGTTTTGTAAATTTCCAACTTTGTTAGAAGCTATTGATGCAGGGATAAGGGTTGGATTTTCATATGTAACTTTGGGGGTTGTGGCAAGCCCTATAGAAGGTTATACTAAATTAGAATTAGGTAAAACAAAAGATGGAAAAGAGTATTTTAAAGCTTTTTTTTCAGGACCTATTAGAAGTGCTGGTACAACAGCTACCTGTGTTGCATTGATGTTAATAAATCATTTAAGAGAAGTTTTTGGATTTGCAAAATATGATCCTACTGAAGAAGAAATTAAAAGATATTGGGTGGAAAATTATGATTATCATTCAAGAGTCACCAATTTGCAATATATGCCTACAGAAGAGGAGGTTATTTTTTTAGCTAAAAATTTACCTATTCAAATTGATGGCGATCGTACTGAAAAAAGGGAAGTTTCTAATCATAAAAATCTTGAAAGGGTGGATAGTAATTTTATTCGTGGTGGAATGTGTTTAACTTTTTCAGAGGGTTTGGCTCAGAAAGCTAAAAAAGGGATGAGGTTATTGAAGGGGGTTAAGGAAAAAGGATTTGAATCTACTGGTTGGGATTTTTTAGATGATTATATTAAATTGCATGAAGAAAGAGATAAGGGAAAGAAGGCTGAGTCTCCAACATATATTAATGATCTTGTGGCTGGAAGACCTATTTTTGGTCACCCTTCTAGGTCTGGTGGTTTTAGATTTAGATATGGTCGTGCACGAAATTCTGGTTTTAGTGGAAATGCTGTGCATCCTGCAACCATGACTATTAGTGATGGGTTTATTGCAAATGGTACTCAATTAAAAATAGAAAAACCAACAAAAGGATGCATTGTTACTTCTTGTGATTCTATAGATGGCCCAATTGTTAAATTATCTAATGGAAGTGTAAGAAAACTTGAAGATTTTAGGGAGGCTAAAAAACTTTATCCAGATGTTGAAGAGATTGTCTATTTAGGAGATTTTTTAGTTCCATTTAGTGATGTGGCCAATAGAAATTATAACCTGATTAAGGCAGGATATGTGGAGGAATGGTGGGGTCTTGATTTAAGGGAAAAAGATGAAGAATTTTCTTCTGAGATTAATTTTTTAAATGTTGATTTTGAAAAAGCTGTGGAGATAAGTAGAAAATATAATATTCCACTATATCCAAAATTTATTTATTATTGGACAGAGATTTCTAAAGAGCAATTTTCAGAATTAATTAATTGGTTAAGAGAAGCTAGAATTAATAAAAAAATTATTTTACCTTTTAACAAATCTGATAGAGAAAAATTCGAAGTTGCTAAAAGAGCTTTAGAATTATTGGGTGTTGAACATGAAGTTAGTATTGAAAATGTTATAATAGATAATGTAAGTGGTAAGGCCTTGTTTGCTAATTTAGGTTTAGATTATAATTTGGTTGATGGAGAAGAAGTTTCTTTTGAAAATGTTATTGATCCTACAAGTTATAAACTTGGGGAAGAAAAAAGTGTTTTAGATTCTGTAAATGATTTTTCTGAATTTGAGATTAAGGATAAGGCAGGAACTTTTGTAGGTTCTCGTATGGGAAGGCCTGAAAAAGCAAAGCTAAGAAAACTAACAGGTAGTCCAAATGTTTTATTTCCTGTTGGAAAAGAAGGTGGGAGATTAAGAAGTATTCAGGAAGCTTGTAATGTTGGAAAAGTTAAAAGTTCTTTTCCTCTTTTTTATTGTGAATCTTGCGAAAATGAAACAATTTATGCTGTGTGCGAATCTTGCGAAAATAAATGTAGAGAAATGTATTATTCTCCTGAATTAGGTGAGAAAGTTTTTAATGTGGAAGAAAAACATGGTAAAGTTTTAAATTATGGATATAAGTCTTTAGATATAAATCATTATTTAGATAAGGCAAGAGAAAAAATTGGGCTAGCTAAAAGTCAAATGCCTATTTTAATAAAAGGGGTTAGGGGATTATCTTCTGCTGGAAAACAAACAGAAAATTTAGCAAAGGGAATTTTAAGAGCTAAATATAATTTACAAGTGAATAAGGAAGGGACAATTAGATTTGATGGAACAGAGATTCCACTGGTTTCTTTTAAACCTAAAGAGATTTCAGTAAGTATTGAAAAACTTAAGGAGATTGGATATGATGAAGATATGAATGGGAAAGAACTTGTTGATGAAGACCAAATTCTTGAATTAAAACCTCATGATATTATTTTACCTTGTGTTAAGGAGACTCATGAAGAAACAGCTGATGATGTGTTTGTACAGGTTTGTCATTTTATTGATGATTTATTAAGAGATTTCTATAAATTAGATTCTTATCATAATATTGAAGAAAAAGAAGATTTGGTTGGTCAATTGGGTGTGTTTATGGCACCTCATAATTGTGCGGGGGTTATTTGTAGGTTTATAGGTTTTTCAAATAATTTAGGGATATTAGCAAGCCCTTATATGCATGCTGCTGTTAGAAGAGATTGTGATGGTGATGAGGCTGCAGTAATGTTGTTAAGTGATGTTTTATTAAATTTTTCTAGAAAATTTTTACCAAGTCATCGTGGTGGGACTCAGGATGCCCCTTTGGTTTTAAATGCAAAAATAGATGCGGGGGAAGTTGATGATCAGATTTTAGATTTTGAATTGGTAAATGAATATCCTCTGGAACTTTACAGATTGTCTGAAGAAGGAGGACATCATTCATCTGAAATTAAAATTAATACTGTTGAACTAGCTATGAAAAATAATGAAAATCCTTTTATTAATATGGGATTTACTCATAATACTGATAATTTTAATGATGGTGTTTCTTGTTCAACATATAAAACTTTACCAACGATGAGGGAAAAAGTAGAACATCAAATGATTTTGGTGGAAAAGATAAGGGCTGCAGATACTTCTGATACTGCTAGATTAATTATTGAAAAACATTTTATTAGAGATATGAAGGGTAATTTGAGAAGTTTTTCAACCCAGTCTTTTAGATGTGTTGGGTGTAATGAAATTGTTAGAAGACCTCCATTAAAAGGTAAATGTCCTAAATGTGGTGGAAAATTAATATTTACAATTCATGAAGGTGGAATAAAGAAATATTTGAATTTTGCATTGGAGCTGACAGAGAAATATCATTTGTCTATATATTTGCAACAGAATATTCAATTAATTAAAAGATATATTGATAGTATTTTTGGAAAAGAGTTGGAGAAGCAGGAAAAGTTGGAGCAGTGGTTTTGATTACATACTTGTTAGATAAAAAATAATTGTGGGTATTAGTAAACAACCCATCATGTTTGTTCGTTTTACTTTTTTTGAAATGCAATATAATCCTGTTAATGTCGAGATTATGAAGATAAGAATTCCTTTAAAACCTGAAATAAGAAATATTGTTAATGTAAGAGTTGTAAGAATTATTTTTGATAATTTAACATAGTTTATATCTGGTAGTTTTTGAGAAAATATTTCTGCAAGTTTTATTGTTATGAAGAAAGCGAAGATGCCTGTTATTAGGGTTGTTAATATCATTAGGATTAAAATTGGTTCTGTAAATGTTCCTAAAATTTCTTTTATTGCAACAGCTGCACCTGTTCTTGTTCGTGAGATAATATATAATGAGATAAAAGAAAATCCCATTACCAAAGTATTTGTTGAACCTACTAAAACTAGAAAACCTTTTTTGTTTGTGTTTGAAATTATGTTTCCTATTACAGCTGCTTGTCCACTTCCTAAGCCTGGAAGAAAACTACAGAAAGGGGAAGCAAAAAGTGAACCTAGTAAAGGTTTTTTCAAATTGATTTTAGGCTTGGTTATTATTTGTAAGGGAATTGGTGGGTTTGATTTTATGCTTGTGAGAATCATGGAAGAACCAAAAAGTCCTGATAATAAAGGTAGAAGTGGTTGGTTAACAGAGTTCATGTTTAAAATTATTAATCCTAAAAACCCTGTCAGAAGAAAAACTTGCAAGGCTTGGAGTTTATGTTTTTCTATTGAAACTAAAAAAATAGAAATAGCTATTAATAGAAAGGGAAGAATAGCTAAAATATATGGGTAAGCTATTTGCATTAGTTTTGAAATTGGAATTGCAATAATGGTTAAAATAATTACTGCTGCTAAACTTCCATAGCATGTTAATACAACTGCTTGGTAACCTAGACCTTGTTTTAATAATTCATGACCTGGAAGAACAGAAAGTTCTGTGTCTGTATCTGGACAACCCATAAAGATAGATGGAATAAAATCAACAAAAGTGTGAGTGATGGCCATGGCAACAATAAATACTGTTAGATAAATTGGATTAATCTTAGCTAAGATTCCCACTGAAAGAGAAATAAGAAAGGCCCCAATTAAATTAATATGAATTCCAGGAATAAGTCCTGTGAATGTTCCTGCTAAGATTCCAATGAAAATTGCAAGAAGAATTTCAAGGAGCATATTTTAGTATAGGGAAGAGGATTTTAAGTAAATATTTAATTACATATATTTGACTACATAAATCTATATAAGAAAGAATTGGGATTTAATTTCATGGATAAGTCTAAAGAAATTAATTATGATCATGTAAGTATCTTTTCTGGAGAAAGGCATTTATCCCATAAAAAAAATTGGAGGGAGGAATATGGTAAGGGGCGAGTTGACTTCGGTTTTAGGGGTCTTGATTTGGTTATTGATGATAAATATGTTTTAGAGATGAGGGATATTAATATACCTCTTTCTGCAAGGGGAAATATTCAATCTAAAGAAGATATTATTGAATCTGCTAAAAGATTAATAGGTGATTTCGGAGATAATTTAGAGAAGTATGAAAAATTAGCAGATAAAAATATTGTCCAGGATGATCTTTATTTTACTCCAGATTTTTTTTATGATTATTCTCAAGGAGAGGGTAATGGTATTGGGTATCAAAAACTTGGTAAAACTGTTCTTGAAGCAAGAGCTATTGAGTTTGATTCTGAATATTTTTCATCAAAAGATATTGAAATTGGAAAGAAACCTGAAATAGAATATAAGCCAACCTTTCAAGCTATTAGGGATTTAGATTTTATTAAAAAAATAACAAAAGATGTTTATGGAATTACAGGTGAGACTTTTGCAGATAGACTTAATAATTTTTTAGTTATGTATGATTCTGTTGCAGCTCATACGAAGTTTATAAAAGATGAAGAGTTAAGACTGTGGTTGGAAGCAAAGAAGAAAGGAAAAAAACCAAGGCAACAAAAACAGGTCTTTGTTGGCAAGTTAGTTTGGGAATAGAAAGAAGTTTTTGAAAAACCAAATAAATTTATAAACATCTTTTTGCTGAACTTATATATGAGAAAAGAAGGTGTTGGATTATTTTTAGTTAGTATGTTATTTATTATGTTGGTTTCTGGATTTGTTTTTGCAGAAGAAATTGATGAAGAATTAGAAGATGCCTTGGATAATTTAGAAGATAGCTTGGATAATTTAGATGATTCTTTTGATGAATTTGATTATTTAAATGAAGATTTGAATGATTGTGTTTTTGATTGTAAAAATGATTTTTCAAATGAAGCTGATAGAAGTCCATGTATACGGGAGTGTAAAGCTGAGTTTATTGAAGACTTTGATGAAGAGTTAGAGGATTTATATGATGAAGCTGAAGACTTTGATGAAGAGCTAGGTGTTGATGCTGGTGTTACTCCTGATAGTTTTTTTTATTTTTTAGATGGAATTATTGATTCTAGAGAAGAGAAAATTGCTGAGATGGAAATTATGTCTGCAAAGTGTAAGGAAGGTGATCAAGATGCTTGCGAAGGATTGCATACTTCTTTTGAAAAATATAAAGAATATGCTGAGGAAGATGAATTTGAAGTTGAGCCTGATGAAAAAGATAATGAGAGAAGAAAAAGTAGGGCTATACGGGGTGTTGCTATTAGAGAAATTGCAAAAAATATTGATCCTGGATTAAAAGATGAATATGTAAGAGAAATTGTTCAAAGAGAAAAAGGAATTGAAAGTGCTGCTGAAATTGCATCTGAAATTTCTAGATTGTGTGAAAGACTTTCAAATATAGATCCTATTAAATATTATTCTATGTGTAATGTTGAAGATGGTGAAGATGCTCCTGAATGGAGAAAAGATCAACATAGAGATTTAACAGATGAACAAAAAAAAGAAGCTAAGAAATTTTTTGAAATAATGAGTGAATGTTTTGAAACAACTTCAGATGGTGTTGGAGGTTATGAATGTAGGTGCGAAGACATATCTGTGAATTCTTTTTCAAGTATGTGTTCTCAAGTAGCTCCATTAGAAGATAAATGTAATGTGGCTATTAGTGAAGGTGGAGATTATGAAACAGAGGATTCTTGTAGGCTTGCTAAAGAAAAAACAGAAAATATGGAAGACCTATTACCTGAGTATTTACTAGATGTATTGTTTCAATTAGAAGGAGATAATAATAGGGGTCCTGATGGTCCTGATGGCCATGGTCCTGATTTTATGCCTAAAGAATGTAAAGATGCTGGAATTGATTTTAAAGATAAAAATGCTCGTCAAGAATGTTCAAAAATAATGGTCACTACAAATGCTCCTGAAGAGTGTAAAACTGCCTTACTTGAATTAGCAAATCAAGGAGAAGTTGAAAAAGATGTGTTTGAGAAAAAATGTGATGAAATTATGATGGATATTTATGCTCCTGACTGTGCTGAAAATGGGCTTGGTCCTGAAGAATGTGTATATAGGTCTTTTGATGATTTTGGACCTGGAATTCCTGAAGGCAAGATTACATCTGAATGTAAAGAAAATGATATTCACTGGGCACCTGATTGCAAATTATTTATGGAAAGTTCTGGAAAATATTCTGGAAGAGGATTGCAAGAAAATCTTAGAAAACAAAAAGAAGGTTTTGGATATGGATTTAGTTGTAAGGAAATAGAAGATGCTACAGAAAGATTAAGATGTTATGATGATGCGACTTCTGGTTTAGGTGGTTTTGAAGATGAAGGTTTTTGTATAGATTCTGAAGAGTTTGATGAAAGGGTTCAAGATTGTGTTAGTTCTTGTCCTGATTGTCGTTGGGGACCTATAAAAGATAGTGATTGTACTGTGGATATTTTCTGTAAGATGGATCCTGATTTTGATGGTGGATGGCAAGGTTATGATTGTGCTTCAATGTATTGTGGGGAAGGAAGTCATTGTGAACCTGATTTTGGTTGTGTAGGTGATAATAATGGGCCTGATGGTGGGCAAGGTGAACTAGGTGTAGATTATGAAGAAAGCCAATGTAAAGATGGGTGTGATCAAGAATGTCCTGGAGCTTCAAGAACAGATTGTGTAGATGGTGGAACCACATGTGCTTGTTTCTATGAAGATTATGAAGATGATTCTGGAAGTGGTTCTGATGATAGTACTGAGAGTTATTCAGAACAACAACTTGTAGATAGTAGTTCAACAGATAAAAGTACAGATAATGTAGATGGTGGTTCTACAGATGATTCAACAGGTACAAGTAGTGATGATACAGATTCTTCTGATACAAGTTCTGATAGTTCAACAGGTAGTAGTTCTGACACAAGTAGTGATAGTAGTGATTCAGGAAGTTCTGAAGAAAGTTCAAGTGAAGAAAGTTCAGATAGTGGATCAAATGAGGGTAGTAGTGGTGAAAGTGCTGGAATAACTGGTGGAGTTATTTGGAATGATTTTTTAGATTATTGGTATAATTAAATTTAAGAAACATTTAATAATTAAATATTGTTTTTGAAAATATGAATATTAATAATAACCTAAAGGTCACAAGTAAGATTGAATTGGTGAAGAGGAATACTATTGAGATTATTAATGAAGATGTTCTTTTGAAAATGTTGAAAGGAAGTAAAAAACCAGTGGTGTATTGTGGATATGAAACGTCTGGAGATATTCATTTAGGACACTTAGCAAGTATGACTAAATTATTAGACTTACAAAAAGCTGGAATTAAAATTAAAATTCTTTTTGCAGATTGGCACACTTTTTTAAATCAAAAAGGTGATTGGAAATTTATTGGTGAGCAAGTTAAAAAATGGGAAAAAGGTTTCAAAGCTTCTGGTCTGAAGAAGGTTGATTTTGTTTTAGGAAGTAAAATGGAAAGAGATGTGAAATATATTGATGATGTTTTTGTTTTAGCTACAAAGAATACTTTAAATCGTGGGTTGAGAAGTATGCAAACAGTTGCAAGAGATATTAAAAATGCAAAAATTTCTCAAGTTATTTATCCTTTAATGCAGATTGTTGATTTTAAATATTTAAAAGTTGATGGTGCTCTTGGGGGAATTGAACAGAGAAAAATTCATATGCTTGCTCTTGAAAGTTTAAAGGATATTAATTATAAGACTCCTTTTTTAATTCATCATGAATTAATCCCTAGTTTGAAAGGACCCGAAGCTGGAAAAATGTCTTCTAGTGAACCTTCTAGTATGATAACTATTTTAGACACTGATAAAGAAATTAAAAAGAAACTGAATAAAGCTTATTGTCCTGAAGGAGAAATAAAAGAAAACCCTATTTTAGGAATTATTAAATTAATTATTTTTCCTCGTTTGAAAAAGTTTTCAATTAAAAGGCCTGAAAAGTTTGGGGGAAATGTTGATTTTAAAGATTATTTGGAATTGGAAAAAGCATTTGCAGGGAAAAAAATACATCCACTAGACTTGAAAAATAGTTGTGGAGATTATTTGAGTAATATTTGTGGAGAAATTAGGAAGGAGTACAAGTAAATTATTTTGTTCTAAACTCAACAACATCTAAATCTTTTAGTTTATGTGTTAAACCAACTTTTTGACCTGAAAATTTTGATGAAGGGCCCCATATTTTTGTTTCTTTTACTCTCTTGGAAAATCCTGTGAGAATTTTTTCAGCTACATGTTTGACAGTTGCTTTTGGTTCGAGAATAATTGGTCTCTTTGTTTTTGGTTTTCCTGGTTCTTTTGTATAAACTCTAAGTTTGTTAAAGCTTTGAAATATTTTTTCTTTTAATTCTTCTATCCCTTGTTTTGTTTTTGTAGAGATGAGGATGAAATTATGTTTTTTTGAAGAAAGTGTTGCTGAAAGTTTTCTTTGCTCTGTTATTGTTAGTTTATCCACTTTGTTGAAAACTACAATAATTTTTGTTTTTGATTTAAGTTTAGAGTTTTTGATTTCTTTTTTGATTTCTTTGATATCTTCTAAGTTTGTTGCGAGAATTATTATTGTATCTGCAGTGTTTAAGAGAGATTTATCATAATAATTAGATTGAAAAGCAGGAACTTCTATTAATTGAATACTTGTAGAAGCATAACTCATCATGCCTATCACACTTTCTATTGTTGTGAATTCAAATTGAGAAATTTTTGGATGTGCATTTGTAAGTAGATGTAGAAGGGATGATTTTCCAGCATTTGCTTGACCAATTATTATTGCTTGCATGTCGTCTTTTTTTATTCCTTTAAAACTTGATTTTCCTGATTTTTTTTGTTTTATTTTTTGTTCTTTTAATTTTTTTAATCTTGTTTTAAGATTAGCAAGCATGTTTTCAGAAGATTTATGTTTAGGACATTCTTTTATCATTTCTTTTAAGGCTTCAATTTTTTCATTTGTAGTTGATGCCTTAAGAAATATTCCGTGAGCTTTTGAATATGCTGGTGATTGGTTTGTTGAAGCCATTGTAGTTAGGTTATTAAATAATCTAAGTGTTAAAAATATATGGATTCGAAACAAATAATTAAGAAGATTATGGAGAAAAAAGAATTTTCAAAATTATCTTTAGTAGATGTTAGATTGGCTTTAAAACAATTTGAAGATAAGAAATATATTGATAAAGATAAAGTTAAATTAACAAGGGGGTTATTAAAAAAAGTGTTTTCTGTTTTTAGTAGTGGGAAAATTGGTGCTGGTAAAGTTAGGTCTGTTGATTGGATTTTGAAAAAACATCTTTCTACACGAGAGAGATTAAAATATTATAAAAAATTGTATAATAAATTGTTTAGAAATTATGTTGGGGACAATGTGAGTGTATTTGATTTGGGTGCAGGGGTTAATGGATTAAGTTATAATTATTTTAAAAATATTGAAGTAGATTATGTGGGTGTAGAATCTATTGGTCAGCTTGTCGACGTAATGAACAATTATTTTAAGAAAGAAAAATTGAAGGGAATTGCTGTTCATATGAGTTTATTTGATTTGAATGGGTTGAAAAAAATAATTAAAAATAAAAAAGGGAAGAAAATTGTTTTTTTATTTAAGGTAATTGATTCTTTAGAAATTATGGAAAGAAATTATAGTAAGAAATTGTTAAAAGAACTTGTTCCACTTGTAGATGAAGTTGTTGTGAGTTTTGCAACTAAGAATTTAATTTCTAATAGGGAATTTGCTGCAAAACGAAAATGGTTAAGGGAATTTCTTAAAGAAAATTTTGATATTAGTGATGATTTTATGTTGGGTGGTGAAAGATATGTGGTTTTTAAGCATAAAAAAATTTAAATATACTTCTTTCATTCATTTTTTATGAAAATAAAAAAGATTGGTGTTGTAATTTCTTTTGTAATGATTTTAATGTTAATGATTTCAATTATTTCTGCATTTTCTTTAACAGGGATGGTTGTTTCTGTTGATAGTGGTGGTTGGATTGTAGATGTTGTTTCAAGAGAAAGTGTTAGTTCAGAACCAAATTTAACAGAGGACATGGAAGAAGTTGAAACTGAAATTGAAAAAGATAATTCTTTGGAAGTTGAGATTGATGAAGTTAAAGTTGAAGTTAAATTAAAAGAAGATGGAACTGTTGAGATTGACGATGGTGTGAAAGTTGAAACAACTTCAAAAATTAAGGTTGAGGAAGGGAGTTTATCTGTTGAAGATGATGATGGAGATTTTGTAAAGGTAAAGATTCTTGCAACAGAAGCTGTAAATTCTTTTGTTGCTTCTGGAGAAGTTAATTCTGAATCTGAAGTAGAATTAGAAGTTGAAGATGGTGTTCCTTATTATAATATTGAAACTAAAAAGAAGGTAAAAATTTTATGGATTATTCCTTCAACTAAAACTGTGAATGTTAGGGTTAATGCACAAACAGGAGAAGAAATAAGTGACGAGAGGGAAGGATTTTTTAGTAGATTGTTTGGTGGATTGTTTGGAGAAGATGAACCTGATGCTGTTAGATTAATAAGTCCTGGAAAATTAAGTGTGTCAGAAGAAGCTCATGTAGCTGATGTTTTAGCTATGATGGAAAGTATTGAAGATGAAAGAGAAGATGATCTAGTAGATCTTGTAGAAGGGGATTTACCAGAACCTGTTGTTTTAGAACTTGTTGAACCTGTTTTTGATAAGGTTTATAATCCTGAAATAGATATGGGAAGTGAGAGAGACTGTGCTATTTTAACACAAGCTATGATTGATGCTTCTAATGGTTCTGATATAGAATTAGATTCTGATGGTGGTTGTATTGCTATGGAAAATAATTTGAATATGACTAATAAAGCATTGATTTTGAGAGGGGGTTTTACTTTTGATTGCCAAGATAATTATTTAGCAGGTGTAGGAGATTATGGTATTGTTTCTTATGAAAATACTTTTGTTCAAAATTGTATTGTTGAAGATAGAAATGTTTACGGTTTTTACTTAAGTGATTCATCATCTATAACAGACTCCACAGCAAATTATAATAATAGAGGTTTTCAAGTACAGGATTTTTCATCTGTAACAGACTCCACAGCAAATTATAATCTTCGTGGTTTTTACCTATATGCATCATCCACAGTAACATCTTCAACTTCAAATAGTAATTATAATAATGGTTTTGAGTTATCTGGCTCATCTATTGTAACAGATTCTATTGCACAAAATAATGTCGAATCAGGATTTATTTTACATATTAATGGGTCTGTAACAGACTCTCTAGCAGAGAATAATAGTGTGGGTTTTAGATCATACAATGTAGGTACAGTAACAGACTCAATAGCAAATGGGAATAGTAATGTTGGTTTTTATTTGGTTAGTTCATCATCTGTAACAGACTCCACAGCAAATGATAATAGTGAATATGGTTTTTATTTATCTGATTCTTCATCTGTAACAGACTCTACAGCAAGTGATAATGATATTTATGGTTTTTATTTATCTGATTCTTCATCTGTAACAGACTCCACAGCAAGTGATAATTCTTATGGGTTTCAATTATGGGATTCTACATCTGTAACAGACTCCACAGCAAGTGATAATTATAATGGATTTTCATTACATGATTCTTCATCTGTAACAGATTCTATAGCAAACAATAATCATGGGGTAGTTGGTTTTGTATTATTTCAATTATCCTCTGTAATCTCATCAACAGCAAACAACAATAATAATGGTTTCAACTTATATGGTTCTTCTTTTGCAGAAAATATTGTAGCATTAGATAATCAAATAGATGGGGTAATTTTACAAGGAGATTCATCTTCTCTATTAACAGGAATTACTTCTTGTGGAAATGGTGCTCATGATATCTTCTCTAATTTTGGAATTATAGACGGAACATTTTATACTGAAAATGTTGGTGGTGTTTGGAATGGAGATTTAAATGTTCGAGATTGTAAGTATAGGCCTGAAAGTAATATGGATGATTTTGATTTAAGTTAATCTTTTTTCTTTTTTTATCGTCGATGATTCTTTGTTGAATTTATTATGATTTATGTTGTTGATAAAACTATAAATTTATAAAAGAAATTAGTATAGTGTTAATATGGTACAAACAAATATGCAAGCACCTGTTGCTCAAAAACCTGTTGCTGTTGCTGGTCAACCTGCTGTTCCTGTTCCTGAAAAAAGCGGTGGAACAAAATGGTGGGTGTGGACTCTTGTGGTTTTAGGTAGTTTAGTTGTGGGCTTGCTTGCTGGAATGTTTCTTTTTTAAATTAGAAAAAAGAGTTTGATAATTAGGGATTATTTATCATTATATTTATAAATTGGTTTGGTGTTTTTTATAATCATGGAGAATAAATTTTATAGGAAAGTTTTGAAGAATGGTATGGTTGTCTTATTTGAAAAAAGAGATCTTCCTGTTGTAAGTGTGGTGTTTGCTGTTCGGAATGGTGGTGCTAATGAGGATATTAGTGAGAAGGGAATTTCTCATTATATAGAGCATATGTTGTATAAGGGAACACCTTCTAGAAATGCTCAAAAGATTGCAGAAGAGATAGAGAAAAATGGTGGGGAGTTAAATGGTTTTACAGATGAAACTGTTACAGCTTATTGGTGTAAAATGCCTAGTAAACATTTGAATATTGCTTTAGAAGTTTTAGGAGATATGGTAAGAAATCCTTTGTTTGATGCAGGTGAAATGGAGAAGGAAAGAAAAGTCATATATGAAGAGATGAAAATGAGAAAAGATAGACCTAATATTTATGTTATGGATAAAGTTCAATCTTTTTTATATGGAGGTTCTTTGGGAGAAGATTTAATTGGAACAGAGAAAACAATGGATTCAATTGATAAAGAAAAAATGCAAAAAAAGTTTGATGAAATTTATCAACCTAATAATATGGTTTTATGTGTTGTGGGAAATGCAGAACTTGAAGAAGTTGTTAATTTTGCAGAAAAGAATTTTGAAAGTGGAAAAGGAAATGTTCCTAAACAAGAAATTATTTTACATAATAAATCTAAAATTGAAACAAGGAAAGGAATTGACCAGGCTAACTTGGTTTTTGCATATCATGTTCCTATTGCAGGAGATAAACAATCTCATACTGCTAAGGTTTTAAGCACTCTAATGGCTGAAGGAATGTCTTCTAGATTGTTTGCAGAAATAAGAGAGAAAAGAAATTTAGCATATTCTATTCAGGGACAATCTGATATTAATAAAGAATATGCTCATAATTTAATTTATGTTGGAACAACAAAAGAAAATGTTGAAAAGGTCAAAGAATTAATTTTAAAAGAATTTGAAAAAGTATTTGAAGGTTTGGAAGAGAAAGAATTAGTACAGGTTAAGGAACAGATAATTGGAAATCATTATATTTCTCTTGAAGATTCTCGAGTACAAATGGTTAATTTATTATCTTATGAATTAGATGGAAATGCTGAAGAACTTTATGATTTTGAAAAAAATATTTCAGAAGTTAAGTTAGAAGATGTGAAAAAGTTAGCAAAAATAAAAAATTATAGTTTTTTTGCACTTGTTCCTGAAAAGTGAGGTTGTGGGGAAGTGTTTGATAAGTAGAAGTTATTTTAATGCTGGGTTGTGATGAGATTAACTAGGATGTAACTTTATTTAAAATTTTGAAAATGTCTTTTAGTAAACAAATATTTTTAAAGGGTCTTTTCTTATTTGTTTTATGAAAAAAGGTGTAGCTGTTGCAATTGTTTGTGTTAGTATTTTATTATTAGTTTCTATGCCTATTGTTTCTGCAAATTGGTTTGATGATTTGTTAAACAATATTGCTGATTTTTTTGGTGGTGATGCAGGTATTACTGGTGAGGCTGTTGGAGTGTGTACTGATTCTGACGGGGGTGTTGATAAATTTAATAAAGGAAATTGTATTCCTGCTGGTTCTGGTGGGGGATGGGATTCTTGTGTTAATCCAACTACTGTTAAAGAATATTCTTGTAGTGAGTTTGGAACTTGCCCTTCTTCTAATATTGCTTGTGGAGAAGATTATCATTGTACAGATGGTGAGTGTGTTGTAGATACTTATGTTTGTGGTAATGGTGTGATTGAATCTATTGAACAATGTGATGATGATAATGAGATAAATGGTGATGGGTGTTCTGAATATTGTCAACTAGAGGAAGCGAATTGTTTTGGAATACCTACTGTGGATTGTGGAGATTATGCTTATCAGGATTTGGGGTGTGCACTTGAACCCCCTGTGTGTGGAGATGTTGCAACAGGTGGAAGCAATTGTGGGCCTGGTGGGGATGATAGTTGTTATGATTGTGTTTTAGGTGGAAATTGCGGAAATCTTAATGAAGTTCAATGTGGTGAAATGGATGGTTTGGGATGTACTTGGAGTCTTGGAGATGCTTCTTATTGTGGTGACGGAACTAGAGATATTACCTTTGGAGAAGAATGTGATGATGGAAATCAAGCTAATAATGATGGCTGTACTTCTGGTTGTAAAACAGAAGTTTGTGGAGACGGTCTTGTTCAATCTGGTTTAGGCGAAACTTGTGATTTTGGGGTTGATAATGGAGTAGCTTTTGGATGTGATGATGTAACTTGTTTGGTTAATAATGATGGTGTGTGTGGTGGAAGTATAACTGCTCCTGCACCTACTTGTGGTTCTTATAATACTTTATTTAGTTGTACAGAAGGAGATCCTTTATGTGAATGGGATGGTTCTACTTGTAGAAATAAATCTTGTTCTACTTGGGATGGAGATGCTTATCTTTGTTATAGTGTTGGGTGTACATGGGGTGCTTCTGGAGGTGAAAGTCCTGAAACTTGTGGTAATGAAATTCTTGATGATGGGGAAGAGTGTGATGGTGCTCTTTTAGATAGTCAGACTTGTAGTAATCAACCAGGATATGCTTCAGGAACTTTAGCATGTGATAGTAGTTGTCTTAGTTTTGATGTAAGTGGTTGTGTGTTAGATGAAGGTGTGAGTTTAGGTTGTATAGATGAAGATGCTTCTAATTATGATTCAGAAGCTACTATAGGTGATGGAAGTTGTGAGTATTCTGAAGATTGTAGTGATGCTATTGATAATGACGGGGTTGGAGGTATTAATAATGGATGTGATTATTATAATATATCTGAATTAATTTTTCCTTCTGGTGAAAGATGGGAAGATGCTGAAACTATTGTTTCTTGTAAATTTGATGTAACAGATTATGCTGGAGATATTGTAGATGCAAATGTTAGTGATAGTTGTATGCTTGCTTCTGTATTTGATTCTGTTGATGCTGTTACTGGAAGTGCTTGTTCTATTGTTAGGGATGGTGATTCTAATGGTGTAAATTACAGAACTTTTGAATGTGATGTTGGAAGTGTTGGAAATGATAAAATGATAAAATGTTTTGTAGATCCTGATGGCCCTCCCTCTTGTTCTCTTGGGTTAAATCCTACTTCAGAACCTGCGATTATTAATGTTACAACCCCTTTGGTTTGTCCACCAAGTTTAAATGACGGAACAATTAATGTTGGACCTTCTATTACTTTGGAAGATAAGGATTTGGATGCAGGAGATAATTTAATTTTTGACTGGGAATTAGAGAATTTAGTTTCTTCTAATGATGTGGAGATAGAAGTTAAAGCAGGATTATATGAATTAAATTGGAAAGAAATATTAGATACAGATACTGAAACAATTGTATTAGATTCTAATTCAGATGAAGTGGGTATGTTGTTAAAAGTTCCTTCAACTATTTCTGAAGGAAATCATAGAGTTTATATTAAAACAATAGATGTAGACGAAACTGAATTTTGTATATTAAGTAAGTATGATGTTAATGTGGAAGCAAGTAGCTCTGGTTCAAGTAGTGTGGATTTAGATTTTAGAACTGCCGGAAGTAGTTCTATTGAGATTAGTGTTGGGGGTGTAATGACTTTTACTTTAAATGGGGTTACAGAGCACAGTATTGAATTAGAAAGTATTTCAGGAGCAATTGCTAATTTAATTATTAGATCTAATCCTATAGATTTAGCTTTAGCTGAAAATGATGAAGAAGAAGTTGATTTAGAAGGGGATGGAATATTTGATATTAGCATTAGATTAACTCAGATTACTGGAAATTCGGTGGTAATAATTTTAGATGCTTTAGAATCATTTGAAACATGTTTTAATGGCCAAATTCAAAGTTGCGGTTATGGGGGGGAAGGTACTCAATTTTGTTTAAATAATGTTTGGGGAAGTTGTGAAGATAATTCTGTTGGAGGTTCTGATACAGGAAGTGATAATTCTGGAGATGCTGAAAGTGGTTTTCCTTGGGTGGTGGTTATAGTTATTGCAATAATTATCGCAATATTTTTTATACTAATTGTAATTTCAAAAAGAAAATTTGATAAAAAAACTTTGAATAAAGGATCAAATTTTTCTCAAGGAAATAGTGGTCCTGGTCCAAGAAGTTCTCCTCCTGGACAATTGATGATGAGAAGACCTGTTGTTTCAAGACCTCCTGTGAGAAGACCTTGATTAATTATACTTAAATTTAAATAATCTTTTTTCATTTGTTTTTTATGACTAATAAAAAGGTTGGTGTGGTTCTTTCTTTTGTAATGGTTTTAATATTAATGATTTCAATTATTTCTGCATTTTCTTTAACAGGGATGGTTGTTTCTGTTGATAGTGGTGGTTGGATTGTAGATGTTGTTTCAAGAGAAAGTGTTAGTTCAGAACCAAATTTAACAGAGGACA